>JAABUN010000054.1_pt1 | contig 251208 bp, 226 predicted proteins | sample 5559311 | NCBI WGS metagenome assembly JAABUN01 (sample SAMN10711877, study PRJNA513370) | rock metagenome | isolation source: Antarctica rocks | place: Antarctica: Victoria Land, Siegfried Peak sud | reverse complement strand
GGCTTCGGCGAGCGCGAGCCGGTCCGGTCTCGCCGAAGGCCTGGATGCGGCGGGGCCGGCCGGGGCCGGCTTGGCGCTGGGAGCGGCGGCGAGCGTGTTGCCGTTGCCCGAGATGATCTTTTGCCTGCTCAACTGCGCCGGGGCCGCCGCTACGGCCCCGGGACCGCCGCCGCCCGCCATGCCCCGGCCGAACGCGGCGCGCGAGCGCACCTGAAGGCCGAGCGCCGCTTCCCGCCGCTCGCTTTCGCCGAAAATGCCGCCGTAGGAAACGCCTTCGGGCATCTCGACGGGAACGTCAATCGTGCGCTGCTTGCCGCCGATGTTGACGATTTTTTCCTCCACGGCGACGAAACTCGTGTACTGGCTCATCAGGCGGTATTCGAGCGCGGTGGCGACGATCTGCTGGGTGATGTTCTCGTTGCGCTTGCCGGTTTGCGCGCCCAGCCAGTCCTGGTTTTGCAAGTCCTCGATGCGCTCGCGCGCCCAGAGGGTTGCAATCGCGCTGCCGTCCTTGTCGTTTTCGGGCAGGGTGACGGAAAGCGTCTGGCTCCACGGCTTGCCGCGCAGCAGGCCGTGGACCGTGATCGTGCCACTGCCGGCTTTCGTGTAGCGGCCCTTGAGGATGATGGGCTGCGATGAAAAAACGTCGGGGATGTGTCGCGGATAGATGTTCTCGACCGGCAGACCGCCCCAGTCCACGGAAACATCTAAGAGCAGCGGGTCGGCGACGCGGCGGTAGAATTTGGCCGCCGCGATCTCGCCCGGCTCCGCAAGCGTCACGAACTCGGCCTGGCCGCGCCCCTCGCGCGCCATGCCGTCAATGAGGAAACGGTTGACGCCATTGCCGACGCCGAACGGGAACATGCGCGCGCGACCCCGGTTCTTGCCGACGTAATCCAGAATCTGCATGTCGTTGCCGACGTAGCCGTCGGTCATAAAGCAGATGATGCGCACGCGGTCCGGGTCGTCGGGGATTTTGAGCGCGTAGTCGGTTGCCTTGAGAATGTCGGTCCCGCCCGCGCCTTCGAGGGGTTTCAGGTAGGCGAGGGCTTTTTGAACGGTTTCGGGCGTGGCGGGCACGGGTTCGGGGAAGCAGGGAAAAACGTCGGTGGTGAAGCCGAGGAGTTGGAAGGTGTCGCCGGGGTTCAGGTTCTGGATGCAGTGGCGCATCGTTTCCTTGGCCTTTTCGATGGGCCAGCCGCCCTGGGAACCCGTTTGGTCAATCACGAAGACCATTTCCTTGGGCGTGACTTCTTGCCGGGGCGCGGCGGCGGGCGGCTGCAAGATCAGCGTGAAGTAGCCGCCGCCATTACCCGACCGGGTTTTCGCTGCGTAGGTCAGCAAGCCGCTTTCGACGCGGGCGGCGCGGGCCGGCGTGAAGCGCAGAATGAAATCCTTGTTCGGGATCGTGGCCTGGTCGCGCAAACGGATGGTGGCGCGCGTGCGGCCTGCGCGCCGCACGTCCACGGCATGGAGAACGGACGCGACCTCGCCGAGCGCGATGCCCGCGTCCAGGTTCACGGTCAGGCCGATGTCGTGGCCCGCCCGTGTGTTTTCGGGCGTGATCGGCGGCGTAATTTTGTCCGCGTCGGTGACGACGGCTTTCGCGCCCGGATCGTCCTCAACCGTCTGCGGCGGACTCGGCGTGCCGCGCTTGCCGGGAACGGTGTAGCCCCCGCCCGGAACGTAGCGCGGGCCGACAACCATCGGGAACACCCATTCGTAACGCCCCTCCTCGTACTTGAGCAGGTGAACGTAACTGATCGTGATGGCGACGTTTTCGCCGGGCAGGATGTTGGCGACGGCCTGCGTGAAGATGTTGGGCCGCTCCTGATCGAGCAGGGCGGCGGCCTTGCCCTGCGACTTGGCCGCCTCGTAAATCGCGCGCGCCTCTTCGCGCCGCTTGATCTCGCCCTTGACAACGCGCGTGCCGCCAATCGTCATCGTCATGTCGTCCACGGCCGCATCACTGGGCAGCGGGAACGTGTAAACGGCCTCGATGGGCGTTTTGCTGGGATTGGCGAACTGCTGCGTCACGGTAACGCGGGCGACGTACCCGGCCACGTCGGCCGTCACGTCGGTGTGCGTGAGCGGGCACAGCGCGCCCGGCTTGCCGTTTTTGCCCGCGATGGTGAGTTGGCCGGGACCGGGCCGGGCGGGGGGCAGGGCCGCATCGGCCCGCGTTGCCCGCAGCCGTCCCTGCCTCAGGCTCAGGCCGAGCGCGGCAAGCGCGCCGAGGGTGAGCGCGAGCAGCAGCAGCAAACGATAATACGAACGACCGGTTCTCATGAAGTCAAGCCTTTCGGGGTGGGTGAGGGCGGGTAACGACAAAGTGCGCCGGCGCGAACCGGGTTCAGCCACGAGCACCAGTTAGTCCTTTTTCTGCTCTCCGTTCTTGATGTATTTGGCAATTGGGATCACGTGGTACCACCACGTTAACGCCTCTTTCTTGCCATCAAGAGTCGAAGTCCGGAGCTGAATCTCTGCTCGATCGGCTAATTCTCTTTTCAGATGAACCGACGCCAACAGTTTCCCGCCGACTTTCCTTGTGGCTAAGGGCAGCGAAAGGTCAACAAAGCCAGTCCCATCGTTGCTTGGGATGACTAAATCCACAGAGTCCAGCGGCTTCAGCCTGCCCTCGTCCGCGATTGTCAGATTGACGGTGACACGGCCGGTGCCGTGATCCACCGACGATACGTCGTATTTCAGCCTGAGTTGTTCTTTCGTTTCGCCAAGTTGAAAGCCCATGGCCCAAGCCGCACCGGCAGCCAAGACAAGGGCGGCGAGCACCATCAACGACAAACGTAACGTTCGCATAAACATTGCAGGTCTTCTTTCTGTGCGGAGCGTGATTGAGGCATAACAAGCGGCCGAATATACTTCCTGGCCGGTTAGTGCGCGCGGCGGCGGGCAGGGTTCAGTCGTCACGGGTTCGGTGACTCCGTTGCGGCGGCGGGTCGGCGGCGGGTCGGCGGGTCCGGTCGCGGCATTGTCAGGTCGGCGGGGATAGTGGCGAGTCGGCGGGGATAGTGGCAGGTCGCGCCGCGGCAGTGGCAGGTTCTTTTGTCGTTGGGGCGGGTCTGTGGGCGCGCTGGGACTGGTCGGTCGAGGCCGGGGTCGCCAACACGGCGAAAATGCAGGAGACGCCGGGCGGCGGGGCGAACGTCGCGTTGACCCTCGTTTGGAAGAACCATTCGTGTATCCACGAAAGGACCGACCGCCATGTTTCCTTCGCACCGCCACGTTTTGCCGCTCGTCGCCGTCGTTACCTTGCTGCTGCTGCCCTGCGCCGCCGCGCCGCCGGCTCCGGTCGCCGTGCCGCTTAAGCGCGCGCTGCCTTCCGAAATCGCGCGTCTGCTTCTTTCGCCGTCCGGCTTCGTCACGAACGCCGACGGCCCGGCCGCCGTCGCCTCGGACGGAACGCCGCTGCCGTCCGCGGCCCTGCTGCCGCCGGGCATCGTGAGCCTCGCGCCTGACGATGACGCCCGCGTGTTGCGCGTGCAGGGGACGCCCGAGGGCATCGCCGCGTTGCGCAACCTGGTACGCCTGCTGGACGTTCCCCGCGCGTTTGTGCGCCTGAGCGTGCGGTTGCTGCGCGTGCAGCGCGGCGGCGCGCGCCAGGTGCTTGCGAGCGCCGAAGCCACGACCGGTAACAGCGTGCCCGTTCCGGTGACGCTGCGTATCGCCGAGCCATCAGCGGTCGTCGGCGACGTGATCGCCGTGATTTCGCCTCGAATCAACGGCGACGGCTCCGTCACCCTTGCCGTGGGCCTGCGCGTCGTGGACCCGGTCAGCGGCGCGACGCGGCGCTCTTTGGAGGCGCAGCAGCGGCTCCGTCCGGGCCGGCGGGCGACGTTCAGCGCGCTCGACGTGCCCGGCGACGGGCCGAACGCCAGGCCTGCGCGCGTGCTGCTCGAAATCACGCCGCGAAAAACGGGACCGTCGCCCGGTCGCGCGTAGGCGTTTCGGCCCCCGCGTTTCTTTCCGCCCCGCGCGGATAATGAGGCATACCTAATTCTGCCCAGCGGCTGAAGCCGCGGGCAACAAAGGCACCAAGCCTCCTGCGGAGGCTGCCGAGGGTTTACAGGGAATAGGATAAGCCTGCCGGGGAGCCGGTCCGCAGCCTCCGCAGGAGGCTTGGTGCCTTTGTTGCCCGCGGCTTCAGCCGCTGGGAACGCATCCTGAAGGGACCCGATGAACGACCGAAACGACAACGGCGACGATAAAAACAACGACGATAAAAACAACAATGAGGGCGTGGACGTGATTTTGCCGGCCGGCGGGCGCATCGCGGGCGAGTTCGCGCGGGACGCGGGCGCGGCCATCAAGGCCCTGATCCGGCTGAACGACGAAACGCTGCTCGCGCGAACCATTGCCGCGCTACGGGAAACGGGCCGCGCGCGGCGCATCGTGGTCGTGGGTACGCACGAAGATGCGGAACTGCGGGCGGCAGCCTCGGATGCCGACGCGCTGCTGCCCGAAGGCGAAACCGGCCCGGACAACATTTTCCGCGCGCTGGATTATCTGCGAAGCGGCGGCTTCCCGCCTCGGCCCGTCCTGATCGTCACCACCGATTTGCCGTTCGTGACCGCAGCGTCTTTTTCCGGCTTCCTTGAGCGTTGTTCGCCCGACGCCGATTTGTGCATCCCCGTAGTCGAGCGGGCCGAATACGAGGCGCGCTTTCCCCACGCACAAAACGAGTTCGTGCGGCTGAGGGACGGGCAGTGGACCATCGGCGGCGCGTTTCTGGTGCGCCCCGATGCGCTTGAAAAAAGCCGGACGCAACTCGACCAGATTTTCGCCGCCCGCAAGTCGCAGCCGGCGATGGCGCGGCTGCTCGGCCCGCTTTTCATCGCCCGCTTCGCGCTTCGGCAACTCACCGTCGCCCACATCGAGCGACGGTGCGGGCAAATTCTGGGCGTTCGGGGCGTGGCCGTGAGGGGGTGCGCGCCCGAACTTGCCTTTGACATTGACCAGCCGAACGAGTACCGCTACGCCGTCGAGTGGACGGCTGCCGGCTCGCCCACCGCCGTTCGCTCGCCGGAGGAAATGAGGATCCAGCCATGAGCGCCACCGCGCCCGCGCCTGTTCTTGACGGCTCACCGCCCGCGCCCGTGGGGGATTTTCCGCGCCAGGGATTGGGTTTGTACCTGACCCTGAGCGCGTACTGGCTCGCGCTTTCCTTTTTGTGGTCGGGCATGATTACGTTCGTCATTCAGGGATTGGTGGAAAAGATCGCGCCGGGCGACAAGGACCTGATTCTGGGCGTGACGCTCGCGCTGGGCGCGCTCGTCTCGACCGTGGTTTGCCTGATCGTCGGGACCCTGAGCGACCGGTCGCGCCGCCCCCTGGGGCGGCGGCGTCCGTACCTCATCATCGGCACGCTGCTGACGGTGCCCGCTCTGGTCGGCCTGCCCTTCGTGCCGACCGTGCCCGGCGCGCGTTCGCTCATCCTGCTGATCCTGGTGTTTTGCTTGATCCAGTTATGGACCAACGTTGCGACCGCGCCATACCAGGCGCTCGTGCCCGACATGGTGCCCAAACACCGGCAGGGAACCGCGTCCGGTTATCTGGGAATGGGCAGCTTGGTCGGGCAACTGGCGGGCATTCTCACCTACGGCCTGTTTTTGAAGCGCGAAAACGGCCTGCTGCTGATCATGGTGATCGTGGCCGGCGTGCTGCTGGCGGCGATGGCGTTCACGGTTTGGCGACTGCCGGAACGGCCGCTCGCGGTCACGGCCGACGCCCTGCCCGAACCGGGTTTGTGGGAAACGCTACGCGCTTCGTTTTCGGTCAACCCGCGCGAGTACCCCGATTTTTTCCGGCTGATCGCCTCACGCTTCGTGATCAACATGGGTTTTTACACGGTCACGCAGTTTTTGAGTTACTACGTCAAGGACACGCTGCACCCGGCCGACCCGCAAGGGTCGCTCACGCTTATCTTCCTGATTGCGACCGCGTCCGGACTGGTGGGAACGCTGCCCGCGGGCCTGCTGAGTGACCGCATCTCGAAAAAGCGCGTCGTCTACGTTTCGATGGCGATCACCGGCCTGGCCGCGCTTCTTTTTCTGCTCACCCACTCGACCACAATCGCGCTCATGGCCGCGTTCGTTTTCGGCTGCGGCTTCGGCGCGTTCACGGCCGTGGACTGGGCGCTGGCGACGAACTTATTGCCGGAACACGACGAGGCCAAGTACATGGGCGTGTGGCACGTCGCCTTTACCGTGCCTCAGGTCATCGCGCCGCTCGTCGGGGGCATTGTCGCCACGCTGTTCGCCCACGTCGGCCCGCCCGGCTTCCGCTACCGCGTCGTGATGTTCCTCGTGCTCGCCTACGTCGCGTGGGGCACCGCGCTTTTGCGCCCCCTGCGCGAGCGCATCCTTCCCAAACCCGCCGCCTGAACCACCAGCCGGGATGGGCGACAAAAAGGGACGGACCATTTCCAGATGGCGGACTCCGGCGACGGAACTTGCCGGGCTTGCGTTTGGCACGAGCGTTGGTCAGGTTCCGCTGCACTCCGCGCTTGTGGCGCTGCCGGCGACCAAGTCCGCTGCTTCTCGAACGATGGCCTGCTCAAGTGCGGTCCCTGCTAAACCACGGTACGTGCCCGGCTCTATCTCATCGTCCAGGTCCAGCCAAACCGTCAGGTCCGCCGGGTAGTCGAGTGCCTGCGTAACTTTGTAGATTGCGCGGCAGCCTTCAAGCGGCGGAACCGCACCAGAAAGGATTTCGCGTGCAACGTCATGGATATACGCGCGCAAGCATTCCGCCTGAGGAGGAATGCTCCAGTGCAATTCAGCAAGGGCTTGGTGCAGGTAACGCTCTAACTCTTGCCAGTGGACCGGCGGCGTCAGGCCCGCCAGGATGCTCAGGCTGTCCGAAACGTTCCCGGTTTCCAGTTCAGACATAGCCCAGTCGGCAGCTTCTTCCGAGGCTATCAAACCCATGTACCGTAGGGCGAACAGTTTCCTGGCTTTCGGTGACATTACACCTTTCGGTCCGGGCCTAACATTGTATTGTGTCGCTTGATCTGCGGCGTCTACGGGGCGGGTGATGGGGCGACGTTGACCGTGAAGGTTGCCGTGCCGGTGTTGGCTTGACGCTTGGTGCTCACGTCGGCGGTCCACGTGCCGGGCGTGGGGAAGGTGGCCGTGCCCGACAGCGTGCCCGGCGCGGTTTGTTTGAGCGGAACGCTTAGCATGGCCGCCGACGCGCCGGACGGCTTCAATTCCACCGTCGCGGTCGCCCCCACGACCGGGCTGTTTTCTTCCAATGCGAGCAGGTTGATCGTGGTTTCGACGCCCGCGCGGGCCGGCGACGGGTCCAGGTTCATGTTGAAGCGGAACGGGCCGCTTTGGGCCGTTCGGGTCGGCTCGCCATCGCTCGGCGCACCCTCGGTGCGCGTACCGTTGGGCGCGTTCGCACTTTGAAAGGCGACTTTGGAGTCGCTGCCGCCGCCGGGCGGTGCGGCGTTTCGGTTGCAACCGCCGAAAGTGGGCGCGAACAGCAGGGCCGCGCCGGCCGCCATTATCGTTGTTTTCTTCGTCGTCATGGTCACTCGGATTATAGCGCGCAGGGGAAACCCGCCCGACCGCTGAACCTGACGCAAGGAACGAACGATGCGAACGATGAAGCACTGCCCGGCCTGCGACGCCCCCAATCCGCAAACACGCGCCGCCTGCTACGCCTGCCGGCACGCTCTCGACGTCGCGCCCGGCGCGGCAAGGGTGACAAGGCCGCCGCACGCCGTGCCCGCCTGCCCGAACTGCGGCAGCCGCGAAGTCGAGCGGGGACGGCCGGACGCCTGCGCTGGCTGCGGGCGACTGATGAACGCAGCCACAAACGCCGACGTACCTTCGCCCCGCGCGGCGGAGGCACCGCCAATGTTTACGCCAGCGGCGCCGTTCGGCAGCGGCCACGCGCCCGCCGGTCCACCGCCCGGTTGGAGCGTGGAGCCGTTGGAAAACGGGACTGTCCGCCTGCGGCGGTTGGGCGGCGTGTCCGGGGGCGCCAGCGGCAAAAACAAGGGCGGGCCGGCCACGGCGTGGCTGCTGGGCGCGTCAATTCTTCTGGAAGTGCTCACCGGAGGAATGGCCGGGTCGCTTTCTACAAACCACACGGCCGGCGTGAGCCTGCTCGAAGTCGGTCCGTCTCGGCTTGTCGTGCCCCAGCCCGGTGGCTTGGGCGGCGGCAAACCACGCTTTTACACGCTCGGAACGACGCTCACCCTTGACGTGTGCGAACCCGCGGCACGCGTCGGGCGCGGCGGATTGGTGCCAGAAACCGCCGTGCGCCGCCTCCTCGCCGAATCCGTCGCGGGCGTGACCACGCTGGATGAAACCGTTCCCACGTTGTGGGGCCTGCCCGGCGACGCGAGCGCGCTCAACGCCCTTGCTCAATTTTTATCCGACCGAACCGGCTTTCCCCTGCGCAACCGCACCGAGGCCAGCCGTCGCTGGCTTTGAACCCGAAGGAGTGAATCGAACCATGCCCCGTTTTTCTTTTCCGGCCCGACTTTGCCTCGCCGCCGCCGCGACGCTGCCCGTCCTGCTTGCCGGCGCGGTTCTGGCCCAGCAGCCCGCCGCCCCCGTGCTGACGCCTGCCGAATTCGGAACGCACCTCGCCGCCCGGCCGACCGGTGCAAACGCCGCCGCGCTCGCCGACCAGGCGCGCGCCTGGTTCGGGGCCGAAAACCTCAAAAACGGCCCGAACGCCAAAGTGGACGAACTGACGGTGGCCTGGGCTATCGAGGTGCCGAACCTGCCGGCCGGCGCGCTTCCGGCCGTGGTCAGCGAGGACGGCGCGTTCCGCTTGTCGCTCGCCCGCATCGGCGACACGAACGTGTACGCCGCGCGCACCCTGCTCCCCGACGGCGCGGCGATGCGCTGGTCGTACCAACTGCCCGGCGGCGCGAAGATCGGCGACGTTCGCCAACTGGAAGTCTACAAAATTCATCCCGACACGCGCGAGCAGCCGAACGTTCCGAAAGGAACCGTGACGCAGCCGCCGAAGTGGAAAAGCCAGGTCTTCGCCGGAACCGAGCGCGACTGGTGGGTCTACGTTCCGGCCCAATACAAGGCCGATCAGCCGGCGGCCGTGATGGTTTTCCAGGATGGCGGTGGGCCGAAAAACTGGGTCCCGACCGTGTTCGACAACCTGATCGCGCGCGGCGACATGCCCGTCACGGTCGGCATTTTTATCAATCCGGGCACGTTCCCGGCCGATAACAACCGCTCGAACCGTTCGGTCGAGTACGACACCTTGAGCGATGCCTACGTCCGTTTTTTGGTTGAGGAAATCCTGCCCGAAGTCGAGAAGGGGACGAAGTTACGTCACGACGCGGCCGGGCGGGCGATCTGCGGCGTGTCGAGCGGCGGCATCTGCGCGTTCACGGCCGCGTGGCAGCGGCCCGACCAGTTTGGCAAGGTTGCCTCGTTCGTGGGTAGTTTCGTCAACCTTCAGGGCGGCAAAACCGGCATCGAGGGCGGGCACAACTACCCGACCTTGATTCGCAAAAGCAAGGCCAGCCCCAAGCCGATCCGCGTCTTCCAGGGCGACGGCGCGAACGATCTGGACAACCCGTTCGGCAACTGGCCGCTCGCCAATCAGGAGATGGACCGCGCCCTTTCCTTTGCCGGCTACGATCACAAGTTCGTGTTCGGCCAGGGTTTCCACGGCGACCGGCAGATGCGGGCCATCCTCCCCGACACGCTGAAATGGCTGTGGCGCGACTGGCGCGAAACGATGCCGGCCGCCGCCAAGCCCTGAGCCGATCCGCTTCCCCGAAAAAAACCGCGCCCGATTGCGGGCGCGGTTTTTTTGTTTTGGACCGGCGAAAGAGCGTGCAAAACCTCACGTTCGCACGGTGGCTTTCCTCACGGCGGCCGGTATGGATTGCCCACTACCATCTCCTCGTCACTTTGCGGGCATTGCATTTGGCGGGGATGAAAACACCCTCGCCCGAAGGAGAGAACCCACCATGCCGGACCCGATTCTGTTTTGGAACCAGGTCGCTCTCGAGGCGAACCGCGTCAGCCACACCAACTTTGCCGACAACAAGTCGAATGACCAGACCGGGCCGACGCTCAGTTCGTGCGCCCTCGCCATCGTTCACTTGGCGATGTACGACGCCTATGCCGGCGTCGTCAACGATGCCGTGAACCTGCCGCGCTACCTCGCCGCTCCGCCGTCGCCGCCCGCGGGCGCGTCCCCGGATGCGGCCGTGGCCGCCGCCGCCTACACCACCCTGTCCAGCCTGTTTCCCAGCCAGAAACCGTCCCTCGACGCCGCCCTCGCGGCCTTTCCCGACACGTCCGATCCGGGATTCACCTTCGGTTTCAACGTCGCCCAGGCGATCCTCGCGGACCGGGCCGGCGATCCCGGCGCGGCCAGCCCTGGCTACGCGCCCCTTCCCGGGCGCGGCAAGCATCGCCCCGACCCCGACAATCCCGCCCAGGGTTTCCACGGCGCGGTTTACGGCGCGAATTCCAAAGGCTTCGCCATCACGCAGCGCTTTGAACTCGCCCCGCCGCCCTCCGACAACAACGAGTACAAGGACGCGCTTCGGGAAGTGCGCGGCCGGGGTATCGCGCCGGAACTCATGGGGACGCTGCCCAACCACATCCATGGCAGAACGGTGGACCAGACTCTGACCGGCATTTTCTGGGCGTACGACGGGGTGGCCGAATTGGGCACGCCGCCGCGTTTGTACAACCAGATCGTTCGCCGCATCGCCGTGGCCCGCAATAACTCGGTGGCCGACAATGCACGCTTGTTCGCGTTCCTGAACGTGGCGATGGCCGATGCGGGCATCCTCGCGTGGGACCAGAAGTTCATCCACAACTTTTGGCGGCCCGTGGTCGGCATCCGCGAGCACGACAAGTCCATGGGGCCGGCGGCCACCCAGGCCGACAACGACATTTCAAACGACTGCGACGCGCAGTGGATGCCGCTGGGGGCGCCGCGCACCAACCGCATCGGGAAAAACTTCACGCCGCCCTTCCCGGCCTACCCGTCCGGGCACGCCACGTTCGGGGGCGCGGCCTTTCACATCACGCGGCTTTTTTACGGCGTTGCCGCCGGGGACCGCAATCCCGACACTTTGTTCGACGGCCTCAACATGGTTTCGGACGAGTTCAACGGCGTGAGCACGGACAACAAGGGCACGGTGCGGCCCCGCCACATTCGTAACTTTCCCGGCGGTTTGTGGCAGATGATCGAGGAAAACGGGCGTAGCCGCGTTTACCTGGGCGTCCACTGGGTCTTCGACGCCTTCGCCGTCAAGTCGGACCATACGCCCGATCTTGCGAAACAGGTCGGCGGCAAGTTCATCGGGGGCGTGCCGCTCGGTCTTCAGATCGCCGAGGACGTTTTCCAATTCGGGGCGGGAAAAGCGCCGAAAAAGTCAACGGTGGGACCGCGCCCGTAACCGGGAACGTTTGTCGAAAACGGTCGGCTTACCTTTAACTCGAAGGTGAGCCGGCCTTTTTTTCCTCAGCGGGTTCGTGTTTTAGGGAACCAGAATAGGCTTGCGCGGTTGAAAGCGGCGTTGGCGAAGGCGGACACCCGCGCACGCAACGCCGATGATCGTCACCGTAGTTTTTAGGAAGGTTTTTCCCAAACCATGTTTTCGCTGAAAAAGTCCGTCACCCTGCTCGCTGCCATCGTCGCCGCCGTGGGCCTCGCCGCCCGCGCCCAGGCCGCCGACATCGTGGAAACGGCGATGAGCGACCCGCAGTTTTCCACGCTCGTCAAGGCCGTGAAGGCCGCCGGGCTGGTTAGCACGCTCAAGGGCGAGGGACCGTTCACGGTTTTCGCCCCCAACAACGCCGCGTTCGCCAAGATTCCCAAGTCCAAACTGAACGCGCTGCTCGCCAACAAGGCGATGCTCAAGCAGGTGCTGCTGTACCATGTCGTCGCCGGCAAGAAACTGATGGCAAGCGACGTGACCGGCATGAGCGCGGCGGCCAACGTTCCCACGGCGGCCGGTCCGACCGTTCGCGTCACCCCGTCCGCGATGGTCAACAACGCCAAGATCATCAAAACCGACATCGAGGCCGACAACGGCGTCATTCACGTTATCAACACGGTGCTCATGCCCAAAATGGGCGGCGGCAAAATGATGCCCAAGCCCAAGATGTAGGACGGCCCCGGCAAAAAACCGGAACGTTCGCACCGCGCGGCCGGCTTACCTTTAACCCGAAGGTAAGCCGGCCGTTTTTTTCGGTAACGAAGTGACCGTGTGGGAACGGCGCGCGGGGGTGCGCGCGAAGGAAAAGGGGGAGCGGCGCGCGAACCTGTTTTCGTCATGGAAAACCGGGTCGCCGTGTTCGTGGATTTTGAAAATATCAAGCGCGCCGTGGACGATTACTTCGTCAACGAGCGCGTGGACTTGAAGCGCATCTTCGACGCCATTGGGGAGGCGGCCGGGGGGCGGCTGGTCATCAAGCGGGCGTATGCCGACTGGGGCGCGTTCCGCGACTACCGCTCCGACCTGCTCGACAACGCGGCCGAACCCGTTCAAACCTTCGCGCTTACCTACAAGGGCAAAAACGGGGCCGACATCCGCATGGCGATTGACGTAATGGACGTGGTCCTGCGCCAAGCCGACATCACCCACGTCGCGCTCGTGACCGGGGACTCGGACTTCACGCCGCTGGTGATGAAACTGCGCGAGTTCGGCAAGTTCGTGGTCGGCGTGGGCGTTCATTCGACCACGAGCAACTACCTCGCCAAGGCGTGCGACACGTTCTGCTTTTACGACGATTTGCGCGGCGGCGCGGCCGGCGCGAACGAAACGCCCGAACGCGCCTTTCCCGCCACCCCGATGGAACCGGGCCTGCTGCTCGCCCGCGCGCTCGCCGACCTGGGCAACCGCGCGATTTCCGGCTCGATGCTCAAAACCCAGATGCGGCGCGTGGACCCGATGTTCGACGAGACGCGCCACGGCCACATGTCGTTTTTCCACTTTCTGCGCGCCTACCAGGACGTGTTGATTGACCTGCACAAGCCCGCCATCGGCGATTTGACCGTCGCTCCCAAAGGCTTGCTGGCTGCCGCTGCTCCAGGTTCCAGCAGTCAGGACGCCGCCGACGGCCTGGCCGGGGAAGAGGAGGCGAACGGCCGGGGCGGCGATGGCTACCTCGCGCCGCCCCCGGTTCGGAGCGCGGGAACGGCTTTGCCGCTTTCGGCGAGCGAACGCTATCGTTTGTGGCTGCGCGACAACAACTTTCGCTACGTTCCGGCCGGCGAGCGCCACGAAGTCATCCGGGTCGTGTACGACATTTTCCGCCGCCACGAGGAATCACAGCCCGCAAACGGAACGGACGGCGGCAGCGCGGGAGACTCCATCTCGCTCAAAGAGGCCAAGGATCAACTGCACGGCTGGTTCGAGACCAACCGCCCCGCCGTGCCGTGGGAAAGCATCAACTCGACCGTGTACCACCTTTTTTATACGTGGTGCTTCACGTTCGAGCGCGAAAACGGCGACGAGGGCAAGCAACTTTGGGACCGAGGCACGCACTTGCAGGCCGACGTTCGCTGCTGCGACGACCTGATCGCCCGCTGCGAGCGCGGCATCGTCCGCAAACTATGGGAGCGTGACCGGAGCGACCTGGACCCGGCCGCGCTGAACGAGTGGCTGAACGACGGCGACCTGGCCGCCGTGCCCGCCGTGGAGGAGTTGATTCGAAGCGTGGGCGTTTCCGCCGTGTACCCGGTCTCCGCCGCTGCCGCCGCTTTGACGAATGGCGGCGGCTACCCGCCCGGCCCCAGCGCGCCCGCCGCTTTTTCGCCCGCCGACGCTGCCGCCATCGCTTCGGGAGGAGTCACCCCATGACCCTCGTGACCCTGTTCTTTTTCGCCCATCAGCCGGAGCGGCTTCGCCCCTGGGACGCTCGTTCGCGCGGGCCGGTAGCGCCGGCCGACCTGTTTGACCACTACTTCGACGATGCGGGCAACCGCTTCTTTTTTGAAAAAGTCGCCCAAAAGTGCTACTGGCCCGCGACCACGCTTTTGCTGCGCCTGGCCGAGCGGTACAAGGACCAGCCTAAGCCGTTCAAGTTCTCCTTCGGTTTGTCCGGCACCCTTCTCGACCAGATGCGCCGCTACGACCCCCAACTGCTCGAAGTCTTCCAAAAACTGGCCGCGAGCGGCGTTTGCGAGTTCACGGGCGAAACGTATTACCACTCGCTTTCCGGCCTTTTCGACAGCGAGCGCGTCGAGTTCCGCGAACAGGCCCGCATCCATTCCGACACCATCCTCGAACTTTTCGGCCGCCGCCCGACCGTGTTCCGCAACACCGAATGTCTTTACAACAACGGCGTCGCCCGCGCGGTTCAGGAGGAAGGCTATCGCGCTATCCTGACCGAGGGATTGGAACGCATTCTCGATTGGCGCTCGCCTGACTTCGTGTACCACGCGCCCTCCGGCCTGCCCGTTCTGCTGCGAAACTACAAACTGTCCGACGACGTGGGCTACCGCTTCAGCAACAAATCCTGGCCTGGCTGGCCCCTCACGGCCGAAACTTTCGCCGGTTGGCTGGCCGGCAACACCGATCCCTGCACGCTTCTCGCCATGGACTACGAAGCCTTCGGCGAGCACATGTGGGAGGACACGGGCATCTTCGGCTTCCTGGAAGACTTGCCCGCCCAGGCCGCCAAGCACCCGCAACTCGAATGGGCCACGCCGACCGAGGTCGTGGACCGCATCGCGCCCGCCGGCGAATACAGCGTGGACGATATGGAGACCATTTCCTGGGCCGATCAGGAGCGCGACACGTCGGCCTGGCTCGTCAACGAGATGCAGCAAATCTCCTTCGAGGAGATGAAGCACCTCGAAGCCCTCGTCAAAGCCACGAACGATCCCCATTTCGTGCGCGTCTGGCGCTGCATGCTCACGTCCGATCACCTGTACTACATCTGCGACAAAAATCTGAGCGACGGCGACGTTCACCAGTATTTTTCGGCCTACGGCAGCATCGCCGACGCCTTTGTGCGCCTGCACACCGCCTTGCTCGACTTGCTCCACCGGGTCGAGCGCCATTTAGAGCATCAGGGGCAGGGAACGCCGCTCAACCTTTCCGCCGTCGCCTCCTCCTCCCCTCCTCTCACCCACGCCCGCGCCGACGTGCGCTGACCGTTCGCGCGCGCGGGTATAAACGAGGCGGCGCGCGCCCCACGAAACGGCACGCCCGAACAGGAGAACGTGACCGTGGCTAAAGTCGGGCCGGCGTGGAGTTTTTGGAAAACGATTCGGACGTTATCGCCCAAAAAGATCGAGGAGGAGGCCGATCAGCCGTTCCGCCTCGCGCTCGTGGGCGACAGCGCGAACCGGCTGCATGTGCGCGAACTCTTGCTCACGGGCAGCGCAAGCGCAAGCGAGCGCGTGCTTGCCGAGGAATACCTGACCGAACTACCCACGGCCCCCGAAGACGCAAATCAGGCCGCCGACTACGCCTTCGTGCTGTACGCTTCGGGCACGGATGACAACGCGACGATCACCGCGCGCGGCGTTAATTCGGTCCCGTTGATCGGCTCGCCGGAAGCCGTTGCCGCCCAGATGATCGCCCAGCGGCCCGATTTGACGGTCGCCCTCGCCCGCCGCCTTCCGCTGTTTCGCGTTCCGGCCGCGAACAAGTTGATCAGCGATACGAGCCAGATCAACGCCAAGTTCGCGCTTTTGTCGGCCCTGCCCGGCGTGGTTCCGTGGACCGGTATCTTCCTGCCCGCCTCATCGGTAGCCGACACGATCATCCTGACCAAGAACCAGATCGTGATGATCATGCGCCTCGCCGCGCTCCACGGGCACAAGCCGGGCTACACCAAGCAGGTCAAGGAGTTGTTCGGGACCATCGGCGGCGCGCTTGGCTGGCGCACGCTCGCCCGCGAATTGGCCGGCTTCGTGCCGGGCGGCCTGGGCGTCGTGCTCAAGGGCACCATCGCTTATTCGGGAACGTTCGCCGCCGGCCGCACCGCCTTGTGGTTCTACCAGACCGGCCGCACGCTGTCCCCAAAGGAAATCCGCGACATCTACGCCGGCAAGATGAAGGACGCCCGCGAAAAGGTCAAGGAAATCCAGCGCGAGGCGAAGTAGGCATGGCCCTCGCGGCCTGCGCCATCGCGGCGCTGGGCGCGAGCCTGGCCGGCTGCGCCGGCGGCAGCGTCGCCAACACCGAGCCGCCTGCGGCGGACAGCCGCGCCAACGACGGCGACATCACCACCAATTCCAGCTGGGCGGCGGGCGATATCGCTACCGGCGTTTCCGGCCGCGGAGTTGTCGTTAGCAGCAAGGCGGCGAAGGACATGACCGCGACGAAGACGCGCGGAGTCGTTCTCGGCGACTGAGCAGCCGGCGGCAGTCGTAGTTCAAGCAAGAGGGGCGGCGCACGAATGCGCCGCCCCTCTTTATTTTTGCCGTCAGTCCAGGTCGAGGCACAGGGCGAGCATGTTACGAACGGCTTCGCGGGTCGCCTCGTCGGTGATCTGCCCGTAGCGGCGGCCCAGACGCCGCTTGTCCAGGGCGCGCGTCTGGAAGCAGAGCGCGAATGAGTCCACGCGCAGGCCGCTCGTGCCCGCCGAAAGCAGCAACTCGCCGACCCGCGCCACTCGATTGTTTTTACGGCTCGAGAGGGGCACGACGGTCACGACATCGTAAAGCGTGTTGAGACGTTCGGCGGAAATGACGAGCACCGGCCGCACGCCGGCCTGTTCGCGTCCCTGCGTCGGGTCGAGGTCGGCGTGGAACAGGAACCATTGGTAGGGCAGGGGCGCTGGCGTCATGGCTGCGGGTTGCGCGCGGTAATGTCCCGCAACTCGTCTGCCGGGTTGACGAAAAACGGTTCGGGTTCCGGGCCGTCGTAGGCGGGCCAATCGGCTGCGTCGGAGGCAGCGAAGGCGGACGCCGTTTCGCGCATGTCGGCGACGAAATCGGGGTCGCGCATCGCTGCCTCGGCCTGCGCGCGCAGTAAGGCGTCACGCGCGGGGCCGCGCGGCGGGCGGCGCGGGTTTGTCACGCCGCCCGCCCCGCCCTGCTTGTCCGCTGGCGGAGTCAACTCCTGCAAGATCAGGACGGCAACGCGCAAACGTTCCTCCGGCGGCAGCGGGCGCACGGCCTGAGTGTAGACGTGCTCGGCATCATTCGTCGCGTGAGTCATGGCAGCGACAATCTCCTTCGGTATTTACCGGTTACCGGCCGCAAAGCGGACGTTTTGCAGCACGCGCAACTGGTAAATGGTCAGGCCGACGAGGATGGAACCCATCAGCCAGGCGGCGGCGGTTGCGTAGCCGAACTTCAGGTACATGAAGGCGTTGTACCAGACCTCCATGCCGATGGTATAGGTGGCGTTGTCCGGGCCGCCGCCGGTTTGAACGAGGATCGGCTCCATGATCTTGAAGCCGGCGACGGTCGCCCCGACCAGGTTGATGACGATCAGGGGCGAAAGCGTGGGGAGCGTGACGCGGAAGATTTTTGTCCAGAAGCCGGCGCCGTCCAAATCGGCGGCCTCGTACATCTCGTCGGGGATGCTTTGCAGGGCGGCCAGGTAGATGACGCTGCCCGGCCCCGCCCCCGCCCAGACGAGCGGCACGACGACCGCGAACATGGCTAAGTTCGGGTCCTGGAGCCACTTGTAGGGGCCGAAGTGGAGCGCGCCGAGCAGGGTGTTGAACAAGCCGGTTTGGGCCGGATCAAAGAACTGCTTGAACAGCATGGCGACGACCACGCTGGTCGTCACGGCGGGCAGGTAGAACAAGACGCGGAACAGGACCTTGCCCTTCGGTATTTCGTTGAGCAAAAGCGCGATGGCAATGGGCAGCAGAAAGCCCAGGCCGAGCAGCCAGACAGTGAAAAAGAACGAGTTGCGGATGCCGGCCCAGAACGTGTCCTGCCCGACGGCCTCGATGAAGTTGTCCAGCCCGATCCAGCGCGAGCCGCCCAGGATTCGGTAGTCCTGAAAGGCCATGACCATGCCGCGCGCGAGCGGGTAGTAGGCCCACAGCGCAATGGACAAAACGGCAGGGGCCATGAACGTCCACGCGGACAGGTGGGTGCGAACGGGCAGGCGGGTTGGCGCGTTTTCCGCGTCGGCATCGGCTTTGCGGTGCGCCGTGCGGGCGATGCGGGCGGCGGAGCGGATGCCGACGAACGTGGACAGGGCGAGCAGCGCGCCGAAGATGGTCCACGCGATGGTTCGTTTGCGGGCCATTTCGCGCGGCGGCGTGGCTCCGCTGAGCAGTTTGGCGTTGATCTTGGCGACGGATTCGTCGAGTAACTGCTTGGCCGGGCGGTCGGGGTACAAAACGGCGCGGTCGAGCGGCTCGTTCATCAATTTGTAGATGAAGGCCATGTTGGGGCCGTTCGGCTCCGGGTGGCCGCTGGCGAACAATTCCTCGTTCGCCTTGAGCCACGGGGCTTGCAGCGGCGACAGGTATTCGTCGTAGCCGAATTTCTTCAACTCAATGGGGTTGACCAGTGCGCCCAGGCCGTTTTCCACAAAAGCCCGCGTGCGGACGCGGGACGCCTCCTCGCTCGCCATGTAGCGGATGAACTCCCAGCAGGCGGCGATCTTTTTGGCATCCCGAACGCTCGCGTTGATGCCCCACATGCCCGCGTTGAGTTCGTTCGCCGTCACGCCGGTCGGGCCTTTGGGCAGGGCGGCAATGCCGATAAGCGACGGGTTCAGGTCGAACTGGTTCATGTTGGTGATGTCGTCGCTCTGGTAGGCGAACCACATCCCGACCTTTCCCGCGCTGATGTCCTGCTTGAGGGTCGTGGTGCGGGTGGCGACGCCGGTTTGCTCCTTGTTGTTTTTGTCGGTCCATTTGGCGGTCAGGAGTTTCCGGTAGAATTCGAGGGCTTCGGCTCCCTGCGGGCTGTTGAAGGTTGCCAGAAACTGGCCGTTGGCGTTGGTTTCGGCGATCTCCCCGCCGGCCTGCCACAAGAAGTTGATCCACCAGTAGGACGGGTCGTCCTGCGAAAACACGAAGCCCCACTGACCTTTGTCGGGGTCGCTGAGCGTCTTGGCGTACTCGTAAAACTCGTCCCAGTTTTGCGGGGGGCGGTTGGGGTTGAGGCCGGCGGCGCGGAACAGGTCCTTGCGGTAATACAGCGCCTGAACGTACTGCGCCCACGGTATCGAGTAGATTTTGCCGTCGACGTACAGCACCTTTTTAACGGCCGGGCGCACGCGGTCCATCACGTCGGGCGTTTGGGCGACAAGATCGTTGAGGGGGCGCAAAAAGCGTTGCCCGGCGTAGTTTCGCAGTTGGCGGAAGTTGACGTAGACGACGTCGGGCGCGGTGCCTCCCGCGTAGGCGAGCAGGATGCCCGATTCGGAGGCGGGTCCCTGGATGCGCAGACTGGTGTAGCGCACCAGCCGAATGTGGGGGTGGGTGCGGGAAAACTCGTCGAAAACGCGGCGGCGGGCGCGCTCGAACGGAGCGGTAGCATTGCGGTCCGGGATGCCCCAGGCGGGGTTCGCGCCGCCGACCTTGACCTCGACGACGTTACCCGGTGCCATCTCCTGAGCGCGTGCCGGGCCGCCAGCCAGAAACAGGCCGAGCGCCGTCACGAGCAGGACGAAACCCAAGACACGAGGGGGGAGCATATCCCGAATTCTACGAGCGGAGATACCGAGTGTCAAGAAAGCCGGTAAACGCCCGCGCGCTTATCGTGTTTCGCATCGCGGGTGCGGTTGGTAAGCCGCAGATAAGCGAGGCGTCGGCTCGCGGGCGCGAACGAAGGAAACAAAAACGTGTCGCTGCGCGAGCTGGGCCGGGAAGCGGGCATGATCTTGAAACTGTCGCTGGAGCTGCCGGAAAACGAGGCGTACGTACGCATCACGCGCTTGCTGGGGCGCACGCTCCTGGAGCACCTTCAGGTGGTCGAAAAGGACGTGGACGACATCGAAATCGTGGTCGGCGAACTTTGCACCAACGTTTTGCGCCACGCCCAGAGTGACAAGGGACGTTTCCGCGTCCTGATCGAGTACCATCATGACCGCGTTTCGGTGACGGTCGAGGATAACGGCAAGGGCTTCTCGTTCCGTGACGTGGCCCGGTCCGGCGAAATGGGCAGCGAACGCTTCGATACGCTGACCGGCGGCGAACGGATCGGCGGCTTCGGCCTGCATCTGGTGAACCGGGTCGCCGATCAGTTGGAGTTTCATCGAACGGACACGCGCGGAGCGACCGTGCGCGCCGAAAAAAACCTGCATTACAAAACCGCCGCCGCCGCCCACGCCGCCCAAAAGGCTTCCCCGACCACAAACGAGACGAACGGCGATGATCCTCAAACTGGCGCTTAACCTGCCCGAAGACGGAACCTACGTTCGCATCGTGCGCCGCCTGTGCCGCACACTGCTGGACGAATTGGGGGCCGATAAAAGCGACCGCGAGGACCTCGAAATCCTGATCGGCGAACTTTGCACCAACGTTCTGCGCCACGCCGGCGACCACGACAAGCGCTATCAGGTCGTGCTGGAGTTTTACGCCGATCACGCGGACCTGACCGTGATTGATACGGGCGAAGGCTTCGCCTTCAAGGACGTTCCCGAAGCCGGCACGCTCCGGCCGGACACGTTCGGCAACGGCGAGCGAATCGGCGGCTACGGCATGGGTTTGGTGCGCGCCCTGGCCGACAAACTCGAATTTCGCCGCACGGACCCGCACGGCACAACCGTTCACGCCCGCGTGAACCTGCACTATCCCACCCTGGAAGACGCTCAAAAGGCTGCCTTGCTCGACAACGACTGCGCGGCCGACGTGACGATCACGACGGGCTGACTCGGTGCGGCCGGGTAAAATCCCCGTGTGAACTACCCTCAGGCCGTGGACGTGGCCGTGATCGGCGGCGGCCATAACGGCCTCGTGTGCGCCAACTACCTTCAGCGGGCCGGCCACTCGGTCGCCGTTTTTGAGCGGCGCGGCATCGTGGGCGGGGCCGTTTGTACCGAGGAGATTTTCCCCGGCTACAAGGTGGACGTCGGTTCGTCCGTCCACATCATGGTCCACCAGGCTCCGTTCGTTCAGGAACTCGAACTGCGCAAGTTCGGCCTGGAATATTGCCGCATGGACCCGTGGGCGGCGTTCCCGTACGGCGGCAAGGGCGAGGCAATCTGCTTTTACCAGAGCGTCGAGCGAACGTGCGAAAGCATTGCGAAGGTCAGCGCGAAGGATGCGGCCGCCTACGCGGACTTCATCCGGCGCTGGACGCCCGTGGCGAAGGGCACGTTCCGCGCCTTTTTGCAGCCGCCGACGATGGCATCGCTCGGCCGGAACCTGATCCTCGCCAAAGGCCCCGGCGACGATAACCTGGACGGCCTGCGCCGCATCCTGACCGGCTACGGCCGTTTAATCAACGAAACGTTCACGTCGCGCGAAGTGCGGGCCGCGCTTTCGTGGCTTGCCGCGCAAAGCGGGCCGCCGCCGTCGGAGTTGGGCAGCGCGCCGTTCGCGGGCTGGCACGCGGTCGTTCACGAAACCGGCGCGGCTCATCCGAAGGGCGGTTCGGGCATGCTCACCCAGGCGCTTGCCCGCGCGCTCGAAGCAAACGGCGGCCTGGTCGGCGTGAACGCCCCCATCGAGCGCATCCTGGTCGAAAACGGCACGGCGGTTGGGGTCGTGATCGAGGGCGGCGAAATTGTCCGGGCGAAGGCGGTCGTCGCCGCGTGCCATGTTTGGACGACCTTCACGCGCCTGCTTGCGCCAACCGACGTGCCGCCCGACTTGTTGCACCGGCTGGAAAGCGTCAACGTCGGCAACGGCTTCGGCATGACCGTGCGCTGCGCATCAAGCGAGCTGCCCGACTACGGCGGCGGCTTTCCCACCGAAGTGCATCACGGAATGCAGCTGCTTTGCCCGTCCGAGGAGTTTTTGCGCGACGCCTATGCCGATTACTTTTCCGGCCATCCATCGCGCAAGCCGCCCGTGCTCGCCATGACCTTTTCCCCCATTGATGACACGCTCGCCCCACCCGGCAAGCACGTTCTGTCGCTTTGGTCCCAGTACTTCCCCTACAAACGACGCGACGGCCGCGACTGGGATGAGGCCAAAAACGAGGCCGCCGACAGCATCTTAGAAACGCTGTACGCCTACGCGCCCAACCTGCGGGGGAAAATCGAGCAGCAATACGCGCAGTCGCCGCTGGATTTGGAGCGCACGCTCGGACTGGTTCACGGCAACGTCATGCACGTCGAGATGAGCCTGGACCAGATGTTTTGCTTCCGCCCGCTGCCGGAACTGGCGAATTATTCCACGCCTATTGCCGGCCTGTTTTTGTGCGGCGCGTCCACGCACCCCGGCGGCGGCGTGTTCGGCGCGTCGGGCATCAACGCGGCCGGCGTGGTCGCCCGCAGCCTGCGCAAACCGGTCTGGCGGCGGCTCCTGTCCGGCTAAGCGCGGCGCGCGCGCGTTGAAGCCTTGCCCGCTCCTGCCGGTCGAAGCATAATGAAAACGGCGGGAGGCGAGCGCAAGCAGATGAAGATCACGGTCACGCGGACGCGAACGGCGGCATTTTTCACGGCGGCGGCAGCGGCAGTCACGTTGATGGCGGCGATGCCCGTGGCGGCACGCGCGCAGCAGCAACAGCCCCCAGCGGCAGCCCCCGGCGCGGCGGCCCAAAAACGTGTCAGCCTCGACGTGGATGGCAAAAACGTCAAGGACGTGCTGCTCGACCTTTTTCGTCAGGCGGGTCTGGGAGATTATTCTATCGCCGACGACGTTTCCGGCCCGCTCACGCTGCGCCTTTCCGACCGGCCTTTCGAGGACGCGCTTACCTTTGTCGCGCGCGCGGCCCAGCCGCCGCTGACCTGGAACAAAATTGACGGCGTGTATTCGGTGAAAAGGCGTACTGTTTCTTCGCCGCGTGACGCAGAAGGCGGCATTCCCAGCGACCCGCCGGTGATTACTGCCTCAGGCGAGCGGTACGAAATGCTGTATCCCGTGTACGCCGACACCCAGAACCTGCTGCGCGCGCTCGAACTGCTTCAGCTCGCCGGTCTCACGGCCGCGTTCGCGTACCCGCCCACCAATGGCCTGCTGGTGCGCTTCGGCGGCAAAGGCCCGCTGGTCACGGGCGTGCTCGGCGGCGGCAACAGCGCGGGAAACAACGGTAGCGGCGCGAACAACGGCCTGAGCAACGGGGCGAACCCCGGCGGCGCTGGCCCGAACGACAACGGCAACGGCGGCGGGCGCTAACGGCCGCGCCGCGTGAAACGGAAGATGGAATGTCCGCGTACGCACTGACACGAACGCCCCTTTTTGGCCCCTCGACGTCACCGATGACCTCGCCCAACGCCCCTGCATCCGCCGCCGCTTCTGCCGCTGTTGATCCGGCCCAGAGCGCCGACGCACGGCTGGTGCAGCAGGCGCGCGAGGGCAACGTGCATGCCTTCGGCCAGTTGGTGGAACGCTATCAGCGTCCCATGACCGCGCTCGTGGCCCGCATGACCCAGAACCCGGACGACGTGGACGACATCGTTCAAGAACTGTTCGTGCGGGCGTGGAAAGGGCTGCCTCGTTTTCGCGGCGACGCTCAGTTTTCCACCTGGCTGTACCGGATCGCGGTCAACACGACGATCAAGTACCGCTCCAAGCGCGCGAACGACAACGCGCAGTCCATCGCGCTTGAAGACATGGTCGGCGGCGTGGACGCGTTATCGAGCGAATCGAGCGCGCCCGGCAGCGACAAAACGGGCGCGAGCGGCGATCCGTTTTTGGCGGCTCAAAAGCGCGAACAAGAAGAAACGGTCCGCCGCGCCGTTTTGTCGCTGCCGGAAAAGCAGCGTGTGGTGGTCGTGCTCCATTATTTTGAGGGGCACAGCTGCGAGGAAATCAGCAAGATGGTCGGCTGTTCGGTGGGGACGGTGTGGTCTCGCCTTCACTATGCCTGCAAGCGGCTCAAGGGCGTCCTCGGCCCGCTGGAAGGATCAACGGCGTAACCTGCCATGATGACGACACAAAACGACGCTAACACACTTCGCGCGTGGCTTTGCCGCGCGGCTCTCGGCGGCGCGGACCGGCTCGCCGCTTACGGGGAGGGCGCGCTGTCCCTGCCGCGCGCCGCGCGCGTCGAGCGGCATTTGTCCACGTGCCCGGCCTGCCGGGAAGAACTCGCCACGCTGCGCGAAATGAGCGCGCTGCTGCTTGCCCGCCGCCCCGCCGCGCCCGCGCCCGCCGCAGATTTGTGGCGGCGCATTCAGGCCGAGATCGAGGCCGTTCCCGCCCTGCCCGTTCGCGCTCCAGCGGCAGCACGCCGCTCGTTCCTGGTCCCGGCCTTGAGTACGGCCGCACTGGGCGCGCTGGCAGCCGTGACCGTGCTGACAAGGGGGCATTCGGGTAGCGAGGCATTGTTGCCGCCCGCGCCTCCCCCCGGCGGCGCGGCGCGGGTCGCCACCGTGACACCCAGCATGACTGCGGCGCCTTTGCCATTTTTCGGCGGCGGCGGCGCGTCGTCGCTCGGAGGGCGGACCGGTTTTCAGGCGGCGCGGGCCGTCGGCGCATCCGCGAAGCCGGCACCCAACCGTGAGGCAGCGCCTTCGTTCGCTCCCGAAAAGCGGATCGCGGCGACGCGTTCGCGAAGCGGTTTTCCGACCGTCGAGGACCCGTTTGTGCCGTTGCGGAGTCGGGCCAGCCGTCGCCGTTTTTTGGCGAAAAGCAACGAGCGGCGTGACCGTGGCGGCGTGACCTTCGCGCCGAAAACTATTTTGCCGCCCGTCGGGCCAGGCAAGGAACTGGCCCAACACAAGCGCCCGTCGCCGGAGATTGCTCCGGATGACGAAAACGGCGGCGCGACTTGGTTGGAAGTGCCGCCGCTCGCGCCCGGCGGCGAAGACCCGGCCGGGCCGTCGCCCACGCTGACCGCCGCGCGCGGCGTCGCGGCGAGCGACTCGGCCGTTACCCGGTACCTGAGCGACAATCGCCGGAGCGGCCTGTTCCGCTACGCTTCGTTCCAAGCCGCGTCCGCGCCTTCCCAGCCGGACTCGCTTCGTTAACCAAACCCCTTGATGCCGCAAACACCTTCGTCGTTTTTTCGTTCCGCGTTCGCCGTCCTGCTCACCGCCGCTTGGGCGGGGCCGGTCGTCGCGGCCCAAAGCCAGACGGCCACGCCGCCCGTGTCGCCGCCGCGGCCTGCCGTTCGCCGCCCGGCCACGGCCGCGCTGCTGGAAACGCATTTTTCCACGTTGTCGGGCGCGGCGTGGACTTTTCAGCGCCGAGGCGATCAATTAATCCAGACCGGCGACATGAAGGGCGCCGCCCGCGCCTACGATCAGGCCGTGCGGCTCGCCCCCGGCGATCCCGTTTTGCGCGTGGCGAGCGGCGTCACGCAGGCCGCGACCGGAAACCTGGTCTACGCGACCGTGAATTTCCGGGCCGCCGTCACCCTCGCCGACGATGACGTGGTGGCTGCCTACCTGCTTCATGTCGCGCTCCGGGAACAGGGAAAAACCGCCGAGGCGCAAACCGTTTTGTTTGACATGACGCGCCGCTTCGCACCGACCCAACCCAGCACTGGCGGCACAGCACTAAACGCTTCCTGCTCCGTCGCGCGTTACCGGCAGGCCACGATGCGGTTTCCGCAGTCGCCGCTGCTGTGGCTGCTGCGCGGCGACGCCTGCCAGATCAGCGAGCAGTGGCCGGAGGCCGAGCAGTCGTACCGGCGCGCGGCCGAACTCGCGCCGCGCTGGGCCAAGCCGCGCGTCAATCAGGGAATTGCGCTTTTATCGCAGGACCGGGCGGAGGAGGCGATTCGCGTCTTCGAGGCCGCCCTCGCGCTCGACCCCGCGAACCCGCAGGTCCTTTTAAACAAGGGCGACGCGGAGGCGAAGCGCGGACGGCTCATGGACGCCATGAAGACTTTCGCGCGCGTGGGCGGCTCGCGCGAAGATCGCGCCGAAGCTAAAACGCGCCTGGGCCAGGTGCTGATGCGGGTAGGCCGGGCGGCGGGCGCGCTTCGGGAGTTTAACGACGCGCGCCGCCTCGCCCCCGACAGCTTCGCGCCCGCCGCCGCCATCGCCGAGCTGCACGTCCGAACCGGAAACCTGGCCGCCGGCGTGGATGCCTACCGTTCCGCGCTCAAACTCGCCGACACGGGCGGCCTCGCGTCCACGCGGCCCGTGCTCCTGCGGGGTTTGGCCGAGGCCCAGTTGTCGCTCGGCCGCCCCGAAGCCGCCCGCGAAACGCTGCGGCGCGCGCTTGATCAGGAGCCGTCCGACGCCTCGCTGTGGCAACGATTGATCGCCGAAACCTACTTTTTCGAGCACGATGAGGCAAAGGGGGAAGCCGCGCTCCGGCGGGCCCTGGAAGCCGACCTGGACCACTATCCGATCACGGTTTTGAACGCCATCGCCGGCCGGAACCTGCTGCCCGGCGTGACGGCCGCGTACCAGGCGGAACTCGGCGACCGGGAGGGAGGACGGCGGGCGGTTGCGCTCGTCGCCCTTGCGCACCTCGCGCAGTATCAGGGCGACGCGGGCCGCGAGATCGCGTTTCGCCAGCAGGCCGTCGCCGTGGACGCGCGCGGCATGAACTGGTTTTTGCTCGCCGATGCCTTCCGGCAGCGCGGCGGCCCGTCGCGCTTCGGGGACGCGCGAAACGCCTACGGGGAAGCCGTCCGGCGCGGCGGCCTGTCCCCGGCCGCGCTCGCCGAAGCCCACTCGTGGCTTGACCGTCTCACTCCGTAGCAGGCCGGTAATCGGCGAACTCGACAAGGACGCCGTCCGGGTCGAGCGCGTAACAAAGCCGCTTGCGAATGTCGCCCGCGACCCCGAACGGAACCGTGACGGGCGGCGACACGAAGCGCACTCCGGCAGCCATCAAGCGTTCGTACTCAGCCGCCACGTCGTCCACTTCAAAGGCGACGTGGCGCAGGCCGCCCGTGCTGGGGACCGAATTGGCTGCCCGTGCTCGTTCGCCTTCCGGTCGGCGGTATTCCAGCAACTCGAAGCGCACGCCGCCGTCCGCCGGCTGGCAAAACACGCAGCGCGCGCTCACGCCGGCCAGGCCCGTGACCTGCTCGATCCACGCGCCTTCAAGTTCGATCTCGAAGGTCGCGCGCAAACCGAGCAGCCCGACGTAAAACGCCAAACTGCGCTCCATGTCGGCCACGACGATGTTGACGTGGTTCACGCGCAGCGAAGCGCCGCTTGACGCCGCCGTCATCAGGCGGTCACTCCCGCGAGCCGCCGCACGCGCGCGATGGCTTCCTTGTAGGTAAGTTGCGCTCGGTGCTCCATGCCCACATAGCCCGCGTAGTTCATTTCACGCAGAACGCGGAAAATGCGCGCGTAGTCCACCTCACCCGTGCCCGGCTCGAACCGGCCGGGCACGTCGCCGACCTCGACGAAGGTGACGTAGCCTTTTTCCAGGCCCGTCTTCAGCGTGTTGATGAGGTTGCCCTCGCCCAGTTGCCGGTGGTACAGATCGAAATCCACCTTGACGTGCGGGTGGGCGACCTCGGCGATGATCTTGTAGGCGTAGACGGTCGTGTTCACGCTCATCTGCGGTGACTCGACGGCGTTGAGGGGTTCGAGCGTCAAAAACACGCCGGCCGCGCCCGCGATGTCGCCCGCCTTTTTCAGCCCGGTGACGATCTGCGCGTGCTGGGTTTCGGGTGCGACATCCTTCTGGATCGCCCCCACGAACGTAATCAGGTTCGGCACGCCCATCTTTTTGGCGACCGCGACCGCCTCGCTGAAGTCGGTCAAAAACTCCTTTTCATAACCCGTCTTGGTCAGGCCGGTGTTCCAGCCGGTTTTGTTCGCGCCCGTGATGGAGGCGCAGGTCATTTTGTAGCGGTCCTGGATTGCGCGCATTTTGTCCAAATCCTTGCCGCCGAAGGCCCAAAACGAGTACGCCTTCGCACCCTCGTCGGCCACGCGCTGAAGGCGTTCCGGGAACGACATTTCGCGCGGAAACATCATTTCAAGGTTGACGCTCAGGGTGTATTTGGGGGAAGGCAGGGTAGTTTCCGGCGGCGCGGCGGTGGCTTCGGCGTGCCGCTCCCCGGCGGCGAGAACAAGCGGCAGGGTGGCGGCCCCAGCGAGGAAGCGGCGGCGCGAGGCAAGCGTTAAATCGTTCATGGGTTCTCCAAAGCGGTTGTTGTGTGTTGGATTCAGGTTGGCCGTTGCGGGGGGCGGCTCCTGCCACGGCTTGTTTCGTCGAGGGATTTCAATCCCTCGGCCGGGTGGCTTCGACGGCGTTTTACCGCAGGGGAACGTCGCCCTCTCGTCGAAACGATGGGGCGGAATCCTGCCCATGCTGACCATTGCTCTTTTGACTTTGCGCGAAGCGGTGCGCCGCCGCGCGCCGATCATCTCGCTGCTGATTCTGGTGCTGCTCCTCGTCGGGCTGGTGATCCCGCTGCGGGGACGGCTGCTGCTGCTGCCCCGGCCCGAAGCGAACGCAATCGTTGCCGGCATCTACGTCGTGTTCGCCACCGACATCGTCAAGTTTTTCGCATCCGTCTTCGCCATCGCGCTGGCGGCCGGGAGCATTTCGGCCGAACTCGAACGCGGCGTGTTGTCGTCCATTTTGCCCAAGCCGATCCCGCGTTTGTCCGTTTACGCGGGCAAGTGGCTGGGGCTGGTCGCGTTCGTGGTTATGAACGTGGTCGTTTGGGACGTGGTCATCTGGGGCGTGGCGAGCGTGCGCGCGCCGCACCTTTCGCACCGGGGCGTGTTTTTGGCACTGCCGTACCTGTTGCTGTATCCGGTCCTGTTCACCACGCTGGCTTTGTTTTTCTCCACGTTCGCCGCATTCCCGCTCGCGGCCGGACTGAGCATCCTGCTGACTGGCGTGGGCTGGTCGGAAACGATTTTGTACGTGCTGGGCGACCGTTTGGACGTGGACCTGCTGCTTTCGCTGTCGCGCGCGGCCGGCTGGCTGATGCCGCTGGGCCGCATGAGCCGCTGGGTCGCGCGCGGGATGGGGCCGGTTTTGCGCTTCGGCGGGCAGGAGTTCGCGGTCGGGGAGCGCGGCCCGTTCAAGGACATCGTGACCACGCACTTCGACCTGTTTTACATCGGCCTGTACGCCCTTGTTGCCTTCGTGGCCGGCGCGATCATTCTGGGCCGGCGCGACGTTTGAATTTGAACCGGCGAAAAAGTTCGTGCGTTTAGTTGGGCAGAAAGTGAGCAACGTTTGACGTAGACGGCGCGGTGGGTTTCATTGAATACTGAAGGTTGTCCGATAAGGGCAGCCTTTTGTTTCGCGGGGAGGTTTCCTTATTATGCTTGCTCGCTCGCGATGAAAAAACGTTGGCCCTGTGTGCCGTGCGCGCGCGGACTGTCGCCGTTCCCGTCAACTCGTTCTTTTCTTTCTTGACGCTGGCCTCGGTGGTGGCGGTCCCGCGCGCACCTATTCGCCTTCCTGGTTTTCTTGTTGTTTTCTGTATCGAAAGGAGAGTGTGCTGATGGTTTTCCCGACGCCTCCTCGGAGGCGCTTCAGTGCGGTGGCTTCGGCCTTGCTGCTGATGCTGCTGCTCACCCCGATTGCGGCCCGCGCTCAGGTGAGCCTCACGTCCGACGTGACGTTCAACGCAGGCCTATCGCTGTTTACCTACAGGTACAGCGTCACCAACAATCTTCCCGTGCTTCCCCTAGACCCACTGGACCCGTTGACCGTGCCGAACACGCTCGCAATCGTTGATCTGAACGTGCCGGCGTTGCCTGGAGCGGTTCTGCTAAACCCGGCGACGTTCCCGACCGGGTTCCAGATCGTTTTCGACTCCGGCCTGGGCCTCGTGTCCTTTTTGGAGGACCTGGAAAACCCCCTCGCGCCCACGCCCCAATCGTTCGCGCCGCAGACCACGGTCGGGGGCTTCACGTTCAATAGTCCGTTCGGGCCGGGAAACACCTCGTTCACGGCATTGGTCCTGCCCGCCGGTAATCCTATCTCCGGCTCGACGCAGGGACCCGGTGGGGTCATTCCTGAACCGGGCACACTCACGCTTCTCGGCATCGCGCTGTCGCCCGGCCTTTTCGCCGCACGGCGCCGCTTCCGCCGGTCGCACTCCCGTTAGAAAGAAAAAAACATGGTTCGTAATTCTCGAAGGACGCTTCCGTCCCTTGCCGGAATCGGCGCGCTGCTCGCCGTGGGCATCACCGGCGCGCTGATGCTGCCCGGCGGCGACAAGCCCGCCGTCGCATCCAGCCACAGCGACGCGCCGCTCATCAAACTCGATCCGCAGGCCAACCTGACGGACGTGTACGCTTTTATCCGTAACCGGCCCACCGGCCAGAAGGTGCTGGTCGTCGAGGTCAGCGTCCGGCCCTTTTCCGAGCCGGGCGACGGTGTGTCCTACGATGCCTTTTCCGACGACGCCCGCTACAGCATCCACCTCACCAACCCGGCGACCGGCGTGGAAACCGCCCGCTACGACTTCCGGTTTTCGCCCGTGAGTTCGGCGGCCGGCAGCTACCAGAACCTGGACACGATTTTGCGCTACGGACGTGGCGCGAACGTGAACGGCGCCCCGGATGTCGGCCCGATCCTGGTCGCCGGCGACGCGCACCAGAACTTCCGGCAAACCTACTCGATCACCAAGGTCGTGGGCGGTACGGCCACGTCTATCGGCACAAACCTGCTCGTCCCGCCGTACAACGTGGGCGTTCGCACCACGCCCAAATACAACGACATGAGCGGCACGCCGGCCACGAACCCGAACTTCGGCAAGGCCGTTTCCGGGGCGACCAGCCGGGCCGGGCTGGACGATTACACGCGCCAGACCACTTTTGACCTGACCGTGGGCGGCACGATGTTCACGGCCTTCGCCGGCTCGCGCGAGGACGGGTTCTTCTCGGACATTCCCGGCATCTTCGATTTGCTGGATGCGCGCATCCTGGACAACGACGGCGACGGAACCGGCGACGGCTTCGGTCAGGACGGCAACGGCGTGGACGGTTTCAAGGGCTTCAACGTGCTGCATTACGGCATCGTGATCCCCGTGACCGACCTTCAGGCCAGTCAGTACACCGGCCTCGCCTTCGATCCGAAGGCGACCGCGTCGAACGGGGTTATCAAAAGCACCCAGACCGGCGTGGGCGTTTACGCCTCCGTCAGCCGCCCGCGCACGGTTCTGCGCTCGACGACCGGCGACCCGACCCTATCCGGCCCGTTCATCCAGGTGAACCGCTTGGCGAACCCGCTCTTCAACGAGGGCCTGGTCGCGCTTCGGGACAAGGACCGCTACAACCGTTCCTCACCCCCCGGCGATAATTCGTTCCTCACCTACGCGGTAAACCCCGAACTCGCCGTCCTGATCAACGCTACCTTCGGCACCGGCTTCCAAACGACCGGCCGGACTGATCTGGCCCTCGTCTACCTGCCCGACGTGATTCGCGTCGAGACCACGACGCCCCCGGCCCGCGTTTCCGGTGAGCTCAACCCGACGCCGGGCGGAACGTTCAACCGCTTCAGCATCCTGGGCGGCGACGTTCTCGTCAACAGCGCCGGCAACAGCGTCCCCGGCGGCTGGCCCAACGGCCGGCGCTTCGGCGACGACGTGGTGGACATCGCCCTGTCGGTCATCGCCAGCGGCCCGACCTTCTCCACGCTCACCGTGGTGGGGGACAACGTGCCCGCGAACGATCAGCTCTACAACGCGGTCTTCCCCTACGCCGGCACCCCGCACGCCGGCACGCGTAACAGCAAGGACAGCGGCATCAACAAGACGCCGTAAAGACCCGTGCAAGACGATGGCCCCCGAATCTCCACAAGGGGATTCGGGGGCTATTCTTTGGAAACGCCTTTAACCATGAACAAGCCGCGCGCCACTTCTTCTTCGCCACGCAAAACGCTACTGATCTGCGTCACCGTTACCCTGGCCGCCGTTCTCGCCGGCACCTGGGCCGTTCGCCGGGGCCGCACCGCCGCGCCGATTCCGGGAACCGCCGGAGCCGCGCCGATGAGCGCGTCCGCGATCCTCGCCGCCGTCCCGAAGCCCTCCGGTACCTCGCTCACCGACAAGGCCATCGCCAAAAGCCTGGAAAAGTTGAACGAGGACGCGCGCAGCGACAAATACTGGGTCAACCTGGGCGACGCTCTCATGCAGCACGTCCGTGAGACCACGGATTACGCTTACTACGCCCACGCCGAACGCGCCTACAATCAGGCCCTCATTTTCAACCCACGGAACGCCGACGCGCTCACCGGGCTTGCCTGGGTCAACGGCGGGCGGCACAATTTTCCCGAAAGCATTCGCTGGGCGAACCAGGCCATCGCGCTCGACCCCAAAAACAACGCCGCTTTCGGCATCCTGGGCGACGCGGACGTTGAATTAGGCGACTACGACGCAGCCTACAAGCATTACCAGCAGATGCTCGACATCCGCCCCGACCTATCTTCCTACAGCCGGGGCGCGCACCTGCTTTTCCTGACCGGCGACACGCGCAAGGGCATGTGGCTGATGGCAAAGGCGATCAAGGCCGGCGGGCCGTTCGCGGAAAATACCGCCTGGTGCCGCGCCCAACTCGGCCTGATGCTTTGGAACGACGGGGCGGTTTTGCCCGCCCAACAGGTGCTCGCCGACGGCCTCAAGACCGCCCCGAACAACCTTCACCTGCTGTCAGCGATGGGCAAAATCAAGACGGCCCTGCGCGACTACCCGGCCGCCATCGCGCTCTACCAAAAGGCGCTCGCCATCACCCCCGAACACAACGCCCTTGTCGCGCTCGGCGATTTGTACGCCGTGACCGGAAACAAAACCGAGGCCGAAAAACAGTACGCGAAGGTTGAGGAACTGCACCAGAAAAGTCACGCGGCCAGCGATACCAGCCACAACTTCCCCATGGCCCAGTTTTACGCCGATCATGACCGGAACCTGGTGGAGGCTGTGCGTCTGGCCGAGGCGCGCAAGAACACGAAAAACGTCAACGAGGCCGACATCTTGGCCTGGTGCTACTACAAAACAAACGACCTGGACCGGGCAAAAGAAGCCATCGGGCGCGCGCTGGGCCGCAACACGCCCGACGCCCGCATCCTGTTCCATGCGGGCATGATCGAAGCGAAGCGCGGTGATCCAATCGGCGCGAAAAAGTACCTGGACCATGCCCTGAGCCTGAACCCGAACTTCAGCCCCATTTTCGCGCCCGTCGCCGCCCAAACCCTGAGCAGCCTGGGCACCCGCAGCAGCGTCGCAAGCCGAACCGGGGACGCGGCCCAAACGGGCGGCGCGGCTCCGGCCGCCGCGACCGGTCGCTGACGTGACCGGGGGCAAAAAAGCGGCCGGGGGCATTTCCCCGGCCGCTTTTTCTTTTTTCGTCGCCCTGTTGACACTTGCCTGTCTGGCCGCCGCGCCGCGTCCGGCCCGCGCCCCGCCGCGCAGCGACGTTGCCTTGCGATTGAGCGAAACGGGCGCGGACGTTACCGTCAAGGCGCTCGCCATTGACCTCGCCCATGACCTGCCCGGCGTGGAGGCCGGCGACTTGCTGTCGCCCGGCGGAGCCGCGCGCCAGCAAAACGCCCTCGCCGCCATCCTCGCCAAGCGTCTTACGCTTTCATCTGCGGGCAGCGGCGAAACGTTCGCCGCCCGGCCGGTCGGCATCGAGCCGGACGGCGACGGCAAAAACGTTCGGCTCCAGTTCCGCTACAACGGAAAAGAGCCGCCGCGCGCCGCGCTTACCATTCATTGCCGCCTGTTCCCGCACGACCCGCGTCACAAGACCTACCTGGACGTTTACGACCGGAACGGCGATCTGGAACGTCATGCCATTTTCGACAATACGGTCGAGACGCTGGACTTCAAAATCGGCGCCCGCCAGAGCACGCTTTCGGTGGTCGGTCAGTTCCTGTTCGAGGGCGTTCACCACATCTTCCTGGGACCCGACCACATCTTGTTCGTGGTCGGCCTGCTGCTGCTGGGCGGAACCCTCAAGCAACTGCTCAAAATCGTGTCCGCCTTTACCCTTGCCCACAGCGTCACCCTTGCCCTCGCCACCCTGAACCTGCTCAACCCGCCCGCCCGCCTGATCGAGCCGGCCATTGCCGCAAGCATCGTGTTCGTGGGCGTGCATAGCCTGCTGACAAACAAGCACAAGCGCGACTGGCGATTGTTGTTCGCTTTTTGCTTCGGCTTCATCCACGGGTTCGGGTTCGCAAACGCCCTGCGGGAGATGGAGTTGCCGCGCGCGGCTCTTGTCTGGTCGCTGTTCTCGTTCAACGCGGGCGTGGAGGTGGGGCAGGCGTGCATCGTGCTGAGCGTCGCGCCGCTTTTGGCGCTTCTGCGCGCGCGCGCCACGCCGCTGGTGACGCGCCGGGTTCTGCTTGCCGGCTCGCTCGGCGTGATCGGGGCAGGCGCGTTCTGGTTCGTGCAGCGCGTCGTCGCGCCGGGCTGAGGCATCGCCTAACTTGCCAGGCACTTTTTCTACGATAACGAAAACCGGCTCACGAGCGAAACGCGCGTGCTGGACTACGCGACCACGGACGCCACCGCCTATTACGTTTACGACAAGAACGGCAATCGTACGCAGGTAACGCGTAACGGCTCTTCCAGCACGTACAGCGTGGACGACAACGACAAGTTCCTGTACGGCGACGGCCTGAGCGCGTCCGGCTACGATTTGGACGGCAACCCGGGTTCGATCTTCGTTCCGGGCGAGGGCATCTACGGCTTTGAGTACGACCACGAGAACCGTCCGTGGCGCACCACGCGGCCGGGCGGGTCCCAGGTCTACTACAACTACGACGGGGACGGGGACGGGCGTCGGGTGGAAAAGACGCTGGCAGGTATCGGCACCACGCGCTACGTCTACGACGGGGACACGGTGATTGCCGAGGTGACCGCCCGCCTCGCCCTGCAAGACCACCCCGGCCTGCTCGCCAAACTCCGCCTGTGACGGGGCCGGAAAAAGCCGTTCCACCCACCCACCCACCCCCGACCCCCAACCCCTTTCTTGACGCTGGGGGGAACCAGGGATACACTGCAACGACGGCGCCCGAACCGCAAACGCCTTTTCACGAAGCCGTTTGGGAACTTCGGGCGCCGTCGTTCCGGTTATAAAATTTATAAAACCGGTCCTTTTCCTTCATCTTTCTCAACTCCACCACGCTGCGGCCCCCGCGCGAGTGCGAACGGCGCGCGCGCGAGTGCGGCCGTCGCAACGCACAACACAAGGGGGTGCCCCGGCATGACAGAAGACACCGCAGCCGCGCCTGCCATCGACATCCGCAACTTCACCAAGCAGTACCCGGTGAAACTCAAGCGCGAAGCCGTCAACGCCGTTGACAACCTGAGCCTCCAGGTCGCCGAAGGCGAGATTTTCGGCTTCCTCGGCCCCAACGGCGCGGGCAAAACGACCACGATCAAGACCCTGCTCGGCTTGATCTACCCGACCGCCGGTGAGTGCTACGTCTTGGGAGCCCCGGCCGGCGACATCACCATGAAGCAGCAGATCGCCTACCTGCCCGAAGAGCCGTACTTCTACGAGCACCTGACCGCCCGCGAAGTAGTCCGCTTTTACGCCCAACTCTTCGGCATGGACGGAAAGTCGGCGACCCGCCGCGCGGACGAACTGCTCGATCAGGTGGGCCTCAAGGCAGATTCCAGCAAGACCGTGCGCCAATTCTCCAAAGGCATGAAGCAGCGCGTCGGCATCGCGCAAAGCCTGATCAACAACCCGAAAGTCCTGTTTTACGATGAACCGACTTCGGGCCTCGACCCGATCTCGCACCGCGACATCCGCGACCTGATCCTGAACCTCAAGGAACAGGGCAAGACGATCTTCCTGTCGTCGCACCAGCTGACGGACGTGGAAATGGTCTGCGACCGCGTCTCGATCATGGACCGGGGCGTGCTCAAGAAAATAGGGCGCGTGGACGAACTCGTTTCCGGCGGGCAGGTCGAGATCATCGCCTCCAACGTTCAAAACGGACTGCGCGAAAGCCTGGCCGCATTCCGGCCCGAATACGACGCACTTGACCGCGCCAATATCCTGGCGAGCGAGGACGACGCCGTGGTCGCGCACATTCTGGACACCATCCGGGCAGGCCGGGGCCACGTGGTTTCGATCACCCCCAAGCGCCGCACGCTCGAAGATATTTTCGTCGAAACCGTGACCGAACGCATCGGCCGCATCCCGACGAGCGACGACGGCTTAGAAGAAACATCCAACGGCAATGGCAGCGCGCCGCCGCCGCCGCTGGACGGCGGCGGCTCCCGAATCGTTTCCGCCGCCGACGCGCCCGCCGCCGCCGCATCCCGCAGCCAGGAGGACCGTTAACCGATGAGTACTACCGGCGTTATCGCCCGCACCACGATTGGCGAAGCCCTTCGCCGCCGCGTCCTGAACGCGTTTTTGTTCGTCGGGCTGGCAATGATCATCCTGACGTTCGCCTTTTCGACCTTTTCCGCCCGCGAGGAGCTGACGCTCGTGCGGGGCATGGGGCTGGGCATCATTTCGCTCGCGGGCTTGTTCATCAGCATCATCTTAGCCATCAACCTGATCCCGACCGAGATCGAAAAGCGCACCATCTACACCATCCTGAGCAAGCCCGTTCGGCGTCACGAATTTTTGCTCGGCAAATACTTCGGGGCCATCGGCACGGTCCTGATCAACATCGGGCTGATGTCGCTCGCGTTCGTGGCCGCCGTGGGCCTGAAATACGCGTTCAACCATCAAAGCCTGCTGCTGGTTTTGCCGCTCTTCAAGGGCGTGTTCATGATCTACCTGCAACTCGTGCTTTTGTGCAGCCTCGCCATCTTCTTTTCGACGTTTTTATCGCCGCTCGTGAACTTTTTTCTCACGTTCAGCTTGTTCATCGTCGGCAACCTGTCGAGTTTCACCCAGGATCTCGCCAAGGTGAACCACAACCCGATTGCGAAGGGCTTTTTCACGGCCGTCCACTACATCGTGCCGAATTTCGGCAACTTCCAGTTCCAGAACCCGCTCATCAACCCCGAAGTCAAGGTCACGAACGAGAACCTTTTCCTGCTGTCGAACACGATCTACGCGCTCGTGTACGCGGCCGTCTTGATGATCCTGGCAATCCTCGTCTTCGACCGTCGGGAGGTGTAATTTCATGATGAACTCTTCCAAGCGCGGTACGCTGATCGCCTCGGCAGTAGCCCTGCTCGGTGTGTCCGCACTTTTGCAAAATCGTCTTGACCAGAAGGACATGCGAAGGCAGGTCGCCATCGAACCGACGAGCCGAGACAAGGCCGTCGGGCCGCTCAGCAACGGGGCCATGCTGCCCTTCGAGTATTCGCTGGGCGCGATTTCCGGCTTCCGGCAGGTGATCGCGGGCCTGCTGTGGGTGCGCGCGGACTCGTTTTTCCACCAGGGCAACTACGATGCTATCTTGCCGCTCATTCGCATCATCACCTGGATGGACCCGAACTTTTTGGACGTGTACGCGACCGGCGCGTGGCACCTGACCTACAACTTCACCGACGAAGAGCAAAGAAGTGACCGGCGCTACCTGCCCGCCGGCCGCGCGCTCCTGAACGAGATGATCCAGAACAACCCCGAAGTGTGGGATAGCTACAAGGAAGCCGGCTGGCTCAACTTCGACAAGATCAGGGATTTCGACGAAGCCGTTCGCTACTACCAGGACGCGATGCGAAAACCCAACGTGGACCTGACCCAGGTCGGGCACATTCTGGCTCACTCGCTGGAAAAAAGCGGCCGGTTGAATGAATCAGCCCAAGCGTGGGCGCGGGTCATTAAAGACCACGAGGCCGCGCTCGCCGACCCAAAAACGTTGGAAGCAGATAAAGGGCGCGTCCAGATGGGCCTATGGTCTGCCAAAACGAATTTGGAAATGTTGAAAGTTCGGCAAGTGGCCCGCCGCAACGATACAAAGGTTCCGGCCGACGCGCAATTCCAGGTTACGATTACCCGCATCCGGCCCAAGGTGATCGAGGTTCGGGGCCGCATGAACCTTATGGGCGCCAAGAACTTCGACGAAAAAATCTGGGGGCCGGTGGACGGCGCGCGCGTGGACGTGCGGCTACAGGACCAGGGCTATCAAATGCCGAACGCGCGCGAATTTACCTTCGAGGTGGACCCGAACCTGACGATCATGCAGGACTCCCTTTCGGTCCGGGGCGGCAAGAACATCCGGCGCGGCGGCCTGTTTATCGCCGGCAATGGTTACAGCATTCCGCCAATCGCGGACAAACAAGGGCTGTACGGCGTGGACGCGAGCAAGATGCCCGAAGGTTTGGGCGTGCCGCTGTCGCGGGCGCTTGCGAGCGGTATGCCCCTTTCGGCCGAAGCAAAGCGCGCGCTCGTGGGAATCGCCCTTCCAAAAGAGGCGCGGGACGCAAAGGGAAACGCGCCGGCAATGAATGCCCTGTTCGAGCAGATTCGCCGAGACCCCGCTCGTGTCGCCGGCCTGGACAAGCAGGGCGTCCATGTCGCCCTGAAAGACTACTACAGTTTGGGTGAGTTCAAGAAAACGATTGACATGAGCCGTGACCCGCGCATGTACTCGTTTGCCAAACCGAAGTACGATTTCGTTGTCTCGTTCAACCCGCGAACCGCACCGCCATTCGTGCAGGACCGCGTGGGCTGGAGCGGCGAGGGCCTGGCCGACAAGCGCTTTTTGGACGCGAAAACGCAGCCCGGCCTGCGAATGCTGCGCATCCCGATCACGCTTTCGCGCGAAGACCTGACCGGCAGCGGCACGAAGGTGTTGGCGCAAAAAGGGTAGCCGGGCTATACTGAAAACACGGCAGCGGGCCGGCTCCGAACCACGTCAGGGCCGGAAGGCAGCAGCGTTAAGGAGTACGGCCCGTGTGTCGTAAAGCGTGGAACGGGGCCGGACGCCATCAGCGTCCGGCCCCGTTTGCTTTTGCCCGGTCTTCCGCTTTCCGGTAAAATAGGGGAGTATTTTCCCCGATTCCCCTGCCTTTTTCGTCCCCCGACGGAATGTGCGCGTCGTCATGGCCTACCTTTCGCTGTATCGCAAATACCGCCCGCAAACGTTTTCGGACGTGGTGGGGCAGGAACACGTCACGCGCACGCTCCAAAACGCCCTCACGTCCGGGCGCGTCGCCCACGGCTACCTGTTCACCGGCACGCGCGGAACGGCCAAAACGACGGTCGCCCGCATCCTCGCCAAGGCCCTGAACTGCGAGCGCGGCCCCGCCGCCGAACCGTGCAACGCCTGCGACGCCTGCGCCGGCGTCACCAACGGCTCCGCGATTGACGTGATCGAGATGGACGCGGCCAGTCATCGCGGGGTCGCCGACATCGAGGAGGTCCGCAAGGCCGTCGGCTACGGCCCGATGGAATTGCGCTACAAGGTCTTCATCATTGACGAGGCCCACCAGCTGTCCAGCGACGCCAAGGACGCTTTTTTAAAAACCCTGGAAGAGCCGCCCGACAACGTTGTTTTCATCCTCGCCACGACCGAGCCGCAGGCAATTCCGATTACGATCCGCTCGCGCTGTCAGCAGTTCGACTTCAAGCGCGGCAGCCTCCATGACCTGGCCCGCCGCCTGAAGTACGTTCTGGACCATGAAAACGTGACTTATGCCGACGCGGCCGTGAACCTGGTTGCGCGCGGGGCCGAAGGTTCGTACCGCGACTCGCTTTCCCTCCTTGAACAGGTGCTTGCCTACTCGCCCACGCGCCTGACGCCGGCCGACGTGGACGCCGTGCTGGGCACGCTCGACGCCACCCTGCTGGCCCGCCTGACCGACGTCATCGCACGGCGCGACGCCCCGGCCGCCTTTGCGCTTGCCGGCGAGATGCTGGACGCGGGCAAGGAAGCGCGCACCCTTCTGCGTACGCTCGCCGCGCATTTCCGCGACCTGCTGCTCGTGTCCGTCGGCGGCCCCGCCGTGGCCCAGGAACTGACGCCCGACGAGGTAACGCGCCTTCAGGCGGAAGCGCGGCAGTTCGCCCAACCCCAGATGCTGCGCGCACTCGATGTGCTGAACGAGGCGCAGGCCGAAACGCGCCACAACAACCAGCACCGCCTGGTTGTTGAACTCACCTTTCTAAAGTTGATGAGCCTGGGCGACGCAGGCGCGTCAACGGGCGGCAACGGCGTTGCGGCGAGCAGTTTTGCCACGGCACCGATTGTGTTTCCGGCGGCACCCGCCCTCGCCCCCGTCCCCTCTCCCGCGGACGGTAGAGGGGTGCCTGTAGCAAAAGGCTTATCGGCTCCGCGCGAAGCCCCTGACGACTTGGTAGCAGGCACCCCTCTACCGTCCGCGGGAGAGGGGACGGGGGTGAGGGCGGCGGAAACCGACACCTTCCCATCCAACTTCTTTTCCGACGATGACGCCGCGCCCGGCGATGACGAGGACGACTACGTTCCCCCGTCCGACGACGAACTCGATGCCGGCGCCCTTTACGTTCCCGACGCTGTCCCTGCCGTTATCGCTGCGGAAACCGCCGTAAACCAGGATGCGTTTGGCGATGCGGGCGCGCTTGTGGACGAACAGCCGGAGCCAATTGTTGACGACGGCCCCAGCCTGTTCGACGACGAAGCGCCGGCTCCCCCCGCCACATCAAGCGCGACGCCCGCACCGGAAACGATGGCCGCTCCCGTGCTGCCCCCCGCTTCCGTCCCGGTTCCAGAAACCAGGCCGGCCGAACCCGCCGCGCTTCCCGAAACGGCGACACAGCCGCCGCCGCCTTTGTTGGACGAACCCGCGCCCAGGCCGGCCCCGGTCCCTGAAACGTCCGCAGCCTTCACGCTTGACGCTGTTTTCCAGGCGTGGCCGCGCTTTTTGATGGAGGCCGAGCGCATTTCCAAGCAAACCAACCTCATGATGACGAACGCGCTCCCCACGGTCGTCAGCGGGCGGCAGATCACCATCGCGTTCGCGCAGCGGCCTAACTTCGAGATGATGAGCCTGCCGAAAAAAAAGGAGTTCGTTCGGCAACTGCTCGCCGTGTGCCTGAACGTCAGCAGCCTTCAGGTGAACTTCGTTCTCGACCCGAACGCCGTGCCCGCGCCCCTGGCAAGCGCGCGCGGCAAAAAGCGGCCCGAACGCGACATCGTGGCCGCCATCCGCGACACGCCGCCGCCACCGGCTGAGAACGATGGCTTCAACGGTTTCGACAGTTTCGGCGCTTCGCCCCCGCCGGCCGCCGCCCCGCCGCGCTTCGCGCCCGGCGTCGTTTCGTCCGCGCCTTTTTCTCGTTCGTCCGCCCCGCCCGCCTCGGCCGCGAACGGCGTACCGCTGACGCCGCTGCCGTCGCACCCCGCGCTTGAAGACCCGTTCGTCCAGGAAACGCTTTCGATTTTCGGCGGCGAAATCGTGGACGAGTAACCCGTGAAGAAAGATTAACTAATGAACCCGTTTGGCATGAGCGGTCCCGCCATGAAAAAGATGGTGGAAAACGCCCAGAAACAGATCGCCGAAAACGCCCACAAGATGCAGGAGCGCCTCGACGCCGCCCGCATTGAAGGCTCGTCGGGCGGCGGCATGGTCAAGGCGCTCGTGAGTGGATCGGGCAACCTGATCGAGGTCACCATAGCGCCCGAAGCCGTTGACCCCAGCGACGTGGAAATGCTCCAGGACCTGGTCGTGACGGCCGTGCGCGAAGCCCTCGAAAAGGCCAAGGAGATGCAGACCGACGAGCAGCAAAAAATCCTGCCCAGCGACCTGAACATCCCCGGCCTGGGCAACCTGGGCCTGTAGTCGGCCAAAACTCTCATGGTCCAATACGCCAAACCGCTCGCCCGACTCGTGGGCGAGTTCGAGAAACTGCCCGGCATCGGGCCGAAGTCCGCCCAGCGCCTTGCTTTTTACATTCTTCGCCTGAGCGACGAGGAGGCGGGCGCGCTTTCCGACGCCATCACCGAGGTGAAAAAGCGAATCGGCTATTGCCGCAACTGCTTCAACTTCACCGACCAGGAACAATGCGACATTTGCCGCGACAGCCGCCGCGACGCGGGCCAGATTTGCGTGGTCGCCGACCCGCGCGACCTGATCGCGCTGGAAAAAACAGGTGAGTTCAAGGGGCTGTACCACGTTCTGGGCGGCGTCATCAACCCTATGGAGGGTATCGGCCCGGACCAGTTGAAGATTCGGGAACTGATCGAGCGGCTGGGACGCGGGCCGATCAGCGAACTGATTCTGGCGATGAACCCGACCATCGAGGGCAGCACGACCGCGATGTATCTGGCGGCCCAACTCAAGCCGCTGGGCATTAAAATCACGCGCATCGCGCAGGGCGTGCCGGTCGGCTCCGACCTTGATTACATTGACCAGTCCACGATGATCCAGGCCTTCGAGGGCCGGCGCGAAATGTGAGCGCGCGCGCGGGCCGATAAACGGCTTGGCGCCTGCGTAGGTGCGAGGCATGCCTCGCCCCTGCCGGTGCGTGGGCCGAAAGGTGGAACCCGCCTCCTGCTCCGCTGTCACAAAGCGCGAGGGCAGCGTTCGCCCCGCCGCACTTTTCTCAAGGACCTTTTTTCGCATGACTTTGCGCCGTTCGTGCCGAGCAGGGTTTAGCGCCCTGCTTTTTTGTTTGTGTTCTTTGTCGCCGCTTTTGTCGCGCGCGCAGCAAACGCCCGGCCCTAATCCTTCGGCCGTCGCGGGTCGCACGGCTTGGGACGCGAATTATCTTTATCTGGCCTTTCAGGTGGACGACGCGAACCTGACCGGGACGAACAGCGCGCCGCTGTCGAACCCGGAACAGGATGATTCGGTCGCCGTGTATCTTCAGGTCGGTCCGGCCCGGCCGGACGCGCCCGACGCGAACACGCACGCGCTCGTCGTGTCGGCGGCGGGCGGGTTCACATTTTTATCGGGCGGCGCGAACAACGGCCCGCTCACGCCCCGGTCGCTGCGCGACCTGCTCGGCGGCGGCCGGGCCGTCAAGGTGGCCGTTACGCTGCAAGGAACGCTGAACCGGCCCGCCGACCGCGACCAGCGGTTCACGGTGGAGATGGCGATTCCGTGGAACCTGGTGGGCGTCGCCAAGCCCGAAGCCGGCCTTGTTTTGGGCTGGAACGTGGTCGCCCGCTCGCGCGGTGAGCGCGCAACCGCCCTTGCCACGCTCGGTCAGCCCATCGCCGAGGCGGACGTCGCCCGCCCCTCCAAGTTCGCCACGCTGACGCTGCGGGAAACAAGCGCCGACGTTCCGGCAAGCGCGGGTTCGGACCGCGCCGCGCCGCGCGTGAACGAGGCCGCCGCGCCGCGCGTGGACGGCGTGCTCACGGCGGCCGAATGGCCCGACCGAAGCCTGTTCGCCTTTGCCGCGCCCGACAAAACCGCCCCGGCGAGCAGCGCGGCGCCCACGGTTGCCGTCACGCCGCTTCGCCCCGCGCCGCTTGCCGCCGTGCCCCGCATCGGTTTGGACGCGGCGAACGCGGCAACGGTCGAGCGGCTTATCTTCGCGCGCTACGTTTTGGGCTTTCAAGGCGACCCGCGCAAGCCCATCGCGTTTCGCGGCGTGCGGGCCGCGCCCGGCAGCGGCCGATTTTTGCTTTCCGATCAGCCCGCCGAGGGAGCCGGCCCGTGGTTCTCCGCCGACCGCCCCGCCTGGCACCGGCAGCAACTTTTGGACATGCGGCGTTTGGGCGTGGACGTTGCCCTGGCGGTTGTCGGCGGGCCGCGCGCGGACGCGAACCTTGCCGATGAAAAGGCGCTGATGGTGCTCGTTTCGGCGTTGCAGCAGATGCGCGAAAACGATGAGCGCGCCCCGCAAATTGCGCTGTACCTGGATACGGCCCGCCTGGTCGCGCCCGGCGACGCCCGCCCCGACCTATCCATCGAAGCCGGCCGCGAAACGCTGTACCAGGCCGTCAAACGCTGGATGGACCTGGTTCCGCCCGAAATGCGCGCCCGGATTCAACTGCCGCTCGCGGCCGGCGGCGCGCGCGCCTACCCGATTTTCCTTTCCTCGGCCGCGCCGCTGAGCGGCCTAGGCGAAGCCGGCAACGACTGGGTCGGCGATCTGCGCGCCCGCTTCGCCCGTGACTTCGGTTCAAGCCACGACAATGCCACCCTGCTGGTCGTCGGCGCTTCCGACTTCGCGCCGACGACCAGCACCCTTGCCGCGTACCTGCCGCCCCTCAGCGGTTCGGGCGGGCCGGGAACCGGGCCGGTCTCGACTTTCGTGATCCAGCCCGGCTACGACGACACGGGCGCGCGGCTCGCCGCTTCGTCCGAGGCCGCGCCGATTCTGCGCGCGCGGCGCGACGGCGCGGCCTACCGCGAAACCTGGGAAGCGGCCCTCAAGGCCGACCCGCGCTGGATCATCGTTGACTCGTGGAACGACTTTGCGCGCGGAACCGAGGTCGCCGCCTCGCGCCAGTACGGGCCGCGCTATCTTGACCAGACCCGCATTTACGCGATTCAGGTAAGCGGGCTGCCCGCGCGCGACGTGAAGTGGCTCGGCCACGACGCGCCCCACGCGATGCGCCCGCTCCAGGTCGCCGCCGTGAACGTTTTGCTGCAAAACGCGGGCGTGACCCCGCTGCGCGGCGCGGACGGCTACGCGCTCACCTACCGCTGGCTCCAAAACGACAAGGTGGTCGCCGACAGCCCGCTGCGCGTGCGCGTTCCCGGCGCGCTTTTCCCCACCCAAACCGTGCGCCTGCCCGTGGGCGTCGCCGCCACCCGCGTGACGCCCGAACCGATTGGCCCGAACCGGCCCAAGAACGCCGTCACCGTCCCTAAAATCGAGCCGCTGCCGCCGGGCGATTACGTTCTCGAAATTGACATGGCCCAGGTCGGTGAAGACAACAAGCCCGTTTTCTTTGGCGAAAACGGCGACGCGCCGCTTCGCATCCCGGTTCGCATCACGGCCGACGACGCGCCCGACGCGGCTGTTTTTCTCGGCACGACCACGCCGCCGCTCGTTCAGGCCGGCGCGACCTACCCGGTCGAGGTGCGCCTGCGATGGATGGGCCGCGACACGCTGCCGGCCGGCGCGGGCGCACTTACCTATCAGTTGCTTTCCCCCGACGGCTCGCAAACCATCGTGACCGGAACGGTTTCGATCAATCAAGCCCTCGCGCCCGGCCAAAGCGTGACCGCGCGCGCGAACGTTCGCTTCGCCGACGCGAGCGGTTCGGCCATCGCGTCCGCCTATCCTGAAGCGTCCGCCGCCCTGCCCGGCGCCGCGTCCGCGTACCGTTTGCGCTGGCTGCTCACCCGCACCAACACGACCGAGGCCGTTGCCGGCGCGTTCGAGGAACGCGTCGCCGTGTACCCCGACGACCGCGAGGCCGCCCTGTTCGTGTCTCCGGGCAAGGTCCCCGCGACGCTTCAAGGGGCGGAACTTGTTTCCGTGCCCGTGATCGTTCAAAACGCCGGCCCGACCAAATGGGCCAAGGGCGAACTTTTCGTGGGCTATCACTGGTTTTTCCCGGACGGCATCGAGGCCGTTTGGCGGCCGCCCGTGACGGTCGCCATTGATCGGGAAGTCGAACCGGGCCGCTCCGTTACCGTCAACGTGCCCGTGCGCGCGCCCGAACGCGACGGCGAATACGTTCTCGCCTTCGACGCGCTGCGGGCCGGCAACGGCGACGCCTGGCTGAGCGTTCAGCCCTTGACCGGGAACGCCGCCGACCTTGCGTTGTCGCGCGTGCGCGTGACCGGCGGCAGCCTGGTGTACGCCGACCTGTCCAAAACGTATAACGTGGACGCCGTTTCTCCCGCGTCCGCACCAGGGGACGGCGACTTGGACGGAACCGGCGCGACCCTGCCCGCCGAAGACTTCCCGCCCGACGCTTTCGGTCTTCTTGCCGCCGCACCCTCGCTTCTCGTTCCCCCGGAAGGCAAAAAAAAGCCGGACGACACGCCCGCTCCCGCTTATCCGTCCGGCTACTACGCCGACGTGTCGCCGACCGCGCGGCGCATCGGCTTCCGCTACGGCCCCAAAGCCCCCGGCGCGAAAAACGCCGTCGCCTGTCAGGGCCAAACCATCGCCGTTCCGGCCGCGCGCTACAACGGTTTGAACCTTGCCGCCGCGTCCACCACCGGTGAGGACAAACCGCTTACGCTCACGCTGCGCTACAAGGACGGCGTGACCGAAACCGTGACCCGTCTTGCCGCCTCGTGGACCCGTGCGGCGGGGCCGCGCGAAGCCGTTGCCGTTCAAACGCCGCGCAAGCGCACCCCGGCCGGCGACGTTCCCCAAACGTGCGCGCTGCGCCACCTGATCGTTCCCGTCAACCTGAGCAAGGAACTCGTGTCCATCACCCTGCCCAACGACCCGGCCATCAAAATCTTCGCGCTCACGCTGGAAAAGTGAGGCCTCGCGGCCGTTCCTTGACACCGTTTTCGGGCGGACCGTATAATGAAGCATCCACGGGATGGGACCCTCCAATCGGCGTCCCGTCCCGTTTTCCTTTTTTTCCACGTCCAACGAAGGAGCAGCCCGACGCATCATGGCCGGCGTACACCTGAAATCGTTAAGCAAGGTCTTCACCGACGCGCAGACCAAAAAAGAGGTCCGGGCCGTCAACAGCCTGGACTTAGACATCCGCGACGGCGAATTCCTCGTTCTGGTCGGGCCGTCCGGCTGCGGCAAGACGACCGCGCTGCGCATGATCGCGGGCCTGGAAGAGGCGACCGGCGGCCAGATTCTCATTGGCGACCGGGTCGTCAACGACGTGCCGCCGCGCGACCGCAACATCGCCATGGTTTTCCAGAACTACGCGCTGTACCCGCACATGAGCGTTTATGAGAACATGGCGTTCGGCCTCAAACTGCGGATGCTGCCCGGCTTTGTTTGGCAAATGACGCACATGGCCGAGGCGCGGCGCGTCAAGACCGAAATTGACAAACGCATCCAGGACGCCGCCGCGTTTTTGGACATCAAGCACCTGCTCGACCGCAAGCCCAAGGCGCTTTCGGGCGGCCAGCGCCAGCGCGTCGCGCTCGGCCGGGCCATCGTGCGCGAGCCGCAGGTCTTTTTGATGGACGAGCCGCTGTCGAACCTGGACGCCAAACTGCGCGTGCAGACGCGCGCCGAACTCATCAAACTGCACCGCCGGCTTGGCATCACGACCATCTACGTTACGCACGATCAGGTCGAGGCAATGACGATGGGCCAGCGCATCGCGGTCATGAAGGACGGTTTGCTGCAGCAGTGCGACACGCCGCTGAACCTGTACCACGACCCGGTCAACATGTTCGTGGCCGGTTTTCTGGGCACGCCCGCGATGAACTTCATCCACGAGGCAAAGGTGGTCAAGAACGGCGCGCGCCCGCTTCTCGACGCGGGCATCTTCAAACTGCACCTGCCTGAAGCGCGGGCCGCCGCGCTCGCCGATTACGTCGGCAAGGAAGTCGTGCTCGGTTTGCGCCCGCAGGACATCCACGACAAGGCGCTTTCCTCCCCTACGGCGGCCGACCTGGACAACGTGGTGCGCATGACCGTGGACGTGATCGAACCGATGGGGGCCGTTTCCACCGTCTTCCTGAACGCTGGGAACCAGAGCCTGGTCGCCGAAATAGATGCCGAAACGAAAGCCAAAGAGGGCGCTCCCCTCGACGTGGTTTTGGACGGCTCGGCCGCCCATGTCTTTGACAAGGACACCGAGCAGACCATTATCTGAGCCTGGGCGCATTTCGTGGTGAACGCTGCTCGCCCGTCGCCCGCGCGGGTTACGCTCACGCTGAGTCTTTGCATCGCGCCGTGGCTCACGGCCTGGTGGAGTTTGTACCATCAGCACAGCGCGCCGCTCGCCTTCGTGCTGTACCACGGCATCTGCTTCGCGGGCGGCTTTTTGCTGCGCTCGCCCGGCCTGCCCGACCCGGAAGCAAAATTGTGGTGCCTTCGGTGGCTGCACCTGCTGGGCGCGATCTTCGGCGCGAACCTGGCGACGTTTATCGCCTACACGCTTGTCGGGGCCGCCCTTCTCGATAAGCCGAACGTTTTGGCGACGATGAACGCGCGCGGCGTGGGTCCCGCCACCTACCTGTGGCTGTTTCCCTACTTCGCGTTCGTGAACCCGCTGGCCGAGGAGTTTTTCTGGCGCGGCGGCGTGTACCCGACCTTCCGGCGGCTGTTCAAAAACCCGCTCACGGCCGCGGCCGTCGCCGCGTTCTTCTTCGGCGGCTGGCACTGGGTCGTGATCCAGTTGTTTTTCCCGCCCGCGCTCGCCGTTTTGGCTACCCTGGTGGTGATGGGCATCGGGCTTGTTCTGACCCTGGTTTACGAAAACACGCGCCGCCTGTACTACCCCGTTGCCCTGCACGCGCTCGCCGGAGACGCGCCGCTTTTGCTGCTCCTTTTGTTGCTTGGGCGCTCATAGGAACGGTACGCCAAAGTAGTGCAATTGCCCGAATACGCCCGTCATTTTTCTTGACACTCGACGCGGGTTTTCGATATAATGGGCGCATTCGCCGGAACCCCGCGCCGCCACCACGGCAGCGTCGCTGCAAAGCGCGCGCCCGCGCGCGTTGGGCTACCACCTCTTTTTCCGGCGCACACGAGGGGCTACCTTCTCATGGCGGCGGGGCAGGGGACGATCACCAGAACACGCTGCGGCGGCGGCGACGCGACGCGGGCGACGACCGCCTCGGCCGCTATTTCCGCGCCCGCCTCCTCCATTTTTCCGCCCGCCGCTTCTTCCGCTCCGCTCGATGCCTCGATTACGAGCGTCAAGGGTGTGGGCGAGCGGCTGGCCGAAACGCTTGGCAAACTGGGCCTGTTTACCGTCGGCGACCTGCTCGCGCATTACCCGCGCCGCTACGAGGACCGTTCCCGTTTCGTGCCGATTGCCGAAACGCGCGACGGTGAGGCTGCTACGCTCGCCGGCAAGGTAACGTTGGTCGAAAACCGGCCGACCAAAAACCGCCTTGTTTTGACCAAAGTCACCCTTGACGACGGTTCGGGTGCGCTCGCCAGTCTCACCTGGTTCAACCAGTGGCGCATGAAGCAGACGTGGGAAAAAATGCTTGGCAAGCGCGTCGTCGCCTACGGCGTCGTCAAGCGGTTCGGGCGCAGCGGCGTCGAAGTCACGCAGCCGGAATGGGAGGCGCTGGATGAGGGCGGCGAGGATGGCAGCCTCGCGGTCGGGCGCATCGTGCCGATCTATCCGGCCACCGAGGGCCTGGGGCAGGGAAGACTTCGCAAAATTCTCTTCGGCGCGCTCGAACGTTTCGCGGAACGCATTCCCGATACGCTGCCAAGCGACCTGCGGGCCGCGCGAAACCTGATTCCGGTTTCCGACGCGGTTCGCGCCATCCACTTCCCCGAAACCGTTGAGGCGATTGAGCAGGCACGCCGCCGCCTCGTTTACGAGGAATTTTTCGGGCTGCAACTGCTGCTCGCCGGCCGCAAGGCCGCGTCGAACCAAACGCCGGGAATCGTTTTTTCCCAAACAACCGGCCCGGTCGCCGAACTCGCCGCCGCGCTGCCGTTCGCGCTGACCGGCGCGCAGGAGCGCGTTATCACGGAAATCATGGCGGGCATGGCGGCTCCGACCGCGATGAACCGCCTGCTTCAGGGCGACGTGGGGAGCGGCAAAACCGTTGTCGCGCTTGCCGCCCTCCTGGTCGCGGTCCGCAACGGCTACCAGGCCGCGCTCATGGCCCCGACCGAGATTTTGGCCGAACAGCATTTCCAAAGCGTGCGCGGCATTCTTGATAATTTGGGCGTGCGGGTGGATTTGCTGACCGGTTCGCGCTCCCCGAAGGAAAAAGAAGCGGCCCGCGCGCGTGTGGCGTCCGGCGAAACGCAGGTCGCGGTCGGCACGCACGCGCTGATTCAGGAAAAAGTTCATTTTGATCGTTTGGGCTTCGTGGTCGTGGACGAGCAGCACCGGTTCGGCGTGTTGCAGCGGCAGGCGCTTGCCGGCAAGGGCGGCCAGCCCGACGTGCTGGTGATGACGGCGACGCCAATCCCGCGCACGCTTACGCTGACCGTGTACGGCGACCTGGACGTGAGCATCCTGGACGAACTGCCGCCGGGCCGCAAGCCGGTCCGCACGCACTGGAAAACGAGCAAGGACAAGGCAAGCGTTTACCACGGCGTGCGCAAGTTGATTGCGGCCGGGCGGCAGGCGTACGTCGTGTGCCCGCTGATCGAGGAAAGCGAAAAGATTCAGGCGCGCGCGGCCGGCGAGCTCGCGGCCCACCTTGCCCAGCACGTTTTTCCCGAATTCGTCGTCGGCCTGCTCCACGGCCAGATGAAGGCGGACGAAAAAGAAGCGGTGATGAAAGGCTTCAAGGCGGGTGAAATCCACATCCTCGTTTCCACGACCGTAATCGAAGTGGGCGTGGACGTGCCCAACGCGGCCGTGATGGTGATCGAGGACGCGGACCGTTTCGGGCTGGCCCAGCTGCATCAGCTGCGCGGCCGGGTCGGGCGGGGAGCGCACGCCTCGTTTTGCATCCTGGTCGCCGACCCCAAAACCCCCGATGGCGAGGCGCGGCTTCACGCGTTGTGCGGCACGAACGACGGTTTCAAAATCGCCGAGGAGGATTTGCGGCTGAGGGGGCCGGGCGAATTTTACGGCGTGCGGCAGTCGGGCCTTTCCGCGCTCCACATCGCGGACGTGCTGCGCGACGGCGACGTTTTGCGCGAGGCCCGCGAAGACGCTTTCGCCCTGCTTGCCCGTGATCCGAGTTTGTCGCTCCCGGAGCATCACGCACTGCGCGACGCCCTTGCCGCGCAGCAGCGGCGGGCGCTGACGCTCGTTCCGGCCGCGTAGTTCGCATCTTCATGGCCGCCGTCGCCGTTTATCCCGGTTCGTTCGATCCCGTGACTTCCGGCCATGTGGACGTGATCGCGCGGGCCGCGCGCACGTTCGAGGAAGTGATCGTGTCGGTCGGGCGCAACGGGGGCAAGACGCCGCTGTTTTCCCCCAACGAGCGGGTGGAGATGCTGCGCGAGGTTTGCGCGCCGTGGCCCAACGTGCGCGTGGATTCGTTCGACGGGATGCTGGTTCACTACACGCGCGCGCGCGGCGCGACGGTTATCATCAAGGGGCTGCGGGCGGTTTCGGATTTCGAATATGAGTTCCAAATGGCGCTCGCCAACCGCCAGCAGGCGCCCGACATCGAAACGCTTTTTTTGATGACGAGCCACGAGCATCTTTACCTGTCGTCATCGCTCGTCAAGGAAATCGCTCGGCTAGGCGGCGACATATCACAGATCGTGCCCGGCCCGGTTGAGCGGCGGCTGCGCGAAAAGTTTGGCCCGCAAGCATAGATAACGGTAGACTGCGGACCGGTGAGACGATGGTCACGGCGATTTTCGTGACCCTGATATTTGAAACAAAAAGGGGTGGACGCCATAGATACGCTGAAAAACCTGGAACAATTGGAAGCCCTGGTCGAGGACAGCAAGCAGTTCCTCGGCTTTTTCCGCTTCGACGACGAAGAGTTTTACGTGCTCGTCAACAAGATTCGGGCGAGCCTTCCCGAAGATTTGCGGCGGGCCGGCAAGATCACGCAAAACTCGGAAAGCATCATGGAGCAGGCGCAAAGCGAGGCGCAGCAAACCCTCGACTATGCCAAAACCGAGGCGCAGAACGCGCTCGAAGGCGCGCGCGCCGAAGCCCAAAACCTGACGGAAGCCGCCCGAACCGAGTCGAGCCAATTAGTCGCCGAGGCGCGGCAGCGGCAGCAGGCGATGGTGGATCAAGCCGAGGTGATCCAAATCGCAAAGGCGCAGGCGCGCGAAATCGTCGCCCAGGCCGAGGCTGAGGCGCGTTCGGTCCGCTCCCAGGCTGAGGCCGAAGCCGAAGCCGCCCGCAGCCAGGCCCACGCTGAAGCGACCACGGTACGGCAGGGCGCGGACGAGTACGCCCGCGACGTGCTCACCACCCTGGAAAAACAGGTCGGCGAGGTGCTGGGGAACGTCGAGGGGCGCGTGTCCGGAATGCTGAGCACTATCCAGCGCGGCCGGCAAAAGTTGGAGCAGCGGGCCGAACGCTCGGCCGCCGAGGCTTCCGCCGCCGTTGCCGCCGCCGCGCCGCCGCGCCCGGCCGCCGCGACGAGCGGCGTGCCATCGCCGCGCACCGCGCTCGCCGCCGTCCAGCAGCAGCGCCAACAGCCGGTCGAAGTCGGCACGCCCGGCAACGCCGCGGACCGCAACGGCAACGGAACCGTTCCCACGAACAGTCGCCCGTAGTCTCGTTAGTTGGTGAAAAGCGGGAAGCCGGGGGGCACCGCTCGCGCCCGCATGGTATAAAATTCCGGGCGGTTCGCGCGCGCGTCAAGCGTGGCCGGACGCATGATATATTCCCATGGGCACCCGCAACACACATTTTGACGAGGCTCAGCCGCCGTCGCGCTTTTCCTACCACACGGAGATTGAGCCGGCGGAAGGAGGCGTTCGATCGGTCGAGGCGGCGTTAAAGCCGCCAAAGCCACGCCCGGCAACGGGCGCTGCCGCGCCGCCCGCCGCCGCCGCCGGCGTGCCTGGACCCGCCGAACGTTTGTTGGACATTTCCGAGTTGGTGCGCAACATCGGGATGCGCTACACGCATCGCTTCGACATTCCGCCGCACCCGGCCGACTTTGTCGAGTACGCCGCCTCGCTTATCGGCGAAGTTACGCTCACGAACACGGGCGCGGTTTTGCTCGTGCGCGGCGACGTACAAACGAGTGTGCGAATGGAGTGCGGCCGTTGCCTTGCTCCGACCGACGAGGTCGTGGAAGCCGACGTAGAAGAAGAATTCGACATCGTCGCCAAGCGCAACGCCTTTAACCAGGAAGAGGCGCACGCCGTTGACGAGGATACGCCGGCTGCGGTGATCGAAGGCAACGTCCTCAACCTGGGCGAACTGCTGCGCCAAAATGTGCTGCTCGCCGCGCCGTCCAAGCCGCTGTGCCGCGAGGAATGCGAAGGCCTGCCAAACCCGGCCGCCGATGTAAGCGGAACGGAGGCCGAGGGCGACGTGCCCGCCGCCAGCAACCCGCTCAGGCGTTTAGCCGAACTGCTCGCCGTCCAGCGCGACCAAGAGCAGGCAGACAAGAAAACCGAACGCAAATAGCGTAGAAAATGTAAAGCAGCGTCGGTTCTGTTTGAGCCGGTGCGGCCATTTCATCAAGGAACCGACACAACCATGCCCCTCCCCAAACGCCGTCACTCGTCCACGCGCCAGGCCAAGCGGCGCACGCATTACAAGCTTCACGCGCCTCATCCCGGTGAGTGCCCGCGCTGCCACGCGCCCCGAATGCCGCACCACATCTGCTCCGCCTGCGGCTACTACAACGGCCGCCAGTGGATGACGCCCAAAGCCGTGTTCGACGAGCAGCCCGCCGACGCCTGACACCTTTTCGGACGAACCGTTGCCGGACAGCAGTACCGCATCAGCGGCCGTCAAAATCGCTGTGGACGCCATGGGGGGCGACTATGCTCCCCTGGAAATCGTTCGGGGAGCTGTCGCCTACGCGCGCGGCGACGACAAAGCGCAGATACTGCTTGTCGGTGACCGGTCCCTGGTTCAGGAACTCCTTGCCGACGACACGCCCCCGAACGTTTTTGTCGTGCCGGCCTCGCAGGTAATCGCAATGGACGAGCACCCCACCCAGGCCGTTCAGGAGAAACCCGACGCTTCGCTGGTCGTGGGTGCGCGCATGGTGCGCGAAGGCGCGGCTGACGCAACGTTTTCGGCGGGCAATACCGGCGCGGTCCTGTTCGCCGCGATCCGTTTGTTGGAGCGCGTTCCCGGCGTCAAGCGGCCCGCGATTGCCACGCCGTTCCCGACTGAAACCGGCGGGCGCGCGCTTGTGGTGGATGCGGGCGCGAACATTGACTGCCGGGCTTCCCACCTTTTCCAATTTGCCCTGCTTGGTTCGGTTTACGCGCACAAGGTCATGCGCATCGAGCGTCCCCGCGTCGGCCTGCTCGCCAATGGCGAGGAGGAAACGAAGGGAAACGAATTGTCGCGCGAGGCGTACGCTTTGCTGAAAAACTCCCCGCTGAACTTCGTCGGTAACGTCGAGGGCAACCACGTTTTCGAGGGCGGCGTGGACGTGGTCGTGTGCGACGGTTTTGTCGGCAACGTTCTTCTCAAGGCAAGTGAGGGCGTCGTGCGCCTGACACTCGGCCTGCTCGCCGAGGACGCTCAGCGCGAGCCGGACGAGGCGATCCGCGAAGCCCTGCTGCGCTCCTTGTTAAAGATGCGCCAGCGCGTGGACTATTCCGAGTTCGGCGGCGCACCTTTGTTAGGCGTGAACGGCGTTTCGTTCATCGCGCACGGCCGCTCCGACGCCAAAACGATTGCGACCGGCATCCGCCTTGCCGTCGAGGCGACGCGCGCAAACTACGTCGGCGCCATGCGAGAAGCCCTTGCCGGCGGCGCGGCGGCGGAGGCGCAGGCGTAGATGAGCGCCAACAACGGTCAACTTCGCCGCGCCGGCATCGCCGGTTTGGGGATGTACGTGCCGGACCGGGTGCTGACCAACCACGACTTGGAACGCCTGGTGGACACAACCGACGATTGGATCGTGACCCGGACGGGCATCCGCGAACGCCGGATCGCCGCTCCCGAACAGGCCACTTCCGACCTCGCGCTTCCCGCCGCCCAGCAGGCTTTAAAGGTTGCCGGCCTCGGTGCGGCCGACCTTGATCTCCTGATCGTCGCTACCTGCACGGGCGACATGCAGGCGTTTCCGGCAACGGCCTCGCTGCTTCAGGAGCGGCTCGGCGCAAAAAAGGCGGCGGCTTTTGACGTGGCCGCCGTGTGCTCCGGCTTTGTGTACGCGCTCGAAGTCGGGCGGCAGTTCATCGCCACCGGCATGTACGAGAACGTTCTGGTCGTTGGGGCCGAAACGATGAGCAAGGTGCTCGACTGGACGGATCGCGGCACGTGCATCCTGTTCGGCGATGGCGCGGGCGCGGTCGTGCTCCGGCCGTCACCGGGCGACGAGGGCATTCTGGGTAGCGTGCTTGGCTCGGACGGGTCCGGCGCGGCTTTGCTGAACATTCCCGGCGGCGGCTCGCGCGCCCCGCTCACGCCCGCCCTCATTGAGCAAAAGCAGAACGTCGTTTTCATGCAGGGCCGCGAAGTTTTCCGCTTCGCCGTCAACATCATGGGCGATGCCGCCGTTCAGGCGCTGGAAAAATTCGGTTTCACGCCGGCCGACGTGGACCTTTTCATTCCGCATCAGGCCAACGTTCGCATTATTGACGCCGCCGCTAAGCGGCTCGATTTGCCGCCCGAAAAAGTCTTCGTCAACGTGGACCGCTACGGCAACACATCGGCGGCGAGCGTTCCGATGGCCTTGTGCGAGGCGTGGCAACAGGGGCGCATCCGGCCGGGCAGCCTGGTCGTCACCGTCGGCTTCGGGGCGGGCCTGACCTGGGGCGCGAACGTGATCCGCTGGGGAAACTTGACGTGGACCGGTTAGCCTTCGTCTTTCCCGGCCAGGGCGCGCAAACCGTCGGCATGGGCCGCGACCTGTACGACAACTCGCCCGCCGCCCGCGCGGTTTTTGATGTCGTGGATGCCGCTTGCGGCGTGCCGGTCAGTTTGCTTTGCTTCCACGGCCCGGACGAAGTTCTCAAGGACACGGCGAACGCGCAGCCGGCTTTGTTCGCGGTTGCGGTCGCCGCGCTCGCCGCGTGCCGCGAGGCGGGTCTCGAACCCGCGATGGCGGCCGGGCACTCCATCGGCGAGTATGCCGCGCTCGTCGCGGCCGGGAGCCTGAGCGTTCATGAGGGCGCGCGGCTGGTCAAGGCGAGAGGCGAGGCGATGGCGCAGGCCGCTGCTCACCGGCCGGGCGCGATGGCCGCCGTGCTCGGACTCGACGCCAAAACCGTGGCCGAATGCTGCCGCGAGGCAAACCCGGATGGCGTGGTCGTGCCCGCGAACCTGAACGCGCCCGGCCAAATCGTCATCAGCGGCGAGGTCGCGGCTGTCGCTCGTGCGAGCGAGTTGTTAAAATTACGCGGGGCGAAGCGGGTTCTGCCCCTTGCCGTGTCCGGCGCGTTCCATTCGCCGCTGATGGAAGTCGCGGTTGCCACGTTGCGCGGCGTGCTACAATTGACCGACGTGAGCGACCCGGTTTTGCCCATCGTCCAAAACGTGACCGCCGACTACGCGCGCACGGGGGACGAAATCAAGGCCAACCTTGCCGCCCAGGTTGCCGGGCCGGTTCGCTGGGTGGAAACGGTCGAGCGGCTGGCAGAGGACGGCGCCGCCGCCTTTGTCGAGTGCGGGCCGGGCGGCGTGCTCGCCGGCCTCATCAAGCGGATTGCGCCGGCCGCGCTAGTCGTTTCCGTCGGCGACAGGGCAAGTTTGGCGCGGGCGCGCGAAGCCCTGGAAGCGTCGGCGAACGCATGAAAAGTCTTCACGGAAAAACGGCTGTCGTAACCGGGGCGGGGCGCGGCGGGCGCGGCATCGGGGGCGGCATCGCGCTCGCGCTCGCACGGGCCGGGGCTGACGTGCTTATTACCGCCCGCACGAACGTTGCCGACGCCGAATCTGTGGCCGAGGCGGTCCGCCAGGAAGGGACGAAGGGCGTGGCCGCGTCCTGCGACGTTGTTGACGCCGCGTCCGTCGAGAATTTATTCGCAACCGCCGTGCGCGAACTCGGCCGCGTGGACATTCTGGTCAACAACGCGGGCATCACGCGTGACGGTTTGCTGCTGCGCATGAGTGAGGACGACTGGGACGCGGTTCTGGACGCCAACCTGAAGGGTACGTTTTTATGCACCCGGACGGCCGCGAAACTCATGATCAAGCAGCGCTGGGGCCGCATCATCAACATCACCAGCGTCATGGGGCAAATCGGCAACCCCGGCCAGGCGAACTATTCGGCCTCGAAGGCGGGCATCGTGGGCTTCACGCGCACCGTGGCCCGCGAACTGGGTAGCCGGAACGTGACCGTGAACGCCGTCGCGCCCGGCTTCATCGAGACCAACATGACGGATGCCCTGAACGAAACCGTGCGCGCCGAAGTCTTGAAGAAAATTCCGCTCGGCCGCCTCGGCTCGCCGGATGACGTGGGCGGCGCGGTCGCCTTTCTTGCCTCGGACGCCGCCGCCTACATCACCGGGCAAATCATCACCGTGGACGGCGGCATGACCGTTTAGGGCCGTCTTAAGGCCGTCGCAAAGTAAGTACCAACCAAAACTGGAGGACGTGTTTTTCCGATGTCTACAACGTTTGATCGTGTGAAGAAGGTCGTCGTCGAGCAGCTCGAGGTCAGCGAGGACGAGGTCACGCCGACCGCGTCGTTCGCGGACGATCTGGGGGCGGATTCGCTGGATGTGGTCGAACTCGTGATGGGTTTGGAAGAAGAGTTCGACGTTGAAATTCCCGACCAGGACGCCGAAAAGATCGCAACCGTGGGCGACGCCATCGCCTACATTGACAACAAAACGAAGGCGGAGTAGGTCCGTCACAGGCCTCCTCTCCGTCACCGGGGAGGAGGCTGAATTTTTATGCAAACCAAGCGAATCGTCATTACCGGGCTGGGGGCAGTTACGCCGCTCGGGCTGGGCAAGGAAGCGTACTGGAACGGCCTTGTTTCCGGCACGAGCGGGGTGGGGCGCATCACGCACTTCGACCCGACCGAATTCGACGTGAAGATCGCCGCTCAGGTCAAGGATTTCGAGCCGGGCGACTGGATGGACCGGCGCGAAGCAAGACGCATGGACCGCTTCGCCCAGATGGGCGTCGCGGCGGCCAAGTTGGCGCTCGAAGATGCCGGCCTCGTCATCACGGACGAGAACGCGCACCGGGTCGGCGTGCTGGTTGGGTCGGGAATCGGCGGGCTGGCATCGCTCGAAGAGCAAATGAGGGTTCTGATCGAAAAAGGCCCGTCCCGCGTGTCGCCGTTCCTGATCCCAATGATGATCGCGGACATGGCGGCCGGCCATATTTCCATTTTGACCGGCGCGAAGGGACCGAACTCAACCGTCGTGACCGCCTGCGCGACCGGCGCGCACGCGCTGGGCGACAGCCTGGAAATCCTGCGGCGCGGTCAGGCCGACGTCATGATCGCGGGCGGGTCCGAGGCGGCCATCACCCCGACCGGCGTCGCCGGCTTCGGCAACATGAAGGCGATGACCGCCAAGTTCAACGACGATCCGACGCGTGCCAGCCGCCCTTTCGACCGCGACCGCGACGGCTTCGTGATCGGCGAGGGCGCGGGCATCGTTATTCTCGAAACCGAGGAACACGCGAAGGCGCGCGGCGCGGCGCACATCTATTGCGAACTTGCCGGTTACGGCATGAGCGGCGACGCGTTCCACATGACGCAGCCCGCCCCGGAAGGCGAGGGGGTCGCTCGCGCGATCCGACTCGCCCTCGAAAACGCCCAAATGCGCCCCGAAGAAGTCGGCTACGTCAACGCGCACGGCACGTCCACGCCCTTCAACGACAAGAACGAGACGGCCGCGCTAAAAACCGTTTTCGGCGGCCATGCCAAGCGCGGCCTCGCCGTGTCGTCCACCAAAGGCATGACCGGCCACCTGCTCGGCGCGGCCGGCGCCATCGAAGCCATCGCCTGCGCGCTCGCCATCGAGCGCGAAATCCTGCCGCCGACCATCAACTACGAAACCCCCGACCCCGACTGCGACCTTGACTACGTGCCGAACGAAGCGCGCCCGGCCCGCGTGAACGCCGTGGTCAGCAACAACAGCGGCTTCGGCGGCCACAACGCCGTGATCGTGTTCCGACGCTATACCGGTTAAGCAACGACGAAAACGGCGGGAGCAAGCCCACCCATGCCTGATGAACGAACGAAAACCCCTTCCCGGCCCCTGTCACCAGAGGAGAAGGCGCTCCTGCGAAAGATTTGGGACGCGACACAAAAAGCCGAGGCGCTGCTGGAGGAGAATAAACTTCGCGCGGCGGAACAGGCCGCTCAAGAAGCCATCCGCCTCTCGTCCTCGATGCGAGGAAGCCTGTCTCCGTCTACCATTGATGCGCTTGCCCGAGCCTACTCGCGTCAAAACAAGTATGAGCAGGCAGCCGCCTTGTTCGGGTTTCGCGGCGTGATGAACCTGAACGCGGCGGTCGCTCTGGTCAAAACGGGCCGGATCGCTGAGGCCAGAAAGTCCTACAAAGAAGCGCACATTCTGGCGTATCACCCGGACCTCAAGCCGTACCTGCCCGGTTCCGCCAACGCCAAAGCCGTCGAAGCGACGATCTTTTTGGGACGCGGGATGGTGGACTTTGATTACCGGCGCTACGCAGGCGCGGCCTGGGCCTTGCAGCACGCCGTGGAACTGGTTCCCCGAAACCCACTTGCCTTGTGGTATTACGGCAAGGCGCTTGCTGCGAACCGGCGAACGGGGGAGGCGCGTCGTTTTTACGAGGCAGCGGTTCGTTGGGACAAACGAGGACGCATTGCGGAGCAAGCGCGCTCGGATTTAGCGAAACTCACTTCTTCTGACTGACCGTAAACTCCGTCGGTCTGCGGTTTTCCGGCGCCGCTACCCGGATTAAACGCCAAGACGCCAAGTGCGCCAAATTCCGAGGAGAGTTTTGAATTCCTCCAAACTTGGCGCACTTGGCGTTTCAACGTTCTTTACAGCACGCGCTGGATGATGGCGAAACTCTTCTCGTCCAGTTTGCGCACGTCGGGGAACTCGTAGCGGTTGCCGTCGGTGTCGGTGAGGAGCAGGCGGGTGGGGGACACTTCCTGGCTCGCCTCGCGCAGGTTACGGATGACGAACACACGCGGCCCCTTGTCCGTTTCCACGTCCCAGGTCATCAGGCCGAATTCGTCCTTGACGTTGCGAACTTTGGTCACTTTGGGCAGAAAGTAGCGCCGGAACAATTCCTCATCCGCCAAGCGGCGCGAGTCGGGGTCGAGGCCGTCCAGGGTGACGAGCGTTCCAATGTCCTTGTCGGCTCCGTCGCGCAGACCGACGTAGCGGTCGGGGTTGCGCAGCGGAAACGCGCGGGAAACGTGGACGCGCAGGTAAGAGCGTTCGCCGCCGACCTGCGGGTCGGACAGAGTGAGGCGCAGCGCGCTTGTCGGCCCGCCGGTGCGGAACAGGCGCACGGCCTGCGGGTCCAGAAAAATCAGATCGTAGCGCGCGTCCGCCTCAGCGGAAGCGACGCCAACGGCATCCGTGACGGTTTCACCGGCGGCGGCGGCTTTGGCGATCTCGGCGCCCTTGACCGGGCTGGTTTGGAAGTTGTTTTGCATGGTTCGGGCGTGAGTTAGTCGGCGCCGATGATCTGCTCGGCCGCGCGCAGTTTGTTGATCTCGGTCTGCATCTCGACCAGGCGGCGGAAGGTGCCTTCGGGCTTTTCCATCAGTTCGTCGTGCGTTCCCATTTCGCTGACCTTGCCTTTTTCGATCACGACCAGGCGGTCGGCGTTACGCAAGGTAGAAAGACGGTGCGCGATGGCAAACGTCGTGCGGCCCTTGATGAGGCGGCCGATGGCCTCCTGGATCGCCTTTTCGGTTTCCGTGTCCACGCTCGCGGTCGCCTCGTCCAGGATGAGGATACGCGGGTCGTCCACGATGGCGCGCGCGATGGACAGGCGCTGGCGCTCGCCGCCGCTCAAACGAACGCCGCGCTCGCCGACCTCGGTGTCGTAGCCGTCGGGGAAGCGCATGATGAAGTCATGGGCGTTCGCGGCCTTCGCGGCCCGCATGATTTCTTCGGGGCTGGCGTCCGGCTTGGCGTAGGCGATGTTTTCGGCAATCGTTCCGGGGAACAAAAACGGCTCCTGCAAAACGACGCCGATCTGCGAGCGCAAGTCTTGAAGGTGGATGTTCCTCATGGGTACGCCGTCCACCAGAATTTCGCCTTCAACCGGATCGTAGAAGCGCGAGATCAGGTTGATGATGGTCGTTTTGCCCGCGCCGGAGTGGCCGACAAGCCCGATCATCTCGCCCGGCTGAACGTGCAGGTCCACGTTTTCCAACACGCGCCGCGCCTGATCGTAGCCGAACGAAACGTTTTTGAACTCGACTTCGCCCTTGATAACGGGCATCGGGATGGATTCGGGCGCGTCTTTCACGTCCGGCTCGGTGTCCAACACTTCAAACACGCGCTCGGCGGCGGTCAGGGCGCGCGACAGCCAGTCGGCGATGCGCGTCATGCCCTGAAGCGGCCCGTACAGCTGCCCCAGGTAGAAAAAGAACATGTTCAGCGTGCCGAGCGTGATGACCGTGCTGATCACCTGCCGGCCGCCGACGTACCAAACGATGAACGTGCCCGCCGTCATCAAGAAGTTAAGCGGCGGGAACAGCGTCGCCCACCACTGCTCGACGGTCAGGCCGGCCTTGTACAGATTGGTCGCTCGCGTGTTGAACTGATTGATCTCGCGCGGCTCCTGCGCGAACGCTTTCACCACGCGAACGCCGTTCAACACCGAGTTCAGGCCCGCGCCCAAACGCGAGCGCAGATGCCACATCCGGCTCATATTGCCCCACAAGAACCGCCACGTTCGCCGCGTGATGTAGATGACGAGGGGGACCGGCAGCAGCACGAGCAGCGTGAGCAGCGGGTTGAAGGCAAGCAGAACAACGGTGATGCCAACGATTGTCAGCCCGTTCACCACGAGAAATTGCAGGCCGTCCACGAGGAAGTTGTTTAACTCGTTCACGTCCTGCGTGACGCGCGTCATCAGCGCGCCGGTTTCGCGCTTGTCGTAATAGCTCAAACCGAGCCATTGAAGCCGCTCGTACAGTTGGGTGCGAATCCGGTAGGTGATGTTGGCCGAAAGCCACGCGCTCAAACGGCCGCGAAAAACCGTGATGACGACGCCCAGCAGCTGCGAAAAGATGTGCGCGATTACGAGCCAGCCCAGCCAGCCGTAGCGAACGCTTTGGGCAACGTTCGCGGCGGCCCCTTGCGGCGCGAGAACGTCGTCGGTGATGTGCTTGATAACGATGCCCGGCACGAGCGAGGCCGCCGTGCCCGCGAACATCAAAGCGACCAGCAGGATCGCCCAGCCCCGGTACGGCGCGGCGTAGGAAAGGAGGCGTTTCAAAACCGCGCGCTTGTCGAGGCAAAAACGGCACACCTCCGTCCCCTTTTCGAAGGGCCGGCCGCAGTTGGGGCAGTGGGTTTTTTCCTCCTCGATTTCGAGGGCCGGCGGCTCCTCGTCTTTGGCTAATGCCTCGATCATGCGCGCCACGCCGCTCATGCGGCCGGCCAGCGGCGTGGTGTAGCGCACGAGTTCAATCGTGTCCGAACCTTTGCCGACCGTTAAAGCGCCGCCCCCGACCAGGTTTTCCGTTTTCGCCCCGACGATGTCGCTGAGCGCAACTTCGAGGTCAACATGGGCGCGCGCCGCGGCGTCGTCGCCGCTGGGGGTCAGCACGCGCACCATGTCCTTGTCCACGACCACCCAGCGTTCGCCGAGCGTGCCCTCGCCGGAAATGTCGGCTTTTACGGCAACCGAAAGCGGCGTGTCGCCGTTGCCGTTGCGGACTTCTTGAAGCGTGTTGCCAATCGAGGCGGGAAAATCTTCCACAAGTGCCATGCGCGAATAATCCTCGGTGGGGGTCGGGTGGGGGAGCGGGGAAGGCTTGGGCGCCGCGCTGCGCCGGGGCCAAAAATGCCGAAAACGTTTTACCGGCTCCGCTGCCGGTTCCACGATGTTTGGGCCATCAAAAAGAACACGGAAAGGGGCGCAAAGGTTCCCGGCGGCTACTCGTTCTCGTCGCGGGGACCGGCGGGCGAGACAACCAGGGCGAGGATGCGGGCGCGCAGATCGGCCGGAGCCTGAACCGTTTTGACACGCTCACGAATGGTGCGAAGCAGCGTTTCCTCGAAATGGAACTTAGCGAAGCAGCCCCGGCAAACGTGCAGGTGCTGCCGAACGCGAACCTCCTCGTCGGGGCCGAGTTCGTGGCTCAAAAAGTCGGTCAGGCGCTTGACGGCTTCCTGGCACTCGTTGTAGGCAATCGGTATTTGGTCGGGAACGTCGCCGCCCGCGCCGGAAAGGGGGTCCATCAGGTTGCGCCTTGATCTAAGTCGAATCGGTTTGTGTCGCAAGGTTCGTCACCGTTTGTTGTCGTCGCCGTAGGCCCACAACGCTTTTTGCACCAGCCGCCGCCCACGCGAAAGGCGCGAACGTACCGTGCCGATGGGAATGCTCAGCATTTGGGCGATTTCTTGATACGCGAAGTCGTTCAGGTCCGCCAGAATGACCGTGTCGCGGTACTCGTCCGGCAGATTTTCGATGGCGTCACGAATGGCCTCGACCTGTACTTTCTCGACGATTACCTGTTCCGGCGTGCCGCTCCGGCTCGCGCTCTCGTCGTGGGCCAGCCGGTTGTAAAGGAAAAAATCTTCCAGTTCGTCGTAACTGACGCGCTCCGGCTCGCGGGTTTTTTTGCGGTAGGTGTTGATGTACAGGTTTGTCAGGATTCGGAACAGCCACGCGCGGGCGTTGGTTCCCCCTTGAAATTGATCGAAAAACTGAAACGCGCGCACGAACGTTTCCTGCACCAGGTCTTCGGCGTCGTTCGCGTTGCGCGTCATGCCCAGCGCGGTGCGGTACAGCGCGTCGAGGTGAGGCAGCATTTGCCGCTCGAACTCGGCCTGGCGTTTTGCGGGCAAAAGCGGCGCGCGCGGCGGCGGCGGCGCGGCGGCGGCGGGAACGGCGGCGGCGGGAACGGCGGCGGCGGGAACGGCGGAAACGTTTTCGTCGGCCATCAGAAAAAGTTTACTCGAAGCGGGAAGCGGCGAGGCAGTTGCGGGCCGGGCTGTCGCTCGTGTCGGGCAGCGTTTCGATCATACGCACGAGCACGCGGCGCAGGTTGTCCAGGTTCGCGGTGAAAACGGCTAACACTTCCTCGTTCGTGACGGGTTTGGCGTTCGCCTCGTCGCCGACCAGGCCGGCGTCGTAGTCGGTGATGAGCGACAGGTTAACGTAACTCATTTCGAGTTCGCGGGCCAGGTAGCATTCCGGGTACTGCGTCATGTTGATGACCTCCCAGCCCTGATTCGTAAACCAGCGCGACTCGGCTTTGGTCGAGAAACGTGGACCCTGCACGACCACGACCGTGCCCGCATCGTGAACCGTCACGTTTTCCGCCCGGCAGCACTCAACCGCATGGGCGCGCAAAATGGGACAATACGGCTCGGCCGCGCTGACGTGGGTCGTGATCGGCCCGTCGTAAAACGTGTCCTTGCGTCCCGTCGTGCGGTCCACGAACTGATCGCACACGACAAAGTCGCCTGGCCGGACGTGGCTTTGCAGCGACCCGCAGGCGTTGGGCGCGATGATGTCGGTGACGCCCAGCGATTTCATCGCCCAAACGTTCGCGCGGTAGTTGATGACGTGGGGCGGCAGCGAATGTTTGCGTCCGTGCCGGGGCAAAAACGCGACGGTCTTGCCCCCAATTTCCGCGATGCTCACCGTATCGGACGGCGCCCCGTAGGGCGTCTCGACCTTCACCTCGCGCACGTTTTCAAGGAACTGGTAAAAACCCGACCCGCCGAACACGCCCACCTGGGCGCGGACAAGTTCCGCCATTTAGAAAATTCTTTCCAAAAAGTAGGGTTGCAATATTGTTAGATTCGCTAACAGCAGTCGCTTTCCCTTGAAACGCGGCTTCCGTAGATGGCTCGTCAAACGCCGCCAAACACGGGCAAAACGTTGTACTCACCCGCGACAACGCCGCACTCCACGCGAAGATGCGGCCCGTCATAAACCAGGAACCCGGATTCGCGCTGCTCAACGGTAACTGCTATCGGCGACCAGTTCGTGTCAAATTCCAGCCGCTCGCACGCCAGGCAGACCAGGTGAAAATTTCCCGCCAGCGCGGGGGCCGTGATCCGAAGGGTAAACCGCTGAAGACTTACCTGGTATTCCCAGGGCTGGGCCGCCCCGCCGCGACGAAGATCAAGCGCATTCTGGATTTGGTAGAGCGTCATCAGACTGCGCCGCCACCGAACTGTTCCAGTGCGACGAGCGCCGCCCGCGCCTGTGCTTCCCGTTTGGTGATACCCTCGCCGCGCCCCAGAACCTCGTCGCCCACGAGGGCTTCGGCGACGAAACGCTTGTCGTGGTCAGGGCCGGATTCGCCGACGATGCGGTAGTTCGGCAGGCCGCGCCCCCTCGCTTGCAGGGCGATTTGCAGGCCGGTCTTGGGGTCCGGTTCGGGCGGCGCGGCCTTGACCTGTGCCATCGGGCCGGCCAGATTTTCGTGAACAAAATTCCTGACCGCCTCCGCGCCCGCATCTAAGTACAGCGCGCCGACCAGGGCTTCAAAGGCGTCGGCGAGAAGAGAATCGCGGTCGCGGCCCCGTGTGCGCTCCTCGGTCGCGCCGACGATCAGCAAGCGGTCCACGCCCAGCGCGCGGGCCGTGTCGGCGAGCGTTTCGCCGCGCACGAGGCGGGTACGGGCGCGTGACAAAACGCCTTCGGGCACGCGGGGCAGGGCGGAAAGCAAGTACTCGGCGATGATGGCGCCGAGCAGCGCGTCGCCCAAAAACTCCAGCCGTTCGTTGCTCGCCTCAGGGTTGAACGAGGCCGACCGATGCGTGAGCGCGCGGCGCAGCCGCCCGCCGGCAAGGTCGAAGCCCCAGCGGGCGGCGAAGTCGGCCAGGGCGGTATCGGCGGCGGGCGTCGTCAAGCCGGTGCGAGCGCGCCGACCGCCTCACCGATGCGCGCGACGCCACGCTCGATGGCTTCCATGCCCGTCGCGTAACTCAGGCGCACGTAGTCGGGCGCACCGAAGCCGCCGCCGGGGACGACCGCGACCTGATAATCGGCGAGCAGGTAGTCGGCGAAGTCGTCGGCATTGGCGAGATTTTTGCCGCCCGGCGTGCGCTTACCCCGCAGGGCGGAAACGTTGGGGAAAACGTAGAACGCGCCGCCCGGCGTGACGCAGGTAATTCCCTCGACAGCGTTCAGGCCGTCCACGATTACGTGCCGCCGCCGATCAAACTCGGCCAGCCAATCTTGAAGAAAATCCTGCGGGCCGGTGAGCGCGGCCACGGCGGCGTACTGCGCAATCGAGGTCGGGTTCGACGTGACCGAATCCTGGATGCGGCTCATCGCCGACACGATTTCCGTCTCGGCGGCGGCGTACCCGATGCGCCAGCCGGTCATAGAGTAGGTTTTGGACGCTCCGTTGACCGTGATGACGCGCTTTTTCACCTCCGGCCCGAACGTGGCAAGGGAAACGGTGCGCCGCCCGTCGTAGACCAGCCGGTCGTAAATCTCGTCGGAGATGACGTAAAAGTCGCGCGTGACGGCCAGGTCGGCGAGGGCGCGCATCGTTTCCTCCGGCCACAGCGCGCCGGTCGGGTTGGACGGCGAGTTGAGCACGAAAAGTTTGGTTCGCGGCGTAATTGCCTGCTCGATCTGCGCGACGGTCGGGGCGAAGCCGTCGGCGTCGGTCGTTTCAATGATGACCGGGCGCGCGCCGGCGAGTTTGGCTTGTTCGGGATAACTGACCCAATAGGGCGCGGGGATAATTACCTCGTCGCCCGGATCGCACAGCGCCTGGAACACGTTGTACAAACTGTGCTTGCCGCCGCACGACACGATGACGTTGGCCGGGCCGTAATCGAGGTCGTTGTCGCGCGCGAACTTTTCGCAGATCGCCTTTTTGAGGGCGGGGATGCCCGCGCTGGGCGTGTACTTGGTGTAACCCTTGTCGAGCGCGTCTTTCGCGGCCTGCTTGATGTGTTCGGGCGTGTCGAAGTCGGGTTCGCCCGCGCCGAAGCCGATCACGTCCAGGCCGTCGGCCTTCATGGCATTGGCTTTGGCGGTGATGGCGAGGGTAGGGGACGGGGCGGCGTTCAGCGCGCGTTCACTGAGGGGCGTCATGCGGCGGTGAGTATCCTTGTTTTGGGTGTTGGGTGTTCGGTGGCCCAAGTATAGCGCGGCCGGCGGTGAGGGGCAACGCAGGACAGTTTTTCAATTTGCGCATCCGAGCGTCCGCCAAATCTCGAACGTTTCCGCTAACATTCGGGGCTTTGCTCGTCATGCTTGGTGCGTTTACCGTAATGTTCCCTGCGTCAGGCGCAACGTCAGCCACGCCTCCGTTTCGATCATCCTTCTCCTCATGTTCGATCCTCCAACGCTAGACCGTTTACTCGACGAACTCTGCTAAACAGGGCCGCTACGTGGCTGACGTGGGGTTTTGCCGGCCCGGTGTTCGGCGAGGGCTTCCGACGCCAGCCTTGCCAAAGAGTCTGCGGAATCGGCGAAGGCTTTGTTCCAGCGTTCCTCGGCGGCGAGTTCTTCCAGCAGCCACGCGTCGACCTCATCCTGCCTGTCGCCGGGCAGTTTCGCCGCTTCGGTGAACGCTTTTTTCAGCAGGGGCGTCATCCTTGAGAACCTCCCCTTGTACAGCGAACGGCCCGCTCTTCCGGGCGCGCGCTTGTGGCGGATGAGGAGAGTAGAAGGGTCACGACCCCAACAGTTCGTTTGCCGCGTCCACGACAACGCGTGGCGTAATATCGGTCAGGCAGCGGCGGGCGAGGGCAGGGGTTTCGGCCCAGCGGCAGCGTGATCGAAAGCATGGGGCGCAGGGCAGGGCGTCGCCGTAGCCGTCGTGGCGAACCACGATGCGCGCCGGGACGCCGCGCGGCCCGGTGCGGCGCCAGTCGGTCGGGCCGAAGATGCCCACCACGGGCGTGCCCACGGCCGCCGCCAGATGCAGCACCCCGCTGTCGCTGCCGAGGAGCAGACGCGCGCGCGCGCACAGCGCGGCCAGCGTTGCCAGGTCGGTTCGGCCGCGCAGGTCCGCGATGTTGCCCGCAAAATCGTCCGCGCGGTCGCCGCCAGCGCGCCGCGCGCCCACCAGCACGATGGGCCGTCGCCGCGCCAGTTCGCCCAGCGCGGCCCGCCAGTGCTCGTTCGGCCACTCCTTGACCGCCCGCTTCGTGCCGGCTTCGCAGGCGGCGATCACGAACGGCGCGCCGGGCGCGATACCGCCCGCGACCAGCAGCCGGTCCGCCGCTTGGGTAACGTCGGGCGCGATGCGAAGCAGGCCGCGATATTCCGGCGAACACGGTCCCGTTTCGTTCGTGATGGCGCGCACCAGAGCGAGATGGGCCTGAATCGTGGCGGGGCCGGCGGGCCGGGAAACGCGGCGCGTAAGCAAAAGCTGGCCCAGGCGCGCGGCCTCGAAGCCCATCCGAACCGGAGCGCCGCTCGCGCCCGCAAGTAGGAGCATCGGCAGCGACTGGGAAAAAGCGACGACCAGATCGGCGCGGGCGCGGCGCACCTGACGCATCAGGCCCGCATGGGCCGCCGGGCCGCCGCCTTTGACGGGCCGCACCAGAACTTCGTTCACGAGAGCGCTGTCGCGCAGCAGCGGCGCGAGCGGCGCACGGACGACGCAAACGACGTGCGCGCGGGGAAACGCGCGGCGCAGCGCGGCGAGCGCGGGCAGGGTAAAAAGCAGGTCGCCCAGATTGTTCATGTGCAGCGTGACGATGCGCCGCAGGTCCGGCAGGGGAAAAGGGCGCGGCGCCAGCCCGGCGGCCTCGCCGCCGTCCCAAACGGGAAGGGGCCGCCATGGCGACGACGCGGGACACGTTCGTTCCACTGTACTTTCCGGCAATTTTTTGTCATCGCTCCCCGCGCAAACTCTCGTACACGCGCTCGGTGGCCTCGGCCATCGGGCCGAGCGAAAAATAGCGTTCCACATGCGCGCGGCCGTTCGCCGCCAAACGCGCGCGCAACGCGCCGTCCCGTGCCAGAGCATGCAGCGCGCCGCAAAGCGCGTCCGCGTCGCCGGGCGGCACGAGCAGGCCAGTCACGTCGTTTTCGACGACTTCGGCGACGCCGCCGCTGACGTTGGTCGCCACCGTCGCGCGGCCGGACGCCATTGCCTCCAAAAGCGTCAGCGGCAGGACTTCGGTTCCCATCGAGGTCAGACAGACCACGTCGAGCGCGGCCATCACGGCGTCCATGTCGGCTCGAAAACCGGTGAAGCGAACGCGCCCGGCCAGGCCGAGTTGTTCGGCCAGCGTTTGGAGGGCGTCCCGCTCCGGCCCGTCACCAACGACGAAAAACGTCAGGTGCGGTTCGTTTCGGAGCCGGGCAGCGGCCTGTAAAAAATACACCTGGCCCTTGCCCGCGACCAGCCGCCCGACCACGCCCACGGCAACGTCCCCGATTCCCCATTCTTCCCGAATAACGTCCCGTTGCGTTGTTTTTTCCTCCGTGCCCCAATCCCGCACGTCAATCGCGCCGGGAACGTGGCGCAGTTTGTGTTCGGGCACGCCCGCGTCGCGCAGCCCGGCCCGAACCGCCGCCGCCGGGCAAATCACGGCGTCCACGCCGAACCGGTAAACCTGCCGCATGATCGGCTTGACCGGCCGCAGCAGGTGCCGCGTGGCGACCACGGCCGGGCGGACCGGCAGCCGGGCGAGCCGCGCGGCGAACGCGCCGCTCAGGTATTCGCGCGGCGTGTGCAAATGAAGAACGCCGGGCCGAATCTGCCGCAGGCGTCGGGCGAGGCCGATGACAGCCCGCGCGTCCATCTGGCTGCGCGCCGTGACCGTTCGCACGGCCGGTTCGCCCAGTGATTCGGCCGCTTCGCGTGCGAACCGGCTTGCTGCCGGGTGGCACAGTAAACTGACTTCGTGGCCCCGCTCCCGCAGGCCGCGCGCGAGCAGCAAAACATGCCGCTCCGCGCCGCCGTAATCGGTTTGCAGGTTTGCCTGAACGATCTTCATGCCGGCGGCTCGGCGGCGGCGCGCGTACCGAGCGCGGTTTCGACCACGTACGCGCACAAGCGTTCGTGCGTATGATGGCGCAGAACGTGGTCGCGGGCGGCCCGCGCCATGCCGCCCAGGCGCGGCTTGTCGCGCAGCGCCTGCCGAACCGCCGTTTGCAGGCCGTCGCCCTCCACATCGTAGTAAACGCAGTGAACGTTTTGCCGCAAGGGTTGATAACGGAAGATCGTCGGCTGATTGATGAGCGGCACGGACCCGCACAGCGGCGCTTCGTAGTGACGGAAGCAATCCCAGCCGAAGCCCTCCGGCGACCAGGTAAGCCAGGCGCGGGCGCAGCGGGCGTAGTACTCGGCCCGTGGCAGGTTCGCCTCGGCGGCAACGTCAATGACGTAGCCCTCATCTTGCAGCGCGCGTAACTGCTCAACGCCGCGCGCGCGCACCAGTGAGTTCGACAGCGTTCCCGCGAAAAATACGTCGGTGGACTTTTCCGCCGCGCGCACGTTCGCAGTCTGCCGCACGGTGTCCGTGGGGACGCCGAGCGAGATCGGCCGCATCTTTTCCACGCACCGCCGGTAAAAACGGTTTTTGCGGAAACGCGCCGTGGGCAGGTTAGGGTGGACGGTTTTGGCGAACACCTTCCAGTGATCGGGTGGAAGTTCACGCTTGAAAAAGGCGCGGCACCTGGCAAAAAGAAAAACGTTGTGCCGGTTCACAGCGGCAAAATCTTCGGTGTCGAGGACCGCGATCACGGCGCGCGGGGCGGCAAGCCGCAAAAACAAAACGCCGCAGCCCCGAAACGCACACGAGGCGAAGGAAAGAGGACGCCGGCCGAGCAGGCGCAAAAGCGTGCGCGGGCCGAGCGGGGGGTACAGCGGCGCGTGACAAACGATCAGGTCGAAACGATTTTGGCGGCGGAGCGCTTGGAGCAGAAACACGACGCTGCCTGGCCCGAAGTTGCGCCGGCCCGGTCCCGGCGCGATCTTGTTCAGACCGGTCCAGAGCAGCGTCGTGCTGCCGGGGTGGGCGGCGAAGAACAAGGAGCGGTCGCCGATTTCGAGCACGCGCAGGCCGTTGAGGCGGGCGTCCGCGTCGGGGCCGGAAAACGGTTGGGTTATCATAGGTTCGGGGCGGGCGCTCTTTGAAAGTTCGCGGGACGCCGTGCGGACACCTGTTTTCCATTTTTCCAGTAAAGACGAGGGAACCGACGCCGGTGTTGAAACCCGTCAGCATTGTCACGGTGGCGTATGACAGATTTTTTTTCGTCCGCCTGCTCGTGGAAAAGGTGCGCGAGTTCATCGGCGAGCGCGACTACGAGATCATCGCCGTAGACCGGGGCAGCCGGGACGGGTCGCGCGAATGGCTGGCTGCTCAGCCCGACGTTCGCGTGCTGCGCGTCCGGCAGTGGCGGGTGGGAAAACACCGGCACGGCGAGGCTGCCGAAGCCGCCGCCCGCCGCGCGCGATACGACACCATCGTGCTGCTCGATTCGGACGCCCACCCGGTCGCGCCCGACTGGCTCGCGCTGACGGCCGACCGGTTGGATGAGCATTGCCGCCTCGCGGGGGCCGAGTTTCAGGGCGACCACGCAGGGAACCCGTACGGCTCCTACATTCACCCGCACTTCATGGCGTTCTGGAAGGACGATGTCGGGCGTGATGTTGTGCTGCGAAAAATGCGCGGCCACGACACCGACACGGGCGAGGAGGCGACGATCCGGCTGCGAAACGCGGGAAAGCAAGTGTTGGGCTACCCCATCACGTTTTGCGGCGCGCCGTTTTCGGTCGGCCATCCGCGCGTGCCCACCGTGTCCGCCGGGGTTTTTCATGCCTGGTACGTTACCCGGCTTGCAAAGGAAAGCGCGGCCGTTTTCCGCGAAACGAACGGAGCGGTCACGCCCGAAAACTACCTGGACCCGCTCGTAGCCCGATTGCGCGACGCGTACCGGCTCGATTATTGACCCCGATGAATGACCTGCCCCGAGTAAGCGTCTGCATTGACGTTTTCAATTACGCGGACTTTTTGCCCCAGGCCATCGAGTCGGTGCGCGAACAAACGCTGGCCGACTTTGAACTGATCGTCGGCGACGACTGCTCGACCGACGATTCGCTTGCCATTGCGCAACGCTACGCGCAAAAGGACGCGCGGATCGTCGTCCAACAAAACGCGCGCAACCTGGGCATGGTGCGCAACCGCAACGCGTGTTTGCGGCGCGCGCGCGCCCCGTTCGTCAAGTTCGTCCACGCGGACGACTTTTTGTGCGCCCCCAACGCGCTCGCCCGGATGGTCGCGCGTATGGAAAGCAACCCGGCCCTCAGCATCGTGGCGTGCGTGACGCGCTTCGTGGACGCAAACGCGAAAACGATGGGAACGTCGCCGCGCCCGTTTGGCGGCGAGCGGTTGCTGGCCGGCACGTCGGTGATTACCCGCTGTTTGCGCGAACAGAAGAACCTGATCGGCGGGCCGAGCGCGGTTTTGTTCCGGCGCGACCGGGCGGTTCGCGGCTTCGACGAGCGGTATTTTCACGCCGCCGACCTGGAAATGTGGTTCCACCTTTTGGAGCAGGGCTGCTTCGGCTACCTGGCCGAGCCGCTGGTCGCGTACCGCTGGCACCTGCGCCAGCAAACGCAAAAGGACCGCGCCACGCTTTCCCAGTCAAACGACAATCGCGCCCTGCTGCGCGACTACCTGGACAAGCCCTACGTTCGCCTGAAGCGGCCGGCGAAGGATTACCTGCTCCACGACGCCGCGCGCCAGATCGCGCGCCGGGGCCGGAAGTTGGGGTTAAAATCGGAAGCCGCCGCCGCGATTGACGCGTACGGGCGCGGCCGGTACTTCGGGCGCTACGCCGGCTACATGCTGTGGCGGCACGCCCGCAAACCGGCGTGCCGGCTCGCGTTTCTGCTTTCGCGCGGCCCGGCGGCGGTCCCCGATCCGCCGCGCCCGCTCGGCATCAACGTGGCCGGTTTTTTCCAGGGCGAATACGGCATCGGGGAGTCCTCCCGCGCCTTTTGCCGGGCGGTCGAAGCGACCGGGCTGCCGCACGCGCGAATTAACATTGCGAGCAAAAACCACCGCAATGCGGACGCCAGCGTTTCGGGTTTTTCCGACCGGAACCCGTATCGCATCAATTTGATGACCTTTTCGTTCGACTACGCCCGCCGGTTTTTCCGCGACCGGGGACGTCGTTTCTTCGAGGGCCGCCGCAACGTCGCACTCTGGTACTGGGAACGGGAAACGTTTCCGGCCCGGTGGCACAGCAACTTCGACTATTACGACGAAATCTGGACACCCAGCCACTTCTGCCAACAAGCCTTCGCGGCCGTTTCGCCCATCCCGGTCCACAAAATCACCTACCCGCTGTTTGTCCGCGAGGCCGCGCCCCTGCGGGACCGTTCGGCCTTTGGCATCGCCCTGGACGCCTGCGTTTTCCTGTTCACATGGGACTATTGCAGCACGATCGCGCGCAAGAACCCGCTTGCCGTCATCGCTGCCTTCCAGCAGGCGTTCGGGCCGAACGAGAAAGCTGTGCTCGTTTTGAAATCCATCAACCGCGATTATGATCCGGCGGCAACGAATCGCGTCCGGAAGGCGGCGGCGCGGGGCGGCGCGAACATCATCTGCCTGGAATCGCCCCTTCCCGCGGCCGACATGGACGCGCTTTTCGCCTGCGCCGACTGCTACGTGTCGCTGCACCGGTCCGAAGGTCTGGGTCTGGGCATGGCGCAGGCAATGGCGCTGGGCAAGCCCGTGATCGCCACCGGCTATTCGGGAAACCGGGAGTTCATGAACGCCGGCAACAGCCTGCTGGTGGACTACGACCTAGTGGAATCGGACGAGGACTGCTACCCCTACGAACCCGGCGGCCTGTGGGCCGAACCGAGCGTCGCGCGGGCCGCGGAACACCTGCGCTGGGTTTACACGCACCCGGAGGCCGCCGCCCGCATGGGCCGACAGGCCGGTGCCGACGTGCGCCGCGTCCTCGACCCGGCGACCACCCGCCGCGAAATCCTGGCCCGCGTCGCGGAACTCGGTTAGCCGCTCGGCCGCGTTGCAGGAGAGGGCGCGGGTGTGGCGCGGTTTCCGCGCCCGCCGCCGAAACCGTTTGGCAAAATTATTCGAACGACGATATAGTAGCCACGGCAAAGCGGTATGTTCCCCTGTCGGCTAATGGCAGGCCACCTCACTCTGGATGAGGTAATCGTGGTTCGAGTCCATGCGGGGGAGTGGGAGGGAGCGCGGTCCTGAAAGGGCCGCGCTCCTTTTTGTTTGGCGCGGAGCGAGGTGGGGCGGCCTCATTTTATCCGCGCCGGCAGGGACGAACGTGCGCCGTGCCGAACCGATGTTCGTACCACAACACCTTTCCAGACCACGTTTCCAGGAGTTTTCCACCATGCCGAAGATTGCCATGATCGGGGCGGGCAGCACCGTTTTCGCCAAGAACCTGCTGGGCGACATCTTGTCGTTCCCCGAACTCGCCGACGCCGAAATCGCCCTGATGGACATTGACGAGGAGCGGCTTCGCACCTCCGAAATCGTCGCCAAAAAAGTGGGGGAGGCCGTCGGGGCGCGGCCCACGGTGAGCGCGACGACCGACCGGCGGCGTGCCTTAGACGGGGCCGACTACGCCATCAACATGATCCAGGTCGGCGGCTACAAGCCTTCGACCGTGATTGACTTCGAAATTCCCAAAAAGTACGGCCTGCGTCAAACCATTGCCGACACCCTCGGCGTGGGCGGTATTTTTCGCACCCTGCGGACCCTGCCGGTCATGATTGACATGTGCCGCGACATGGAGCAGGTCTGTCCCGACGTGCAGTTTTTGAACTACACGAACCCGATGGCGATGCTGTGCTGGGGCGTCACAAAGGCAACCAAAATCAAGACGGTCGGCCTGTGCCACTCGGTCCAGGGCACGGCCGAACAGATTGCCAAAGACATCGGCGTGCCCATCGCGGACATCGCGTACCAGTGCGCGGGCATCAACCACATGGCGTTTTATTTAACGTTCCGTCGCCTGAGCACGGGCGAGGACTTGTATCCCCAGATTCGCAAAGTTCTGGTCGAGGGGCGCGTGCCGGACGGGAACAAGGTGCGCTACGAGATGTTCGCGCGCCTGGGCTACTTCGTGACCGAGTCCAGCGAGCACTTCGCCGAGTACTGCCCGCACTTCATCCGCTCCCAGCAGCCCGAACTGGTCGAGCAATTCAACGTGCCCTTAGACGAGTACATCCGGCGCTGCGAAAACCAGATCGCCGGCTGGCACAAGATGAAGGCCACCTACGAAAGCGACGCACCGGTCGAGGTGAAGCGCAGCCACGAGTACGGCAGCCTGATCATCCACTCGATGGAAACCAACCTGCCGCGCGTCGTGTACGGCAACGTCCCCAACGACGGTTTGATTGACAACCTGCCCGACGGCTGTAGCGTCGAGGTGCCCTGCCTGGTGGACGCGAGCGGCGTTCAGCCGACCCGGATCGGCAAGTTGCCGGCCCAACTCGGCGCGATCATGCGCACCAACGTCAACGTCCAGGAACTCGCCGTCGAGGCCATTCTGACCGGCAAGCGCGAGCACGTGTACCACGCCGCGATGCTCGACCCGCACACCGCCGCCGAACTGCCGCTCGACAAAATCTGGGCGCTCGTGGACGACCTGTTCGAGGCCCACGGCGACATGATCCCCGCCATGAAGTAGGCGGGGCGGCAACAAAAAAGGCCGGCAAGGGCTTTTGCCCTTGCCGGCCTTTTTTGTTGCCCGTCACGAACGGGCAGGTGTATCCACGTAGCGGCCGTGGTCGGGAACGGCGACGCGGTTGAAGTCGCGGGCGAGCGTGTGAAGCGCGTCGCGCATCCCCGCCCCGCGCATCGCGCGGCCGTGGCCGGTGACGGCAAGTTCGGGGTCGAGCGCGGCCAAGCGTTCCACGGACGCACGGGCCGAAACCCAGTCGGGCGTGAAGTATTGGGGCGGGCCGTGCATTTCCGGATTCTGCGTGAGCGCGGCGTAGGCCGACTCCTGCCGGGTCGTGATGAAGGCGTCGCCTGCAAGGATCGTCCGGTCCGATTCGCGCCACAACGAGACATGGCCGGGCGTGTGGCCGGGCGTGTGAACCCAGCGCCAGCCGGGCATCGTCGGCACGCTGCCGTCGGCGGGAAGCGTGTGCAAGTGCGCCCCGGCGTTGACCGGTCCCCTCGGATACAGCGGCGACAATCGCGCCATCAAACCGCCGCCAACGGCGGGGTCGGGCGGCGGGTAGGCGAGGCTGCCGTTCAGATACGGGAGTTCGAGTTCGTGGGCGTAGACGGGCGCGTCCCAGCGTTGGGCTAGTTCTTCGAGCGCGCCGACGTGGTCAAAATGGCCGTGCGTCATGATGATGGCGGCCGGGCGGGAGTCCTCGCCGAAGCGTTCGCGGGCCGCGCGGGCGATCTGCCCGGCCGTGTGCATCAGGCCCGCGTCAACAAGGGTCCAGTTCCGGTCGCCCGCGTGGGGCAGGCCGTAAAAGACGACGTTGACGATGGCGAGGCGTTGATAGGCTAAGTCGGGCGCGATTTCGTGGGTGTGGTCGTCGCGGACCGCGTCGCGTTCGGGGTCGTCGGCGCGGGCGGCGGGGTCAAGCGGTATTTGGTGTTCCATGCGGCTCCTCGCGTTCTTTGGGGATATTACTCGGTCGCGTCCGACGGGGGCTTGCGCCGCGAAAGCAGCGCGGCGACGGCGAGGCCCGCGCTCACGATCAGCGCGCCGGTCACGGCCGGATGCAGCGAGGCTTTGGTGTACAGGCTCGTGTTCTTGACCATGCCGGGATAGTTGCCGCGCTCGCTTCCGCCGGTCGTCGGGCCGTGCAGGGCGTCGTCGGACGGATTGGCGGGCTGGTCGGACTTGTTCAGGTTCTGGAACGTTTGCGTTTCCATGATCTTGTCCGCGAAGCCGGGGACGTGCTGCATCATCGAGATGCTTTTGCCGCCGATGCCGACGACCACGTCACGTTCGGGGTGCTCGGCCGCGTGCAGAATGGCCTCGGCAACCGTGCTGGGAGCGTACACGGGCGGGGGCAGTTTTGGTTCCTCGGCCATGTAGTTCTTGGCGTGCCGCGAAAACGGCGTGTCAATCGGGCCAGGCTTGATCAGCGTGACGGAAACCGGCGCGTCGGCCGCTTCTAATTCCATGCGCAGCGTGTCGGTAATGCCCTTAACGGCGTGCTTGGACGTGGAATAAACCCCTTGCAGCATCACGGCCCGGTCGCCGACTGACGAGCCGACGGTGACGATCGCGCCGCCCTTGTTTTGCAAGTGCCGGGCGGCTTCGAGCGAGCCGTGAGCGACGCCCTAAAAGTTGGTGTCGAACAGCCGCCGGCAGTCTTCCGGACTGCCGGCGAGAAACCGGCCGAAGATTCCCACGCCCGCGTTGTTAACCCAGGTGTCGAAGCCGCCGAAGCGTTCCATGGCGACGCGCGCGATAGGGAAACCCGAAAGTTCGCCTACCGACGGAATGCGCTTTTCAGGCCGTCGGCGGCAAACTGAACGGCCTGTTTGGCCTTGTCCACGACTGCGCCGGTTCCGAAGAACTCGTGCGTGACACCGGGGTAGGTTCGGAACCGCACGTTCACGCCGCCCGCCTGCAGCCGCTGGGCGAGAACTTCGCCTTCGGAGCGCAGCGGGTCAATCTCGGCCAGAACAATGGTCGCGGGCGGCAGGTCACGGCCGACCGGCGCGGCCCCGGCCAGGTTCACGAGGGGACTCTGACCGAACTGCCCGTTGGGCACGGCGTAGAAGAAGAACCACTTCAGGCCGGGCACGCCGAGTGGGATGGCGTTCTCGTTTTCGCGGTCGGACGGCCGGTCCGTGTTGCCATCGGCGACCGGATAAACGAGCAGTTGGTGGACCGGCATCTTGCCGTTGCGGGCGCGGGCCAGCAGGCACATGTCGGCGGCGAGGTTGCCGCCGGCCGATTCGCCGGCCACGGCCACGCGGCTGCCGTCCACGTTGAACTCGCCGCCGTTGTTCATCACGTACTGCAAGGCCGCGTAGGAGTCTTCGTGCGCGGCGGGCAGTTTGTCTTCCGGCGCCTTGCGATACTCGACGCTGACCACGACCGCGTTGGCCGCATTGGCGAGCGCGCGGCACGACGAATCGTACGTGTCAATCGTGGCGATCACGAAGCCGCCGCCGTGAAAATACACCACAGCCGGAAACGGGCCGTTTCCGGCCGGGGTGTATACGCGAACGGGCACGGGTCCGGCCGGGCCGGAAATGGTCGTGTCACGAACGCTCGCCACCGGCTCCGGGGCCGTACTTTGCCCCTTTTGTGTCAGGACTGCCTTCACGGCGTCGGCAATGCTGGGCTGCTGGCGCGCTTGTTCGGGCGTGAGCGTATTTAGCGGCGGCGCGTTCAACCCTTGAAGGGCCTCAAGAACGGCGCGCATCTGCGGGTCGGCCCGCCGCAGGCTATCCTGTGCGCCCCGGTCGGCGGCGGCCTTTTTTTCCGGCGTGACGATCCGCAGGTCGTCGGGCGGCGGCGTTTGCGGCCCGGCCGTGTTCGTCACGGGCTGGGCGAGGTCGAGGCGCAGGTCGGCATTCAACATGCCGCCGCCGGGCATCGAAGACGACATCGCGTTCATGCCGCCCATCATCATGCCGCCCATCATCATGCCGGGAATGTCGGCGTTCACGACGCTTGCGGGCACGCCCAGCATCACGGCGACCTGCGCGAGCGGCAAGCCGGTGATGGTGACGCGGCTGAGCACGTAGTCCATCGAACTGCCGGAGCGCAGCGCGATGTTGGCCGCGCCTTTGATAGTCTCGTCCGAGTAACCGAGCGCGCGGTAGCGTTTCATGCCGCGCTCGTCCAGGTTGTAAAAAACGAAGCGGCGAACGTAGGCATCGGCCTCGGTTTGCCGCATCATCGCGCCGCCCATCATCATTGGGCGGTCATTCATCATCATGCCTGTTTGCGCGTCCTGAGCGGACGCGGGCGCGGCGGCGAGGGCGAAAACCCCGGCGAGGCCGAGGGTGGCGAGAACCGTGTTCGCGCCGGACTGACGCTTGAAATCCATGTCTGCGTGCAAAACTTTCTAACAAACCGTTTGGTAGATTGTGGGCGGGTGAACGGCGGAGAAAATCTCGCACGTCCGCGCGCCCGACGGGAATTACCCGGTTTGCCATGTCGTCACGCGCACGAGCGCCTATTGGTGTGGTTTACACCCACACGGCGTTTCGGGCACAATCAGCGCATGTATGCCAAAAAATTAGACGAACCCGGCAAGGCCAACCTCAAAAACGTGCCCACCGACGAAACCGGCGATCTGAGCAAGGAGCAAGGGGCCGAAAAACTCGCCGTGCTTCGCGCCGAACTCGGAGAACTACAGCAACTGTGCTACGGGGCCGGTCAGAACGGCGTGCTCGTCGTTCTTCAGGGCCGCGACACGTCGGGCAAGGACGGCACGCTCAAAATCATCGCGGGCGCGATGAACCCGGTCGGCGTTTCCATCGCCACCTTCAAGGTGCCGACCGAGCGCGAATTGGCCCACGATTTTTTGTGGCGCGTCCACGCCGAGACGCCCGGAAAGGGCCGCATCACGTTTTTTAACCGGTCGCACTACGAGGACGTTCTCGTGGTGCGCGTCCACGGCTACGCGCCCGAAAAAATCTGGCGGCGCCGCTACGAGCACATCAACGCCTTTGAGGAATTGCTGCGCGACGCGGGCGTGATCGTGGTCAAGTTTTATCTGCACATCAGCAAAGGCGAGCAGGAAGAGCGCCTGATGGCCCGCGAAAACGACCCGAGCAAGGCCTGGAAACTGTCGCCCGGCGACTGGGCCGAGCGCAAGTTGTGGGACGACTATTCGGCCGCCTACGAGGACGCTTTGGGAAAATGCGCCACGCCGCACGCCCCCTGGTTCGTCGTGCCCGCCGACCACAAGTGGTTCCGAAACGTCGCCGTGGCCGAGGCCCTGGTAGAAACGCTGCGCCCCTACAAAAAGGCTTGGGCCGAGGCCCTCGAAACGGCGGGGAAAGAGCAGAAAGCCGCTTTGCAAACCATGCGCGACCAGGGCGCCGCGCCGCCGATCAAAGGCTGACCGGCGGCGGCAACGTCTCGCCTGCGCCGAGCCAGGCGCGAAGAATGGTTTCGAGATGCCGCGCGCCCACACCGGTTTGGGAAACAAGGTCGGCGTCGCGCGATTGCAGGCGGATGAAGCCGCCGTCCAGGGGCAGCGTCAGCGGCGAACCGCCCAGGCCCAGGCGCGACAGGTCCAGAGATCGTTTAATGCCTTCCACGACCGAGCCGCGCGGAAGCGTCACGAGCCGCTTGTCGCCCACGAAGCGCAGCCGGTCCGCGTAGACGAACAGGTAGCCGATGTCCTCGAAGCGGCGCGCGCGCGCGTGCGCCTCAAGCAGCACGAAAAAGCGGTCGGAGGGCAGATTGGTGGGCAGGAACGCTTCGGCCTTGTTTGCGAGGAGGCGGCGTGCGCGGCCGTAGCCCACGAGGGAAACGTGGTCGAGCAGCAGGTAGGCCAGCCCGCAGGCCGCGAGCGTGCCGAACGCGAACGCGGCCCGCGTGATCCAACCCGCCCGCGCGGCCGGCATGCCCGCGAGTTCGGAAACGGTTCCGAACACGGCCGAAAACGTGACCAGTGCAATCGGCAAAAACAGCACGGCGAGCGCGACGCACCCGACCGACAGCAGCGCGACGACGAACGAAACCCAGCCCGGCCGCGCCCGCGCAAGCGCGCTTCCGTCGGCCGCGCGCGTCGCGTCCGCGATAACAAGGGTATTTGCCGCGAGTTCGTCCGTTCTTGCTTGCGCTGCCGCTGCTTCCATGCCGGCTTTCAGTTTACCGCCGGAAGGAACGACGGCCGCCCGGCGCGAACAGGTACCCTAACGCGGGCGCGCTCCCGCGCCCCAAAGAACAACTAACGACGAGGTGTTTTTTCGATGAACGCGATTCTTCCCATTGCCCTTCAAATGTACACCGTGCGCGACCATGCCGCGCGCGACTTCGCCCGCACGCTGCGCCACGTCCGCGAAACCGGCTACGAAGCCATCGAACTGGCCGGCACCTACGACATGGAGGCGGACGCGCTGGGCGACTACCTCAAGGAGATCGGCCTGACGGTCGTCAGCGCGCACGTCGGCCTGGAAGCCCTCGAAGGCGGCTTGGACGAGGTGCTGCCGTACTACAACAAGCTCGGCGTGCCGTTCCTGGTGATTCCCTACCTGCCCGAACCGCGCCGCCGCGACGAGACCGGCTACCGTGACCTGGGCGCGGCCTTGAACCGCGTCGGGTCGAGCGTTCGGGGAAGCGGAATGCAGCTCGCCTATCATAACCACGATTTCGAGTTTCAAAAATTCGGCCCGACCGGCGAGATGGGCATGGACATTTTGCTGATGGAGACCGACCCGGAGTTGGTGAAGATCGAACTCGACACGTTCTGGGTCAAAAAGGCGGGCCTGGACCCGGCCGCGTATCTGCGCCAGTATCCGGGCCGCACGCCGCTGATCCACCTCAAGGACATGACCGGCGACGAGCGCGCGACGTTTGCCGAAGTCGGCGAGGGCGTGATGGATTTCGGGGCGATCTTCGGGGCGGCCGAGGAGGCCGGCGCGAAATACTACGTCGTCGAGCAGGACAAGTGCGAGCGCGATCCGCTCGAATCCGTTCGCATCTCGCTGGACAACCTGGCCGGCATGGGCATGGTTCCGGGCCAAAGCCAGACGGCCGAAGGTTCGCGGGCAAAAGACGGCGGCAGCGACAGCGAAAACGATCAGGGACGCGGCGGCGGGCGCCACGGAACGTCGCCGGCCGGGCAGGGGCACTGAAATGCGCGCGAGCGATGCGGACGTTCGCGCCGCGCTTCAGGCGCTGCCTATTGAACTGCCCTCGTGGGGCTTCGGCAATGCGGGCACGCGCTTCGGCGTGTTCCCTGAGCCGGGCGCGGCGCGCGACGTTTACGAAAAAATCGAGGACGCCGGCACGGTTCACCGCCTGACCGGGGCCAGCCCGACGGTCGCGCTGCACATCCCGTGGGACCTGCCGCCGGCCGGCACCGACTGGGCCAGCATTGCTCATTTCGCGCGCGGCGAGGGCGTTGCGCTGGGCGCGATTAACCCGAACCTGTTCCAGGAGCGCGACTACATGTTAGGCTCCTGCTGCCATCCGGACGCGGACGTGCGCGAAAAGGCAGTGGCTCACCTGTGCGAATGCGCCGAAATCGCGGGCGTCGTCGGCTCGCCCTACGTCTCCATCTGGCTCGCGGACGGAACGAACTATGCGGGCCAGGACGATCTGCGCGCCCGGCGTCATCGGCTCAAGCAGACGCTGGCGGCCGGGTACGCCGCCCTACCGGCGGGCGTCGAGATGCTGATCGAGTACAAGTTCTTCGAGCCGGCTTTTTACACCACCGACCTGCCCGACTGGGGCACGGCCTTCGTCGCCTGCCAGCATCTCGGCCCGCAGGCCAAAGTCCTGGTGGACACCGGCCACCACGCGCAGGGCACGAACATCGAGCACATCGTCGCCACGCTCTTAGATGAGGGAAGACTGGGCGGGTTCCACTTCAACGATCGCAAGTACGCCGACGACGATCTGATCGTCGGTTCGTCCAACCCGTTCCAACTCTTCCTGATCTTCCACGAACTCATCAACGGCCACGACGGCAAGACGGCCGCGCCGGTCGCCTACATGCTCGACCAGAGCCACAACGTCGAGCCGAAAATCGAGGCAATGGCGCTGTCCGTGCTCAACGTCCAAACCGCCTACGCCAAAGCCTTGTTGGTAGACCGCGACGCTTTGCGCGACCGGCAGCAGGAAAGGGACGTGCTGGGCGCGCACGCCGTTTTGCGCGACGCTTACGAAACCGACGTTCGCCCCCTCCTCGCTCAGGCCCGTGAGAAAATGGGCCGCCCGGCCGACCCGCTCGCCGCCCTGAAAACCGACAAGATCGTCGCCGAACGACGACGCGCCCGACAAACGACGCCCGCCCGCGCCGGCGGCGGAGGACTGGGAACTTCATGACGACCGACCGCGCCCTCGATCAACTGCACGACCTCGCGCACTGGCTGGGCGATCCGGCCCGCGACTGCGCCATCCTGGGCGAGGGCAACGTGTCCGCCGCTGTCGGCGACGACGCGCGCGCGTTCTGGCTCAAGGCCAGCGGGTCCAGCCTGGGCACGATGCGCCGCGACCAGTTCGTTCTGATGGACACCGCCCGCACGCTCGCCATTTTGGAACGTGACCGACTGACCGACGACGAAATCAAAACCGCCCTGCTGGACGCGCGCGCGGACGCCGCCCAGCCGCTCATGCCATCCACCGAGGCCGCGCTGCACGCCGCCTGCCTCACCGTCGGCGGCGCGCGCTTCGTCGGCCACACGCATCCGACGCCGTATTTGCAAATCCTCTGCTCGGAAAAGGCCGAGCACGCCCTTGCCGGCCGGATGTTCCCCGACGAAATCGTCGTATGCGGCATCGCGCCGTGCCTCGTGCCCTACACCGATCCCGGCCCGCCGCTCGCCCGCGCGTCCCGCGAGGCCATCATCAAGCATACGGAAACGTGGGGCGAGCCGCCCAAGGTTGTTCTGCTGCGAAACCACGGCCTGTTCGCCCTCGGCGCGACCGCCGATGAGGTCAAGCGCGTGACCGCGATGGCGACCAAGGTCGCCCGCGCCCTCGTCGGCACGTTCGCCTTAGGCGGTCCGCGCTTCCTTTCTCCCGAACAGGCCGACCGCATCCGCACCCGCCCCGACGAGCACTTCCGCCAGAAGATGCTTGCCGGCGAAAACCCCCTCGACGCCTCCGCTCCGCCTTCCGTACCCCAAAAGTAGCCGGCGACAAAAGAAAAGCCCTCGCTGCTCCTGGTTGAGCGGCGGGGGCTTTTTGCCTGTTCAGACGCACCGGCTGCCGCTACGGCCCAATGCGCGCTGCTTCCGAAAGTTCTCGTTCCTTGAGCCGGAAGGAAAGCGCCCGAGCGGCCGGCACGTCCCCGGCCGCGTCGAGCCAATCCAACACGTAGGTGTGCGTCGGCTCACCGTCCGCCGGGTTCGCGGTGGCGGCCCGGTTTGCGCGTGCGGAAGCGGAAAAGGGCGTGGCAAGGTACTGGCTGGTGCGGATTCGGAAGGCGGCGGGCCACGGCGCATCGCCGGCGCGGTCTTTGAGCACGGTGTTTGCGAACTCTTTGGGAACGGCGATTCCCTTTTCGGAGGCGGCGGCCTCAATGCGCTCCGGGGACTTGCCCAGCCACAAAAGCACGGGATGAAACGCCGCGAGCACGCCGGCTTCGGGGAAGCGCCGCGCCAGCGACCGGGCCTGCTCTACGTCCATCTGCCGCGCGAAGCGGCACAACTCGGCGACCGAAAGCGCGTCGCCTTCGTCCCGGACGCGCTTCAGGAGGGCATAGGAAACGTTTTCGCTCGTCGAGTCGTGGACGAACCAGTTTTGGTAGGACAGCAGCAGCACGTTGCCGCGCCACTTGTGGATCAGGCCGTAAGACGGGTGCGCGGCAACGTGGGCGAGCAGGTCCGCGACCGTGGGCGCGGCCGTGCCAACAGGGGGCAGGTCCAGCGACACGTTGGCGTGGTGCGGAACGTGCGCGAGAAGGGAAACTTTGGACGCCTGGGCGAGGCGCGCGAGTTGCCCGTCCTCGTAGCCTTGGCGCGGCAGGGGCTTTTTGGTCGGGACGGCCGTAGCGGAAGTCAGGAAGACCGGGCTTTCCTTGCGCGGGGTGAGCGTTCGCGCTTCGGCCGCCGCGTTCTTTGTTTTGTCGCCGGGCAACAGCCAGCCGTCACTCAAACTGGTTGCCCACGAGTTCTGAAAACTTCGCGGGTCGAAGAGGCCGATGCCGCCCATGCTATTCGGCCTATTGCTCACGTCGGAAAATACGTGAGGAACGACGCCGTTAAAGGCTGGCATGACGGACACGCTGACAACATTCGGGACTCCGGGCCGGGGCATCGGAATGAAAGTCCCGTCCTCTTCCAACTTCCCGGTTGCCCGCCACTGCTGCAAGGCAACCGCCGCGCCGGCTTCGTCCAGAGCAGACCAGGGGACCAGATACTTTCCGCCGTTGGTAAGGAGTTTGCGCCGCTCCGCCTCAGGCACCGAACGTAGAATGCTGAGGTAATCACGCGCTGAGGAACTTTTCAGCGCAGATGCAATGCGGGGGTCCTTTTGTTCGACTTGCTTCCGATCTTCATCGCTGCTCCACGCAGCCTGCATGAGATTGTCCACGTACCCGGCGAAGTCGGCCTGGATTTCCGCCCGGATCATCTCGGCGAGCCGGCGCGCGTTCGTGCCGCGTGTCAGGCGGTACGACCACTTTTGGTCGCTGCCGGTTCGCTCCCAATACCAGGGCGCTTTTTGGTAGCCTTCGAGCGACAGCAGGGCGTCCATCGTTTCGCGCAGCGTCAGCCCGCTCAGCGACACGCACAGCGGCATCCCCGCCGCACCGTCCTCATCGTTGGCGGACAGTTCCACGCCGGTTTGCTTGGACAGCGCGTCCAGCAGTTCGCCGGTGTAAAGTCGGGGATGCGTAAAGGTGACGCGCTGCGCGAGGCGCGCATCCTCGGTCTGCCATTCACGCCAGCCGCCGGAATCGGCTTTGGCAGCGGCCGGTGACGAAGGCGGGGAGGCTGAGGATGGGGAAACTCTTGGAATGGCCTGGGCACGATCCGAGCGGCCCGGCAACAGCAAAAGCGCAAGCGCCGGTAACAGCACGGTCAGGCGTGAAGGGGATGTCATCTTGGTTCCTTCTTCCTGGAGAGACCCACAGGAAAGGGCGGCACGGCGCTCTGTCCTGTGGGTACCCAAGGACGACTACTCAGTAGTAAATCGTGCAGGTGTAGGTTTTTGCCGCGCCGAACCGGTATTCCTGGGGGGTGTTGGGATACGTCTTTGCCGGGTCGTAGACCGTCAGGTTGGTTCCGTTATCGTCGAAGTAGGAAACGCGGGCACGGATTTTAGGCGTCAGCGTCACGGTGGTTATCCCCCACGTGTGGGTATTCGTGCCGCTGACATTGAAGGTGTTGTGGTAGCCGTTGGCCGCCTCTGCCGCAGTGACCAATATAGCCGGGGGATCAACCACCGCCGATGGGCAGCCCACAATAGCCGCTTCGTAGTTCACCGTGAATGCGCGGTCGAACGGATCGACGTCGACCTTGTACCCGGTCGCTACGCAGGAGACGTAGTACGGGGCGTAGTTGGCGAGAATGTCAGCATCCGGACTGGTAACGGTACCGGGGGTGCAGGCGACAGTGGGCGTTTGCGCGAAGGCTTTGCCGGCAAGCCCTCCGGCAAGAACGATGAGGGAAAGAACGGTTGTCCGCAAGCAGCGATGAAACATGGGACCTTCTCCTTGTGCGCGCGCTCCGTGAGGGTTTGGCGGGGAGCGGCGACAGGGAAAGTTTAACGCTTCGCCATCACCTCGTAAATACTGCATTTGCATACATTTTCGCCATCGCCACGAAGCAAACCGCACTACTCACTTTCATGATTCGAGGAGAGTACGGGGGGGGGGCAGTAATCCAGCCGTTCCGCAAGGCGAGCGCCACGGCGGCGTAGCGGCAATGCACGCCCAGAACTTCGTGGATTCGCTGCCACTCGGTTCGGACGGTGCTTTTAGACAACCAGAGTTTGCCCGCAAGCGTGGTGGCGTTGGTCGTGCCCGCGTCGGCGGCGGCTTGAAGCAGCCGTAGCAACGCTGGCGGAAGAGGGCAGGGGGGCGCTGGCTCCATCGTCATGTCCTCCGCAGCGAGATGACTTTCCTCTTGGGGGACAGTTAAATCAACGAGGAACAAAGCATGGTTCAAAGAACGGGGCGTGTTTTCCTCCTTTTTGGCGAAATGCCGGATCGGGCCGGCAAAATGTTCGGATCATTCACGGGCGCGCGCCGGTGGCGGAACCGGCTGCGATGATAGAATCGCACGACGCGACGGCATTTTAATCGTGGGCGTCGCCTTCTAACCTTCGGGCGGCGCGGCGACTGCGGCGCGTGCCCGTCGAGAAAAGTGGTCATGACCGACGAAGCCCTGGGCGGCCCCGTTGCGGCGGCGCGCACCGTTACCTTTCTGTTCACCGACATCGAGAACAGCACGCGCCTGTGGGAGGCCCACGACGCGCGCCCCGACGCGATGCGAACCGCGCTTGCACGCCACGACGCGCTGGTGCGAAAGGCCATCGAGGGGCACGGCGGGCGCGTCTTCAAGACGATGGGCGACGAGTTCTGCGCCGCCTTCGACGATGCCCCAGGCGCGGTTCGGGCCGCGCGCACGGCGCAGGCAACGCTTGCGGCCGAGCCGTGGCCGGAAACCGCGCCGCTGCGCGTGCGCGTCGCGCTTCACACGGGAACGGTTCACGAGCGTGACGACGATTATTTCGGGGCGTCGCTCAGCCGGGTCGCACGGCTGCGGGCGGCAGCCCACGGCGGTCAAACGCTGCTTTCCCAGGCGACGCGGGACCTCGTCGCCGACAGTTTGTCCGACGGCGTGACGCTGCGCGATTTAGGGCAGCACCGGCTCAAGGATTTGCAGCGGCCGGAGCGCATTTATCAACTGGACCACGATGACCTGCCGGCCGACTTTCCGCCGCTGCGCTCGCTCGAAGCCTTTGCCCACAACCTGCCGATCCAACTGTCCTCGTTTATCGGGCGCGAGCGCGAGATTGCCGAACTCAAACGGCTCTTGAGCGACCCGGCGCGGTCCGCCCGCCTGCTGACCATCACGGGACCGGGCGGCGGGGGCAAAACGCGGCTCGCCCTCCAGGTGGCCGCCGACGTGCTCCATCGTTATCCCGACGGCGTGTTTTTGGCGGAACTTGAAACCGTCACGAACGCGGAACGGGTCGTTTTCGTGGTCGCGCAAACGCTGGGCGTGCGCGAAGAGGCCGGCGAGCGAACCCTTGCCGAAACGCTTGCCGGCCGGCTGCGCCATCGCCGTTTGCTTCTGCTCCTTGACAACTGCGAGCAGGTGATCGAGGCCTGCGCGCGTTTGTGCGACACGCTGCTGCGCGCGTGTCCCGACCTTCAGATCGTGGCGACGACCCGCGAAGAACTGGGCATCGAGGGCGAGTACGCGTGGCACGTTCCGCCGCTTGGACTGCCGGAACCGGGCAGGAAAAACGATGCCGCTTCCGACTCGGTTGCTCGATCCGAATCCGTTCGTTTGTTTGTCGAGCGCGCCCAGGCCGCCCAGCCGGACTTTACGCTCAGCGACAAAAGCAGCAGCGCGCCGCTCGTGGCGGAACTGTGCCGGCGGCTCGACGGCATCCCGTTCGCCATCGAACTTGCCGCCGCGCGTACGCGCGTGCTGTCCGTTGAGCAGATCGCCGCCCGCTTGAATGACCGGTTCCGGCTGCTCACGGGCGGCAGCCGGGCCGCCCTGCCGCGCCACCAAACGCTGCGCGCGACCCTGGACTGGAGTTACGACCTGCTCACCGGCGAGGAGCAAACGCTGCTGCGTCGCCTGTCCGTGTTTCGCGGCGGCTGGACGCTGGAGGCCGCCGAAGCCGTTTGCGCCGACCGAAACGCCGGCACGGGCGGCATCGCGCCCGACGCGGTCGTTTTTCTGCTTGACCATCTGGCCTTGAAATCGCTCGTCGCGGCCGGAAGCGAGCCGGGCGGCGCGGCGGCGGCGCGGCGGCACAACTTGCTCGAAAGCGTGCGTCACTACGGCCAGGACCGGCTGATCGAGCGCGGCGAGATCGCGGCCGCGCGCGACCGGCACCGCGACTGGTGTTTGGAATTTGCCGAAGCGGCCGAACCCGCGCTTCAAGGGCCGAACCAGGTCGCTTGTTTGGACCATTTGGAGGCCGAACACGACAACCTGCGCGCCGCCCTCGAATGGGCCGCGCCCGAGCCGCAAACGCGGCTGCGGCTTGCCGGCGCGCTGCACCGCTTCTGGTTCGTGCGCGGCCATTTGCGCGAGGGCCGCGCCTGGCTGGAGGGCGGGCTGAGCGAGCCGAACGAAACCGTTCCCGACGCCGTGCGGGAAAAGGCGCTGAACGGCGCGGGCATTCTCGCCTTGCAGCAGGGAGCGTTTGGCGAGGCCCGCGGCTTCCACGAGGCCGGCCTGGTTTTGGCGCGCGCGCGCGGCGACCAGAAAAGCATCGCGCGCGCGCTCAACAACCTGGGCATCGTCGCGCGTCACCAGGGCGACCCGGCCCGCGCGGCCGACTGCTACGCGCAAAGCCTCGCCATCTACCGCGCGCTCGGCGACGCGATGCGCGTTGCGATGTCGCTCAGCAACCTGGGCGGCGTCGCCTGCGACCGAAACGACCCGGCCGGCGCGATCCCGCTGTACCGCGAAAGCCTCGCCTGTTATCAAGACCTGTCGCATCCGCTGGGCGTCGCCTATGTCGCGCACAACCTGGCCGGCGCCCTGCGGTCCGAGCGCAGCCCGGAAGAGGCACGCCGTTACTACGAACTCAGTTTGACCGCCCAGCGCGGCTTGCGCGACCGCGACCTCGTTGTTCGAACGCTGTCAGGCCTCGCGCGCGTCGCGCTGGATCAGGAACGCTTCGACGAATCCGTTCGCCTGTTTGGGGCGGCCGAGCGTGCCGCCGCCGAGCGCGACGCCGAGGAAAGCCCCGCCTCCGCCGCTGCCGCCGCGTGCGACGAGGACGAACAGGACGGAGCGATTTCAACGCTGCGCGCCCGCATGGGACGCGCCCGCTTCGACGCGCTTTTCGCTGCGGGCCGCGCCCTCACCCCGAACGCGGCCATCCAGAGCATTGTGGGCGGCGACCCGGCGGTTTGACAGCCGAAAGCCCGACCGCTACAATTACAATCCAAACCAGCCAACCAGGGAGAAACGCACATGAACTCGCAGAACGATGACGCCGAAAAACCTGCCTCTTCGTATCCTCAGCGCACCGCCGCGCCGGACGCCGCCGCTATCACGCGCGGCCACGTGGACATCCCCGACAGCATCACGGCGGAGCCGGCGAACGTCGGCAGCGGGCAGACGTATTCCTACACGATCACGCTGCCCAGCCCGGCCACCAAAGACTTCGACGTTACCGTCACCACGCAAAGCCAATCGGTGGGCACGCTCCCAACAGGAGGAAAGGGAACTGTTGCGCTCGCGCCTGCGTCGGCGGCCGCCGCCAAGTCCCCAACGACCGAGAAAAAGCACTTCACGAAGGGCATGAAGGAAAAGCGATTTTCCGCCGTCGCGCCCACAGTCCCGCCCGGCTCCACGCTTTCCCTCGTCATCACGGCCACGGCCAACGGCGCGAGCAAGAATACCAGCGTCACGGTTTCCGGCTGATCGCGCGCGCGTGCGCGTTTCCCGGCCCTCGACGAGCAGCCGGGAAATGCGCGCGCGATACAATGGGCCAAATGCCACCGGCCCCTCGCCCGACCGCATCTTTTCCGTCCCCTGCACGCTCCGTGGTCGTGCTCGGCTCAACCGGCTCCATCGGCACGCAGACCCTGGACGTGGCCGCGCGTCTCGGCCCCGACCGCGTGCGCGTGGTCGGTCTTGCCGCGCGCGGCGGCAACATTTCGCTTTTGGCCGCTCAGGCGCGCGTGACGGGCGCGCACCGGGTTGCCGTGGCCGATGCCGGGCGCGGACCAGAACTCGAAGCCGCGCTCACCGGCACGAGAGCGACGGCCGGCTGGGGCGACGAAAGCCTGGTTCAACTCGCCACGCTCCCCGAAGCGGACACGGTCGTGGTTGCGGTCAGCGGGGCCGCCGCGCTGGGGGCGACCCTTGCCGCCGCGCGCGCGGGCAAGCGTGTTTGCATCGCCACCAAGGAAGTGCTGGTCGCGGCCGGCGAACTCGTGACGCGAACCGCCCGCGAAAACGGGGCCGAGATTTTGCCGATTGACTCCGAGCATTCGGCCGTTTTCCAATGCGTTCAGGGCTGCCGCAGCGTGCCCGGCGACATTGCCCGCATCCACCTGACCGCGTCCGGCGGGCCGTTCCGAACGTGGACTGCGGAAAAAATGAAAACGGCGACCGTCGCCGACGCGCTCAAGCATCCCACCTGGCGCATGGGCGGCAAGATCACGATTGACTCGGCGACGCTGATGAACAAAGGGCTGGAAATTATCGAGGCCGCGTGGCTGTTTGGCGTCGGGGCCGATCAGGTTTCGGTCGTCGTTCACCCGCAAAGCGTGGTTCACTCGTTTGTTGAGCTGACCGACGGCGCGCTGCTTGCCCAACTTGGCCTGCCCGACATGCGCCTGCCCATCCAGATCGCGCTCCTGCATCCCGAAAAGGTGGACACGGGTTTGGGCCGCCTTGATCCGGCCACCCTCGCCGGCCTGACGTTCGAGCCGCCGGACGACACGCGTTTTCCCGCTCTCGGCCTTGCGCGGCAGGCGTGGGCGCGCGGCGGGACCGCGCCCGCTGCCCTCAACGCCGCCAACGAGGCCGCTGTCGCCGCGTTTTTGAAAGAGCAGATCGGGTTCACCGACATCTGCGCGCTCGTCGGGGCCGCGCTTGACGCGCATGAAACCCGCCCGGCCGACACCCTTGACGCCGTTCTCGCCGCTGACCGGTGGGCGCGCACCTTTGTCGTCGCCCGGCTGCCCCACGGAAAGTAAGCCTTTTCTTCCATGCTGACAATCCTGCAAACCGCTCTCAACTTCATCCTCATCCTGGGCGTGCTTGTTTTTTTCCACGAATTGGGCCACTTCGGCGTCGCCAAGTTTTTTAAAATGCGCGTCGAGGAGTTCGCGTTCGGCTTCGGCAAGCGGCTTTTCCGCGTCGCCTTTGACGGCCAAACCGAGTACACCGTGCGCGCCCTGCCGCTGGGCGGCTTCGTGCGCATCGCCGGCATGGAGATCGAGGACGGCGTCGAAAGCCGCCTGACCGGAGGGCGGCGGTCTGAACCGGGCATGGAAACGACCAACACGGCTTTGCTGGAACAGGAGGCGGCCGAGGAGGACGGGGTGGTTCCCGACGGCTACAACAGCCGTCCGGTTTATCAACGCTTCCTGGTCATCCTGGCCGGCCCGGTTTTTTCGTTTCTGCTCGGCTGGCTGGTGCTATGCCTGATGGGCGTCACCTTCGGCCTGCCGGTCGGGCCGATAACCAACCAGATCGCCGCCGTGGTGGCGGGCGGCGCGGCGGAGCGGGCGGGCATCAAAGCGCAGGAGCGCATCACGGTCGTGGACGGCCAGCCGATCACGAACGGCGAGGCGCTGGTCCAAACGATTCGCGGCGCGGCCGGCCGGCCGCTTCGTTTGACGGTTCAAGATGCCGCGGGCGAAAAGGAGCGAACGGTTGTTGTCACCCCCCGGCCGGAAGTGATCGGGGGGAAGCGTGTCGGTTTGATCGGCATCCGGCCGGGCAGTAAGCTCCAGCGCGTCGGGGCCGCCACGGCGTTCGCCTTCGGCAACGACAAAACGGTCGAATTCTTCCAGCAGATGTTCGGTATGTTCCGCAAGGGACCCAAAGAGGTCGGCAAAAACGTTGGGGGAGTGATCGCCATCGTGGGTGCGACGCGCCAGGCAGTCAGCGCCGGGCCGGCTGATGTCGCCTACCTTCTCGGCACTTTGTCGCTCTCGCTCGGCTTTTTTAACCTGCTGCCCATTCCGGTTTTGGACGGCGGCCACCTGACGCTGCTCACGCTCGAAGCGGTCCGGCGGCGCAAACTTACCGCCGAGCAGACCCAGCGCGTGCTGATGGCCGGGTTCGCCGTGATCGCGGTGCTGTTCGTGGTCATCACGTTCAAGGACATCACGCGCCTGTTCCTGGGGCGGGGATAGATTCGGCGACGGCGGGCGCTTCCTTGCCGCGCGAAAACCACCACCACAGCCCGACCACGCCCAAAGCCGCCACGAAGAACTTGACGCCCGCCGGTAAACTGGTCGGGCTGATGAACGATTCCAGGAAGCCGGCGACGATGAACAGCACGACCGTGCCCAGCAGCAGCCGTACCGCATCGCGGCCCGCGACCGTCAGTGCGTCACGGCGCGACAACTCGCCCGGCGCGACGAGTGCGTGCCCGATCATCATGCCCGCCCCGCCCGCGATCATGATGGCCGTCAGTTCCGGAACGCCGTGCGGGGCGAGGAACGACCACAAAATCAAGTCGTAGCCCGCATTGTGCTGCTGGACTGCGAGCGCGCCGATGGGCAGTCCGTTCATGAACAAAAGAAGCAGGGTGGGGAAGCCGCCCAGAATCCCGACCGCAAACGCGGCGATGGCGACGCGGATGTTGTTCTGCATGAGTTTGGCCGAGTCTTCGGGCCGGTCTTCTTCGCCGATAGTTTGGGGCAGGTTTTTGTAAAAATCCACCTCGTCTACCCGGTCCGGGATAAAGATACGGATCGCTTCCGGGTTCGCGGCCGTGATGCCCGCGCTGAGCAGGCCGCCCACTAAAAAGGTAGCGGCGGCGAGCAGCACGTACACGCGGCGGGCGCGCAGCAGCCGGGGAAAGCCGACGGACAAAAACTGCCCCAGGCGAGCCAGTCCCGGCCCGCGTTCGGCGTACAACAGGCCGTGCGCGCGCGTCACCAGGTCGTTCAGGTAAAAGATGAGGTTGGCGTCGCCGGTCCGGAGCCGGGCGTAGGCCAAATCGGCGGCGGTCCGGCGATACAGCGGGCCGAGGGCGCGCAGTTCGTCGCGCGACAGGCTCCGGATGCCCGTTCCACCCGCCCGCCCGACCAGAGCCGTTAGTTGATCCCAGGCTAGTCTGCGCCGCGCCACCCATTCGGTCGTTCCCGCCATCGTTTCGTTTCCTTTTTGAACTCGGAGGCTTGCCCGTCGTGCCCCGTGAAGTCACCGTCGTCACGCCCGAAAACATCCCGCTTCGTTTGGAACTCGCCGGCCTCGGCTCGCGCTTCGGCGCGCTGCTCGTTGATCTGGCAATTCAGATTGCGACATTGATCGTCGTTGGGATCATCGCCGTTATCGTGGCCGCCTTTACCGAATCGTTTTGGGGCAGCGTGGCGGGCCGGGCGCTGTCCGGCTGGGTAACGGCGGGCGGCATCCTGCTCACGTTCGCCATCCTGTTCGGCTACTTCATTTTGTTCGAAACCGTGTGGAACGGCCAGACGCCGGGCAAAAAAATCTTCAACCTGCGCGTGGTGCGCGACGGCGGCTATCCCGTAACCTTTCTTGCCTCGGCCACGCGCAACCTGATCCGGCTCGCCGACTTCCTGCCCATGGCGTTCGCGGCGGGCGCGCTGTCCGTTTTTTTTCACGCGCAGTACAAGCGTTTGGGCGATTTGGCGGCCGGCACAGTCGTGGTCAAGGAACGGCCTGTTTTTCCCCTGCTGCCGTTTGGGGCCACGGCACCCGGCGCGGTCGCGGGGCCGCAAGCCGGCGAGGCCGCCGCAACGCTCGAACGCGCCAGCATCCGCCACCCATCCGACCACCTGACGCGCGACGAGCAGGACCTGCTGCGCCGCTTCGCGCGCCGCCGCTGGGAAATGGCCCCGGACGACGCCGAGCGATTGGCGTATCGCCTCGTCGTCTCCCTAGTACCCCGCCTGAACCTGACGTTCGTGGCTGGCGCGCCGCCGCGCTACGCCGACCTCGTCTCGGTTCTCGTCGCCGCCCTGGACGCCCGCGACGACGCGGCGGCGTAGGCATCTTTACTCCACCGGGTAGGCGGTTTGGGTTCCATGCAGGCTGTGCCACACGATCCGGTTCAGCGCGTGCCAATCGGCGGTGTCCGCGCCGCTCCAATCGAGAGTGAGGGATTTTTCGGCCCAGCGGCGTTCCGGGCCGCGCAGGGCCGTGAGCGGCGGGTTCAGGTCGTCGAGCGGGATGCGGTTTGGCACGGCAACATACGGCCGCGCATCGGGCGTGTTGGTGAAGCAGGACGTGAACGGGGTGGCGAGCGCATCGAAGCGGGTGAGCGGGTCCAGGCCGAGCATGAGTTCGAGGGAGCGCAAAATCGAAAGTTGGGTGTAGAGCGTGGAGTCTACCGCCCCCCGGCGTGTGTAGGGGCTGATCACCAGGCAAACGGTCCGGTGGCCGTCCACGTGGTCCGGCCCGGCCTGCGCGTCGTCCTCCATCACGAAGATGCAGGTTTCCTTCCATTGCGGGCTTCGGGAAACCGCCGCGACGACGCGGCCGAGCGCGAGGTCGTTGTCGGCGACCATCGAGCGCGGTTTGGGGAATCCGGGCGCGGTGCCCTCGGTGTGGTCGCTGGGCAGGGTCAGGATCATCAGGCTGGGCACCCGGTTTTGCCGGCTGCGCTGCTCGTAGTCGGCGATGAACTTGTCTGCGCGCCATTGATCGCTGAACAGCAGCGGCCAGCAAATTACCTCCGGGTGGATAAACGGGCGCATTCCGGCAACCGTCGTGCCGGCGCGCACCCGCAATCGGTTCGCGCCACTTTTACGATCTTCCCAGGCTTCCAGCCAGGTTGCCGGCTTTCGCGGCGTGAACGTGGCTGACTCTTCCTTGCAGAACTCGCCGTAGATGCGCACGGTTTTTTTCTTTTTCGCCGCCGCGTCCCAGATAAAGCCGCCGGACGAGTAGGCCATCGCGTCGCCGCCGTCATAGGGGTAGGAGCGCGAATAGCCGCCGTAAAAACGCTCGACGTAGTCGTTCGCCAGCCCTTCCATCGCCCACTGGTGGCCCTCGGCGCTGTTCGTGCCGCTCACGTACGCGTTGTCGAACAGGGTGAACTGACGGGCCAGCGCGTGGTGGTTGGGCGTCACGTCCTCGCCCAGGCCGCACAAAGCCGGATCGCCGTCACCTTGCGACAGGTCGCCGAAGATTTCGTCGTAGGTGCGGTTTTCCTTGATGACGTAAAGAACGTGCTTGATTTTGCCCCGGTAAACGGCAATGTCAGGATTGAGGGTCGTTTTTGCCGTGCGCCAGTTGTTGTTGCGGGCGACGCGCTCGGTCGTTTGCCGTAGGTCCGCGCTCAGGTCAAGGACGGAAACCGTGCCCTGGAACTGATGCACGTTGCCCGGCTTGCCCCGCACGGTTTCGCGGACCGAGCCGTTGCCTTTCGTGTTGACGACGTAGGCGATTTTGCCGTTTGCGCTGATCTGAATGCCGGCGGGAAAAAAGCCGGCCGGGCGAAAACCGAGCGCGCGCCCGGTTCGCAAATCCATCTCGCAAACGGCGTTGTCGCCGCCGCCGCACACGAAAAGCCGCCCGCGCGCCACAACAAGCGTGTTGGGCAAACTGCCGAATAGCCGCTGGTTTTTCCACCGAACCGGCAAGGTGCGAACGACGCGGGCACGCGCCACGTCAATCTCCGAAATAGAATCGCTGCCCGCGTTCGCCACGTAAACGCGGTCGCCCGCGACGGCAATGCCGGCCGGGTGCAGGCCAACGGGAAGGTCGGTGCGCCGGCCGGTTTCGCGCCGGATCAGGCTGACCGTTCCCGACGCGGCCACCCCGCGCTTGTCCACGAAGATTCCCACGCCGCCGCTTTCCGCCGCTTCTTCCTTTTCCCGCGGCGCGCGTCCGGCCCAGTTCGACACGACGAGGGTCTTTTCGTCGCCGCTCAGTTTCACCTCGAAGGGGATGTTTTGGACCGGCCAGCCGCGCACGCGCGCGCTCGCGGCAAGGTCTACTTCGACGACGCTCCCCAGATTCGCGCAGGCCACGAACAAACGGCTGCCGTCGCGTGTGACCGCCATACCGCCCGGAACCGGGTTGCGTTTTTCGCCGAGGGGCGCGAGCTTGATCGCTCCCGCCGGCACGAGTTTTTTGTCAGTTAAACGAAAGTGCTGCACGCGTCCGTTCGACAAACTGACGAACAGCCGCGCGCCGTCGGGCGACCAGACGCAGCCCCGGAACGACGCGCCGGCTTCGGTCGCCGCTTCCGAGCCGCCCAGAACGCCGTCGCGGGTCGCCAGAAACACCGTCTTCTGGTTCAGCACGGCGAAAAATGCGCCGCTCGGATGCAGGGCGAGGTCAATCGGACGGCCGTTAAAGGAAACCGTGCCCGGCTCAATCCGCTGCCCGGTCGCAACCACGAACGCGCCATCGGGCTGCCGGCCGACCCGGCGGGGCCGAATCGCGGGCGCGGCGGCGAGCGCGCCCAGAGCGAGCAGAAAAAGAAGGCACCGAAGCGACGAACGCTTGCGCATGTTATTTGGCTTCCTGGTCAGTCTGCCACGTTTCCCAAGCGACCCGCACAACACGCGGGGTTTTGCATCTGCGTGTCGCCATTATCGCACCAAACCGAAAAGCGCCGGCGCGATAAGAGCGCGGTCAAAACAGAATCAAAACGCGGTCAGGCCGGCCGCGACCTTGATGGCTTCCTCGACGCGCGCCATTGTTTCGGGCGTGACCGTGCCGTAGTGGCCGGCGAGGCGGCGCTTGTCCACGGCGCGCATCTGCATGAGCAGGACTTTGGAGCGCAGCGGCAGGCCGCCCTCGCCCGCCTCGACGAGGGCCTCGAATGGGTACACGCGCTCGGTTTTGCGGCTGGTGATGGAGGCGATCAGGACCACGGGCGAGTGTTCGTTGATGGTGTCCGGCGACAAAACGAGGGCCGGACGTTCGCCCGCAGGCGACGTTCGTCCTGCCTGTTCGGAGCCTTCGGTCGGGTCAAGACGCACGCGCACTACGTCGCCGCGCCGGGGAAAGTCACTTGTCGTTGGCGCTTGCGGCGGCGGCACGGCATTCGACCTCCTCCTCAAGCGGGTGATATTCCCGTTCGACTTCTCGATACACCTCAGCCATGTCGTGGCAGCCGGCAATGACTTCGCGGCGCAGTTCCTCGCGCCGCCGCGCCTCAAGCCATTCGCGCATCGCCTGGGCGACCGCCTGGCCGCGCCGTCCACTCGTGACCGCGCGCTCGAACGGTTCCAGCACGTCGGCGGGCAGGGCATAGGTTCGCTTTTGCAGTCGAATCGTTCCGATCATGGTATTGCCTTTCGATACTCGTATTATGCCATACGAAACGTACCGACTCCGGCCCGCCGCGTTGACAGTGCGGCCCGGTTTTCGGTATCGTGAGTTCGCGCCGGAATGCCGGCAAGCCTCGTTTAACCCGTTTCAAAGGCCAATCCGCTCGTGACAACCGTTCCCGAAAACTTTCCGCCGCCCGTCGCTAGGATCGTTCCCAAGACCGACGTGCTCCACGGCGACACGCGAATTGACGACTACTTTTGGCTGCGCGAAAAGGGTCGCGAGGACGTGACCGCTTACCTCGAAGCCGAAAACGCCTATGCGGACGCGCTGCTCAAGCCGGTCGAAGCCTTCCGCCAAAACTTGTACGACGAGATGCTCGGCCGCATTCAGGAAACCGACCTGAGCGTCCCGTACAAACAGGGGGACTTTTTTTATTTCACGCGCACCGAAGAAGGCAAGCAGTACCCAATCTATTGCCGCAAGCAGGGCGCACTGGAGGCGGACGAGCAGGTCACGCTCGACTTGAACGTCTTGGCCGAGGACGAAAAATTCCTCGCGCTTGGCGCGTACAGCGTTTCCGACGACGGCAACTTGCTCGCCTACACGAGCGACGTGACCGGCTTCCGCGAGTACACGCTGCGCGTGAAAGATTTGCGCACCGGCGAACTGCTGCCCGACGCCATCGAAAAGGTCGGCAGCGTTTCCTGGTCGGCCGACGGTCGAACCCTGTTTTACACCACCGAGGACGATGCCAAGCGCCCGTACCGGCTTTTGCGCCACGCGGTCGGCGCGGCGGACGGCGCAAACGACGCGCTCGTGTTCGAGGAGCCGGACGCGCTGTACCACGTGTTCGCGTACCGCTCGCGCGACAAGAAGTTTTTGTTCCTCGGCTCGGCCTCGTCCACCACTACCGAGGTGCGCTTTATCGCTTCGGACGCGCCGGGCAGCGACCCCACTCTGATCCTCGCGCGCCAGCCCGACGCCGAGCACGAGTACTACCCCGAACACCGCGACGGCCTGCTTTACATCCGCACCAACAAAAACGCGACGAACTTTCGCCTCGTCACCGCGCCCGTCGGGCAGCCGGGCGAGGAAAACTGGACCGAGATCGTTCCGCATCGCCCGGCCGTGATGCTCGAAGATCACGATCTGTTCGCGCGCCACCTCGTTATTTCCGAGCGCGAGGACGGGTTGCCCAAACTGCACGTCCGGAACCTCGAAACCGGCGACGAGCACCGCGTCACCTTTCCCGAACCGGCTTACAGCGTGGTCGGCGATACCAACCGCGAGTTCGATACGAACACGTTCCGGTTCCGCTACCAGTCCCTCGTCACGCCCGCTTCCGTGTTCGACTACGAACTGGAAACAAAGGAGCGGACGCTGCTGAAAGAAACGCCCGTTTTAGGCGGCTACGACCGCACGCGGTACACTTCCGAGCGCATCCACGCCACCGCGAAGGACGGCACGCGCGTGCCGATCTCACTCGTCTACAAAAACGGCACGCCACGCGACGGTTCGGCCCCGCTGCTCCTGTACGGCTACGGCTCATACGGCATCCCGATGCCGGCCGGCTTCAACTCCAACCGCCTTTCGCTCCTCGACCGGGGCGTGACATTCGCCATCGCGCACATCCGGGGCGGCGGCGAACTCGGAAAACCGTGGCACGACGCGGGCAAACTGAAGCACAAAAAGAACACGTTTACCGACTTCATTGCCTGCGCCCAACACCTGATCGCCGAAAAATACACGTCGGCCGACCGCCTGGTCATCAACGGCGGCAGCGCGGGCGGCCTGCTGATGGGCGCGGTCGTCAATGAACGGCCCGACCTGTTCCGGGCCGTCGTGTCCGTCGTGCCGTTCGTGGACGTTATCAACACCATGTTAGACGACACCCTCCCGCTTACCGTCGGCGAGTACCTGGAATGGGGCAACCCCAACGTCAAGGAAGATTACGAGACGATGAAGGCGTACTGCCCCTACACGAACCTTCAGGCGGGAAACTACCCGGCCACGCTCGTGCGCACGTCCCTGAACGACAGCCAGGTCATGTACTGGGAGCCGGCCAAGTACGTTGCCCGCCTGCGCACGCTCAAAACCGACAAAAACCCGCTCCTTCTCAAAACCAACATGGAGGCGGGCCACGGCGGCGCGTCCGGCCGCTACGACGCCCTGCGCGAAGCCGCCCTCGACTACGCCTTCGTCCTGTCCCAGGTCGGTATCGCCGAGTAGCCGAACAATTAATGGAGGCACGCCATGCCCGCCGAAACCACGCCGAACCTGCTGAACGAAAACGAACTCGACGAAGTCACGCGCCGCGCCGTCGCCTTTTATGACGCCCGACTAAAATCTGCGCTCGAACCGGAGCAGAACGGCCAGATCGTTGCCGTTCACCTGGAGACCGGTGATTACGCCGTTGCCGAGAACGGCCCGCTTGCCCGGCGCGCGCTTCGGGAGCGGCAGCCACACGGAATGATCGCCACCATTCTGGTCGGACCCGGCGACGGCTCGCCGCGCGTCAATCGAATGCTCGCCTCGCAGTGCGGGCACGCCAAACGACGGCCAAAACGACCCTACGGCCTAAACGCAGAAAAGGCGAGCGCGCAATGCAAACCAACGAACTTGACGAGGTGACGCGCCGGGGACTTGCCATCTATGACGCGCGCCTACGAGCCATTCTCGAGCCGGAACACAACGGCAAAGTGGTCGCCATCCACGTTGATTCCGGCGACTACGCCGTCGCGCGGAACTCGCCGCTCGCCCGACGCGCTCTGCGCGCGCGCCGTCCGGAAGGCATGATCCTGACAACCGACATCGGCCCCGTCGAGATGCTCGACCGGTCCGCCCGCTGGCTGCTCGCGTCGCCGCAGTTCGTTCGTCCCGCCAAGTGAACGTCCAGGGCCGTTTTCGGGACGGCTTCCCGCGCCTGACGCTCGCCCTGCCCGCCCGCGACGGCGACCCGCTCGACGTGGAGTTCATTGTGGATACCGGTTTCGACGGCGACCTGACGTTGCCCGCCGACATCGTGCGTCGCCTGAGCGCGTTCCCAGACGGACAACGCTCGCGCCAACTTGCCGATGGCTCAACGACGCGCTGCGACGTGTACCGGCTGTCCCTTGACCGGGAAGAGGACGACGAAGACGCGGCGTTCGGCGAGTTGGAAGTGCTGGTCATCAACGGCAACCCACTCTTGGGCACGCAATTTTTGTACGATCATCTTTTCCTGGTCGAAGTCACTGAGGGCGGCGACGTGTCGGCCGAGCCGCTTTAACGACTTTAACGAAACGAATAGGGAGAAACTTTCTTGACAACGGACTTCGGGCGGCTTCGCGCCGCCGCATCCCTCTCGTGCTTCCTCGCGCTTGTCGCCCTCGCCGGCTGCGCGCAAAAGGAGGCGGCCACCGGCACCCTGCGTGTCGGGCTGATCACGCCGGGCAAGATTTCGGACAAGGGCTGGAACGCGAGCGCGAACGACGGGCTTCAGCGTATCAAGAGCGAACTGGGCGCGACCGTCAGCCCGCCGGTTGAGGGGCCGGCCCCGACCGAGGTCGAGGGCGCGCTGCGCAACGTCGCTCAGCAGGGCGAGGATCTGATCTTTCTGCACGCCTCCGAGTTCGACGACGCGGCAAAAAACGTCGCTCCCTCCTTTCCAAAAACCACGTTCGTGGTCGTGGGCGGGCGCAGCGTCGGGCCGAACCTGACGCCGATACGCTTCGCGGCCGGCCAGGCGACGTACCTTGCCGGAATGCTCGCGGGCGGCATGACCAAGACGGGCATGGTTGGCTGCATCGGGGCCGCCAAAATTCCCATCGTCGAGGAAAGTTTCCAGTCGTTCAAGAAGGGCGCAAAGTTCGTTCGGCCCGACGTGAAGGTACTGGTCGCCTGGACCGGCGACGAGTCCGATCCGGGCAAGGCCAAGCAGCAGGCGCAGGCGTTCTTGCAGCAGGGCGCGGACGTGCTGATCCACAACGCGAACGCAGGCGGCCAGGGCGTCGCACAGGCCGTGAGCGAAAAACCGGGTGCGCTGTTCATCGGGGCGAATGCCGACCAGAGCGATCTTGCGACCGATCAGAACCTCGGCTCGTTCATCGTGGACGCGCCCAACGCCTACATCGCCGTCGCTAAAACGGTGAAAGAAGGCAAGGGAACCGGCCAGCCGTACGCGAGCGGCTTGAAGGAAAAAGCGGTCGGCTTCAAGTTCAACGACCGCTTCAAAGGGACGATCCCCGCCGGCCTGAAGGCAAAAATGGCCCAGGCCGAAAAGGACCTCATCGCGGGCGCGATTGACCCGAAGGGCTGAATTGGCCGAAGCCCCCCCCGCCCCCAATTCTGGCCCCAATTCTGGGGGAGCCGGAGAACAATCCGTGCCGCTACTCGCGGCGCGTGGCATGACGCGCCGGTTCGGGGCGTTCGTCGCCCTCGAAAACGTGGACTTCGCCGTTTCGGGCGGCGAGGTTCACGCACTTTTGGGCGAGAACGGCGCGGGCAAATCCACGCTCATGAACGTGCTGTCGGGCGGCCTGCGCCCGACGAGCGGCGAAATTTTGCGGGACGGCGTGCCGCTCCGTTTCGCTTCGCCGGCCGACGCGCGGCGGCGCGGCGTGGGCATGGTCCACCAGCATTTCGTGCTCGTGCCAACGCTTTCCGTGCGCGAAAACCTGCTGCTCGGCGCGTCGGCCGCGTTCGGCGGCCCGTTTTCCTATCCGGTGCGAACCGTGCTCGACGAGGCGACGGCAATCGCGGCCCGGCTGGGCTGGGACGTTCCCTGGGACGAAAAGGCCGGTGACCTGCCCGTCGGCACGCAGCAGCGCGTTGAAATCCTCAAGGCGCTCCGGGGCGAAACGCGCGTTCTTATCTTCGACGAGCCGACTGCCGTGCTGACCCCGACCGAGACGCCCGAACTCTTCGCCACCATCCGGCGGCTGGCCGGCGAGGGCCGGGGCATCGTCTTTATCTCGCACAAGTTAGACGAGGCGCTTACGCTGGCCGACGACGTGACCGTTTTGCGGCGCGGCAAGGTCGTCCACCGCACCCGCGCGGCCAACACGGACGCGGCAACGTTGGCGCGGGCGATGGTGGGGGAGGGGAAAAGCCACGCTTGCGTGGCTGCGGGGGTGAGGGCGGCGGCTGAGGGGAAGGGAAGCCTGTTGCGCGTCGAGCAACTCACCGTGGGCGGTGCGGGCCGCGCCTCACGCTCGCGCCTCGATTCTCTTTCCTTCGACGTAGCGGCCGGCGAAATTTTCGGCGTCGCGGGCGTGGATGGCAACGGGCAGGCGGAACTGGCCGAGTGTTTGGCCGGGCTGTTGCGGCCTGATGCGGGCCGAATTCTGGTCGGGGGGGCGGAACTCGTGTCCGACCCGGCCGCGTTCCGGCGCGCGGGCGTGGCCGTGATCCCCGCCGACCGGCAAACGCGCGGGCTGGCTCTGCCGCTTTCCCTGACCGAAAACTTCGCGCTCGGCATGCAGGATGAACCCGCCTTTCGGCGCGGGCCGATCCTGCTGTGGCCCCGGCTGCGCGCGCGGGCGGACGAACTAATTCAGGAATTCGACGTGCGCGTTTCCGGCGGCGGGGCGGGCGCGCGGGCCGGTTCGCTGTCGGGGGGCAATCAGCAGAAGGTGGTCATCGCGCGCGCGTTGTCGCAAAAGCCGCGCATGGTCGTGGCCGTGAACCCGACGCGCGGTTTGGACGTGGGCGCGATTGCCTTCGTCCATGCGGCCCTGCGGCGGGCGCAAAACGGCGGCGCGGCCGTCGTGCTGATCTCGACCGAACTGGACGAAGTGGCGGCGCTTTCGACCAAGCGGGTCGCCGTGCTGTTCGCGGGCCGGTTCGCGGGCATCGTGCCGCCGAGCGCCGGGCGTGAAACGTTCGGCCTGCTGATGGGCGGCGGGAAAAGCGAGGCAAAATCGTGATCGTCGCGCGGCGCGGCGGCGGCGGCGGCGCGAGCCGGGCGGGCGACGCGTTCCTGCTCGCGGGCTTCGGCGCGGCCGGTCTGGGGCTGCTGGCCGGGGTCGTCGTGCTGGCCGGTGCCTCGCCTGTCGGTGTGGCGCGGGCGCTCGCGCAGGGAGCGGCGGGCAATCGCTACAACCGCGCGGAAACCCTGGTCGCCGCAATCCCGCTGCTGCTGACCGGGCTGGGCGTCGCGCTCGCGTTCCGCGCCCGGCTGTTCAATATCGGGGCCGAGGGGCAGTTTCTGGTAGGGGCGGTCGCGGCAACCTGGGTGGGCGCTTCCCACGGCGTCCCAACCGTGGTTCATCTGCCCCTGCTGCTGGTCGCGGGGGCGGCCGGAGGCGCGTTCTGGTCGGGCATGGCGGGCATTTTGCGTGTTCGGCGCGGCGTTCCCGAAGTCTTGTCCACCCTGCTGCTCAACTTCGTCGCCCTTCAACTCGTCGCCTGGATGGTGCGCGGGCCGCTTCAGGAGACCGGCCGGGCGTTTCCGCAGACCGACAAGATCGCCGTCCCGGCCCGCCTCGTCCTGCTTCAGGGCGCGACCCTGGCCGAACCGGCGACGCGCCTGCACGCGGGCATTTTTCTGGCGCTCGTTTGCGCGGCGTCCGTCTGGTTTTATTTGACGTGGACGGCGGGGGGCTTCGCGCTGCGCGCGGTCGGGGCCGGGCCGGAGGCGGCCGAAGCCGCCGGCATCCCGATAAACCGCACGCTGGCGACGACGTTTCTGTTATCGGGCGCGCTGTCGGGTCTGGCCGGCGCGGTCCAGGTGAGCGGCGTTACCTATTTCCTGTCCGACCGCTACTCGCCCGGCTACGGCTACACGGCCATCGCGGTCGCGCTTCTGGCGAACCTGTCGCCGCCCGCGATCCTTTTGTCCGCGCTGTTCTTCGGCGCGCTGACGGCGGGTTCGACCACGGTTCAGCAGGCGGGGATTTCGGGCAACGTGGTCGGCGTTTTGCAGGCGGTCGTACTGCTGTCGCTTCTGGGGTACTCGTGGGCGCGCGAACGGCGGCGGCGGCGCAAAAGCGCGGGGGGCGAGGATTGAACGGGGTCGCGCTCGCCGCCTTTTGCGTGCAAACGCTGACCTACGCGGCGCCCCTTTTGCTTGCCGCGCTGGGCGAAGTCTTTGTGGAGCGCGCGGGCGTGGTCAACATCGGGTTGGAGGGCCTCATGATCGCGGGCGCGCTCGCGGCCGTGGTCGCATCCGTGGTGACCGGCTCGCCCTGGTTCGGCGTGGGGGCGGCCCTTCTCGCCGGCCTCGTTCTTTCCGCCCTGTTCGCTCTGTTCGGCGTCGGGATGCGGCGCGACCAGGTGATCGTGGGCACGACCATTAACTTTCTGGCCCTCGGTCTGACCGGCGTGCTGTTCCGCGCGTGGACGGGCGTGTCGGGGACCGTGCCGACCGCGCCGACCTTGACACGCGTGTTCGGGGCCGGCCCGACGGCCGTGAACGCGGTAACGCTTTTTGCCCTCGCGCTCGTGCCGCTGGCCTCTTGGCTGCTGTTTCGCACCCGGCTGGGCGTCACGCTGCGCGCGGCCGGTGAGACGCCCGAAGCCGTCGCCGCCGCCGGTTCATTCGTGGGCCGGCTGCGCGTCGTAACCGTCGTTGCGGCCGGCGCGCTCGCCGGCCTGGCTGGAGCGGACCTCGCCATTGGCATCAACAATGGCTTCACCGAAAACATGACCGGCGGGCGCGGCTTTATCGCGCTTGCCATCGTCGTTTTCGGCCGCTGGACGCCCGCTGGCGCGCTGGGCGCATCGCTCTTGTTCGCCGCCGCCGACGTGGCCCAGGCCCAGTTGCAAGCCGTGCCCGCCGTGCAGGCGGCCGTCGCGCGGTTGGGCGTGGGGGACACCTACCCGCTGTTCCTTGCCTTGCCCTACGTGCTCACGCTCGTCGCCCTCGCCGTCCGAAGCGCGACGAACCGCGCGCCTGCCGCCCTGGGCCAACCCTTCGAGCAGGGTTAATGCCCACCGCGCGTACGCGCGCGTGTTTGGGACACGTTGCAATGGTTTACAATGAAGCTGGCATCGCTGCCGGGGAAGCCTACACTTCCCGGAAAGGACACGAACATGATGAAGCGACTCAACCAGCAGGCTGGCCTCGCTCGCCGGGTTGCCGTCTTCGTGGCTACGTTAGCCACGCTGCTGACCTTGGTGCTCGCCACGCCCCTGCTAACGACGCGCGCGGAGGCGCGGGATCACCACACCGGACACCATCTGCGCCAAAAGATGCACAACAAAGGGCATCGGATGCGCAACAAGATGCACCGTGCCGGCCACCGAACGCGGGCGGCTATGCATCGCACGGGCCGCCGCATTCATCGAGCGGTTTACGGTCACTAAACTCTGACGGAAAGCGGGGCCGGTGAAATTGTCTCACCGGCCTCGCTTTTTATCGTCGCCGCCGCTTGACCTTTCCCGGAAACCGTGGACCCGCATTCAGCGGAATCTACTCGGCAAAACGAGAGAGTTTCCCCGTGAATCTGCCCGGCCCGCCGACGAGCGGCTCCGATGAGAAGTTGAGCGGGGCTTTGTATCCGTACACGGCTTACTCGTGATAAAATCAGAGGGTCGGTTCACGAAAGGCGCGCGCGCTTTGAGCCGCGAGGAAACGGCTTTTGGCGACGGCGTCTTTTCTTCGCCCCGCGCGCTGTTTTCGCTTCCAAGGTTTCGTTTCACTTTCGATCCACGGGCGGATCGTTTCGGTTTTCAAGGACGCACCCACGGGCAATGACCGCCCGCTCGCGGCGGCGTCCTTTTGCTATGTCAACCATTGCCGCGCCCGTACCCACCGCTGCCGCGCCCCTTGTCGGCGTCATTCCCGCCGCCGGTTTGGGAACGCGTTTGCGCCCGCTCACGTCCGGCGCGCTGCCCAAGGAAATGCTGCCCGTCGGCCGCAAATTGGCCCTGGAGCGCATCGTGGATGAACTGCGCGCGGCCGGCGCGTCCCGAATTGTTTTCGTTTTGTCGCCAGTGAAGGAAGAAATGATCCGGCGGCATTTCGGCGACGAAGCGGGCGGCGTCACCTTTGCCTATGTGATTCAGCCGGAGATGCGTGGTCTAGGCGACGCGGTTTTGCGGGCGGCTTCCGCGGTCGGCGACGCGGCCCGGTTCGTGGTTGCGCTGGGCGACGCCGTTTTCGAGGAGCCGGAATCGGGTGGGTTGACCCGCCGCCTGCTCAACGCCACGGTTCGCGCCGATGCGGCCGTCGGCCTTGCCGTGCAGCGCGTGCCGCCCGCGCTTCTTTCGCGCTACGGCGTGGTCAAGCCGGCCGGCGACACGACCGGCAGCGACGCCTTTCGCATCACGGACATCGTGGAAAAACCCGCGCCCGGCGACGCGCCGTCCGACTTCGCGGCGGCGGCACGCTACGTGCTTTCACCCGACGTGTTCGCGCATCTGGAACGCACGCCGCCCGGCAAAAACAACGAGGTGCAGCTGACCGACGCGCTTCGCGCGTTGCTCGCCGAAGGAAAAACGGGCGTTGCCGCGCCGCTCGCGCGCGGCGAGGTGCGCCACGATTTAGGCGGGCTGGATTCGTATTTTCGCGCCTTTGCCGCCTTCGCGCTCGCCGACCCCGACCACGGAACCGCGTTCGCCGATTGGCTGGCAGCCCAACACCCCCCAACACCCCACAGGAGAATCGAATTGGTATGAAGGGAATCATCATTGCCGGCGGGGCCGGAACGCGGCTCCGCCCGCTCACCTATACGCGTCCCAAGCCGCTGATCCCGGTCGTCAACCGGCCGTTCCTGGAGTATCAGGTCGCGCTTCTCAAGCGGCACGGCATTGACGAGGTTATTTTTTGTACCAACTACCTGGCCGACAAGATTCAGGAGCACTTCGGCGACGGCTCGCGCTTCGGCGTCTCGATGCGCTACGCCATCGAGGAGCAGCCGCTCGGCACGGCCGGGGCGATCAAGAACGCGCAAAATCTGGCTGGCCGCGACACGGTCGTGGTCCTCAACGGCGACGTGCTGACCGACTTCGACATCTCGTCCATCATCCGCTTCCACAAGGAAAAGGACGCCATCGTCACGCTCACGCTCAAGGAAGTGCCGTCCCCGTCGCCCTACGGCGTCATCATCACCGATGAATCCGGGCGCGTTCAGGAGTTCCGCGAGCCGTCCGAGGCGACTAAGAAAATGCTCGCCGCGAACCCCAACGTTGCCCACACCGGCGTGGACCACATCAACGCGGGCATCTACGTCATGCAGCCCGAAGCCCTCGATGCCATTCCGTCCGGCCGCGCGGTCAGCGTCGAGCGCGAAACGTATCCCAAACTGCTGTCCGAAGGCAAGCCCGTTTACGCCCTTGTGCGCGACGGCTACTGGCTCGACATCGGCCGGCCCGAACAATACCGCGAGGCGACCAACGCGATCCTGAGCGGCGAAATCCGCGTGGACGTGCCGGGCGCGTGGAACGAGGCCGGCTTTTGGGCGCAGGAAGGCGTGTCCGTGGACCCGACCGCCCACATCGCCCCGACCGCCCATCTGGGCGCGCGCGCCCGCGTCGGGGCCGGCGCGTCGGTCAGCGGCCTGACTGTCATTGGGGCGAACTGCCGCATCGGGCAAAACGTGACGCTGACCGACTGCATCCTGGAGGACGGCGTGATCGTGGACGACGGCGCGACGCTGTCGGGCGTGATCCTGGACAGCGGGGTGCGGGTCGAGGGCGACACCATCGTGACCGTGCCGGCCGTGTTCGCGTCGGGCAGTCTGATCGCCAAAGGGACGCGCATCGTCGGCGCGTGACCGTTGTCGGAAAAGGCCGGAATGACCACTTTTGCTTCCCCGGCCTCTTCGACCGCTTCCGTTGGCTCCGCGCCCTTTTCAATGACGGTCCCGATGGCCGACCTGCGCGCGCAGTACGCGGCCCTCAAAAACGAAATTGACGCCGCCGCGCTGGGCGTTCTCGCCAGCGGCGGTTTTATTCTGGGCGACACGCTCACCGACCTGGAAGCGAACATTGCCCAGGCCTGCGGCGCGCGTCACGGAATCGGCGTCAACAGCGGAACCGACGCGTTGCTGCTGTCCCTTTTGGCCCTCGGCGTGGGGCCGGGCGACGAGGTCATCACGACCCCGTTCACCTTCGTGGCGACTGTGGAAACCATCGCGCTGCTGGGCGCCACACCCGTCTTTGCCGACATTGAGCCGAACACGTTTAACCTGGACCCCGATGCGGTCGCCCGCGCGCTTACGCCGCGCACCCGCGCGCTTTTGCCCGTGGACCTGTTCGGCCAGATGGCCGACCGAAACGCCCTTGCCCGCGTCGCCGCCGGCCTGCCCATCATCGCCGACGCCGCCCAGGCCATCGGCTGCGCGCAGAACGGCAGGGGGGTCGCCGACGGTCCCACCCTCACGACGCTTTCCTTTTATCCCACCAAAAATCTGGGCGCGGCCGGCGACGGCGGCATGGTCCTGACCGGCGACGACGCGCTGGCCGACAAACTCCGCTATCTGCGCTTCCACGGCTCCAAAGGCACGTATCAGTACCGGTACGTCGGCATCTGTTCGCGCTTGGACGCGCTTCAGGCCGCGATCTTGGCGGTCAAACTTCCGCACCTCGACGATTGGAACGAGCGGCGGCGCGCAAACGCCGCCTTTTACGACCGCGCGCTGTTTGGCCTTCCCGGCCTCGTGCTGCCCGCCACGCTGCCCGGCAACCTCCACACGTACCACCAGTACACGTTGCGCGTGTTGAACAGCCGCCGCGACGCCTTGAAGGCCCACCTTGCCGCTCGCGGCGTCGCGTCCGGCATCTTTTATCCCGGCCCGCTTCACCTCGAAGAAGCGTACCGGAACCTGGGCGGGCGGCCGGGCGATTTTCCGCACGCCGAACAAGCGTGCCGCGAAGTGTTGTCCCTGCCCATCATGCCGGAACTGAGCGACACTCAGCGCGCGCACGTCGCCGCCTCGGTGCGGGAGTTCTTCGGCCAATAGCCGGGCGCGCGGGGTACGATAAGCCGGAAGTTTCACCGGAGGCATCGTCCCTTTTGAAAGCCATGATTTTGGGCGCGGGCATCGGGTCGCGCCTCGACCCGCTGACCCGCAGTCTGCCCAAGCCCCTCGTGCCCATCGTCGGCAAGCCCGTGATGGGGCACCTGCTTGATCTGCTCGCCCGCCACGGCATTTCGGACGTGATGGTCAACGTCCAGTACCTGGGCCATAAAATCCAGGAAAGCATCGGCGACGGGAGCGCGTACGGCATGCGCGTTTCCTACTCGGTCGAACAAGAGTTGTGCGGCGACGCGGGCGGCGTCAAGCGCGTTGAGGCGTTTTTCCGCAACCCCGACGACCCCACCGAACCCTTCCTGGTTTTGGGCGGCGACGACCTGACGGACACGGATTTGTCGCGCCTGATCGCCTTTCACCAGGACAAAGGCGCGACGGCGACGCTCGCCGTCACGCCGGTGGATGATCCGAGCGAATACGGCATCGTCGTGCTTGATGACGCAAATGGCGGCCGAATCACGCGCTTCCAGGAAAAGCCCAAACCCGGCGAAGCGTTCTCAAACCTCGCCAACACGGGCATTTACTGCTTCCAGCCGAAGGTGTTCGACTACATCCCGGCCGGCACGTTTTTCGGGTTCGGCAACAACGTTTTCCCGGCCCTGATGAACGCGGGCGAGATCGTTGCCGGTCTGCCCTCGAACGCGTACTGGAAGGATGTGGGCAACCTCGCCATTTATCGGCAAGCCCAGCGCGACTGCATGGACGGCAAGTGCAACGTTGAGTTTGGCGTTTCCCCGATGCGTAAGGCTTATCCGGGGCAGTGGGTAGACGTAGACGCCTTGATCATCCCTGGGGCTGAGTTGGTTGGTCCGGTGGTTATCGGCTCCAATGCCCACATTGAAGGCAATGTGAAAGACTATTCCGTAGTCGGCGAAAAGTCTGTGGTTGAAGTGGGCGCGACCATCGTCAACTCGATTCTCTGGCCGGGCGCGGTCGTCAAGGCGGGCACGCACCTGGAAAACTGCGTCGTCGGCGAGGGCGTCACTGTCCAATCGTCGCACGCCATCTTCAACGGCCTGATCGTGGACCCGCACCGGCCCGCCTGAACCAGCCCGCGAAAGGAGGCTGAACGGATGCGACCGATCCTTACGCTCGTCGCCGCCGCTATTGTCGCCTTTGTTCTGCCGCGAAGCAGGCCAGGCGGAACGTTTGGCGGCGGTGCCTCACCCGGTACCAAAGACGTTTTGCTCGCCCTGCAACGGTCGCTGCGGGGGTGTTGATGCGCGCCCCGCACCGTGAAAGTGTTGTCATGAAAACCCCCGCCGCCCGTCCCGCCGCCGTACGCCCCTTGATCGAACAGGCCCGGTTTAACCGGCTGCTCAACCGCGCGGCCCTGCTGCCGCTTTTGCTGATGGCGGTCGTGTCCGTGCTGTTGGTTTTCCAAATTTGGCGGCTGCTCGACGCTTTCGCCTGGATGGAGCGCACCGACCGCATCATCGCGCAGGGCTTTGCGGCCGAAAAGCGCATCCTGGATCTGGAAACCGGCAAGCGCGGCTATCTGCTGGCCGGGGAAAAGTCCTATCTCGCCCCGTACGAAATCTCGAACCAGGAAGTCGGACCCGCCTTAGGCCAACTCAGTTCTTCCGTAGCCGGCAACCCCGACCAGGTGGCGCGCGTGACGATGATACGCCAGTTGCTGTCCCGGTGGAGCGAGCGGGCGCAGGGCGAGGTTGCCGCGCGCGGTCAGGGAACCTACCGGTTCGACGCGGACGAATCGCGCGTCAACAAGGCGCTCATGGACGCCGTGCGCCTCAGTTTCAACCAGTTGATCGGGGCGGAGCAGAGCCTGCGCGGGGGGCGCACGGCCCAAACGCAGCGCAGCGCGCGCACGGCCATCGTCACCGCGCTGCTGGCGGCCCTCGGCGGCGGCGGACTGCTCGCCCTGTTGTCGCGCCGCCTGCTCACCGAACTCGCGGCCGACTACCGCGAGGCGAGCGCGACGATCCAAACCCAGGCGCAGACCCTCAAAGGCCGCGAACGCTGGCTGCAAATCCTGCTGCGCAGCCTGGGCGAGGGCGTGGTCGCCACCGACAACCAGGGCAACGTCACGCTGATGAACCGGACGGCCGAAACGCTGACGGGCTGGACGCAGGCGGAGGCGGCCGGCAAAAACGTCCGCGACGTGCTGCGCGTCGAAACGGACCCGGTCGCGAACGAAACGGCCGGGGGCGATCTTGTCCTCGACGTACTGGGAAACGGTACCCTCGCCGAGGCCAAACCGGTCAGCGGCGACGGCCTCGTGGTGGATAAAGACGGGCTGAGAATACCGGTCGCGCTTTCCGCCTCCCCCATCCAGGCCGAGGAAAGCGGCAAAACGTCGGGCGTCGTCATCGCCTTCCGGGACGTTACCGAGCGCCGGCGCGACGAGGAAATGCTGCGGCAACGAGCGCGTTTGGCCGCGCTCGGCGCGGAGGTGGGCGTCGCCCTGACGCAAAAAGCGCCCCTGCCCGAAATCCTGCAACGCTGCACCGAGGCCCTCGTTGAGCACTTGGACGCCGCCTTCGCGCGCATCTGGACCCTCGACGATGACGGGAGCGTACTGGAATTACAAGCGAGCGCCGGATTGTACACCCATTTAGACGGACCGCATGGCCGCGTGCCGGTCGGCAAGTTCAAGATCGGCCTGATCGCCCTGGAGCGGCGTCCGCATTTGACGAACACGGTTTGGGAGGACGCGCGCGTCAGCGACAAGGAGTGGGCCAAACAGGAAGGAATGGTCGCCTTTGCCGGCCACCCGCTGATCGTCGAGGATCGGCTGGCGGGCGTCATGGCTTTGTTTGCCCGTCAGCCTTTAGAGGAGGCGACGCTTCAAGCCCTCGCGGCCGTCGCCGACGGGATCGCGCTGGGCATCGAGCGCAAGCAGGCCGAGGAGGCTCTCGTCGCGGCCAAAGAGGCCGCCGAAACCGCGAACCGCACCAAGTCGCAGTTTTTGGCGAACATGAGCCACGAACTGCGCACGCCGCTGAACGCTATCATCGGTTACTCCGAAATGCTGGAAGAAGAAGCGACCGACGAAGCGCTGAATTCGTTCGCGCCCGATTTGCAAAAGATCAACCGGGCCGGCAAGCACCTGCTCGCGCTCATCAACGACATTTTGGATTTGTCGAAGATCGAGGCCGGCAAGATGGAACTGTATCTCGAAAACTTCGACCTGGTTCCCACGGTGCGTGAGGTCGCCGGGACGATCCAAACGCTTATTGACAAAAAGAACAACCGGCTCGTCGTGGACTGCCCGCTCGACGTGGGCACGATGCGCGCGGACCTGACCAAGGTGCGCCAAAGCCTGTTCAACCTTCTCAGCAATGCCGCCAAGTTCACGGAAAACGGGACCATCACCCTTCAAGTCAGCCGCGAGCGCGGCGCGGCCGAGGGTGGCGACACGATCCGCTTCGCCGTAACGGACACCGGCATCGGCATGAACGAGGAGCAGCAAAGCCGGCTGTTCCAGGCCTTTTCCCAGGCCGACGCATCCACCACGCGCAAGTACGGCGGAACCGGTTTGGGCCTTGCCATCACGCGCCGGTTCGTGCGCATGATGGGCGGCGACGTTGCCGTGGAAAGCGCGCCCGGCCAGGGGACCACCTTTGCCGTTCGCCTGCCCGCCCAGGTGCGCGACCTCAAGGAAGCCGCCGCTGCCGAAGTGCCGGCAGGCGGCGAGGAACTCGCCCCGGCCGCCGACGCGCCCGCAGCGACGGTCGCCGCGCCCCGCGCCGACGTCGTGCTCGTGATTGACGACGATCCGGCCGCGCGCGACCTGATGTGCCGCTTCCTGACCCGCGAAGGATTCCAGGCCGAAACGGCCGCCGACGGCGAGGAGGGCCTGAAGCGCGCCCGCGAACTGCGCCCGACCGCGATCACCTTAGACGTGATGATGCCGCGCATGGACGGCTGGGCGGTTTTGCAGGCCCTCAAATCCGACCCGGACACGGCCGACATTCCCGTCATCATGCTCACGATGGTCAACGACAAAAGCATCGGCTACGCGCTGGGCGCGACCGACTACATGACCAAGCCCGTGGACCGTACCCGGCTTGCTGCCCTGCTTTCCAAGTATCGCTGTTTGGAAGGCAGCGGCCCGTGCCCGGTTCTTCTGGTCGAGGATGACGAAGAAACGCGCGACATGATGTGCTCGATGCTCGAAAAAGAAGGCTGGGACGTTTCCCAGGCCGGCAACGGCCGCGTCGCCCTCGAACAGGTCGCCGCTCGCCGCCCGCAACTTATTTTGCTGGATTTGATGATGCCCGAAATGGACGGCTTCGAGTTCGCCCGCCGGCTGCGCGAGAACCCCGATTGGCGCGACATACCCGTGGTCGTTTTGACCGCGAAAGACATTACCGACGAGGACCGCGCCCGTTTGAACGGCCGCGTCGCTACCGTCCTGCAAAAGGGCGCGTACAGCCGCGAGGCCTTGCTGCGCGAAGTGCGCGAACTCGTTCAGGCCGGCCGCGAAACTGCCGCACGGGAACCCGCGACCCCAAACGCGGCGTCGAACCAGGCGTAAGTGGACCGTGAAAGAACCCCCATGCCCAAACTCCTGCTGGTTGAAGACAACGAGGACAACCGTGACATGTTGTCGCGCCGCCTGATCCGCAAAGGCTACGAAGTCGTGTGTGCGGGTGACGGAGCTGAGGGCGTCGCGCTCGCCGGTTCGGCCGCGCCCGACCTGATCCTGATGGACATGAGCCTGCCCGTTCTGGACGGCTGGGAAGCGACCCGGCAGATCAAGGCGGCCCACGCGACCCTGATGGTTCCCGTGATCGCGCTCACCGCCCACGCGATGGCCGGCGACCGGGAAAAAGCCGTCGCGGCCGGCTGCGACGACTACGACACCAAGCCGGTCGAGTTTCCCCGCCTGCTCCAAAAGATCGAAACGCTGCTGGCGCGCGCCGGCAACGCGTGCGTGCCGGCATGAACGGCGTTCCTGCCGCCGCGCCGGGCGAAGCAGCCGCAAGCGACCCGGCCGGGGTGGCAAAAAACACGTCCTCACCGCTCGCCGACCTGCGTCACGACCTGCGCAACCCCATCGGCAACATCATCGGTTACAGCGAAATGCTGATCGAGGACGTGTCCGGAAGCGGCCAAGCCGAGTTCGTTCCCGACCTCGAAAAGGTGCGCGCAGCCGGAAAGCGTCTGCTGGCCCTTGTGGACGAACGGCTGAGCGACGTGGCGTTCTCGGCCCTCACCCCCGCAGCCACGCAAGCGTGGCCTTCCCCCTCTCCCGCAGACGGTAGAGGGGTGCCTGTAATAGAAGGCTCAGGGACTTCGCGCGCAGCCCCTGAGGACTCGGTGACAGGCACCCCTCTACCGTCTGCGGGAGAGGGGAAGGGGGTGAGAGCGGCGTCGGCCGACGCTGACGCCGGCTACCTGCTCGTCGTGGACGACAACGAACAAAACCGTGACGTGCTCGCCCGGCGGCTGGAGCGGCAGGGCCACGCCGTCATCACCGCGCCCGGCGGTGAGGAGGCGCTCGCCCTACTCGCGGGCGAAGCCTTTGACCTTGTGCTGCTGGACATCATGATGCCCGGCATGGACGGCTACGAAGTCCTCGCGCGCATCAAGGCCGATTCGACACTGCGTCACACGCCCGTTTTGATGATCTCTGCTCTCGACGAAATGGACAGCGTCGTGCGCTGCGTCGAACTGGGGGCCGCCGATTATCTCGCCAAGCCGTTCAACCCCGTGCTGCTTCGGGCCAGGGTCGGCGCGTGTTTGCGCGAAAAGCGCGCGCACGACCGCGAAGCCCGCCTGTTCGCCGAAGTTCAACAAAACTACCAGCGACTGCAAGAATTGGAACGGCTGCGCGACGACCTGACCGGCATGATCGTCCACGACCTGCGAACGCCGCTTACCAGCCTGTTGTCGGGAATGCAGACCGTCGAGATGCTGGGCGACCTGAACGAGGATCAGAGCGAGTTCGTCGGCATCGCCATCGCGGGCGGGCAAACCCTGCTCGGCATGATCAACGACCTGCTCGACATTTCCAAAATGGAGGACGGCTCGCTCGCCCTTGATTACGCTGACCTGACGCCCGGCGCACTCGTCGAACGGGCCGCCGGGCAGGTCGCCCAACTGGCGAAAAACAAGGGCGTCGCGCTCGTTCAAAGCGTCGCGCCCAGTGTGCCGGCCTTCCGCGGCGACGAGGACAAACTGCGCCGCACCCTCGTCAACCTACTGGGCAATGCCCTCAAGTTCACGCCCCCCGGCGGCACGGTCACGGCCACTGCCGAACCGGGCGCGGGAAACGACGCGGGCGCCCTTGTTTTTTCCATCCGCGACACGGGCGAGGGAATCCCCGAATCCGCCTTCGGGCGCATTTTTGAAAAATTCGGCCAGGTCGAGGATCGCAAAGAAGGCCGCAAAAACTCAACCGGTCTGGGCCTGACCTTTTGCAAAATGGCCGTCGAGGCGCACGGCGGCCGAATCTGGGTCGAAAGCGAATTGGGCAAGGGCAGTGTTTTTTCGTTCACCGTCCCGCTCGCTCCCGCGCCGCCATGACGCTCGTGGTGGGTACAACCTGCTGATCATGGCAGAAATTTTTCCCGCTCCTATCACGGCGTCCTCGCTGCCCCCCGCGCCCTCGCAAGCCGCAAAGCCGGAGCGCGTGCCGGACGGCGGCGCGCTTTTGCCGAACCGCCCCGAAGACTACAATGGTCCGCTGCGCCCCCGGCGGGCCGCGCGTCACGAGTGGTTCCGGGCCGGCTTCTTCGGCGCGCTGGGCGTGGCCGGGCTGGGCCTGCTCGCGCTCGTGACGTGGCGGCTGGGGCTGGCGGTCTTGAGCGTCCTCACGCCGTTCCTGGTCGCCACCATGTTTGCGCTTCTGCTCGACCCGCTCGTGGATCGGCTGGAACGAAACGGCCTGAACCGGGTCGGCGCGGTCGGGATTGTTTTCGGGGTGTTTTTGCTGCTGCTTGCCGGCATCGGGGCGCTGATCGTGCCCGCGCTCATCGGGCAGGCGAGTCAGCTCGCGCAGAAAGGGCCGCAATACGTCGAAAACGCGCGCGACTTCGCCAACCAATGGCTGGCCGGGCATCGGCGCGTCGGAACGTTCACGCTGCCCGAAAACGTCAACGCGCTGATCGCCCAGTTTTCCGACCGGGCGTCGGCCGTCGTGAAAGGTTCGGCCGGAAGCGTCACGCGCTTTCTGATCGGGTCCGTCACCACCGTTCTGGAAACGGTCGTGACGCTGATCGTCACGTTTTACCTGCTGGCCGACATTGACCGGCTGCGCGCCCGCCTGTTTTACCTGCTGCCGGAGCGGGCGCGCGGGCTGGCCGGTCAGTTTGCGAGCGACATCGGCGGCGTATTTTCGGACTACCTGCGCGGCCTGCTGATCGTGTGCGCGCTGTACGGCGGCGCGACGATCCTGCTTTTGTACGGCCTTTCGCTCGCCCACCACGACATGGCGCGCTACGCGCTGCTGGTCGGGGCCGGGGCCGGGCTGTTGTATTCCGTGCCCTATATCGGTGCGCTCGCCACGGGGCTGATCACGTTCCTGGTCGCGTTCGCCGCTGGCGGGGCCGGTTTTGCTGGCGTCGCGGTCGGGCTGACGCTCCTGCTCAACCAGGTTTTCGACAACGTCATTACGCCGCGAGTGGTGGGCGGCGGGGTCGGTCTGCACCCCGTCGCGGCCCTGTTCGCCCTCACACTGGGCGGCGCGTTGTTCGGCCTGTGGGGGCTGTTGCTGTCGGTGCCCATCGCGGCCAGCATCCAGGTGATTTTGTTCCGCCTGTTCCCCAAACTCACCACCCCGACGCCGCCCGCCTTTTTGCGCGCGCAGGGCATTCGGCCCGAACGTGACGATGATGATGCCGGCGACGGCCCCAAAATCCTCGAAGGCGACGACCCGCGCCCCTTGCCCAACACGCTCGACGATACGACCGCGACCCGGACGCTGCCGACCCAGCGGCGCTAATCGCCCCGTTTTACTCGCGCATGGCGGCGGGATCAAGGTCGCGCTCGCGGCAAAACTGCTCGTAAACGACCGGCGAAATCTCCGACGGCTTGATCTCGCTGCGCCCGCCCCAAAACACGTTGGTGTAGGAAACCGGTATGCCGACGGCGGCAAGGTGCTCGTCCATTGCGGCCTTGTGGGCGAGCAAAACGCTTATTTCCTGGCCGTGGGCGACGCCCATGATGTTGACGTTTGCGAACTCCGGCCCGCCCTCGCGCCAGTAGGCGTGCGTCATGATGTGGAAGCGGCCCACCTCGCGCCCCGCCGCGATCTCGCGTCCGGCCGGCACGCGCCAATGAAAAAGCGCGTTGTAGCGCGTCACGCGCACGTTCCCCGCCGTCGCCTTGACGTGTTCGAGGAACGTGGAAAAGCGGCCGATGATCTTGCGCTCGCTCAGGGAGCGGGCGACCTGGTAGAACGTTTCCCTATCCACGCCGGCCTCGTCGGCGCGCGCGCGCCACAAATCGCGCACCAGTTCGTCGGGCGTAAACTCGCGCTTCAGGGCAGTCACGACGCGCCATTCCAGCGGCGACAGTTCCACCAGGGTCGTGTCGAGAACTTCGGCCAATTCGTCGGACTTGCTGCCGATGGGCAGGTTCTGGCGGCGCACATGGCCGACGCCCAGCGCGAACAAACGCTTGGCGGGCATGAGCCGGAACTGAGAAGCCCCGATCTGCATTCGCAGGTACTCGGCGTGCCGTCCCAGCGAAAAGCCCTGTGGCACCTTCAGCGTGGTCCACAGCCGGAACTGCGAACCAGGGGTCTCCTTGTCGGTCGAGCGAACGACGACATGGCCGCTGAACGGGTCCTCGTGGAACAGGTAATCGAAGCCAGCGTCCACCTTCTCCGGCGGCACTTCCCAGGCGACCAGCGCGCCCTGCGCCAGGCTAGTGGCGAGCAGCGTTTGCCGCACGCGCCGGATAGTACCTGCCCGCAGCATCGCCTGAATCCGCTCGATCACGACCCCAACGGGCACCTCGGAAAGTTTGGCGATTTCGCCCAGCGGATCGGTCTGGAAACCCTGAATGCGGTCCTCGGAAACGGCCAGAATGGCCGCATTCGTCGGGTCATCCACGCGGGCGGAGATGGGAGGGGAGGGCGTCATGGTGTCCATATCTTCATGCTACCCCGCCGCCAAAAGGGGCGCACCGCGCCACGTGTGTGACAAAGGGAAAGCGGTCAGACGCGCGAAAAAAAGGTCGGGTACAACGCCCTGAATCAGGAGAAAACCGTGATGACTAAAGAAAGCGAAGTCGCCCCGAACGAAGCAGGCCGCGTCGCCCCCGACGCTACCCTCTCCGAAATCGCCGACGTTTTTTCGCGCGACGGCTACGTGCTGCTGCCTGGCCTCATTCAACCCGCCGAACTCGACGCCCTGCGCGCGGACACCGGCGAGATCATTGACGGCGGCTGGGCAAACAAGCAAAACCCGACCGATTACATGCACGACGTGCTGAAAGACACTGGCCAAGACGTTTTCCACCGCGTCCAGTACGTTTTCAACAAGGCCCGGCGCAATTCGCTGCTCATCCTGCTCGGCCAGCCGCGCGTGCTTGAAATCGTCCACCACCTGCTTGGCGATGACTTCGTGTGCGCTGCCGAGGCTCTTGTTTTCAAGATGCCGGGCAACGGCCGCGAGGTTTCCGTTCACGCCGATTGCGAGGCGAGCGATTCGCGTCTCTCGCCCCTCATCTTCAACGTGGATTATTACCTGGACGACGCGACGCTCGAAAACGGCTGCCTGTGGGCCGCGCCCGGCACGCACAAACTCAACCTGCCGCAGCAAAAGATCGTCGCCGCCGGCTTCGACTATCCTGGTCTGGTTCCCGTTCCGGCCCGCGCGGGCGACGTATTGCTGCACAACGTCCGGGTCGTCCACGGCTCGCACCGCAGCCGGGGCGGGGCGCTGCGCCGCACGTTGTATTACGAATTTCAAAAGATGAGCGCAATGGTGACGCAAAACGGCCCGCGCCCCGACTTCCCGATGACCGACGCCTTCATCCGCGACCGCTTCCGCCTGCTGATGGCCGCCATTGACGCCCGCAAGGCCGCTCCCTACGCGCACGGCGAAACGCCGTACCCGTACCAACTGCCCGCCGGCCATGAGGGCATCCCGCGCCCGACCGAAAGCGACCCGGCCAACTTGCGGCCCGCGCTTGGCTACAACAAGTACATCTGAGGGTGCCCGTAAAGGTGTCACCACGCTGCCCGCCGAACAAGTCTGCATGACCGAAACCGTTTCCAGCGCGTTGTCGCCGATGGCGCGCTGGATGCCGGAGCGCGCCCGCGCCTGGTACGAAGCATGTGCGTGGCCCTGCGGTTTCAACTACCTGCCCGCCACGGCCGTGAACTCGACCGAGATGTGGCAGGCTGAAACCTTCGACCCGGCCACCATCGAACGCGAACTCGGCTGGGCGCGCGAAATCGGCTTCAACGCCTGCCGCGTCTTCATTCAGTACCTCGTATGGGACGCCGACGGGGACGCCTTTCTTTCACGCTTCGACCGGTTTCTCGACATCGCCGCCCGGCATGGACTTTCCGCGCTGCCTATCCTGTTCGACGACTGCGCGTTTGCGGGCAAGGAGCCGCACCTCGGTCCGCAGGACCCGCCCGCGCCCGGTATCCACAACAGCGGCTGGACGGCAAGCCCCGGCCGCGCCCGCGTTCTCAACCGCTCCTGCCGGCCTCGCCTGCGCGAATACGTGCAAAACGTCATTGGCCGCTTTGCAAACGACGACCGCGTGCTCGCCTGGGATGTGTACAACGAGCCGGGCAACGGCGGCATGGGCGACAAAAGCCTGCCGCTTCTCCATACCGCCTTTGCCTGGGCGCGCGAGATCGGGCCGTCTCAGCCGCTCACGGCCGGCGTTTGGAACACCCACGCGGATTTCGCCGCAATGAACGAAGCGTTGCTCGCTCTGTCGGACGTGACGAGTTACCACGACTACGACGCGCGGGAAAAAAGCGAAAAACGCCTCGCCGAATTACAAAAACTCGGCCGCCCGCTGCTTTGCACCGAATGGATGCGGCGCGGCTTCGGCTCCCACTTTGACAGTCATCTGCCCCTTTTTCGCCGGGAGCGCGCCGCCTGCTGGTTCTGGGGTTTGGTAAATGGCCGCACGCAGACACACTATCCGTGGGGATCGTTGCCGGGCGCGCCCGCCCCCGAACGCTGGTTCCACGACCTGCTCGCAAGCGACGGCACGCCCCACGACGAAACCGAAATCGCCCTCATCCGCCAGGAACTCCAGGAGGCCCACGCCCAATGATTACCGCCGAACAAAAAGCGTTCTATGACGCGAACGGTTACGTCGTCGCGCCCGGCCTGTTCACGCCAAACGAGGTGGCCGGCTACCGCGATCACTTCATGGATTTGCGCGCGCGGGGCACGTATCCCGGTGACATGATTGCCGACACGAAACTGTCCGGCGGCGACCCGCTGGCGAAGTTCCCGCGCATGATCCACATGCACCGCTGGGACGAGTTGACCCTGCGCTGGCTGCTCGACGACCGGCTGAACGCCTGCCTGAGCGCGCTGCTCGGCGACGAGCCGCTCGCGGTTCAGTCCATGCTGTACTTCAAGCCGGCCGGCGCGCGCGGGCAGGCCCTTCATCAGGATAATTTTTATCTAAACGCCCGTCCCGGAACGTGCATGGCCGCGTGGCTCGCCCTCGACGCCTGCGACGAGGAAAACGGCTGCATGCGCGTCGTGCCCGGCTCCCACGCCTGGCCCGTACTCTGCCCGGCCGAGGCCGACACCAACACGTCGTTTACCAACGTCACCGTGCCGCTGCCGCCGAACGTTGAGGCCGTCCCGGTCCTGATGGCGGCCGGCGACGTGCTGTTTTTTAACGGGACACTCGTCCACGGCTCGTTCCCGAACACAACCACGGACCGCTTCCGCCGCTCGCTCATCGGCCATTACATCGAAAGCCGCGCCGAGCAGGTGACGGTCTTCGATCAGCCCGTGCTGAAGATGGATGGAACGGCCTTTCGCATCGCCGAAAGCGCGGGCGGCGGCCCGTGCGGCGTTTGGGTAGACAAAAACGGCGCCCCCGCGATTGAAATGGCCGCGCGCGAACTCGCCGGTGCGCCGGCCCACGAATGATCTTTGAGCCGAGGGATTGAAATCCCTCGCTCCAAAAGGCGACCGTCCTGCCGGACGGAAAAACGGGTCTGCTGCTCGTGCCAGGAACTGTCCGGAGGACAGACGCTTTACCGAGCGAGGGATTTCAATCCCTCGGCTCACAAAGGACAACGAAAATGCTTCTTGAAGGAAAAGTCGCCCTGGTCACGGGCGGCGGGCGGGGAATCGGGGCGGCGATCTGCCGCGTGCTGGCGCGCGAGGGCGCGGCCGTCGCCGTCAACTATTCGGCCAGCGCGGACAAGGCCGAAAAGGTCGTCGGGGAAATCACCGGCGCGGGCGGGCGGGCGCAAGCCTTCCAGGCCGACGTGCGCGACGCCGACGCGGTTCAGAAAATGGTGGACGACGTGGCGCGCACGTTCGGGCGGCTCGACGGCGTGGTCAACAACGCCATCGGGGGGCGGCAGGACGGCAAGATGAGCGACATCACGGCCGAAAACTTCCAGAACATGTTCGACTTCAACTGCCTGGCCGTCATCAACACGATCAACGCCGCGCGGGCCATCATGAAGTCGCAGGAGACAGGCGGGCGCATCGTCAACATCGGCACGGAACTTTGGAACATGGCCCCGGCCGGCTGGGCCGCCTACGTTGCCGGCAAGGGCGCGATGGTCGGCCTGACCCGCTCGCTCGCGGTCGAATTGGGACCGGACAACATCACCCTCAACATCGTCGCGCCCGGCTGGATGGCGGATGAAAAGGTGGACACCACCAGCGAAGGCTCGCAAAAGTTCGGCCAGAGCCTGCCGCTCAAACGCCACGGCAGCGCGGACGAGATCGGCAACGCCTGCGTCTTCTTTATGTCCGACCTCGCCGGCTATGTCACCGGCGCGTACCTGCCCGTCACCGGCGGGCGCGTCACCCAGGCTGGCGTGTAACAGCGACAAGGAAATTGAGACATGAAATCCGCGATGTTTCGCGTTTTGTTGACCGCCGCCGCGTGCTGCCTGTTGCTTCCTCTTCATGCCCAGCAAGCGCCGTCACCTTCCCCAAAGAAGCCACCACAGACGTGGGTTATTCGCGTCCTGTATCTTTCCAATGACGGCGACAAGTCTCCGTACGAACACTTGCTCTGGCTATCGCGCCAGCCGGAAGACGGACAAACAGATTGGCAGGGACCTCAAACACCCGTCCGCATTGATCTGCCATTGGTCGGTTACAAATCTCTTGCCGCACCGGACCTGCGCAAACAGCTTTCCCGACTGCCCGAGGGCAGCTTTGTCGCCATGATCTGGCCCACCTATCGAACGGCGCGACGCCCCGATTTAATGGGTTCCGAAAACCACAACGATTTCGCGGCGTTCTGTGAACGCGAGAAGTTGCTGTTTCAAGTTACGTGGCGTGACGACATGCCCCCGAGCCTATAGCGGCGGAAAGGTCATCCTGAGGACGCCACGGGCGGATGAACACAAGTCAACGGCGAATTATTCTCGGCTTGATGTTGATAAATGCGACGCTGCTCACGGTGAGCGCCGTTATGCACTTCAAATTTCGTGACGCCATTTTCCTCGCTGGTGTAATCGTCATGTTAGTTTGCCTGGTGACGATACTGGTATCTGGAGCCAGGCGCGGTTAGCGAACGGCACAACTCGGAGAGATAAACCTTTTTAATGACCAACACCAACATTCCCGCGCTGCGCCCGCTGCCGCTCGGCGCAATCAAGCCGGCTGGCTGGCTGGCGAACCAACTGCGGATTCAGGCCGACGGTCTGAGCGGCCACCTCGACGAGTTCTGGTCCGACATCAAGGACAGCAAGTGGATCGGCGGGCAGGCCGAGGGCTGGGAGCGGTTCCCGTACTGGCTCGACGGCGTGATCCCGCTCGCCGTTCTGCTGGACGACGAGAATCTGAAAACGCGCATCGGGGGCTATCTCGATTACATCCTCGAACACCAGCACGAGGACGGCTGGCTGGGCGCGAAGGAAGACACGCACGTCGGCTCCGGCGAACACGCGCTCGACCCGTGGCCGATGTTCATTTTGTTCAAGGCGCTCGCGCAGTGGCAGGAGGCGACCGGCGACGCGCGCATCGTGCCCGCGATGACCCGCGCGATGAAGCGCATTGGCGATCTGCTGGCCGAAAAGCCGCTCACCAGTTGGGCCGCCATGCGCTGGCCCGATCTCGTCGTCGGCATCTTGTGGCTGCACGAACGTACCGGGGATGCGTGGCTTCTCGACCTCGCCCGCACCGCCCAAACGCAAGGGTACGACTGGCCCGCGCACTTCGCCGACTTCCAGTACACCGGAAAACAGCCCCGGTGGATTCTCGAAAACCATGTCGTCAACCACGCGATGGCTCTCAAGGAGCCGGCCGTCCGTTTCCGAATGGGCGACGGCGACGCGGCCACGCAGCGCGAACTGGCAAAAAATTGGATCGCGCTTCTGGACGAGCACCACGGGCAGGCCACGGGCGTTTTTTCCGGCGACGAAAGTCTCGCCGGTCGCAACCCGTCGCAGGGAACCGAACTCTGCGCCGTCGTCGAGTACCTGTATTCGCTCGAATGCCTGTTCGCGGTCTTCGGCGATCCGGCTTTCGGCGACCGGCTGGAAAAGATCGCCTTTAATGCGCTCCCGGCCACCTTCAAGCCCGACATGTGGGCGCACCAGTACGACCAGCAGGCCAACCAGGTCGTCTGCGCCGTGACCCCGAAGGGCGAGCAGATTTACACCAACAACTCGCCCGACGCGAACCTGTATGGCCTCGAACCCTGCTTCGGCTGCTGCACGGCAAACCTGCACCAGGGCTGGCCCAAGTTCGCGTCCCATTTGTGGATGCAGGGGCCGGGCGACAACAGCCTGACCGCGCTCGCCTACGCACCCTGCGTCGTGAACGTCGAAATCGGCAGCCGAGCCGTGGCAGTGGGAACGCGCACCGAGTACCCGTTCCGCGAAGGCATCGAGATCGCCGTGAACGTTGCGCCCGGCGGCGACGGGCCAGCCCGCTTCGCGCTGCGCCTGCGCGTGCCCTGCTGGGCGGAGGGCGCTTCCGTTCAAACATCCGGCGTGGTCCGAACGATGACGGCAGGCACGTTCCACACCCTCGCCGAGCAGGAATGGGAACCGGGCGAAACCATCATTCGTCTGCACCTGCCGATGCCCGTTGTCGCCGAAAAACGCTTCAACGATGCCGTCAGCCTGTCGCGCGGCCCGCTCGTGTACGCGCTCCAAATCGGCGAGGATTGGCGGCAGGTGAAGGGTGAGGTCCCGCACGCCGACTGGGAAGTTCACCCGACCACGCCCTGGAACTACGCCCTGGCCGTTGATCCCGCCCGCCCGCAATCGTTCGTTCAGGCCACGGAAGGCGAAGTCGGCGACGCGCCCTTCTCGTCGGGCGGAGCGCCGGTCCGCCTTTCCGTCAAGGGACAGCGTGTGCCGGATTGGGACATGGAACGCCACGCCGCCGCGCCCCCGCCGCCCGGCCCCATCGCCCCATCCGGCGAACCACTCGACGACTTGACCCTGCTGCCCTACGGCAGCACCAACCTGCGCGTCACCGAGTTCCCCGTACTGTCCCGGTGACGCCCGCCATGCGGCCTGATTTCCCTTGACGCCGTGCGTAGTTAGGAAAGCGCGGCATTTCCGGTTGGACCAACATCGTGACGTCATCAGCGGCTATTCTTCGCTTTCGCCTTGTTATGGTGGTTTTTATCATTGGACTTATAGCCAGTGGATTGACTGCGTTTCCCCTGCTCGCCGAGATGCGGGTTCTGGTACGTCTAATGGGGATCGAAGGTGCGTCCTCCGCGACAGGACATTCGGGATTGGCATTTTGGATTTTGACGGTGCGCTACGGACTGGAGGACATGTACGGTCGCTATCCGTGGATAGCCTATGGTACGGACTGGTTGGCGTTTGGACACATCGCCATTGCGTTGTTTTTTGTAGGGTCACTTTTCCGCCCCTCAGAAAGTCGCTCGACGCTGTACGCCGGAATTGCCGCTTGCGCTCTGGTTCTGCCTTTAGCGCTTATCTGCGGGTTCCTTCGAGGCATTCCCCTTTATTGGCGACTTGTTGATTGTTCCTTTGGGGCGTTTGGCGTTGTGCCGCTGATTTATTGTTTACGCCTTTTGAAATTTATCGTCCCTCCCGCACCGGACCCGGTCCGATAGCCAAAGTGCTCGACGGGTAAGCAGGGCGTGTTCGCCGGAAACTTGACTCCTTTGTTATAGTGGTTTTCAATCAGGTTGAAGGTATCGGAATGATTGACCTGGTTGTCCGTCTTCGAGGCATCGGTGAGGTGCTGGCAGTATGCGGTGCCACGGCTTTTATGACCTCAGATTGCCGAACCATCAACTGCTCTGCAAACCACTATAGCGAAGTCTGCCGCTGACCGGGGGGCAAGCGGCACAGGGCCTGCGGTCGGCGTACAATGGCCGCAGCACTACGCCGAACAAACTATCGGAGGACTTCATGGACACCATCCTGCTGCCGCTTCTGCCGCTTCTCGCGGTTTTGGCATTCGTGCTCTTCCACCAGTCTCGTCGCGTCGCCTGCCCGGATTGCGGTGCTCTTCTTCCTGTGCTCTACTCCCCGTTCAAGAAAACTCGTCGGATGTGGCGAGCGGGTGGCTATCTTTGTGCTCAGTGCGGGTGCGAAACGAACATGGCAGGGCGGAAGGTGACGGCCGACACGCCTTTTCCGCCGTTTCCCACGCTTCATTGGGCCTTGCTGGGCATTGCATTACTGGCTGGGTTCGGACTTGCGGCAAGCATAATGCTCATCAGGCCGGCGGTAGTGGTCCCGCCAATGGTTGCGCTTCCCCAACAAGCGCCTGCCGCGACCTCGGTCAAGTAACGCCTGACCGAGCGTTGCGCCTAACGCAAACGCGACGTGTTTGGGAAACGCGACATGAGCAATCGGGGAAACAAAATGGCGTTTGCGTTAGGCGTTCTGGTCGTCGCGGCCATTCATTTCGTCGTCAGTTTTTTCGTTGCGTTCGCCTCAGGCATCAGCGACAGCCCGGCGCTCAAGATCGCAACGAACACCCTGGCGTTCCCGCTGCCGCTCCTGCCAAAGGGGGTCGAGTTGTCGGGCCTGCTGAACTGGCTGCCGTGGGTCGCGCTCAGCCTGTGCTGGGGTCTGGGCATCGGCTCGCTCGTGCGCGCTCTGACCGGTGGCAATGTCAAGTGAAATGAACCTGTTCCTGAACCTGCCGCCCCCGCCGGGCGCGATTGTGCTCTTCGACGGCACGAACCTCGACCGCTGGGTGAAACGCAGTTACCGGCGCGAAACCGCCGCCTGGCCGATCACGAGCGGCGAGATGACCACGCAGGGCGGCGACATCGTGACCCGCGACACGTTCCGCGACTTTCGCCTGCACGTCGAATTCTGCTGCCCCGACCTGCCCGCCGGCGTGACCGGCCAAAAAAGGAGCAACAGCGGCGTGTTTTTGCAGGGCCGCTACGAAATCCAGGTGCTCGATTCGTGGGGCAAAAACCTGCCCGGCAAAGGCGACTGCGGCGCGATCTACAACGTCGCCGCCCCGCTCGTGAACGCCTGCGCGCCGGGCGACGCGTGGCAAAGTTACGACGTATTTTTCCGCGCCGCCCGCTTCGATGCCGCCGACAAGAAAACTGAGGCCGTCCGCGTCACCCTTCTCCACAACGGCATCGTCATCCACAACAACGTCGCCGTGCCCCGGCCGACCGGCGGCGCGCTTGATAGCGACGAAACTCGCCCCGGCCCGCTGCTCCTTCAGGACCACGGCGACGCCGTTAGTTACCGCAACGTGTGGATCGTGCCGCTGCCGCTCGACGGCTCGGACAAGTACTGAAGTGAGCACCCGTTGAAATCGCCGCCACCGCCAGACGAGCCGTTTGTCGCGCCGGACCCGGAGCCGCCGCTGCCCGTGCTGCGAGGAGAACCGGCAGCGCGCGGCATCCGGGTACCGTCTGGACGACACTCGCTGCTGATCGCCACCCTGCTCAGTCTGTTCCTCGTGGGCGCGGGCCAAATTTATAACCGGCAGTACTTGAAAGGCGCGGTGTTCCTGGCGACGGTGTTCAGCATCTCCCTGCTCGCCTTTCTGGCCGGCACGCCCCAGGCACAAGACGCCGCGACGCTGTTCGGCCTGGTGGGCACCTTCGCCTCGTTGAGCGACGCGCGCGCCATTGCCAAACGATTACAGCGGGGCGAGATCGTGTCGTCGTGGTAGTTCTTTTGATGCGCGCCACGGCCGCCGAACCGGGCAACAAAAAAGGCCGCCGGGTTTTGCACCCGGCGGCCTTTTTTTCAACTTCCCGATTGACGGGCTACTTGGCGGCGGCGGCGACGGCGCGCTTGGCCGCGCGCTCGTCCGCGTTCTTGGCGACCGTGGCCGGGTCCTTGTCGAACTTGGTTTTGCAGCCGGGGCAACAGAAGTAGTACGTTTTGCCGTTGTACAGCGCGGTCGCTTTGGCGAGGGCGGGGGAGGCGAACATTTCGTCGGTGACGGCGCAGTAGACTGCCGTGGAGGCGACGGCGGCCGGGGCGGCCACGGCGGACTTTTTGGGCGCGTCCTCTTTCTGGGCGTCGGCGAGCGCGGCCTTCAAGTCGGCCAGTTTCTTTTCGGCCGCGCGGATGTCGTCGTGCAGGTCGGCGACACGCGCGTTCTTGGCCGGGTTCTTGGCGAACTCGGCCGGGCAGCCGCCGCAGCAAAAGTAGTACGTTTTGCCGTTAAAGGTCGTTTTGAGCGAGCCGGCCGGGTCGCTGATGACCTCGTCGGTGATGGCGCAATGGGCCGGCGCGGGCTTCGCGGCGGCGGGCGCAACGGTTTTGTCCGGCCCGAAGGCAAAGGCGGCTGAGGCGGCGAACAGGCCGGATGCGGCGAAAGCGGCGAAGGCGGTGCGGACGTTCATGGGGCGGCTCCTTGAGAAAAAGGGAATGGGGCGGGAAACGGGGCGCGCGCGCGCGAACGAGACGGGGCGTGAACCCCCGCGCGGCGCGCGCTCGGCCAAGTGTACCATTGCGCCCCGCGCCGGTCAAACGAGCGGCCGAGCGCGCGCCGCGCGTTTAACGCGTGCTTGACACCCCCAAGCGGCGCGGGCATAATTCCTTACAGTCGCGTGCCCGGCCGCGATCAAAAGCAATGGGGCGGAGCAACACGGTTACGACCGTACCCGGCGGTGACACGGCGGCGGCAGCAACGGCAACGCGCGCGACGAGCGCGAGCGCGCCCGAACGCGTTTTCACCGGGCCGGTACGGCTGGGCCGGCGCACCAAGGATTTGGCCGGCCGGCTCGCGCCGCGCTCCATCGCCCTTCTCGATCATCCCGACCTGGATGCGGTTGCCGCGCGCGCTCTGGTTCGCGCCCGCCCGCTCGCGGTCATCAACAATCAGCCCTCGATCACGGGCCGCTATCCCAATCGCGGGCCGAGCGCGCTGCTCGAAGCCGGCGTTCCCTTGTTCGACCTGTGCCGGCCCGAAGGCGAGAACGCGTCTCCCATTCCCGACCTGTTCCCGCTGCTCAAGGAGGGCGAGCTGGTTGTGATTCGCGGCGATGGGCTTTTTCGGCCTGCGGCGGGGGGCGAAACGCTTATCGCTCGGCTGCTGCCGTTCACGACCGAAAGCGTTGCCGCCCGCCTGGAGGCCGCGCGCGCGAACCTGGACCGTGAACTGCTCGCCTTTGCCGGCAACACGCTGGAATTTCTACAGCGCGACGACGAGCGCGCGCTGCTGCTCGACCCGGTCGCCGCGCTGCCGCCCGTGCGCACCGACGTTGCCGGGCGGCACGTTTTAATCGCCGTGCGGGGTGAAAGTTACGAGGCGGACCTTGCCCGCCTGGGCCGCTACCTGCGCGAGCAGCGCCCCGTCGTGATCGCCGTGGACGGGGCCGCCGACACGCTCCTGGAAGCGGGCGTGCGCCCCGACATCATCCTGGGCGACATGGATTCGGTCAGCGACGCCGCGCTGCGCTGCGGGGCTGAACTCGTCGTCCACGCCTATACGCGAAAGGCTTCTGAAGGCGACGCGGGCGACGCCGCGCCCGGCCTGCGCCGTTTGCGCGCCTTGAACCTCGACGCCCGCGCGCACACCTTTCCCGTGCCCGGAACGAGCGAGGACGCCGCCCTGCTGCTCGCCTACGAAAAAGGGGCCGACCTGATCGTCGCCGTGGGCACGCACACCAACCTGGAAGATTTCTTGGACAAGGGCCGTAAGGGCATGGCGAGCACGTTTTTGGTGCGCCTCAAGGTCGGCAACCGTCTGGTGGACGCGCGCGGCGTTTCCCGTTTGTACGCGCGCGGCGAGCGTGTCGGTCCTTTGCTCAGCTACCTGCTGCTCGCCGCGCTTTTTCCCATCGGCGTGCTGCTGGCGAGCACGGTTCCCGGCCGGGCGGCCTGGGACGGCTTGGTGCTCTGGTTCCGCCTTTCGTTCCACCGCTGAAGCGCCGCCCCATCTTGCGCCGCCTGGTCTTGCGGTACGCTGTAGGTTATCGTGCGCTCTGACGACCTTCGCTTTCACATCGCCTCGCTCGTGGCCGTGTTCCTCGCGCTGGGCATCGGTATTTTTATCGGCACGGCATTCGTGGGGGCGCCGGTCGTCGAGCGGCGCATCAACACGCTGAACCGCACGCTTGCCGATAAACTGACCGAACTCAGCCGGCAAACCGACGAGGCCGCCAAAAGCGAGGAAGCCCTGCGCGCGCTGCTGCCCCGCCTCGTCGGCGGCCGTTTGACCGGCCGCGCCGTTCTCCTTTTGCGAACCGGCGACTACCCGGAAGCCGCCCGCGACGCGCAAACCGTTCTCGAAGCGGCCGGCGCGCGCGTGACCGCGACGCTCACGCTTCCCGCCGACGGGTGGGGCCGCGAACGGTTCGCGGGCGAGGGCGACGGCGGCGCGCAAACCCCAGCGGCGGCGGCAGCTGAGCGCGAACTCGCCGCCCTCGCCGCCGCCCTTTTGGACCCTTCGCGCGAAGAAACGCCGCCCCCGGCCGCGCTTCTCAACGCCCTGCGCCGCTCCGGCAGCCTTTCCGGCGATCTGCCGCAAACGCCCGCGCGCCTTGTTGTTCTGGTGGCCGGCGTTCAGGGACCGCCGCCCGCGCCGGGTCGGGGAAGGCCTGTTTCCCCGCGCGAGGAGCAGGCGCGCGTGGAGGCGGCCGAGCGCGCCGTTCTGGTTGACCGAATAAACCAGCATCTCGCCCGCGCCTTCGCGGACGGCGGCGCAACTGCCGTGGTCGGCGTGGAACCGTTCGCGGCGGATCGCTCCTCCGTGCCCGCGTTCGAGGCCGCCGACGTGACCAGCGTTGACGCCGTGGATCGAGCGGCCGGGCAAATCGCGCTCGTTTTCGCGCTTTTGGGGGATAAAGGTGCGTTCGGCCTGAAGGCGACCGCCGCGCGCGTGCTGCCCGAAGGCGCGCTGCTCGCCGCCCCCGCCGCCGAGCAGCAACACCGGCCCGAACCCGGCGCGGCTGCCGCGCCGCCGCCGCCATGAGCGCGAATGAAAACCTGCCGGTCGCGGTCATCGTTCCGGCCTTTAACGAGGCGGAGCGCATCGCGGCCACGATTGTTGGGGCGCGAACGCTGCCCGGCGTGGCCCTTGTCGTCGTCGTGTCGGACGGCTCTTCGGATGAAACCGGGGAGTGCGCGCGCCGTGCCGGAGCGCACGTCGTTTCCCATGCGCGCAACCGGGGCAAGGCAGCCGCGATGGAAACCGGCGCGGACGCGGCCCAAAATGCGCTTGCCGGCGACTTTTGCCTGCTGTTCCTGGACGCCGATCTGGGAAACACGGCAGGCGCGGCGGCTGGGCTGCTCGCGCCCGTTCTTTGCGGCGCGGCCGACATGAGCATTGCTACGTTTCCGCGCCTTGCCGGGCGGCGGCGCGGCGGCGGAGTCGGGGCGGTCGTGCGAACCGCGCGCTGGGGGATCGCGCGCGCCACGGGGCGGACGATGATCGCGCCGCTGTCCGGGCAGCGGTGCATCACGCGAAACGCGTTTGCGGCCGCCCGGCCGCTCGCTTGTGGCTTTGGGGTCGAAACCGCGCTCACAATTGACGTTTTGCGAGCCGGCTTTCGCGTGGTCGAAATCCCGACCGAACTGAACCATCGCGTGACCGGCCGCGACTGGAAATCGCAAAAACACCGGCTGCGGCAACTGCGCGACGTGCTGCGCGCGCTCGCGCCGCGCCTGCTGTTCGGTCGGCGGCGGCGGCGCACCAAAAGCGGCGGCCATGAATAACCAGAGCCTGAACGTCAACCCGTGGGCGTCCCAGGACTTCGCCGCCGCGCTGTGGGTCGCGCTGGTGTGGGGCGGCGGCGGCCTTGTTTTGCTCGCAGCCGCGCCGCTTCTGGCCCGCCTGCTTTGCCGCGCGCTCGGCCGGGTCAAGCCGAACTTCAAAGGGGACCTCGTTCCCGCGTCCGCCGGTCTGACGTTTCTTCTGGTCGGCGCGGTCGCCGACACCGCGCTGGCGTTGTCGCGGGCCGGCATCGGGGAGCGCGCGCCCGTGTTCCTGCTCGTCACCGTGGGCTTCGGGCTGCTCGGTTTGCTGGACGACCTTTTCGGCACGCGCGCCGATGCGGGCGGCTTCCGGGGCCACGTTCGCGCCCTTTTTGCCGGCCGCCCGACGACCGGCGGCTTGAAAATGCTGGGCGGCGGCGCGCTCGCGCTCGCGGCCTCGTGGCTGCTGCACGCGGCCGGGCCGCCCGGCCGCCCGCCCGGCCCGGCATTTTTCGCGCTCGTTTTGCTGGACGCGCTCGTGATCGCGCTCGCCGCCAACGCGCTTAACCTGCTGGACGTGCGGCCCGGCCGCGCCTTGTTCGGGTTCGTTCTGCTCGCCCTGCCGACGGCCGTAGTCGTCGCGCGCGGGGAAAGTTTGCAAGGGGGGGCGCTGCTGGGCGTCCTCATTCTCGCCGCCGGCATTGAGGCCTGGCCCGACGCGAGCGGCAAGGCGATGATGGGCGATACCGGCTCGAACCTGCTGGGAGCGTGTGCCGGCCTTGCCGCTGTGATCGAACTGCCGATCTGGGGTCGCGTTGTTCTGTTCGTCCTTCTCGCCGGCCTCAACCTCGCGGCCGAGCGCGTGTCGCTGTCGGCCGTGATCGAGCGCACGCCCCTTTTGCGCGCCCTGGATCGCAGGCTGGGCGTGCGTTCTTGACTTCGCCGTCCGGGGTTCCTAAAATGACCGCAATCGAGGACCTATATCGCCGCTCGGAAGCCGGGCGAGCACGCGCACACACAACGAGGAGGAAGAACATGGCTGTTTACGGAGGCGGAGGAGGAACGACCGCCTACGCGCCGCGCCCCGGTCGCGGCGTGAGTTTCGATGCCATCGGCGAGGGCTGGCGGCTGCTGACGCAGAATTTGGGCACCTGGATTTTGACGACCCTGGTTTATTTCGTGGTCGTCTTCGCCATCTCGTTCGTGATCGGACTGATCATGGGCGCTCTGGGCCTGGCGGCGCGTCCGCAGCCGGGGCAGGCTTTGCCCACCTTCACGCCGGGGGCCGTCGTCGGACAGGTGGTATCGTTCGTGATCAACACGGTTCTCAGTGCCTTCCTGACCGGGGGGCTGTACCGCATGGCCGTCAATCAAGCGCGCGGCCGGCCCGTCAGCGTGGGCGACCTGTTCAGCGCGGGTGACGTAATCGGGCCGCTGGTAGTGGCGGCCCTGCTGACCGCGCTGGCCGTGGCCGTGCCCGCCGGCATCGTGGCTGCCCTGTTGGTGCCGGTCCTCGGTTTCGGGGCGGCCTTGATTGCCATCATTCCGGCGATTATCGTTGCCCTGTTCTTCGTCCTCGCCAACCCGATCATCGTGGACCGGCGGGTGGGCGGCGTCGAGGCCATGAAGGAGAGCGTGAACGCCACCAGGGGACACCTGGGCGCTTTGTTCGGCGTTCTCTTCGTGCTCGGCCTCATCAACATCGTGGGAGCCATTCCGTGCGGGCTGGGCCTGCTCGTCACCTCGCCGCTTTTGTACCTGACCGTCGGCGTCATCTACCGGGACCTGTTCCCCGAAGCGGGCGGCGACCCGGTGACGGCCGGGCCGAGCATCGTGATGCCCATGCCGCCATCGGCCCCAACGGGCACGACCGGCGCAACGGGGGGAGCCGCCACGGATACGCCGCCGCCGCCGCCGCCGTTGCCGCCATCCACGGGCGGCATGGCGCAACTGTAGCGCGAGGGCAGAATCGCAAAGGCTTTGGGGCCAGGCACGGCTCCAAAGCCTTTTGCGTCTTTAGGATTGGGCCGCCGGGGTAAAATGACGGGCATGACCGTGCCCCCAATCGCAAAAAAAATTGCCGCCGCCCCGCGCCGGCTGCTCGTGGCCCACAACGTCGTCCCCGTGCGCGCGCAGCCGACCAGCGACTCGGAACTCGTTTCCCAAACCCTGATGGGCCGAACGCTCGCGGTCCACGAAACCGAGGGCCGCTGGAGTTTCGTTGAAACCGATGACGCTTATCAGGGATGGGCGGAAAGCCGGTGGCTTGCCGACGGGCGCCCTGACCTGGGCACGCTGACGCCGGTTGCGACGATCTTCGCCGAGGTTCGCACCGCGCCGCGAGCCGACGCGCCGCTCGCGCTGCGGCTGCCCATTCTTGCCGCCGTCCACGTTTCGCCGCCGCGCTCGATGCGCGAAGAATGGGCCGCGATCACGCTCCCGGACGGCGAAACCCACGGCTGGCTTCACGTTTCCGCCCTGCCGCGCCCGCGCGCGACCGTTCCGCCGCCCGATCACGTCGGCCGGGCCGCCGCCGAGCGCGGGCGTGACTTTTTGGGCACGCCGTATCTGTGGGGCGGATCGTCGAGTTTCGGGCTGGACTGTTCCGGCTTCGTTCAACTCTGCTACCGGCTCGTGGGCGTGACCCTGCGCCGCGACGCCGACATTCAGCGCGACGATTCGCGTTTCCTGCCCGTTGCGCAAAACGATTTGCGGCCCGGCGACCTCGTGTTTTTCGGCAAGTCAGACGCCGTCACGCACGTCGGCATGGCCCTCACCAGCGACACCTTCCTCCACGCGGCCGGCGGGGCGGGCGTCATCATCACGCCCTGGGGCGACGAACGTTACTCGGCCGGCTTCGTGGACGCCCGCCGCCTCGACCCGGCCCGCGCGGCCGACCCCGTTTCCGCCCCGCCCGCAAAGGTAAGCGCGTGATACCCGCCTTTTTTTTCGTGCGCCGGCAGGACCGGGGCCGGCTGCGCCTGACCGGGCGCGACCGCCAAACGTTTTTGCAGGGCATGGTCACCAACGACGTGGCCCGCCTGTCGCCTGGCGAAGGCTGCTACGCCTTTTTATTAGACGCGACCGGCCACGTCCTTTCCGACGCCCGCATCCTTTGCGCCCCCGACTACCTGTTACTCGACGTGGAACCGGGCATGGCCGCCTTCGTCGCCGAAACCCTCGACCGTTACCTCATCATGGAAAAGTGCCGCATCACGGACGTGACCGGCGAAACCGGCCAACTTTTTCTGGGCGGGCGGCGGGCGGCAAGCGTTCTGCACGCACTGGGCATCGGGGACACAAACGGTTGGACGGAAGGGCGAAATGCGGTTACGGGTGAAGGCGACGACGTTCTTCTCGTTGCCGCCACGCGCCTCGTCCCCGGCGCGGGCTTCGACGCGTACGGCCCGCCCGCCGTTCTGGATGCCCTTGTTTCCCGGCTGGCGGGCAGCGGGGCCGAGGAAAAAAACGAGCCGTTCCTCGACGCGCTGCGGATCGAGGCGGGCGTGCCGCGCTTCGGCGTGGACATGGACGCCAAAACGCTTGCGCCCGAAACTGGTCAGGAGGCGCGGGCGATCAACTACAAAAAGGGCTGCTACGTCGGTCAGGAAATCGTCGCCCGCATTGACGCGCGCGGCCGCACGAACCGGACGCTTGCCGGCTTTGCGTTCCCGTCCGGCGCGGCCGTGCCCGCGAGGGGCACGCCGGTTATCGGCGCGGACGGCAAGGAGATCGGGCGAGTCACCTCGGCCGCGCTGTCGCCCACGCTCAGCCAGCCGATTGCGCTGGGCACGGTTCGCCGCGAACACGCCTCGCCCGGCACGCCGGTCGTGATTGCGGGCGGCCCGGCGATGGTCGCCGCCCTCCCGTTCGTCGCCCCCGACGGCACCAACACGCTCGCGGACGCCTGACGGTTTTTGATTCCCGAAAGGAACCCCTCATGGAATACGCTTGCGGGCGCGCGGCCGCCGTCCTCGCCGCCCTATTTTTCGCCGCCACGTACGCCGCCGCGCTGCCGCCGGCCGACAAATTGCCGGCCGCGCGGGGCCAAACCATCGAGATTCAGCCGATCAACCATGCCAGCGTTCAGTTGACGTACGCGAACAAGGTAATTCACGTAGACCCGTGGAGCCAGGGCGACTATTCGCAGACAAAGCCGGCCGATCTCGTGCTCATCACCGACATCCACCCTGACCATCTGGACAAAGCCGCGCTCGTTCGCGTGCTCAAGCCGGGCGCGGCCGTCGTCGCCCCCAAAGCCGTCGCCGACCAGTTAACCGGCATGAAAAACGTTTTCGTGCTCGGCAACGGCCAGCGCCGGGCCGTGGCGGGCGTGATGATCGAGGCCGTTCCGATGTACAACCTCGTGCGCGGACCCGCGCCCGGCCAGCTCTTCCACACCAAAGGGCGCGGCAACGGCTACGTGGTCACTCTGGGCGGCCGCCGCCTGTACTTTTCCGGCGATACGGAAAACATCCCCGAAGCGCGCGCCCTGAAAAATATAGACGTTGCCTTCGTTTGCATGAACCTGCCCTACACCATGCCGCCCGCCGAGGCCGCCGCGCTTGTTTCGGCCATCAAGCCGCGCATCGTCTACCCGTACCATTATCGCGGCTCGAACCTTCAGGAGTTCACCGACGCCCTTAAAGGCCAGAAAATCGAAATACGCCTGCGCGACTGGTACTCTGCCGCCGCTGCCGCCGCAAAGTAACGGCATCAAGGAAACAACGTGACCCCGCGAACCCGAACCTCGACCAACACTAAATTCAGCGCGTCCGGCTTTCACCACATCGCCCTGCGCGCCCGCGACTTTGATAAATCGCTCGCCTTTTACCGCGACGGATTGGGCTTCCCGGTGGCGCACGCCTGGGGCGAGGGGGCGGGCCGCATCGCGCTCCTCGACATCGGCGACGGCAACTACATCGAACTCTTCGCCAGCAAACCCGGCCAGGTTCCCGAACCGGGAACGGATGCGGCAACGGCGTACCCCTTCTTCCACCTCGCCCTGCGCTCCACCGACGTGGACGCCGACATCGAAACCGTGCGCGCGCTGGGCTGCCCGATCACCGTCGAGCCGAAAAGCGTCCCCGTCGGCGGCACCCCGCTCGTCACCATCCGCGTCGGCTTCTTCCTCGGCCCGGACGGCGAAACGCTCGAATTTTTCGACAACGACCGGCTTTGACGGCCGCCGAAAGAAAAAAGGCCGGGGCTGCTCAGCAGCCCCGGCCTTTTCTTTATGTGATGGCGTTGTTAATACTTCGGAACGCTCGGGTCCACGTCGTCGGACCAGGCGGTGATGCCGCCCTTGACGTTGATGAGCCGCTTGAAGCCTTTGGCCTGAAGGGCTTCGAGCGCGCGGGCGGAGCGACCGCCCATTTTGCAGTGCAAAACGATCTCCTGGTTCGGATCGAGTTCGTTCGCGCGCTCCTCGATCTGGCCGAGCGGGATCAACGTTGAGCCGGGAATGCGGCCGATGGCGAATTCGTGCGGCTCGCGCACGTCCACGAGCGTGAAGTCGTCGCCGCGATCCAATTTGGCCTTGAGTTCGGTCGCGGTGATTTCGACCATCGCCGGCCCGGCTTCGGCGGTCGTCGCCGTCTCGTTGCCCCGGCCAACGCCGCAAAACTCCTCGTAGTCAATCAGTTCGGTGACAGTTGGATTTTCGCCGCAAATGGGGCACTGGGGGTCCTTGCGTAACTTCAACTCCTTGAAGCGCATGGCGAGCGCATCAAAAAGCAGCAGCCGGCCGATCAGGGGTTCGCCCGCGCCTAAAATGAGTTTGATCGCCTCGGTGGCCTGGATGCAGCCGACGGTTCCGGGCAGGACGCCCAAAACGCCGCCCTCGGCGCAGGAGGGAACCAGGCCGGGCGGGGGCGGTTCGGGGTACAGGCAGCGGTAGCACGGCCCTTTTTCCGCCCAGAACACGGTTGCCTGGCCGTCAAAGCGGAAGATCGAGCCGTACACGTTCGGCTTGCCCAGCAGCACGCAGGCGTCGTTCACGAGGTAACGCGTGGGGAAGTTGTCGGTTCCGTCCACGATGATGTCGTAGGGCGCGAACAGCCGAAGGGCGTTTTCGCTCGTTAGCATCTCGTCGTAAAGGTCAATGACGATTTCGGGGTTGATGTCGCTGAGGGTTTCCTTCGCCGATTCGATCTTGGGGCGGCCCACGTCCTTGGTGCCGTGCAGAACCTGCCGCTGCAAGTTGGTCACGTCCACCACGTCAAAGTCCACCAGCCCGATGCGACCCACGCCGGCGGCGGCAAGATACAGCGCGAGCGGCGAGCCGAGGCCGCCGGTCCCAATACAAAGAACGCTGGCCGCCTTGAGCCGCTTCTGGCCGTCGAGCGCGACTTCGGGCATGATCAGGTGGCGCGAATAGCGCAGGTATTCGGCGTTCGAGAGTTCCACGTCGTCCACGGTGGGGCGGGGGAGCGTAACCGAGTTTGGCGTTTCGTCAACGCCGCCGGCAATGCTGGGCACGATTCGTATCTCCGTTTCGTCGTCAACCGGCGTCGCGCCGCCCTTCAGAAAATGGGCGTCCACGTCGCCGACAAAGGTTCGCACGTAGGAGCGCAGGCGGCGCGTCCCGTCGCCCGCGTCCCGAAAAAGGTGGCGCGTGATGTCGGGGCAGCAGTCCGCGAGCGCGGCGAGGGCGTCGTCAAGCGTCGCGCCGGGCACCACGATTTCGTGGCGGCCGTCGGTCTTGCCGTACAGCGCGGTGGGGATCAGGATTCGGGGCATGATTGTTCTTGGACGCCGTTTTGTGCCGGGCCATAAATGACCCGTCTGCGCCCTGTCGGGCAAAAGCCCGGTAAACCGGGCTACGTTTTCCGGCAAGCCGGAGGGACTATGAGCAGCCCCGTTCACGGGGCTTTTGCCCGACAGGGCGCAGACGGGTCATTTATGGCCCGGCACACTAACCGCCAGGCAGGGCGACTTCGGGCAGGATTTCCTCGGCGTCGAACTGGGAGCCGTCTTCGCGCAGCACCCACGAGGTCAGGTCGGCCGCTTTGCCGTTCTGCACGCTCACGATGATGTACGAGTACCACGGCCACGCGTGTTCGCGGTCGTACTCGCTGGGCCGCGCGGGATGGTCGGGGTGCGAGTGGTAAAAACCGAGGATCGCCTCGCCCGACTGGCGCGCGTCGGCGTCCGCTTTGTAAAAGTCCGCAGGTGAAATCTCGAAGCGGCGGTGGCGGTTCTCCTCGCGGATGTTCTCGATGGGCAGCAGGCGCACGGTCGCCTTGTCGTCGCCGCTGGCCTGGCCGATCAGGAAGCCGCAGATTTCTTCCGGGTAGCCGCGCTCGCCGTGCGCGCGGATGGCGTCCTTGTGTTCGTCGGATAGGGTCAGCACGGCGGGTTCAGTCCTCGTCCCAGAAGCGTTCGGACAGGTACTTGTCGGCCCCGTCGCACAAAATCGTGACGACGACGCCTTCGGAAAGCGTTCGGGCGACCTTCAAGGCCGTGGCGACGGCGGCCCCGGCCGAGATGCCCACGAACAAACCCTCCTCGCGCGCGAGCCGCTTGACCATGTCGTAGGCGTCTTCCGTGCTCGCCCACAGTTCCTCGTCCGGCGCGGCCGGGTCCCAGATGCCGGGCACGAGGGCGGTTTCCAGGTGCTTCATGCCTTCCAAACCGTGCAGCGGGCTGTCGGGCTGGAACGAAAAGCACTGGATAGCCGGGTTGAGTTCCTTGAGCCGCCGGGTCGTGCCCACGAACGTTCCCGTGGTGCCCAGGCCGGCGACGAAGTGCGTCACCTGCCCGCCGGTCTGGTCCCAAATTTCGAGCGCGGTTCCGTTGTAATGTTCCCGCCAGTTCGCCTCATTGTTGTACTGGTCGGGATAAAAATAGCGGTCGGGGTCGGCCGCGACGATCTCCTTGACGCGCCGCTGCGCGCCGTCGGTTCCTTCGAGCGGCGAGGTGAAAATGACGTTCGCGCCGTACGCCTTCAAAATCCGCTTGCGCTCCGACGACGCGTTTTCGGGCAGGCAAATGTGGACGGGATAGCCCAGCGCGCCGCCAATCCAGGCGTACGCGATGCCCGTGTTGCCGCTGCTGGCGTCAATGATCGTTTTGCCCGCCCGCAGCAGGCCGCGCCGTTCCCCGTCCCGAATCATGCCGAGCGCGGCCCGGTCCTTGACGCTGCCGCCGGGGTTGAAAAACTCGGCCTTGCCCAGCACCTCGACGCCGGACGCGAGTCCTTTCGTGACGTTCTTCAGCCGCACCAGCGGCGTGTTGCCGACCAGGTGAGTGATGTCGGTGACGGCCGGCAGGCACGGTGCGAGCGCGCGGCGGGGCGGGTTGAGGATGCTCATTGTAAAGGGGATAATTCGGACTGTTTTTGCCCTGTTTGGGCGCATCGTCAAGATACCGCCGGGCCGGGGGCTTGTCAACGCGAGCACGCCCGCACGCGGATTGCGGAAGGAGGGGAAACCGCGAACGGCGAACACGAGGCACACAGGGCGGTCGGAATCGGGAAAGCACACGAGGAGATTACTGTGAGCGAAGGAGCCTGGCGTATCGAGTTATTCGGAGGTTTGTGCGCGCAGCGCGGGGACGTTGTAGTCACTCGCTTTGGAACGCGCCAATCGGCGGCCTTGCTCGCCTTGCTCGCGCTTCATTTTCCCCGCGCACTTCGGCGTGAAGACCTGGCCGAGCGTTTATGGCCGGACGAGGACCCTGGCGCGACACGCGAACGACTGCGCACGGCGCTTTCCGCCGTTCGTCGCGCCTTGGTTGGCAACCCGCCGGCGCCGCCGGACAAAAACGCCGCCGAGGACGCGAGCGCAATTTTGATTGCGGACCGTGTCGAGGTGCGACTCAGCGCGACCTTGGTAGTCACCGACGTTGGCGAGTTCGAGGCCGCCTTACGCGCCGCCGCACGCGCCCCAACCGAGACGACGGTGCGGGAGGAGAATCTGGCACGCGCCATCACCTTATATAAAGGCGCTCTGCTGCCCGGCTTCACCGAGGAGGGCTTCGTTTCGGAGCGGGAACGGCTTGCCGAGGCGTACCTGAACGCACTCGGCGATCTCGCGGACGCTTTGGCGCAACGGGGAGACCTGACGGGCGCAATCGAATACGCGCGCCGTGCGGTCGGGGCCGACGTGTTGCGTGAGGACAGCCATTGCCGCCTAATGCGCCTGTACGCGCGAGCGGGGCGGGCCGCCGAAGCCCTTCGCCAGTATGCCGAGTTGGAGCGCGTTCTCCACGACCAACTGGGCACCACTCCGGGCGAGGAAGCGCGGACGCTCGCCGGCACGATTCGGGCGGGCGGCGGGGCGACAATACGCGAACCGGCCGATCTGCCCGTGGCCGCCGCTCCCTCGCTGCTCCCTCCGCCGCTGCCGCCGCCCGCCGCTGCTGCGGAGGAGACACTGCCGACGGGCACCGTCACATTCCTGCTGACGGACATTGAAGGCAGCACGCGGCTCTGGGAGCAGCATCCGCACCCGATGACCCGCGCCCTGGCCCGGCACGATGTTCTGGTCGCCGAGATCGTCGCGCGGCACGGCGGCTCGGTGGTCAAGAGCCGCGGCGAGGGCGACAGCGTGTTCGCCGTATTTCGCCGCGCGACCGACGCGGTCGCAGCGGCTGGCGCCTTGCAGCACGCGTTACTCGCCGAGCCGTGGCCCGACGAAGCCGTGCTGTGTGTCCGCATGGCGCTGCATACCGGCGAGGCCGAGCTGCGCGATAACGATTATTTCGGTACCACCATCGGCCGGTGCGCGCGGCTGCGTGCGCTCGCGCACGGTGGGCAGGTGCTGCTTTCCCAGGCGACCCAGAACGTCGTGCGCGACGCCCTTCCGGCGGGCGCGCGGCTCCGTGATCTGGGACAGCATACGCTGCGCGGCTTGAAGCGGCCCGAGCGCGTCTTTGCCCTGGTGTGGCCGCGGGACCTGCCGGCCATGTCGCCGCGGTTCACCGACCTTTTGCGCCGATGGGGAAGAAAGGGCGTGCTGGCAATCGGGGCGTTCTTCGCCGCCTTAGTTTTCGTTGTTCTGCTCGTCTCCGGGCGATTAGCAACACCCAGCACCGACAACCACGCCGTCGCCGGAACCGCAGTCCCGAAACCTTCCCCGCAAGGCCGGCTCGAAGCGGAAGCCCTGTACGCCGAAGCGCGCAGCCGATGGAACGGGCGGACTCGCGCCGATCTGGAAGGCAGCCTACGCGACTTTGAAGGGATCGCCAAGCAATTTCCGGAGTACGCCCCGGTCCACACCGGTATCGCCGATGCGTACAGCCTGCTCGGATACTACGGATACTGCGCCCCCGACCAGGCGTTTAGCCCGGCGAAAAAGGCCGCGCTTCGCGCACTCGAACTGGACCCCAAATCGGCCGAAGCCCTTGCCTCACTCGCGTGGATCAACATGATTTACGACTGGAATTGGAACGCGGCGCGCGTCGGGTTCCTCAGAGCCATCAACGCGGACCCGGAATACGCGACGGCGCACCAGTGGTACTCGTTTTTCCTGATGATGAAAAAAGAAACGAATGAAAGCATCAAGGAAATCAACGAGGCGCATAAGTTGGAGTCCTGGTCGCCGATTATTTCCAAGAGCGTCGGACAGCGGCTGTACCATGCGGGCCGTTACGCGGAGGCCATCAAAGAGTACGATGAGGCACTCGATAAACAGCCATCCGACAGTCTGACGCATTATTGGCGCGGTCTGGTCTACGAACAACAAGCGCTGCTCGCTCCAGCGTCCTCGCCGCAACGGTTCGATCTTCTCAAGGATGCTCTCCAGGACTTCGAGGCTGCGGTGCGCTATGCCGGGAACGACGTGGCCCCGACATTGCGGGCCGCGTTAGGCCATGCACAGGCCCTGACGGGCGACACGGCGGGGGCAGGGAGAGCGCTGGAGGAACTGTCGAGTGAGCGAAGGGCTGGAAAGTATGTTTCGCCGGTCGCCGAGGCCACGGTTTACGCAGGGCTGTACGACCAGGCACCGGACGGCCCGCAAAAGGAAAACTTCCGGGGACGGGCATTGGAGCGGCTGGAACAAGCCGTGAAGGGGCGCGCCAGCGATCTGGTTTTGCTGAATATAGAGCCGCGTTTCAAGTCCCTGCGGGACGAAGACGCCTTTCGCGCGGTGAGCAAAAAAGTCAACCTGCAATAGGGTGACGTTATCGCGTATCTTTCACGAACTTTTCTGGGCAAGGGACGTGTTTTCGCGCGCTATTCACGGCGATTTCACGCTCCCTTTGCGGCCGGCGTGTACGATGGTGCCGGCGTCCCCAAAGCCCTGGTTCTGCCTGGTGCGCAGGCAGCAGGGCGACGGTCCGCCGCTCATCATCATCGTGCCGCATCCCCACACAGGAAGCGGCTACGTCTCTCGTGGAAGGAAAAACCATGGAATCGGTCCCCACCACTTCCGATCTCGCCGCCGAGCCGCAACCGTCAAGCAAGCACGGCCGTCTCCCCCTGTACGCGCGTGTGCTCATCGGGGCGATCCTCGGCACCCTTCTTGGCCTGCTCTTCGGCAAGACGCCGTACCCACTGCTGGGCCTGACGAACGACGACCTGGGAACGCTGGGCCTGCTGGTCATCAAACTGCTGCGCGCGCTCGCCGTCCCGCTCGTGTTGTTCGCCATTTTAGATGGCTTCGCTAAGACGGACATCCGGGCGCGGCAGGGCGGTCGTTTGATCCTCATCTGCCTGGTGAACGTTAGTGTGGCTATGGTCATCGGTCTGACCATCCTGAACACGCTGCGGCCCGGCGACCGTTGGCGCGGCCATTTAGAGGAAATCCGGGCCGCCGTTCAGCCCAAAGCGTTGACGGTTAAAAAAAGCGATGACCCGGACGCGCCGGGCGCGACGCTTGCCCTGCTACCCAACCTGGATTACTACGTTCCCAAAAGTCTGATCCGGCCGCTGTTCTACAACAACATCATTTCGGTTGTGTTGATGGCGTTGTTCATCGGCGCGGCCCTGCGGCGCGTGCGGGAGCGACAAACAGCGCAGGGCGACGCGGCCGGCGTGCTTGCCGTGGAGCGGTTCATCGAGGGCGCGTACCAGATTTTGATCCAGATGCTGGAATGGGTCGTTCTCGCCGTGCCGTTCGCGGTCTTCGGTGTGGTCGCCCAGGTGGTCGGTGCGGCCGGGCTGGGCGTGTTCAAGTTTTTGTGGGTGTTTTTGGCAATCGTACTGCTCGGCCTGTTCCTTCATTCGCTCGTTTATTATCCGCTGGTCGCGTGGCTGGTCGGCCGCAAGCCGCCGCGCGTGTACCTGGGGCGCGGCGCGGACGCGATCCTCACCGGCCTGTCCACCAACAGCAGCCTGGCGACCGTGCCCGTGACGCTGCGCTGCCTCGACCGCATGAACGTGTCGCCCGCCTCGGCTCGGCTCGCCGCGCTCGTGGGCACGAACCTGAACAACGACGGCATCACGCTGTACGAGGCGATGGCGGCTCTTTTTTTAGCGCAGGCGGTCGGCATGAATTTGGGGTTGGGCCAGCAATTCGTGGTCGTGCTTGCATCCATTATGGCTGGCGCGGGCGTGGCCGGCATTCCCGAAGCGGGCCTGATCGTGCTGCCGCTCGTGCTCGCCGCCGCCGGCCTGCCCGAAGCCACCGTCGCCCTCGCCCTGCCGCTTCTTTTGCCCGTGGACTGGATCATCGCCCGCGTGCGCTCCGGCGTGAACGTCATGAGCGACATGCTCGTCGCCATTTTGCTCGACCGGGGTGCCGGCTCCAACGTGGATTTTTCCACCTCTGAATTCCCGGCAGGAGATTTCGTAAGGTAATCTCCACCTCAGATAGCACGGTGTGCGCAGCGGCTCTCGCGCCGCCGCGAAATCAGCACAGGATGCACGCATGCTCCCTCTGCCGTCCTGCGCGAGGAAGCCGGTCCTGCCCTCGATGGACGAACTACACTTTCCGCATTCCCGACCGACCGCCCTCTTGGGCGAGGAGTTCTGATGAAACGTTTGCTTTCCGTTTTTACCGTGCCGCTGCTGCTGGCCGGGGCCGCCGCAGCGCTGCCCTGCCGGGCGCAGTCGGACACCGCCCGCGGTAACGCGGGCGGCGATGCCCCGCCGCCCATCAACCTGGACGCGCCCGCGACGCTCGCGCCGGGCACAACCCTATTTCGGCTGGAAGCGCGCGCGTTCGGCGGGGAGGAAGACCTTGTTTATGCGGGCCTGAGTCTTCGCTACGGTCTGCGTGGCGGCGTCGAGGCCATTTTGCGCGGCGCGTTCGCGGGCCGCGACCATTTGGCGCTTCCCAGCGGCGGCGGCGCGATCCGCCACGGCGGGACGGACGTGGAACTCGCCGCCAAGTACGGCGTGCCCGGTCTGCCAAACGTCGCTCTCCTAATCGGGGCGAGTTTCCCGGTCACGCCGGCCCAAAACGACGTTTACCTGACACTCGGCGTGGCGGCGACAGCGCGGCTGGGCGCGAACGGCGCGCTGTACCTGAACCCGCGCGCGGTTTTCGTGGACCACAACACCATCGCGGGAATCGGGCTGGGCGCGCGGCTGCGTCTCGCCCCGGCAATCTCGCTCGCGGGCGACTACACGCCCGTGGTTTCCGGCGACAACACCCGCGACGAAACAACGGGCGCGCGGCGGCGGCGCGACGTGTACGGCGTCGGCGTACGCTACGCCGTTGCGAAGAACGCCCGGCTGGAGATCGAGGCGGGCTATACCAACGCCACCGGCCCGACCACCGGCTTCGCGCTCACGCCCGGCCTGGGCAACAGCGGCGCGTTCTTCGTTTCTCTGACGAGCCGCCGGTAAGGCAAAGAAAACAAACCCATGCGACGAATGCTTTTTCCCAGTCTGATAACGACGCTGCTCGCTCTATGCCTCGTCCTGACCGGCTGCGGCGGCGGCAACGACACCTACAACCCCACGCTGGGGGGCGGTCCGGCCTCCTCGTTCACGCTCACGGTCGCGCCCCCGTCCGCGACCGTGACCCAGGGGCAGGCCGCGACCTACACGGCCACGGTAACGGGCGTCAACGGGTTTTCCGGCCCGGTGAGCCTGAGCGTGAGCGGTTTGCCGGAGAATGCTACTGCCCAGTTTGTCCCCCCCGTCGTCACGCCCACCGCGAACGGCGCGACGAGCACGCTCACCGTCGCCACGGGCGGGGCGGACGCGCCGGGCAACTTGCAGGGGACCATCCGCTCCCGCGCCATCTCGTCGCCGGGAACGTACACGCTCACCATCATCGCGACGAGCGGGGGCGTCACCCGCCGGGCGACCGTTCAACTTATTGTAGCGGTGGCCGGCACGCCGATGTTCGCGCTCGCCGCCGCACCCCCGTCGCAGTCCGTTGCGGCCGGCGGCGCGACCACCTACGCCGTCACCGTCACGGGGAGCAACGGGTTCTCGAATCCCGTGGACCTGAGCGTGACGGGGCTGCCCTCCGGCGCGACCGGCTCCTTTAGCCCAACCCAGGTCGCGCCCAACGCCACCGGCGCGACGAGCACGCTGACGGTGACGACGGTGGGAAGCACCCCCACGGGCACGTCCCCGCTGACGATCACGGGCACGAGCGGCAGCCTGACCAACCAGGCATCGGTGACACTGACCGTCACAGGCACGATTGGGGGCGGTACTGGAGTGCGGGGATATCCCTCAGACTCCGCAGTAGACTCCACGGGGCGGTTCCTCTATGTGGCTCAGCAAGGCGACATCTTTTATAATAATGGTACGTTCACGGGAGATGTCCGGCAGTTTAAGATCAACAGCGACGGCACGCTCACGCCGCTGGCGCCGCCGTCCTTAACGGCCGGCGGGGTCAGTCAGCCCCTGTCCATCGGCGCCCATCCGACCCTGCCCTTCGTTTATGTCGCCAACACCGGCGGCACCATCTCGCAGTTCCGTGTCGGCGAATTGGGCCAACTGGTCCCGCTTTCCGCAGAGCCGGTCCGACTGCGCCCGGGCGATCTATCGCCGCAATTCCCCGATCTCGGCTACCAGTATCTGCGTGTGGATCCGGGCGGCTTGTTCGTGTTCTCGATCAGCCACAATCCAAGCGGCAGCGTGGTCACTTCACTTCGCATCAACCCTGACGGCACGCTCACGGAGTTGAATCACGGTCGCGCCGTTTACCTGCCTGTGGGGATTACCGCAACCCCGCGCCTGGCCGGCGGGCAACAATACGTTTATACGGCGTCGCGTCGTTCCGGCTTTCTTTACCCGCCGGAGATCCGCACCTTCCGCGTTGACACCAACGGGACCCTGACCGACGCGGGCACCCTCAGCCTGGGAGACTTTGAGCCGCTGTCACTGACGGCAAGTCCGGACGGCAGTTATCTGTTCGCCACCCGCAGCAACTTCGGTAACGCGCCGCCGAGCGTGCTGGCGTACCGCATCAACGCCGCCGACGGATCGCTCACCGCGTTGAGCCAGGATCTTACGGCTGCGGGTTCGGCCCCGATCACGACGGACCCTTCAGGCCGCTTCGTTTACACGCCCGGGAGCGGCAGTGTCGAGCCGTTCCGCGTCAATGCGGACGGCACGCTGAGTCCGCTCGCGTCCGTCTCGGTCACCGCGCCCGGTCCCATCTCCTCGCTGCGCGTCCACCCCAACGGGCAATTCCTCTACGCCACCAACCTCGGCGGAATAGACGAAGCGATCGTGAGCGTGTATCGCCTCAACGCGGACGGGACGCTGACGCCCCTGTAGGGCCGACGGGAGAAACCTCATGAAACGCAAAATCCTTGTGCTTACCCTCCTCCTGGCCGCCCTCGCCGCCCTCATTCCCGGCTGCGGCGGCGGGGGCGGCGGCTCGCACTCGACCGGCCGGATGACGCTGACGGTCATCTGGCCGGAACAGAAGGCGCGTCTGGTTCCCATTGCCGCGAAAAGTATCAAGGCGGTGCTGACGAACGACGCCGCGCAGCCGCTCGGCGAACGGCTGATCGTGGGCGGCGACGGGCCGCCCGCCGGTGAATCCACCGTGACCTTCGACAACCTTTCGCCCGGACAGGTCACGCTTTCGGCCACGGCCTTTCCCGGCGCGGACGGAACGGGCGTCGCACAGGCGACGGGTGCTGTTCCGGCGACCATCGTTTCGGGCCAAACGACCCGCGTCACCGTGACAATGGCGAGCACGATTGAGAGATTGGAGATCACCCCCGAAAACCCGTCCATCGCCGTCGGCGAGAAAGTGCGGCTGACGGTGACGCCCCGCGACGCCGCCGGCAACGTCGTCCTCGTCCACTCCTCGCAGTTCCTTTGGGTGAACGCGAACGCCAGCATCGCCACCCTGATAAACGAGGGCGGGCAGGTGAACGAGGCGACCGGCGCGGCCGTGGGCACGGCGCAACTCACCGTTTCCGAAACCGAGTCGGGCAAGAGCGCCAGCACGACTGTGACCGTCACCACCTCCTCGGGCGGCGGCTGCACCCCCGGCCCCGTGACCGGCCCCGGCGGCTACCCCGCCAATGCGCCGTGGCCCAAGGCCCTCCACGACAACCAGAACACCAACCGCGGCGGCGCGGGCGGCGCGACCGGCGTCCTGAAGTGGATCGTGAACACGGGCGTGAACTCCACGATAGGCAGCACCGCTGCGGTGATCGGGCCGGACGGCACGGTATACGCCGGCAACAGGTTCTCACGGAGCATTTTCGCTCTGAACCCGGCGGATGGGACCAATCTGCGTGAGTTACAACAACTCGGTTCGAATCCGACGCTCGGCGCCAACGGCCTCATTTACGCCAGCAACTCCAGTGGCCTGTTCGCCGTAGACCTTCAAAGTGGGACCACCCGATGGAGCCTGCCCAACCAAACGGGCATCGGCCCTGCCATCATCGGCGCCGACGGAACCGTGTACGTCTACGCCTTTGTGCGCAACGCCCAGGGCACGTTCATCAACACCGTCCTGGCACTGGACGGGGCGACCGGCGCGCAGAAATGGGCGGTCCCCAGTGAGAACGGCGCGGGCGCAATGGCCCTGGGCGCGGACGGCACCGTGTACGCCCTGTCGCCGGGAGCCGGCCTCAACGCCATCGAAGGCCGGTGCGGCACGATCCGGTGGACCTTCGCTCCCGTCGGGGGCGGCGTCGTGAGTACGGGCGCCTCGGTCGGGGCGGACGGCACGATATACGTACTGGCGGATAAGCCCGGCAACACCAGCGCTCATATGTATGCCATTGACCCTACTTCCGGCATTGAGAAGTGGCAGATCAGCGTTGGTAGCAAATTCGGTCCCCCGTCCATCGGCGCGGACGGCACGCTCTACCTGGCGTATAGCGGGGTGCTCACGGCGCACGACCCGGCTAACGGCGCGGTGAAGTGGTCGTTCACCGCGACCGGGCCAGACCCGAGCTCGTTCCACCAGCCGGCGATCGCCTCCGACGGCACCGTCTACTTCTCGGCGAGGACGATCGAGTCGGGTAACTCAATCAGCAGACTGTATGCTATTGACGGCGCGACCGGCGCCGAGAAGTGGCGGTTCCCGGTTCCGGGTCCCCGCCCCTTTGTCTCCACGCAGTTCGTCGGCCCGGTTATCGGCCCGGACGGCACGGTCTACCTGTCCGACGACGACAACGGTACCTTGGTCGCCGTCAAGTAAACACGCCGGGGGCGGAGCGGCCTGCTCCGCCCCCGACCGTCACGCGCGGCTCAGGTCCCCATGAAACGTAAGGAGAACGACATGATTCGGAAATCGCTCGGTTTCGCGGCGGCAGTCCTCGCGGCGGCGACGCCCGCGCTGGCCGGGCAGAAATTGGTCCTGAACGGCAAGACCGCCTCGACCAACGTGCGGATGATCAACGGCAGCGCCTACGTCAGCCTGGCCGACATCGCCCGCGCGCTTGGCATGATCGTCGTCAAGCGCGGCGACAGTTACGAGATCACCAAGCCCGGCGGGGCCAATCAGGTGGGCGGCAACCTCCAGGGCAAGGTCGGCGACCTGCTGTTCGACGGGCAGTGGCGCTTCCAGGTGCTGAGCGTCCAAACGCCGGATGCGTATTCGGTGAAAACGCCCGGCATGCAGGGGCTTTTCCGCGGCATTAGTTCGATCCAAAACGACGAGAACACCCGGCTCGTGCGCGCCGCGCCGGGCTTCAAACTCGTGGTGATCCAGTGCCGCATGGCGAACGGGCAAAAGTCCCCGCAAACGTTCTGGCTCGCCCAAAGCAGCGGCGTCAACAACGCTTTGACGGACACGCAGGGGGAGTCGTATGCCCCGTTCGGCTATGACCTGGAAGGGGCGCCGACCCAAAGCAAGACGCTGCTGCCCGGCGCGGGAACGTCGTTCCCGATCCTGTTCAGCGTCCCCGATGCGACCCAGCTCAAAGACCTGGTCTTCACGCTGCGCAACAACGACTTTTCCGCCAACAAGCCCAAGGTCAGCGACGTGCGCGTGTCGCTGCAATAGATAGAAAAACGAAGACGTAAAAAAGCCCCCGGCGAACTTGCCGAGGGCTTTTTTACATCGAAGTCGCGCGCGCTTTATCTGCTCGCTTTTGCCAGCGCCTGCTTGACCAGACCGGGAATGTCGGCGGTCGTGTCCGCGACGGGCACGCCGGCCGCCTTGAGCGCGTCCACCTTGCTTTGCGCGCCGCCCGACGTGCCGGAAACAATGGCCCCCGCGTGGCCCATGCGCTTGCCCGGCGGCGCGGTGCGCCCGCCGATGAAGCCGACGACCGGCTTGGTCATCGTGTTCTTGATGTACTCGGCGGCGACCTCCTCGTCCGACCCGCCGATCTCGCCGACCATCACGACGACCTTCGTGTCCGGGTCCGCCTCGAACAAGGGAAGAACGTCGGCGAAGGTCATGCCTAAAATTGGGTCGCCGCCGATGCCGACAGCCGTTGTTTGACCAAGACCGGCGCGCGTCAGGCTGTCAATGATCTCATAGGTGAGCGTGCCGGAACGCGACACGAAGCCGACCGGGCCGGGCGAAAACGACGGGGCGGGCATGAAGCCGATCTTGCACTTATCCACGCTCAGCAGGCCGGGGCAGTTCGGCCCGACCAGGCGCGTTTTGCCCGTACTCTTGACGAACCGGACGGCCGATACCATCTCCTGTATCGGGATGAACTCGGTGACGCAAACGATCACGTCCACGCCCGCGCTCGCGCCCTCGATGATCGTGTCGGCGGCGAATCGCGGCGGCACAATGACAAAATGGGCGTTCGCGCCGGTTTTTTCCACGGCCTCGGCCACCGAATCGAACACGGGCACGCCGCGCTCGGTCGTCGTCCCGCCCGCGCCCGGCTTGACGCCAGCCACGACCTGCGTGTTCGCGTAGTCCATCATCTGGCCCGTGTGAAACGAGCCTTCGCGTCCCGTGATGCCGCTCACGACAACCCGCGTCTTTTCGTCAATCAGGATGCTCATGAAAGTGGGTTTGCTTGCTTGGGCTACGCTTTGGTACGCTTCATGTAGTAGGAAACGACCTCTTCGACGTACTCCTCACCCTCGCCGTCCGCGTCGGCCGCGCCGCCGCCGTCCTCGCCCGCGTCCACGTACGTCACTTCGCTGGTCGTCACGCCAACGAGTTCCCAGCCGTCTTCGCCCAGTTCGTTGAGCATCGTCTCGTCGTCCTCGTCGCTGTCCGCGCTGGTCACAATCTTGTATTCGTAGGCCGCCATGTTCTCGTTCTCCTTGTTTGTTTACCGGGGACAGCGCGCCGCCGCTGCCGTGTCAGTTTACCGCCTCGGCGGGCGAAAGGAACCGCTCGACGAACGTTCGGTCGGCGGTAAAGACGGGAATTTCGCGGTCCGCGACCCACGCGCGCCGCGTGACCGGACCGTCACGGCCGGCCCGTTCTTCTTCGACGGGCACAATGCACGCGCCGCGCTTCATCTGCGTGGGGTAGTCGCGGCTCCAATTGATCTGGCAGTGCGAAAAAAGCAGTTCCTGCTGCTGACCCCAGGTTTTGCCATGGAGCAGCGTCTGCGCCTCCTTCACGCCCAACGTTCTCGCTAACTCCGCGTGCGCGGCCATGCTGACCGAGTTGCGCGTCGCGTCCTGCTGGCGCCACACGAAGTAGTTCGTCACCTCGGCCGGCGGCAGAATAAAGGCGCGGGCGTCGAACACGGCCCGGCGGCCCAGGCGCAGGCTCATCTCGGCGGAGGCGATCCCGGCCGACACACTCACCGTCTTGTCCAACTCCTTGTCGAACCAGGCTTGCGTGTCAAACGTTTGGTCGTCGCGCACCAGCACGCTGATCTCGTCGGACTGCACGTAGGCCATCTGCGCCCCGCTGATCTCGCGGCAGAGTTCGGTCGCCACGGCGATCATGTGCTCAACGAAATCAGGGTCGAACGGCCGCTTCATGTCCCGCGTGAGCGTATGAAAAGCCTTGCCGTCGGCACGGACCACGAGGGGCAGCCGGGGCGTCAGGCGCGTCTTCCACACGCTCTCGTAGCGTTTCATTCGGTCGCCGAGGCTGTCACGGCTCACGGGGCGAGACGCTTCCACAAATCAATCGGTTTGTCCACGGCGGGCGGGTCATACGGGAAGGTGATTTTGCGGCCTTCGCCGGCCGACTGGTAGGCGGCGAGCAGGATTTTGAGGACCTCGCGGCCGTCTTCGCCGGTCTCGATGGGGTCTTCCTTGCCCTGGACGCAACGGGCGAAGTGGGCCATCTCCTGCGGGAACCCGTAGTTCCAAACCTCCTCGTACATGGTGAAGGTCCAGCCGCGCGTTTCACCTGCCTTTTCGACCGCGTAGCCGTAACCGGTCTGGCTGAAGGTGGAAAGCGCGTTGCCGCGGAGCAGGTCCGCCCGCGTGTTTCCCTTTGAGCCGTAAATCTCGCAGCGGTCGTCCACGCCGCCCGGCTTGGCCCACGAGTTTTCGGCCAGCCCGATCTTGTTGCCCTCATACTCGACGATGACGAGGGAGTGATCCTCGCCCTCGGTTTTGTCCTTGTGAACGTAGGTGCCGAGCGTTGCCGACACGCTTTTGACCTTCGGTTTGCCGAAAATCCAGCGGGCATACTCAACGCTGTGGCAGCCCATGTCGAGCAGTACGCCGCCGCCGGAGCGGTTCACGTCCCAGAACCACGGTTCGTGCGGCCCGTCGTGTTCCTCGCTTTGCTTGACCAAAAACGGCTCGCCTAGCGCGCCCTCGTCCACCAACTGCTTGGCGCGCACGTACTTGGGCGCGAACATTAACTCCTCGGCGTACAAAAGCAGCACGCCCTGCTGCTTGCACGTTGCGATCATCTCGTCCGCTTCGGCCAGCGTGCGGCAGAGCGGCTTTTCGCAAACCACGTGCTTGCCGGCGCGGGCCGCGTCGAGCGTCACGCGGTGGTGCAGGTCGTTGGGCAGCGCGAGCGTGACGACGTCCACGTCCTTCAAGGCCAGCAGTTCGCGGTAATCCTCGAAGGCGTGGGGGATGCCGCGTTCGCGCGCGAACCGGCTCGCTTTGCCCGGCGTCGGCGAGGCGACGGCAACAACAGTGGCTTCCGGCACGAACTTTTGGATCGCGTGCGCGTGAATGTCGGCCACGAAGCCCGACCCGATGATGCCAAAACGGACTCGGTCCGGCACGTTGGCCTCCTAATCGTTGCCGACGAGCGAGACGATTTTCTGCGCGGCCTCCTGCATGGTCGCGGCGGGCAAAAGGTCGGTTTCCTTGAGCAGGGCAAGGCCCTCCTCGGCGTTCGTTCCCGCGAGCCGGACCACGATGGGCACCTGAACGTTCAGCATTTTCGTGCCTTCGATGATGCCGCGGGCGACTTCATCGCCCCTCGTGATGCCGCCGAAGATGTTGATGAGCACGCCCTTGACGTTCGGATCGGACAGAACGAGGTCGAGGCTGTTCTTGACGGTTTCGGCCTTCGCGCCGCCGCCGATGTCGAGGAAGTCAGCCGGCTCGCCGCCCGCGCGCTTGACCTCGTCCATCGTGGTCATCACCAGCCCGGCCCCGTTGCCGATGATGCCCACGTTGCCGTTCAGGTGAACGTAGTTGTTGATGCCGCGCCGCCGGGCTTCCTTTTCGTAGTCGTCTGTTTCCTCGCTGGTTTCGCCGAACTTGGCGAGATCGGGGTGGCGGAAAAGCGCGTTGTCGTCAATGCCGATCTTGGCGTCGCCCGCGATGAACGTTCCGTCATGGGTGACGACGAGCGGATTGATCTCGGCGAGGCTCGCGTCGTTCTCGACGTAGGCCGTGTACAGGCTTTTGAGGAACGGGGCGAGTGCGGCGAGTTCGCCGGCCGGGATGCCGCCCTCGGTCGCCACCTGCCGGATGGCGAAGTCGCGCACGCCCAAAAACGGGTCCACGGGCAGCCGACCGATGGCGTCCGGGTGGCTGTGGGCGACTTCCTCGATGTCCATGCCGCCCTGCGAACTGACGATGAAAACGTTGCGCTGCGTGGCCCGGTCGGTCGTGATGCCGATATAGTATTCCTTCGCAATCGGCAGCACCTCCTCGACCAGAACCGCGTCAATCCGAAGGTTGCCCTTTGCCTGCTCGAAGTAAAGTTCCTTGCCCAGAATCGAGGCGGCGAAGTCGCGCGCCTCGTCGGCCGTTTTCGCCACCTTGACGCCGCCCGCTTTGCCCCTCCCGCCCGCCAGCACCTGCGCCTTGACGACGGCCTTGCCGCCGAGCGCGTTCGCGGCCTCGAAAACCTGCTCCGGCGTGGTCGCCACCTGCCCCTTCGGAACGGGCACGCCGTATTTGGCGAGCAGTTCCTTCGCCTGGTATTCCTGTAATTTCATGTTCGTCGGTGTCCTTGAATGCGCCCCAACTGGGGTCGCCAAATTATAGCCGTTTCGCCGCCGGCCTTTTCAACCGTGCGCCCGCGTCGAAGCCGCAAACGAAAAAGGCCCTGCCGCTCGCGGGAACGGCAAGACCTTTCGGAACGAGGACGCGCGGCCGGAAACGGGAATCATGCTCCCGCGCGTCCCGCCGCGCAAACTCAGCAGAGCACGGTAAAGGGTTTGGTACTCGCCGCGATAAATTCGTTGCCTTTGTCGTCTTCCAAGAGAAGCACCTGTAGCAACGCCCGCGACCAGGTATCTGTTGGGTCACGCCTGCTCCGGTTCGTCTACCGCCCTGTTGACGTGCCGCGCAGACGGAGCCGGAAGTAAACCCACTGCTCGCCCTTGCCCGATGGGAACACACCGTCGACGTAGTCCTCCACAGGCACACCAGCGCGCGGGCAGGCGATGGCCGCCCCGGAATAGACGATGGTATGGCCCTTCAGACGCAGAGAGACAGGAGCGCCAAGCGAAGTGCCGTCCTCGGACACGGCGGGATGAATCATCAACTCGGAAGCGCCGTCTTCGGCGCTGAGTAGATAGAAGCGCCCGGACTTGTCCTGGGTGAACCGGCAGTACGGCCTGCCGCGCAGGGGAAGGCGCACCTCTTTGATAATCCTATCCCCTTCCAAAACCGCATGGTGGGTTTCTACTTGGCCCTGCGTTGTTTCGCCACTGAGCCAGTAGAGGACGTGCAGCCGCCCGCGCATATCTATATAGGCGTCCGTCTGCGCGTTGCCGCACTCGACAAGCGGGAACTGCGCCGTGGGTTTTTCTTCCCGAACAGGCGTGTCCCGCAACGCGGCTGCGGCGCTGCCCCCGGCGCGCCGGGGCGATTGCCAGCAGGTGACGGCGTTGAAGACGTAGGCGAAGGCTTTCTCTGGCCGGGTGTAGCCGAGCGTCTCCCAGAGTACGTCGCGCGTCGCCACCAGCGAGAGGGGCGGCGCGCCGCCTTCCGCGCCAGGAAGCACATAGGCATAGCAGTGGCGATAAGCAAGGGGAACGATCTGGAAGCGCCATCGTCCCTCTTTGCCCTGTCGGCACGCCCACCGAAACTCGCCCGGCTTGTCGCCGTTGCTTTGCAGCACGTACAGGTCGCCGCTGCGGGTGTTGATGCCGGCGGCGCCATAGGGCCAGTTGGTGCGCGCCCAGGCGCCGGGAACGGCAGCCTCGCGCACAGCGGTTTTGCCGTTGTTCCGGGTAACGCTCCACAGGCGCGGCAGCCCATCCGGCCACCCCACGATATGAATCTGTTCGTCCGGCCCGGCAAGCAGGTTGACCGGTTCGCGCCCAGCCGCCCCTTCGGCAAGCACCACCCATCCCTTTGGCAGTCGCTCGGCCAGCCGCCATCGGCGGGCCATGTCCGCCGCGCCTGTCGAAACCGTGTACGCGGTATACAGACGCCCGGTTCGGGTTCGCACGATGCGGGTCTGATGACCACCCCAGGCGTTGCCTCCGTCACCGGTCGCGGCTTGAGCGGTAACGAGTTCCAGGCGCTCTATGGCGGGCAGGGGTGCAGGCATGATGGCAACGGATACCTTTGCTTTTTCGTGAGCATTCGATGACGGATGAGCGTACGACTCTCAACAGCGTATCACGCGTCGTTAGACGGGTGTTTACGCCGTAGGGCCGGTAACCAGTCGGTCGGCTTCGGCGGCGAGGGCGAAGTCTTTTTCGGTGATGCCGCCCGAATCGTGCGTGGACAGGGCGAGCGTGACCTTGCTGTAGCGAATGTCCACGTCCGGGTGGTGGTCGGCGGTTTCGGCCGCCGCGCCGACGCGGTTCACGAAGGCGAGGCTTTGGGCGAAATTGGCGAACGCGTACGTTTTGGTGAGGGCATTGTTTTCGATCTGCCAGCCGGTCAGCGTGCCGAGTTGCTGCTGAATCTGGTCATCGGTGAGTTTGGGAACGCGCATGGTTTTTCCTTTCGCAAACGGGAAGCGGTTCGCCGCCGCGCGCTAACAGTCCTGCGCTACAACGCCCGCATGGAACTGTTATTGCTGGGAGCGAGCGCGGGAGCGCCGCCGTCGCCATCAAGCGGCCGGTGGGGTAATCTTGGCCGCCGATTTCAATCGGCGGCTACTTTCTTATTCTCTTACCGGAACATGCCGCGCAGCCAGTCGTTGATGAGGAAGTCCATGCGGCCGATCAGAAGCGACATGCGCGCCATGATGGTCGAGCCGAACATCGCCCCGAAGGCGAACATGAGCAGGTACCGTCCCACGCGGGCGGCGCGCGCGACGACCGGCTTGTTTTTCTGCTCGAACGAGAAAAAGAAGTAACTCATCACGCACACGACGATAACGAGGAACAGCGCGTTGTTGAGCGTTGCCGAAACGGGCGTCATCCAGTACGCGCCGGGCGCGCGCACTTCGGGCGGGGCGATAAGAGGCACGTTCACGGCCGAGCGGATGAGCGGGAACTGCACGGCGGCGTAGCGTTGAAAAGCCTGCCCGGCCGTGAAGCCGAAGAACAGGCCGACGACGAGGCGGCTCATCCAGGCGTGGCGGCGCGAATAGATGAGATAAAACAACAGGCCGCCCGGAATGGCGAACGCCCACCACCACTGACCCTCGCGCGTCATCGGTTCCCACCAGCGCGGCTTGAGCGTGTCGTTCCACGTCAGGTAGATCAGGTAGCCGGTGGCGAGGCCGATGAACAGGTGCTCGAAAAAGCGAAAAACCTTGTTCTCGCCCTGCAAGATCGAGTACAGGCCCAGCGTGCAGAGCGCGCCCATCCACACGATCACACGCGACAGCGTGGCGGGTTCGAGGAAAAGCCAATCAAGCATCAGCGGCGGCCTCGCAGCGCGCCGGCGCGGCGCGTGACGAACATCCCGACGTTGCCGAGCACGATCAGAAAAAGAATCAGGAAGTGCGAAAAGGAAAGCGCGGCCGAGGCTTTCGCGCCGAAGCCCGCCTTGCCGATCAGCACTTCGTACTCGCCCGCGCCCTTGAGGCCGTTCAGCAGCCCCTGAATCTGGCCGCTTTTCAAAAACGGGAACGCTTCGGGGGCCATCACGGCGGTGCAGGCGAACAACAGCGGGACCGGCTCGCCGGTTCCGGCCGCGCGGAAATAGGCGATCCAGGTTTCGAGCGTGTTCGCGCTGGCGATTTCGGTGACCAGGCTGATGTCGTCCACGGTTTTTACGCCCCGCATGACCGGCACCTGGGCAATCGGCGTCCCCTTGATGTCGGCCCCGATGGTTCCCGGAATGTCGCGCACCAGCGCCTTGAGGTTGAGCGCGGCGTCGCCGGCCTTGTAGCCCCAGTTGACGTAGTCGCGGCCGTATTCGTAGCCGTATTCCGGGGCGAGCTTTTCCGCCAGGCGCTGCCCCAGGTCACGGCCCTGCGGGTCGTTGAAAACGAACAGGGCGAAGCGCAAACGATGGCTCATGATCTGGCGCAGGGTGGCCTCGCACTGGGTCAGGTTTTCGGTCGCGGTCGAGGCCGAAAAGTTGGTCGAAACGATGATGAGTTTTTTGCCGGCGACCGGATCGCGGGCCACGCTTTCGATGGCGTCGAAGTAGCCCTGCGTTTGCGACAGCACGACCGGCTTCCCGGTCGGGACGCGCACCGCGAGCGGAATGGCGACCACGAGCGCGAGCAGCGCGTACAAAATGCGCCGGTCAATGTTTTGGAGCCGTTGAAAAAGCGCGACCACGTTTTTGTCAGAGTTCCTTGTCGAAGTAGGAGCCGCGCTCCAAACTGAGCCACAAACGCAGCGAGGTGGCGAGCGCGCCGATTCCCAGGCCGAGTTCAACGGCTAAGAGGGCGGGGGAGTTGACGCGGGTCAAAATCCAGTTGGCGACGTTTTCGACGCGGAAGTTCGCCGAAAAGCCCTCGTTCGGGATGGCGGCGGTGAGCGCCTGGCCGAGCGTGATCTGGCCCAGCATGACGATAAAGGCGGACGCGAGCAAAATCGTCGCCTCGACTGAGCGGAGCCGGAACGCGCGGTAGGCGGCCGACACGATGTAAAAGGCGATGATCGAAAACATTGCCGACTCAAGGCTGACCAGGCCGCCGTCGAAGCACAGTTTGAACGCGCCCGCGTTGTAGCGGTTCGGCCGATACTCCTTGAGCAGCCCGGAAACGGTGATGGCGATGAGCGCGCCGAACAGAACGACCGAAAAGCCCCAGCCCTTGCGCAGCCTTGCGATGTTGCGAAAATGAACCGTGGCGAGCGAGTAGATGCCCGCGCCGATGGCAAGCCCCTGCAAAACCTGGTTGACGTGGGCGACCGGCGTGAGGTACGGCGTCAAAAAGTTCGCGCTGTCCCGCCCGACCGGCCAGAAAAACTCGACCACGTAAAACAGGCCGGCAAGGAACGTCACCAGGGCGACGAGCGGCTTTCTGAACCGTCCCGGAATGCCCTGAAGGATGACGAACAGCACGGCCGAAAACGCGAGCGCGCCCGCGATGTACAGCCACAGCGAGGCTCCGTGTTGGGGGGTGAACAGCGCGCCCATTACTTGCCGGCCGCCTGTAGCATTTGGGTAAGCGGCACGGCCTTGTCCGCGAACACGTTCAGGAAAAGCGGGACGCCGAACGACAGCAGCAGCGCGCCGCCCAGAATGCACGCGAGCAAAACGCCCTTGACGATGTCCTGGCCGACCAGCGAGCCGAGCAGCGTGGGCTGGCGCGTCAGGTACGCGGTCGCGGCGTAAAACTCGTCGCCAATGATGACGTAGTCGCAGGCGGCGATGAAGAATGGAATCTGCGTCGTGGACGGCGTGCCCGCGACCTGGATCGCCCCGACCCGGTTGCCGTTTTCGGCGATGATGAGCGACTCGGCGTAGAACGTCCCGAACAGAAAGATGGACGCCACCTTTTCCCGGTTAATCAGGCCCGCCACGCCCGCCGCGAACGCGAACTGCCGGCTCGATAGAAAAAGAATGTCCTCGGAGCGGAACGCTTCGGGCCGGCCCGCCGCCGTGTACGCGCTGCGGATGGCCTCCTCGGCCACCGGCACGAGCGGCGGCGCGATAACGGGCAGGATCATCCGGTTGCCGTAACGGGCCGCCGTGTGCGCGACGCTCGACACGATGCCCAGCGCCTGAAGCGTCACCACGTCGAGGCCGCCCAGACCAATCGAGGCCAGGATCGGCCGCCCCATCTCGGTCGCGCGTCCAACCGCCTCGTCAATCGCGGAAAGGCCCGGAATGCGCCGGATGAACAGTTGCCGGCCGCGCTGGGCGAGCACGATCATCGTCACGATCACGGCCCCGAATAAGGTGAGCAAAATACGGGCGGCGGGCGTCGCGTGGTCCATGATGGGTTACTTCGCGTCCTCTTCCTCAATGGCGGCGATGAGGCGGTCAAGGGCGTTCGGCTCGCGCAAAAAGCGGGACAGGGTTTGCACGCGGTCGAGGCCGACAAGTCCGGCGAGAATCGGTCCTAACACGATCAGCCCCTGCGACAGCAGAAAGCCGGCGGGCCGGTGGATTTCGAGCAGCAGCAAAACCGGCGTTTGGAGGCCGCGCCCGGTCACTTCGTGGGCCACGCGCGCGATCAGGGCGTCGCGCTCGGACGCGGGCAGGGCTTCGTCCCAGGCGAAAACGGCGTCGTTCACGCGGGCGTTGTTCCCCGGAGCGCGCGGACCGTCTGCGTCACTTTATCTTCCTGCGCATCGTCGGTGAAGCGCAGGCGGACGCCGCGAAACGGCGCGAGCGGCGAATCCGGGCGAGCAAGCGGCGACAGGCACACGCCGTCCTTGCCGGCCGTTGCGCGTTTCACGTCCGGCCAGGCAAGAAAAAGATGCACGAACGGCCCGTTCGATACGTGCGCGCCCCGATCCGTGAGCCGATACGAGATCGGAAAAAGATACTCGGCAAGCGCGGACGTGAGTGAAACGAGCGGCACGAAGAGGGCGAGCGGGTGGGGCAACAGCAGCCGCCACAAGCCGAGCGCGACCGCGTAGGCGGCAAGCACGAGCGGCAGGCGCCACGGCTCCTCACGCAGGCGGTGGACGCGCCACGCGAGGACCGTCGTTTCCGCGCACTGCGTTATCGCGGCGGACTCAGCGGACGGCGGGCGCGGAAGCGCGGACGAGGAGGAAGACGGCATTCGGCGGTTTGTTACGTTCACGGCGGGAACGGAATGGGCCATTTTAACGCGGGGCCGGAGGGCTGTCAAGAAAAGCCGGGCGGGTCACTTTTTGCCGTCTGTCTCGATGCGCTCGCGCGGGGCAGTTGGCGAGAAATCGAGCCGATCCACTCCCAGGCCGCGCAGCACGGCGCGCTCGACGGCCGAAAAGTCGGCCGGTTCGTCACGGTCAAAGCGCATCGGTTCCTTGAGGCTGATGCACAGGTTGGTGATGAAGCGCGGCACGCCCGCGTGGTTCTGCGAAAAACTGTGCAGCATAAACGGGTGCATCAGGACCACGTCACCGACGCGTCCGGTAATCTGCCGGAAATCGCGGCAGTGGGCGACGAGGGCGGCGAAGTCGAACTCGTCGGGCCGGACGCCTTCGGGATGATCGGCGAGGAGCCGGGCAATGACCGGGACCGAGTCGGCGGCGAAGACGGTTCCGCCGTCGCGCTCGCCCACGTCGGAAAACAGCGGCGTGACCAGCAAACCCTGTTCGGGGCTGTCCAGGAAATGACGGAAAAAGTTGCCGTCCACATGCCAGCCTTTTACCTTTGGCGAGGGCGGCTCCCAGGGTTCGTCCCGGCCGCGCCAGAAGTTGATGACCCACTGACCGACGCCCACGTCGCGGCTGGCCGCGCGTTCCTCGCCACCGAGCAGTTGGCACACGGCTGCCCAGGCGCGTGGGGCGAACTCGCGCAGCAGCACTTTGCGCGACGGATACAAAAAGGCGAGCGGCTTTGCCCATGTCGCCGGGTCGGTCGGGTCGCAGCCAAGTTGCGCGCAGGCGTCGTCGGTGAGATCGCGGGCTGCGTCGCGCCCGAAGCAGTCGTGCAAAACGATGTGGCCGTGTTCGAGAAAGTGGGCGGTTTGCGAGTCGGTCAGTGGAGCGTCAGCAAGCGGCATGGATTTTCCCTTCGAGGTTTACGCGCCCGCGAATGCTTGCCGGAGCCGGGCGATGCTTTCGGGCACGGCGATGTCGGGGTCGGCCTTGCCCTCGAATTCCAGCGAGACGTAGCCGTTGTAGTTCACGGCCGCCAAAATTTGGGCCACGCGGTCGTAGTCCACGTCGAGCGTGTACCATTCGCCGCCGCCTTGATAGGTTTTCGCCTGCACGAAAACCGTGCGCGGGGCCATTTTTTCCAGCCGCTCGTACAATTCTTCGCGGAAATTTCCCGTGTCCATCAGCGCGCCCAGGAACGGCGAGGGCAGGGCGTCAAGGACCCGAATCACGCCTTCGGGCGTGCGCGTCAAGCCCCAATGGTTTTCGAGCGCGAGCAGCACGCCGCAGTCGGCCGCGTGCGGCAGGCACTTTTCGATGCTTTCGATGCACCAGCCGAAAGCGTCCGCCTCTTCATAGCCGGGCAGCGGCGGCTCGTCGCCGCGCCGGTCCATCAGTTCGTCGAACGAGGCGATGGTTCCCCAGCGGCCCGAATTGAGCCGGATCGCGGGAATGCCCATTTGGTACGCCAACTCGATGCAGCGCAGCGTGTGGTCCACGTTCTTTTGGCGCGCGGCCGGATCGGGCGACACAAAATTTTGGTGGATGGACAAACAAATCAGGTCCACGCCGTTCGTGAAAGCGTGGCGCTTGAGCCGCTGAAGGTAAGCGCGCTCCTCGCTTTCCATTTGCTGATGTAAAACGTCCACGCCTGCCACGCCCAGCGCGCCCGCATGGTCAATAACGGTTTCGATGGGAACCTTCGGGTCCCGAAAATGCCAGTACGAGTAGGTGGAAAGACCGAGTTTCACCGAGGCGTTGTTCATGAGGCTCCTTGAATTTCTAAAATACGCGGGGGAAAAACGTTAACTCGGAACGTCGCCGGTAATCTTGGCGACGCTTTCCTGGATGTTGTCCCACTCGAAAACCTTTTTCCAGTCGGGCTGGAAGATCGTCTTTTTGGCCTCCTCGATGGCCTTTTTCGCGCCGGCCGAAAAGTCCCAGTCTATCTCGTTAAAAACGATGGCGAGCGGGATGTTGATGTGACCGAGCAAAAAGTCGCGGGCGGCCTCGCGGGGCACGCCGCGCTTGATCGCTTCTTCCATCGCCTCGCGCATCACGACCACGCAGGTCGCGGCCACGGTTTCGCTCAGGGCCGGCTCCAGGATGACCATCTGCTCGACCGTGACGCGGTGCGAGCGCAGGATCGGCCCGAACATGGCGCAGGCAATCGCCTCGCCGCGCGCGAAGTCTTCTTCCGGCCCCTGCATCAGCGCGCTGACGATGGCTTGCTTGGCCTTGCCGGACCCGAAAAAGTCGCGCCGCGCCTCCATCGTTTCCTCGTCGTTGAAAACGGGCGGGTGGGCGGGGTGGGTGATGAAGTACGACACGTCCGCGCGTTCGGGCAGGTGTTTGGCGAACGGCGCGGCCGGATCGAGGCAAAGCACGATCGTGCCCGCCTTCAGGTCAGGAACGATGTCGTGGGCCACGGCCTTGACGAGTTTGTCGGGCACGGCCAGGATAACCGCGTCGGCCTCCTTCACGGCCTGGTCGCGCGGCGTGATCGTCAGGCCGCGCTCGCGCAGCCGTGCCTGCCCGGCCTCGCCGGGTTCGACGTACAGCAGGCGGTACGCCGGGTTCGTGCCCAGGGTGCCGGTCAGGCGAATGCCCATATTGCCGCCCGCCCCGAAAAGTGCGATGGTAGTCATTGTTCAGTTCTCCGATTCAGATTTTGGCCGCGGCTAACACTCCGGTCCGCTGCCCCGCCGGACGCGGCCGAAAAAGTCATCCGTTCCGACCTGTCCGCCTTTAAAGACGATTTCCAGGCCGTCGGCAAGACCGTCCTTCGCGTGCGCGCGGCACAGCGGCGAGCCGGGCGCGAGGGGGGCGCGCGTGGTCAGCGCGTCAATGCCGAGCGTTTGGGCGACGCAGCCGGACGTATCGCCGCCGCAAACGGCGGCCCGGCGCACGCCGGTTCGGGCGAGAATTTCGCGCAAAATGCGGCCGAGCGCGTTGCCGAGTTGCGCGCCGGGCAGCGCGTTCGCGTCCACGCCGCCCCGGCTGGTGTAAACGACCACGCCGGGGCGGCGCGCGTCGCTGCTCAGAACGCGAACCGCGGCGTTTGCGGCCCCGGCTTCGTCAACGTTCGCCGGGTCAAGCGCGACGAGAACAAAGCCGTTTTCCTCCGCCCAGGCAATTTGCCGCTCGGTTACGGGCGAACAACTGCCGGACACGGCGATGACTTGCGGGACGGGTTCGGCGTTGAATGTCGGCGGCGTGCCGGCCGCGCCCGTTGCCTGCCAGCGGGCCGCGAGCGCGTATTCGACCGCGGACGAGCCGGCGCAGAAAACGGGCGCGGCGGCCTCGGTCGCCGTTTGCCACAGCAGCCGCCCGATTGTGGCGAGGTGCGCGTTTGTAAGGGTGTCGAACAGGAGGATGCGCACCCCGTCGCTTACCTGCTGTTGCAGCCGCGCGTTTACTTCATCGTCGGAGCCGGCCAGGTCGAGGAAGTTCATCAGGCCCATCGGCTGGCCGGTCTGTTTTCGCAGATGGACGCGCAAATCGGCCTCGTTCATCGGCGTGACCGGGTGGCGGCTCATGGTCGGGTGGCGGTCCAGGCGAAAAACGGCGCGCGGATCGTCGGCGCGCACGCGGGCGAACAAATTGCCGAAAACGCAGAACCGGCCCAGCGGCGGTGCGCCGACCACGAGCGGCACGCAGGCAGCAGCAAAAACGTCCTGTCCGATCTCGATGGCCCGCCCGATGCTTCCGATTTCGGGGGAGGAATCGAAAGTCGAGCAGACTTTGTAATGGACGAGCGGCGTGCCGAGCGCGCGTAAACTCTCGAAGGTAGGACGAAGCGCGGCTTCCATTTGGCCGGTCGGCAGCGCGCGGGCGGCGCTTGCCACGCCGACCGCGCGGGCGTCGGGGAAGCGCGCGAGGTCGCCGGGCGCGGGCGGGCGCAGAAACAGCACGGCGGGAATCCCGGCGCGTGTCAGCGCCTCCATCGCGTCGGTCGAGCCGGTGAAATCGTCGCCGACAAAGGCCAGAAGCAGGTTTGTCGAGGCAATAATAGTCACGCGCGGCTATTCCAGAAGCCAGCGGTGGCCGCAGGCGGCGCAGCGACCTTCGAGAACGCTTGCCGAGCCGGTCGGCCCCGGCTGCTCGGCGGCGACTTCCGCGAAGTCCACGTTTTCCGAACCGCAGGCGGGGCAGCGTCCGGCGGCTTCGGCAAGCGCGCTCATGTCCTGCTCCTCGTCCGGCGTGAGCGCGCCGGGTTTTTCGGCGGCGATCCGCCGCGCCCGCTCCTCGTCCGGGGCGGCGACCTGCACCCAGATGTAAACGGCGTGGTAGCCCGTCATTGCCCCGCCGGTCGCGTTGCGAATCTGCTGGTTGGCGAGGCGGCAGCGGATGCCGGCCCGTTCGAGGCGCGAGCGCAGCAGTTCGGCCTCGATGTCGTTGCGGCACTGCGCGATGGTAATGAGATTGGGCACGCGGGGTGTCACTCCTTGCTGCCGAATTTTACTAATGTTTGGCGCAGTTCGGGGCGCGTTCGGGCGTAGTCGGCGAGCGGGATGTTTTGCACGGCGGCTTCCCAGCACTGTTGAAGGGCGCGCACGCCGGCCGCGGGGCCGCCGGGGTGGGCCATCACGGCCGCGCCCGCGAGGTAGAGCAGGTCGGTCGTGGGCACGCGCCGGTAGGTTTCGGGCGTCTGCCCGCCCCACTGACCGGACGACACGACCGGCAAAACGGGCGGCGTGCCCAGCAGCGGCGACAAGCAGTCGTTCATCGCGGCCACGACTGAGTCGTCGGGTTCCCAGAACTTGCCCGCGATGCCGTTGACGTGCAAATGGTCCGCGCCCGCGAGCCGCCACAGCGTTTGATAGGGCTGAAAATCCATGCCGAGAGCGGGGCAGCGCGTTAGCATCGCCCAGCCGTTGCGGTGGCCGTGGATGGGCAGTTGTGAATGGCGGCGCAGCCGTTCGACGCCGACAAGCCCGACGCTGTTCAAACTGACCATCACGCACGTTCCGCCATGGGCGAGAACGGCGTCATGGTGGGCAAGCATCGCGTCCAGTTCGTCGGAAACGTTGAAGGCGTACATAACCTTGCGGCCGGTGCGCTCGGCGTGATCGTTAATGACCGCCATGACCGCCCGGACGCGCGCGGCGAGCGGCGCGTGCGGCGGGTTCGCCATCAACTCGTCGTCCTTGATGAAGTCCGCGCCCGCGTGGGCCAACGTACGGACGAGTTCAGCGGTTTCGTTTGGCGACAAACCGACGCTCGGCTTGATGATGGTCCCGATCAGCGGCCGGCCGTGGACGCCGGTCAACGTTCGGGTGCCGTCAATGGCGAACTGCGGGCCGGGGTGCGCGTTGGCGAAGGCTTGCGGCAGTTCCAAATGCGTCAGGCGCAGGCCGCTGATTTCGGACAAATCGAACACGCTGCCGGCGACCGTGGCGACGAGCGTGGGCAGGTTCGCGCCCATGTTTTCGAGCGGGTAGGAAAGCGTGACTTCCGCGCGATTGTACGCGCCGTCCCAGCCGCCTTTGGGCACTCGCGCGCCGGGCAGGGACGGCGCGGCCCCGCTTTCGAGCGGCGTGATCTTTTCAACGCGCGCGCCGAAACGTTCGCGCAGTTCGTCGGTTTCGCCGGGCAGTTTGATGAAGCCGCCCGTGCCCTGGAGGCCGAGCATCACGTCGAGCGCCTCTTCGACGAGGAAGGCCGTTTCGATTTGGTAGGTCGCCCGGACGCGCTCGCCGCTCACGGCCGAACCGCCGTTCCCGCGCGGGCCGACTCGTAGGCGGCGAAAATGAGCCGCACGGTTTTCAGATTATCCTCCCCGTTCGTTTCGGCAAGGTTGGGGTCGCGGGCGCGAATGGCGGCGAGCAAATTGGCGCAGCACGGCACCATGCTGGACTGGACGAGATCGTAGGCCGGGTCGGCCCAGGTCAAGCGCGGCGGCGGCACGCGCGAAACGCGCGTTCCCGCGTCCGTCGTAACGGCGAGGCGGCAGCCCGGCCCCAGTTCGACCGAGCCGTGCTCGCACTCGACGAGCACGAACGTTTCGGGAAAGCGTTCGTTTTCCAGCCGGCTGGCGTAACTCATCTCGCAGACCACGGTTGTGGAGGCGTCGGCGTTCGGGCGGCGCATTGTCAGCATCACGGTTGCCACGTCCTCGCCCTGGATTTTTTTGTGCGCGCGGTGGGTTTGGCAAAAAAGCGCGTCGGCCTCGCCGAATAGGAACCGGGCAACGTCCAAAACGTGGCTGCCGATGTCGGTGAGCAGAAACTGTTCGAGCGTGGCAAGGAACGGCTGATTGTCGAAGACCGGGAACGAGGACGAGAACTGAATCCGGGCGCGGAACGGATGTCCGAGCGCACCGCCTTCCAGAACCTTCGCCAGTTCGCGGATCGGCGTTTGCCAGCGCCAGTTCTCGTGGACGAAAAAAGGCACGTTCGCGGCCCGGCACGTTTCGACCATTTTTTCGGCTTCGGCAAGCGAGGTCGCCATCGGCTTTTGGCAGATCGCGGGCAGGCCGTGGCGGGCGGCCAATTCAACCAGCGGTGCGTGCGTCTCCACGGGCGTGATGATGTCCACGAAGTCGAGTTTTTCGTTAGCCAGCAGCGCGGCCGGGTCGTCGTAAACGGCGGGAACGCTGCGCTGGCGGGCGAGTTCTTCGGCCCGGCCCCGGTCCGGGTCGCACACGGCGTCGCAAACCGCGCCGGGCACTTCGCCCCAGGCCGCCAGTTGAACGCGCGCCCAGAAACCGGCTCCGAGGACCGCGAAGCGCAGCGGCGCATCGTCGTTCACTTTTCTTCCTCGTCCATACGCGCGACGGCGTAAGGCAGCAGGTCGAGCGTGACGAAACCGTCAACGGTGGTGACGCGCTCGCCCGGCGGGGCGGCGCGGAAGGCTTCGGGTTCGTTCATCGCCGCCCTCGCGGTCGTCTCGTCCAGGAGCGTCAAGCGCGTATAGCCGCCGACCGGCACGCGCATTCGTTGCGCGGTGGGGGTGAGATTGGCGACGAGGGTTCGGCGGCGTCCGTTTTTCATCAAGACCAGACCCACGGCCGCGAGCGGGTCGCTTGTTTCGAGCGGCATCGCCTGCCCGCCCGCGAACTCGTTCACGTCGGCCAGAACGTGGTGCAGCGGCGCAACGCCCAAATTGGAAAGGATGCCGTGCGGCCCATGCGTTGCAAAATACGTCACGCTGTTTGCGCCCGCTTCGGCCAGATAGCGAAGGCTGCCCAGCGTCCAGGCCGCCGCGAGGAGCGAGCCGAGGCGCGGGTCCGCTTCCGGACCGGGAAAGCCGTTCGCGCCCCTGCGCGGCGTCAGCGTGACGGGCGATACGGCGAGAAAACCGTCGCCGGCGAAGGTGCGCGCGGTCCGAACGGCTTCGGCCTGCGAGGCGAGGTTTTCCATCAGCGTCGCATCATCGAAGGCGTGAACCTGTGGGTTCAGGGCGAAAAACGCGCCGTCCGTGGGGGCTTTCGGGGCAGGGCGTTCGCGGTTCAGTTCGGCGAAGTTTGTTGCCACGCCGGCCAGAAGGGGAATGTCGGGGGCGTCTATGCTCAATTGGCAGTACGCCGCGTTGAGCACGGCGCGGGGTGTCGTTTGGCCGCCCGCGCCCGCGTGGATCAGCCAGCGCGTGACGGGGGGCGCGAGCGCGTTTTCCTCACGCGCAAAGGCGGCAAAAGCGCGGTCTGCGGCCTCCGCGTCGGGCGGAGCGTAAACGGCGAGTTCCAAGCCGGTGTCAAGCGCGTTGGCTTCGTTCACGGCGGCGCGCAGCACGGTCAGCCAGTCGTTGTGCGCGAGGCGCAGTTCGGCGCGCAGGTGCGAAAGGTTCAGCCGCCGCAACCGTTCGCGCACCAGCGACGAAATAGATTCGTCGCCCCAACTCAGGCCGAGCGCGGGCAGCAGGCGCGGGTTGCCGCAAAGCGTCAGCGTGACTTCCGGCGCTGGCCGCCGATGACTGATCTCCTCCGGTACGTTCCCGCGCAGTGTCAGCGTGACTTGTTGGCGCGCGCGCTCGCCGGCCGGGACCAGAACCGGATAGGGCAGCGCGAGCGGCGTTCCGTAGGTTTTGAACGAGCCGTCCGTCCAGTTGCGCTGGTCCTCCATTTCGAACACCTCGCCGTCGAAGCGCACTTCGGCATCCAGGCCGGGCAAAACGTTGTGCCGAAGCGCGCGAACGTCCAAAAATGGCTGGTGCGGCGCGATGCGTTGGGGGAAGGCCGACTTCTCGACAGAGCCGTCCGTGTGCTCAACCTCGACCGGCAGGCCGGCGCATTCACGGTCCGGGTGGAGCACGCACAGACCGATCCGGTTGCGCGAAAACGTCGTCCGCGCCTCGCCGTCGAAGGTGTAAACGAGCGTGCCGTCAGCCGCGCTCGTTAGCGTGCCGCGCCACGCAAAGTCCACGTCGCCCTGCCGGCATTCGGCGTCGAAGGAAAGACGAAAGGCGTCGGGGCCGGTTTCCTCGACGACCAGGTTTGACACGCGCGACGTGACGGTGCCCCATTTGTCGTCGCGGACCGCGCCGTAGATTGCTCGAATCACCTCGCGCTCGCGCAAACGCACGCGCCGCACCCAGCCTGTCGCTTCCTCGAAGGTGAGCGTCAGCAGGCCGGCGCGCAGCATTCGGACGGGCGCGGGCGGGGCGGGGCGGCCGTGGCGCAGGCGGTTGATCTCATCGGTTGGGGAAGGCATGGACGCGCAAACAGGTTCCACGCGGCGGGCAGCCTGTCCTGCGCCCGAACGCTGATGTTAAAATGACGAGGAACCTCATGGACAACCTGCAAAGCGAACTGAAGCGGCTGTTCGGTCATGGCGATTTCCGCGCGGGCCAGCGCGAGATCGTTGAAGCGGCCGTGGCGGGGCGGGACACGCTCGCCGTTTTGCCGACCGGCGGGGGCAAGTCGCTCACCTATCAATTGCCGGCCATGCTCGTGCCGGGCGCGACGCTGGTGTTGTCGCCGCTCATCGCGCTGATGAAGGATCAGGCCGAAAACCTGCCGCCCGAAGTCGCCGCCTGCTCGACGATCATCAACTCGTCGCTGGATTCCAGTGAAGTCGGGCGGCGGCTTTCGCAGGTGAAGGCGGGGCGCATCAAGATGGTCTACGCCGCGCCGGAGCGGCTGCGCCAGCCGCCGTTTCTGCACGCGTTGCGCCAGGCCGACGTGTCGCTCGTGGTGGTGGACGAGGCGCACTGCATCTCGCAATGGGGCCACGATTTCCGGCCCGACTACCGCGCGGTCGGCAAGGCCATCGGCGCGCTGAACCCGCGCTCGGTCCTCGCCGTGACCGCGACCGCCACGCCCGACGTTCAGGACGACATCGAGAAGCAGTTGGGCCGTGAAGTGCTGCGCATCGTTCGGCCGACGTACCGCGATAATCTTTTCCTGTCATGTCGCAAGGTGCAGGGCGAGGACGACAAACTCTGGGCCACGCTCGATCTGTGCAAGCAGAACGAGGGTTGCGGCCTGGTCTACGCCGGGTCGCGCGAAAAGTGCGAACAACTCAGCCGGATGCTCAAGCGGCAGAACATCGCGGCCGGTTTTTACCACGCCGGTCTGCCCCCGGCCGAGCGCGCCGCCGCCCAGGACCGGTTCATGGACGGCACCTATCGCGTCATGGTCGCCACCGTCGCGTTCGGCATGGGCGTGGACAAAAGCGACATCCGTTTTCTCGTGCATTATCATCCGTCGCGTACGCTCGAAAACTACTACCAGGAAGCCGGCCGCGCGGGCCGCGACAACGCGCCCGCGTCCTGCACGCTTCTTTTTTCGTCCGGCGACGCGGCCAACACGACGCGCCACTTGCGCGAAGACACGCTGACCCTCGATCTGGTCAAAAACGTGTACCAGGCCGTGCGGGAAACGCTGGGCCGCCGCCGCGCCGCGCCCGCCGCCTTTGACACGCTCGTTTCCGCGTCCGGCGGCGACGAAGGCTTGGTTCGCGCCGCCCTACCGCTCTTGGAAGAGGCGGGCCTGATCGCGCGCCACGTAGACGTGCCGCGCGCCCTCGGCGTGTACCCCGATTTTTCCGGCGGCTCGGACGAGCACGAGGAAGCGACCGCCGACCCCGATTGGTCCAACTTCGCCCAACACCTGGGCGGCGGCGACGTGGACCCGGCCCGCCTGTCGCAGGAAACGGGCGTCGCGCTCCCCGACCTCGAAGCCGCTTTGCTGCGCTTCCAGGAACACGGCCATTTGACCTACCGCGCGCTCGGCGGCCGGGAATTTTTGCTCGAACTACTGCCCGCGCCCGCCAATACCATCGCCCGGCTCGAAATGACCCTCGCCCACCGCGCGAAGGGCGCCAAACTCCGCGCCGAGGCCATGCTGGGCTACGCGCGCGACCAGAAATGCCGCCACGGTCAGGTCGCGCGCTACTTCGGCGACCGCTGGCCGAACCTGCCCTGCGGTTCGTGCGATGTGTGCGCGGGTGCAGTCGAGAAGAAAACGGGGCGGGGCCGGGCCGCCCTCATTCCCAACCCCTCTCCCAATTCTGGGAGAGGGGGGCAGGATGCGCCGCCGGTGGACCCGGCCACGGCCCCGCTCGCCGCGCTCCAAATCGTCCACGACCTCGCGGCCGGCTACCGGCCGTGGGCGATGGGCAAGACCGGCCTGATGCGCGCCCTGAGAGGCACGCCGGACGCGCCCATCAAGCCCGACCGCACGCAAGCCTTCGGCGCGCTGGCCGCGCTCAAAAAGGCCGAGGTCGAACGCCTGATCGAGGCCCTGATCGAGCGCGGCTACCTGCGCCGCGACGAGGACGACGAGTACCGTCGTTTGTACCTGACAACGGAAGGCCGCCAGGCCGTCACCACCGGCGAGGCCGACATCGAGTGGCGAATGTCGCCCGCTCCGGCCCCGCCGCGCGAAGAACGCGGCGGCGGCGTGCGCGCGCCCTCCAAAAAGGGGGAGCCGGCCGCCTTGCCCGACGAGGCTGACCCCGAACTGTACGAAGCCTTGCGCGCGTGGCGTCGAGGCGTCGCCGACGAAGCGAACGTGCCGCCCTACGTCGTCTTCGCCGACAAGGTGCTGGCGACTCTCGCCGCCCGCAAGCCGATGAACGAGTTCGACCTGCTCGACATCCCCGGAATCGGGCCGGTAAAGGCCGCGAAGTACGGGCAGGCCGTGTTCGACCTGATTGGCGCTGCGGCGGCGACGGAGTAAACGCAATACGTTCCGGGGCTATAAAAAGCCCCGTCTCGGGGGCGCGTTCGCGCCAACCGTCCTGCGGACGGAGATGCCCTCGTCAAACGAAAACGGCCTTTGTAGTCAATCGCATTATCCCGTCCGCAGGACGGTTGGCGCGAACGCGCCCCCGAGACGGGGCTTTTTATAGCCCCGGCTGACTGACTGACGCGCGCGCACGGAACGCCCCGCACCCGCCAGGTGTTGAACACGGCATGAACCTTCGCCGCCGCTTATTACTCGCCGTCATGGCCTTTGCCGCTGTTCTCGCCGCTTCCGCAACGAGTCTGCGCGCCCAGACCCCGCTCGCCGCGCCGCCGCCGGTGCGCACCACGCCGGTCGGGTTCCCGCAAGATGCCGGGCCGCACGACGCGAGCGCGCTCATCGAGTGGTGGTACTACAACGCTTTCTTGACGAGCCGCGCGACCGGCAAAAAGTACGCGGTCGTCGCCTCGTTTTTCCGCACCGGGCCGGGGACGCAAAAGGGGCATTACCTCATTTACGCCCTCACCGATCTCGACAAAAAGACGAAAACGACCGGCTCGATCCTGGACAAAACCAACCGCGACCTGCTCCGAGCGTACCTGCCCCTCGCGGCCCAACTGCGGCCCGGCGACACACGCCTGAACGACCTCGTCGCCGCGCTGCAAAAGGGCGTGCTGCCCGCCCCGCATCGCGCTTTGGAAACGTCGGCCGCGCTTTCTTCCTCGCCCACCGAGCCGTTCGCCATTACGCTGGGCGCGAACCGGCTGACGTGCGTCAGCGCAGACGGCCGGACCTGGAAGGCGACGCTGAAGGGCGACGATTTTTCGCTTGACCTGACGCTGCGCCAGCCGACGCGCTCGGCCATGCTCGTGGGCGGCGCGGGTAAAACCGGACTCGCCCGCCCCGACGACATGTTTTACGTCTCACTGACGCGCATGACGGCCGAGGGCACGCTGCGACAAAAAGGCGGCAAGCCCGAAGCCGTGACGGGCGCGGGCTGGCTGGACCGGCAATGGGGAACCTCGTGGATCGTGCAGGACACGGGCTGGGACTGGTTCGGCCTGCAACTGTCTGACGGCTCCGACCTGATCGTGTACCGCGTCAAGGACAACGCGACCGGCGCGATCCGGCGGGCCGAGGCGACGCTGCTGCGGCCTGACGGTACGCAGATCGTGGATTCGGCCCCCGTTTTCGCCCCATCGGGCGCGTGGACGGACCCGGCGAGCGGCATCATTTATCCGGCCACGTTCCGGCTGACGCTTCCCAAACTCGGCCTGAGCCTGACCACGACGCCCGCTTTTCTTGACCAGACGATTCCCGTGGTGGGCATCGGGGACGCAATTTGGGAAGGGGCGGTGAACGTGACCGGCCGAACGCGCGCGGGTGCGGCCGTGACCGGTCGTGGGTATAGCGAGCTCGTCGGCTACCGCGCTTCGCGGCGGTTGTCCGCGCCCTGAGAGGCATTTTTCCATGTCGCCGCTCGTCCCCCAACCGGAAAACCGTCCGGCCGCCGCGCGAACCGTTCCCGTGATCGGCGTTCGCACGGCCGGCCTGATCGCCGCTTTGCCCTCCCTGCCGGAGCGGCTCGCGTGGGCGCGTGAAAACGGTTTCGGAGGCGTGGAGATTGCCGCGACCGGACGGCCGCGCGATTTGTACGCGCCGGCCGTCAGCCGTGAAGAGCGCGCCCGGCTCAAGGGGGAAGTTGCCGGGTTCGCGGCCGTGGCCGTCGAAGCGCCGCACCAGGAAACGTACGACGTGTCGCTCGTGTCGCCGTCGGCCTCGATCCGGCGCGCGTCCGTGACCGAAATCTGGTCGTGTTTGCGGCTCGTGGAGGCGCTGGGCGGCGGAGTGGTCATCGTGCGGACCGGGAACGCGCCGGCCGGCGTGGACGCGGACCGCCAGCGCGCCTTTCTCGTGGAATGCTTGACCACGCTTGACCGCATGGCTGGCGACCACAATGCGCGCGTCGCCGTCACGCTTTGCGACTACTTTCAACGGGGAGGCGCGCGCGACGACCGGGCGGGCTTGTTGCTCGGTGAAATACCCCTCGTCCACACCGGCATCGCCTTGGACGCGCAATTTTTGGCCGATGAGACCAGCGATGATTTGACCGCCCTCATTCGGCGCGCGGGACCGAAACTCGCGCACCTGCACGCTGCTCCTGTTTTCGCCGCGCCCGTGCCGGCCGCCGCGCTGCGCGAGATCGGTTACGCGAACATGGCCTGCCTCGCGCCCGACCTCGACGCGGCCTTTCCGCTGGAAGCCGCGCGGTCTGCCAAGACCGTTTGGGAAGGACTTTTCGCGCGTGCCATTGCCGGATAACGCGGCTTCCTATGAAGCCGCGCGCGCGTTCGTGAACGCGGTTACGGCCGGCGCGCGTGTCGCCGTCGCCTACCACGGCGACGCGGACGGGTCAGGCAGCGCAGCCCTCGCCGTTCGCTTTTTGGAGCGAACGGGCCGCTTGCCTTTCGCCGTCGCGCCCGCCAAAGGCGAGGATTTGTACGGCGAAACGTTTCGGGCCAAACTGCAAGAGGCGCGGCCCGACGCTCTTTTCGTTCTTGACCAGGGCAGCCGCCCGGCCCAAGTATTGCCCGGCGTACCCACGCTCGTCGTGGACCACCACGACGCGCCCGCCGAGGGCGTGCCCGCCGACGTTTATTTGAGCGGCTTGAAAGAAAAACCCGTTCCGCCCGCCAGCCTGATGACGTGGCGGCTGCTTTCGCCGCTCGCCGATTTGCATGACTGCGACTGGTACGTGGCCGTGGGCACGATGGGTGACTTGGGAGCCGACGCGCCGTTTCCCGAAGTCGCAAATGCCAAGAAAACCTACGGCCAGAAAAACCTCGCCGACACCGTCGCCCTCGTGAACGCCGCCAAGCGCGCGGGCGCGCACGACACGGCCGTTTCACTCGCCGCGCTGCTCACGGCAAAAATCCCGGCCGACATCGCCAAAGGGCAGGTTCCGCAAAGCGAACGACTTGCCGCGTACCGGGCCGAGGTGTCGGCCGAACGCGCGCGGTGCGCCAAAACCGCGCCGCGCTTTTCCGGCGATTGGGCGCTCCTCCTGTTTTCCTCACCCTGCCAGATGCACGGGCCGGTCGCGTCGTCTTGGGTGGGCCGGCTGCCCAAGTTCATCGTCCTGGCCGCGAACGCCGATTACACGCTCGGCAACGTCCATTTTTCCGTGCGCACCCGCCGCCCGAACGAAAACCTGCTCAACCGTTTGCGTGCGTTCCGGGATGCCGCGAACGCGCCCGAAATGGGCCAGGGCCACAAGGAAGCGACCGGCGGCGTGCTGCCCATTGCTTCTTTTCAAAAACTTCTCGCCGCTCTCGGCTTCGACCCGGTTCTCGCCGTTGCCGCCGCCCGCTGAGGTCGTGCCGGGCCAGGTCTGGTGGTGCGACGGGGCGGCTTTGTCGTTCGAGGCGCACTTCAAGCGGCGGCCCGTGCTCGTGCTGGCGATCCTTGAGGAAAACGACGCGCTATTTCTTTTGGTCGCGCCTTTGTCGTCCAAACGGCGGCATGGACAGGAGCAAGCGGTCACGCACGTGGGCGGCGTGTCGTATCTGACAGGCGCGGCGGTTCCGGTTCCGACCGCCGCGCTGCTCACGCCACTGGGCGCGTGGGACGGCTTCGCGCACTGGCGGGCCGAGCAGGAGCAGGCCGCCGAAGCCGCCGCCCGCGCCCGAAATTGGCTCGCGCGCCTGCGAACCTGGCTGGCCGGCACAAACGCGTGACAAAAACGAAAACGGCCCGGCAACGCCTTGAAAGCGCCGCCGGGCCGGTGACGGATGCGCGTGCTCAGCCGCGCGCGGCCTGCGCGCCCATCTGATCGGCTTCGGCTTCGAGAGCGGGGTCGGCGTTGATCGGCGCGATCCCACCCTTGTTTTGTTGGGGCGCCTTAACGCGGCCCGCCTGCTGCTGGACGACGTGGGTGAGTTCGTGACCGAGCAATGCCTGGCCGGACTCCGTACCAGGATCGTACCGGCCGGGCTGGAAGTGGATGTTGGTGCCGCGCGTGTAGGCGAGCGCGCCGACCTGCTGGGCTTCGCTGCCCTGGTGGATGCGCACGCCGGAGAAGTCCGCGCCGAGCGCGTTTTCCATCTTGGCGCGCACGGGCGCGGGAATTTCGTTGCCGCCGCCGCTCGCCACAGGCACGTCGGGCAGAGCGGGCACGCCGCTGCCGTCTTCCTTCATTTGAACTTCTTCCTCGGCTCCGACGCTTTCCCGCTGAAGGGGGGCGGCGGTGGTGGCGGGCGGGTAGATCGCCAGGCGGCTCAGGTCGTGGCCGCCGCCGCCGGGCAGGGGCTTGGCCTCGGTGAACGTGGTCGGCGTCGCGTGGTTCGCGCCCGCTGCGTTCCGCTCACGGGATGAGGCGGCAGGCGAAGAAGAAACCGGGCCGGGGGCCGGAAGCCGGTCGGCAAACGTTACCTGGTTGGAGCGAGGCATGGTGAAGTTTCCTTTTGCGAGCGCGGGCGATTGCCGAATTGTACGGAACAACCGTTGTTAAAGCAAACTTTTTGCCGCCTCCGGCCCCGGTTGGTACAATCGGGGGCAGCATGAGTCTCCTCACGATCAGCAGCCTTCGCAAGGATTATGGCGCGCGCCGCGTTCTGGAAAACGTCAACGTGCGCGTGGCGCGAGGTGAAAAGATCGGCATCGTCGGCAAAAACGGCGGCGGCAAAACGACCCTGCTGCGTTTGCTGCTCGCCCAGGAAACGCCCGACGGCGGCAGCGTCCACGTGGCGCGCGGCGTGCGCGTCGGGTACCTGTCGCAGAACGTCGTTTTGGACGACGCGCGCACGGTTCAGCAGGAGGCCGAAACCGCCCTGCTCGCCCTGCGCGACGCCGAAACCGAGATGCGCGACGCCGAAATCAGTCTCGCCGCGCGCCCCGACGACGAGGACGCCCTTGATGCCTACGCCGCCGCGCGCGACCGCTACGAGTTTTTGGGAGCCGAACGCGCGCTTGATCGCTTGGAAACCGCCCTGCTCGCTCTGGGATTTTCGGTAGCTGACCGTACGAAAATGGTCGGCGTTCTCTCCGGCGGCGAAAAGACCCGCCTGGCCCTTGCCAAACTTCTCGTCAGCGCGCCCGATGTGCTCCTTTTAGATGAGCCGACGAACCATTTGGACATCGGCGCGGTCGAGTGGCTGGAAGGCTTTTTGCAGCGGTTTCCGGGCGCGGTCCTTGTGGTTTCGCACGACCGGCGGCTGCTGTCAACCGTCGCCAAAACCGTCTGGGAGGTGGAATTCGCCCACGTCGCGGTTTTCACCGGCGGCTTCGACGCCTACCGCGCGCAGCGTGCCGCGAACCGGGCGCGGCAGCAGGAAGAATACGAGCGGCAGCAGGCCGAGATCGAAAAACTGGAAGCCTTTGTGCGCAAAAACAAGGAGGGCCAGCAGGCGCGGCAGGCTAAAAGCCGCGAAAAAACGCTCGCCCGCCTGGTCAAAATCGAAGCGCCCGTTTCCGAGGGCCGCGCGATGAAATCCAAACTCGACACGACCGGCCGCTCCGGCCGGGACGTTGTCGTGGTCGAGGAGGCCGGCAAGGCGTGTGGTGACAAAAAACTCCTCGACAACGCCAATTTTTCGGTCCGCCGGGGCGAGCGCGTCGGCGTCGTCGGGCCGAACGGAACGGGCAAAACGACGTTTGTGGAGATGGTGCTGGGCGAGGAGTCCCCCGACAGCGGCGTCATCCGGCGCGGCTTCAACGTCACGGTCGCCTACGGCAAGCAGGAGGCCGACGACTTCGAACCGGATTTATCCGTTTTGGAAAACTTTTACGAACGGGCGGGCATGACCATCGGGGCCGCGCGCGCCCACCTCGCCAAATTTTTGTTTTCCGGCGAGGACGTGTTCAAGCCCGTGTCCGCGCTGTCCGGCGGCGAGCGGGCGAAACTCGCCCTTTCCTTGATGGTTTTGTCGCCCGCCAACCTGCTGATTTTGGACGAGCCGACGAACCATCTGGACATTGACTCGTGCGACGCGCTGACCGACTCGCTTTTGCGCTTCGAGGGCACGCTGCTGCTCGTTTCGCACGACCGCGCCCTGCTGGACGCCGTGACCGACCACACGCTCGCCTTTGAGGGCGCGGGCAGGGTTCGTCTCGTCGAGGGCGCGTACCACGTTTACCGGGCCGCGCGCGAAGCAGGGGCCACAATCGTTGCCGTCGCAGCGGCGAAGTCGTCCGCCAACGGCAAAGGCCACGCGCCGCCCCCGGCCGCCGATACGCCGCTCAACGCGCGCCAACTCAGCAAGGAGCGCCAGCGCGCCGCTCGGCGAGTCGCCGCGCTGGAAGGCGAGATCGAAATTCTGGAAGCCAGGCTCGCGGCCGTCGAGGCCGGCTTGTCGTCGCCCCGCTCGGCCGATCACGCGCTCGCTCTCGCCCGCGAATACACCGACGTCAAAGAAGCCCTTTCGGCCCGCTTGAGCGATTGGGAAGCGGCAACGCTCGAAGCCGAATCCCTGGGCGCGGCCTGAGCAAACGCGTGCCGGGTACAATGGCGGCGGCTTCGGCCCAATCCGCCCCCGAAAGAAGAAACGATTCATGCCCCAGATTACCGTCGAAGGCGAAAAAACCTTCGAGGCCCCGGAAGGCAAAAAACTCGTCCTGTGCCTCGAGGACGCCGGCATTGACATTTTGCACCGCTGCGGCGGGCAGGCCCGTTGTACGACCTGCCGCGTCGAAGTCGTGAGCGGCGACGTTCCCCCGATGAGCGACGAGGAGCGCGATGCCCTGGAAGAGCCGGAACTGATCGCGCAGTACCGTTTGTCCTGCCAGATTCGCGTCGAAAGTGACCTGAGCGTGCGCGTTTGGGGCCGCGCCTCCGAAAAAGACATGACGCCTGGCGACCGGCCTGAAGACTGAGAATCTCAATCGCCAAGAGCGCCAAGTTCGGAGGAGAAAGTATCTCTTTCCGAACTTGGCGCTCTTGGCGTTTTAACTACCAGACCGGCGTGTCGTGTGGGACCAGCAGGCGTGTGACCGGGCCGGTCGCGTTCAGATGGGCGGCGAAGAGTTCGGGAACGTCGTCTTCGTTCACCGGGCCGTACCATATGCCGTCGGGGTAAACGACCACGGTTCGTCCTTGCTGACAGGTGGTCAGGCAGGTCGCGCCCGACACCTTGACGCCGCGCGGCCAGCCCTGGCGCGCGAACTCGGCCTGGAACGCGGCGAGCAGGTTCGCCCCGCCCCGCGCGGCGCAACAGGGCAGAGCGGCGCCTGGCGACCGTGAGTTGGTGCAGACGAAAAAGTGGATGCCGGGGCGCGTCCCCAACGGCGTCATTATCGAATCGCTCCCAGCCAGCGGCTCGTGTGGACGACCACGCGGTTGCCCTTCGTTCCCAGGCCGCCGATCTCGACCGCGCCGTTGGTCAAAATCATCAGGGTTTCGGCCAAGCCCTCGGCCAGGTTGCGGTCGCTGTTGCTCGGCCCGGCGGCTTCGAGGTGGTAAACGAGGCGCGGCTTGGGAACCGCGCGCTTGACGAGGTAATCGTCGGGCGGCGTTTGGGAGTCGGCCGTTGTCACGAAGATGCGGCAACCCCCGCCACGACTTGACGACAAACTGATGACGCGGTAGCCGGGCGTGCCGACTTCGAGACGCGCATCCGCGAGGCCGGCTTCGGACAGCGGACTGGTCGTGTTGTCCGGGTCGGAAAAACCGGGCACGAAGCCCCGGTCGGTCAGGGCGACCTCGATGTCGGAAAGCGACAAGGGGATAGCCTGATGGGTCCAGACGCGTGCGTAGGGAATGTTGCGGGGCCGCGGCGCGGCGAGTGTGGTTTCAGTTTCCATGACGCTTGCTTCATTCCCCGTTTTCGCCCGCCGCGCCCCGAACGGCGTTTGCGAGCAGAACGTGATCGCGCTCGCCCAGCCGGTGAACGTTGCCCTGGAAGGCGAGCGTCCAATTCGCGCGCGGCCAGCGGCGCGGATAATCAAGCGCGTCGAGAAAGTCCTCGACCGGCACGAAGTCAGCCGCGCTCGCAAGAACGGCAATGGGCCGGATGGGAAAGCGAAACGGGTACTCCTCGCCGGCCTTGTTCGAGTCCCAAACGTGGGTCTCGTCCACGAAAAACGGCCCGGTAACTTCGGCAAGACCCGCGACTGCCTTCAGGCCAGTGACATAAAACAAAACCGTGTCGCCTGCCCGCACCGCCTCCGCCTTCTTTTTGTGGCGGCTTTTCATGCCGGCGATGTCGAAGCCGCGCGCCCGCGAGGTTTCAAAGTTTTCCGGCGACGAGACGAGCAGCCAGCGCGTCGGCGCGGCGCGGTTTTGGTTGAGGATCGTGGACATGGCGCGTGTCATTTCCCCCGCCGACGCCCGTTTCCCTGCGCGTCCCGGCCGCCGGTAAAATAAGCCCGTCATGGAAACAAACACGACGAATGCCGGAACGGGCGTCGCGCTCGGCTGGGATGAACCGTCCCTGCGCCGCTGGCGGCGGCGCATGATCTTTGGCGTGCCGCTTCTCGTCTTGTCCCTCCCCCTCGTGCTGACCTTGCTGCGACTTTTTCTCCTGCCCAGCGCGCGCCTTCTTGATAAAGGTATTCTCGCCCTCGCAAGCGTTCTTTTTTGCCTTGCCCTTCTCGGCGGCTTGCCGGCCGGACGCGAATGGAAACGTCATTGGAAGGCCCGTGGGACGCCGCTGTTTTTCGTCAACCGGCATGGCCTGCTTGACCTGCGCCCGGACGGTCACGGCTTCCTGGCTTGGAACGCCATCCGCACGCTGCGCGCGAGCACGCAATTGGGCAACCGCTACCTAACCATCGTTCCCCGCGACCGGAGCACTTTTTTGTCGGGCTTCCCCGAAGCAAGACAACGGCGGCTGCGGCGCAGGCTGCCCGCAACCGGCGGTTCCCTCACGGTCGTTTATGGGGCCGGGCCGCCCGACGACGTTTTGAACGCGCGAATCGCCGACTTCCAGCGGGAAGCCCTCGCCGCAACAGCCCGCCCGGAAGACAGCGACGCGGCTTCCGTCGCAACGACTTTGCCGGAGCGCCCGCCGCCTTCTTCCGCAGCGGCGGCGCGCACGCGCCGCAGGTGAACGGCGCAGCCCTGTCGCGCCGCGCAAAAGCGGCCTTTGTGCGCGAAGCGGCCAGACGGGGAATAATGGAAACATGGCAACCTCGCGTTACCCTTCTTCCGCCGAAGAGCGCGCCGAACGGCTGCGGGCAATCGCGCGCGTTCTGCGAAAAGAAGCGCGTCAGTTCCGAAGCCGGGCCGAGTTTTTGGAGCGCCACGCTCATTTGCTGGACCGGCGTGCCCGCGAGTCGGCCGGCGACCGGTCGGCCCCGCCGCCGGAGCAATCTTCTCCGACTTCGTGACGCTTTTCGCCCCCATTTCATGCGCGTTTCCCGGCTGGAACTTTTCGACTTCCGCAATTACGAACGGCTCCGGCTCGAACCCGGACCGGGCCTGAACGTATTTGTCGGGCCGAACGCGCAGGGCAAAAGCAACCTGCTCGAAAGTTTGTACGCGCTGGCGACCACCAAGTCGCTGCGGGCCGGGCGCGATTCCGAAATGGTGCGCTTCGGGGCCGAGGCGTGCCGCATCGTGGCCGACGTGGACCGTCAAACGGTTGGCGACGTTTTGCTGGAAATGGCCGTGGGCGCGACGGCGGCGGCGGGCGGCGCGGAGCGCAAAATCGTCAAGGTCAACCACGGGCGGCACGCCAAGATCGCCGACCTGATCGGCAACCTGAACGTGGTTTTGTTTTCTTCCTACGACCTTGCCATCGTGCGGGGCGAGCCGGACGAGCGCCGCCGGTTTCTCAACTACGAAATCGCTCAGGTCAGCCCCCGCTACGTGGTCGCGCTCGCCGCCTACAAGCGCGCTCTCGAACAGCGCAATCGTCTCCTGAAGGACGTTCGCTGGGGGCACGCGGATTTGTCCACCCTGGACGTTTGGAGCGCCCAGATCGTCGAACATGGCTCGCGCCTGATCGAGCGGCGGCGCGCGTACCTGGACAAATTGGCCGTTCACGCGCGCGAACTGCACGCGGAGTTGTCAGGCGGAACGGAAATTCTCGTGCTCGAATACGGCCCGTCCTTCGCGCTCGGCGCGGCGGCGACGGCCGAGGAAGTCGCGGCCGTTTTTTCCGACGCGCTCGCCCGCATCCGGCGCGACGAGGTTCAGCGCGGCACGACCTTGCTCGGCCCGCAGCGCGACGATCTTTGCTTCCGGGTCGGCAAAACCGAAGCAAACGCGACCGACGTGAAAACCTTCGGTTCGCAGGGTCAGCAGCGCACCGTCGCGCTCGCGCTGCGCCTGGCCGAGCGTCGTTTGATCGAGGAAATGGTCGGCGAGCCGCCCGTCGTCCTTCTGGACGACGTGTTGTCCGACCTGGACGAAAACCGCCGCGCGCAAATCTTTGCGCTCGCCATCGCCAACGACGGCCAGACCTTCCTCACGACCACGGACCTGGACGCCCTGCCCGCCGCCGCCCGCGACCGGGCTGCCGTTTGGGACGTGCGGGACGGCTCGGTGACGCCCGCCGCGAAAGCGTCCCCCGCGCCGGTTTAGCTCGGCGACACCACCACGCGCCGGCCCTCGACACGCAAGCAGCCGTCGGCGAGCCAGGCAAGGGCGTCCACCAGGGCGGCGTGCTCGTGCGGCAAAATGCGCGCGGCCAGCGTTTCGGGCGTGTCGTCTTCCTCAACCGGCACGGCCCGCTGCGCGATGATCGGGCCGGTGTCGTACTCCTCGTCCACGAAGTGAACCGTGCAGCCGCTCACCTTCGCCCCATAATCGAGAACCGCCCGGTGAACGTGCTCGCCGTACATCCCCTTGCCGCCGAAGGCGGGCAGCAGGGCCGGGTGGACGTTGACGACCCGGTGCCGAAACGCGGCCACAATTGGAACGGGCAGGCGGCGCAAATAACCGGCCAGCGCGATTGCTTCCGCCCCGGCCGCGTCGAGCGCGCCGCGCAGGGCCGTCCCGTAGGCGTCCGCATCGGCGAACGCCTTCGGGTCAATCACCGCAACGGGAAGGCCGGCCTCGCGCGCGCGTACCACGGCCGGCGCATCGTCTCGGCCGCCGACGACCAGCACGACGCGCGCGTTCAGGCGGCCGTTTTGCGTCGCCTCGTGGAGGGCGAACAGGTTCGAGCCGCGCCCGCGCGTACCGACGAAAACGGCGAGGTTCAGCAAAGAGGACAAGGCGGGGGCACCCTGGCAAAGCGTGAAGTCGGCGCCGAAAACGAAGGGGGCCGCGCCGATGAGTTCGGCGCGGCCCCCTTCGTTTCCTGTTTGATCGCCCGCGCGAACTACGAACCGGCGGCTGGCTTCCCGGCCGCAGTCACGCCTGCTGCCACGCTCGTTGGTGTGCCGTCGGTCGTGATGACGCGCTCCAGATCAGGGGCTATCGCGCGCATGAAGTCCTGCTGCGCGGCGACCGCGTCCTGCGACGTGGTCACGGTCGGCGATTGAAGGCGGATAAACGTCCAGCCGTTCTTGTTGGGGATCAATCGCTCGAAGGCCATCCATATCTGTTGCCGGATGAAGTCCGACTCCGTCCGCTTGCCTGAGGCGAAAAAGTAGGCCAAGTTGTTTTGCTCTCCCTGCCGATTCGCAGTGATATAAACGGCGGGAACGTCGCGGCCCGCCCAGTGCAGCGGCATCGGGCCGTTTTTCTGAATCGAGTAGCCTGCGGCCGGAAAACACAGTTCGGGCCGGTGGGCGAACTCACGCCGTCCGTAGCGCCGGTACACGACCAGAAGTTCGACGCGCTGCCCGGTGTTCGAATTAACATACTCGCGGTCCACGTACGAATCCGCCTTGAGCTGCTCCATGATTCCGGTCAGGTCGTTCTGTCGCAGCATGCGCCACGCGCCAGCCTGTTTGGGAATGCGGTTCACATCGGCCACGGGCAGGTTCAGGTCGGGCCTGCGGGCAAAGGCGATGCTGCCCAGCAGCGTGAGCGTCATCAAAGAAAGCACCGTTCCGAAACTCAGCCACAGACGCGCGCGGCTTTGCGGCGGGGCGATGGGTGCGGCAACGGGAGCGAGCGCCGGTTCGGCTGGTTCGACCTTCTTTTCGGGCGCGGTTGGCTTGCGGCCCGTGACGAGGGCGACGAGGCGATCGCGGGACGGGTTCGGCAGCGTCGCCCATTCCAAAAAGCGGCCGATCGAGATCAAGATCGCAAAGGCAATCGCAAAAAGGACCGGGGACGACCAATCGTGGAACAGGCCCAGCGCAACATCCTTACGCCAGTACGCGCCAATCAGGATGATGCCCGTGATGCGCGTCAGGTTGGCGGTCAGCGCGATGGGAATCGCGCACATGAACAGCACCCACTTCCACCCCAGTCGAAGCCGCGTCAGGTAAGCCGTGATCGCGTGCAGTGCCTTGATCGCCATCAGCGAGTGCAAACCCGAACATGGGTCGGCAACCTCCAGCATGATCTGCTCGTAACCGTAGGGCTGGCCGAACTGGATGTTCATGCCTGCCCCCTCGACGTGGACGCCGAACCAACCGGCCGCTAATTTCGAGCCGTTCGTCGCCAAAAGCCGCAGCGGGAACGAAACAAGTTCGGTGAAGCCGCCCGGAATCGGAATCATGAAGATCAAGTAGGCAATCGGAAAGGCCAGCGCGCGCAAAAAGGCCGTGCCCAAAAAAAACCAGACTGCGCCCGCCACGAAGATCGGGATCGAAAGCGGCGACGGCCCGTTCAGGTCAAGGGCCTTTTCGGCAAGGTGCAGCAGCAGGGCGAGAACGATCAGCGCGAGGCCGGCCGGATGCGTGCCGACCGGAACGCGGGCGAGGCGTTCGCGCCGGTACCACAAGATGCCCAGCACGACCGGGATGACCAGCCAGCCGTGCTGGTACGCCTTGTCGTGCGTCCATCGCTCGGCCATGAACCGGAACGTCGAGGCGTAAACGGCGATGAACAGGCCCAAAAGCAGCGCAAGCGGAACGGCCCGCGCGCGCAGCCAGGCGCGGTTCAGGCCGCCTTCAGGGGCCGGAGCAGCAGCGGCCACGGCTTCATGCGCGCCGGGCAGCTCGGCGACGTCCGCAGCGACGGGCCGACGCGGCTCCGTTATTTTTTTGCGCTCAAAGGGAATGCTCATCGGCTCGCCACTTTCCTGTGATCTCGCACGCCGACCAAGGAGCGACCCACGTTCGCGCGCGCCTGGTGCACCGGCTCCCACCAAATCAGGGATGCTTGTGAATTATTGTCTTCCGAAACCGGCTGCTGGAGCTGATAACTGCGAACCATGTCGCGCACCTCGGCCGGAAGGTAACGATTGTATAGCTTGGTCAATGCCCTGCCGTTCAGCGCGTCCCGTTCCTTGATGCTGCTCAACCCGTCGGTGAAAAAAGAAGTTGAGGTGACGAACGCCGACACGAGGTTCCACGTCGTGCGCCAGGGCAGCATTTGCGGATCGGCCAGCGCGGGCGTGTTCAGGGCCGGCGTGAGCACGATACCGCGCACCGGTTGGTTCAGCCGCTCGCCGGCCACGCGCACCTCACTGTAATCGCGCGGCAGCCACAAAACGGGAACGCCTACATTATAAGCCATCTCGCGCGGCACGTCCGACACGATCACGCCCCCGCCGGTTTGACGCACTTCCTCGACCCGCGCGGCCAGCGAACCGGTGTTCAAGGCGCCGTAAACGGCGTAAGCGGCAGCGGCGTCGTTCGGCGGGCCGGGCGCGAGCAGGCGGACCAGGCCGGGCACGCAGGCGAGCGTGACCCAGGCGGCGAGGGCCGCGCGCGCGTAAAACGAGGGCAGGTTGCGGGCGCGCAAAAAGTTCAGGAAAAAGACCGTCCCGATCAGGGCAACGAACGGCGCGTAAATCAGCAGGAGCGGCAAACCGTCCTGGTACGGCACGAACAGCGACAGGCCCAGCACATGAACGCCCATCAAAACGTATATCAGGGTCCGCATCCGGTTCACGGCCGGGTTGGTGAAGCGAGTCAAAGCGGCGACGAGAAACAGCGGCAGCACCAGCACGCCGAGAAGACCCGGCAGGTTCTCGTAGTAGCCGACCACGTTCCCCCCTGCCTTGCGAACGATCTGCATCACGCCCCCGCTCGCCAAAAACTGCGGGATGCTTTGCTCCATGCCGAACGCGCGGTACAGCGACGTGCCCGGATAGGTTTCCGTGCCCATCGGCAGTTCCAGCAGGTGTGCGTTGAACAGCGGGTTCCCGGTCAGGCGCAGGTTGCGCGCCCCCAGGGCGAGCACGAGCGGGTTCAGGAAAACGGCGGCCAAAAGGAAAACGACAAGCGCGCGCCGGTCTTTTTTCGTCACGATCCAAACGTAGGCGGCGAGCGGAACGAGCAGCAGCAGGGCCGAGTAGATGGTCAAAAACAACAGGCTCCACAAAATGCCGGCTCCGGCCGCCCACCAGAGCGGCGCGCGCCGCTTCGTCCCCTTCACGTCCAGCGCGTACAGCGCGCCGAGCAGGAAAGTGAAAAGCGCGGTCGCCAGCATCGCCGGGTGGGCTTCAAGGGAACGGCTGACCACACCCGCCCCCAGCGCGTACAAACCACACCCCAGCAGCGCGCCGTTGCTGCCGAACAGCCGGAGCGCGAGAAGGTAAGCGGCGATCAGGCTGCCCACGAAGCAGGCCAGGCTAAGGCCGGCCGCCATTCGGTCGCCCTGAGAAGGCCCCGTATTGTTCGTCACCTTGAGCAGCGTGCCCGCGAGCATCGGGTACAGCGGCGCGTGGCTGGTGTCCGGCAAACGCCCATCCGGATTGGCTCGTCCAATGCGGTACAGCACGAGCGGCCGAACCACGCCCGTGATCAGGTGGCGCGTGCGGGCGAAGTTGCGGGCCGCTTCCACCGTTTCCATGGCGTCCGGCGAAATTTGCCCCGGCGTAACGTTGCGCGAAAAGTGAAACGCGCAGGCGGCGAGCAGGAGCATACCTCCAAGCAGCGCGACGATGCCGCGCTGAAGCGGGGAAACGGACCCGGCGACCGGCCGCGCGGGAGCGGTGGCCGGCACGGTACCGGTGATGCTGTTGGTGCTCAAACGAAAACCTCGGCCGCGACGTTACCCGTAGCGGCGGCAGCGGGCAGGACAAAGCCCGGAGCGGCGCAAAATGCCGCTCCGAGCCAGCCGGCCGCCGAAAAAAAGAAACGAACCGGAAAACGGGGAAGAGTTAAAACGCGCCCTGCCGCAGCAGCACGCAGCGCACGGTCCGCAGCAAGATGCTCATGTCCAGCCAGAAGGAACGGTTCTCGATGTACCACATGTCGAGACGCACGCGCTCCGGGTAGGAGATGAACTGCCGGCCGCTGACCTGCCACAGCCCGGTCAGGCCCGGCTTGACGGCCAGCAGACGAGGAGCGTGCTCGCCATAGTTGGAAAGTTCCGGCGGCGAGATGATACGCGGCCCGACCAGGCTCATCTGACCCCGCAACACGTTCAGGAGCTGGGGCAGTTCGTCCAGGCTGGTCGTGCGTAGCTTGTGGCCCAGCGGCGTGATGCGCGGGTCCTCGCGCAGCTTGTAGTCGCGCTGAAACTCTTTGAGCAAATGGGGGTTGCGCCGTAGATACTCGTCCGCGTCCGAAATCATCGTGCGGAACTTGAAGGCATCGAACGTTTTGGGCGTAACGCCCTCGACGTACGACTGACGGCCGCGCAAAACGCGACGCCGGTGGAAAATCGGGCCGGGCGAGTCGCGTGGGACCAGGAGCGCAAGCAGCAGTAAAACCGGAAAAAGTACCAGCAGGCCGAAAAGCGAGCCGGCGATGTCGAGGCCGCGCTTGGCGACTCGATAACCCAGTCCCATCGCGGCCGGAGCGGCACATTCCGCCCGGTCCGGTGCGGCGACCGTGGGAGCCGTGCCCGCAACGGCGGCGCCGGGCGTTTTCTCGTCCAGAAGCGCGGCGGGCGAGGAGGGGGCAGCCTCTGGGCGAGTGCGTATTGTGGTGTAAACGGGTTGTTCCATAGCGCCTCGAAAGAAAAAACACTCTTCCTTGGGCTTCATCACCAGCAGGGGCGTCGCGGCGTCGCGGCACGCCGATTATCCCCAGGCCGCTGAGCAATGAAACCGTTATTTGGGCGTCGGCCACAGGGGCGAAGCGGCTCATCGCGCTTTCCTTCCGACCGGCTCCGAGCGATTCGCGGCGGCGTCATGGCGGCGTGCCGCATCATAAACGCTCACCATGTTTTCGGCCGTTCGCGCCCAGCGATGATGCGCCTCGACGTAATGCCGGGCCGCCGCGCCCGCCGCCCGCGCCTCGCCGGGCCGCGCAAGCAGGCCGGCGATGCTTTGTGCGAACTGGTCGGCGGTTTCGGCGATGCGCAGCGCGCCGTTTAAACCTTCGGCACATAAACCGCGCCGCACGAGTGGTGAGCAAACGACCGGCCGGGAAATTGCCATCGCCTCCAAAGCCTTGTTCTGGATGCCTACTCCGATTCGCATCGGGCAAACGGCCACCTGAGCGCGCCGCAGGAAAGGTCGTAAATCGTCCACGTAACCGGTCAACGTTGTATATTCGCGCGCCTCGGTCTGCTCAACAAGCGCCCGCAGACCGGGCGCGGGCTGGCTGCCGACGATGGTCAGCCGGGCGCGGGGCCGCAGGCGGCGCAGGCGCGGCATGACTTCCGTCAGCAGGAAGCGTGCCGCGTCGTCGTTGGCGTGATAACTCATTTTCCCGGAAAACACGAGCGTGTCCGGCTCGGCCGTCTGATCGTCGTCGTCCGTGGCGGAAAAATAATCGAGGTCCACGCCGTTCGGGATGACGTGGACGGGCGGCAGTGTGTCGCCGTGGCCGTTAACCAACTGCTTCAACTCGCCCGCGTCGTGCGGCGAGGTCACGACGACTTGAGAAAAGCGGTTGTACGCGCGCGGCTCGTAGCGACGCAGTTTGGTCCACTCTTCCCAGGCCAGCAAACGTGACGCGAAACCGCCTCCATTCGCCCCCGCCTGATCGAGCATCTGGCGGCGCAGGGCGGTAATGCAGTCCACGGCGTCCATCACGCGCGGCAGGCCGGGCGCGAGTGCGGGCGCGAAATGGGCGGCCCGCAGATGCTCGACGTGGGCCACGTCGAAGGTCTGCTCGCGCGTCAGGCGGGCGAGCAAGCCGGCCATTGAGCGGGAGCGGCAATAAGCGGCCCACAACGGCGTGGGTGTGGGCAGGGCAAGCGCGCACTGGGCGGCGGCGCGAGAACGGCTGTGGGGAACGACGTGAACACGCTCGGCTCCGCCGCACACGTTTTGCATCTCGGCAAGCGCCTGGCCGGCATCCGGGAGCGCGTCGGCAAGGGCGACCAGCGTCACCTCATGGCCTGCCTGGACGAGGTGGCGAATGATCTGGTAGGGCCGCACCCGAATGCGTGACGGCAAATAAGGCGCAACGAACAAGATGCGGAGCCGGCTGCTTGCCATAAACTACTTTCCAGCCGCGCTTTCATCTAAAATCGTGGCGTAAACATCCAAAAGGCGTTCGCCCACGCGGTCCCAGGCGTAGCGCGCGTCCATCAGGTTTTGGCCGCCGCGCGCGATCTTTTCGGCGAGCGCGGGTTCGGTCAGCACACGAACGACCGCGTCGGCGAAGTCTTCCGTTCCGTTTGCGAGCACAATGTTTTCGCCGTTCGTCACTTCGATTCCCTCGGCCCCGACGCTTGTGGAAACGACCGGCAGCCCCATGGCGAGCGCGTTCAGGATTTTGACCCGCATCCCGCTGCCGGCCCGCAGCGGCACGATAAACGCGCCGCAGTCTTCGCCGAAGGGCCGCACGTCGGGCACGGACCCGGTCACAATCACGGTCTTCGGGTCGTGCCGGGCCAGAGCGCGAACGGCCTCGGTCGGACGCGCGCCGACGATGTTTACCTTTACGTTCGGCACGCGCGCTTTGATCTTCGGCAAAACGTCGGCGCAAAAGTACAGCATCGAGTCCACGTTGGGCGGCCAGAACATCGTGCCGATGGAAAGCAGCGTTCGATTCCCATGCCGCCACGCTTGGGCGGGCGCGAAGTACTGCGTGTCCACGCCGATGGGAACCACGTCGAGCCGGCTTGCCAGATCGGGCGCGAGGGCGACGAGGCCGTCTTTGTCCTCGTCGGACACGACCAGAACCCGGTCGCAGCGCCGGCACGCGGCCAGTTCCCCGTCCCGCAGTTTGGGCCACTCCTGCTTCCAGTACCAGCGCATCAACGGGTTCGCCGCGCCGGGCGTTTGCGCGAGCCGCTGCGGGATGCGATGTTCGATGTTGTGATGGTCCAGCACGACGCGCGTTTTTTTCGCAAGGTCGGAGGGCACAAACTGTGCCATCTGCAAGTGGTCTACGTGAACCGCGTCGAAGTTCGTTTCCGCGAGGGTGCGCTCGACCGCTTCCCGCATGGCCGGAACCGCGTCGCGCCCGATGATAAAGGAAGCGCCGGTGCGCAGCGCGCGCGCGGCGGAGAGGGCGTTGATGGCCGGCGAGCGCGGGATCAGAATCGTGCGGAGCGCGTTCGGCCCGGCGAGCAGCGGGCGTAACGCGGCCTCGCCCGCCGCGTCCAATTCGTCCTTTTTTCGCACGAACGCGAGCAGGGTCATGTCGAAGCGGCGGCTCAAAATGCGCAGCGTGTGAAACGACTTGATCTGCCCGCCGCCGTCGAGCGGCCACGGCAGCAGGTGCGCGAGGAAAAGAAGGCGCGGGCGCGGCGCGCGGCCGCCGGCAGCGGCGCTCATGCGAACAGCGCCTCACGCACGATGGCAGCGACGGCCGCGACGTAGCCGTCCAGGTTGCGGCCCTCGTCAATGACCCGGCGGGCGTTTCGGGCGAGCATTTCGGCCCCTGCCTGATCTTCGAGCAGGTCGGTGATGGCGCGGGCGAGCGCGGCCGGATCGCCGGGCGGCACCACGCGGGCGTTCTCGTCCTGCGTGAGGTAGTCGCGGATGCCGGGCGTGTCGGACACGATCAGCGGCTTTCGCATCGCCATCGCTTCGAGAACGGCGTTGACGCCGGCCGCGTAGTCGGTGCCGGGCAGGAGCGGCACGACGACCACGGCCGCGCGCTCATACAAATCGCGCAGCGCAACGAACGTCAGGCCGCGCCGCAGCGAAACGTTGGGCGGCACGTCATCCTGTTGTTGCCCGTCGGCGGCAGCGCGCGACCAGGGGCTGGAGCCGACGATGGTCGTGGGCACGTTCAGTGATTCCACGGCGGCAATCAGCGTTTGGTAGTCGCGCCGCTCGCGCCCGACGCTCAGGACGTAGTTTCCGCTTTCGGTGCGTTCACCGGCTGGGGCGAAAAAGCGGTGATCTACCTTGTCGTAAACGAAGCGGATTTTTTCGTCCGGCAGGCCCGCCTCGCCGCGAAGATACTCCTCCTGGGTGCGGCAAAGCACCAGCACGCGGTCGAACCGGTGCAGGTAGCCGGTGCGTTTTTGGAGGGCACGCTTGCGCTCCGAGGTCAGGTTGTGGGCGAGCAACAGGTGCGGCGTGCCCCTGCGCGCGCCCATCAGGGCAAGCGGCAGGCCGACTTTTTCGGACAGCGACAGGTAAACGCTCGCGGGCGCGCGGCGGGCCGAAAGCGCCTGGCGCAGGTCGGAGGCGGTTTTTTCCTCGATTCGGGCAACGAGGCCGCCGGTCCGAACGGGCGGGTGGCACAGGCGCGCGCCCAGAACGCGGGCGATCTCCTCGAAATCAACGCGCGGCCGGGCTTCCTTTTCTTCGTCGCGGACGGCGGCGGGCCGCGTCGAGGTGAGGACGAGCGGTAGGGTGGGGCGGCTCACCGGCCCGCGCCTTTGACTGCCTGGTAAGACGGCAAAGTGAGTGTTTGGCGGGCGATTTCGGGCCACGCGAAGGCGCGGGCGAGGGCGTCCGAGCCGGCCGCGAGCCGCGCGCGCAGAGAAGCGTTTGCGGCAATCATCGCCACGTTTTCGACAAACGCGGCCTCCTCGTTGACAGGCGACGCGAGCAGGTTTTCGCCAAGCGCGAACAAGGGCGACAGATTATCCGGGGCGGCCATGGTGACGACGGGCAGGCCGTGCGCGAAGGCGGCCATCAGCGTCGTGCGGCCCGTTGAGGCGCCGGTCGCAAACGGCAGCAAGGCGATGTCGGCGTGGTGCAGCGCGCGCGACACGTCGGCGGCGGGCAGGTCGCCCCGAAAACAAACACGGCTGGTAACGTTCAGGCTTTGGGCGAGGGCGGCGAGTTCGTCGTGGTAGGTTTTGTCGCGGATGCCGCCCACCACGTCGAGCGTTGCATCCGGCACGACGGCGAGGGCGCGCAGCAGGGTTTCGATGTTGCGCCCGCGCCACACGAAGCCGAAGTAAACGAACCGGAGCGGGCCGGGCGCGCGCTTTTTCATCCGCTCCCCGACAGGCACGATGGCGGTCCCGACCGGGACGAGCGAAACGCGCCGCCCGATGCCGCCGGGCAGCCGAGCGAGTGCGCGCCGCTGCCGCTCCGAACAGACCACCACGTCGTCGCTTCCGAGCAACAGGGGCAACAGGGCGGCCCGGCTCGCGCGGCCCCATGCGGGCGGCCCATCGAGTGAATGGAGCGTGGAAACAAAGCGCGCCCCCGCTCGTTTCGCCGCGAGCGGCAGCAGCAGGTTCAGGCGCGGGTTTTGTTTCCAAACGGCCGTCTCGAACTGAAAATGGACCAGACGCGGGCGGCGGGCGCGCACTTCTTTCAAAAGGCTTCGCACGCCGGCCGCGTCCCACCGGTCGGCCACGGCGCAGACGCCGTCATCCGGCCGCGCGCCCGTGCGCGTCCACACTTCGGCACGCGCGCCCGCCTCCGCCAGATGGCGGGTGAGCAGATGCGTGTAATCGCCAATGCCGCACACGTCAGGTGGGTACGTGGCGGCAACGTGGACGACAACCGAGTTGGCTCCGTTCGGGTAGGCAACGGGCACGGATCAGTACCGCCTTTCGCCGTCCGAAACCGGGGCGGCCTTACGCCATACGTCCAGACTCGCCTCGGCCGCCCGCCGGCAGGTGTATTGCGCGGCGTGCGCCTGTCCGCGCGCGCCGCGCACATCGCGCTCGGCCGGGTCGCCGAGTAGGGCCGCCAAACAGTCCGCCAACTGGTCCGCGCGGTCCGGGTCGAAATACAGCGGCACGTCGCCCAGCACTTCGGGCAGGCACGGCGCGTTTGAAGACGCCACGGCGCAGCCTGCCTGCATTGCTTCGACGGGCGGCAGGCCAAACCCTTCCATGCGTGACGGAAACGCGAACACGGCGCTGGCGGCGAACTGTTCGGACAGAGCGAGGTCGTCGAGGCCGGAAAGAAGGCGGTAGTCGCGCACGCCGTGCCGTTTCAGGGCGATTTCCGCTCGCCCAGTCGCCGTTTCGTTCGTGCCGATCACGTCCAGGCGGGGCATCGTTCCGCCGCAAGCCGCCCGCAGCCGGTCGCCGTGTTCGGCAAAGGCGCGGTACAGCAAGTCCATGTTTTTGCGGGGGTCGGGCGAGGCGATGGCGAGCACGCTTCGCCCGTCCCGCTTGCCCGGCCCAAGCGCGCTTGCAGGGGGAGGCGGCAGCGACACGCCATTATAAACGACCGCGAACCGGGACGCGGGCAGCCCGACCGCCCCGCCCACGTCGGCCGCGGCCGCCTGGGAAACCGTGATGATGCGCCGCGCCTGCCGGGCCGACAAGCGCGTCAGCCACTTCGCGTATTCGTACATCGCGCGTTCGCGCGCGTTGCGCCGCGCTTTTGTCGCAAACGCGTACGGCTTGATGCCCATCGCATCATGGATGGTCACGGTGCGGGCAACGAAGCGCGGCAGCCGCTGCGGCAAATAGTTCATCGTGCCGTGAACGACGTCCACCTTGTCGGCCTTTACCTGAGCGGCGAACAAATGCCAGTCGGCCCGAAGACGTTTTGGCGTAAGCACGCGCTGCTCCATCCAATCGGGCACGACCGGGGCGACTTTGGGGCCGAGCGGCCGGTCTAGGTACAGCAAAACTTCCACGTCGGGCGCGCGTACCTCGGCCAGGCCGTGCACGAGCGCGCGAACGTACGAGTGGAAGCCCCCGGCCTGCGGGTGCGACAATGGGCGAGCGTCCAGCGCCACGCGCAGACTCATCGGGCGGCGGCTTGGGGAGCGTTCTTGACGGCCCGCAGCGTGTACTGGATCACGTGGCGCGGAAAGATAAAAGCCAGTTTCTCTTCGTAGGTGCGCTGGTGGCCGTTGATCCATTTTCGCACGAACCGGCTCACCAATCCATCGCCGGGCACGATGATCTCAACGCGCTCCTTGGTGAACCGGGCCGGCGAATAGTTGAAGCCGGACACGGCCGTGCCCTCGACGTAATAGTCGAACGAGCGGCTGGCGAACGCGTGAACGTGCGTGGGGTCGGTGAAAAAGTGGACGCTGGAAAAAAACGGCACCTCGACGAACAGCAGGCCGCCGGGCTTGAGCAGCCGGAACAATTCGCCCGTCGCGTCCACCAGTTTTTCCACGTGTTCCAGGACGTGGAGGCACACGATCAGGTCGAACGAGTCAGCCGCAAGCGGGTAGGGGACCACGTTCAGGTCGTGAACCACGTCGGGCTGGCCGGACGGGTTGATGTCGAGCGTGGTTGAGCCGGCGAAAAGTTTGTTCGGCCCGCAGCCGACTTCCAGGATGCGCCATTCAGGCTGGATGGCGACGCCGGGAATCTGCGGGTGACGAGATGGGTGGGGCGCGGCGGCGTTGTTGGCGGCGCGCGCCGGACCGGTCAGTGGCGAAAACGTGGGTGTCTTCAAGCGAGTGTTTCTTCCCCGCCCGGCCGCGAACGGCGAAGGCGTTGCTTGAGCGTAAAAAGCGCGAAGCGCAGCGTGGCGGCAAGCGCGGGCGGCACGCTGCCGGCCGGCCCATGCAAAATGCGGTACAGGCGCAGGCTGCTTCGGAACATGCGCGCGCGGGTCGCGCGCGGCACCGCCTTGCTGCTTTGCCCGCCCAAATGCGTAACGCGAACGGCAGGCGCGAGCAGCGTTTTCCAGCCCGCTCGCGCGAACCGGTGGCACCACTCGGTTTCCTCGGAATACATGAAAAAGTCCTCGCGCAGCAGGCCGACCGAAAGGGCGGCTTGCGCCCGGACCAGGAAGCACGCGCCGCCCACCCAGTCCGCGACGAACGGCGCGAGCGCGCTCGTGTCCGGCCGCGCGAACGCGTTCATCGGGTGCGGCGACTGCGAACGGTCCGCGCGGCCCGTCAATTCGCTTTTCAGGCCGGGGAACCGCGCCCAGCAGAATTGCGGCGTGTTATCGGCGTTCAAAAGGAGCGGGCTGCACACGGCCGCTTCGGGATGGGCATCCATCACCGTCACCAGGTCGGCGAGCGCGGAAGGCGTCACCAGCGCGTCGGAGTTAAGCAGCAGCAGATAACGGCCCCGCGCCGCCCGCAGCGCCTGATTGTTCGCGCGGGCAAAGCCCACGTTTTCGTCATTGCGAACGAGATGCACATCGGGGTAGTCACGCGCAACTCGATCCGCGCTGCCGTCGGTCGAGGCGTTGTCCACGACCCACACCTCGGCCGAAAGGTCGGGCGCGTAGGCGAGGTCGTTTCGAACCGCCCGCAAACATTCGTCCAGCACGTCGCGCGTGTTCCACGACACGATCACGATAGACAGCGCGAGCGGCCGGGCCGATTCGTTCTTGCGTTCCTCAACGGCCGGAGCGGCAGCGCTCACGAGCGCGTCTCCCCTGTGGCGGCTCGCGGGGCTGAGGGGTTGCCGAGCGGCCGGTTGATAAGCGGCGCGGGGCGGCGCGGGGCGGCCGGCCGTTCGCGCGGCGCAACAGGAACGGCGGGCGGCGAAACCGGCAAGGGCGCGGGCGCGGCTGCGGCGGCGCTGAATACAACGCCGTGCTCGCGCGCAATCGCCCCGGCGACCCCGATCAGGAAGAAAAGGTACACGGTCGCCCCGAACGTCGCCATCGCCCCATTGTGATACGTGGGAAAAATGTAGTCGCCGTTGAAGGCGGCGGCGCTCGCAACGCCGACGAACGCGCCCAGCGCGCCGAGGACGTAACTCTTGGCCCGGCCCGGCGGCAAAACGCGCCACGCGTGATACAGCATTCGCACGATGCTGGCGAGCAGCAGAAGGAGAGCGAACAGCCCCAAAAAGCCCGTTTCCGACAGCGCCTGCCCGATTGTTCCATGGGCGGAGCTGAAGCTGGTGGTATTCCACACCTCCTTGCTGCCGTACCACTGGTTGTACTGCCGGTAGTTGCCCAGCCCGATGCCGAGCGGGAATTTGGTGGCGTACAAAACGCCGGCCCGGATCATGTCGGTGCGGTTGTTGGTCAGCTTCCCCTTGTAAAAGTTGGTCACGTAGACTGCCTGGTAAAAGTAGTCGAAGCGCACCAGCACAAGAAGCGTGACGAGAACGCAGGCGACGACCAGCAGGCGGCGGTTGGCGAAGAACGTGACGACCGTGAGCGCAACCATGCAGGAAAACCAGCCCGATACCCATTCCGTCCCGTTGAGCAGCAATGCGCCCAGAATGCTGAGCGCGAAGGCGGCACCCGCGACGCGAATCCAGAGCGCCCCCTGCCGCGTGAGCACGAAGGCCGTGAGTACGGACGCGCTGATGACCTGCGCGAAGGTAAGGTAGGTGGACGATGGCAAAAAGGGCACGAGGCCGGAAAAAGTCGCCAGGCCCGGCACGAGCAGAACGACCGCCGCCGCCCGCAGCGCGCGGCCATTCAACTCGTTGGCGATCATCACGGCCGCGCCCAGGGCGAGCACGCGCAGCGCCATTTCCAAAATGTTGACCTGGGTGTACTGCACGAACGAGTGCGCCATCACCTGCGGGTCGCGGAAAACCAGGCTGTTGATCGTGGACCAGAAACAAACGAACAGATACAGCGCGGCGGGCACGAGGAGGGGCATTTTGTACAGCCCGAAGTTTTGGGCGGCGAATCGCTTGGCGATCCACACAACAAGCAGGGCCGCCAGTCCCAGCTGGCTAAGCGGCAATCCCTGACCTCCGCCCGACCCGCCGGTCGCCACGTCGGGCGTGCGCACCACGATCCAGCAGACGCCCAAAAACAGCACGATGCCGGCCGCGAGATTGCGTGCGAGCAGGGTCAGCCCGGCGATGGCGGCGATGAGCAAAACCACCCAGGCCGGGCTGCTTTCCCCATTTTTCGTGGCGACCAGAGCGATAACGCCAAGCGCGATGCCGGACACGGCCGCCACGGTTGCCAGCGTGACGCGCCGGGAAACGTCGCTCGCACCGCCGCCGCCGCCGCTCCCCTGCGGGTCGGGCGGCGCGAACGTGGAAGCGCCGCCGGGCGCTTCCAAAAGACGCCCGCTCGCCCGGCCGCCGAACTCGTCGCCGGGAAACTCAAGATCGTCGTTTCGGCTGCTCATCGTCAGGCTTCGCTTTCTTTCGTCTCCGCCACGCGCTCCAACAGGTCCGACAGGCCGCTCGCGATGGACGGCCAGTCGTAGCGTTCCTCAACCAGGCGTCGCGCTTCACGGGCCAGAAACGCGGCCTCGCTTGGCCGCTGCAAGAGCCGGGCCACGCTTGCGACGAATTCATCGGGCGTGTCGGCAAGCAGCAGGTGCCGGCCGTGTTCGGCCCGGATGCCGGCCGCGCCGCGCGTGGTTGCAACAACCGGCAGGCCGGCCGCGAACGCTTCCAAAATCTTGAGCCGCGTGCCGCCGCCCGCGCGCAATGGGACCACGCATACCTGGGAAGCGTCGAGGGCCGGCCGCAGGTCGGGCAAAAAGCCGGAAAGGTGAACGCGCCCGTTTGCGCCCCCGCACAGCGCGCTTCGGGTTTCCTCATCCACGTTGTCCACGCGGCCGGTGACGACCAGATGCGCGCCGGGCGATTGTTCGGCGACGCCCGGCAGCATTTCGCGCGTGAACCACAAAACCGCTTCCCGATTGGGGCCGTAGCCGAGCGCGCCATTGTACAGCAGCCGGCCCGGCACGGGCGCGACGCCGGACGCGCCGCGTTGGTACGAAGAAACGTCCACGCCGTTGGGCACGACCACGATAGGCGGCGCACCGCTTTGCGGCTCCCCGACGACGGTTCGCACCGCGCGCGCCTCCTCGTCGGATACAGTGGTCAGGGCAGCGAACCGCCGGACCGCGCGCCGCCAGTAGCGGTCGCTTTTCCAGCCCGTCAGGCCGGCTCGCAGCCGCGCGCGCGGGCTTGTCGCGTCGTGGCGTGCCTGCGTCAGCCCGCTCATCTCAACCTGATCCAGGACAATCGGCGGCCCGGCGGCGGCGTGGCTCGCCGAGGGCACGAAGGGGGCGATCCCCAGTTCCAGTGCGAGCACGGCATCCGTGGGCCGGGCGAATTCGGCGCAAACGGCGGCTTGCAGCAGCGGGTTGCCGGTTTCCAAAATCGAGCGGGGCGTGGGGGAAAGCAGGGCGCGCAGGGAACTGCCCGCCTCGCCCGATTTTTGATGCCAGCGCCAGGGCACGGAAACGACCGATTCGCAGCCCAGCAAGTCGCGCAGATCGTCGTCGGTCGGAGCGTCGTCGCCCATTCGGTCCGTTTGCCGGCCCGCGACCAGCCGGACGCGGTGGCGGGCGGCGAGGCGCCGCAGCAGGTGGAAAGCGCGCAGCCGCGAGCCGTTGTCGGGCGGGGCGGGAAACCAGGGAGAAAGTGCCAGCAGGTTCATGGAAGAGCGCGCGCGGGTTTGAAAAATTCGCCGCCGCCCCGTCGCGTTGGCCGTTTCGCTCGTAAAACAGATAGTAGTAAAAAGGCGCGGGGAATACCAAGCGCCATTATACCATTGGCGGCTCGGCCGGAGCCGGAAGAGCGCCCAGATGACGCTCCAACGTGTCGACCGAGCGCGCCCAGGTCCAGTCGCGCAGAACCGTTGCCCGCCCGGCCGCGCCCAGCCGCGCGGCGAACGATTTTTCGGCCAGCACGCGCGCGAGGGCCGCCCCGAACGCGTCCGGGTCGCGGTCGGTCAGCAGGCCCGTTTGCTCGTTTTGGATGGACTCGCGCAGACCGCCCTCGCTCACGCCCACGACCGGCGTTTCGCACGCCATCGCCTCCAGCGCAATGAAGCCGAACGGTTCCAGGTGGGGCGCGAAGGCGACCACGGCCGCGTTCTGGTACGCGTCCCGCAACACATCGTCGGCGGTTCCGTGGCAAATCTCCAGGGCGACGTTTTTCGTTTCCGCGCGGCGGGCGAGGGCGGCGGCGAGCGGGCCGGGGCTGCCTTCCGCTCCTCGCTCCGGGTCAAATCCCAAAATGCGAAGGCGGGGCCGGCGCGCTTCGGGGATCGTCGCCACGGAATCAATCACGAAATCGTGCCGTTTGGCGGCCGTAATGCTTCCCACCGACAAAACGACGTTCGGCTCGCGCGGCATGGTTTTATCGGGACAAAAAAAGCCGGCGTCCACGCCCAAATGACACAAGCGCGCATTGACGCCGTAGGCGCGCAAAATCGCCTCGCGCGAGTACCACGAGTTCGCCAGAACCCGCGTGGCCGCGCGCGCGCTGCGTACGTCGCGCCTTTCCTGCTCGGCAAGCATGCGCCGGGCCGGAAGCGAAAAAACCTGCCCTCGCACCTTGCACCGGCCCAGGCCGGCGGCGGGCGCATCGTCGTAGCCCGGCGTGGTTTCGATGGCCCACTCGTAGGCGTGGCGCAGCGTGTCCTGACAAAAATAAAGGCTCGGCGTCTTCAAGAAACGCAAAAGCGCCGGCGACGAGGCGAAGCGGCAATGATGAACGTAGGCCGCGTCGTAGCCGCCGTCGTCCATGCGGGCGGCAAGGCTTTGGTAGGCGCGTTCCCAGTCGTCCATCAGTCGAATCTGGCGTCTCGTGTCCAGCGCGCTTCGCAGTTTAGTGCCTATTCGGCCGCCGAAGCCGGGCCGGGAACCGCTTTGGCGCGCGCCGGCCGGGGCGGGCACGATCTCGACGCGGCGGCACAGCGGCGCGAGCGGCAAAAACTCCTCGGCCGCCGTGTCCATGACAAAGGCGTCGAGAACGTGGCCGCGCGCGTGAAGCTCGCGGGCGTGTTCCCACAAAGCGCGCTTCGCGCCGCCCGTGGGCAGGTTGTGAAAAAGGGCGATTTTCATGGGGCGGGGGAGCGGGACGGTCGGGAGCGGCCCAGCCGCCGTTTGGTGAAAGCGCGCAGCCGCCAAACGAGCCAGGTCGGCGGGTACAGCAGGCCATCGAAAAGGAGCGTGAGCGGCGCGGCCCCGACGCCGCTCGGCGAAGCCAGACCAGTTCTGCCCGAAACGGCGTGCCACGCGCCTTCGAGCAGCGCGCGCCGCTCACTTTTGTCGTGATAACTGAAATGGTAATGGTGCAGCGCGGCCCCGACGCCCGCGCGCCAAATGGCCCCGGCCGCCGGTTTGGGCGCAAGGTGGCGGCGCGCGATCAGGGCCGCGTTTCGGTACGCGTAATAAAAACGCTGGACGCTGCCGCGCGCCATCGAGCGGCTGATGCGGTGCCAGGCGCGCGCGCGTGGTTCGTACAGCAGATGCCAGCCGGCTTGTTTGGCGCGCAAACACCAGTCCACGTCCTCGCCGTAGTAGCCGAACGCGGGGTCGAGCATTCCGACCTCCCGCACGGTTTCGGCCCGGACGAGCAGGCAGCAGCCGGTAATAAAATCGGTCTCGCCAGGTGCGTCGTACTGGCCGTGGTCCGGTTCGTCGTCGCCGATGTGCCGGAACGGGAAGCGGTCGGCAAAGTTGATCGCGCCGCCCGCGTACCAGATCAGGTCAGGCGGGTCGGCGTAATAAATTTTCGGCCCGACCATGCCCGCGCGCGGATCGGTTTGCGCGGCGGCGACAAGGCAAGCAACGGCGTCGGGCGCGAGGGTCGCATCGTTGTTGAGGAGCAGGACGAAGGCCGCGCCGTCGGCGAGCGCGCGCTTCATCGCCGCGTTGTTGCCGCCGGTAAAGCCCAAATTCACTTCGTTGGCGACATGGGTAAAGGCGGCAAACTCGCGGGCCAACGTCGCGCCGGACCCGTCTTCGGATGCATTGTCCACGACGATCACGCGCAGGTCGGGGTACGTTTGGGCCGCGAGTGAGGCGAGGCAGGCGCGCGTGTCTTCCAAACCGTTCCAGTTCAGAACGATCGCAGTAACCTGTGGATCGGGCATGATCACCCTTTCTCCCTGAGACCGCTCTCCCCGAGAGCGCCGCCGGAGTGATTAGCGGTCAGCCGGTTTATCTCACGCTGTATCTTCGGTACCTGGACAGACGCTGTGAAGTGGGTACGAACTCGCTCTCGCGCGGCGCGGCCCAGCGCCCTCATCTGCTCGGGCCGGTTCCTCAGCGCCGCGAGGGCCTCTGCCATCTTCGCCGGCGAGAACTCCGCGATCACAAGACCCGTTTCCCCGACCTCCTCGGCCGCGCCTCCGCCGCCCGCGAAGCAGACAACGGGCTTTTCGAGCGTCATCGCCTCCAGGACCACAATCGGGCACGGGTCTTCCCAGGAGGTCATCGCAAACGCGTCGCAGCGCGCGAAGTGAGCAAGAGGATCACGGGTGATTGGTACGAACTCAATGAGATGGGCGACGTTTAGCTGGCGTGCCTCTTCCCGAAACTGCTGATCCGGCTCGCCCTCTCCGACACCGACCCAAACAAAGCGTACCCGCGCCTCGCCGACGCGATCCGCCAGTTCACGCGCCATCTGGAGCCAGAGCGTGGAGCCTTTGCGCCACTGAATCTTGCCGCCGCCGCCCACGAGGAATGGGCGAACCTCGCCCATCGGCTGCTGGGCCGCCGCCGTGGACGCGGAGAGGCACCCCAAAGTTTCGTCGGCGACGAACTCGTGGATCACTTCCACTTTCGCTTTATCCACACCGTGTCGAACCAGGGCCGTACGAACCGCTTCGGAAACGGCGATATATTGCGCCGGCCAGTTCAGGAGCAGGTCCGGATGCTGGCGCGCGGCCCGCGCTAAATAGGTATCGAGCTCATGAACATGCAGCAGAACAGGCACCCCAGGCGGAAGGGCAATAAATCGCGCGACCGGCAGGGCGGCGACGCTGTTCACATAGATTAAGTCCGGCTGCCACCGCCGCAAGTCCCGGCTCCACATTCTCTGGGCGATCTGTCGGCGGCGGCGCGATACGGCTCCTTTCCAATCCGGAAGATCACTAAAGATTTGGAGCGTCCCCAGTGTGCGAAAGTTGTCCGCAAAAGGCCCGTCGTCGAGAGCGATTGTCCGAATTTCCAAATCGGGCAACGCCCGAAGTGCCTCAAAGGCGATTTTGGGCGCTCCGGTCAGCGACAACTCATGAAGGATCAACAGCAGACGGCGGGGGCTACTCAGCATGGGTAAGGAGGTGCAGGCGTTTTTTCAGCGTGCGGGTGACGTGGACGAAGAGTTCGGTTCATATGGCGTGTCCGCCGCCACCCCAGCCCCGCGAGTGACGAGCCGCCGCCGGGCAGTTCGGAGAACAACCGCAGTGGGCTACGTTTCTCGAAGTAAGCCCCGCGTTGGCCGCCGTCGAGGGCGAGGGTACAGACCGGGGTTTGGTCAGCGAGATGGCGGAAAACATCCAGCGCTATTTTGAGCGCACCGGTCTGGGTCAGGCTGTTCATATATACTAAAACGCGCGTGGGTTCGCTCATAATGCTCGTTCGCCGGAAACGGCAGGAACCGTGCTGCCACCCGCACTAATTTGAGCAAGGTGGCGCTCGGCCGCGTCGCCGGATGCTTCCCAGGTCCAGTTTCGTTGTACGTCGTCGCGCCCGGCCGCGCCCATTGCTTCGGCCTGGTCGGGGTGGGCGAGCAGGTCGTCCAGGGCATGGGCGAACGCGGCTGTGTCGCGGGGAACGAGCCGGCCGGTCACGTCGTCGGCGATGATTTCGCGCGGTCCACCCTCTTTGACGGCCACGACCGGCGTGCGACAGGCCAAGGCTTCGAGCGCGACAAGGCCGAACGGCTCCAGGTACGGCGCGAACGCGAACACGCTTGCCCGCCGGTACGCATCGCGCACGGCCTCATCGGAGCCGTCGCGGGTGATCGTCAGGCGAACGCCGTGCCGCTCGGCGAGCGTGCATAGGCGCGTTGCGAACGGCCCGGCCGCCCCGTTGCCCGTGCCGAACTCGTAGCCGACGATCTCCAAAAACGGACGGCGCTTTTCGGGGATGGCCGCGATTGCGCGCAGGATAAATTCGTGCCGCTTGTGCGGCGCGAGCGCCCCGACCGACAGCACGCGCCGCGAAACCTCTGGGCGCGCAACGGCCAGGTCGGGGCAGAAAAAATCGGCGTCCACGCCTAGCCGGCAGACGTGCGCGTCCACGCCGGTCGTGCGCAAAATCGCCTCCCGCGAGTACCACGAATTCGCCAGAACGCGCGTCGCCGCACGGGTGGCGACGACATGAGCCCGCTCGTGATGGCGCAGCCAGCGCAGCCAGGGCCGCGATACCGCCTTGCCCAGCAGGCGTTCCTCGAAGCGGTTATCGCGGGGCAGATCGTCGCCGGGCGCCTTTTCCTCGTCTACTTCGTCTTCTTCGCTGCCCACGCCCCATTCGTAAAAGCCGCGCAGTGTGTCCTGGCAAAAGTAGAGCTGAGGTAGGCCGGCGAGGGTGAGCAGCGGCGGTGATTGTGTCAAACGGCACTGATGCACGTAGGCCGCGTCGTAGTTGCCCGCGTCCAGGTCGCGCGCGACTCCAGCGTACACTTCGTCGAGGACGCGCCGCCGGGCGGACTCAGCCCGCGCGGCGTGTTCGCCCGCCAGAGCGCGGTATCGCTCCGAACCGAGAGCGCGCCGAGCGAGCGGATGGTGGATCAGACGGGCGGCGAGGCCAGCCGTTTTCGGTCCGTCCGGCACGGCATAGGAAAACACCTGTCGGCAAAGCGGCGCGAGCGGCAGGTACGCCTCGTTGGCCGTGGAAAGAACGTAGGCGTCCAGAGTGTGGCCGCGCTCGCGCAGGTGGCGTGCGTGCTCGAAAAGGGCGCGCTTCGCGCCTCCGGCGGGCAGGTTATGAAAAAGGGCGATCTTCATGTTGCAGCGATCTTCATGTTGCAGCGATCTTCATGTTGCAGCGGCGCGCTCTTTTTCTTTGTGCGAACTCAAGCGCGCTTTACGCCGGGCAGAGGGAGCGGAGCATTTGGCACTCGTCCTCCAACGCCACCCCGTCTCGCCGCGCCGCCGGATGGGTCACGCAGATGGCGCGGGCGCTGGTACGGGCGCGCTCGCCGCCGGTTCGGACAGGTTCGGAATCGGAACGTTTCGGCGCCGGGCTATCTGTTCCAGTCGTTCGCGGACTTCACGCCCGGCCACGGCGGGACTCATCCGCGTCTTGATGTCTTCCGAGGCCCGGCGCCCCATCTCGGCGGCGGCGGCGCGGTCGGTGAACACCCGGCGCATCTGGGTGGCGGCGTGGAGAAGGTCCGGCTCGGCCCAGACGTTGCCGCGCTCATAAGAACCATAATCCTGGGCAAGTTCGACCAACCGGTACTCGACCAGGTAGCTGTTGTTCACGGTCATGAAATCGAGGTTACCCGAGTAGGCGGTGGCGATAACCGGCTTACCCAGGTACATCGCCTCGGCCATTCCCAGCCCCAGCCCCTCGGAGCGGTGCAGAGACACGAAGCAGTCCCCGGTTGCCAGCAGGCACAGCGTCTCGGCCCGGCTCAGGTGCTCGTCCAGAAAACGAACTTTCAAACCGCTCGCCCTTTGGCGCAGGTCGGCCACCCGCTCCGGGCAGCGGTGTGCGTTGAGGGACTTGAGCACCAGGACCGCCTCGCGGCTGTCGCCGAATGCTTCGCGAAAGGCCGCGATGACGCCCAACGGGTTTTTGCGCTCGAAGACACTGTCGTAGTCGAACGAAAAGACGAAGGCAAAGGCGTCCTCGGGCAGGTCGAAGCGAGCGCGGCTGGGCGGCGGCACCGCGCCCGGCGTGATGTGAATCGGGCTGGTGATCTTGACCACGGGAACCGGCGACGCCTTGCCGATGGCCTCCAAACAAAAGGCGCTGGCCACCCAGAGTTCGTCAAAACCGTCGAAGCGATTGCTCCATTTTTCGGGAAATCGGGACAATTCCCAGTACCAGGCGCCAATGTTGTAGCGTCCGGGGAAGTAGGCGGCCCCGAGATGCTCGCGTACGGTTGGCACGACGTCCGCGTTAACGTTCAGCAGATTGATGGCATACGGGTTGTCCGCGCGGAATGCGCCAAAGGTCTCGTCCTCGTGGCGCTGCGTGTGCTCGACGATATTGTTGAGGGCGTACGGGACGTTGGCGGCCCCAAGCGCGTGAACTAGGCCGCGGGCCGCCTCGGCCACGCCGAACTCGCCGGCCAGGTATCCGGCCACGTTGACGCCGAACGGCCGGTTAATCTTGTGTGCCTTTCCCACAGTGCCTGAAGCGGAGCGGCGCGGCGTAGCCCGCGCGCCGCCTTCCGCGAGCGCGCCGGCTGCGGCTTCCAGCAGGCGGGAGCGGACACGGGCCACGCGCCCCTTCATCTTTCGGATGCCGCGCCGCCACAACGGCGCATTCGGGTCCGCGTCCCGCCGGATGGCACGCGCCATCTGCGGGCTAATTTCGGGAGGCAGTAGCGCGTCGGAATTTCCAGCCATGCCATACAGAACAATCCAGCGATAAAAACTTTGCCGGTTGCGCCCCTGTGCATCGGGAATGAGGGCACGCACGTCGTCGCGCTTCCGGTAAACGTCCCACCAGACGGAGTCTGGATTTTGCAGTGAGTTTGCCCAAGGAAGAAACGGATTTTCCCCTTGGGATTCGAAAGGATTTCCAAAGGAGCGCATCTTTTCGGGACTGAGGCCGTGGTACAACGCGCGCAGGTCATTTGAAATCAATGTGCCATTGTCAAAGGCCGCGTAGGCATAGGGCCAGTTTTTCACGGTGCCGTAGCCGCTGCGCAGCAGAGCGTCGGCGTAAAAGGCAAACAACGGCTCCATGTTGGGAAAGTTCGCCATGCTGAAGCGGTTCTGATACTTTGAAAGGGTTTTAGGTCGCTCGGGGTTAAATCCGCTGTAATGAAAAAAGCACAGCGGCTCATTCGCCAACGTCACCTTGTCTTCGCCGCCCCACGCCACTTCCCGCGCGCGGGAGTGAAAGTTCCAGTAGGCGACGTTGTACTGCGGGTCACGCAGGAGGAAAAAGCCGCCGAACATTCCGGGCGCGAGGTCTACCCACTTCTGGTCCGTGAAGTAGCCGTTCGCCATATCCGAGCGGCAATAATCGTACAGGCGCTTTTGCCACCAGGAAAGGAATTGGCGCGTCGTCGGGGTATCCGCGAGGGCGATAAAGCCCAAGTTGTACGCGCCCGAGCGCAGGATGTCGGTCTCGCTGGGCCGGCGCTCGTCCGCAATCGGCTCCGTCAGATGCGGCGTCACCACGGCGCTGTGCTCATCCAGCAGTTCCCAAATGCGGGTAAGCGGCGCGAACAGGTAGATGTCCGGGTCGAAGTAGATGACCTTTTCGTAGCCGTAGCGGTCGAACAAGTGTTCCAAAAAGTACGGCTTGACCGCCGTGTTCAATTCCAGGATGGTGTACTTAAAGGACAGATGCGGCCAGTTGACAATGTTGGGCAGTTGCTCCGCCTCGATCAGCGTGAACGGCTCGTGGGCGGGATCGAAGTAGCCGTCCACGCGATCCACCAGCAAAACGAACACGTCGACGCCAGGCGCCTGACGCCGCAAAGACTCGGCCAGCGCGCGCGCGCTGGCGAGGTAGTTTTTAGAGACGATGGTACAAACGGCGTGCCGTCTCGGCTGCCGCGCCGCGCTGCCCGGCTCAACGCTCGTCATTCGCTCACGCTCCCTTCACGGCCGCCTACCTCCACCAGGGGCAGGCCGCGCAGCGCGTCGCGCTGCTCCTGCTGCGAAATCTTCACGATTTCGCCCTGATGGTTATGAAACTCGCTGAAGCGCCCCTCCACGTACCCCTCCTCGGCCAATAAGGCCTTGATCGTTTCCGGCTTCCGGTCGCGACGGACGAAGAAGGCGTTCACACCGTTGCTGTTACAACCCACGAAGCAGTAGCCCTTTCGCTCCGCCAGAAGGCACAGCGCCTTGAGCGAAGCCCCAAAGTAGATCCAGGACGCATTATTGCGGGTGCGGTCGAAGCGCTCCTCATAGGGGATCGTCACCGCCGCCTCCGGCCCGAAGCGGTAATTATATTCGATCACGACAATAGCCGGGTTCACGACCGTGATGGCTTCCCAAATCCAGTAATCGTTCCCATCAATATCAATCGAAAGGAGTCCGATCTCGCCGACCATGCCGTTGTCCCGAAGGAGCTGGTTGATGTTGTCCCGGGTCACGAATGCGGGAACCGCCGTGAGGTCGTAAAGCCGGTGAATAAGGCTGCTCCTGATCTTCGCAACGTTCTCGTCACTGCTGTCGAGGACGAGTCCGCTCCAGTTTCCCGTGGTCAGCAGGAACCGCGTGTTGGCTTCCGTATAGTCTTCAACGCCGAACTCGATGAAAATCTTGCGGGGGATTGGGACGTGGCGGATCAGGAATTGGATGATGCCGTCTTCTCCCCACTGCGAGAACGCCCGGAACTCATGCGCCCACAGCTCCCCAGACAGTTCGCCCTGAAGTTGCCGGGCTTCAACCCGGCCCAGAGCCTCCTGTAAGTAGTCAAGACGATGCCTTAGATAAAACAGGTCCTCCTGCTGCTGCCGCAGCAGCGCTTCGGTGTTGCTCACGACACGCTCGACGCCGTTCATGATGGACGGAATCAGGTCCAGGCGAGACTTCAACTTTTGCGCTTTGTCCGTCAACCAGTTCATAGTAGGGATCGCTCTCTTTGCTCATGACTTTCCGGGCGCCGCCCAAGCGCCGTGCGGAGACCCGCTAAACCTTTCTGCTGACACGGAGCCGTGGCCGTCCTCGAGAACGCGACCGTTCGGCTCGATCAGGAAGCGCAGCCGCGTAAGCGCCTCCGAACCGCTTTGTCGCGGGAACCGATTGGCGTACGTGATTGCCTCCTCGGACGTGCGAAACACGAACCGGTTTTCCTCCGGCGGCGGGACGCCCAGGCGGCGGTTCAGCAACAGCCAGATCGGTTTTGTGAACGCGCCGCGCGCCCACCAGCCCAGACGTACACCCGACCGCCACACGAACCCGCCGACGACGCGCCGCGCGGCAGACGCCTGCGGCGCCGTCACCAACACGCGCAGGGGAGGCGTCGGTGCGCCGAACCACTGCACGTTTTCCTGGACCATTTGCCACTGGAAGGTGTATTTGCCCGGTCGGAAGGGTGCCGTCACCCAGAATCGGATCGTTACCTCGGCTCCCGGCGGCACGCACGTGCCGACCGGAAATTCGACACGCTCCAGCCCCTGCACACGCTTGCCCTTTCGGCCGGGCATTGCGCCAAGACGGTAAAGATCCTCGTAGGTCCACGTCTGCGTTCCCGCGTTGCGCACGATTACCGACATGGGATAAGACTCGCCAGCCTTCATGGTGGTCGGCGCCGACTGACCCACGAAGGCCGCATCGTTCCCATTCGAGGCGGGACTTGCCGCCAACGCTTTCTCGGAAACAGCGATTACCACGGGCGGCAACTGGGCCTGGTTGTCGGACCACCCCCGATCCGACAACCAGGCGTGCGCCTCCAGCTTCAGCGCCGGATCGCGCAAATGCTCTGCTTCGTGAGCGGTAAACGCAAGGTACGAATTGGCGAATGCCCTCTTCTTCGTTTCCGCCGACGAGATACGCGATACCGGCCTTCCATGCCTTTCCAGCAAGGCTTCCATGTCGCGTTTTAGATCAGCATTCTCCAGACGTGACACCTCAGCCGCCATGAATTCCAGATAACGCTTCCAATCCACTTTGGGGAGATCTGTACTCATTGATTCCTGTTGCACCAAGCAGTACTCGTGAACGATAGCATTACCAACTACCTGAAATTCTGGAACAGGCGAAGCATAATTAATTTTGTTATCCAGGTTTCTCATGAAGTCCTGATGATCCGCCGTTGATATACCTTTTTGATAGCTCGTACCGTTGCTTCTTGACAGTGCATACTGAATCAGAGCAGATTTGTCATAGAACAAAATATTATCTACAATAGACAGACACCGATAGCAGAAGTTGAAGTCCGGTGATATCGAGTCGAAGTAATTCCCGAAACGATCGGAGACAGCCTCAAGGACGACGCGGGGTACGACGCAGTTCATCATGCGCGGCAGCGCCGTAGGCAATGTAAGCTGCGATGTAAGCCGCAAAAGGTGGGCCGCGCTAATCTCAAGGAGGTTGCCTGACCAATCCAGCTGCTCTAACCGAATGGGAGCGGCGTCGTCGGCGACTTTGTCGTGTTCATAGCTGATGACGGACGCCGGATGCAGGACGGCCAACCGAGCAAGCGTATTCACCTCGCCGCGCCGAAACACCATGCGATCCGATAAGTACGTAACATGGCTGACATTGTGCCGCTCGAGCGCCTGCTCCATGGCCCAGTGCCAGTGGTGTGGCATCGGCAGCGGCGCGGGCGGCGCGACGTAACACAATCGCCCGCTGGCATGGGGCGTTTGAGACACTTGCCTGCAAAACTCAGCAAGTCGGACCCGCTGCTCAGGAAGCGTGGAGTTATCGGATACCAAGACGCTGACGTTATCGGGAGCATCGTCCAGCACCGAGCGGATCGCGTTGATAGCGAGGTCCGCTCGGTTGCGCGTCGGGATGACGACCAGGAGAGATTTAAAATCGGCGGGCATGATCAAACCCTGTTTCGCCCAGGCGCGGTAGCCAAGACGCGGTTCAACTCTGCGACCACGCGCTCCACCAGTGCCTCGTTCATGTTAAAGCCGCTCGGCAGGTTGATGCCGTGCGGGGCGATCCGGTACGTGGTTTCGTTGGCGCGCCGGGCGGTTTCGGCCTGGGGCAGATCGCGGTAGGCCGGAATCGAACTCAGCGGGTGGAAAAACGGGCGGCAGTCAATCCCGGCTGTGCCCAAACGCTTCAGCACGTCTATTTTGTTCAGGCCGAGCGCGGGGTCGAAAACGGTCGTCACCATCCAATAGGTATTCTTGACATCGGGCGCCTCGTGGTTCAGGGTAATGCCGTCGCGGTTTTCCAGGCAAGCGCGGTACCAGCCGAAAATTTCTCGCTTGCGCGTTATCAGCTCCTCGACACGCTCCAATTGCGCCAAACCGAGCGCGGCCTGAAGGCTGGACATCTTGTACTTGTAGGCGACCTCGGTGTTGAAGAACAACGTGTCGCCGGGTTGGCGCCCGTGGTCGCGCAGCACCAGGCACCGCTCGTAAAAGGCCGGGTCGTCGGTGACGAGCATTCCGCCCTCGCCGGTCGTCAGCGTTTTGGAGCCGTGGAAACTGAACGTGCTGGCCGCGCCGAAACTGCCCGCCCGGCGGCCCTTGTACTCCGAACCGATGGATTCGGCCGCGTCCTCGATGACGACGATGCCGTGCCGCTCGGCGACGGCGATCAAGGCCTCCATGTCGGGCATGTTGCCGTACAGGTTGACCACGATCACCGCTTTGGTGCGCGGCGAGATGTTCGCCTCAAATGAGGCAGCGTCCAGGCACCAGGAGCGCGCGTCCATGTCGGCGAAAACGGGCTGCGCGCCCACGTAACTGATCGGGGCGGCGCTCGCGATCCAGGTGGCGTCGGGCACGATCACCTCGTCGCCCGGCCCGACTCCGGCGGCGAGCAGCGCAAGGTGCAGACCCGACGTGCAGGACGGCAGCGAGATGGCGAAGCGGCGGCCGACGTAAGCGGCAAAGGCGGCCTCGAAGCGCGCGTTATACTTGTTGGCCTGGCTGTACCACGCGGTCGCGGCGGCGTCCGCGGCGTAATCAATCTCTTTTTGCGTAATCCAGGGTCCGGAAACGGGAATTCGCTCTTCCATGCCCTCAATCCTTAGTCTTTGATGCAACGCAAGTAGCCGTCGGGAGCGACCGTGATAAGAAGTTTGTCGTTCATCTCCTGGTCTATCTCGAAACGGTCCGTGGTCTTCAGAAAGCCATGTACGGCGGTCAGCGGGTTGTTGCCCTTACCCCACGGGCGATCTGTGAAGGCATCGTCCGGCATCTGTTCGATGATCGTGTCGAATACGATCAGATAACTGTTCTTCGTCACCAGCGGCGCGTACAATTCCAGTTCGCGCGAAACGTGCTCGTGCGTGTGGTTCGAGTCGAGAATGACGAGAACGCACTGCTTACCGCGTGCGTGGTCGCGCACCTGCTGAACCACGCCTTCGTCAATGGACGAGCCTTGAATCATCGTGATCCGATTCGCCAACGGGTGTGCTTCGATCTCAATCCGGTTGTGTTGGCGGATGTCTACGTCTATGCCCACCACCGCGCTGTCCCCGCCCAGCAGATGCAACAGGGAAGCGGACAGGATCAGCGACCCGCCGTGCGCGATTCCCGTCTCGACGATGAGGTCTGGCTTGACCTTCCAAACGATTTCCTGGAGCGCGACGATGTCCTGGGGAAACTGAATGATCGGCCGGCCTAGCCAGGTGAAGTTGTAGGAGTACCGATGTCGGCAACTCAGGTCGAACCAGGCACGGGTGAGCGCGCGCAGGTCCTGCGCCTGCCCCATCGCTGCCATTGCCACCTTCTTTTCCGTCTCGAACGCCTGCGCCGCCGTCGGAGCAGCCTGCTGTTCAGCCATGATTCTCCATTCTCCTCAATATCCGTGCCGGGTTGCCCACCACAATAGTGAACGGTTCCACGTTTCTGGTGACGACCGCGCCCGCGCCCACGAACGCGCCCGCGCCGATGCAGAGGCGCGGCAACACGACGGCTCCCGTGCCGATGGTGGCGAACGGCTCGACCGTTACGCACCCGGCCAAGCGCGCGCCGGGGCACAGGTGAACGCCCTCGCCCAGCCGGCACTCGTGGTCCACGCTCGCGGCCGTGTTGACGATGCAGCCGCGTCCCAGAACTGCCTCGACGCAAACCGAGGCGTTCGCCAGCACCTGCGCGCCGGCCCCGACGCGCGCGTCGGCCGCGACGAAGGCAGTCGGATGCCGGGCCACGGCTGCCCGCAGCCCCTGCGCCTCCAGGTATTCCTGTATCTCCACACGGACGCGGCCCCGGTCGCCGCCGATGGCGACCAGGAAATCCGGCAAAGCGTTTCCGGCCGGCCGGCTCGTGAGCCATGCCTCGAACCCGGCGCGGCCCGTGTGGAGCGGCACGCCGGCAAACGGGGAGATCAGATCGGCCTGGTTGTCGAACAAGGCGACCACGCGCCCGCCCGTGTGCGCGCAGCATTCGCGCAGCACCTTTGCCTGCCCCCCCGCGCCCCAAAAAACAAGATCGTTTCCCGGCTCACTCACCGGACGCCGCCGTCACTTCGGCCAGTCGCGGGAAGGCCGCGTCGCGGGTCGAGATGATCCGTCCCCCGGCCGGCGCGGGCGGCCACATGATGCCGACCGCCTCATCGTACCACCGAAAGCCGCGCGCGAAATCCGGCTGGTAAAATGCACTGATCTGGTAAAACACCTCGCTGTCGTCTTGTAGCGTTTGGAAGCCGTGCGCAAACCCTTCAGGAATGTACAGCAGTTGCCGGTTCGCGGCCGACAATTCGACGCCTGTCCAGCGCGCGAACGTGGGCGAACCGGGCCGCACGTCCACGATCACGTCGTAAATCGCGCCCATCGTGCAACGCACCAGTTTGGCCTCCTCGTGCGGGGCGGTCTGGTAGTGCATTCCCCGCAGCGTTCCCACCCGACGGTTGAACGAGATGCTGCACTGCACCAGACGCGGGTTCAGGCCGCGCGCGGCGAACTCGTTCACGTCCCAGGTGCGCGCGAAAAAGCCGCGCTCGTCCTCGAAACGCTCCGGCTCGATCACGACCGCGCCCGGCAGGTCAGTTTCCCGGAAAATCACGGTCGCGGGGCCACGCTCATGCCACCTGCAAATCGGGGATAGGCACGATGAACTTGCCGCCGCGCTCCCGGTACGCGGTTTGTTGCGCCAAGATTTCATCGGCGAAGTTCCAGGTCAGCAGCAGCACGTAGTCGGGTTGGTCGGCCAGCAGCCGCTCCGGCGCGACGATGGGCAGATGTGTGCCCGGCGTGAAGCGCCCCTGCTTGACCGTGCTCCGGTCGGCCACGAAGTCGAGCGTTTCGGCCCCGATGCCGAAGTAGTTGAGCAAAGTGCTCCCCTTCGCGCTCGCCCCGTAGCCGGCGATGCGCTTGCCGTCGCGCTTCAGGCCCGCGAGCAGCGCGCGCAGGTCACGCCGCAAACCCGCCACCCGCTCGGCGAACGCTCGGTACGGCGCTTCCGTTTGCACGCCCCACGCGGCCTCGTCCTCAAGAAGTTCGCGCACGCGGGACCGCTCGCCCTCCGCGCCCCGGTGAACGACGGACACGCGCAGGCTGCCGCCGTGAATCGGGAGACGCTCCACGTCCGACGCGGCCAGGCCGTGCCGCTGGAACAAGGCTTCGAGCGCGGTCAGCGAGTAGTAAAACAGATGCTCGTGGTAAATCGTGTCGAATTCGACGCCGTCGAGCATGTTCTTGACATAGGGCGTCTCCATCACGAACACGCCGCCGGGTTTGAGCAGCGTCTTGATGCCCGCGATCACCCCGTTGATGTCCGGCACATGCGCCATCACGTTGTTCGCCAAAATCACGTCGGCCGTCTCGCCGCTGGCGGCCAGGGTGCGGGCGAGTTCGTCGCCGAAAAACTCGGCCAACGTCCGTACGCCTTTTTCCTCGGCGACGCGCGCGACGTTGCGCGCCGGCTCGATGCCGAGTACGGGCACGCCGGCCTGCACGAAGTTTTGGAGCAGGTAGCCGTCGTTGCTTGCGATCTCGACCACCAGGCTGTTTTCGTCCAGGCCGCGCGTCCGCATCAGGCTCTGGGCGCTGTCCTTTGCGTGGCGCAGCATGGTGTCCGAAAAGGACGAAAAGTACAGGTAGTCGCGGAACAGCACGTCGGGCGGCACGGTTTCGGTAATCTGCGCGAGCGAACACGTCCGGCATAGCGCAAGATCGAGCGCGAAAACCGGTTCCGGCTCGTTTGAATGGGCGTGGGCGGGAAGTGCGTTGGCAAGCGGCGTCTTGCCGAGCGGCAGCACGACCACGAGATCGGTCGAGCCGCACGAGCGGCAGGCGGTAATGGTGTGGGAGGCAGCCGGGGCGGGGGCCTCCCGAATGGCAGTGCTCAAGCGGAAACTCCTAAAAACGTGCGGTACCAGGCGAGCGAGCGCTCCAGCCCTTTGTCGAGCGAAAAGTGCGGCTGCCATCCCAGCAAGCGGCTGGCCTTGGCCGGGTCAAGGTACTGATGCGGGATTTCGTTGGTCGCCTCGCCGCGCACGTCGGGAGCAAGATCGTCGCGGCCCGCGAGCCGCAGCACCTTTTCCACGACCTCCAGAACGGTGACCTGCGTGTTGTGTCCGAAGTTGAAGGCCTCGCCGATCAGTTCGCGCCGGCAGGCGAGCGCCTGGGCGAGCGTCACGTAGGCCGACACGCCGTCCTCGACATACAGATAATCGCGAATACTCTTGCCGTCGCTACGGACGACGGGGCGCTCACCCTTCAGAACGGAGCGGATCGTGCCCGGCACAATCCGGTTCCAGTTCAGGTCGCCGCCGCCATAGAAATTGCCGCAGCGCGTGATGGCAACCGGCGTGCCGTAGGTGTGCGCGTACGTTTGGCAGATCAGGTCGGCGCAGGACTTGCTCACGTCGTACGGGTGCCGCCCCTGGAGCGGCGTGTCCTCGTCGTAGGGCAGATTTTCGTGCGCCCCATACGCCTTGTCGGACGACGCCATCAGGACCTGCTTCACCTGCGGGCTGCGCCGGCAGGCTTCCAGTAGCGCCCACGTTCCCTGAACGTTGGTCTCGAACGTGCCGACCGGGTTGCGGTTCGCCACGCCCACGATAGTCTGCGCGGCGAGGTGAAAAACGGTGTCCACCTCGTACTCGCCCAGCGTCCGCTCCAGCAGCGCCTGGTCGCACACATCGCCACGCACCAATTTAACCTGGTCGGTCAGGCTCGCGCGCACCAGTTGCGACTGCGGCACCCAATCGCGCACCAGGCACACCACGTCCGCGCCCGCCTCAACCAGCCAGCCCACCAAGCCGCTTCCCAGCAGCCCGGTCCCGCCGGTCACAAGTGTGGGCCGGTCCCGCCAGAAAGTGGAAAAATCCGCGCCGTTCATTCTGTCCAAACTTTCCACGGGGCCGCCCCGCCGTCCCACAGCTCGTTCAGCAGACGCTTGTCGCGCAGGGCGTCCATGCACTGCCAAAAGGCGTCGTGCTTGTAGGCCATGAGATGACCGTCCTGGGCGAGTCTTTCCAGCGGTTCGCGCTCCCAGTGGGTCGCATCGGCCGCGATGTAATCGAGCACGGCCGGTTCCAGCACGAAAAACCCCCCGTTGATCCAGCCCTCGCCCACCTGCGGCTTTTCCGTGAACTGGGCTACCCGGTCGCCGTCGAACTCAATGCCGCCGTAGCGGGCGGGCGGGCGTACCGCGGTCACGGTTGCCAGCCGGCCGTGGGCCTTGTGAAAGGCGAGCAGATCGGAAAGGTCAATGTCGCACAAACCGTCGCCGTAGGTCATCAGGAACGTTTCACCGCTCGCGCGCAGCCAGGGGGCCAGGCGCTTCAGCCGGCCGCCGGTCATGGTGTTCAGCCCCGTGTCAATCAGATGCACGTTCCAATCTTCGGGATGGCTTTCGTATCTCTGTACCGCTCCATCCTTAAGGGACAACGACATGCTGCCGTTCAGGTCGGCCAGGTCGCGGAAGTAGCGCTTGATGACCTCGCCGCGATAACCGAGCGCGATAAAGAACTCCTTGTTGCCGAAATGGGCGTAGTGCTTCATGATGTGCCACAGGATGGGCCGGCTGCCGATCTCGACCATGGGCTTGGGCCGCACCTCGGTTTCTTCCGCCAAGCGCGTGCCAAGCCCTCCCGCCAGAATCACGACTTTCATGCCGGAACCTCCCGTTGCGATAACGGGGACGCCGCCGCGCTCAGTGTCACCCCGGAATCCTCGTCTTCATTGCGCCGCGTGTTCCAGCGCAGCAACGGCCGCACCACGCCGGGCATGGCACCCCGGTAGTCCCCGCGGGCGGTCGTTCCGTCGAAGGCGTCCACTACCTGAAAGGCGACCGCGTCGGGCACGTGCAGGTGGACCCGGACCGGTTCCATCGTGCTGATGACCGCCTCGACGCGGTGTATCCCTTCGGACAGGAAGTTGCCCGGTATCCAGGCGGTGCTGACGTAGCGCCCCGGCGCGCGCGGCGTGCGGTGCCAGTGGGAGTCGTGTTCGGCGGCCACGAAGGCAATTCGCTCGTCCGCGCCGGCTCGCAGGTGAAAGTTGGGTACCAGCAGGTGCCCGCCCTCGATCACCTCGTACTCCATTTCCAGGCCCAGCGGGCGGCGGATGTCGGCGACCGCGATGGAGCGGCCATCCTCGGAGCGGACGCGTACCGAGCGCAGGCGCACGATCTCGTTACCGGGCATCATCTCCTCGCTCGACCAGCGACGATGCGCGGATAACCCTTCGCCCGTTTCCAGGGCCAGGGCGCGGCGCTTCGCCTCTTCCTGAGCCTGTCGGCGCTCCTCCTCCATCACCAGCCATTCCTTGGGGTGCTTGCGCTTAAACTCCTCGTCTTCGCGGTCGGCTACCAGGCTCATATACCGGGTTACGACCTCCTGGGTATCACCGTGGAAAAGGAGTTGTCCGTGGTCCAGCCAAACGCACTGCTGGCAAAGTTGAGCCACTTGAGCCATGGCGTGCGACACGAACACGACTGTCCCACCTTGCGCAAGGAACTCCTTCATGCGCTTCATGCATTTGTTTTGGAACTGCGTGTCGCCGACGGCGAGCACCTCGTCCACGATCAGAATGTCCGGGTTGATGTTCGCGGCGATGCTAAAGCCGAGCCGCATGTACATACCGGACGAATAGCGCTTCACGGGCGTGTCAATAAACTGTTCCAGCCCGGCGAAGTCTACGATCTCGTCGAAACGCTTGGTGATTTCGCGTTCGGACATTCCCAGGATGGAGCCGTTCAGGTACACGTTTTCGCGGCCCGTCAAATCCGGGTGAAAGCCCGCCCCGACCTCAATCAGCGCCCCGATCCGGCCCCGCGTCGTGATCGAACCTTTGGTCGGCTCCAAAATGCCCGTCAGCAGTTTGAGCATGGTGCTCTTGCCCGACCCGTTGTGGCCCACGATGCCCAGCGACGTGCCGCGCGGCAGAGTAAAGGAAATGTCCTTGAGCGCCCAGAACTCGCGCTGCCGATCCGCTTCCCGGCGGTCGAGCAGCATGTTTTTCAGGCTGCCGCTGCCGAGCAAAAACCGCTTGGATAAATCGTTGACTTCAATGACGTTCATGGGAATGGCTTACACGGCCTCGGCGAAACGCGGTTCGCGGGTCTTGAACACGGCGTAGCCGGCGAAAAACGCGACCAGGGACACGGCGGCGGCCAGGCCCAGGTACGGCCAGTGAATACCTTGCCCGTTCTGGAAAGCCAGGCGCCGGCCGGTGTCTACCAGAATCGCCATCGGGTTCAGCAGGTACCAGCCGCGCAGATGCGCGGGCACCTTTTCCAAAGGGTACAAAACCGGGATCGTGTAAAACCAGAGCGTTATCATCAGCCCGATCAGGTGGCGCACGTCACGGTAAAACAGGTTCGCGCAGGCGAACAGCAGGCCCAGCCCGGTCGTGAACAGAATCTGGATCACCAGAAGCGGCGCGACCGCAACAATCGTCACCGACGGCACGACGTGAAAGATCAGCATCAGGGGCAGCAGGCCGGCCAGACCGAACAGGAAGTCCACCAGCTTGCCGGCAACGGCCGCAAACGGAAACACCTCGCGCGGAAAGTAAATCTTGGTAATCAGGTTCAGGTTCGAGACCAGGCTTTCGGACGCGCCCGACAGCCCCGTCGAAAACAGGTTCCACACCAGCGTCCCGAAATAAGCGAAGACCGGCGCGGGTATACCGCCCGGATTGTTCTGCTTGAGCACGTAGATCAAGATCAGCGTCTGGATTATCGAGAACAGAAGCGGGTTCAGAACGGCCCACGAAATGCCCAGAGCAGACTGTTTGTAGCGCGCCTTGACGTCGCGCAGCACCAGGTTCTTGATCAGTTCGCGGTGAGCGACAAGGTTGATGATCGCGGCGGCCGGCGAGTGCTTCTTGCGGTCGTTCGCCGAGCGGGTCACGACGGGCAAACCGCCGGTAGTGAACGCGCCTGCGACATCAGCAGCCGCCGCGTTCGTCACGCTCAGGCGCGACGCGGCTGACTCTGAAGAGGTTTCTGTTCCAGGCGTGGTCGGAACGGGGGCGGCGGTCATCCTCGGTGTCACGAAACTCCTCACGGCAACATGCGTGCCAGGTGCGCGGCTGCGTTCAAACGGCTCAAACGGACTCGGCGAAGCGCGGCTCGTTTTTCTTGAACACGACGTAGCCCAGCGCGAACGTGGCGAGCGCGACCACGGCGGCGAGCGCGACGTATCGCCAATGAATGACCGCCCCCTGGGACGGCGCGACCAGTTGGGGGAAAACCAATTTGCGCGACGTGTCCACCAGGGCCGCCATCGGGTTCAGCAGATAAATGCGCCGCCAGAACTCGCTCGTGATGGTTTCCAGCGGGTACAGGTTGGGGACCAGCCACATCCACACGTTGATGAGCAGGCCGACGATGTGCCGCACGTCCCGGTTGAACAGGTTCGCGCACGACAACAGCATCCCCAGGCCGGAGGCGAACACGAGCAGGATCAGCAGCAGGGGCAGGCTTAGCAGCAGGCCGGTCACGCTCGGCATGGTTCGGAAAACGAGCAGCAGGGGCAGCATTCCGGCCATGCCGAAGCCGAAGTCCACCAACTTGCTCAGGACTGTCGAAACGGGGAAAACTTCGCGCGGAAAATACACCTTGGTGATCAGCGAAAGGTGAGCGACCAGGCTTTCGGTCGCGCCCACCACGCCCATCGAAAACAAGTTCCACCATAATAACCCGAAGTAGGAAAATACGGCGAAGGGGATGCCGACGTTTTGCTTCAAAATCACCGCGCCGACGATGGCGTAGATCAGGGCCATGACCAGCGGGTTCAGGATGGCCCAGGCGATGCCCAGCGTGCTCTGCTTGTAGCGTGACTTGATGTCGCGCGACACCAGGTTTTCGATCAGTTCGCGGTGGGCGAGCAGGTCACGCAGCGGGGCGAGCAGCACGCCTGCCCGCACGATGGCAGCAGCGGCGGTCACGCCGCGAATCGGCGGCAGGGTTTTCAAAGGAGCGTTGGCAGCCATAAAAGCGTTGCGGCGTTGCGTGATTGTGGCGCGTCGCGCGCGCCGGGCGCTACAAAGTGCCGTACAACCGGTCCCCGAAATCACCCAGGCCGGGCACGATGTACCTGTTTTGGTTCAGCGCGTGGTCCAGCGCGGCCCCGATAATGGGAACGTCGGGGTGGCGCTCGTTTACCACGGCGACCCCTTCCGGCGCGGCGACGACGCACAATAGCCGGATGTCGGTTCCCCCCGCTTCCTTTACCGCCTCGATTGCCTGGCAGGCCGAGCCGCCGGTTGCAAGCATCGGGTCCACGAGCAGCGTGCGCCGGCCCGCCACGGGCGGAAGTTTACAATAGTAGGACGATGCAACGGCCGTGGTGTGATCGCGCGCCAGCCCGATGTAGCCGACGGACACTTCGGGGAACATTTCGACCAGACTCGATAACATCCCCAAACCCGCGCGCAGAATCGGGACGATCACCAGCGGCTCGCCAGCCAGAACCTGCGCGTCCGCGCGTTCCAGCGGCGTTTCCACCGTCAGCGGCCGCAGCGGAAGATCGCGCGTGGCTTCCCAGGCAAGCAGCAGAGTCAGGTGATTAGTCAGCGTGCGAAACAGGGCGGGCTTGGTGCGTACGTCCCGTAAATGCGCCACGAAATGCGCCACGAGCGGGTGGTCCACGATGCGAATGTTCAGGGATCGGTCCATGACGGGAGCAGCGGTGGCGGCGGCGGGCACGTTTTCAGCAGCCCGGCTCAGCCGTCAGGCGAAGAAGCCGAAGCGAGCAAGATGGTGATGACGAAAACGCGGCGGCGGCGGTCACGCGCGACGATTCCGACTGCGCGAGCCCGACGATCCACAAAATCTCGCCCGTATCGCCGCGCGCGACCACGGGAACGGTTTCTCGCAGCGCGCGCGGCCAGCCGGCATCGGCCAGAACGTCGCGCACGAGCCGGGTTCGTCCGGCCATGCCGAGGGGGGCGAATCGCTCCCCCGCCCGCGCGGGACGCACCTGCAAAAAAAGGCGTTGAGCAGCAGATTGCGGCTCGCCGACGATCATTGTATCACGGTATTTCTCCGTCTCCGAAAGCGCGAGCGTTACCGCAAGGGCGCGTCGTCCGGCGGCAACAAGCGTTTCGGTGCCGGTGGCGTCACCGGACAGGCACGTTGCTCGTACACGAAGCCGGGCCGGGGCGACCCACACGCTGCCGGGAACGGGGAGCACATAATCATAAGCGGCCGGAGGCGCGGCGCGGCGCTCCGGCTGCCCTTCCACGACTACCAGGCACGCCTGACCGTTCCGGCCAGCCCAGCCCACGCGTACGCCGCCGGGCAGGTCCATGGCTCGCGCGCCGGCAGCCGCCTCGGCGCGCGCCGAGATCACAAAAGCCTCGACCACTTCCACGGCCTCCATCGTGGCGGAATCAACGTTTACGTCCGCGTCGCCGGTTTGCCCCGAAATGGCGGCGGCGTGGCGAAGGGCGCGGATCAGGACTCGGCGGCGCAGAGCGGGGGGGGCGGCGCGCAAAACGGAAACGTCCAGCCAAACCTGTTGGGGCGTGCGCGTGGTTGTGACCCGCCACAAGTCGTCGGCAAGGCGGTTTAACAGGTCCGCGTCCAGGGCGGCGGCGCGGGCAAGGCGGTTCAAGGCGTCCGGCAGGCGCGCATTTTGGGCGATGCGGGCCAGACAGGGAAGCAGCCGCCGCACGCGCGAGCGCGCATAACGAGGATCGTCGTTCGACGGGTCGCGGCGGGCGTTCACCCCCTTGTTGGCTAGGAATGCCTCAACGGCCGCGCGGCTTTGTTCCAGCAGGGGCCGCACCAGCAGCGTAACGTTTTCGCCGTCGCCGCTATTGGGCAGAATGCGCCGGGCGGGGATCGCGGCCAGCCCGTCCACGGTTGTGCCTCGCAAAACGCGCAAAAGAACGGTCTCCGCCTGATCGTCGCTGGTGTGCGCAGTCGCAACGTGGGTCGCGTTCATTTCGAAGGCTGCGTCGCGTAGAAACGCGTACCGGGAGCGGCGGGCCACGTTGTGGGGCGACGTTCGGCTTCTGCCCCGCGTGGCTTCTCGCTCGGCGTTGACCGCTCCCAGGCCGATCAGGCAGGGCAGGCCCAGGCTTGCGCACGTTGCGGCGGCGAAGGCGGCGTCGGCGTCGGCGTCGGCTGCGCGCAGGCCGTGGTGGAAATGAGCCGCCCCGGCCAGCCGGGAATTGCCTGGCAGCGCGCCCGCCTGTTCCGCTTCGTGCAAGGCGAGCAGCAAGGCGACGGAATCCGGCCCGCCCGACAAAGCCACGAGAACACGCGCGGCGCCGCTCGTCGGGGGAGAAAAAAGATCGCGCTCGCGGGAAAAACCGGCGACGGCGCGCGCGAACAGATGCATGAAAAAGTAGAAAGCGCGCGCCGTCGCCGGCTCAGCGAGCCGGCGCGATGCGAAGACCGCTTTCCGGCAGGGCGGCGGGCGAAACGACCAGGCCGGATCCGGTGAGGGTGCGGTCCAACACTTCGGTCAGGCTTTCCTGGAGCGGAACGATGGTGACGCTGCGGTCCGCGGGAACGTCTTCGAGCGTGACGGCCTGGCCGTAGCGGGCGGCAAGCGCGCGCGCGGCTTCGGGAAGCCGTTCGGTGGGCAAGCCGAACGATTGCCGCTCGGCCGGAACGGGCGCGTCGGGATCAAGCAGCGGCACGAAGAGATAGGTCGCGTGCGCCTCCCCTCCGGCCGTCCAATAAACGTACAGGCTGATGCATTTTTCGCCCGGCACGGCGGCAAGCGGGACCCGCAGGGTGGAAACGGACGCGCCTATGCCCAAAACGGCGCGAAGATCGGCCGGTGTTTTGTTCGGGTTCGCGGGCAGCGGGGTGGGGGCGGCAGGCAGGGCCGTTTCTTCCCCGACCGGCCGGGGCGCGGACTTCAACAGGTGGATGCGAACGGTGCCGCGATCCGCCCCTTCCAGCCGGGGCACGAATTCGTAGGCGGGGCCGTTCACGGGGTCCACGACGCGGGCCTGAGCGATAATCAGGCGGGGGCGCGGCGGCGCGGCGGAAACGGCTGCCGGAGCCTGCCCCGGAAGCGCGTTTTGCGTCGGGGTCATCTGTGCCTTGATCGGGCCGGAGCCGGGAAGCATCAGGGTCCAGGCGACGGCGGCGACGGCGAGGCCCGTGGCCGCCGTGCCGAGCGCGAGACGCCCGATGTGGGGGAAAAGCCCGCGCCAAGACGACACGCCGCGCGTTTCCCGCGCCTGCTGCTCGATACGCGCGATCAGGTTTTCCCGGAAAAAGGGCGGCGGCTCAACGGCCGGCAGGGCGTCGAGTTCGGCCCATAGTTCGCGCAGAACCGACAGGTCGTGCCGGCACGAGTCGCAGCCGTCCGCGTGTACCTGAACCATTCGGCCCAGCGCGCCCGGCAAAGACCCCTCGACGTATTCCGAGGCTAGTTCGCCGACCCGCGCGCAATCCGTGTTTTTGCTGGAAGTTTCCATAACCGCGCTGCTCGCTTCACTCGATGTCGCGCCCGGACAAAGCCGGCGGCCGGGCTACTTGTTCGGACTTTGCACGTTCAAAAAAAGTTCCGCGACCGGGGCGAGCCGGTTCTTGAGGGCAAGACGCGCGCGGTTCAAACGCGACTTGACCGTGCCCATCGGCAGGCTCATGATTTCGGCGATCTCCTCGTACGACTTGCCTTGCGAATGGTACAGCACGACCATGACGCGCTGGGCTTCGGGCAGGTCGGCGATGGCGTTTTCCAAAATCGAAAGGCGCTCCTGCTGCTCGACGCGGTCCTGCGGGCTGGGGCCGCGATCCTCGAACTGGCGCGTCACCACGCCCTCGGCGCCGTTCGCGCCGCCGGACCCGGACGGCGATAAAACGTCGTCAAGCGAACACTGTTCCTTGCGCGCCCGCACCCGCTTGCGCTCGTCCAGAAAAACGTTGGTGACGATGCGAAAAACCCAGGTGGAAAAGGCGGCCTCGCCCCGGAAACTTTTGAGGTTGTTCCAGGCGCGCACGAACGCTTCCTGGGAAATGTCGGAAGCGTCGTCGTACGATCCCGAAAGGCGATAGGCGGTGTTGTAGACCTGCTTATGGTAACGCTGAACGAGCAGGTCGAACGCGCCCAAGTCGCCGCCCCGGCTGCGGGCGACCAGATCGCGGTCGCTCATGCCGCCCGCGCCGCCGCCGCCGTGCGGACCGCCGCCGTGCGGATCGCCGCGCCGCGTTTCAGCGGCCACGACGGGGCGTCCCTCCGGACGCGCGTTCGATCCGGGTCCGCACTGCTGCTTGCTGGTGCTGCATGGTCATGGTGGCGGTTCGGCGAACCAGGAAGCATTTCCTTCTCAGAACGGGCGCGGGCGCGCGCACTCGTCCCCTGTGCTTCCCTTTCCCCATCGCCATAATGGGAACGAAAGACGAAAGGGAAAACCCCGCCGATGGCGCTCGAACAATTGCCGCTGGACAAGATTTTGACGACCGAGAATCAGCCGCGCAAAACATTTTATCAGGAGTCGCTTGACGAACTGGCCGCCTCAATCAAGGAGCGCGGCGTACTCGAACCCATCGTCGTGCGGCCAGTGAGCGGGCCGGGCAGAAACGGCAAGTACGAGATCGTGATGGGCGAGCGGCGATACCGCGCGTCACGCATCGCCGGCCTGGCAACCATTCCCTGCGTGGTGCGCGTGATGAGCGACGAGGACGCGCAGACCGACGCGCTGCTGGAAAACTTCCAGCGCGAAGACCTGAACCCGGTCGAAAAGGCGCGCGCGATCCAGGGCCTGCTCCAATTCCTTTCGTGGGAAAAGGTCGGCAAAACGCTGGGCGTGAGCGAAACCACGCTGAGGCGCTCGCTCGAACTTTTAGAACTGCCGCCCAACGTTCAGGCCGAACTCGTGAAGCGGCCCGGCGAGGGCGAGGGCGCGTTCAACGAGGGCCACGCCCGCGCCCTCATCGCGCTGAACCACGATCCGGCGAGCCAGGCGCGGCTCACGATCAAGGTCAAGCAGGAAAAGATGAACATCCCCGACCTGGAAAAGGTCGTCGGGGCGATCACGCAATTTCCGGCCAAGCGCGAGGCGTTTTTGCGCGTGCCGGTCGGCGTCACCGATCAAATGCTCAAGGCGCTGGGCGTGCGCGAGGAGCGCAAAAAACCGTACCGCGCGCAGACCGCCGAGCAGCACTTGAAAAACATTGATAAAACGACGACCTCGCTTGACGAACTGTTGGACGAGCGCATCGTCGAGTTTTTGTCGGCCGAGCAGATGAACCAGCTGCTCGCCCGCGCGGCCACGCTCGGCGACGTTTTGGAAAGTTTCAGCGGCAAGGTGCGCGACGCGCTCAAAACGAAGGAATACGGTTTCCGCGAAGTTTACATTCATTGCCCGTTGTGCGGCCGGGTCGAATTGGTGGGGGCGACGCGCTGCTCGGTTTGCTGGACCATTTTGCGAAGATGTTACGATTGCGGCAACTACGACCGCCCGTTTGAAAAATGCGCCAAAACCGGCGCGCAGGTCTACGTCGCCGAGGCCGAAAGCCCCAAAGACTATTCCAAATCGTATAAGTGCCCGGACTACAAACCCAAGTTCGAGGCGCAGGCGCAGGTCAACCTGAAAATGGCCGCCTGAAGATTCGTCAATCTGCGGCGCGGCGCGGGCAGGACTTCGCGCCGTTCGAGCGCAACCAGAACCGTGTGCCGAGCAGCGACGTTTTTCCCGCCGACGAACTCGCCCGCCGATTTCGCCGCGATTTCGCCCAACTGTTCGCGCGCCTGCGAAACGCGAACGCCGCGCCGCAAACCCGGCGGCTGTTGCGCGCGCTGAACCGGCGGCTGTTTTTCCGTTTTCTCAACGCGGCCGGCCTCGGCCCCGCCGCGCTCCCGAACGGGGACGACGCGCTTTTTCCGCAAGAGAAAGCCGACGCGGACGCCCTTTTCGCCCGCTACCCGTTTTCGCCCTTTGAGGCGGCAAACGACCAAACGCCAGACAACGACCAAACGCCAGACAAGGTCGCGCTGGACCCGGAAATTCTGGCGGCCGTGTTCGAGGAGCAGGCGGCGGGCCGGAACGCGAGCGGGTCGTACTACACGCCGCGTTTTCTCGTCGCCTTTTTGTGCCGCGAATCGCTCAAGGCGTATCTCGCCCGCCGGCTCGGCGACGTTTCCGAAAACGTGCTGGCTCGTTTCGTGGACGAGGGCGACGCGTCCCTTTTGCCCGACCCGGCCGCCGCGCTTCGCGTTCTGCGCGCCGTTCGCGTCGTGGACCCGGCCTGCGGCGGCGGGGCGTTCCTGATCGGCATGCTGCGCGAGTTGTGCGCTTTGCGCGGCGCGCTCCCGCCCGGCGCGCTCCCGCCCGGCGCGTTCAAGATCGGCGGCGAAGAAAACGAGGCGGATCGCGTCGGCGACATCATTCGGCGCAGCCTTTTTGGCGCGGACCGGGACGCCGATGCCCTTGAAATTACCCGTTGCCGGTTGTGGCTCGCTCAGGCCGTGGCGGGCGGAACGGTTCCGCGCGACCCGTCCGATCTGGCCGCGAACCTGGCCTGCGGCGACAGCTTGAGCGCGCCGTTCCCGCACGCGGCGGCCGGCACGAAGGAGGAAGTCACGCCGCCTGGAAGCCTTGACTGGCTCCGCGCCTTTCCCGACGTGTTTTCCCCTTCGGACCCGGCCGGCTCGGACCCGGCCGGCGGCGGTTTCGACATCGTGATCGCCAACCCGCCCTACGGCGCGCTGATTTTGCCGGAAACCGTTCGCGTCCTGAAGCGCCACTACGAAACGACCACGAACGACACGGCCGCCTACTTTTTCGAGCGCGGCGTCCAAATCAGCCGGAACGTCGTTTGCATGATCGTTCCAAAGTCGCTCGGTTTTTATCCTTCCTGGGAAAGCATCCGGCGGTTTTTGCGCGCCCGTACCCGGCTCGTGGCAACGCTCGACGCGGGTTTGGCCTTCGAGGCCGCGAACTACGAACAGATCGCGGTGTGCTGCCGCGTGGTGGAGGAGTCTTCCGAATCGGGAACGGACGAAGCCGCGCAGGCGACGCGTATTTTCGTCGCCGAACCCGTGCGCCGCTTCACGCCGCGCAAAACGATGCGGCCCGACGGCGCGTTTCCAAACGATTTGGCGGCCGTGGCAAGCGTTATCGCGTTCCGGGGCGTGAACGAGGACGAGGCGCGCGCGCTGCGGCGCATCCGCGACAACGCCGTTTTTTTCGACCGGCTGTACGTCGAGGCTTTTCGGGGGTTGTACGTTCCCGATGCGGAAAAAACCGCCCTGCCGGAAAGCGGCCCGTTTCGCTTCGTCGCTCGCGTGCCCGACGTGGGCCGGTGGCGCATCGCGCGCGCGCGGTCCATTGACGTTCGGCATGACCCGAAGTACGTGGCGCGCGCGGAGCGCATTTTACGGCCCCGGATTTTTCTCAAGGTGCTGCGGGGCAGCCGGATCGTCGCCTACCCGGACGTGGAAGGAAGCCTGCTGACGACCGAGAAACTCGTCAATTTCGTGCTCGCCGACTCGTCAAAGGCGAACCTGCTGTACGTCGCCGCCGTGCTGAACTCGGCCTGCCCGTCGTGGTTCGTGCAGCGAACGGTTTTCAGCCGAACCACGGAAACGTCGCGCGTGATGGACGGCGCGCTCGCCCGCTTTTTGCCGTTCCCGGCGCGGGCCGCGGCCGAGGACAAAGCCGCGCTTGCCACGCTCGCCGCGAAGTGCCTGGCGGCCGGCGGGCAGGATTGCGAGGCGTGGGAAGCGGAAATAGACGCGCGCGTGGCCGCTTTGTTCGGCCTGTAGCACGTTACGCCGAGTGCTCGGCCCGGTGTTCGGCAAAACGCGCGGTCACGAGGGCGCGCACTTGATCCACGAACGCGGCCGTGTCAAAGGTTTCGGCGTGCGCGCGGATGGCGGCGGGGCGTATTTCCAGGTCGTCCAGGCGGCGCACGGCATCCATGAGGGATTCGGGCGTCGGGTCGGCAAAAAACAGGCCGGTTTCGCCGGCTATGACGGTTTCGAGCGCGCCGCCCGCGCCGAAGGCGATGACGGGACGGCCGCTCGCCATCGCTTCGAGCGGCGCGATGCCGAAGTCTTCCTCGCCGGGGAACAAAAAAGCGCGGCAGTGCGCGAGCAGGTCGGCTACCTCCTCATCCGACCGGCGGCCTAAAAACTCAACCGTCGGGCCGGCGATGGATTGGAGCCGCTGTGCTTCCGGTCCCCCGCCCACGACCTTGAGCGGCAGGCCCAGGCGCGTCATCGCCGTCACGGCCAGGTCCACGCGCTTGTAGGCCAGCAGGCGCGAAACGATGAGGAAGTAGTCGGCGCGTGGGTTCGGCTCGACATGGAAACGGCCGGTCTCAACGGGCGGGTACAGCACGTTCGCTTCGCGGCCATAGAATTTTTCCACCCGCTGCGCGATGTTGTGCGAGTTCGCCAGGAAATAGTCCACCCGGTTTTGCGCGACATGATAATCCCAGCGGCGCAACCGCCCGACGACAAGCGGCAGCAAAAGGCGGGCCGCCCGGCCGAAGTTCGCCTGCTCGACGTACTCGGCGTAACGCCACGCGAATCGGGCCGGCGTGTGACAGTAGCAGACGTGGCAGGTTTGCGGCCCGGTGATAACGCCTTTTGCGAAGCCGGTCGTGTTGGACAAAACAACGTCGTAGCCGGAAAGATCGAGCCGCTCGAAGGCGAGCGGAAACAGCGGCAAGGCGAACTTGTGAAACCGCGCGCTTTTCAAAACGGGGACGCGCTGCAAAAACGAGGTGCGAACGTCCATGCCGCCGAACGCGGGCAGCGTGGCCTCGGCATCGTAGACCGACGTGAAAAGGGGCGCGTCGGGGAACGCCTGATGCAGCGCGACGACGACGCGCTCGGCTCCGCCCGCCTGCGCTAAATAGTCGTGGACGAGGGCGACGCGCAACGGGGGAGCGGGGGCGGGGTTAATCACGTTGGGGAAGGGCGGAAACGGCTTGGGGCGGCCCGCCATGTTTGTCGCGCATAAGGGTGGCATACACCTGCTCGATTTTGCGGGCGGCGTGCGCGGCCGTGAAGTGGGCGCGTACGTGTTCGCGGCCGGCGTTTCCTATTTTCCGGGCGCGGCCGGGGTCCGTCATCAGGTCAATCAGGGCGCGGGCGAGCGCGGGCGCGTCGTCCATGGGGATCAGCAGGCCGGTTTCGCCGTGCTGGATGATTTCGCGCACGCCGCCGCCGTCGGTCCCGATGACCGGGAGGCCGACCGCCATTCCCTCGACCACGACCTGCCCAAACGGTTCGGGAGTGGTGCTCGCGTGAACCAGGATGTCGGTTTGGCGCAGCGCGGCGAACACGTCGTTTTGAAAACCGGCGAAGATGACGCGCCCGCCGCCCAGCTCGTTGGGCGCGTCGGCCACGATCTGCCGCAGCCGGCTTTCGTACGCGTCTTCGCCGAACATCGCCGATCCGACCAGGGTGAAGCACGCGTCCCACCCGGCCCGCCGCACCTGTTGGGCGGCTTCCAAAAAAACGTGCTGTCCCTTCCACGGCGCGAGCCGCCCCACCAGCGCGACGCGGATCAGCGCGGGCCACGCGGCGTCGGCCGTGCTTTGACTCAGTTCGCGCATGCCCAGCCCATCGTGAACCACGAGGTTCGCGGGCAGTTGATAGCCGCTGGGCGCGATCATGGTGGGACACGCGCCGTTCAGGTCCAGCCGCTCCAGCGTGCTTTGCGAGTTGGTGACCACGTAGGACGGCAGGCGGCGGGCCAGCATCCGAAACGCCCGCACGGCCGGGGTCGGCAGATACGAAGGGTCAATGTGGTCGCGCACGTGCCAGATGACGGGCAGCCGCGCCAAGCGTCCGGCAAGCGCCCCGTACACGTCTGCCTTGAGCGAATTACAGTGAAGAACGTTCGCGCCGCACCGCTGGGCGAACCGCGCGACCTGCACGGCGTAGTGGGCCAGGTGGCCGGCTTTGGCGACGTTTTTCAGCAGTCCCGTCAAACCGAGCGTGTCCTTGCGGACCTCGCGCACGCCGGAGGGGAGCGGCAAAACGTGCGTTTCAATGCCGTCCTCCCGCAGGCGTGCGACCAGCGGTCCGTCCTCGGCCAGCAGCACGACGGGCCGGACGCGAACCGGGTCCAGTTCGCCGAGCAGCCGGGCGAGCGCGATCTCGCCGCCGGAAAGTTTGGCGGTGTGATCCAGATACAGGATGGTCCAGGGCGGGGACGGCGCGGCGGCTTCGGCGGCTTCGGCGGCTTCGACGAGGGCGGCGATGGTAGTCATGGGGCGCTTTCCGGTGCTGCTGCTGCGGCCTCGATCTGCCGCCGGGACCGTGGCCGGCCCGCGAGCGCGTCGCGGTAAACGGATTCAACCGCGTCGGCGTGCCGCTCCCAGGTATACCGATTTTGCACGAAGTCGTGCAGCCGGTCCGCGGAAAGCGCGCGGCCCCAGTCGCCGTTCAGGAAGTCAAGCACGCCGGCCGCGAGGGCGTCGGGCGCGGTTCCCGTCGTGACCAGACGCTTATCCAGGCCGCCCAATATTTCGAGCGTCGCGCCGACTGGCGTTCCCACGACTGGCGTGCCGCAGGCGAGGGCCTCCACCGTGACCAGGCCAAAGCCTTCGAGGGCGAGCGTGGGCAGCACGAACAGGTCGGCGGCCTGATAATACGCGGCCAGTTGCTCGTCGGGAAGGAAGCCCGTGAAGCGAACGTGGGTGTCCAAAAGGCCCAGCCGCCGCGCCAGCTCCTCCAAATTTTCGCGCTCCGGGCCGGTGCCGCCGATCACGAGCAACGCATCAGACCGGCCGCACACGATTTTGGGCAGGGCCGCGATGAGATTATCCAGCCCCATGCGCGGCGCGAGCCGCCGCACGGAGAGCAGCAGCGTTTGGTTGTGGGGCAGGCCAAGCGTTCGCCGAACGGAGGCTTTGTCCCCAGCCGGTCGAAACCGCTCGGTGTCCACGCCGCCAGGCGCGAGCACGATGCGCGCGTCGGGATAGCCGAACGCCCGCACTTCGCCGCGCGACTGCTCGCTCAATACCAGGGTACGGTCGCTTCGGCGCAGGTTGGCGGCCTCGACCGCGTGGCGCAGACGCTTTCTCAGGCGGCTTTTAGCAAGGTAGGCGACGCGAACGGGACCGGTCTTGTCGCCGGCGCGGGCCATGTCCTCGACCCAGCCCTCGGCGTCCCACGGCCCGTAAAACGAGCGAACGCACGGTACGTGGCGAGAAACAACTTGCAGAGGGCCGACGGCCGCATAGGCGAAGTGCGTATGCACGATGTCGAAGGGCTGCTCGGCCAGCAGCCGGGCGCAGGCCGCCCGACCCACACGCACGAACGCACCCGCCCGGCCCGCCCCCGCGTAGCGCACGACGCGCACGCCGGCCGTCGTTCGCTCGTCGGCCAGGGCATCGGGGTCGTGCCGCGCGACCAGGAACGTGACCGCGTGCCCGCGAGAAGTGAGACGCCGGGCGAGTTCGCGTGCGACGACGCGTGAGCCGCCGGGCTTGTCCTCGAACACGGCGTCGGCCAGAAAAAGAACCCGCACTTCGCGGCTCACTTCCCGATTGCCTCCGCAGGCAGAGCGGGGCGGCTGGCGCGCAGGGGGCGGGCCGGTGACCCGACCACCGTTTCGCCCGGTGCCACGTCATGCGTCACGACCGCCCCTGCGCCCACGACTGCACCTGCTCCGATGGTCAGCCCATGGTTCACGCGGGCCAGGATGATCGCCCCCGCCCCAATCAGCACATCGTCGCCGATGCAGATGCGATGCTCCGAGCCAACGCAGGTTTCCGCCGCCAGTGTGACGTGGTGGTAAATATGCACACGCCGCCCTATGGAAACGTTGGGGTGTATCACGACCCCTAAGCCGTAGTGTGCCAGCACTAAGTCCTTCTCGATCCGGGCATCATACGGCAGAATCGCCTTGAACAAAACGAAGTTGATTGCCTTAAGCATCTTGGGAATCACTGGAAGACGCCGCCGGTGCGCCTCGCAACTGAGCCACCAGATTCGTACGGGGTTCACGAATCAAGCGCCCTTCCGCGCCGTGAAGGTATGCCGTTTAACTTGCGGTTCGTTACCATGTAGATCAGTCCACGAACTTATACTTGGTGATCGCCCAAGCAGCGGCAAAAGCGTCTTTAAGGCCGATCTTTTTACCTTCGCTATAGTCTCGGCCGCTGTAAGAAATAGGGACTTCATAAATGCGACAGCGCTGCCCTGTTTCGGGATTTCGCCAGCGTGCCACCTTAGCCGTCACCTCCGGCTCGAAGTCGAAGCGGTCGCAGCGCAGCGTCAAGCTTTTCACCACTTCACGGCGGAACACCTTGTAGCAAACCTCCATGTCGGTCAAGTTCAGGTTGGTACACATATTCGAGTAGGTGGTTAGCCAGGCGTTAGCGACCCGGTGCCAGAAGAAGCAGACCCGGTGCGCGCCGCCGCCCAAAAAGCGCGACCCGAATACCACGTCGGCCCGGCCGTCGAGCAGGGGTTCCAGCAGGCGGAAGTATTCGCGCGGATCGTATTCCAAATCGGCATCCTGCACAACGAGGAAGTCGCCAGTCGCCTCCCCGATGGCGGTACGGATGGCCGCGCCCTTGCCCCGGTTTTTGTCGTGATAGAAAACGCGCACGTCGGGAAAGCGGCCCTCGATCTGCTCACGCATCAATTCGACGGTGCCGTCGGTGCTACCGTCATCCACAAGCACGATCTCCTTGGGTACCTCAACGGCGCGGACCCGCGCCAACAGGTCCAGCAGGCTGCGCCGCTCATTGTAGATCGGCACCAGAACGGAGAGCACGTACGTGCGTGGCGGGGCCGAGGGCGGACGTGGCAGCACGGCCGATGCAGCGACAGTGGACGCGTCGGACGCGGCCTCGGGCGTGTTGTGAGAAGAATCAGCGCGCATTTCCCTCTTTTCCCTTATCTCGTTTTATCGTCCCGGCCAAGCCGGACGATACGGCGGACCGTCACCTGCTCCGGCAGGTCACCCCGCTCGGCGGCGGACAGGGGCCGCACGGTGACTTCGTTACACAGCCGGTTAAGGAGCCGCGCCTCCTTCACGTCGTCGCCGTGCGCCGGACGTATCCATAAAGCCACGAACACTGGGCTTCCGCCGAGGCGAGTCATCCCGGCCTCAGCTCGCGCGCGCGCCTGAGCGACATTGCCGGCGGTCGGCTCACCGCCGGTGATCCGCACGTCGCGCAGGCCCCAGCCGGGATGAAACAGCTTGCCAACCTGGGTGTTACACAGGATGGTCGCATTTGTGGGGGTGAGGCGCAGCAGGCCGGTGCGCACTTGGGCCATGCGCCCCACAAAGGCTGCGTGGCGGCGACTGACGGCAACCGTCGAGACGAGGAGCAGACTGATACCGGCGAGCGCACTCACCGTCAGCGCCTTTGCCGCCTTCACCGGCCAGGATTGCACTACCCGCCAGATCACCGTGGCGTAGGCCACGACAAACAGGGGAAGCACAGCCAAAAAATAACGTTGGCCGACGATCAGGGTTTCGAGCGCCGAGTTGCCCTGATCCCGGTAATACCAGAAACTGTATAAAAGCACGAATCCGTAGCAGGCTAAAGCGAGGGCGCGCTTGCCCGGTCCCGAGTACGCGAGCGGCATGAGCAGCATGGCCGGGTACAGGAGCATCAGGCCGAGCACGTAACCGGGGAACATTTGAGGGAAATAGTGCAGGGCGAAGGTGCCGGTATGACTGCCCATCTGTCCCCCCGCGACGACCTGCGCGTAGTAAAGGGCGGCAGCGACGAACGGCATTGCCCCCGCGCCGAACGCGGCAACCGACGCCAGCCGCTTTTTCCAGCGGCCCAGCCCATCCCGTGATATGCGCCGTTGCGAGTCCGCCAGCCCGGCCGCCGCGAACGTTAGGGTGGGTACGCTTTCCAGCAGCAAGGCCGCGCCGAACGCGAGCAGGGCGACCATGTTGCCGGTACGCGCGAGCAGGGACGCGCCGACTAACGCGCCGCACAGCACACGGCGGCGCGAAAGGTATGCGTCGAAGGTGAGCGCGATGAGGAGGCCCGAAACCGGGTCAGCCATGACCGTGCGGCTGTAGATCACTGCGGTCGGGTGCAGCAGATATAGCAGCGCGAATAGGGCGGGTGTTTGGAGGCGACGCAGCAGCCGCACCAGTACGCAAAACGTGAGGAGGTGAACGAGAAGATTGGTCCCCAGGGCAGCAGACCACCCGGCCACGCTAACCATTGCCAGTATGACCGGCATACCGAGCGGATACTTGCACACCTGATGGCCGCCGACGGGAAAAGTGAGGACGACCGGCAGGCCAATGACGTCCGGGTAAATAGTTCCCTGACGCAGGACGTAGGCCATGTTCATGTAGGCCGACTCGTCTATCGTGGTGAAGCTGCGCGGCCAAAACGCGGCGAAGACGAGGTTGTAAAACAGCGCCGCCGCGACTAGCAGGCCGTTCCCATCGCGACTTGCCCAGGAAAAAGCGCGCGGAACGGGTAATGAAAGAGCCGCAGTTCTGACTGCTCCGGCAACGCCTTGGGGAAGTTGTCGCTTTGCGGACCGCGAAAGGGACCACGAAAGAAACCCTGCGGGAAAGGAAAAGGCACCGAACGCGCTACGAGGCATCGTGTTGTTCGTGTTGTTCAGGATTTTTGCTGGCGCGGGCGGCAATCCAGGTGCCGCCGGCCACGTACGCGGCGAGCGGAGTACGGCCGTATGCGCCGTTTTGCAGAATCGGGCAGCCGTGGGCGGCAAAAAACCGGACCAGGTCCAGCGGGTTGCACAGGTAGCAGGCGTCGTTGTCCGCCTGAAAGGGAGGAATCAGGTCCGGCTCGCGCATCGTGAAGCGCGCTCGGCGGGACAGCGCCTTGCCGATGAGACGGGCGAGCGTGACAGGAAAACAGGCCAGGGCTTCGGGCAGCGTGTTGCCGGTCGTGTGGCGCGGCATGGACGGGCTGCGGAAAAAAATGGTGCGCGCGGGCCGGTTTCGTAGCGCGTTCACGGCCGCCTTGAGCGGCAGCACGGCTCCCAAAAGATTCGGACCGACCACGCAAACTATGCCGCCCGGTTTGCAGACGCGGATCATTTCCTCCAGCGCGCGGGCCGGGTCGGGAATGTGCTCCAGCGTCTGGTACATCGTGACCACGTCGAAGGCGTCTTTTTCGAACGGCAAATCCATGCCGCTCGCCTCTTGCAGCGTCAGGCCGGGGGTGGGCGGTGGCTCGAAGGCGCGCGCGTTCAGGTCAACGCCCGTCGTTTCGAAACCCTCGCGCGCAAACGAAAAGGCCGACCAGCCGGCCCCGCAGCCGATGTCCAGCAGGCGCGGCATCGCCGTGTCGCCCGCGCCGCCCGACGCGCGGCCGGCGACCGCTGCGGCCCGTAGCACGAAGTCCACGTACCGGCGGAAGTAGCCCGTCGCCCGTTCGGCGTCGCCGTGCCAGCTCCCCCGCACGTCGGAGGCCGTTCGGTACAACTCTTGAACACTCTGCGCCGTTTCCGAACTCATGATGATCTCCGTGCGCCGTGCTCCCGGCCTTCCGCGTTGTCCGCCGCCAGCAGCGCGTGCAGGAACGCGCAAAAACGCTCGCCCACCACGTCGTAATCGAAGCGCGCGGCAGCGACGGACGGCGCGCGCGCGGCGGCCCGGCGCACCGCTTCAAAGTCCAGGCCGTCGAGCCAGGCGGCCAGTTCCTCGTGGAATGCTTCGCTCGCCGGGTGCCGGGCGGGTAGCGGCCAGCCCGCGCTCTGCGCGTAGTCCCAGAAACCGGGGATGGGACTCATGGCGACGGGCACGCCGCAGGCCAGGTATTCGGGCAGTTTGGTGGTCAGCCGGAAGCTGCCCAGTTCGTCCAGTGTTTGCGTCACGAAGCCGATGTCCATCGCGTTCATTGCGGAAACCACCTCGGCTTCCGGCAGCCGGCCGGCGAAAACTACGCGCGCCTTCAGCGGCGCGGGAAGCGCAGCCTCCAAGCGCGGCCGGCCGTCGCCGTCGCCCACGATCAGGACCGACACGTCCGGGCGACGCAGCCGCTTCAATGCTTCAATCAATTCCAGGCCATAGCAGTAATTCTGGCGCGGCGTCCAGTTCAGGCTACCCACCACGCCGCACACGAGATGATCAGGTTCTATGCCGAATCGTTCGCGCGCCGCCCATCGCTCCGGGGCCGGAAGCGGGCGAAACACGCCCAAATCCACCGCCCCTTCCACGGTCACGCCGCGCCGCGCGCCCAGGCGCAGGGCCGCGCCGGTCAGGTACGGCGTCCAGCCGATGAAGCCGGCCGAATGCCGGTACAGCAGCCGTTCGTAGCGATCAAAAAAAGCGCCCGCAAGCGGCCCACGCGTCACCCGAAAAAAACCGCCGACGGGGTCGCCGGACGACACGACGTAACGCTGGCCCCAGGCGCGAGCGGCCCGGATCAAGCAAGCCCCGGCCGCGATGCCCGTGCCTTCCTGGTAGACCATATCCCACCGCTGGGATTGGAGCAGCCGCCAAACGGCGCGGCTCGCGCTCCCGCGCCCGCCGCTCGTCTTGTCCACGTCATGAAAAGTCACGTCGGCCTGGAGCCGTCCGGCGAGCCGCCGCGCGCGCAGCCCGTGCAGGTTGCCTGGACCGCCCGTGTTGATGCAAAGCACTCTGGGCGCTTTCACGTGGCCGAACCTTCGCTGGACACGCCGCCCACGGGCCGCACCGGTTGCGGGTGCCCGCCCGCGCGCCGCAAGACCGCAGCGCGCGATGGGAAGAGCCGCTCGCGCAACGCCAGGGCTGGCTTTTCCACCAGCTCCCCCATTACCACGCCCATCGCCGACCCGATCATGACGTACAGCACCATTGCGCACAGCCAGCGTACTTCCGGGCTGAACTGCTGAAATAGGCCATGTCTCAACCATGGCCCCACCAGAATTGAGCTGGCGTCGGCATGCCACAGGTAAATACTATAACTGTAGGTTCCGAACCAGGCGAGCGCGCGCGCGGGCGCACTGGCCAAACAGCGACTCAGCCAGTCCACGCGCGGACCGGCAAGCGGTGTGTACAAAAGAGCGACAAGAATGCAGCCGTAGCCAGCGTACAGCAGCGTCAAGCCCACGCTAGGAACGACCAGGGCTGTTTTGACGCGCAACACCATCATCGGGCTGACAAGCATCGTTCCCGTCACCAGTAGCAGCCACCGACGCCGCGCCAAAAATTCCAGCACGCGCGGCCGGAAATGGTACAGGTAAGCGATCAACACGCCGGTGAACAGGCTGTCGAGGCGCAAATGCGTGGGCAACAGCAAATCCTCGCCCGAGGTCAACGAAGACGGATAGCGATACGCAATCAGGCAGCGCCACACCGTGCATACGAGCGCCAATCCCGCCGCGAGGGTCAGCACCAGCGGCAAGATTCGTTCTGGTTTTCGCTTGCGCGTGGTAGCCAGCCACAGCAAACAGGGAAGCGCCAGGTAAAAATGCTCCTCGACAGCCAAACTCCATGTGTGGAGCCGGGGCGTGCCCAGGTAATTCTGAACGTGCAGCAGGTTGGGCACGAGCAAGTGGATCGCAAGCAAGGGTGCTTGTTGCTGAAACACGATCAGTGATACGAACACAAAAGCCAGGTAGACAAAATACGCGGGCCAGACTTTAAAAATACGGCGGACGAGGAAGCGGCGCACGTCCAAGCGCGAGTGTGTTCGTATCTCGTGAAACAACAGACCGCCGACCAGAAAGCCGCTCAACACGAAAAACAGGTCCACACCCGTCCAGCCGAAGCGCGCCCACACGCCGGCAAGCGGCAGCATGGCGCCTGCTTCGGTCGGGTGGATCGGGGCATGGCGTCCGAACACTAGAACAATGGCGACGCCGCGCAGCACGTCGAGTTGCGCAAGACGCGCGCGTGGCGTCGGTGACGTTTCCGGCGCAACGTTCATTTCGCGCGCTCCAACGCCTGGGATGGCGCCGCCGTGCCCGCACGGCGGCACCCAAAGCGTTCGACCGCATCCGCGTAGATGCGCTCGTACTGCTCGGCTACTCGCGTCCAGGCAAAATCGCGGGACCGGCCCAGACTCTGGGCGGCAAAATGGGCGCGCTCACCAGCGTCGTTTAGCAAGCGGTACAGATCATCCCCTAGCGTCGCGTCACTTGCCAGAACGCCCCACCGACCATTTTCAAGCACCTCGCGCGCGCCCGGGTTCGGACTGGCGACTACCGCAGTTCCCGACGCCATCGCCTCAATATAGGGCACCCCAAAGCCTTCATAGGTGCTGGGCAGACAAAACACCCAGGCACGCCGGTACAGATCGGCCAGCGTTTCAAACGGGACCTTGCCGAAGTTGACCACATTCTCGCCCGCGAGCGGCCGGTCAGCCACGGCCCACAGTTCGGCGTCGGGGAAGCGGGGGCGGACGCTGCGCGCGAAGACATCGGCCAGAAAGTCGCCGCGCTTGCGCCCGCCGGCCGTTCCCACGAAAAGCACGGCCGGCCGCTCGAACTTGGGGCCGGGATGAAAACGGCCCACGTCCACGCCGCACGGCACGACGCGGGTGACGGCCGGGATGCGCGCCCGCGTCGCCTCGGAGATGCCGACGACGATGTCGGCGGTGCGCGCCCCGCGCGTTTCCAGATAAGCCATCAGCCGCTGGTACAGCCGGCGGCGCAGCCGGGCCGCGTGGTCCGCCTCGTCGCGCGCCGCGCCGTAAAACGTGCGCACCTGCGGGCAAGGACCGTTTCGTTTCAGCAGAAAGTTGTCGCCGTTGGTGTGCAGCACGTCGAAGCCGCCGAAATCGGTGCGCGCGAGGCGCGCGGCGAGCGCGAACGAATACAGCCGCTTCAGCGGCGCGGGCGGTTTCGGAAACGAATGCACCTGGTAGCGGCATTCGGGCCAGGCCGGACTGAAGGTGAACAGCGTTACGTCGTGGCCCCGGTCCACCAGAGCGTTCGCCAAGTAATGCACCTGAAAGGCGACGCCGCCCTTGCTTTCGTTGGGCAGGTCGGCGTGGGTGAGGGCAATCTTCACGGGGAGATATTCGCTTCCGGTCGCGGCGCGGAAACCGGCCGTGCAATCACGAGCGCGAACAAAAACCAGAATAAAAAACCGGTCACGCCGGGCAAAGCGTTGCCGAACAGCAGTGTGACCAGGCAGCAGACCAGCCCGGCACGGGCAAGTTGGGCGAAATTCTCCGTGCCTACCGCCGCCGGGGCGGCCCGCTTATTTTTCGCGGCCTCACCGTGGGTTCGAAGCAGCGGTGCACGGCTCGCCGCCGCTGCCGCCGCCACGCGGCGCACGGCCACGAAGCAAAGCGCCACGGCCGTGAAAAACAGGCCGCCGCCGATCACGCCCAGTGCCTGCAAAATGCTCAAAAACCCGGTTTCAGTCGTGTCAGCCGCGTCCCGGCGCAACGCGCTGGAATTTGTCAGCTTGGTTGCGTTGCCCGCATAGCCCATGCCGCTGCCAAGCGGGTTGGACAAAATTGAGGATGCAGCGACTTCGCTTGAAGCGACACGCCCCTGGAAGGAACCATCTTCCTGCACGTTTTGCAGCGTGGCCGCCCGCGCGGCCACCATATCCCAGCCGGGCAGGAATGGCCCCAGGAAAAACAGGGCTGTACCCGCCGCCAGCACCGCGGCTGCGGCGCTCACCCGGCGCGCACCGGAAGAATACAAGATATAGACGCAGATCAAAACGCCGGCCATCAGCCAGGCGGAGCGTACCTGAGCGAACGCGAGAGCCGAAGCGACCAACAATACGCCCGCCCAGCCGAAGACGCCACGCCAGCGGCGCTCCAGCAGCATGGGGCCAAGCGCGAGCGCGAGGAACCCGGCCGCCGGTCCCGCCGAGTTGAGCGTGGAAAACATACGGAACTTGAAGGGCAGCGGCTGTCCGGCTACCATGCCGCCGTTCACGATCCAGAAAGCGTCCCACGGCGGCACGGTGATCACCTGGTACCAACCGTAAGCAGCCACGATCACGGTGATAACGGACAGCGAGCGGAGCCAGAGGTCCCGTTCGCGCGCGTCCAGCGGGCGCGACGCGGCGTACAACACAATCAAGAGCGGCACGGCGTAGGTTGCCAGCTCATAGGCGGCGGTGAAAACGTTGTTGCGCGCCATGCCGACCACGCCCCCATACAGGTAGGCGGCCGTCAAACAGCAGGCGGCCCCGCGCACGATGGGCGTCAAACGGACGCCGCGCCGCCACACGGGGATCAGCAGCGTGAGCGTTCCCAGCAGCGGCGTGAGGCTGAGCACGGTGACGGTCTGGTACTCGCCGCCCAGCCAGTCCACGACCCGCCGCACTTCGGGGGCGAAGGCCCACAGGCACATCAGGTATGGGACCTGCCAGCGTGATCCAGTAGCGGCCAGGATCAGGGCCGGCACGACCATCAGGGCGAGCAGGAACACCTGAAGACCGCCATCGTCGGAGCGGCTCAGCGAAAACAGCAGCCCCCCGCTGAACAAAGCGAAGAACGCGCCCAAAAGGAGCGGCGCGGCGCCGCCTGCCATTGCGCCGTCCGGCGCATTGGGCGAGAAGCGACCGTCCCCGGCCCCGCCGGAACGTACGTTTCTGGAAAAAACTTGGTTAGCCATGCGTCCTTCTCATCCCCGCCTGCTTTGCTGGTTCCGCCGGCTCTCGCAAAAGGTTCGCCAGCCGGCTATTCGGCCCCCCAGGGTCGCGCGCCAGCGCGACAGCGCGTGCCGGTCTCGCGCCGCGATCAGGCGCGGAATCTGGGCCACGCCCGGCGCGGGGCGCGAACCGACCAGAAAGGCCCACCAAAGAAACACGCTACGCCGCACCGCACCGGGCAGATGTTCGAGCAGGGTAAGCGTTTCGTTGTGGATGACGTTGGCGGTCGCAAAGGCGTTGAACCGGCCACGCTGGTCCTCGTCGTGCCGCTGCGCGGGGAAGTGATCCACGGCCACGTCCGGGTCGTACACGTTTTTCCAGCCGGCCCGTTGAACGGCCAGACTGAAAGCCATGTCGTTGTTGATTTCCGACCCGTTTCCCTTGAGGCGCGTGTCAAAGCGGATGTTCCGTATCGCTTCGCGCCGGTAACTCATGTTAGCGCCCTTGAGCAGGTCCACCTCGCGCGCCGCGCCCACGCCCAGGTGGTGATTGCCGATCACGCGGCCGTGCCACTGAACGCATCCGACGACCGACCGGGCATCGCGCATCTGGGCGGGATCGTGGTTGGGCCAATCGCGCCCACCCACGCCGCCCACGCGGGCGTCGCGCGCGAAGTGGGCGACGACCCGTTCCAGCCACTGCAGGCGCGGCGCGGCATCGTCGTCCACGATGGCGATTACGTCACACGTCGCGGCGTCCAGACCGGCGTTCAGCGCGGCCACCTGCCCGGCAACGGTTACGGGAATTAGGCGCAGTGCGGGCGACAGCGCGGCAATCAGGGCGATCCCCCGCGCTGAGGCCAGAAAGTGGTGTGTTTCCTCGTCCGTGTCGCGCGCTACCAGCAGAACCTCGTCGGCGGGCCGGGTCTGACGAGCAATGGCCGCCAAGCAGCGGGACAAATCGTTTGTGCGGCGGTAAGTCGGCACGAGAACCGTGACCGTAAGCGCGCCCTGGATTGCCGGCGTCGGCGAAGGCGTACTTACCTTTTCGTTCTTTGTGGCGGTCTGCGCCAGCGTCGCGTCGCCACTCATGGCGTCGCCTTTATCGCCGCCTTCGCCGTCTTGATGACTGCAGGCCAAGCGTGCAGCAAGATCGGGCGCCAGCCGTCGCTGTCGTAGTGGCCGACGCCTTTTAAGTGAAAACGATAACCTGGCACGAACGCGCGCAGCTGCCGCGTGATGTCGCGCCAGTCATCGGCGCGATGGTACGTGGTGATGCCGGCGCGCGGCCGAAACCGGCGGAACGTTTGCGCGCCGCCCGCGAGCGCATCGCGTTCGGCCCCCTCGATGTCCATCTTGACGAAGTCGAGCCGTTTGAACGAGGAAGCGGACACCAGGTTGTCCAGCGTTTCGACCCGAACGTTTTCGCGCACGACGCCGGCCGCCGGGTCTCCTGAACCGTCGGGACAATTGTCGGCGTCAGCCGCTGCGGCGGCGAACGGGTTTGCCAGATACACGGCGAACGTGGCCTCGCCCGTTTCGCGGCCCAAGAACACGCGGGCGATTTCGATCCGGCCCTGGGCGATTTCGGGTGCGAACGTGCGCTCCAAGCAACGCGCCATCAGCGACCATGGCTCAACGGCCAGCACGCGCGCCCCGCGATCCAGGGCGAAGCGGGTAAAGTAGCCCTCGCACGCGCCCGCGTCCAGAGCCACGTCGTCCGGGCGTAGGCGCGCTTCGCGCCATTCGTAATAATGGTTGTGGCCGGGGTCGAATACTTCCCCGTAGCTGGAGCCGAGCGGCTCGAAGTTGGCCTGGGCGGGAAACCAGAAACGGTGGTCTTCGCCCACGGCCAGATACACCATGCCGGCTGCGTCGTCACGTTCCAAAATGCGCACCGTTTCGCGGTGGCGGCATGGCTTGTGGGCGCGCGCGATTTCGCGGGCGAGCAATCCCCAGGGTACGTGCGGGTAGCGCCCCGCCATTCTTCCCCACACCAAATCCGAGCGCCAGCGCAGCTGCTGAGCGCGTGACATTGAAATCAGCGTTCGCCGCATGGTTTGTTATCTCGCCTCCGCCTGTCGCGCTGGGTCCGGTCCCGCGCCGGCAGCGGGGTTGGGCTGGGCCGGAAAGCGCCGCATTGCCAGCACGCGCTCGATCAGGCGTTTGATCCCCAGTGTTTTCCAGGCAAGCGCGGGGGATAGCGGCGTGACCATGTCGCGCCAGCGCAGTCCGGCCGCGCGGGCGACCGTGCGCGACAAAAGGCAAAAACTGGCGTAATAAGCGATGCTTGAAACCAGCGCGGCTCCGGCGATCCCGATGCGCGGCACCAGCGCGTACAGGCCGGCTACCGTGATCACGGCCGCGATCCCTTCGGCCTGACTGCCCGCCCACGGCCGGTTCAGGCCGGCCGCCATCTGACGCAGCGTGAACATGGTTCCGTAGGCTGGCAAACCCACGAGCAGTAGCAGTGCGCTCGGAACTGCACCCCGAAACTCCGCCCCGTACACGAGCGGCAAACCCCACAAGGCAACCGGCACAAAAAGAGCCGCGAAGCCGATCATCAGCGTCAGGGCCGCGCGATGGTACAAGACGACCCGCTCGGCGGCCTCGGCTCCGGCCGCGCTTTCCGCAAGCGCGAGGCGCGACAGCCCGGCCGTGATCGCGGACGGAAGCGTTGCGACCGTGATGGCGACCGTGTACAAACCGAGCGTGGACGCGGGCAGCATCACCCCGATCAGCAGCCGGTCCAGCGAGGTGTTTACCATGTTCCCCGAATTACCCAGGTGCAGTTTTAGACCGTAATGAAAGGCTTTCTTCATCGTCGCCGGCTCAAAACGCGGGCGTACGCCCAGGCGCCACAAGGCCACCCAGGCCGGCACGAGTGCGAGGCTTTGCGTCGCCATGTGGGCGATCAGGGCATTTTGTACGCTCAGTGTTCGCGTCACGTAAAGTGCGGTGAGCGCGACAAGGTAGCCCCACGGGGCTAAAAATTCCTGCAAGATCAGGGATCGGTATTGCCGCAGTCCCAGGGTCGTCCCCAGCACGGTTTCATGCAGCAGCGTTAGTGGGATCAGCCATGCCACCCACATCAGGGCGTGGCCCGCTTCCGGTGAGGCCGCATTGATGAAGTGTGGTCCCGCCAGCGCGACCAGCAGTGCAGCCAGGACGCCCACGACCAGGCTGCCCAAAAAACCGCCGCCGCACAGCGCGTTCGCGGTCGCCCGATTCTGACCGATGAAGTACTGAATGCTGTCGCGGTAGCCCAGCGTGCCGAACCAGCAAGCCAGCGTGAACCAGCTGAGTACGAGCGCGATGCTACCCCGGCCCTCGCTGCCCAACGTGCGCGCGATCAAAATGCCGGTCGCGACCTGCACCAGACGGCTCAAAACGTTGGTCACCGTCAAAATAACAACGGAAGATTTCAAAACATTCGTCGTCCCGGCCCTATCCTGCCCGGTTCACCACTTGATGCCGCCGTAGCGCTATTCGGGTTTAGCGCGGCGATGACGTTCGATTGGTCGTTCATGAAACGAGATGGTTTTCGTGGAAAGATGCGAGCGTGTTCATAGATGCCGAGTTCGGGCGGCCGGCGACAATTAGCCGGTTGATCAAGCGAGCAGCGGAAAATGGCTAATCCCTTAAGCGTGCCGGCCTTTGTCTGGGCGCGTCGCCACTCGGACCGCGCGCAGGCCGGCGCGAAAGCCCCCGTTGAACTGCCCGTACACGGCGCTCGTAGGCTGAACGGTTTCGGCCCGCTCGAAGCAAAGCACCAAATCTTCGCGCGTGGACGGGAACAGTCGTGACAGCGTCGCTACCCGCAGCCGCTCGGACAGCCGGGCGGCCCGGCTCGCTCCGTCCGCTCCGTGACGGCGCTTGCCGGACGTAAATTCGTGGTACGCCACGGTGCCGACGCGGAATTTTTCCGCGCGCGCCAGGTCGCACAACTGCCGGCTGCTGAACAGGTTGACGTGGCCGTAGCCCATCACGGGATGATCCAGTGGGTCGTGCAGAAAATCAATGCCGAGCAGGTGACGCAGCCGCATTTTCATGCCATGCAGGTTCGGCGTTGTGATGATCACCCGGCCGTCGGGCGCGAGCAGGCGATGAAAAAAACGCAGCATCTTGGGGACGTGAACGGACGGAACGTGTTCGATCACTTCGCCCAGAACGATGCGGTCGAGCGTGCCGGCGCGCTCATCCCACCCGGACAAGTTTCCGTCCTCGCGCGCTTGATCAAGGTCCAGAGCCGTGACGTGGAAACGTTTCTGAGGAAAAACGCCTTGCGCCCGCAAACGCTCGGCAAGTTGCAGGCCGTCGCTTGCAGCACGCTCCGTGCTGGTGATCCGGAGCCGTCCCGACGGATCAAGGGCGAACAGAGTGTACGGAACCACGCCGCTCAAGAAGCCGATGTCGAGCACACGCAGGGGCGCGGCGGCGGCGGCGTCAGCGCCCGAAGCGTGTATCAGGTCGGACACGGCGCGAACGCGCGGCAGTTCGTAGAACAATAAGTGATCCCGCTCGCCGGCGTTCAGCCGCAGGTCCGCGAGCAGGCGCGCGGCAAGAGCCTTGTCATCTTTTTCGTTTGTCTTCATGGAGACTAAGATGGATTGTTGCTCGCGGCGGCGGCCGATCCCGCCTTTTTTGCCGCCGCGCCCGCGCCGGTGCGGGGACGCAGCAGTTGCAGCCCGCCGACAAAACGAAGCCAGTACAGATTGGCGCTGACCCGCCGCTCGACGCGGCGCAAGGTTTGCCGCGCGTGCGCGCCCGACGGCTGGGGGCGGTCCGAGACGCGTGCGCCGGCAGATGGCTCCGCGTCGTCCACCAGCAGTTCGAGAGCGACATCGGGCAGCCAGTGGCGCGCTTTGGCGAGCTGGGCATCCAGGGCGGATTCAGTCGCCTGGACGGACAATGGCGGGACCATCTCGCCCACGCGGCTGGACAAAACAAGGTGTTCCTTGGCGAACAGTTTTTGCCAGCGTTCCGAATAGCCGTGCGTGCGCCACAGGCCCACGTCCTTTGGATAGTAGTACAGGTCGCCCAGAGCGAGCAGGCGAATCCACAGGTCCCAGTCTTGCACCATCTCGTAGCGCGCGTCCAGGCCGCCGATCTTTTCGTAGGCGTTGCGGCGCATGACGGTGAAGGGCACGAAGCAGCACAGATACGGCAGCACGCGCGCGCGCAGGGCGTCCCCGCTGATCAGGGCGGGGAGCGGCCAGCGCGGCTTGGGGGCGCTTGGTCCGCCACCCGCTTCGTCGCTGAAGGTGCGGTGCCGGCCGGAAATCATCACGGCGGACGCGGAAGCGTCGCGGCGCGCGGCTTCCAGGATCGCCGCGATGCCGCCGGGTGCCATCAGGTCGTCGGCGTGGAGCATCATGATCCACTCGCCCCGCGCCGCCGACAAGCCGTGGTGCCAGTTGCGCGTCCGGTTTTCGTAGTGTTCGGGCGTTCCGATGACCTGGTAGCCGCACGGCAGGGTGCGCTTGTCGGCGATCTCGCGGCTGCGGTCGGTCGAACGGTTGTCGCAAACGATCACCTCGACCAGGTCGCGGTCCGCCGCGCTCAGGTTCGTCACGGCCGCCGCGATGGAGTCAAGGCAGCCGTCCAGGTATTTTTCGCCGTTAAAGACCGGCACGACGAGGGAGAAAACAGGCGTCGCCAAATCCGAAGCGGGCATGGGGGAAATAAGCCTTTCCGCCGCAACGGGCGGCACGCCGGGGAGCCGAACGGCCTTGCCGGACACGGTGTATTGCTCGAAGCGGGCAAGGTCTTCCGGGATGCCGATACCGTACACGCCATCGTACTCGCGCCCGACGTTGTGGTAAGCGAGCCGGTAGCCCGGACCGAGCAGCTCGTTGTAAACCGGGGCCACGTAAAACTCGTTGTTGACACGCAGATTTTTGGCGATCATTTTTTCGGCTGCGCGCACGAAGTCCGCGCCGCGCCGGAAGTTGTAGATGCCGACGGTCGCCTCGTTGGACACAACCTGTTTTTCCACCAGCTCGCAGGCGGCTCCGTCCGTCCCGAAGCGGATGTAGGAGCACTTGGGGTGATCCGACCACATCGTCAGGATCAGCCCGTCGGCTTCATCCTGGGCCAGAACGTCCAAGTATTCGTTGACGTTGATGTCCACCCACTGGTCGCTGTTAGCGATCATCAGCGGGTCGTCGTTGTTGATCAGGTCACGGGCTAGCAGAACCGTGCAGGCGGCTCCCTCGGTCACGGACGCGACCGGTACGATCTCGCAGCCCGGCGACCACGCGCGCAGCGCCTGGTCCACCTGATAGCGCGCGATGTGCTCTTCCAGGCACAGAAAAATGAAGCGGTGCTCGCTGGCCGGACGCAGGTTGTTGATGACTACCTGGATCATTGGCACGCCGTGAACAGGGATCAGCGGCTTGGGTAGGTCATAACCGGCTTCCTGGAAGCGGCTGCCCCGGCCAGCCATGGGAATCACAATGTTCAGCATGCCGCAGCCTCACGATCTTCGGGAGTTCCCAAGTACTTGTCGTCGTTCGCGCCGGGCAGTTTGACCACGACCGTGGTCACGTCGGTCAAGGCGCGAAAGCCCGTGGACTCCCAGGGTTCGATCACCACGATGTCACCAGCCGAAAAACGCTCGCCGTTCAGCTCGCACTCGCCGCTGACGATGACCGTGATCTCGGTGGCAACCTTATGAAAGTGAGGCTCCTCGGTGAAGCCGGCCGGGTACGGCTTGACGCCTACCTCGACGTCGTTCGTGGCGTACAGCGTCGGTGAAAAGTTACCGACGAACCATCCTCGCACCATGTCTTCCAATCGTTCCCGGCGCATGCGCGACATTGTTCCTCCGTAGTCGTCGTTTGTTCGTTCGGCCGGCCCGGCTCCGCGGCGGCGAAAAAACTCGCCGCCTCTTCGGGGTAGTCCGTGCAAAGCAGCAACCCCGCCTCACTCCCGCCGCCCGCGTTCCGGTGCAAGCCCGCCGCCGCCAACATTTCCCAAAACGGGCGGTGCGGGCGGCGGTGCAGGTCCGGCGATACCAGGCATACCTGCTTACCGTCCGCCAGAGCGATGTGAATGGAATCGACCGTGCGCCAATCCGGCTCGTGAAAACAGTCCATCCACACGCCGGTCGCCTGATCGTAAAGCGCTGCTTCCCGTTCGTACTCGCTGCGGCGGGTGAAAACTGGCAGACCAGTCCGCAAATAGGCCAGGCCGTCCGGCACGGCCATGTCGAACACGAAATAGTTGGTGATACCGTGCTCGTTCAGCGCGGTTTGCAGCAGCGTTTGCAGCCCATCGGCCTTGACGTTCAGCGCGAGCGGCAGTGCGTCGTTGCCGTGTCGTTTGTACAGCGCGCAGAAAGCGTCGAAGGAAAACAGGTCCGCGCTCGGCGCGGGCGGGTCGTGGCTGATGACCAGCCGCCCGCCCGCATCCCGTACGTCGGTTTCGATTCCGAAGCCTTTTTGAAAGGAACGCACGAAGGCGGCCTCCGTGTTCTTTTCGTCTGGTTGTTTCCAGTAGCCCCGGTGACTCAGGATCAGCAATGCGTTTTCGTGCCTCGCCGCGTTAGCGCCGGATGAAGTAACTCATGTAGGGCACGAAGGACAAAGCGTCCAGAAGACCGAAGCCGCGCTTGGTGCTGCGCCCTTCCAGGTACACGATATCGCCCGGCTCGACCGGAACGTCCTTGGAAAAGTCGCCTTTTTTCAGCATGGCGTCCAGGTTGACCTCGGTGACCTGGGCGACTTTGCCCTCCCTGGTCGGGCGGATCAACTTGGCCTTGCGCAGGTCGGCGTCGCTGGACTGGCCGCCCGCGCGCATCAGGGCGGTGTAAAAGGTCAGTTTTTCGTCTTCGGGGTATTCTTGCGGACCAGGGCGGTTGATCGCGCCGAACGCGGCGAACTGGGCCTTGTTTTCGGGAATGGTCAACTGGTCGCCCGCCTGAATGAGAATGCCCTCGGCAACCTTGCCGCCCGTTCGCAACGCTGAAAGGTCAACGGGGATCGTTTTGCCATTGCGCAGAATGGTTGCGCGCGACAGGGCTGCGCGGGGCGTTGGGCCGCCGGCCGCGTACACCACGTCCACGATGGAGCCGCCGACGGGTGCGAGAACCGGGCCGGGCTTCGTGATCTCGCCGGTCACCTGTACCTGGAGGCGTTCAGGTTCCAACTGGCGCACCATCAGGATGTCGCCGGTCTGCACGATGCGGTTTTCGGCCGGGTCGGCGGCGATAAGTTTGACCACGTCCACGGGGATGACTTCTGACCCGCCCCGGATCAGGGTCGCGCTTACCCATTCGGGCCGCTCAACGGACAAACCGCCCGCGTCCGCGAGCAGGTCAAGGAGCCGCCAGTTGTCCTTCATCGGGCGCGGGCCGGCCGCCTTGACCGCGCCCAGCGCGCTGACCAGCCGCTCCTGCCGCTTGGCGAGGCTGACCGAAACCTGGGGGCGCTTGTATTGCCGCTTCAGGCTGGTCGCAATGCGTGCTTCAAGTTCGCTCGTGGTCATGCCGACCACGTTTATTTCGCCCAGAAAGGCATAGGAAATCTTGCCGTCAGGGCGCACCTGAACACTTTTGCTCAGTTCGGGCCGGTCCACGACGGCGATGTCCACGATGTCCTCGACCGCCAGCCGGTAACTGGCGTTCGCAACAGATGATTTGCCGGATGCGCTCGCCGTTGCCGCGCCCCATGCTGGCGGCGGAGCCGTGACGGCAGACGGAACTGCGGCGGCAGGTGCCTGCGCGCGGACGGTGAGCGGTGTGGCGGTGGCTCCGAACAGCACGGCGGCGGAAACTGTCCGTGCGCGCAGTAGAAAGATTTGCTTCACGGTTCTTACTTTTCCCCTCGTGACATCTCAATGGTCCGGTTGCTCTCAATGTCCATCTCGTTCTGGTCATCGGCGGCCTTTGCCGCAGTGGACAAAGTACCCACGCCGTTCTTCTTGCCGTTAACGAGCGCGGCCGTCCCGTTACTCTCCGTGCCGTTGCCGTCGCTGGCGCCCCGCAGGGCCACGTCGGTGACGGGCGTGTAGTAGTATTTGCCGTAGTAGTAGCCGCCCGCGCTCGCGTCCACCTTGTTCATCACCGTGCCCAGCACGTTGCCGCGGGCGCGTGACAAGAGTTCCAGCGCCTGGCGGGCGGCCATTTTCCGGGTGTCGCCGAAGGCCAGCACGAACAGCGTGCCGTCCACGCGCGCGGACAGCAGCGTGGCGTCGGCGACCGCGAGCGCGGGCGGTGAGTCGAACAGGACCACGTCGGCGAGCGAGCGCACGGCATCAATGAAGTGCGCCATCGCCTCCGAGCCTAGGAGTTCGGCCGGGTTGGGCGGGACGGACCCGGCCGGGATCACCTGCACGCGCTCGACGCCCTCGGCGGAGCGGATCACGTCGCCGATGGTGTGCGTGCCGACAAGGATGTCGGTCAGGCCGGGCGACGGCTTGAGATTGAACAGTTTGTGCTGGCTGGGCCTTCTCAGGTCCGCGTCCACCACGATCACGCGTTTGCCGTCGAGGGCCATCGCCACGGCGAGGTTGGCGATCGTGGTGGACTTACCCTCGCCCGGCCCGGACGAGGTTACAGCGAGCGTACGAACGGGATTGTCCACGGCGGCGAAGTTGATGTTGGCGCGCAGGCTGCGGTACGCCTCGGTAATGGGGCTAAACGTTTTGGTGTCGCGGATCAGGCGCAGGCCCGACTCCTCGATGACGGGCACCTGCCCCAAATTGGGCAGCCGCAGAACGCGGTCGGCCTCGTCGGTCGAGTTGATGCGGTCGTCCAAAAACTCCTGAAGAAGCGCGAAGCACAGCCCGAAGAACGCACCGAGCAAAACGGAAAACAGGATGTTTTGCAGCTTTTTGGGCCGCACGGGAGCATTGGGCGCATGGGCGCGCTCGATGATGCGCGCGGACACGCGCGGCGTTTGTTCGCGCAGCCGCAAGTCTTCGCGCTCCTGCGAAAAACGCTTGTACTGCATTTGGGCGAGTTCGAGGCGTCGCTGAAGTTTGGCCTGCTCAGCCTCCCATGAGGGAAAGCCGCCCAGCCGCCGCCGCGCCTCGGCAAGGCGCTTGCCGGTCTGCGCGGCCTGGGCCGATAAACCGCTCGCCTGGGTGGCAAAATCGGCGAGTTTGCTTTGCAGCACGACGTAGCCTGGATTGACGTGCGTGTTACGCAGCGCCATGCTTTTGCGTTGCTGGGCGAGCCGTTCGCGGAAACGAGCCAGTTGGGCGTCCACGGCCAGCACGCGCGGGTTGACGTTGGTGTATTCTTCCAGCAAACCAGCCCGCTGGGCCTGAAGCGACACGACCTGGGTTTCCAGCGCCTGGATGGCCGGATCGGCCGCCGACGAAAGCACTTCGGAAGCCAGGCGCGGCGACTGGGCGATTTGACGCTTGGTGACTTCGATCTGGGCTTGAAGGCTGCTCAGCTGCGACTGGGCCAGCTGGTAAGCGGATTCCAGCGCGCCCACGTCGTTCAAGGAGGCTTCGCGGTTCTTGTCCAGGTCGGCGACGTTGTGCTTTTTCTTGAATCTGGTCAGCGCGGCCTCGACCTGGATAAGTTCGCGTTCTGCGTCGCGCGCGCCTTTGGTGGCGAACTGAAGCGACTTGCGAATACCCTGGTTGTTTACCTTGTCCAAATCTTCCAAATACGCGTCAAGTAAAGCATTGGGACCGTCGGCGGCGAGTTGTGGGTCCGAATCTTCGGCTGTCACCTCAATGATTTGAGTGTTGAGAACGCCGTCCACGCTCAGGTCGGGCAGCCTGCGGCCCAGGCGCTGGGATGCCTTCTGGCCCATGGCCGGGTTGCGCAACAGTTCGACCTGCGTGGGGACCGTATAAAACTGGTTGACGCGCAACAGTTCGGCGAGCGGGTTTTCCGAGTTGACCTGATTGAAGCCCATGGTCGGAGTCTCAACGAGCAGGCGGGCGACCGCTCGGTAGGTAGGCGGCGAAAACAACGTCACTAAAACGCCGGCCAGCACGATGATCACGAAAGTTTGCGCGATGATCGCCTTGCGGCGGCGCAATATCTCGCCGTACTCACGCAGGGACACGGCCGGCGTGGCGTCGGCGAAGTAATCGGAAGGGCGATCTTGCATGAACGAAAAGGTCCTGTGGAATAAGTGGTTTTCCGCGGGCCACGGCGCGGCGTGGCGCGGCGATGTTCCCGCGCGCCCTCGTCAGTTGAAGTTCGTTAAAGGCAGGCAGCGGCGGCCGAGTTCGTCAATACGCGCCGTCGCCCTTGAAAACGGCCGGCAGGGTTCGTAGCAGAATACCGAGGTCGGTGCCGAGCGAACGGCGCTTGATATAAGCGAGGTCGCTCTCGATCCATTGCTCGAACGAAAAGTGGGAGCGTCCGCCGACCTCGCGCAAACACAGCAGGCCGGGCTGAACCGAAAGGCGTCGCCGCTGCTCCGGGGTGTACGACTTGACTTCGCTCGGCAGATGGGGACGCGGCCCGACCAGGCTCATGTCTCCCTTGAGTACGTTGAACAGCTGGGGCAACTCGTCCATCGAGTATTTGCGCAGCCAGCGTCCCACTCGCGTAACGCGCGGGTCACGCCGCATCTTGAAGATCGGGCCGCATACCTCGTTGTGGGCGGCCAGATTGTTCAAAAGCGCTTCCGCTCCCGGCACCATGCTTCGAATTTTGTAAAAGCGGAACAACCGCCCATTTCTGCCGACGCGATTCTGGTGAAACAGGATCGGCCCGCCACGCCCCTCGATAACAACGGCGAGCGCAATCAACAGCAGCAGCGGGAACAGAAAAACCAGGGCCAACCCCGCGACCGTCACATCCAGAACTCGCTTAACCCACAAGTAGGCGGCAGGGGCACGGTCCGCATCGTTTTTGCTCTCGTCGGCGATGAGCGCGGCATCCGTATCTTCGGCCAAGAAATTGCTTCGCGCCACGCTCACACGCGAAGCGCTCGTCGAGTTGGAACTGAGGGAAAGGGAAAACCCGGACATGCTGCGCTCGGCGGCGGCGGCCGGCGTTTGTCTTGCGCGAAAGGGGCGCCCGTTTTTCAAAAAGGGAACGCTGGTCAAAACAGGGCGTTGGACGGGACGCGCAACGTCCGGCTCGTTCGCCGGAACGGGCGCCTGCTCATCTCGCACAGCAGCCATCAAGTTCTCACTTTCACGTGTTGTTGGTCGAGAACAAGTATCAAGTATCAAGTTTCAGGGTAAAAACCTGCCGTTTCCGGCAGGGGGCGGCTGTTGAAAAACGAGCACGTTCTCGTTTTTCAACTCCCCTAAAAATACGGGCGGCGTGGCGCAATGCGCGGTACCGGAAGCAGTATAACATAGGCTGCCGCGTCGCGGCACCCGCTCTCTTGTGATGGCAGGGCGAGCGCATCTAAATAGGGGTTTGTGGTCGGGCTATGTGGTGGGGCTATGCTGTGGTGGGGCTATGCTGTGGTGGGGCTATGCTGTGGTGGGGCTATGCTGATGGTATGTCTACGCTCCCT
>JAABUN010000053.1_pt1 | contig 251731 bp, 229 predicted proteins | sample 5559311 | NCBI WGS metagenome assembly JAABUN01 (sample SAMN10711877, study PRJNA513370) | rock metagenome | isolation source: Antarctica rocks | place: Antarctica: Victoria Land, Siegfried Peak sud | reverse complement strand
CTTCGGTCAGGACAATGCGATAGGGATAGGCCATGGCGGGGTCTCCTGCGGCGGACATGCGGGTCACTGCTCACGACGCCCGCACCTTCCCTGCCACCGGCAGATCACGCCTGACGCACTACTAGTCACGCTTCTTCGATGATCCTGGACCAGCACATCACACCAGAGGGCGGTGTGTTCGGGGATGCCGAGTCAGAATCGCCTCACCCTCCCTCCATATCGCCACACCGGTGGCGTTGATGCCGGACCTGACAGGCATCGGCCAGCATGGTTTCCGCTTTTGCTAATCCGCAGATGGGCAGGTGATCGTCGAGTCGGTCATGATCGGAGGCACCGCGTTTCTTCTCCATCAATCCGCCCATGCGGACATTGCCGAGAATTTCTATTACCCGCATAATACGAACAGTTGCACTAGACAATTAGTTGCCGAACACTACACAGACACCAGGTTCACGGGACTGTCACGTTCCTGATCACTTCGATTCTGGACATAAGCCATCGCCACGCAGTTCGCCCGCGGCAGTCCGCAGCGCATCGGCGACCCGATTCCGACATCCGTCGTTGCTCAAACGATTGTAATCACATCCAACTCCAGCTGTACCAGAGCGTTTCCGAGCAGCAAGAGCAAGCCCTTCTCTAAGCAGGTCAACCGCCTCCTGTCGAACTTCCTCAATCGTGCACCCGGGTTCCGCAGCGAGCTGCGCCATCCTAAATGAAGAGGTCAAGTTCACCGGCCTCGAGGACGGCGGCCAAGAGAGTGGGAGGGTCTTGAAGCAGGTGGTCGGGGTGTAGCAGGGATCGTTCCGCTTGCCGAGCCAAGTTCCAATCCGCAGCGACCGGACCTCGAGCGCCCGCGAGGGCAGCGCCCCGGCAAGGAATCGCCATTTGGCTGAAACGCGACGACTGCACTGGGAACTGCAGACACTATCGCGGATCTTCAGAAACCGCCCCCGCTGCCGCCGCCGGCCATTTTGGTCGACGGCTTGGCCAGCAAGATGCGGTGGACCCGAAAACCATCCAAAGAGTTCATCTTTTCAGGCATCACGCACTCGCCGCGGTGCAGTTCGCCGGAAGACCAGCATCACGCAGCATGCGTACCGCGATGCCAAGGCAAATGGGCCGGGTCCCGGCCGCAGGTTGAGAACACGGATAACGATTGCCGGAAGCATCGAGACAGACGAGAAGCAGTGTGAAAGCCCGCGTGCGGACGCCCATGGATGGGATGCCCGGCAACATCTGGGAGCGAGCACCGGGCAGGCGAGTAGGTGCGGCGTCCTAGCTGGGCCAGTTGCCTCCATCGACGTTGAGTGTCTGTTGGGTGATGTAGTCCGAATCGGTGGACGCCAGGAACAAGGCCGCGCCGGTGATATCTTCCGGCTGCTCGATCCGGCCCAGCGGGATCGACTGAATGAACGTTCTCTTGGGCTCTCCGATCTCCATGTTCAGGAGTTCGGCGAACTGCCTGTCGACCTCATCCCAGAACGGCGTGTCGACAATGCCCGGTGCGATCGCGTTGACGTTGATCTTCTGTGGGGCGAGCGCCAGGGCCATCGACTGCGTCATGCTGATCACGCATGCCTTGCTCGCGCAGTAGGCAAGCACGAGGGCCTCGCCGCGACGACCCGCCTGGGATGCGAGGTTGACGATCTTTCCGCCACGCCCCTGGGCGATCATCTGCCGGGCGGCCGCCTGGCTGCACCAGAGCAGCCCCTTGCAGTTGATGTCGAACATGAAGTTCCAGTCCGCCTCGGTCGTGTCGAGAAAGGGGATGATCTTCCCGACGCCCGCATTGTTGACCAGGATGTCGAGACCGCCGAAACGCTCGACCGCGGTGTCCACCATCCGCTGAACCTGCCCCTGATCGCGGACATCGACGCTCACGGAGACGGCTTTCCCGTCGGCGTCGCTGATCTCGCGTGCGACCGCTTCCGCGCCCTCGAGATTACGATCCGCGACGATCACGCTTGCGCCTTCCTCGGCGTAGCACAGGCTGATTGCCCGGCCCATTCCTTGCGCCCCACCGGTGACGATCGCAACCTTGCCTTCAAGCTTCATGGATGACTCCTTCGCGACATTCCCGCCGGTTCGCTACGGCCGGTGCTGATCGATCCTGTACCGCTCGATGGTTGTCTGGTTGAGGCTGACACCAAGCCCAGGTCGTTCGGGAAGCTTTACGGTCCCATCCGCCGCGGGCTCTATCGGTTCCTCGAACAACTCCGACCGCAGCGGATTGATGTTCTGGTCGAACTCCAGGAGACCCGCATTGGGGAGCGAGGCGATAAGGTGCATGTTCGCGATGGTGCTGACGGCGGATGAGAACACGTGGGGAATGACCGGCAGTCCGTATGCCTGGGCGAGTGCCCCCACCTTGCGGCATTCCGTGATGCCTCCGGTCCAGATCGCATCGGGCTGAACGATGTCGACCGCGCGCCGGGCAATGAGCTCGCGGAATCCCGGCAAGCCGGTTTCCGTCTCATACCCTGCCACTGGGGTGTCGAGCCGGTGCGCCACCAGTGCGCTGCCCTCGATGTCGTCGGTCGCGACCGGCTCCTCCAGCCATTGGATGTCGAACGGCTCCACCTCACGCATGAACTTGAGCGCGATCGACGGCGTCCAGGCATTGTTTGCGTCGATCGCGAGGCCGACCCTGGGACCGATCGCCTGACGGACGAGCCGTACTCGCTCCACATCCTCTTCCAGCGAGCCGGTTGCGTAGCCGGGTTCCGGCATGTCGTGGAGCAGATTCGTCATGACTTCGGGGTTGCGCCCGACCTTGATCTTGACAACCTTGTACCCCACCGAGGCATACCCGCCGACTTCCTCGGCCAGGGCGTTGGGGTCCTTGTCACGAGCATAGAACCCCGCTGACGCGTAGGCACTGAGTGTGTCGCGGTATGCACCGAGGAGGCGGTAGAGAGGAGTTCCGGTGGCCTGCCCGATGATGTCCCAAAGGGCGATATCGATGCCGCTGATCGCCATCATCAACATCCCGCGCCGCCCACGTTGGTGAGCACGCGAGGCCATCATGCTCCAGAGCCGTTCGACCGTGAACGGATCACGACCAAGCACGGTTTCGCGAAGTTCCCCAAGGATGAGCGCCTCGGTGCTTTCCAGAAACCCGCCGTAGGCGGCCGATTCACCGAGTCCGACCATCCCGCGGTCTGTGTGGACCTGAACGAGTAATGTGGGCCGGTTCGGCATGTAATGGACGGCGTCCGCCATGGGAACCGGCATGTCGTACATGAGCTTGATGGTGGTGACGTCGGTGATGCGCAAAAAAAGTCTCCGTCGCGCTGCCGAATGCAATGCCTTGTCCAAAGGATGGGCGAGCTGCTTGCTGTCACGGATGCGTTGACCGGAATGTAGCCGACAGAGCAAGGGCGCCGCAACCAGCAGCCAGAAAAATCGCTGTGTTTGGCCGGAGCCTGAATGCCGCAAACCGGGGCTCCTTGCGGGGTGCCGCGACACGAACGTTGACAGAGCCTGGCGACCGGGTACAATCGCGGGGAGCATCGAGCCACCAAGAGTCCAGAGAGTCGCCTGAGTGAACACCGGGGTTTGCGTCTCGTCCTGTTTGCGGCCCGTCTATGAAGTCGGGAGGTACCAGCCGGCCAAGGTGCTCAGGAAACGACCGCGCCGCAAGGCGTCACCGGGTCATGTAGAGAGCCACGTGTGCAAGGGGATGTGTCGACGGTGCTGGTGCGGCTTGCGCTGTTTACCAGCGGCGAACACGATCAGACAAGGAGAACCGATTCATGGATCGCTTGCTTTCACGACGGCGGTTGGTACAGGTCTCGGCGGCAGGTGCGGGAGTTGCCGTGCTAAGCCCGGCACTCTCGCGGACGGCGTTGGCCGCTCCGCCACCGCTGGAGAAGAAGGACAAATACAAGGTCGGGTTCTCGCAGGTCGAGATGAACAACCCGTGGCGCACTGCACAGACCGCGAGCATGCAGGACGAGGCCCAGAAACTGGGTCATGAGCTCGTCTACACCGAGGCTGGCGGGTCCGAGGCGAAGCAGATCTCCGATGTCGACTCCATGATCGCCCAGCGGGTAGACCTGATCTTCCTGGCCCCGCGGTCCGAAAAGCCGCTTGCCCAGGCCGTGCTGAAGGCCAAGGACGCCGGCATTCCGGTGATCCTGCTCGACCGTGATGTTGACCAGACAATCGCCAAGCCAGGCGAGGACTACGTCTGCTTCATTGGGTCCAACTTCATTCAGGAAGGCGCCCGGGCGGCCGAATGGCTGGCCCAGACCGTGGGCGGCACGGCAACGATCATCGAGCTGGAGGGCACAACCGGGTCGTCCCCGGCAATGGATCGCCAGAAGGGCTTCCGCGACTTCCTCGCCGGAACCTACGTGTCGGAGGAAAATTTGGGCACCCCGGCGCCCGCTCCCACGGGTGGCTTTCCCGGAATGCAAGTCGTCGCATCCCAGACCGGCGACTTCGCCCGTGACAAGGGCCGCACCGTCTTCGAGACCCTCTACCAGGCGAATCCCACCGCAAACGCGGTCTACGCTCACAATGACGAGATGGCGCTTGGCGCGATCGCGGCGTTGGAGGCGGCCGGGAAGGTGCCGGGCAAGGATGTCGTCATCGTCTCCATCGACGGCTCGCGGGACGCGCTGCAGGCTATCGTGGACGGTAAGCTCGGCGCCACAGTCGAGTGCAATCCCCGGTTTGGCCCGAAGGCGTTCGAGACGATGATGCAGTACGCAAATGGCGATCCGGTTGAGACAAAGATCATCAACCCGGACCGCTTCTTCGACGCAAGCAACGCCGAGGAATTCCTCGACGAGGCCTACTAGCGTCGCGGTGGGCATCATGCTGAACGCAGTGCACGACCATTGACTCCGGTCGCAACGCAACAAAAGGGAACGCGGCAGGGCGTGATCGAATGAGTCGCGCCCTGCCGTTGCTGGCCTGACAGCCAAACCATGGGATGATTCCGGAATCGCACGGTCGGGGACGCCGCACATGAATTTGCCCACGCAGCCAGAGCCATTGCTGCGAATGACCAACATCTCCAAGGAGTTTCCCGGTGTGATCGCCCTCGCCGGCGCCGAGCTCACCGTTGGCCGGGGGGAAGTTCATGCCTTGGTCGGACAGAACGGCGCCGGCAAGTCGACGATGATCAAGATCCTCACCGGTGCCTACCGTCGGGACAGCGGTGACATTGTCTTCGATGGCCAGCCGGTTGATTTCCGTACACCCCAGCAGGCACAGGCGAGTGGCGTCAGCACGATCTATCAGGAGATCAATCTGGTTCCCTACCGCTCGGTGGCCGAGAACATCTTCATGGGTCGTGAGCCGCGCCGGTTCGGATTCATCGACTGGCCGAGGATGAACCGGGAAGCGGCCGCCGTGCTGGAGCGGACTGGCGTGCGGGCCGATGTCCGCCAACCGCTCATGAATCTCAACGTTGCCACACAGCAGATGGTCGCGATCGCCCGGGCGGTGTCGTTCCAGAGCAAGCTGGTGGTGATGGACGAGCCGACTTCTTCGCTCGATGACCGCGAGGTCGCGACGTTGATGGAGGTCATCGCGCGGCTCCGGGACGACGGAGTTTCGGTCATTTTCATTACTCACCGTCTCGATGAGCTGTACCAGATTTGTGACCGCGTCACCATCATGCGGGACGGGCAAACCGTCGACGTGCGACGAATGGACGAGATTTCCAAGTTGGATCTCGTGGCCCGGATGCTGGGAAAGGAGCTTGGGGAGGTCCGTCGCGAAGGGCTCACCGCATTCACGGCCGGAGCGCATGGAACCGACCGATTGCTCCTGGAAGCAATCCACCTGAAACGAGGCCGTGCGCTAGCGGACGCCAGTTTGACCGTGAAGGATGGAGAGATCGTTGGGTTGGCCGGCCTGCTCGGCTCGGGACGGAGCGAAGTCGCGAGAGCGATCTTCGGCGCGGACCAGATCGAGGAAGGAGAGATCCGGATAGCTGGAGACAAGACGAGCTTTGGTTCCCCCGCAGACGCCATTGAGGCGGGGATCGGTTTCCTGTCCGAGGATCGTAAGGGCGAAGGCATCATCCCGGGCCTTTCGGTACAGGAAAACCTGACGCTTGCCGCCCTTCCGGCGCTTTCTCGCCACGGTATCGTCTCGCGTGACCAGCAGCGCGCGCTGGTCGATCGGTTCATCGAGCGGCTGGCGATCAGAACCGCCGGTCCTGGTCAGAAGATCAGCGAACTCTCCGGTGGGAACCAGCAAAAAGTGCTGCTCGCCCGCTGGCTCTGCCTGAATCCAAGGTTGCTGATCCTCGATGAGCCCACGCGGGGGATCGACGTGGGGGCAAAGGCGGAAATCCAGGGGCTCATCAACGAATTGGCCGACGATGGACTCGGGGTGCTCATGATCTCATCCGAGATCGAAGAACTCACCGAAGGAAGCGATCGGGTCGTTGTGCTCCGCGATGGCCGGACCGTGGCCGAGCTGCAGAGGGACGAGATCAGCCAGGATACGATCATGAGGGCCATGGCTCACGGCGCTGAAGCGCCTTTGCCTGCGGCCAATAGTGGCAGACCAGAACCGGGTTCAGTGAAGTGACGGATGCGACCCGGACCGGTACTACCGCCGGCACAACCCGACGATCCATGAAGCGATCTGGGCTGAGCGCGGTTGGCCACGCCTATGGCGCAATCGCTGCGCTCGTACTCCTCTTCCTCTTCAATGCCGCATTTACCGAGCGGTTTCTCTCGATGCAATCGCTGCGGGTGAATCTCTCTCAGGTGTCGACCATCATTATTGTCGCGACGGGCATGACGCTCGTCATCGCGACTGGCGGAATCGATCTCTCGGTCGGGTCGCTGATGGCGATCAGTGGGGCCATTGCGCCGTTGATCTTTCTCAGCGATCGCGCTCCATTCGATTTCGGATGGTTCGGCAACTCGACGGCGCTCGTCGTTGCGATCGTCGTCGCCGGCCTGTTCGGACTTTTCAACGGCGTGCTGGTCGCGGTGTTCGGCATCCAGCCCATTATCGCCACACTCGTTCTGTTCATTGCCGGGCGCGGCATCGCCCAGGTCATGACGAACGGGGCAATCCAGACATTCAGGAATCCCGACTTTCAGTACATCGGCCTCGGTCGACCGCTCGGTATTCCTTTCCAGGCGATTGTTGCCGTCGCGCTTGTGTTCCTCATCGCCTGGATCGTCCGGTCAACCACATTTGGTCGGTACCTCCTGGCGACAGGCGGAAATGAGCCAGCGGCACGCCTGGCTGGTGTGCCCGTTGGGAAAATCAAGATCATGGTCTATGTCGTCTCCGGGCTCCTGGCGGGTCTGGCGGGCCTCATCGTAATCTCGATCAATTCATCCTCCGACGCCAATCAGGTCGGCCTCGATATGGAGCTCAACGCCATCGCCGCCGTCGCCGTTGGCGGCACGCCACTGACCGGTGGCCGCGCAAACGTGATTGGCACGATGATCGGTGCCCTTATCCTCCAGCTCATCCGGACGACGCTTCTCTCTCACAACATCGAGGATGCCGTTGCCCGGGTTGTCACCGCTTCGGCCATCGTCATTGCCGTCCTGATTCAGCGGGGACGCGGGAACTAGGAAGAGCCGGGAGAAGTACAGCAACGTGGCGACCGAGACGACAACCGGTGGAATTCGACCCGCCCGGCAGGACGCCTGGCGAGCGCGTGGGGGGAGCATCCTCCAGCGGCAAGGAGCCCTCGCTGCCCTGACCGCGCTTGTCCTCTTCGGCGTAGTGCGGTATGGCGAGAACTTTTACAGCGAGTACAACATTCAACAGGTCCTGCGCTACAACGCGATGTATGGGCTGATCGCGCTCGGCATGACCTTTGTGATCATGACCGGGGGGATCGACCTTTCCGTGGGTGCGGTCGCCGCACTTTCGAGCGTTGTGCTGGCTTTGGCGAGCCCATACGGTGCGTGGGTAGCGGTCGCTGCGGCCGTCGCCGCGGGACTCGTCGTCGGTCTGATCAATGGCGGGCTGATCTCGTACTTCCGGATTCAGCCGTTCATCGTGACGTTGGCAATGCTCCTCGCCGCCCGCGGTGTCGCCTTGATCCTCGCGGACAACACGAGCGTCTATGTCGATTTTGAAAGCGGATTCATGGACGTCGACCGGTGGCAGTTGGGTCGGGTGCCGCTTCGGGTGGTAATCCTTGTCGGCGCGTTCGCTCTCGGCTCTGTCCTGTTGAATTTCACCCGTTTCGGACGGCATGTGCTTGCCCTCGGTGGCAACGAAGAGGCCGCGCGGCTGGCGGGCCTGCCTGTCGGGCAGACCCTGTTGGTTGTCTACGCGCTGTCTGGAGCACTGGCCGGCTTGGCGGGAGTGCTGCTGGGGTGGCAGACGGCGACCGGCGCTCCAACTGAAGGACTTGGCTGGGAGTTGTCGGCGATTACCGCTGTCGTGATCGGCGGAACGCTGCTGACCGGTGGTGTCGGTTCCGTCGGTACAACCCTTGTCGGTGTAATCCTGCTTGGATTGATCTTCAACGTTCTCAATTTTGAGAATGGCAAGGGCGTGATCGATCTGAGCAGTTACTGGCAGACCGTGATTCGCGGCTCCATCCTCCTCATCGTCGTGCTGCTGCAGAACCGGCTTGCCCGGCGGCGCCAGCGCGGCAGCCTTTGAGGCGAATCCGCAGGCTGCGCTTGCAGGGCGCAAGGAGCGTCAGCGCACGAGTGAGGGATCATTCCACACGATTGCGTCCAGTGCCCGAACGGGCTAGGGTCTGTCCGCAAACTCAGATCCACTCCAGAATAAAGGCGAAGGTGACCATCGCCAGATAGCTGCGGGCCAGTTTCTCGTAGCGGGTGGCGATCCGCCGGTAGCGCTTGAGCCGGTTGATCGTGCGCTCGATCATTGGGCGTTCCCGATAGGCCTCCCGATCGGAGGCATGATCGCCCAGCTCATCTTCGCGGTAGGGGATGACCGCCTCGATCTCCCGCGACCGCAACCAGTTCCGCAGCGCACTGGCGCGGTAGCCCCGGTTACCGGCCACATCCGCTCGAGCCCCTGCGCCAGCAGCGGGATCGCCTGTGGGCTCTCGTGCCGCTGCCCCGCCGTCAGTGCGCAGACGATCGGCTTGCCCCGGCGCTCGGTGACGAGGTGCAGCTTGCTCCCCCAGCCGCCGCGACTGCGTCCGAGCTGCGGATCGTCGCCCCCGTTTTGGCCCCGGCGGCCTGCTGGTGGGCGCGGCTGCTGGTGCCATCGATCATCGTCAGCGACCCGTCCAAGGTTCCCTCGTGGGCGGCGCCGGCCTGCAGGGTGCGCAGCACCTGCTCCCAGAGCCCGGCATCGCGCCGGCGCCGGAAGCGGCTGTACACCGTGTGCCACGATCCGTAGCGTTCGGGCAGATCGCGCCAGGGGGCCCCGGTCCGCAGCACCCAGAGGATGCCATTGAGGACGGTGCGGTGATCGTTGGCGGGCCGTCCGGTGCGCGGACGCTGGGGCGGCAGCACCGGTTCGAGGGCCGCCCATTGATCATCGGTCAGTTCGTGTCGGCGTTGTGGACTCATCCAGAAAGGCTACCCCGCCTTTGCAGACAGACCCTAGACTCGCCGCACCTCGGGCACTCGCGAGAGGCTAAGGGAAGCACCGACAAGCGGAGCTATATGATGGCAATCGAACTTCACCATCTGCAGGTGGCCGTTTCGACTTCCGGCGATGCGGTTGCCCGTCGCTTCAACGATGAGTTGCCCGGGCTGGACGATATCCAGAAACCCGCAAATCTCAAGGGGTGAGGAGGAGTGTGGTTCCGGACAGCGAACTGGCAGCTCCACCTCGTCTCTGCACTCCCTCGGGATGACAGCCTCCCTGCAAGGCGCTCTAAACATCTGGCGAGCGGCCGGGGCGGACTTGACAGCGGGAGCAGAATGTCGTTCCTCGCCCAAGCTAGACGTCGAAGGCGAACCGACCGCCGCCTGCCACTAGAAACGCTCCCTCATCATCCGGAGTACCGAATTGCGGCGCGCGCCCGGCGTTGAGCCATTCGTCGTCAGGATCGCGGTACGGATGTAAAGTGCCAGTCTGATTCATCGTTCTCCGCGATCGACCGACAACTGCTTGATCCGCCGTCTCGCTGAGGGGTCAAGAAACCGTCCATGTTCAATGGAGCGGGTCATCGTTGACATCTGAACGCGGCACGATCGATTCGACAGGTCGTAGCGAAGGGGGCGCACCATTGAGAAGGAACTCGGCCAGTTCATCGGGGGGCAGAGGTGGCGAAAAGTAATAGCCCTGTCCGCTGTCGCATCCCAGCTCGCGCAACATCGCCAACTGTTCAGCCGATTCAATTCCCTCCCCGGTGACGGTCATTTCCAACGTCTTCGCCAAGGATACGACGGCTGCCACGACAGCCCTGCTCCGATCATTCCTGCCGAGCTCGCCCACCAGAGTTCGATCCAGTTTGACAATGTTGACCGGCCATCGGCGTATGTAGCCCAACCCGGCCTGATACGACCCGAAGTCATCAATCGCCAACTGTATGCCACGTGCGAGCAGCGCCTGGATCGTGTGGTCTATCGCTTCGGTTGTGTCCACCAGCCCCCGCTCGGTGATCTCCAGCACCAGGTGATCCGGCGGAAAACCAGTCTCCCGGAGAATGCCTTCCACCTCCGCAACGAGATCAGGGTGACGAAGTTGAACCGGCGAAACGTTGACACTCAGGTCCAGCGTTTCGGCTGCCGCGACACGCTTGCGCCACGCCATGACCTGGCGGCACGACTGCTCCAGCGCCCATAGGCCAAGTGGGAGAATGAGGCCGGTTTCCTCGGCAAGGTGAATGAACTTGCCGGGGAATACTAGTGGTCTGTCAGGGCTGATCTGCCATGAACGGTCGAGCGGGCCGCACCTCCAGTCGTACGGGCGGACTCCATGTCCGCCCCAAACGGTGCCGCCAAGGCCGGCACTTGACGCGTGACAGACCACTAGCCCGTATCTCGGGTGCTCCCAGCGCACCAGTGCCTCGACGCCGACCGGGCGGCCGGTGGCCAGCTCCGTCTTGGGTTGGTAGTGAAGCCGTAACTCCCCCCGTTCCAGAGCCAGGCGGAGGTCCCGCTCCTGATTTAGCTGTGCCAATGCCGCGGCGTCACGAACGGGGTCGAAGACGGCGCGACTGCCCTTCCCATTGGCCTTGGCCCGATAGAGCGCCACGTCGGCCGCTCGCAGCAGGTCCGTCGGAGTAGGAAGTTCCGCGGAACTCAGCACAATACCAACACCGGCAGTGACGATCACCTTGTCGCCTTTAAGGGTGAATGGGGCCGCCAGCGCTGCCTGCAAGCGCTCAGCCATCCTGATAGCTTCGTTCTCGCCAGTGATGTCTTCCTGCACGACTGTGAACTCATCTCCTCCGAAGCGAGCGAGGAGATGCCTGGCCCCGAGGTAGGAGGCGAGACGTTCCGCCACGGCGACGAGAAGGCGATCTCCGTATTCATGGCCAAGACTGTCGTTGATCACCTTGAAACTGTCCAGGTCCAGAAACAGCACCGCAACCTGGGCCGAACCGCGCTCGTTGAGCGCCCGCTGGAGGCGATCCATGAGCAGCACGCGATTCGGCCGCCCGGTCAGCGAGTCGTGATGGGCCTCATGCCAAAGTTGTGCCGCTATTTCCTTGGACTCGGTAATGTCACGGGAGTTGACGACGACACCGCCAACCGCCGGATCGGCTAGCAGATTGGTGCACGTCGCGGACAACCATCGCCACGACCCATCCTTGTGATGGAAACGAACTTCGACAGTCGTAATGACGTTTGGATCGGCGAGGGCGGCGTCGAACGCCTCGGAGAACGGGGGCAGGTCATCCGGGTGGACGAGCTGGAAGGCGTTGCTCCCGACCAGCTCGTCTGGCTGGTACCCGAGCACCCGCTGGATGGCGGGACTCTCGAAGCTCACCGTCGCATCGGCGTCGAGTATCGTGATGACGTCCGAGGCATTTTGGACCAGTGCGCGGAACCGGGCTTCGCTTCGCTGGAGCGCTTCCTCCACCTGTCTGCGTTCCGTGATATTCTCCATCATCGCGATTTGGTATCGAGGCCTGCCTTCCGCGTCCCTGACGAGAGAGACCGTCAGGTGGCACCAGATGGTCCCGCCGTCCTTGCGGAAGTAACGCTTCTCTGTCTGGAAGTAGTCATGCTGTCCCTCTACCAATGCTTGGTAGAGTTCCCAGACGGATGCCGTATCGTCGGGATGCGTGAGTTGGCCGACCATCATTCGGCGCATCTCCTCAGCGCTGTACCCCAACATGGTCAGCAGAGCACGGTTGACCTCGAGGATTCGGCCATCCACATCCCCGACCCCCATACCGACGGCTGCCGCGTCGAAAACTGCCCGAAAACGAGCATCGCTCGTATACAGGGCCTCCCGCGTCTTGCGCCGGGAAACGAGCAGCGCCCCGCGGATCGATTCCTGCTCGGCGAGCAGGATCTGCCGCGAGAAACGGAGGAACCCGCCCGACATTTCGCCGAGTAGGGCCATCAGCCGAGGGAACAGTTCCAGCCGCTGCTGCGGTGGAAGGCCGCGGAGCATTTCAGGAGCGAGCACCGACTGCGTACGGACGAGCGCGTCAGCGTCGGCGTAGTACAGCCGCGCCAGGTCGGCGCCAAGGGCTTGTGCCTTCGGATGATCGAGAGGATCGTGAAGGAGTAGTTCGACGGTTCGATCGACGAACGACACGAGTCGTTCGTGCACCTCTGTGGTGCTCAGCGCGACGAACCCCGTTGGAAAGAGCGCACGCTGCCAATGATCAGCGATCGCCGAGCTACGACGGTGAAGCACTTGACCGAGCCGCTCCCGCTCTCCTCTGTGCATACGCTACGACCAGCAGTCCTCACCGTTGCATTGCACGGTCCGCAAGAACCCGCGAATGGAGATTCCAGTTCCGAACGGGCCGCCTGACGTCTCCAGGTCACTCCTCATTGAGTCGCTGATGGGGATGTCTTGAGTCCCACTCTGGCAAAGCCGGGGGACCGTTCCGGTTCATCGAGAAAGAGGTCGTTAGGGCCTTCCGGTCTCCAGAGCGGAAAGTAGACCAGGCCTGGGTCGACCAGATCAAACCCCTCAAAGAACTGGAGGATGTCGCCGTAAGAGCGCATCTTGATGGGAGTCGACGTTTGCCGGTAAAGTACCTCGTGCTCCCGCGTTTCCTGTGGCTTGGCTTCGAATGAAGCGTGCGAAACAGCGAGGTAGCTGCCGCTCGACAAGCTCTCACGCAGGGTTCTCATTGAGTTCCGGATATCATCATCATCTACGACGAAATGGAGCACGGCCACGGCAAGGATTGCGACTGGCTTCTCGAAGTCAAGCAGTTGCCGGACTTTCGGATGGTTGACAATCCGCAAGGGGTCGCAAATATCGCCCTCGATAACGCCCACCGTCGGGTTGCTCTTCAGAATCGCCTCACTATGGGCAACAGTTATTGGATCGATATCCACATAAACGACCCGAGCATCACGGTTCTCTTTCTGGACGACCTCGTGTACGTTCCCAATCGTCGGAATTCCAGATCCAATATCGAGAAATTGATCGATGCCCTGGGCCAACAGGAACCGCACGGCCCGGCGCAGGAAAGCACGATTGGTCTGCATGATCAACGGAAGATCAGGCCACTCCGAGACGGCTCGCTCAGCCATTCTGCGGTCAATCTCGAAGTTATGATGGCCCCCAAATAGTAGTCATACATGCGGGCGGCACTTGGCTTGTCAAACGGGGTGTCGTCGGTTGCCCAATCTGGACGGTTCTCGCTGCCTTCCACCTCTTCGGCGCCGGAATTAACAACCACGATTGCAGACCTCCGATAGTTGCGTTGACGACAGCCCAGTTTCGATCCCGTGGTGGGAATGTGCCGTATACGAATGGTCCCGTGAAGTCGGCTCGCAGAACCACGCCAAACCTTATATGTGGCTGACGCCGCTTCGCATCGTGAGGAAGTGTCGCCGTCATTATACTTGATGATCCAAGACCGCCCCAGTGGAGGAGAGAGGCCCGGTTGGTCTCTTGCCGCTTTTCCTCGGCTCGAGCGGTTCTCCGTGGCGGCCTCACTTCTCACCGGATCAAATGCCTCACACGGGGTCGATGCCTGGCAATCAGCCGGTGCGGACCTGACAGCGGGGGCAGAACGTCGTTCCACGTCCACCGACCACGATCTTCTCGAATGGCGTGCGACACCGCGGACACCGCCCACCATTCCGGGACTTGCCGTAGGCCCGCAGGAAGCTCGCGTTCTCTCCGGCCTCACCATACGGATTCTCGAACGACGCGAAGGTCGTTCCCTGGCGCTGGATCGCCAGCCGCAGAATGAGCCGGATCGCCCTGAGGAGCCGCCGCACCTGTTCGTGCGAGAGCGAGTTCGATGCCTGCTCTGGATGGATCCTGGTTCGGAAGAGCGCTTCATCGACATAAATGTTGCCGAGACCGGCGATCAACGACTGGTCCAGCAACGCGTTCTTGATCTTCCCCGGCCGCCGCCGCAGACCGTCGCGCAGCGTCGAAGCGGTGAGTCGTCGATCGAACGGTTCGATCCCCAACCGCTCGTCCAGGCGAGCGATGTCCTCCGCCGCCGCGACTGTCAGACGGCCAAACTTGCGTTGGTCCCCAAACCGGAGATCGACGCCGGACGAGAGGTGGATCGCGGCGTGCTGGAACCGGACGACGGGGGAGTCCGACGGCAGGATCAGAATTCGGCCGGTCATCCTGAGATGAATGATGAGGTACAGGCCGTTCGAGAGCCGGGCGATGAGATACTTGCCCCGGCGCGTTACGCTCATGACATCGACGTGATCCAGGGCTGCTCCCGGGTCGAGACTAGGAACCAGGCTTTCCAGCACCCCGCTGAACTCGCCGAGCGTCACTCCCGTGACCGTGCGGCCAACGATCTCCGGCTCGAGCACCGAGCGAACGGTTTCGACTTCGGGAAGCTCTGGCATACTCTCTCTCCGTATACATCACAATCGTGTTCGTGCCGTAACCGTACAGGAGGTGAAAGTCTCATTCCATGAATGAACGCAAGGATGGTTGCATCTTCTGCAGGATTGCCGCGGGCGAGCTCGGCACCGTCTTCCTGTATGAGTCGGAAAACGTTGTCGCCTTCGACGACGTTGCCCCGCAGGCGCCGACGCATGTCTTGGTGATCCCGCGAACCCATCTTCAGGACCTGTCCGCCCTTGCCGGCGAGCATCGGGAGCTCGCGTCCGAGATGATCGAGGCCGCCACCCGGGTTGCGGTGGATCGCGGGCTTTCCGATACAGGATTTCGTGTCCTCTCGAACGTCGGCGATGATGCCGGACAGACCGTCGATCACGTCCACTTTCACGTCCTGGGTGGGACGAAGCTCGCGAAGATGGGATAGTCCAGGCTCAAGCGTTACGACGGGAGGAATCGCGGGTGACCGAATCACTGCGGGACACGTTGACGGCAGACATGAAACAGGCGATGCGGGATCGAGATAACGAGACGCGGGACACGATCCGATTTCTCCTTTCCGCTGTCAAGAGTGCGGAGATCGACAAGCACGAAGCACTCACCGGGGATGAAGAGACCACGGTGTTGCGGTCACAAGCCAAGCAGCGGCGCGACTCCATCGAGCAGTTCCGCGCGGGCCACCGGGATGATCTCGCCGATCGCGAGGCCGCCCAGCTCGCCGTGCTCGAACGGTATCTGCCTCAGCAGATGAGCGACGACGAGCTGGAGCGGTTCGTTCGCCAAGGCATTGCCGAAGCGGGCGCGACATCACCGAAGGAAATGGGCAAGGTGATGGGGATGCTCTCTCGACGCACGGAAGGGAGGGTCGATGGCGGCCGTCTGTCCGCGGCGGTCCGCTCGGCTCTGGCCGCCGGTGGCTGAGCTCGCCGTCACGATCGCGATGGATGTTCAGGCTCCGGTTCCCGAACGCCTTACCGAGGCGACGCTCGAGAGCGTGGCTTCTTTCGTCCTCAGCCGCGAGGGTGTCAATGGCCCGTGGACACTGGGCTTTCGCTTCACCACGGATGTGGACATCCAGCGAATGCATCTGGAGTTCATGGGGCTTGACTCGCCGACCGACATTCTGACGTTTCCGTATCCGCTCTTCGACGAAGCCGTTTTTGGCGAGCAGGATCAGGGCAGTGCCGGCGGAGATATCGTGATCTCCGTCGAGCAAGCGTCGACCCAGGCCGAGGAGGTTGGGTGGGCTCTCCTGGACGAGCTGCTGTTCCTTTCGATTCATGGGATGTTGCATCTGCTTGGCTGGGACGATCACGATGGGCCGGCACGTCACGCCATGCTGGGTCGGCAGGAGGCGCTGCTTCGCGACTGGAAAGCCAAGGTGGAACCGGATGTCTTCGACGGCAGCCTTGACACCGTTGGAGAGAGCAAGCGTTAACTCGTCTGTTTCAGGTAGCGCCGGAGCATGTCGACCGCATGGAGACTCGCGCGGCGTTGGATCTCGGGGAGCGTCGCTCGAAGGGGAAGCGCCGGAAGCGACGTGGAGCCGGCTCCGTCGGCGGCGACCGCGAGATGAAGCTCACCGGCGAGGAGACCTTCTTGCGTATCGTCACCGGCGAACACCAGGCCCATCCCGAGCGTCGCGCCGGCGAAAGAGGCGGCGGTGGCCGCGTCGGCCAGGGCGATGGTGTCACCGAGACCCATCTCGATCCCGGAATCGAAGGGCAAGGTGCAACCCTCGGTCACGCGCTGGGCGGAACGCTGGTCGCTTGCCAGCAGGAGCGCGAACGCACCGCCGGTGCCGCGCTCCAGAATACCCAGTCGATGGCCGATTTCTGATAATTGCGCGGCGAGAACAGACGGAAGGGTATCGGAATCCGACCCCCAGATGTGCTCTCCAAGGATGTTGGTCACGTGTCCCACCGCCACGTCGCGCCGCCGCCTGGTCTCCCCGGCGTCCGTGCCGACGGCGGTCACCCGAACATGGACGCCGTCGTCCTTGGCGTACGTCGCGACCACCGGATCGGCCGCCAGAACGAGATCGTGGAGCAGGTGTTCCGCGGCCGATTCACCGATCCCGATCGTTTTGATGATTGTCGAGTCGATGATGCGTTGATCGGCGCGTGCCATGATCCGGGGCAACACCTGCTCCCGCCACATCCTGAACATCTCGCGGGGAACGCCAGGCATCGCGAACACATGTTTGGGCGGGTCGTGCGGCGTGGCGACCATCCAGCCCGGCGCGGTTCCGACCGGGTTAGGCAAGACGGTGCCGGAGGGGATGACCCAGGCCTGTTTCGCGTTGCGCTCGGGCATGTCCTGTCCGCGCAAGCGGAAGAACGATGTGAGATTCGCCAGGAGCTCAGGATCGATCGTCGGTGTTTCGCCGACGACATCGGCGATTGCTTCCCTGCTGCAGTCGTCGTCGGTTGGTCCGATCCCACCGGTGCAGATCACGAAGTCAGAGAGGTTGAGGATATGGCGAAGCGCGTCGGCGAGCTGCCGCCGATCGTCGCCGACCTGGATGACGTGAACCAGATCGATGCCGACCGCGGACAGTTCCTGCGCGAGGAACGTCGCGTTGGTGTCGGTGAGTTGTCCGAGAATGAGTTCCGAGCCGATGGAAAGAATGCAGGCCCGCATAAACCGCCTTCTGGCGTGTATCGTCATCGATCGATGACGCGAGAGGTACCCTCGAAGGGACTCGAACCCCTAACCTCTTGTTCCGAAGACAAGCGCTCTATCCGTTGAGCTACGAGGGCGGGAACGGTGCTCGCCGCGAGTATACCAGTCCGCCTGAATGGTGTCAGGCTCATCCGGTAAGCACTCTCGATGGACGTCCGGATCGCGGTCGTGCGATGCATGCGTGCCCCGTCGGGCGCGTCGTTTCTGGGACACTGAGGGGAATGTCAGGTACATGAACCGCGAAGGACGGTCGCAGCGGCGCGCAAGGAGAATCAAGCTACATGAGATTCGATAAGATCGGCACGATGTTGCTTCTGGTGGCGACTCTTGTGGTCGGTGTATCGATCATGCTCAATGACGGAGCCGCGCGAGTGCTGAACGGTCTCGGCGGCGTCGCCTGGTTCGCGGCCGCCGCCGTGCTCGGTATAGCCTCGACGAGGTCTAGCCGATCGCCCCAGCAGTGGGCCGCCGCCGTGCTGCTGACGACGCTCGTCGCGTTCGTCATCAAGCCATCCGATCTGGTTCTCGCGATCGTCGGCTTCGGACTCGCGGGGGCGGTGATGGTGTGGCTCTCCCCGTCCCATGACCTTCTCTGGGCAACGTTCATCGTGGCCCTGTACCTGCCGTTTCACATCGGTGCGGCGGTCGTCAGGATGATCGGACGCTCGCTCGCGGGCATCGAGGCGACGATCCGGACCGATCCCCCGCCAACGGCACCACTGGTTCCGCTCGTGATGGTGATCGCGGCGATCGGCGGCGGGCTGATTGGTCAGCGTCTCGCGAGGAGTCGACACCTCCGGCTCCGCGACCGGTTGGTCCCGGATGTCTGAACGTTTCAAACGTAGACGCCAAAAAGCGCGGTCGTCACCGACCGCGCTTTTTGCTTCGACGAATTGGGGGTGCCTTACGGGGATCGAACCCGCCACCTCCGGATCCACAGACCGGCGCTCTGCCGAATGAGCTAAAGGCACCATACGCACGAACGGTCAGGAAGAGAGAGTAAGCCGAGTTCTGTTGATGATGATCATCTCTCTCAACCGATTAAGGCTGGTCACGTCGTCGCCTCGGTGACTGCTCTCGACTTCCGGTCTCGGCGAGCAACCTGCAAGCGACCGAATCGGAGATTGCTGCGGGGAGGATTGCCCTTTTCAGTTCCAATGATCGCGCATCGGACGTTGGTTTCTGTTGCTCTCGCGCCGCAAGCGACGCGCCAATCTGGACTGTCAACGCGACGAATCGCGTTTCCCCGACTTTCGCCGGGCACCCACGCTCTGTGCAGCTCGGACTTTCCTCTGGCTCCCCAGCGGGGATCCAGCGACCATCCTTCTCTTCCTTCCGTGTGAGATTCGATTGTAAACGTGCGCTTCGCTCGACAGGCTTTCGTTCTCAAGAAGGAATCCTGCCCGAGCCGGTGCCGAAGGGGAGATTTGAACTCCCACGGGATTACTCCCACTACGCCCTGAACGTAGCGCGTCTGCCTTTTCGCCACTTCGGCCTGCGCGATGCCGGTCGCCCGGAGCCGACCGTCGGACTCGAACCGACGACCTGCTGTTTACGAAACAGCTGCTCTACCAACTGAGCTAGGCCGGCACGCACTCCCGCGGAGCGGCACGAGTATATCAGAATGTCCGCTACGATGACAAAGGTTCGAGGGGTGCATCTTTGGTATGGTTTGCGGGAGTTGGCGTCGTTCTGGCGTCACGACCAACTGACCGTGGTTCCTTAGTTGGAGGAGATGATCGCGCAGTGCTTGGGTTTTCGGGAAGCCGCTCCTGGCAGGGGCGAGGGCGGCAAGCGTGAGAGAGGTTCCTCCGCCACGAGGCGCGCGCCAGACCGCTCGCAAGCCACCGGAGCGGCTGAGAGGCCGGATGGCGCCAGCTCGCACGAACTGGGCGCAGCTTCTCTTCGCGATTCTCTCGTCACTGGTCATCTGCGGATTGATCGGGGCGGCGGTGGCGACCGTCGTTCCAGCCGATCTTCTCGGTGAATCGGGGTCGGATGATCAGGAGAATGCCGAGAACTTCCAGGATCCCAACGGTGACGTCATCGCCGAGCAACAAACGGTCGTCGCTGGAAATTCCGGCAACATCGAGGAACTGCTTCTGCTGGCGAACCTGTATGGCAATTCCAGTCGTCTTGGCGATGCGATTCCGATCTACGAGCGAGTCCTGAGCATTGCCCCCCAGGACGCCAACGCCCGGCTCAGTTTCGCCCGTGCCCTGGCCGACGGCGGCATGACGGCCGACGCGGAACTGCAGTTCACCAGGGTGCTCGAACTTGAACCCAATAGCCAACAGGCGCACTATTATCTCGCCGAGCTTCTGCGGCTCTCCACGCCGCCGAGGACGAGCGAAGCAGTCGAGCATTATCAGCAAGCGGCCGTCATCGACGACACGACGCTGATCTCGGAACGCTCGCGCCAGCAACTCGCGACACTTGGTGTCGCCAGCCCGGCGGTGGGGTCGGTCGGTTCTTCGACTCCGGTACTCGTAGATGAGGGAACGCCATGAATGAAGCGTCCGAGCGGATGCAGAACACGGAGCAATCGGCCGAGAAACTGGGCATATCTCCGGAGTTGCTGGCCATGCTCGTCTGTCCGATCGACAGGGGCTCGCTGGAGGTGAAAGACCAGGCGCTCGTCTGCATTACGTGCGGACGTGCATACCCGGTTGAGGACGGTATCCCAAATATGGTGGTCGATTAGAGCGGTTTTCAGAATGAACGCCCGTCCCCTGTCATCCCTACAGCCGTGTCGAGCAACTGCGTCGACCAGCTGTGTCGGAGGGAGCCCGGCGACGAGGGTTTGTTGGCGGAAGCGCGGAGCGCGGCAGGCGGTTGGTGAATCGATGCGAAGCGCCATCCCATTCCTTCCGGCAGTCGTTCTGCAATCCGCTGTAGCACTCTCTTGGGCGACCCTCAGCTTCCTGAATCAGGCGCTACGAGGCCCACTGCGGATCTCGTAACTGTTCAGACTTGAGGGGACGTGAGAAGTTCGCGGCACGCGTGGTAGGGATTTAGGCCCTGAACACGCCAGGTCCCGAACAGGGAGGCGAGCGTCATCTTGATCCGGGTGCCTTGGGCGGACCGGGTGCCGCCGCTGATCTTGCGGGCGATCACCAGCGGCCGCAGGCTCCGCTCGGCCGCATTGTTCGTTGGCGGCACGCCTGGCTCGGTGACGAAGGTGAACAACTCCGGCAGATGCTTCACCATCCGGGCACACAGCCGTCGCTGGGGCACGGCGACGTCCACCCATGGCCCGCACAGCTGCTTCAGGTCCGCCTGGCACTGGCGGCGCAGCGCCCAGTGCGCGCGGGGTGCCCCGACCGTCCCATCCCGCGCCCGGTGGCAGATCGCCCCGACCCCGTCCGCCCAGCCGGCCAGCACCGGGTCCTGCGGATACTGCTGGGTCAGCTCCCGGATGTCCCGCAGCAAGTGGGCCCAGCAGTACTGGTGCAGCCGCTCATCGGTGGTGTAGGCCGCGGAGAAGTCGCTGACCACCACCCCGGCAAACGCGTCCCCCAGCAGGTGATCGACCATCGCTTTCTGCCGGCTCCCGTGGAGGAAGAGCCGCTGGTCGGGCGTGCTGGCGGTCCAGACGTAGCCGTTGCGGCCCGCCTCCCGCCAGCCCGTCTCGTCGAGATGAACCACCGGACTGGCCCGGATCGCCTCCTAGATGGCGGTTATCGTGGGCGTGGCGTGCTGGGCGATCCGCGCGCTGGCGGCGGTGATCGCCCCCACGCTCAGGTGCAGCCCGGTCAACGTGGCCTGCAGGCGCTGGATGCCCCGGATCGGTATCCGGGTTTCTTCCCGCAGCACGCCCAGCAAGCTGGTCAGGCGATGGCCGGTCCGACCCTGCCCGGTGACCACCCCCTGCATCTGAGGCGGCGGCACGCACCGCTTCCCGCAGTCCGGACAGCGCCGCTCCAGAAAGACATGCTCGGTGACCACGATCCTGGGTGGGGGCAGATCAATCACTTCCCGCGTCCGTTTGATGCTTCCCCCAGCCAGTGGCGCCCCACAGTCCGGACAGGTCGCCAGGGCGTGAACCACCTGATCGGTGGCCTGCATCCGGGTGCGACTATGGCCCGTGGCCCGGCGCGTCCGGGGGCGAGGCGGGCGGTCCGGAGACTGGGTCGGCTTGAGCCCCGGCATCGACCGGGAGGACCCGGCGGCAGCGGGCGGATCGTCCGCATCCGGCGCCATGGTCAGGGTCCCGATCCGCTCGGTGAGCATGGCCACCGCCTGCCGCAGCTCGGCGATTTCCCGCGCCTGGCGCGCGACCTGCCGATCCCGATCGGCCAGCTGGTCCTGCTGGTCGAGGAGGATCCGGATCAGGTCGTCGCGGGTGGCATGGTAGAGATCAAGCATGCTCCCATCCTACGCCTCTCGTGCCTCCTGGGACACCCACACCCTCAAGTCTGAACAGTTACCGGATCTTACATATGCGAACACGCGTTCGCGTCTGGCGTATAATGGGCCGATGAATGACGCTCCCCATCCAGCCGGATCTTCTCCCGCCAAGCGTGACGAGCGCGACGCGTCGCGAGTCGTGACCGGCACCCACCGCGACGAAGATGTGGCCGACGAGCGCACGCTCCGCCCGCGGCGCCTTGACGAGTACATCGGTCAGGATCGAGTCAAGAACAATTTGCGCATCTTCATTCAGGCAGCCGTCGATCGAGCCGAGCCGCTCGACCACGTGCTGCTTTACGGACCGCCGGGTCTCGGCAAGACGACGCTGGCGGTAATCATCGCGGCGGAGATGGGCGTGAGCCTGCGCGTGACCTCTGGCCCGGCGATCGAGCGCCAGGGTGATCTTGTCTCGATCCTGACGAACCTCAAGCCAGGAGACGTCCTGTTCATCGATGAGATTCATCGTCTCAACCGGGTCGTCGAAGAGGTTCTCTATCCGGCGATGGAAGATTTCGCGGTCGATATCATCATCGGCAAGGGGCCGGCCGCCCGAACGATGCGGATCAACCTCCCGAAGTTCACCCTCGTCGGAGCGACGACTCGGCTCGCGCTGCTGACTGGTCCACTTCGGGACCGGTTTGGATCGGTCCTCCGCCTCGAATATTACGATCATGAGGCGATGGAACAGATCATCAACCGCTCGGCCTCGATTCTTCGGCTGGACATCGACCCCGAGGGCGCGGCTATGTTGGCCGGCCGGGCGAGGGGCACGCCGCGGATCGCCAATCGCCTGCTCCGTCGTGTGCGTGATGTCGCCCAGGTCGCTGGCGAGCCCGTGGTCACGGAGGAGATCGCCGATCACGCGCTCAATCTGCTCGAAATCGACTCGATTGGGCTTGACGACACGGACCGCCGCATCCTGCTCTCGGTGATCGAGAAGTTCGACGGTGGACCAGTTGGAATCGACACGCTCTCGGCGGCGACGAGCGAAGAAGCCGATACGATCATGGATGTCTATGAACCGTACCTGATCCAGCTCGGCTTCCTGACCCGCACGCCTCGGGGACGGGTCGTCACACGGCGGGCGTACGAACACCTCGGCGTCGCGTTGCCGCGTGGGCTTTCGGCTCAGCGCCAGTTGTTCGAGGTTCCCGAGTGACGGACGTCCCCAGGGCACAGACCCCCATGTCGTTGTTCGACTACGAGCTGCCGTCTCATCTGATCGCCCAAACACCATTGAGGAATCGTTCGGCCAGCCGCTTGCTGGTGCTCGAACGCGCGTCCGGCCGCCTCCTGCATCGTCACTTCACCGATCTCACGGCACTGCTGGACCCTGGTGACGTGGTGGTGGTAAACGATACCCGAGTGCTTCCCGCCCGGTTGATCGGCCGGCGACCTACCGGTGGCCGCGTCGAGCTGTTGCTGCTTCGTAAAGCTGAAAAGGGCGTCTGGCGGGCGCTCATCCGTCCCGCGAAGCGGCTCGCCCCCGGTGATCAGATCGAAATACCAGCAATCGATGCGAAGGTAGCCGCCGTCGCCAGAGCGATCCTGATCGACAAGCTGGAGGCCGGCGAGGCGCTCATCAGGTTGGACGATGCGCTCGAGCGGAATCTGGCGGATTTCGGTCGCATCCCGCTACCACCGTACATAACGCAGCAACTGATGGACGATGATCGCTATCAAACCGTGTTCTCGTCTCATCCTGGTTCGGCGGCGGCACCGACCGCCGGGCTGCATTTGACGACTGACATGCTCGAACAGATTCAATTGCGTGGAGTGGGTGTCGCGCTGGTCACGTTGCATGTCGGCCTTGATACGTTCCGGCCCGTCTCTGAAGCGTACGCAGAACAGCACAGAATCCATGAGGAGTGGTGTGCGGTACCGGTGGAAACCGCCGAAGCGATCGCCGACGCGAAACGGCGCGGAGGGCGAGTCATTGCTGTAGGGACGACGGTAGCCCGCACGCTCGAGACATACGCGCGGGCTGGGGACCTGATGCGACGGGAAGCGTTTAGCGGGATGACCGGGATCTTCATCTCCCCTGGATATTCGTGGCAGGTCGTCGATGCGATGGTGACGAACTTTCACTTGCCCAGGTCGACCCTTCTTCTGATGATGAGCTCCTTCGCCGGACGGGAGGCCATCATGAACGCGTACCGTGAAGCAATTGCTGAGGAGTACCGCTTCTTCTCGTTCGGAGACGCGATGCTGATCCTGTGAATCGTTGGCTTGATGGAAGGGACGAAGAGCAATGCCGGACTATCCGGATCTCAACGGCCAGACGCGTGACGCAGCTTGGAACCTCCTGAGCGCCTGGGTGAAGAATCCCGGTCTGATCCGCCATTGTCTCGCGGTGGAGACGACAATGCGGGCCTACGCCGGACGCTTCGGAGAGCCCGTGGAGGCTTGGGGCATGGTGGGGCTGGTGCACGACTTCGATTACGAACGGTATCCAGATCTCACCGAGCACCCCTTCGTTGGCGCGACGGTTCTGCGCGACCATGGGTATCCGGAATGGTTCGTCCGTGCCGTCCTTAGTCATGCCGACACGGCGGACTACCCGCGCGGATCCAGTCTCGAGAAGGCGTTGTTCGCCGTAGATGAGCTCACCGGATTCATTTCGGCGGTGGCACTTGTCCGGCCCTCGAAGGCTGTCACCGATGTGACGCCAGCGTCGGTGCGAAAGAAGATGAAGGACAAGCGATTCGCTGAAGGCGTCCACCGGTCGGACATGACGCGGGGAGCTGACGAGCTGGGCGTCGATTTTGATCAACATGTAGAGTTCGTGATACGCGCCATGGCTTCCAACGCGGACGCGCTGGGGCTCGCTGGCGTCCAGACACCAGCCGCGTCGAACGCGGACAGAGCGCCACTCGCGACGTGAAGAAAGGAAACTCGTTTTGGCAAAGTGGTCGAAGCCATTCGATATGCAGATCGATTCATCAAAGACATACACCGCTCGCCTGGAAACAAGCCATGGCACGGTGGATATGGAACTGCTCGCGAATGACGCGCCGAATGCCGTGAACAACTTCGTCAGCCTTGCGCGCGAAGGGTTCTTCGACGGAACGCCATTTCACCGAATCGTCAAGGGCTTCGTCGTCCAAGGCGGCGATCCTACCGGTACCGGCTCCGGTGGCCCCGGTTACTCGTTCGCCGACGAGCCGATCACGAAGAGCTACGGGCGCGGCATGGTGGCGATGGCAAACGCGGGTCCGAACACGAATGGGAGCCAGTTCTTCATTTGTCTCGCCGATCTCAGTGGAAGCCTGCCGAAGAACTACACCATTTTCGGAACCGTGACCAAGGGGCTGGAGACTGTCGACGCGATGGCGAGCGTTCATGTCAAACGTGGCTCGGGCGGAGAGATGTCGTCGCCGACGGAACCGGTGACGCTCGACAAGGTGACCGTCACGGAATCATAAGGCGATCCAGGTCACCCAATTCCTCGAAAACGCCGAGAACCCCATGATTGGACATCGAGTGTCCAATCATGGGGTTCATCTTGATTGGCGGGATAGATGGACGTTCAGATTGTCGCTACGCGGCGATCCGATCATCGTCGCACAGGGCTTCATATCGATGCAGAAGCTCGATCCAGAAATCTTCCCACGCCGACACGTCTTCACCACGCGTCCGGGCGACATCGATTCGCTGGAATCCGTCGGCGAGGCGTAGCTCGAGACTGTCGATTGATTCCGGCTGAGCGCTGCCGCTAACCGCGGCTTCCCCGGGAGCCGGCCGTCTCAGGTGCGGATGGTTCTCCATCACGGTCTCCTTCCTCTCATGCCGTCGCCCGGTGCCGAGCAGACCGCCGCTTGTTACGCGCTTCGCGGCGTCTGCGCCTGCTGACGATCCTTGAGGTGCTCGATCACGCTTGACGCATCCTTCCGGTTCAGCTCGTTCACGCCCTTCCCGGTGATCTCCAGCGCCAGCTCGTTAAGGATTCGCTGATCCATTTTCAGCTCGCGGACGATCGCACCGATCAGATTTCGCTGACGATACGTTGCTTCCTGGTCGACCGCGGGACGGTCCCGATCGAACGAGCCTTGCGTCACGTTTGTCGGCTCGCGCTTGAGCGCTACCGGCGCATCGACCACGCGGCCCTCCTCGGCCCCGAACTCGAAGTCCGGGCAGAACTGTGTTCCGAATCCCAACGCCGCCAGAGCCCGGCCAAGGGCCTTGGTCTCCGCCGCTTCGAGGTAGTTCGGGAAGTTCACTGCGTCTTCGGTTCCCCAACCGGTGGCCGATCCGCCATCTGGCACGGCAACCCGCGCACGGAAGACCGCTCGATTGCCGTCGTGCGTGATCAGCTCCGTCTCGATCTGGGCGTCCGGGTGTTCGCTCCGGAGCCACACCAGCCGCCACTTCACTTCGAGATAGTCGCTTCCGTTGACGATGGAAAGGTATCTGCTCGGATCAAACGTTGCGGGGTCGGTCATGGTTGCCTCCTGTGAGAAAAAGTGATCCACATCATTATAGAACAAATGATCGAAAAAACAAGTGGTCTGTGACAGCTGAGTCAACCAGTGACGGGGCGGGGCTCCACTGGCAAGCATCGCGTGTTTCAGGCCGGGGCGGGAGACCCGCGTGCTATACTTCGATTCGTTTTTGTGTACGGACACGTGAAGAGGGATTGGCGCGTGAGGCTTTCGTGCCTTCAGGAAAATCTGCAACGAGCTCTGGGACGAGTGAGCCGGGCGGTCGCGTCGCGGACTGCTCTTCCCGTGTTGAGCAATGTCCTGATTGCCACCGATGAGGGGCGACTGCGGATTGCCGCGACCAACCTCGAGATCGGCGTGACGACCTGGATCGAGGCAGATATTCAGGAAGAGGGGCGGATCACGATCGATGCCCGGCTCCTCAACGAGTTCGTCAATACGCTCCCTCCAGGCGGAGTCGAACTCTCGATTGAGCCGGCCCGTCTCGCGCTGTTGCTGCAGTCAGGTCGCGATCAGGGCTCCATCAACGGGATCGACGCCGAAGACTTTCCGGTGATTGCCACGATCACCGATGACAGCACGGTGTTCGAGGTCGATGCTCAGCAGATCCGGGAACTGATCTCGCTCGTCGAGTTTGCCGCCGCGTCGGATGATTCTCGCCCTGTTCTGGCCGGCGTGCTGACGAGATTCGAGCAGGATCAGATCATGCTCGCGTCCGCCGACGGATTCCGGATGGCGGTCAACGAGGCCACCCTTGGCGTCCCTGTCGAAGGTCGGCATGACATCATTGTGCCGGCTCGTTCGTATCGTGAGCTGGCACGGATCATCGGCGACGCCGACGAAAAGCTTCGGCTGGCGATCACTCCCAATCGCAGTCAGATCATGGCACGGGTCGGGGATACCGAATGGGTGTCGCGGCTCATCGATGGAACGTTTCCGGATGTCAAGCAGATCGTTCCCAAAGACTTCGTGACGAGACTGGATCTCAACCGGGAGGCCCTGCTCAACGCCGTGCGCCGAGCGAGCTACTTCGCCCGGGAGAACAACGACGTGGTCAGGCTGGTGATCGCCCCGGGGGAGGATGACCTCACTCCCGGCAGCGTCGAGGTTTCGGCAAACGCGGCCGAGCGTGGAAACAGCCACAGTTTCGTCGATGCCAGCGTCAGCGGGACCGAAGTGCAGATTGCCTTCAACGGTCGGTATCTTGCCGACGTGCTTTCGGTGCTGAAGAACGGCCAGGTCACGCTCGGCCTCAATGGCGCCACCCAGGCGGGAATCGTTCGTCCCAGCGGCTCCGAGTCTTACACCCATGTGATCATGCCGATGGTGATCGGCGGGCAGTAACCCACGTTTCTCGGACGGCAGGTTGAATGTACCTTTCGAAGCTCACCCTCGAGCAGTTTCGCCCTTACGAGCGGCTTGAGCTTTCCGTCCCCCCTCAGGGCCTTCGCATTACCGGAAGAAATGCCAGTGGCAAGACCAGCGTGCTCGAAGCACTGGTCCTGCTTTCCACGACGCGATCCTCCCGGGCAAGCTCCGATCGCGAGATGGTGCGCTGGTCGAGCGGTGTGGAGTACGGCCTGCCGCCATATGCGCGGATCGAGGGGGTCATCCATACAGCCGCGAATCAGCGCCATGCGATTGACGTTTCGATCGAAGTCGATGGATCGCGGGAGAACTATTCCCGGAAACGGTACCGACTGGACCAGCGGGCGACTCGGGCCCATGACGTGATCGGTGTCCTCAAGTGTGTCCTGTTTTCGCCCGAGGATGTGCTTCTGGTCTCCGGACCACCGGCGGAGCGCCGCCGCCAGTTCGATATTCTCGCGTCCCAGATCGACCGTGCCTATCTCCAGGCGCTCTCCCGGTTCGGGAAGGTACTGTCCCAGCGGAACAGTCTGCTCAAGTCATTCGCCAGGGAACGAGTCCAGCCGCGCGATCCGCGTGCGATCGCGGAACTCACGTTCTGGGATGAGCAGTTGGTCGGTCCAGCGGCTTTTCTCGTGGCGGCCCGGCTTTCATCGGCGGCGAAGCTCGCCGGCATGATCGCGCGACGGTCGGCGAGCCTGATGGACGGAACGTCGATCGCATTTCACTACGTCCCGAAGATGACGACGCCCGATAGTCGGGAAGGAGAGAGCGGTGAGAACATCCGGCAACGGGTGGCGGCGGCTCTCACTGAGCAGCTGCGGGCGGCCCGGCCAGACGAGTTCCGGCGCGGCCTGACGCTGGTCGGGCCCCACCGCGACGATTTTGTCTTCGCACTCGGCGACCGTGAGCTGGCGCTCTACGGCTCGCGAGGCCAGCAACGGTTGGGCATTTTGGCCTACAAGCTGGCCGAAGGCGACCTGATCGCGGATCTGACAGGTGAGCGCCCGATCCTTCTGCTGGACGACGTGCTGTCTGAATTGGATTCCGTACATCGCGACCTGATCCTGCGCGACGTTCTGGTCGACAACTGTCAAGTGCTGGTGACGTCCACCGACGCATCGGTCCTGGAACATGAGGCGCTCGACCACTTGCCGCTGATGATCGCCGAGAACGGTGGAGTTGGGGCTGCCTGAAAGGCGCCAGCGACCTCGAGCGGTACGGGAAACGATAAACGCCGGTCTTCAGAAAGACCGGCGGCGATGTCCGCATTGGGCTGGGGTGCAGGGATTCGAACCCCAACTACTTGATTCAGAGTCAAGCGTCCTACCGTTAGACGACACCCCACTGCGTGGGCGCAAGCATAGCATGGACGTCGACCGCCGATCAACGGGCCAAACCCGCTCGCGAGGGGCGACGGCAAACATCACGGTGACGGCTCGCCAAGGTGAGCGACCATCGCCTCTGGCAACTCGAAGAGCACGTCGTCCAAGCTACCTCGCAGCCCCGCGAAGGCGGCCGAGATCGTGTTCCGGGCGAGCATGAGTGCCGTCACCGGGCCGGTGCCTCCCGGCACCGGAGTAATCGCGCCGGCAATCCCCAATAACGAATCGAAATCCGCATCGCCGACGATCATTCCGTCGTTGCTGACATTTACGCCGAAATCGAGCACGGTCGCTCCGCGCTTGACCATCGCCCCAGTGATCAGCCCGGGGTGGCCGGCGGCGACGCAGACGATGTCGGCCGCGTTCACGATCGCGGGCAGATCGACCGTTTGGCGGTGGCACAGCGTGACCGTCGCATGACGCTGTGTCAGCAGGGTGGCGAGCGGACGGCCCACCACATTGCTCCGGCCGACCACGGTGATCGAGGTCCCCGGCAGATGAATCTGGTGGAAATCGAGCAATTCGAGACCGCCCGCCGGTGTGCTCGGGCGAAGCGACGGCAAACCGAGATGCAACCTCCCCGCATTCGTCGGCGTGATGCCGTCGACGTCCTTCAACGGCGTGAGGTGCTCCAGAATCGTCGCGGGGGCGAGATGCTCGGGCAAGGGCATGAGCACCAACACTCCGGTGACCTCCAAGTCGTCGTTCAGCCTGGAGATGGCGGAGATCAGGCCGGCGCCGCTGATGTTGGCGGGCAGCTCGATTGCCCGGTGCTCGATATCGACCTTCGCGAAGGTGCGGACGATCGAGGCTCGATAGGCCTCGGCCGGGGCGTTCCGCCCGACGAGCAGGGTCGCCAGTATGGGCGGCGCCCCTCCCAGGCGCTCGAGGTGAAGCCGGGCGGCGGCGATCTCGGCGCGTAGCCGGCGGGCGAGAGCGGATCCCCTGAGGACGCGCGTCGCCGCGTTTCCGTAAACGACGTCCGAAGCGATACCGTGCATAACCGGCAGAAGCCTTCCCGGGGCGACGAAGCTCTCCACGGGCCTCCAGGGCACCGTTATCCAAAGTATAGGCTGCGGAGACCTTCCCCGAACCTCTTCCTGACTCGCCGCACGACGGATCAACGTCACCCTTGTGCCAGCTATCGGCAGTACGACCGCCATCCGAATCTCCGGTGATGCGAACTGTCGTTAGTAGGCTAGATAAACCGATGCGATGGGGAATCAGGGAAAACTTATTGACAGGATGGCAAGAACGATGTACGCTCTCTTTCATTGGTCAAAGATTCGTGACCGACTGGCAAGTGAGACCGGGCCGTTGGTTGTGCAGTGGGTTGCACAGGATCGGCGCGTACTGGAGGCGGGACATGTTCGATCGGGCAAACGGGGGCTTCGGCATAACTCTCAAGCGGTTTCGTGAGGAGCGCCGCGTCTCCCAGAGCAAGCTGGCCGAGCGGGCCGGATTCGACCACTCCTATGTGAGCCGCCTGGAGAGTGGCGCCCGGACGCCGACGCGAGATGCGGTTGTGCAGCTTGCCCAGGCACTTGACCTCGTGGAGCTCAATCAGGATGAGCTCTTGGCTTCGGCTGGCTTTCTCCCGCGAGAGGTCTCGAGTCTGCTGTCAGGAGAACCCGAGATCACCGAGGTTCTTGGGCTGCTGCAGAACGATGATGTTCCGGAGGCGTACCGCGACTCGATGCGGCAAGTGCTTCGTTTGCTCGCCGAACAGGCGCGCCATGTTCTTAAGGATGGCGGCACGCCTCCGAGCGACGTCAAAGCGGCCTAGCACCCCTCGAGCGAGAGGCGCTCCCCGTCGGTGCCTTTCGCCGTTGAAGTGCCCCTGTCACGCCGTTGATGTGCGAGTCGTTCGCGAAGCGGCTTTTCGACGGCCCCGTCATCTAATCGTCGTTGGTGGCCACCGCCGCTCGGTCGATTGTTCTCATCGGTCTCGGTCTCGGTCAAATCGGCAGAACGGTGGTACTGTACGTACATGTGATCCGTGCCGTTCCGTGACCGGTTCCAGAAAACCCGAACGATACTGGCGTGCCTGTTCGCCCGGAGGAAATCCAAAACGTGTCCGAATTCGCCCATCTCCATTTGCATACAGAGTTTTCACTGCTCGATGGCATGGGGAGGATCGATCAGTACGTGGCGAGGGCTCAGGAGCTTGGCATCCAACACCTGGCGGTGACCGATCACGGTGTGATGTACGCCGCGATGGACTGGTATCAGGCCGCCGTCGCCGGAGGTCTCCATCCGATCATCGGAATGGAGGCGTATCTTGCCGAGGGACCTATCTCCAAACGGGCTCGAAAGTCCTACCACGTCCTGCTTCTGGCGGAGAACGACATCGGCTATCGCAACCTGCTCAAGCTCGCCAGCATCGCCAGCCTAGACGGGTTTTACTATCGTCCCCGCATCGATATGGATCTCCTGAACCAGTATCGAGAGGGAATCATCTGCACGTCGGCCTGTCTCGGCGGACCTGTCGCCAACAATTTTCTCCACGGCAATCCCGACAAGGCCCGGCACTACGCGGGGTCGCTCGCCGAGATCTTCGGGCCGGATCGCTTCTACATCGAGATTCAGGACCACGGCATCAAAGAGCAGATCGCGGTCAACAAGGAATTGATTCCCCTTGCGCGATCAATGAATCTTCCGCTGGTTGCCACGAATGACGTTCACTATTGCTCCGAGCACGATTCGGCGGCTCAGGACGTGTTGGTGTGCATCCAGACCAACACCACGATCCAGGATCCCAAGCGGCTGAAATCCGATACCAACCAGCTGTTTCTCAAGAGTCCGGACGAGATGGCGCGGATCTTCGGCGACGTGCCGGAATCGCTCTCGAACACCATCCGGATCGCCGAGATGTGCTCCCTCGATCTTGGCTTCAAGGGTTATCAGCTTCCGGAATTCGACGTTCCGGCGGGGTTCACCCCGGCGGCCTACCTCCGGCACCTCTGCGAGCGGGGCGCCCTGGAGCGGTACGGAACGCTCGACGGTGCGGTCGGAGAACGCCTCGATTACGAGCTCGGGGTGATCGAGTCGATGGGGTTCACCAGCTACTTTCTGATCACCTGGGACTTCGTCCGGTTCGCCAAGACGAATGACATTCTCGTTGGACCGGGCCGCGGGTCGTCCGCTGGGAGCATCGTCACGTATTGCCTGAACGTGACAGGGCTCGATCCGCTCAAGTACGACCTGATCTTCGAACGATTCCTCAATCCCTCGCGGATTTCCATGCCGGATATCGATATCGACTTCGCCGACGATCGCCGGTCCGAAGTCATCGCGTATGTGGTCGCCAAGTATGGCGACGATCGGGTCGCGCAGATCGTGACCTTCGGGACGCTCAAAGCCAAGGCCGCCGTGCGCGATGTCGGCAGGGCGATGGGCCTGAGCTTCGCCGAAACGGATCGGGTCGCCCGGCTGATCCCGATCGATCCGGCGATGACGATCGATAAGGCGCTCCAGCAGGTTCCGGAGTTGAACGCCCTGGTCGGAGCCGAGGAGCAGGTGCGCGAGTTGGTCGACACCGCCAGGAAGGTCGAGGGGCTGGCCCGGCATTCCTCGACGCATGCGGCGGGAGTAGTCATCTCGCGGGACCCGTTGGTCTCTCATGTCCCGCTCCAGCGCGCCGGTGGCAAGAGCGAGGGCGATGTCACCACGCAGTATCCGATGGCACAGCTGGAGGGGATCGGCCTCCTCAAGATGGATTTCCTGGGGCTGAAGACGCTGACGGTGCTGGGCAAGGCGGTCGCCCTGGTGCGGGCGTCGGGACACGACATATCCCTTGATTCGATCCCAATGGACGATCCGCAAGCACTGAACCTCTTGCGGAGGGGTGAGACGGTCGGCATCTTCCAGTTGGAAGGGGGGATGACGACCCGGATGACGATCGATGTCTCTCCTTCCTCTTTCGACGACGTGGTCGCCCTCAGCGCCCTGATCCGGCCAGGTCCACTCCAGATGGCTCCGGAGTTCGTTGGCCGCAAACATGGCCGGATTCCAGTCGAATACATGCACCCGGCGCTGGAATCGATCCTTTCCGAGACGTATGGCATTGCTCTGTATCAGGAACAGGTTATGCAGATTGCAGCCACGCTTGCGGGCTTCTCGATGGCCGAATCGGACGGCCTGCGCAAGGCGATGGGCAAGAAACTCCCCGCTGAAATGGCGAAGTATCGTTCCCGGTTCATCGACGGCTGTGTGCAACGAGGCACCGAGAAGCGTCTCGGCGGTCAGATCTACGACATGGTCGAGCGTTTCGCGGGCTACGGGTTTCCTAAAGCGCACAGTGCGGCGTACGGCGTGATCACGGCCCAGACGGCGTATCTGAAAGCCAACCACCCGATCGAGTTCATGGCCGCGTTAATGTCCACCGATATCGGCGCCACGGAACGGACGGTGTTCAACGTCGCTGAATGCCGACGGATGGGCATCTCGGTTCTTCCCCCGGACATTGACAAGAGCGGTGTGGATTTCTCCGTCGAGCGCGACGCGAGTGGCGCCGAGTGCATTCGGTTCGGCCTCGGAGGCGTCAGAAACGTCGGGATCGGCGCCGTGGAACATATCGTCACGGCGAGGATAAACCTGCAGGAGCGACGATTCGCGTCGCTGTCCGGGTTCTGCGCCGCGGTCGATTGGTCGACGGTGACGAAGAGAGTGGCCGAGAGCCTCGGCAAGTCAGGCGCCCTCGATTGCTACGGCGAGCGCGCCGCGGTCCTGGCGTCACTCGATCCATTGATCTCGGCCTCTCAGCGACGGCAGAAGGCGGCGGCCCGTGGGCAGATGCATCTGTTTGGCGGGTTGAGCGAAACCACCGAAGACACATCGTCATCCGTTGGGCTGGTGGATGTCGCCCCTGTTGATCGCAAGAATATTCTCGTCTGGGAAAAAGAGTATCTGGGGGTGTACCTCAGCTCACATCCGTTGATGGATGTCCTCGCCAATGGAGCGCCTCCGGGTCACGCCCAGGTGGTGGAGATTGCGGATCGCAACGCTGGAGAGCGGATCCGGCTGATCGGCATGGTGACAGGGGTCCGGCGAATCGCGACCAAGAGTAACCGGACCATGGCGGTGCTCGAGGTCGAGGATCTCACCGGCAGCCTGGAAGTCGTTGCGTTTCCTGATTCCTACGACGAGTTCAACGCGGTTTTGGTGAACGATGCGCTTCTGGTCTTTGAAGCGAAGATCGACGATCGGGGTGACAAGCGCCAGCTCATCCTGGAGAACGCGAATGAAGAGCTCCCTATCGCGCGACCGCTCCCGGCACGGCATCCCCAGGTGGCGCTGCGGTTGCCCGCGAGCGGCAATGTGTGGGACGACATCGGGCTGATGCAGGAAATCGACGGGGTGCTTCGTCGTCACGAGGGCGACTGCGAGGTCGTGCTGTGGGTTCCGCGCGGGTCGTCGCGGGCCCGCTTCAAATCGCGAAGTCGCCGCGTGGAATGGTCGCCGGAGCTTGCGGAGGATCTCCGGACGATTCTGGGCGAGGACGGGGTAGGGGTAGAGATCGAGGCCGATGACGACCGCAGCGTCGCGGAAACGACGGGAGCCGATGGGCTTGAGCGAGCAGCCTGAGCGGCTCATTACTTACGCGACATATCCCAGAAGTCAGATTCAGATTGTGAGATCAATCACCAAACTACTCTGGCTCCTGTTCGAGGTGACGATTCACCGCCCGGATCGACGGGCCCGCGTCCCCATGGACCAGGATAAGGAGCTCGTCCTTCGGTCGCGCCGTTTTGAGCGCTCGGTTCAACGCCCGCCGTTCAGTCGGAAGGTGAATGATGGGCGGGGGATAGGCGTTGGCCGCAATGCCCTTCCGGAACATCGCAAGCTCTGGAGACGGGGAGTTCGAATGGACCACGATCGCTCCATGGTGTCGGCCCAGGAGCCGCCCCACCTCCTGGATGTCACTTTCGGGGAGATGCTGGAGATTGCCGATTACCGTGATCAGGCGACGCGCGTTCAACGGGTTGACTACCCGAAGCAGCGGTCGCAGGAACCAGGATGGTGATGCGACATCGATGATCGTCCGGAAGTCATCGTTCCGGAACACGTTGAACGATCCGGGAAGAATGTCCGGGGTCGTCGCGAACTCGGACAGGGCCGCGACGATCGTCGACGTATCGACCCCGACGGCGAACGCTGTGCTTGCCGCCGTCATCACATTGGCGACTTGAAACGGAGCATCGCCGTCGATACAGACCGGAAGTGTGCCAATGGAGCAGAGTTCCCGGCTCTCGACGTCGTCCCCGATCCGGATCGTCGCGTCGCTCTGCCAGATACCGGATCCACCGTCGCGGAGATGCTCGCGAAGCATCGGCGACTCCACGGCGAACGAACTCATCGCGATCGTCGCCTGTACCGACGATGTCGCCTCGACCAGGGCCGGATCGTCACCATTGACGAGCAGGATGCCTTCCCGATGAACGGCGCTCGCGATCCGCTGCGCTGATCGAAACGCGGTCGATGTATGGTGGAGCCGGAGGGGCGCCTCAAGACTACCGTGCAGGTTCGTGAGGGCCACGAAGGGGTAGGACTCTCGGGGAAGACCAACCGCATTGATGGTCGACCAGTCGAGTTCCTGGATCGCCACATCGATCGAAGACTCCGCCAGCCGGGAGAGCGCAAGCGACCACCCACCGAGCTCCCCGCGTTGGTGTCGGCCCCGAATCTCGACGCCCAGGTTCGTCCATGTCGCCGTACGCAAGTGAGCGCGGCGAAAGATGGCGTCGAGCATCCTGACGACGGTGCTCTTGCCGCGGCCTCCGGCGACGGCGATCACCGGAAGCAGCCCAAGTTCGGTGGTGTTCCGCTGCCACGATCGGAACGTGGAGACAGTCCGCAATGAACTATTCGATTCCGGGGCCCTCATCGAAACAGTCATCTTTGTCCCCTTGGATCTGGGTGACGGTCGAGCTGAAGGGTGCCGCTGGGCAGAGACGCGAGGAGAATGGGCAACGCCCTCCGCAGCGCTCTCCCCCGATGGCTGATGTCGTTCTTTTGCTCAGGCGTGAGCCGCGCCATCGACCGGCCATCTTCGAGCAGAAAGACAGGGTCGTACCCGAACCCTTCCGACCCGGCTTCCCGGTCCGAGATCCTCCCATCGCAGCAGCCAGCGGTGGTCGTGATCTTTCCCAAGCCGTCGGCGATCGCGAGAACGCACACGAAGCGCGCGGTTCGCCTGGCGAAGGGAATGTTGTTCATGCGCTCCAGCAACAGCCGCCGATTATCTCTATCACTGGCATCCGGACCCGCATAACGCGCGGAGTACACACCGGTCGCGCCGTGGAGGACCCCAACCTCCAGTCCGGAGTCGTCGGCGAGCGTCAGCATCCCCGTCCGCGTCGCGACAAACCTTGCCTTGGCGCGAGCATTCTCCTCGAACGATGCCTCGGTTTCTTCCGGCAACGTTAGACCAAGCGCGGACAGCGGAATGACCGCCGCGGCGTCACCGAGCAGGGCAGCCAGCTCGCGCAGCTTTCCCGGATTGCTTGTCGCCACCGCGAGCGACCGAGGAGGGGCTGAAGACAATGATGTCTATCTCCGTCGTATTGCGTACGACCTCATGCAGGTTCGAGTGCTCCGAACAAGCGTTCGGCGTTGTTCGTCGTCAGTTCCGCGAGATGCTCGACCGTCAGTCCCAGTTCCTTCGCGACCGCCGACCCGATGATCGCAAGGTTCCGCGGTTCATTTCTCCGACCGCTGACGCCTGCGGGGACAAGGTATGGGGAGTCGGTTTCCAGAACGATCCGGTCTCGTGCGATCCGCGACAGTTGGTCCCGCAGTCGGTGCGACGCCGGTCGCGTGAAGAGCCCGCCGACACCGACGAACGACCCGGTCTCATTGATGAACGCCACGAGATCGGGTCCTCCGTCGAACGAATGGAAGAGCAGGCGCGGCAAGACAGTCATCGCCCGAAGGCTTTTCAGGATCTCCGGCTCGGCGCCCCGCATATGGATCACGGCCGGAACCTGGAGATCGACGGCGATGGCCAACTGCCGCTCGAACACGGCCCGCTGCTGGTCGAGGTTCGTCTCCCCGCGGAAGAGGTCGATCCCGATCTCGCCCACGGCGCGGGCGCCGGATTGCTTGAGCAAGGCGACGAGATCGTCTTCGAGATCGGCGGTCCAGCGGTCCGCCTCGCTCGGGTGGAGCCCGAGCATCACGGCGACGCCAGGATACCGATTCCCAAGGACGATCGTCGATTTCCACCGCTCGGGGCAATAGCCGACGTTCAGCCAGGAGTGCACTCCCGCGGCCATGCTCCGCTCGAGCACCTGATCGAGGTCGATCGCGAATGCCGCATCATCGAGGTGACAGTGCGTGTCAACGAAACGTGACACGCTTTCGCGGCGGTCCGTGCCCATCTCCTCAGCGTGCTTCATCCGGCATCTCGCCGGCTCACCGGACCGTCACACTCTTGGCCAGATTCCTCGGGAAATCCGGGTCGAGTCCCTTGTGCATGGCGAGGCAGTAGGCCAGGCGCTGGGCGACGAAGACGTGGACCAGTGGCGTGCCGAGACCGATCGAGGGCACCCGGACAGCGTCGGACAGCCCGCCGGAGCCTTCGAGACCGATGCCAATCGTGTGGCCGCCGCGACTCCGGAGCTCCTGCGCGGGCGACTCCATAGCGGTGACGAGCTCCGGGTCGGACGCGAAGATCAGGCACGGAGTGCCGCCCTCGACCAGTGCGATCGCTCCATGTTTCAGCTCACCGGCGGCGAACGCTTCGGCGTGGATATAGCTGGCTTCTTTCAGCTTCAGCGCTGTCTCCTGTGCGACCCCAACCCCGACGCCGTTTCCGATAATCAGGACGCTCCGTCGATCGGCGAGAGTCGACGCCACGCGCTCGATGTCTTCGGCAAACGCGTCAGAGGCCAGGAGGTGCCGGATCGCGGCGGCGGCGGCGCTCACCGCTTGCTCGGCTTCCGCCCGCCTGCCCGCCGCAGTTCCGGTGGCGACCAGGAGCCGGCCAAGCATCGCCACCATCGATTTGGTAGCGAGCACACTGCGTTCTCGCCCGGCGTCCAGCGGCACCGCATCGTCAGCTAGCCGGACCGCGCTCGAGTGCATCACATTCACCAGCGCTACCGTCGGCGAGCCGAGATCGGAGGCCGTCTGAAGCGCATGCAGCAGGTCCGCCGTCTCGCCACTTTGGGATATGCCCAGAACGCGCGATGAGCCCCCGATGAATGGACGGATGTCCATGAACTCCGACGCCGGAACCGCGATCGCTGGCCTTCCCGCCAACCCGGTGAGCCATGACGCGCCAATCCGTGCCGCGAAGTAGGCGGAGCCGCACCCGGTCAGGACCACGGTATTGGTCGCTCCGAGGCACTCGGCCAAACGCGTCCCCACAGCCTGCTGCAGGAGCTGGGTTTCCAGGATGTCCGGTTGCTCCGCCATCTCCTTCGCCATGTAATGGCGATGGTGACCGAGCTCCTCCTGAATTTGGGTAGGAACCGATTCGAATGCGGGAGCGTCAATGGGCGTGCCGGATTCGTCGACCATCTGGACCGAGTCGTTCATCAACCGCACGAAGGCATGATTCGGAACCACCGCCATCCGGCTCGCCTTCCCGCTGAGGACATACGGGTCGGACGCAATGAAACTGCCCTCCATTCCCGTTCCGATCACCAGTGGCGAGACGTTCATCACCCCAACCAGCTCTTCAGTCCGCTGGTCGATCGCAATCACGGCATTCTGACCTTGGAGCCGGGGAAAGACTCGTCGCAAGGCGGTCAGGATGGTGGCGCCGGCGTCAACCTGTTCTTCGAGGAGGTGCACGATGACCTCGGAATCGGTTTCGGATGCAAAGACGTGCGAACGGCGCAGCGACCGCCGGAGGGCCGCCGCGTTTTCGACGATGCCGTTGTGAACGACGGCGATCCGGCCGAAACAGTCGAGATGGGGATGGGCGTTGGCGGCCGTCACCCCTCCATGCGTGGCCCACCTGGTGTGCCCCACCGCAATTCCGGAAACGTCATCGAACGCGAAGGATGCCGGCACGCGCCCGATTTGCTTGGCGCTTCGCAAGCCGGTTTCATCACGCCACGCCATGCCCCACGAGTCGTAGCCCCGGTACTCCAGGGCTCGCAGGGCAGCCCCGACGGTTTCCGCAACATCACGTTGCTGGCCAACATAGCCAAATATTCCGCACATGAACCAGACCTCTCACGGACTCGCCTCGTCATGCCGATGGCACCCGCGAACGATCGCTCGCGTGGCGATCGTTCGCACTGGCGAAACCTCGCACGAACGCAGGTTTCGCGGCGGCGCATCGGGTGTCGATTGCTTATGTGAGAGATATGCCGGAAGGCCGGCGAGAAGCACATGGGCGAGTATTTGTCGGTCCGTCGCCGGACCGGTTTGACTTCACTCTACGACCGTGCCAGCCGGGGAATCATCCGCCGAGTCGTTCGATCGATTCCCACCTCGTCAACTCGATCCTCCACTCGAGTCCAGGCGCTTTTGTCCGAATGTCGCGAATCTCTCACTCGCATGGCCATTGTACGTACGTCGCGGCGTCGCGACAATACCACCTTGCTATACTCGACGATGTTGAAGCATTGTCCCCTCGCGACCCAATTGTGCTTGTAGCCCAGAGGAAAATTTCGTTGATCGAACGCTATACCAGGCCTGAGATGGGCTCGCTTTGGACCGATGAAGCGAAAATCCGGCAGTGGCTTGCGGTGGAGGTCGCCGTCTGCGAGGCGTGGGCACGGCGTGGCAGAATTCCGGCCGGGGCGATGCAACGCATTCGTCTCGCGACGTGCGATCTCGAGAGAATGCGCGAGATCGAACGCGAAACCGATCATGACGTGATCGGTTTCCTGCGTGCCACCGGAGAATCGGTGGGGGATGCCGCACGGTTCATTCATCTCGGGTTGACGTCGTCCGATGTCGTCGATACCGGTCTCGGAATGCAGGCGAGAGATGCGGCCCGCCTGATCGGCGAGGAGCTGGGGGCACTGGGACGCGTGGTGGCGCGGCGGGCACGCGAGCACAAGCGCACGATCACCATCGGTCGGTCGCACGGGATGCATGCGGAACCGACCACCTTCGGATTGAAGCTGGCGGTCTGGTTCGATGAACTCCGGCGCCACGACTCCCGGCTGGCCCTGGCGACCGCCGATATCGCCGTGGGCCAGATCTCGGGGGCGGTCGGCAGCCATGCCCATATTCCCCCGGATCTGGAATCGGAAGTCTGCGAAGAGCTGGGCCTTGGCATCGAGCTGGCGTCGAACCAGGTGGTCCAACGAGATCGGCATGCCTTCTTTCTGTCGGTCCTGGCTGGAATCGGCGCGACCCTGGAGAAGATGACCGTTGAGGTGCGGCATCTTCAGCGGACCGAAGTAGGGGAGGCTGAAGAGTTCTTCGGCGAGGGAAACCAGGGGTCGTCCGCAATGCCGCACAAGCGCAATCCTCACCAGTCGGAGCGCATCGCCGGCCTCGCCCGGCTCCTTCGAGGTTACGCCCAGACCGGGTTCGAGAACGTTCCCTTGTGGCATGAGCGGGATATAAGCCACAGCTCGGCGGAACGTGTCATTTTCCCGGATGCCTGCATCGTCCTCGATTTCATGCTCGCGGAGACTCGCGACATCATCGACACCCTGGTCGTTCATGAGCACCGGATGCTCTCCAATCTCAACAGTACCGGAGGGTTGATCTATTCGCAGCGCGCGCTGCTGGCGCTCGTTGACGCGGGAATGGACCGACAGGAGGCGTACAGGCTGGTTCAGCGTCACGCTCATGCGGCGTGGGAGGGGGGCGCTACCTTTCGCGAACGGCTGGAGAGCGACCCTCAGGTGATCCGGCTCCTGCCGTCCAGTCTGCTTGACGAGCTGTTCGACCCATGGCGCCAGCTTCAGCATCTGGACGCCCTGTTCTTGCGTCTCGGCCTTGAAGAGGTCGCTCTTGCCACGCCCTGATCGCCCCCCAGAGATCGACCCGGTGACGAGCGTGCGGCTGGGCCATTATCCGCTGGTCCGGTCCGGCAAGGTTCGAGAGCTTTTCGATCTCGGCGATGCGTTGCTGATCGTCGTCACCGACCGGCTCTCCGCGTTCGATGTGATCCTGCCTACGCCGATCCCCGGCAAGGGACGAGTGCTCTCAGCGATCTCCGACTTCTGGTTCGACCGCACCACCGACCTCGTCGCCAACCATCGGACGCCTCGTTCACTCGACGATCTGGACCTACTGGACGGCGAACGCGCCCTGCTCGAGGGCCGCTCGTCGATCGTCCGCAAGGCCGAGCGAATCGATATCGAGTGCGTCGTCCGTGGCTACCTTGCCGGGTCCGGGTGGAAGGAGTATCAGGCGACCGGAACGCTCGTGGGCTCGCCGTTGCCATCGTCGCTTCAGCGGGGAGCGAGGCTGCCCAAGCCGCTGTTCACCCCCGCGATCAAGAACGACGCCGGGCACGATCAGAACGTTTCCCGACCGGCTCTGGTCGACATGGTGGGAAGAGAGCTTGCCAGCCTTCTCGAAGAGCGAAGTCTGGAGCTGTACCAGCGAGGTGCCGCGGTGGCCGCGGAGGCGGGCTTCACGCTGGCCGACACCAAGTTCGAGTTCGGATGGATCGAGGGAGCGCTGACGCTGATCGACGAGGCGCTGACTCCTGACAGCTCCCGTTACTGGAGCGTCGAGGCGCCGGCACCCGGCGCCGAACCGGCGAGCTTCGACAAGCAGATCGTCCGGGACTGGCTGGAAACGACCGGATGGAACAAGATGGACCCAGGACCGTCGCTGCCCCCGTCAATCGTCGCCGAGACACGCCAGCGGTACCTCGAGGTTCTGGAGCGATTGCGGACCGTGGCGAAGAATGGAGCAAAGCCGTGAGTGGCGAATCGTCCCGCCGGCAATCATGGATCGTCGAGGTTGAGATCATGCCCAGGACCGGAGTCAACGACCCACAAGGGGAAGCGGTGATGTCGGGCTTGCACGTGCTTGGCTTCGCGGAGACGAGCCGGGTCCGCTGCGGAAAGGTGATTCGAATCGAGACCACGGCGGCATCCCGGGCCGACGCCATCAGCCAGGGAACGGCGATGTGTGACCGCTTGCTCGCAAACCCCGTGATCGAGGAATACGTGGTGTCCGCCACGTTGGCCCCAGAGAGGGCGGTGATCCGATGATCTCCGCTTTCGTGATTGGCGTCGTATCGTTCCCTGGGAGCAATGGCGATCACGACGCGCTGCATGCCGTGTCCGCCGACCTCGGCGTCGAGGCACGCACCATCGACTACCGCTCTACCGATCTGTCCGGTCTCCACGCCGTGATTCTGCCGGGCGGATTCTCCTATGGAGACGCGCTGCGCTGCGGAGCAATTGCCCGCTTCGCCCCGGTGATGTCCGCGATTCGGGACTTCGCCGAGGGAGGCGGGCCCGTCCTCGGCATCTGTAACGGCTTCCAGATTCTTTGCGAGGCGCATCTCCTTCCGGGTGCGTTGCTCCGGAACAAATCACTGAAGTTCCATTGCTTCCGCGCTCGGATCCGGATCGACAACGCCGCGACGGCATGGACATCGGGCCTCTCCGAAGGAGAGGTCCTTGAGCTCCCCGTCGCGCATGGAGAAGGTGCGTTCCATGCGGAGCCGTCGGTGATCGCCCGGCTTGATGTCAACCGGCAGATTGTCGCGACGTACTGCGACGTGGATGGCACGGTGACTGAATCGGCGAATCCAAATGGATCGGTCGCCGGGATCGCGGCGGTCTGCAACGAAAAGCGGAACGTCGTCGGCCTGATGCCGCACCCGGAGCGAGCTACCGATCCGCTGTTGGGCGGCACCGACGGGCTGCGGTTGCTGCACGGCGTCCTTTCCACCATCCCGGTGTAGCCCGGTTCCGCCACAACGCTCTTGAAGATTCGACCGCGCCAACCTTCACGAAAGGACTGTCTCCCGTGACCGAGCAGCCAAATCTCCAGAAACTCAAGGATCGTCTCGGCGAAAACAACGATATCCGTGGAGCGCAATCTCTCCTTGGCTGGGATCAGCGGACGATCATGCCCCAGAAGGGCGCCGCGGTCCGGGCCAGCCGGCTGGCGACACTCGGCAAAGTCGGCCACGACATGTTCGTCGCGGACGAGACCCGGCAGCTCCTCGATAGCCTGGCGCCCCTAGAGCAAGAGCTGCCGTTCGACTCGGACGATGCCAGCCTGATCCGAGTCACCCGTCGCGACTACGAAAAAGCAAGGATTATCCCGACCGAGCTGACGGTGGAGTTTTCGTTGGCGGCCAGCGCCGGATATGAGGCGTGGGTCGAGGCTCGTGCCGCATCGGATTATGGGAGGCTGCTGCCCGCCCTGGAGCGAATCGTCGAGCTTCACCGGCGAGCGATCGCGCTCCGCCGCGCGGCGCTCGACGATGTGGAGGACGACTACGACATCCTTCTCGATGACTACGAGCCCGGGCTCAAGGCGTCGGAGGTGAGCCGGGTCTTCGACCTCCTCAAGGAGGCGACGGTGCCGCTGGTGGAGAGAATCCGCCAGAACCCGGACGCCGTGGACGACAGTCTCGTGCATGGGGATTTTCCGGTCGAGACGCAGCGCTCGCTCGTCACCACGCTGGCCAAGCGTCTCGGCTATACGGATGACGCCTGGCGCCTCGATTCGACGCAGCATCCCTTCGCCAGCTCGATGGGCACGCAGGACATCCGGATTACGACCCGCTACTATCCGGACTTCCTCAGCCCCGCTCTGTTCGGCACGATGCATGAGTTCGGTCACGGTCTCTACGAGCATGGCATCAGCCAGGATCTGGAGCGTACGCCCCTGTGCAGCGGCGCGTCGATGGCGTTTCACGAATCCCAGAGCCGGATGTGGGAGAACCTGATCGGCCGGGGGAGGCCGTTCTGGAACTACGGTTTGCCCGAGCTGAAGAGAGCGTTTCCGGATCACTTCGCCGGCGCCGACGAGAACGCCATCTATCGGGCGGTCAACAAGTTCGGCCCGTCGCTGATTCGGGTCGAGGCGGATGAGCTGACCTACAACCTCCACATCATCATCCGCTACGAGCTGGAGCGGGACATCTTTTCCGGGGCTGTCGCGCTCCCCGATCTGCCAATGGCCTGGAATGCCAAGGTCAAGGACTATCTCGGAATCGAGGTGCCCGACGACGCGCACGGCGTGCTTCAGGATGTCCACTGGGGATCGGGATCGTTCGGATATTTTCCGACGTACGCCCTCGGCAATGTCGTCGCGGCGCAGCTCTGGGAGCGTATCACGCGCGATCTCGCCGATCTGGATCGCGACGTCGCCAACGGTGAATTCGGGCAATTGCGCGGTTGGCTCGAAGAGAACATCCACCGGCATGGGCGAAAGTTCTCGCCGAACGAGTTGTTGCAACGGGTGGTGGGGGTCGATCGGTTCGACCCCCAGCCGCTCATTCGCTACCTGACGACGAAGGTGGAAGATTTGTACGGCGCGTAAGATGCACGCCGCCGCCCGCGATCTCCCTTGCGATTTTGGTCCCGCTGGGGATCAGTCGGTTCCCCGGATCAGGATGACTCCGAGCAGCAACGATCCGATGCCGATCACCCGGGCAGGGCTGACCGGACGCACCGCCACGCCGAAGGCACCGACATGATCGAGCAGCACGGAGCCGATCAATTGCCCGGAAACGATCGAGGCAAAGAACACCGCCAGCCCCAATTGGGGTCCAACGAAAGACGCGACGAGCAGATAGGGGATCGCGGCGAGTCCGGTGAGCAGGAGATATGGCGGCAATCCATCGCCGGCAATCGCAAGGGAGCCGCCAAGAATGACCGCGATGAAGACATAAGGCCAACTGGAGGCGAACGGAGGCCTGAGACTGATCGAGGTGCCAGCGAAGGCGAGGAGTGCCAGCAGAATCGCCATCCCCGTCAGCGACGCCAGCATCGAGATCCAGGTCGCCTCCCACGCCCCTCGATCGCGGGCGATGCCGCCGGGCAGGGCGACCTGGAGTGCGTTGAGCATTCCGGCGCCCACTGCGATCGCGATCAGTATGAGCTGGCCCATGGCTACAGTACGGTGCACAAGCGCCCATCCGGCGCAATCAGAGATGTCGCTCGCACTTTGTCCGGGTCGCCGATGGTCATGCCCCGTTTGCGCCCCTGATGACTTCAACGCCCGCAATGCGTTCAATTTCGATCACGATCGCCGTCATGTCTTCGGCGCCGTGATCGGCGTCGTGCGCCTGGTCGAACACCGCTCGCGCCTGATTGCCCGTCGCAAGCGGGACGCCCAGCTCGTCGGCGAGATCGGCGATCAATCCGAGATCCTTGCGGATCAGATCGACCGGAGTCGCACCGGCGAATTGGCGATCGACGATCAGGGGAACCCCGCGATCCAGCATTCTGCTGCCCCCGAAACTCGTCGACAGGACTTCGAGCATCTTCTCCGGATCGGCACCCGCCTTGACACCTAGGACCATCGCCTCGGCGACGGCGGCCATGTTGATCCCGACCAGCAGCTGGTTCGCCAGCTTGATGACCGTTCCCGCGCCACTGGGACCGACATGATGCAACCGCTGCCCGATCGCTTCCAGCACGGCCGTGGCCCGTTGGAACGCCTCGGCCTCACCACCCACCATAATCGTCAGGGTACCGGCTTCGGCCCCGGCCACACCGCCGCTGACCGGGGCATCGAGAAACGCCGCTCCCTTCTCAGACATCCTTTCGTTGAGCTCGCGGCTGAGGCCAGGGTCCACCGTACTCGTGTCGATGAAGACCTGCCCCGACCGGGCATGGTCCGCGAGACCGTCGCTATCGAGGTACACCGCGCGCACGGAAGCCGGATCCGGCAGGCTCGTGATGATGACATCACATTGCCCGGCGACGGTCTCCGGATCCTTGCCGTCGACCGCGCCGGCCTCGACAAGCTCGCCCACCGCGGCCTTCGAGCGGTTATGGACGACGATGTCGAATCCCGCCCTGAGCAGATTCCTGGTCATCGGCTTTCCCATCTTGCCGAGCCCGATGACGCCGACGTGAATTGTCTCTGTTGCCATCGCCGCACTCCCTCGTTCTCATCATCACTGTTTGAAATCGACCAACCGTGAGTCTTTCCATCCGCTGCCAGCCACTTCAATCGGTCGCTCGATCCTATCGCAAGTCGGTGAGACTGTCGCTCCTCGGCCGGGAAGTCGCCGGCGATCGCGTCTTGAGTTTGCGGACAATCTCGCTTATACGCAAAGTATCCGATTCACGGATCGCCAGCGTGTCCGAGCTCACTTCCCCGAGCACGGCATCACCAGCGGCTTGAGCTGGCGAGGGCCCCCAACCTGACCGAGCCGGGCGTCTGCCGTCGTCGCGATGCGCGGTCGGAGAATCGCTCCACCTCCCGGTTTCCCTCCGGCGATCTGCACGGTCCTCAGCCGCAACGCGCCGTCTCCGCACCCAACGACGAAATCACTGCCCAAGGAAGCAAGCGTTCCCGGTGCGACTCCAGGATGTGCGACGACGTTCGACGCATGGATTTGCACGCGACCGCCGTCCGGCAACGTTGTCCACGCGCGAGGCCACGGCCACATCGCGCGGATATGGCGCTCGATCGCGTCGGCTGGTCGCGTCCAGTCGATCCAGCCGTCGTCCTTCACCATCGGCCGGGTGCACGTCGCGCCAGCGCCCTGCTCCTCGGCCGCCGCGCTTCCATCCAGAAGAGCTGCCAAACGTTGATCGAGAAGGTCCGCTCCCCTCCGACCAAGTCGCTCCGTCAGTGACCCGGTTGTATCGTCATCAGTTATGTCCATCTCTGTTTGATCGTACACCGGACCCGTATCGAGGCCCCGCTCCATCCGCATCAGACTGACGCCTGTGGTTTGATCTCCACTGGCGATCGCGGCCGCGATCGGGTTGGCGCCCCTATACCGGGGCAGGAGGGACGCATGCAGGTTGACACAGCCCATCGGCGGCAACGACAGGATTGAGTGACCCAGGATCAACCCGAAGGCGGCCACCACAACCAGGTCCGGCTGGGCGGCGACCAGCGGTGACCGTGCCTCGGCGGTTCGCAAGGTCGCGGCCTGGACGATCGGCAGGCTCAAATCGAGGGCAAGGGCCTTGACGGGCGGCGCGTGCAGCTTGCGCCCTCTCCCAGCCGGCCGGTCCGGTTGCGTGACGACAAGCACCACCTCGGCGTCCGCACGGGCGGCCAGGCGCTCCAGCGCCGGACACGCGTAGGACGGGGTTCCGAGAAAGACAATTCGCTTCGACATGATTTTCTTCGCTCGCTCCTTCGCTCGCTATCGTACCGTCGATTGGGAACGCACGGCGTGAATACGCAACAATAGCGATAGTCTGCTGCCGTTCGTCATGGGAACCACCGCATGCACGTGAGCCATCACCGAGTCGTGTTTCAGACCGAAGCCGATCTTCCCTATACGCAGGAGCCATTGACGTACGATCAACCGGTTGGCCAGCTCGACATCGTGAACGATGCGCGTTGGAGCGCCGAGTTCACCAGCAACTCCTGGACGGCGCTTGCCGTGTGGATCGTGATGCTCTGCGTCCTCCAGGCAATCAGTTGGCCGTTCGTCCGACACGTCTTCCGGCGCTTCCCGGACCGCGGCTGGGCGTTCTGTCGCCTGGTCACCTTGCTCGTCGCTGGCTATGCCGTATGGCTGCTGGCCAGCCTCGAGCTGATCGCATTTCGCGTCGTCTGGTGCGCCGCCGCGCTCCTCGGTGTCGCGGCGCTGTCCTTCCTGCTCCGCCGATCGGTATTTCGTCCGCTCCCTTCGGACAAGATCATTCGACGGGGCCCTGACCGGTTCATCATCGGTGCCGAGGCAATCTTCTGGGGCGTCTTCGCGCTCTTTCTCCTCTTCCGTCTACTCAACCCGGATTCGTATCACCCCAACTGGGGCGGCGAGAAGCCGATGGAGTTCGCGCACATCAACGCGCTCCTGCGGTCCCCCCATTTCCCACCAATCGATCCCTGGTACGCCGACGGCTTTCTCAATTACTACTATTACGGTGCCTACCTGATCGCATTCATGCTAAAGCTGACGGGCATCCCGACCGAGATCGGTTTCAATCTCGCCCAGCCGACATTCATGGCGCTGCTCGCGAGCGGGGCCTTCAGCGTCGCGGCGGCCCTGGGCTACCAGGTCGCCCGGAGCCGCACATTGGGCTTGCTGACTGGCGTCGCCGGGGTGATCATGGTCAGCTTCGCCGGAAATCTCCTCGTCGCCGCCCGGCTCATCCTGGCGCTGGCGAACGACGCTCCACCGTTCTCCAGCTTCGTGTACTGGTTCTGGATTCCGACCCGCCTGATCCCCTTCACTGAAGGGCAGTACACGATTACCGAGTTCCCCTACTTCACCGGAGTGTACGCCGACCTCCACGCGCACGTCGTGGCCCTGCCGATGACGGTCCTTGTGATCGGGCTCGGGTTCGCGTTGACGCTGGAGTGGCAATCGGTATCGTCGATCGTGACGCGCTCGGCTGAGCGTCGCGTCACGGTGCCCAGAGTGCTTGTCCACCTCGGGCTGCTGGCGCTGGTGTTGGGTTCGCTGTTTCCCACCAACGCCTGGGACGTCCCGATCTACGCCGCGTTGACCGCTGTCGCAGTGTTCATGGCGACCAAGGCCATCCAACCGATGGCAACGCGGTTAGCGGTGTCCGCCGGGCTCGTGACAGGACTCGGGCTCGCGGCGTACCTCCTCGTGCTCCCTTTCACTCGCCACTATGTCGCCCTGTTTGGCGAGCTGGACACCGTGCGAGAAAAGACGCCCCTGCTCTCGATCCAGGCCCATCTTGGCGTCTTTCTCCTCATTGTCTTCTTCGGACTGGGCGCGCGACTGACCCGGCGCAGTCGCCACGATTCGACGGTATTCGACCCGCTGATCCTCACGCCCCTTCTCGGAACGCTCCTGATCCTGCGCTATCTCGGCGTCGAACGAAGCCAGCAATTCCGGGACATCGCCGACGTGCTGCTGGTCGTGTTCCTCGTCGGCGTCCTGCTCTACGCGTGCCTTCGAACCGTCGGCACCGTGCCCCACACGGGCGGGCTCCCGACCGGCGCGGTCCTACGGTGGTTGATTGCCACGGTCGGCGTTATCGCCGCCGCCGCGTTGGCGACGGGGCGGCCGGTGCTGGGGTTGTTTCTCGGGCTTGCGGGCGTAGCCAGCCTGACCTGGTTGATGATGCCGGACCAGGGCACCAAATTCATCGCCGCGATGGTGGCGGCGGCGATGTTCGTTGGCGCTGGGCTCGAGATCGTCTACCTCGTCGACGACCTCTCGGGCGGCCCACATTACCGGATGAACACCGTTTTCAAGTTCTACAACGGGATCTGGATCCTGCTCGGTCTTTCCTGCGCGGGGCTCATCGGGCACATGGTCGCGCTCGCGAGCGTCTCGACTCATGCTCCCCAAACCGCTCGTACCCCATCGACCACTCGCCGCTCCGCACCTGCACTCCCTCCCGGTGCAACGCAGCAGGCGCCGAAAGCGCTCGAGATCGTGCCCTTCTCAGTCGGACCGGAGCGGCGGGCCGGCCAGTTTTCGACCTGGGCGCGCATTGGTCTCGGCGTCGCCACGCTCGCGATCGCGGCATCGCTGGCGTTTCCCTTCTTCTCGACCGGTGCCCGCCTCGACCAACGCTTCACGCCCGGCCGGGAGCATTGGACCCTCAATGCCTTCGACTGGATGGACTACGGCACGATTCCGACCCAACGCGGGGGCACCGGGATCGTCCCGCTCCGGTTCGACGAAGACCGCGCCGTGATCGACTGGTTCAACGATGAGGTCGCCGGCACACCGGTGATCGCCGAGGCCAGCATCAGTCAGTATCTCTGTGGAGGCTCCCGGATCTCGATCGGCACCGGATTGCCCGTTGTCCTCGGCTGGTATCGCCACGAGCAGCAGCAACGGTATCAAACGTTTCTCGATCAGCGACGCAAGGATCTTCGCACCCTGTACACCTCGGCCGATCCGGAACGCAAGCGCGACATCATCGCCAGGTACCGGATCGCGTACATCGTCGTGGGCGATCTCGAACGAGATTACGTGTCGAATGACTGTGTCGCGACGGACGCCTCAGCCGGAGTCGCCGCCCTGGGGGCTATGGTCGGTGAAGAACTGGAGGTCGCCTTCACGTCCGGAGAGACGGTCGTGTACCGAGTCATCGCACCGTCGTGATTGGCGCTGGAAGTCGGAGGGGGGCTATACTCCCGCTCGGTGGCATGGACTGTTGCCACTCTTCCGGGGTGTGGCGCAGTTGGCAGCGCGCGGCGTTTGGGACGCTGAGGTCGGAGGTTCGAGTCCTCTCACCCCGACCCGCATGCACAGATAGGACGATGAAATACCCCCGTGTGCGCCCAAGCGCACGCGGGGGTGTGTTGTTCAGACCGGGTTCTGGATCAGCGAGAGTAGAACTCGACGACGAGATGCTCGGCGCAGATGATCGGAATCTCTTCACGCGGCGGCACGTAGTCGAACCGGGCGGAGTAGTTGCCTTCGTCCACCGTCATGTACGGAGACGGCTGAGAGCTTGCCTTCAGCTCGTTGAAGATCGGGCTCAGCCGGCTCTTCTCCCGAACCGTCACGATGTCGCCGGGCTTGAGCCGCTGCGACGGAATCGTGGCCTTCTTGCCGTTCAGGCGGAAATGCCCGTGCGTCACATACTGCCGTGCGGCGTAGATCGTGGGGGCGAGACCGCCCCGGAGAACCAGCACGTCCATTCGGGTTTCGAGGAGCTGGACGAGGTTGTCGCCGGTCGAGCCCGGCAAGTGCGCCGCCTGCTTGTAAACGCGCGACAAGTAGGTTTCGCTGACGTTGTACTGGAACCGGAGCCGCTGCTTCTCGAGCAGCTGGACCCCATAATCCGAGGGTCGCCGCCGCCGCCGTTGCCCGTGCTGGCCCGGGGGGAACCCCCGGCGCTGCAAATACTTGACGGCCTTCGGGGTCAGCGGGATGCCGAGCGCTCGCGACTTCTTGATCTTCGGTCCGGTAAAGTTCACCGCATCTTGCCCTTCGGTATGCTCTGTCGTTCCGAATGTTCCTTACGGACCGTTGAAGCACCGCACCGGTGCCCGCATCCGTATCTCCTCCGGGGCGTGGCGAAACTGCTCACCACCGGGATCAGGAATCTCGCACCAGTCCAATTCGATATTGAAGCGGCGCGTTCTGGCTGGAACTGAGCACCCTTCCCGTGCGGCCACTCCGGATCGATGCTGCGATCCGGGAAATCACCGCGGGCGGAAGGCACACTCAACCGAGCCGGGGAACGAACCCGGCCTGACCAGGCAATGATACGTCACTGTGGCGGCATTTCCTACCTGTGAACAGGCTTGATGCCAACGGGCAGGTGGGCCCGGACGCTCGGATTCGGGGTAGCATGGCGCGCGCGCGGCCTGTATAGTTCGGGATGTCGCGGGAGTAACTCAGTTGGTAGAGTGTCTGCCTTCCAAGCAGAATGTCGCCGGTTCGAGTCCGGTCTCCCGCTCCACGAAAAGCCCATGGAATCAGGGAAAACGGCCACTCGCGATGAGCAGCGGTTGGTCGAATAGCGGTTCAGGTTCACCGCAGGTTCACCGGAGGGCGCGTGTGAGGCGGTAGGAGGCCCGTCACGGGGCGTTCGGCGCCATCGAGGTGTATCTGGCCTGAGGCGGGCCCAGAGTGGGTTGCAGGGAGAGGCGAGATGAGCAAGCAAATGCGCAGGGTTGGGCTGATCGCGGTCATAGCCTTGATTGTTGCAGGAGGCACGGTGAATCAGGGCGGGTCGCTGGCAACACCGGTGGCATCCCCCATCTCGTCGGCGGACAGCAGTCCAGTGGCATTCCCCATTGCGACGCCAATCACGACAACGGGCGCGAGTCCGGTGGCAAGCCCGGCAGCATCTCCTCAATTCACGGTCGCCGGCAATGCGTTTCATCTCTTGAAGCCGGGAACGCCTGATGAACTGAGCCTGATCGCACATGGACCGATCACCGGTGCAACTGAGGTCCCAGTGATCGTCCGAAACAACACCGGACAGGTTCAGGCGGCACTGACTGTCGGCGCTGAAGCCCGCTCTGCAGACGGCCGTTTAGTGGGTGCCGCCGCCAGCTCTACGTTGAATCCGCCTATTGTCGAGCCGGGTGGACTGTCGATGGGGAGTCTGTACTTCAACCCGCCTCTCCCCGAAGGTGCAACTGTTACGTTCTACCCTGAGGGCGACGCTAATGTAGGCATCTATCTTGATGTCTACAAGAGATATTCGGGGATGGAGCTGACCGAATTCTCGGCACTCCCTGGGCGCTTGCTTGGCACCGTGCGCAGTACGGGTGGTGCCCCGGTCACCAGCATCATTCTGTACATCACCTGCTTCGATGCGTCCGGTACGCCGATCGCGATCGTTCCCACAATCCCGGTGCGCCAGAACCTCGGACCGGGCGAGTCGTCTGCTTTCGAGACAAGAACGCAGGCGCCATGTGATTCCTACCTCGTGACCGGCGTCGCCTTCTAGGCTGGAGCTGGAAGAGATTCTTCAGCGCAAGGACCTCACGTCCTACGAACGGTCCCGGACCCTCGCCGACCTAGCGGCGGTGGCGGAGCAGGGAGACCGGGGACTTACTCGCGGATTCCGCACGTAAGTCCCCCACCGTCCTGAAGAACCCGGTTCCACCCGTCGTGTCGCCGAACGCATCGGCATTCCAGACACGACGATTCGTGAAGTGAAGAAGCACGTCGCTTTCTACAGCAGTCCCCGATGCTTGAACTCCCAGATCAGGTGGGCCAGGAAGTCCCGGCTATAGCGACCGTGCCGGTAGGTGGGGGAAGCGACGCCACGACGCATGCGAACATCGCGGAAAAACGCTCGTGGGCTGTCATGGGGGTTCCTCCGGTGCATGGGAAATCGTTGGAGGGGCACCAACCACGGTGGCAGCGGTTCACAGGCTAAGTCTTCCGCCTATTTGACCAGTCCGCACGCGTGGGTGACTAGGAGCCGGCGCGCTCCAGGTTGAGGGCGAGGAGGCGGGCGAGGATGGTGTCTTCCTCCACGCTCGCGGGGTCGGGATCGTCCCAGCCGTAGGCGTCCCAGACGGCGCGATCGAGCGCGGCGTGCGCGTTCTGCAGCCAGGTTGGGCGCTGGTTGTAGAGGTTGGTCAGCGTGCGCTTTTTCAGTTCGGCCTCGGATGCGCCCTCAGGGTCGAGCCAGGTTCGGCGCAGGCGGTCGAGGGTCGCGGCGGCCTCGCCTATCGCGACCACGCGCGGGTCGCCGGTCGGCTCGGTGCCCGGCGGCCACGGCAGCGGAAACGTCTCGAAGCAGGTCGTCGGGGTGTAGCGGGGGTCGTTCCCCTTGCCCAACCAGGTTCCCGTTCGGAGCGACCAAACTTCGTGCGCCCGGGAGTGTAGCACCCCGAAGAAGTAATCATCATCGCGTGCGATTGCGACGGTCGCGCTATCGGGAAGCGTCGGAGAGTCCAGCCAAACGAATATTCGATACCGCGCAACGCGGGGGGTTGCTAAGAATCTGGAACGCCCCTCAACCGCGTTTCTCCAGGTAGCGCCAGACGCACCGTGAAGCCACCAGTTTCGTCGACGCCTTGGATCACGGTTATTGAGTCGGTCTGGCCGAACTGTCTTAGTGATATGTTCGAAGGGAGCTTCATAGAACGCAGCTTCGGCTTCGGATAGACCATAGAAGTCAACGATCGACATTTGCCTTGGACGACGAACTATATCCATCCCGTTGACCCAAGGGCGAATTACATCGCTGTTCGGTCGGCCATTTGGATTGATGGGCATGTTTACGAGCCGCGCGGCATCACTTGGGGTCAATTCAAATGATCCAACCTTCACAGGTCCTTGAAAGCAAATCCCGCGGTTCTCGGCCAGTGGAACCGCTTGTGTGACGTCCGTATCGGCGGTGAGATCACTATTGATAGCTAGGACCACCTCGCCATCCAAACGCTTTACGGATTCGCGCCCATCGTCAAATCCCACAATTGAGATGCGAACTGCCGCACCCTCTAAAATCCATGGCTCGTCATCCCATGCCATGAAAATGTCGCCACTTTCCTTTATGTGCTTAAGGACTAAGCGATTCGCGCCTCCCCGTATTGAGTTCGTGGCCAACAGTCCAGCACGTTTAGTGTGACCGCACGCGATCTCTTGGTGGGCTCGCTCGAAGAAGTAACAGCAGAGGTCAGATTCACGTGGAAGTATCCCATCGTATACCGCGAAAAGGTCTCCGACCAACTGGTCTCCAAGCTCGCGTCTCAAGGATTGACTACCTAGAAACGGCGGGTTGCCGATGATGTAGTCCGCCGTTGGCCAGGTAGCCTCTGTCACTTTTCCATCGTCATGGTTCAAGAGTGCGTCCTGGAGGCGGATGGTCTCCAGCGATTCGAGGATCGGCGTGTCGAGCCCCGTGAAGCCGTTGCCGATCATCCATTGCAGGTACCCGATCCAGATCACGACCTGGGCCAGCTCGCGGGCGTATTCATTGATCTCCAGCCCCATCACCTGCGTTGTGCGAATGGTCGGCAAACCCAGCGGGAGCCCATTCGTCGCCCCGTAGGTCAGCACTTCCTTTTGCAGGTTGAGCAGATGCTCCAGGGCGATATAGAGGAAGTTGCCGCTGCCGCATGCCGGGTCGAGAATGCGGACGGCCGCGAGCTCGTCCTGAAACGCACCCAGATGCGCGGCGAAGGCGGACCGCCGGTTGTCGCGCGTACGCGGGGTTGAGGCAGCGTCCCAGGCGGCCTTGAGCCGATCGGCTTCCATCCGCACGTCATCCCAGCGCCGGCGCAAGGGTTGCATGACAACCGGCAGCACAACCCGCTCGATGTCGGGCCGGCCGGTGTAATGCGCTCCCAGCTGGGATCGTTTGGCCGGGTCAAGTGACCGCTCAAAGAGCGTGCCGAAGATAGCCGGTTCGACACTGGACCAATCGAGCGCGGCGGCCTCGTTGAGGATGCGGAGCTCGCCAGCGGTCAGCGGTTCGACGGCTACAGTCAGAAACAGGCCGCCGTTGAAGTGCGGAATGTCGCTCAGGGCGAAGGTGCCGCCTGATTGCATGGCCGTGAGGAACGCCTCGACCTGCCCCGGAAACTGGTCGGGATGCCGCTGCCCGAAAGCGAGGAGCTGGCTAAAGACCTTGCCGGGGAGCAAGCCGGCATCCTCGGCAAAGAGGCAAAAAAGCAGCTGCACCAGGAAGTGCGCGGCCGGGTGCGGTTCGACGCCGCGCGCGTGCAAGCCGCCGGCGATCGTGCCGAACCGTTCCGCTGCGGCCTCGGTAACTTGCTGGACGGTGATCCCCGGCTTGAGTGATTCAGGGTTCGTGAAGACGGCCCGCAGCACGCGCAGGTGCTTGGGCTGGTCCAGGTCAGCGAGAGAGAAACGGTACACATGCTTGGGCGTGCCGGTGAAGTTGGTATGAACCTCGAAGCGGTCGAGATCACAGACGATCAGGAGCGGCGGGTTTTCGAGATCATCCTTGTACTGGAGCAATTGCAGGTACGCCTTGCGCAGATCGGCGTGTTCGCCCTTGTACTCCCAGGCGAAATGACCGCGAAACCAAACGTCCGCCCAACCATCGCCGCCGCCGGCTTTCTCCGCTCCCTTCTCGAAAGTGTAGAAGTCCCCGTTCGGATCAGCCTGCAAGGGTGACTGCACGTTCAGCGCGGCGCACAGGTCGTTGAAATGGCTCTGGGAGGCGGTCCGTTCCTTGAGGTGGGTCCGCAGGCTCCAATGGGCGATAAAGGCCGGGATGTCCAAGCGATTTCTCCGGGTGACGAATCAGAAGTCTTCAGGTTCACATCATGATACGGCGACTTAGGTGGCTTGTGGTGGTCAGTCCAACGTGCGTCCAGTCGTCCACGGCGCGCACCGCCTCGAGATAAACGCGGGCCATCGCGTCGCTGAGCGATCAGATTCCGCTTATCGCTCCAATCGGGGCGAGCGCTCCGATGAGGGAGGCGGCCCAATATAGTCACCATTCAGAATGAAGCCGTGAACTGTGCACGATGGCATACCGAACCGCTCGCAGGCTTCGCTGCCTGGATCGGTACATTCGAGCATTGAACCGGACGCCCTCACCGATAGGCAAAAGTTCCATAATCCGGACCTTGCGGGCCGCTGCGAGATCGTGATCGATAGTGGGCAATGCATCCGCCGGCACTACGTGGTGTGGCAGCACCGCCGGTTTGCATGGGGTCTCCACCGATCCATGGGGCAATCAGTTCCCCATCATGGAAGTGAATCTGAGTTGTCAACTGATCGTCCCAAGTGATCGGCGCCCGATGGTCCATTGGCACTGCGTCCCCTCGCTTCCCCGGTGACGTTGACTGTTAGAGGTGAGGATGCACTGTGAGGATTGAGAGGACATCACTCTTTCGCGGCAAAGTAGACGGTTTCATTCGCAAAACTTGCAGCGACGGCAATCTGTATTTGGCCGTCGTCCTCGGTGATGGGTAAGTGATCTGAGCCAGGGTCCAGCCCTTTCCCGTCCCGCGACACAGCCGCCCTCCCAACATCGGCGCCCGCCTCTACCTCACTTTCAGCGGACACGGCAAAGACGATGATCACCGTCGCTTCCGGTTGATCCTCATAGCCAAGCCGGATCATCTCTTCCAGAGCGGTGTACCGCGCAACGTAGCTTGCCTCTGGGTCCATGACGGCATACATGATGAAGCGGGTCCGACCATTCGGGGCTTCAATCGTTTCTGTCTCGACAATGTCATACCCGGCAGCAGGAACGCTGATCTCGACGTAGGCGATGTCGTCACTTCCCGGCTCGTCTGCGTCGTCTGGGACAAAATGCACATACACAGTCCCCGGCGCATATGCCCCCCAGATCGCTTCATCGGTGCCCAGTTGCTCGGCGAGCCAGTCGCTTTCCCAGAACTGGATGGCATTCCCGTTCGGGGCGTTCCCTGTATCCGTGAGGACCGCATCGGTGGGAAGGAAGAGCCGGGCCATCTGCTCAGAGACCTCGAGTGACTCGCCCAGCGCCGTAGCGACCAGACGTTGGAGGCCGCTTTCCTGATCTTCCGCAAGCAGGTAATAGACAAAGAACTCTTCATCTTCAGCATCAAGAGGGCACGCTGCGGCGTTGACCTCCTCGAACTCTTCACAGTCGGTCACGCCGTTTCGCGTTTCCAGCTGTCGCGGCGTGAGGCCGATGCCTCCACTTTCGAGGTCGTCGCTTCCTGATCCTGGCTCGAGCGTTGGCTTGGATTGTTCTCCTGAATCACTGGAGCCGGTCGACGCATTGCCGCTTGAGGCACCGTCGCCACCGGACGGGCTGCTCTCGCAGGCTATGCCGTCGTCGTCGGGATCGAGTTCGTTGGGATCGCTTGGGTCCTGCGCCAGGATGTCTTGTGCTTCCTCGTACGTTAGGTCAGCGCAGTCAACCTCCTGCGCTCGGGCGGAAGCGGTGACACCGGACAGCATGGTGAAGATGACTAGCAGGGCGAGCCGGAAACGCTGCATGTTTCATCCTTTTGTCAGTACGCTTTTGCCAGACGGTGTGAACCGATCAGCGTGCGGCGCAGTGATTGGCAACGGCCCGGAAGATGATTTCCGGGCCGTTGTGTGGTCAGCTGGACTATTCGCACCCTAGCCCGTCATTGTCGTTTCCGTCAAAGCCATGGGGATCGGGCGGCAGCACCTTAAAGTTCTCGTAGGGTACGTCGCCGCAATTAAGGTCACCCGACACACTGATCGGCAGGATACAGACACCGGGATAGGACGGATCACAGTCACCACCCTGAGCCGGCGGTGCTTCATCGACTGGTGCTACTGGCTCTGGTTCAGGCTCGACGGAGACCGGCTCGGGGGCTGATGTCGGTGCTGGCGGCTCCAACTGTGGCGCTTCCACCTGGGCCGGCTGCTCCGCCTGTGGCGCCTCCGCTTGGTCCGGCTGCTCCGCTCGTGGCGCCTCCACCTGGGCCGGCTGCTCCGCTCGTGGCGCCTGCGCCTGGGCCGGCCGCTTTGGCTGCGGGACGGTCGCCGGTGCCTTCACGACCGGAACCGGCTTACCGAACCCATCGCAAAGCTCCCAGACGCCGAGATTGTTGCGCTTGGCGAAGGTCTCCGCGTCTTTGAGCTCGTCGTCGTACTTGCGGTCGCCATAGTCGACGTCATCCGCCCAGCCGTTGTTGATCAGGATGTGGTTGAGCATATAGGGCAGGCCGTCGACCTCGAACCAGACGTAGGCCAGCTCACGGCCGTACTTGTCGCGCTTGTTCTTGTCGCGCTCCAGATAGACGGTTCCGTCCTCATCGTCATTGAACGAGAGGGCGTACTCGGCAAACGCCGTCGCCTCCTCGCCACCACACTGCTTTTTGTTCTGCGTCTCCGGGGTATCGGCGCGGTAGATGCGCACCCGGTTGGAGACGCCCTCGATTCGCACCTCCAGGGTGTCACCGTCGATGAGGCGGATGATCTCGGCTTCCTCGACATCATCCGGAATCTTGTCGAGCCAGAACGCCGACGCGAAGCCGTCACGGGGAAGCTCCGGGCACACCTGGCCGTCACCGTCCAGGTCGAGTGCGTCGTACTTTTTGGGGTCGGACTCGAAGACGGCCTGTGCCCACTCGTAGGCGTCGAAATCGGCGCATGAGGGTTCGTCCTGTGCGGAGACCGGGGCGATGCCTCTGAGCAGCAGGGTACAGATAACCAGCACGGCGAGCGGGGTTCGTCGCATGACCGATCCTTCCAGATACGATGCACTTGTCCCAAACGGTGTGACCTAGTCGGATTATGGCGTATGGATGGTCGGGGCACAATACAGCAAACTCCAAGGGATCACGTAAGCATGACCATCCATCAGTTGCCATGGTGGCCACCGAGCGGCTCGCATGGGACTACCGAGTCCGAGGTCTGCGCCTTGTCAGGCCGGTGCAAACTGGTTCTGATGAACGGTCACGCGATCGATGACGTACATTAGCCCGTTGAGCGGCGGCAACGTCCTGACCGACATTCCCGGCCATCGAACAGGACGCCGGCGCGGTCAGGGCTTGCTCCGAGTGAACCACCCGGAGCTGATCGGATCCCAGGCCGGGGGCCGCTGAAGCCGGAGGCGGTCGGTGTCGGGGTGCCAGAGGATGCGAAAGTGAATCCCGGCATGCTCATCGGCAAGGGTGCTGATCTGAACCCAGCCGTCCGGATCGGGCCTGAGGTCGCGGCGGGGCAGGCCGTACCAGATGAGGCGTTCCAGGTCGCGCGGAGAGACGCCCGGATCGGTGACGAGCGATCGTCGATGGCCCGCCGCGCGTTTGCATAGCTCGACAAGCCGGACGAAGGGGACGAGCAGATCGGATTCAGGCATGCCGTGCGCGCCCTCATGTGAGACGGACGAAGGGCGCTTCGGCGCTCGTGGACGAACGAACGCATCTGGCGGCACTTCATGCGCCACTGGTCACGTCACGGTGCCCGGTGTCGCGGCATTCCCGGCCCGAGAGATCGGTGAAGGAGCCGGCCACGCCGGCGCAAGACGTGACGCCGGCTCCACACCGCGAACAGGGTCCGGCCCAGGTCGACGGCCAGGACGTGCGCCGGTTCGTCCGCTCGATCGATCAGCTCTAGATCGTCCGCGTCGGTCCAGCGCAGGCCAGACGACCGTGCGCTCGCTACGGTCTCCCGGTGGAGGTTTACATCCCGGTTCCGGAGCGTTCGGAGCATGGCAGCTTGCTCGTGCTCTGTCAGCGACGCCCATCGCTGGCGGTCGATCCCTTGATTGACCTGTCTCACGGCCTCGGGTCGACAGGCGCGGTGGTAAACCATGGGCTTCATCGCTTTGGCGGGGCGCACCAGCGGACGCCCGCACCAGGCGCACGCCGCGTAGACGATCCGGCAGGACCAGCCATGCCGCCGGAACTGCCAGCGGGCATTGTGGACCGCGCTCCGGGAACTCCCAAGCTCGCGCGCCAGGCGCTCGTCAGAGACGTCTGGAGCGGCACAGATGACCGTCCAGCGCTGCTCGGGCGTGAGATGCGTGCGACTCGCCATGGCCCGGAGTGTAGCGCGTCCGCCGGGGGGTCCTAGACTGGATCGTGACCCGGATTACCCGTCCCAGAAGCCGGACGCGACCTGATGGCGCACCAGACATTGCTGGAGCTGTTGCCGGACCGCCGCCGCGTCTGTTTCATGCTCAGGGCTGATGGCCGGTCCGATGCGGAGATCGCGGCGTTCCTGGGAATCCGGGTGCGCCAGCTGCACTACGAGCTGGATCACGTGAGAGACGACCTCCCCGGCATCGTTGATCACCGTCGCCCCGAGAATCAGAACCGGCTGTATCGACTGACCTACCTGGCTGGCGTCGCGGACGCCGGCGTGCCAACTGAGGAGCTGACCGACTGGCTCGGCGCGCTGACGACCCGCGCGCAGTGGCTTCGCGGCCCGATCGGTACATTCGAGCATTGAACCGGACGCCCTCACCGATAGGCAAAAGTTCCATAATCCGGACCTTGCGGGCCGCTGGAAGATCGTGATCGATAGCGTGCAACGTATCCGCCGGCGCTACGCGGTCCGGCGGCAGCACCAGCTTCCATGGGGGTTCCACCGATCCATGGGGCAATCAGTTCCCCATCGCGGCGTCGATGCGCGCGTCATCCCAGCCGTGGCGTTCCTTGAGCGCCTTTCGGACGGTTTTCCGGCGTCGCTCATGGTCCCGGACCGCCGTGCGCATCATGTTCGAAATGGGGTCGGTGCTATACCAACCATGCTGATAGTTCGGGTGCAACATCCCGGTGCGACTTGCGCCGCCGTGATTGCGACAGCGGGTTCGACCGCGCATCGTCCATTTCCGGCACGGCTCACCACGCCGATTCTTCGCACCGCATTTCCGATCAGCGGGAATGGTCTGCAAGCCGCACATCGCCCTCTTCCTCCTGCTTCGTATCGAGTAACTGCACTCCAATGCAGGTGCGTCGCATGCCTGCTCGCACTCCCGCAGCAACGTGACTCGAGTGGGCCCCAGCTTGGCACGCCGGCGGCGGTTGGCCTCTCGCGTGCTGACATCCCCTTCGGAGCCCAACAGTTCTCCCAAAGCGCATGCGAAGATGATCCGCGCCTTGTGCGTGGAGCGGGCAGTCATGTCCATGGATGCGCCTCCCGGAGACGAACCAACGAGTCCCGGCGCGGCCTGCCGTCGTGTTGATGGGCCACCACCTGCCGCTCAATGAGACCACGATCTTCCAACGCCTTCAGGCGCCGCGTTACGGTCCGGCGATCGACGCCATGCAGGTCCGCAATATCTTGAACCGGAATCCGTCTCCAGCGATCATCCCGCCTGTACGCATCCATCTCCGATGATGCCGTAAACGCCAGAATCGCCGTATCCAGTTGCCTGCCGTCGAGTGCGGGTGTCCCATCAAGTACATGTGGTGGCGCATGCAGGTCGGGCACCAGGGTGCCGAGCAGGCTGGAGAGGCGTTTACGGTCCCTGTCGTGCCGCACGTTGAGCGCGCTGGCGACGACGCTCTCAATGTACTGCTCGGGGTTGGCATGCGTGCTCGCCTTGATCGAGTGGTTACCCAGCAACGCGAAGAGGACCTCGGCGACCCGTTCGTGATCCCGAACGAAATGTGACGCGGCGAGCGCGAGCTGAAAATCCCGTCCGGACTGGCTTTTGTCCCGTGCCGTCGGGAAGTGGCGAGGCCAATCTGGATGGTTTTCGAGCAGTGCCACAGCACCTGGCCCAAACTTGGATGACCCACGCATACGCTGGAGAATGCCGGCTGCGTCCCGCCGGTCTGCCGCAGTGACCGCGAGCGCGGACGCTGCCGACGTACTAGTCCTGAGACGGTCCAGATGTTGCCAGCGTTCGGGGATCGCACCGAACTGCCAGACATCCCGGCCGGGCTCCACGTGATACCAGCGGGCATCGATCCGGGAATGCGGCGCCAGGGCGCAGGTCCCTTGCGCCTTTACTTCCACACCGGGCGCCGGCTCCGCGGAGCGCACTGCCACGATGCCCGCCGGCATAACCAGCGGAATGCGATAACCTCCAGAGACGGTCCGTTCCCGGTAGCCATCGACCGGCAGGCCGATGCCCTCTGCACGCTCCAGCGAGCCGCCGTTGCGCGGGTCGATGTCGAGCAGCACGAACGTTCCTTCTGGAGCGAGCGCCACGTTGTCCCACGGATACGCATACCAGTGATCACGCGCGGTCTCGTAGTCGATGGTGGCACTCCGGGCACCATGACGGAACTGCCCAATGACATGCGGCTTTTTTGTGTCTTCAGTGCAGGGCACCACCGGGAAGCCGGCACGTACGTAGCCAAGTGCTGCGCTAAACATCGGGCTTGCCTCCGTCTCCATCGGGTCACGTTGCAACACCGCGCGGAGCGACGGCGGAATTTCGTGTACAGTTTGCATGTGAATAGACCTTCACAGATTGACCCTTTCCAGGTCAGAAACGCCGTTCCGACATGCAATCGGGCGGCGTTTCGCTATTTGTCCGGAAGTTCCGAGACGGTCGCGGCATCCAGTCCGCGAATGCGGGCGGCAGGTCATCCGGTTGAGTGATCGAGCGGTATCCACGTTCGGCGATGATCGTCGCGTCGATCGCCGAGTCCACTTCCAGCTCCGCACGGTGCGTGAGTGTTAAGATGGTCATGCAATCACCTCATTCCACGAGAACCGTCGGCCTGGATAGACTCGGGCCGAGCGGTTCGCTGTCTAGGACCCGTCCTCGGAAAGGTCGGGTTCGATCCCGAGCAGGCGGTGCACGGCGCTCTTCGCGAAGAGATACCGGCGCCCGATCCTGATCGGCTCCAACGGCAGGGTTCCACTCTGCGCACGTTCGTGGAACTGTGTGTACGAGCACCCACAGAGCTTGGCGAACTCAGACAAGGTGTAAACCTGCCGGTCGAGATTGGATCGCTTCGACCGGGTGGATGCGGCAACGGTCTCCATACAAAAAACCTCCATGTAGCGACGTTCATTGACGTTCCTACATGGAGGGTATGGTTTGGTGGCTATCGATGACAGACACACTTATTCTGATGTTTTTAGAGCCCGTGATCGGTATATGCCCGCTTGCGAGTCGTCGAGCCGTAGACTGCCTCACGCAGGTCTCGCCAGTCAATTGCCCAGTCGTCTTTGAGCCGTTGCCACTGGGTTGGTTCGATGCCCACGCAGTCCGCGAGGAACTCGTCACGGGACGGGGGGATTGGTCCGTGGAGAGCCTTGTACGCCCTGAGCTTGTCGATCACGTCGCGGGCGGTGCGCTCGCGGCTTCCCTTCGGACGCCCCGGCTCGATCCGTAGCCCCGCCAGGGTTTTCCACCAAGTGCGAGCGTTGCGGATCATCTCCAGGTGCACACGCGGTATTGGTGGGATTACCCTTACCTCGTGGCCGTCGATCACCCAGACGGGCAGTCCGGGCTCCGCGACATCGCCAGGTCCGGGTTGTGGCAGCCACTCACCTTCGAGCAGCACCTCATACCGAACCTGGCGAGCCATGAAGAAGAGCGTAGAGCGACGATCACTGGCAAGAAGGGGCACCACCAGCGCGGCGTAGCCGTCGTCATCGAACGGCATCAACTCCCGTGCTGTGGTTGCCGGGTATCCGTCCCTCAGTTCCGGACAGGATGTGCCGACGGGAAAGGGCATTGTCGCGTGACGCAGGAGCCATTGAAGCGCGCGGGTGTGGGGATCGTCCTGGCGCGAAGTGTCACGCACCCGCAGCCATCGTGCGGCGTCCTCCCACTGTCCGCCAGCCAGCGTCGTGCGCTCCAGGAGCCAGGTGCGATACGCATCGGTCGCCTGGACGCCGGCGTCGCCGAGATCGTCCGCGCTTGGCCATTGCTCTGAATCGGAGAGCACATCGCCAGGGGTCTCCAGCAACCGGAAGATACGCTCGTTTGGCCCGCGCTCCTGTTGCGCTTTCAGCGCCTCCATGTGCGCGACGTGTGCCGTGCACTGGTTCCGCGTGAGCGGCAGCGCGTCCGGGTTTGACCGCGTGGAGGCAAGGTGGTCCCGGGCCCGCGCGAGGGCGGCATCAACGTCCATCGGCACCAACTCGTCGCGAGGGTGATAGCGGTGAATCTTCACACCACGCCTCTGCTGATTCGGTGTTGGGCGTCTCGACGTTGATCGGTCGCTCGTATACTCAGCATGTGCTCGACTCCTGACCAGTCGTGTGCGTAGCCCGCTACCGGTTGTCGCCGGTGAGCGGGCGCTTCTCTGTCAGGCCGCGCTCGTCTTGAGGAGGTCACGCAGGCTCGCGGTGTGCGGCAAGGCAGGAACGGAAGCGAGCAACGACGGATCGGCGTTCAGAATCTCGAATCCCACCGGCTGTCCATCGGCGTCGATGTCCAGGTAGACGGCTTCGGCCAGCTCCACGGTTTCCCGTACGTCCGCATCAGTGAGCTCGATATAGAGCGCCTTCACATCCGGGTCATAGGTCAACGTTGCATTCATGTGTGTTTCCTCATGCGCATGACGGTGACGATGCGCGCGTCGTCTTCCCGCTCCACAATCACCACGGCCAGGCGGTCGAGTTCGTATCTCCAGGTGCCATCGTCTTCCAGGAAGCCATCTCCAGCGCGGAGAACCAGTTCGACATCTTCCGGTGATATGCGCCGCTTCCGCATTCACCGCGTGGCATGGTCGCTGTAGGTGATCTCATCATAGACCGGCATCCAACCCCCTACGCGCTTCCACTCATGGCCCGGTCGAAGACGCCATCCATCGCCGTCGCCGCGTCGGCTTGCATGTCGGGCAACACATGCGAATACAGGTCCAGCGTAATCCCGACGCTGGCGTGTCCGAGCCGTTCGGACACGATCTTTGCCGGCGTGCCCGCGAGCAGGAGCAACGTTGCGGACGTATGCCGCAGATCGTGCGGCCGGATGCGCCGCACGCCCGCCGCCGTCACGATCGCGTCGAAGGAACGACTGACATTGTTGGGATTGACCGGCGTGCCCAGCGACGTGCAGACGATCAGGTCGTTGTCTTGCCATTCGGGAGCCGCGAGACGGCGCGCCAGTTGGGCTGTCCTGTGCTCTTTGAGCGCCGCGAGTGTCCGGGCCGTGAGCCTCACGCTGCGAGCGCCCGCGTTCGTCTTGGTCCGGTCCTGAATCATCGCCCGGCCCCGGTCGGACTTGTCGGGGGCGACGGTCTGGACGATGTGCGCCGTGCCCCGCTCGAAGCTGACATCGCGCCAGCGCAGCCCGAGCGCCTCGCCACGACGCAGCCCTTCGAGCAGGAGCAAGTGCCAGAGCGGATGCAGCTCGTCAGGTCGCCGCAGCCCGGAATCCCCGCCTCGATGCAGCACCGGCCGGTTCGTCGCGGTGTCGAGGAACGTCAGGGCTTCGTGCTGGTCCCAGGTATCGGCCTTGCCCCGTCCGAGCTTCGGCGGCGTCACGGAGTCGCAGACGTTGAAGGACACGATCCCGAAGCGGACGGCCTGTTTCAGCGCCTGGGAGAGCCGCATGTGACAACCCCGGATCATGCGCGCGCTCATCCCGGCATCGGCCCAGGCGGTGTACTGGGCCTGCACCCGTGGAGCGGTCAGCTTCTGGACCTTGACGGTTCCGAGCGCCGGGACAATGTGCTTGCGGCAGACGATCTCATAATCCCGCTCACTGTTCGGGGTGACCGCGCCGCGCTTGGTCGCGAGCCACGCATCGAGCATTTCCTTGACGGTCGTTTTGGCCGGGTCAAGGTCGGTGCCGCGCGCGATCCCGGATGTCCACTCCGCTTCGAGCGCCTTGGCTTCCTTCATCGAGCCAACCTGGCGGCTGTACTGGCGGCGCTTGCCCGTCACGGGATCGCGCCGGCCTTCGACGCGCACAAGGTAGGCCGTCCGCTTGTTCGTCGCCGGGTCCGGTCGCTTCAGGGTCTTCTTGACGATGCTCACGGATTGGCTCCCAGGTTCACCGCAGGTTCACCGGATTCCCACACAAGCGCGGGAATCGCCGGGAATGTCTGTGAACATGTTAGCACAGAATGGTTGATTCCAAGGGGTTTTTCGGGACTAGACGAGAGTAGGCGGGAATAGCCGGATCGTGCCTGTATAGAACTTCCAAGCAGAATGTCGCCGGTTCGAGTCCGGTCTCCCGCTCCCGGAAAAGCCCATAGTATCAAGGAAAACGGCCACCGAGCAGCGGTTACCGTTGGCGTCACGGCCAGCGATGGGTACCAAATGGGTACCGACGGATGTAACGGGGCCGGACACGGTCACTCCGGAAACGGTCCTTCAGGAGCACCGGACGTGAAACTACGTTGTTCGGAGGAAGCATCTGTGGATGCGGTCACGGCGATCTGCGACTGGCGTATCATGCCTGAAAAGAACATCACCTTCGCAATTGGTCTCCTTGCGTTCTTCAACCCGCTCGCTCCCATTGGCTGGCTAGTACGACATCGAGCAACTGGTCCTAAACTCGTGTTTGGTCTCGAACACGGATCTTCGGATGATGAAGTCGTCGCGAACGTCGGAGCGAGCGTCGCCGCCGACGTTCGTGTGCGGTGGACCGCGCGATCCGGCATGAAGATGGATCACGTTCCCCAACCCGCCATGATCCTGCCTGATGAGTCTCTTCATCAGTCCTCACCGCACCCTGATATCAACCCAGGAGCGTCATGGAGCCTCCCCGCCGTTCTTGCCGGAACCCCGCACCACATGCCGCAGAACTGACACCCCGCTTGCTCTCGTTGGCGGACTTGGGCTCGGAGGATGATGCGGCGTTCGATTCGGACTGGCAGCCGTCCGCGGTGGCGAGTGCTCCACCGACCCCTCGGCATGGGGGCGGGCATGCTCGCCGTCGTGGCCATTGCCCTCATCGCCCCGACCCTGAGTCGGGAGGAGCCGCACGGCGGCGACGTGGCCAGGATCCCGGCCAGCGCCCCCCGCACGTGTCGGCGGCGTCTCCCGTCGCCACCCCGGCGTTTGTGGGAGGAGCAGGCGCCGTTCCCATCGCCGAACATCCCAGACCGGTCCGGCGGTGCGGAGACAATCAGTTTCGGCGGGGCGGGGACAATCAGTACGACGAGCCACCAGCGGCGTCGGCGCACGGGCCGCTCGACCATCCGGTCGAGATTCTGGCCGCAGCCGAGGAAACCGGGGTCTCACCCTCGCTGATCGCGGGCATGATCCGCGTCGAGTCGCAAGGAGAGCTCTTGGCCACGTCATCCCACGGGGCGCGCGGGCTGATGCAGATGATGCCGGAGTACCTGGTGGCGCAAGGCATTCCCAAACACCTGTTGCATGACCCGGCCACGAATATTTCGCCGGTGCCCGTCTGCAGGTGTGGCACATCGAGACGTACGGCACGACATGGGACGAAGTCGCCCACTACTTCGGCATCGGTTGCGACGGGTTCAGCTACACCGACGCCTATGTGAGTGATGTCCTGAGCTGGGAAGCGTAATACGCGCCGCTCATCGCCTCCGATCTCGCCACGTTGTCATCTGGTTTCACGAGTGCTCGTCGAGTAGATCACATATCCTAGCAGCTCCCACATCATTCCTCACCCTCCACAACATCCCAATCCCAGCATAATCATGGTCAGTCGCATAACTACTGTTCTCGGCCTGAAACCAGGCCGTTGGCGGGCGCAGGCCGATTATGGGTGGGGATAACGGGATTGTTATGCGACTGACACTGGTGTACGCGGACTCCCCTCCTCCTTCCCACCTTTGCACAGCAACAGGACCCCGAAGAAATTTCGCTTTGTCGTGTGTAGACCAGTAGACCAACTGGACTCCGTATAATTCGACCTAACAGGTGGAGGTGCCCGATCGATGACCACCCATGAGCCGACACTCCGGGTTGGAGACGGCGGTACAGGAACCAGACAGTCCCGCGGATCGAGTGCGACGGCGCTGGGGCGGACCGGAGGGAGGCGATGCGAAGGGATGGGAATCGCAGAAATCCAAACACTCGAGCATGCCGCTCATCCTCATCAGATCACGAGGGGCTGATGCCATGACCGACCAGCCGACTCCTGCATCGCTTCTGTCACTGCTCGGTGGTTTCCCTGCTCGCCCCAGTCTTGATACTGTCACCATTGCCACGAACCGCACCGACGACAGTACTGAGTCACTCGTGTCGTACACCACCCTTTCGGGCGAGCGTGTCGAGGCGCTCCTTCTCGTCCCGCATCGACCGCGTGTCCACCCCACGCCAGCCGTCATCGCAGTCCATCAGGACGGGGATCGTCGCCCGTATACGGTTGGTAAAAGCGAAGTCGCCGGACGGGCAGGTGATCCATCATTGGCCTATGGACGGGAGCTCTGCCAACGCGGCTATGTCGTCATCTGCCCCGATCGCTTTGGCTTTGAGAGTCGCGCCCTTGCCCGCTCAGCCCATGCCGCCCAGTTTGCCGCGTTCCCAATCCAGAGTACGACCACAGGCACCGACCTCACCGAAGACCTCTTCAAGGGCGCCGTTGCCAATCGTCTGCTGTTCTCCGGTTGGACCAGTCTCGGAAAAGAACTCTTCGAACTCAGCCGGATCGTCGACTATCTCAGCGAGGTGACGCCAACGGTGGATCCGGGCCGGATTGGGGTCATTGGGCATTCTGCCGGTGGACACCTCGTCCCATATCTGATGTTTGTGGACGATCGGGTCAAGGTCGGTTGTGCGTCCTGTGGCACGTGGTTCTTCGCCCATGCCTTTCGAGCGGACCAGCTGCGGCCGATGCAGGGCTTTGGCTCCTTCATGACCGTGCCCGGCATGGCCGACTGGGGTGATACCGATGATGTCCTGGCGGGCATCGCCCCACGCCCCTATTGGGAGCATCGAGGTGATTTTGGTGTTGATTTCGGTGCTGCCGATCTGATTCGCAAAGCCGAACAGCGATATGCGCACCTGGGGATGTCGGAGCGGTTTCGCTTCCGAGAGCACCAGGCGGGACATGTCTTCCCGCAATTGCTTCGTGAGGAAGCCTACCAATGGTTCGACCGTTGGCTCTAGCCGATCGCGACCAGCGAGACCGCCCCAGATCCTATCGGATCAACGGAGACGGGCGGTAGCGAGCCTAGAGGCCAACGTCGAGTGCAACGGTGGTGGGGCTGGTAGGGTTGGCGGCCAAGGCATTGCTACACGATCCCCACCACCTGCATGCCTATATGTTCTGGTGGGTCGGTACCTATCCCGCGGCGAAAGTCCCTGACCCGGGACTCGTCATCGACCAGCTTGAGGAGCAGTTGCGGCAGGACCGGGTGGGGAAGGGACGGCTGTTGGAGGTGATCACCCGGCATATGCTGTGACCAAGGGCATCATGGCAGACAAGGCAAATTGTCCGCGGTCAGACATAAACGCAAACGGCGCCACATGGACGAACTGTCTTTATGGCTCGACGAGAACGCGATCATTGCGATAATCGCTCAACAATTCAGGAATCTACTCGTATCTGGAGACGCTAATGGCCAATCGGTGCGACGAGGCAGACGAGGCAAGTGAACTTCTAGCCGACATCGAATCGATGGTCATGGATCGGGCAACTTCCTCTGCCTGGATCGTTATGACTGACGGAACAGCCGTGCGAGGGCCTCTCGAACCATCCCCCTTCAGTCCAACCAGCGCCATCATCCGAACCAGATATGTCCCCAGCTTCAATCGGCTCTTCATGGAGACGAACCGCGGTGACACGATCGAGACCGAGCTGCCTACACTCAAGAGCCCAGCACCACGCGGTGGGCGCCCCGTGGTGTACCTCGACCAACGAGACTGGAACCTCCTAGCGCAGGTCCTTTATGAACCGGAGCGCGTCCGTACGGAATGGGAACGAGACGCAGCCGCACATCTGATTGCCTTAGCGCGGGCGAGAAAAATCATCCTTCCCATGTCGTTCGCTCACCTCGGCGAGACGTCCAAATGGAGCGTCACGGATAAGAGATATCACCTCGCTCTCACCTTGACCCAACTGAGTCAGGGATGGCAGATGCGCTATCCGATCGATGTGTGGCAACACGAACTCCACGAGACGTTCGCATCAAGGCTCCAGCAGGTAACACTGCCGCCGCTTGATGTGTTCACCCTCGAAGGATGCGCCATAGAATCCAAGGTAACGTTCCAGAAGCCCGCCATATCTTCGGCCGGATTCCCGAGGGGATTGAGTACGTAGGTAGGGCTACGGTCTGCTTGATGTCCTACATCGACATGGTTCTCGCGTCAGAAGCATCGTCGATGACCCCAATCCCCGAGTGGGTGGATACATTCCAACTCATCACCAACGAGCTCGCCAAAGTACCAAAAACGTCCTTCAGGAAGCGCTACATGCTGCGGTTCGTGCTTCTGAAAGACATCCAGATGCAGGTAGCCGAAGCTGTCCATCAATCTGGCATTACTGAGTCTGAGCTCGAGACATGGGTCGAATCACACTTTGCCGATGTTCGCGATATGAGATGTCTCAGTCTCTGGAATGAGGTCTTTCAGGTTAAGCACCTCAATACCACCACCAAGTAGTCCGCCAACGATCTCACCGACATGCTCTTCCTCACTTGTGCCGCCGGATATGCCGATTATGTGCTTGCGGAACGCTCATCAACAAGCTATTTGAACCAGTCGGCGAAACGCCTCGGTAGATCGATCAAGGTCTACTCTCGAATCAATGATTTAGTCGTCGCGTTCGAGAACGAGGGGCTTTGATCACGATACCGGAACTTGAGAGGTAGGGAGCTGTCTCATAAACGAACGTTTATGAGGCGAAGACGAGGAACGGCAAGGGCACCGGTCATTGAGCCCATATAATGTCGCATTACCCGTGACATAGTCTTCGTCTTGTTACTGTTCCCTTTTCATGAGTTTTGAGACGATAGAGTCATGAATATTGGTTACGCCCGGATTTCGACCCGTGAGCAGACCCTCGATCTCCAGCTCGACGCCCTAGCGAAGACTGGCTGCGATTAGGTCTTCACCGAGACGGCTAGTGGTGCCGGCCGCGGATGTTTCCGATCTCGCGCCGGGGGAGATGGCGTTCTGATGACTGCCGACCCCCAACAGATCAAGAGGATCCTCGACTATCGCGGGATCGATGTTCGGCTCGACGGCGATCGATTGATCGCTCGCCCACGATCCGGCTCGATCCCAGACGACATGGTGCGCTTTATCCGCCACTTCAAGCCGGTGATCATCGCCGAACTGCGCGCCCGAAAGGCTCGACCGCCGTGAGCCTCCGATGATGCGCGAACGGATATCGAGCGACAGACGGACTCGTGCATGGCCGGTGCGGCCCACAGAGAGGCTCACAATTGCCGAGGATGACGTTTAGGAAGGGTTAGGCAGCAGGGATTCATTTGCAAGCACACTGTCCCCGGTTCGAGTCCGATCTCGCGCTCCCCAAAAGGTCTATGGAATCAAGGAAAACGGCCACTCTTGGCGGGTGGCCGGTGGCGTCAGTGCCGGCTATGGGTACCAAATGGGTACCATCGGGATCCTCTTCGCCCGGTCTGGTGCCGAACTGGTGTTCCGGGACCGGGAGACACCTGTGGACGCCTCGCCACTCCGGGCGGCAGTGCAGCACGACATAGTCGCCCTCGGCGCTGGACCCGCTCGATCCCCACGGTGGAGCATCTGATCGAGCGCGCCAAGATACAACGCCTGGAGGATTTCGCCGGTCTAGACATGGACCCGGACGGCATGTACGTGAACGGTACGTACTACACAACCTGGCATTCCGGTCCGGTGATGCCCTGGGGGTACTTCATCGACTGGCTGACCGACGAGCGCAACCGGATCGCTCAGGACGTCGCCCACCCCGAGACAACCCCATGCACGCCGGGAGACCCCATGCACGAGGGACAGGACACACCATGTGACACTGGACTGATGACAGGCAAGCCTCAGCTCCGCAACGTTCAGGAAGCGTCGCTACGGCCGTGCTCAGTGGACTCGCTTCTGGGAGTCCAAACAGCTAGGAAGGGTGGAGGCGCTCTGTCGGCGCCTTATCGGGCGATTAGGAGTTTCATACCCGGACGAAGGGATATGGACATCCTCATGGACGACAATAGTCGCTTGTCCAGCGCTCCTCGGGCGAGAACCCGGCGACAAGACCGGGACTTCAGCGCTCGGCACGGGATATCGGGGCCGACGGGTTATGCGGGGTCAGAACAACTCCATGCACAATAGTAACCACATGCAGGATTTCCCTTGGTAGCATCATCGTCGTTAGCGACACCGTACGCCCGCGGACCCCGGAATCTGGGTCGAGATGACCCTCCGCTATGGCCCGTCTCGATCGCTAGAGCGTGTTATGGACTTCAGAGCACGCTCAGCACAGGAAAGACACGCTTCCACATCAACATCGTAAAGGCAAGCAGATGAAAGCCCTTCACCACATCGGCCAGCCGCTCCTGATCGCGCGCCAGCCGCCGGAACCGGCTCATCCAGCCGACGTCCCGTTCGACTACCCAGCGCCGGGGCAACAGCACGAAGCCGCGCGTGACGTCAGGCAGGTTGACCACCTTCAAGGCGATGCCATGGTCGGCCGCCGCCTGGCGCGGTGTCTCGCCGGTATCGCCCTGATCCACGTAGGCGACCTCCACCGTTTCCCCGGTCGCCGCCGGCACGGCCGGCGCCAGGTCGGCAACCTGCGCCCGGTCCTGGGCGTCCGCCGGCGTGACGTGCAGTGCCAGCAGCTCGCCCAGCGTGTCGACCGCCAGATGCACCTTGGACCCCTTGCGGCGTTTGGCCCATCCCAGCCCGCCCGATCCCCGCTTTCCGGCGTGCGCTGCAGGGTCCGGCTGTCGAGGATGATCGCGCTGGGCGGCGCGGATCGCCCCTCCCCGAGGCGGATCAGCTCGCGCAGATCGGCAATGATCGCCTCGACGACCCCGGCGTCCATCCAGCGCCGGGTTTGCTGGTAGACCGCCGGCCACGGCGGCAGGTCGGTGTCTGGGACCGCCTCCACCAGAGGCTGCTCGACCGCCTCGGCGCGGCGGACCGGATCGATTGGGAGCGCGCCAGCCTGGACCGTGCCAGTGTCCCGGCAACAAGGGGGCTCGGCGGTGGGACCGACCCCGACCGATCGCGGCAAGCCCGGCACCACACGGCACCTGATCGTCGAACGTCAGGGCATCCCGCTGACGAGCCTGTTGACCGGGGCGAACCGGCACGACCGCATCGTCTTCGACGCGCTGCTCGACGCCGTGCCCGCGATCCGGGGACCGTCGGGCCAGCGGCGCCGCCGCCCGGTCCGGCTGCACGCCGACAAGACCTACGACATCCGGCGCTGCCGGGAGGCGCTCCACCGGCGCCACATCAAGGTCCGGATTGCGCGCAAGGGCGTGGAGGCGAGCGACCGGCTGGGGCGGCATCGCTGGGTGATCGAGCGGACGTTGGCCTGGCTGAGCCGGTCCCGTCGGCTGACGATCCGGTACGAGCGGCGGGCGGACATCCATCAGGCGTTCCTGACGCTGGGCTGGGCGCTGATCTGCGTCAATCACCTGCCCCCGGAAACGGGGTTATGAAAGGTGCTCTTAGGGTTCTCGACTTGCAACCAACGCGACCCGTAGACAACCAAGCCGCCCATCGTATGGGCGGCTTGGTGCGCATCAACTGTACCGAGGGCCGACCGTGTCGGTCCGGAATCGCAACCGAACCTACTTCTTATTTTGGCCCTGGCCCTGGCTCCGGCCAGCCAGCATCTTCTGAACCGACGCCATGACACCCTTGAGCAGTGCGGTGACCTTTTCCATGTTCATTCTCCTTTGGCGGATTGCCACAGTTGATTCATGGATCATACCACCTCGGTCGATTATGACGATGTCCCGGCTTGTTTCAGTTCCGCGCATCGCCCCCGATGGCGACCAGAATCGACCAGCTAGGCAACTCCCAGCGCGGTCTTCCCGATGAGCGTCAGCGCCACATCATCCATCGGCGGGTTCCCGAGACCCGCCCGGACATCCCGGAAGTAGCGTTCAAGGGGAAGGCTCCGCTGAAGTCCGAGCGATCCCACCACCCGGAGCGCCTGATCGGTGACCGCGATCGCGTTGTTGGTGACCGTGTACTTCGCCGCCGCCATCCGCCACGCCATGGACTCCCGCTGACCGGGCTGCTCGGCCCAGGTTTCCGCGGTCATGTAGAGGAGCGAGCGCGCCTGGGCGAGCAGGATTTCGATCTGGGCAATCCGGTGCTGAACGGATTGGAGCTCTGCGATCGGCGTCCCGAGCCCGGATGGCACGCGATGTTTCGCGAATTCGACCGCGAAATCGCGTGCGGCCTGGGCGATCCCGAGATAGACCGCGCTCCCGAGCAGGCTCCAGTCGCTGCCTTGCGTTCCGGGAAGTCCCGTCGGCTGTGGGAGTCGATACTCGTCGGGGACGAAGACGTTGTCGAACACCACATCGTTGCTTCCGGACGACCGCATGCTCAGGTTGTCCCAGTTGTCCTCGCGGATGACTCCCTCTGTGTTCATCGGCACCAGGAACTGACCTCTCGATGTGTCGCCATCTTCCTCGACCGTGAGCAGCACGATCGCGTACATCAGTCCCGGGCTCATCGTTGTCCAGGTCTTGCGTCCGTTGATGCGCCAACCCGCTCCGTCGCGTGCGGCGGTGGTGTGGAACATCCCGCCGCGGCTGGGGCTGCCCAGCTCGGGCTCGCTGGCGGCACTATTGATGAGTGCTCCGTGATCGATGACATCGGAGAAGACCTGCTCCAGCAATGCCAGTGGCCAGTGGCGGGTTCCCGCCAGCCCGCCGATGATCCCAAGGTGCATCGTGGTCCCGAGCGCGACCGATCCACTGCCGCGGGCGAGATGCTCTTGGGCAAGCATGACCTCCAGCGCTGTTGCGCTTCCCCCACCGTATTCCTCCGGCACGGTCAGCGCCAGATACCCGGCCCTGTACAGCTCGGCGAACGTCTCGTGCGGGAACGATCCGGCGCGGTCGTGCCGATCGGCTTGCCCCGCGGCGAGCTCCGCAAGCCGATCCGCCAGTGCGATCAAATCGGCTTGCCGCTCGGTCCTCGGATGCGGTGGATGGCTCTGTGGAACGGGCAAACGTCGAGTTGGCGCATCCTGCGTCATGAATCCTCCACGGGAGTGTGGGATGGGCGAGTGGACACTGCCGATAATCGGAGATCTCCGGATACATGGGCACCCGGCAATGGTGGGCACTATCACGGAATTGTTCAGACAAGGCGCGGGAGCACGGCGCTCCACCAGGAGACCACGCCGGAGCCACGGAGGTTTGGACACCAGGCGCGTCTGTCGTTCCTGAATCGCCGTGCGTAGGGCGACATTGTGCCCCGACAGCCGGCATTCTACAATGGGATGTACGAGGGCCTGTAGCTCAGCGGTAGAGCACGGGGCTCATAACCCCTTGGTCGCGGGTTCGATCCCTGCCGGGCCCACGCGATGAAGCCACCCGGGCGGCTTCACGGGACAGGTTGGCCAATCGGTTCCATGCCGGAAGAAACTTCCGGCGTCCTGGGCAAGTCCCGGTTCGTTCATGTCCGGTCCGGCGCGACAGCATCCTGTTTGGAGAACGTGAAGAGGTGTACGTGACCGAAACCGCCAAGAATTCAACGCTCAATCTCGAAATCCTCCAGAGCCGTGAGCTGGCGCTCAGGATAGCCGACCTGATCGCGGAAACGCCGGCAGCCGATACACGGGTCATGGATATTCATGAACTTACGACAATTGCGGATTTCTTTGTTATATGCTCAGGAGAGAACGAGCGTCAGCTTCGAGCGATCAGCCGCTCGCTCACGGACGAGCTGGGTGAGCGCGATATCCATCCACTCCATATCGAGGGAGAACCGGTGTCCGGGTGGATCCTGCTCGATTACAACGACGTGATGGTTCACGTGTTCGACGAGGAGCTCCGCTCCTTCTACAACCTGGAAGACCGCTGGGCGGAAGCTCCGGTGGTTGTGTCGATTCAATAGTGGCCGGTTCGATCGCTCCCAGCCGCACCTGTGGGCAAGTCTTGGTTGTCGAGCGCCACACCCCGCATGACGCACCGACCGTTCCCGGAGGGGTAACGCGTGTTCAACCATAGCGGTCCTGTCATATTCACCGCCGGAGTCTCCATCGGCGGGCTGGGTGGTTTTGTCCTCGGTGCGTTCTTCGGCAAGTATCTGCTCCACCTGGTTTCGTTTCTCGTCGGCGTGGTGGATCGCCGAGGAAGCTCCGACGAGGACCGGTTGAAGTTCGAGCTCCTGCTGCAGTAACCGCTCATGTCGGACCGGATTGACACTGAACGCGCACAGCGGGTCAATCGACCCGCTGTTCCTTTCCGTCTGGTCTGTAAGGTAGCGAACGGCTCCGGAACGCGAGGGTGCCGATGATCGCGGACAGGATCGCTCCGATCAGCAGAAACATCATCAGTTTGAGTTCGCGCGACGGAAGCAGAAGCGCCGCCGACCCGAAGATCGCCGAGATGCTGGAGACGAACAGTACGATTTGGCGCTGCCCCCAACCGCCCGCCAGTAGCCGATGATGCAGGTGCCCCTTGTCGGCATAGAGGGGTGATCGTCCGTGGAAAAAGCGGAAGGCGACCACCCACAACCCATCGAGAATCGGCAGCCCGAGCACGAGCAGGGCGGTCGCGATCTTGGCCCCCCCAATGATCGAGATCACCGCCAGCCCGAATCCCAGGAACATGGCTCCCGCGTCGCCCATGATCAGCTTGGCCGGATACCAATTGAACGGGAGGAACCCGATGATCGCCGCGCCCAGCGCCAGAGGCAGCAGCGAGATCGTGAACTGCGGATCGTCGTCTGGTCCGAAATAGGTGTGGATGAACAGCACCGCGCATGAGACGAGCGTCACCGACCCGGCCAGCCCGTCGAGCCCATCCACCCAGTTCATGACATTCATCAGGCCGACGATCCAGACGAAGGTGACGCCGATCGCGACCACCAGCGGCAGTACCAGGGTGCCACCGTACGGCGAGTTGATCTGCTGCATGACGATCCCGTGATCCTCCCCCCGTAGCCGGGGCAGGATGACGATCGACGCCGCCGTCAGCTGCCACAGCAGCTTGGTTCGCGGCCCCAGGCTGATCGCATCGTCAACCAGCATCACCCCGACGATGATGGCGCTCCCGATCACCGTCAACAAGATCCGCTCGGTCTCCTCAGGCTGGCGTTCGACCGGGAGGAAGTAGCTGGCGCCGATTCCGACCAGAAACGCCAGAAAGATCGCGACGCCAAGGCCTCGAGGGACCGGTGTGGTGTGCACGCGTCGAGGACCTGGCTGATCGAGCAGGCCGAGGCGTCTGAAGAGATCGGTCGTCTTGGTAACGAAGGCGACCGACGTGACGGTCGTCACCACAAAGATGATGACGGCGATCTCGCCATTGTTCACCGATCGCCGCCTCGCCCACAGCCTCTCACAGAGGAAAGGCGGAGCGGCTCGCCGCCGGGATCGATTGCGGTGAGGGAGTCGACGCGAGTCTCGTCGCTCTGACGATCATGATCGGCTAATCCAGTGAATTCCGATCGATTCCCGGTACCGGGAACATCGATGTCAGGTCTCGCACATCGGCGCGCACCTTCGCCAGCACGGCTTCGTCGTCGGGCGCCCGAAGCGCGCGGGCGATGAAGTCCACGACCCGTACGCAATCGGTCTCTTCGAAGCCGCGCGTCGTGATCGCGGGCGTCCCGATCCGAACGCCGCTGCCGAGCAACGCCGACCGTGTGTCTCCGGGAATGGTGTTTCGATTCGTTGAGATCCCGACCGTGTCCAGCAGGCGCTCGGCCTTCCGCCCGCTGATCCCGATCGATCCAACGTCCACCAGCACGAGATGATTGTCGGTACCGCCTGAGATGACCGGGAAGCCGCTCTCGATGAACGCCGTCGCCATCGCCTTGGCATTGAGCACGATCTGGCGCGCGTAGTCCCTGAAGGAGGGCCGCAGCGCCTCCCCGAATGCGACGGCCTTGCCCGCGATCACGTGCATCAGCGGCCCACCCTGCATTCCGGGAAAGACAGTCTTGTCCACACCCGCACCAAACTCTTCACTGGTGAGAATGAACCCGGAGCGGGGTCCGCGAAGGGTCTTGTGGGCAGTTGACGTGGTGATGTGAGCATGCCCCACCGGCGTCGGATGTTCGCCCGCGGCGACCAGCCCGGCGATATGAGCGATATCCGCGAACAGGTACGCGCCAACCTCGTCGGCAATCTCCCGGAAGCGCTTGAAGTCGATAATCCGGCTGTAGGCGCTGGCACCGGAGATGATGGCCCTGGGACGAACTTCCCTGGCTTTGGCCCGCACCTGGTCGTAATCGATCAGACCACTGACAGGATCGACCCCATAGAAGTGCGCGTCGAAGAACCTGCCGGAAAAGTTCACGTCCTTTCCGTGAGTGAGATGCCCGCCTTCGGCCAGATTGAGCCCGAGGATCTTGTCGCCCGGATTGAGCAACGTGAAGAACGCGGCCAGGTTGGCGCTGGCACCGGAGTGCGGCTGGACGTTCGCGTGCTCAGCACCGAACAGCTGCTTCGCGCGGTCGATCGCCAGAACCTCGACCTCGTCCACGAACTCGCAACCGCCGTAGTAGCGCTTCCCCGGCAACCCTTCCGCGTACTTGTTCGTCAGAACGGTGCCCACCGCTTCGAGAACAGCGGCACTCACATAATTCTCGGAGGCGATGAGCTCGATGCTTTCGATCTGCCGGCGACGCTCGCGCCCGATCGACGCCGCGACCTCCGGATCAGCCTGGGACAGCAAACTCCCTGTCATCGTGACCATGGTGCTCCTCGTGCCGATTTGCTCGATTATCGGGAAAATTGGGAGGTTGAAACGGGTCCGTTGACCGGTCGAGAGTGCTCTCTCATGCGGCCGAAGTGTACCATGGGCCCTGGATCGTCCCCGGTACGGGGGGTCGATTGTGGCGCTGTTGAATGGTCACGGAGGATGGATGCGGACGCTCGTCACCGGCGGTGCCGGCTACATCGGAAGCGTTGCCGTGGCGATGCTTATGGAACGCGGTCACGACGTCGTGGTCCTCGACAATATCGAACGTGGGCACCGTGACGCGGTGTCCCCCGGCGCTCAGCTCATTCCTTGCGACATCAGGGATCGTGAGACCACGCTCGCCGCGATTCGCGACGCCAGCGCGGATGCGGTGCTTCACTTCGCCGCGCTGCATCTTGTCCCCGAAAGCGTCCAGAGACCGGATGCGTACTACCGGACGAATGTCGTTGGCGGCGTCAATGTGCTCGATGCAGTCAGGGAGGCGGGCATTTCCAGGTTCGTCTTCTCCTCCACGGCGGCGGTCTACGGGGTGCCAGACTCCTTGCCGATCCGGGAAGATTCAGAGACCAGGCCGATCAACCCGTATGGTCAGTCCAAATTGATGGTCGAACGAATCCTGCGCGATTACAGCGAGCGGTTCGGATTCAACCATGCCATCCTTCGCTACTTCAACGTCGCGGGCGCCAGAGACGGCCTCGGTGAGGATCACCGACCCGAAACGCACATCATCCCGCTGGCGGTCGAGGCGCTGATGGGCAAGCGATCGGCATTCACGGTTTTTGGAACCGGCTACGCGACGGAAGATGGCACGGCGGTTCGCGACTACGTTCATGTGGTCGATCTCGTCGAAGCCCACATCCTTGCTCTGGAGAAGCTCGATACGTCGCTCGGCACAATGAATCTCGGGACTCGTAATGGGTTCTCGGTCCGCCAGATGGTCCAGGCCGTGGAGCTGACGACCGACCAGGCATTGCCGGTCGAATATGGACCGAGGCGTGAGGGAGACCCTCCCGCCCTTGTAGCGGATTCGGGCAGGGCGCGGCAAGTCCTTGGCTGGGATCCCGTCCATTCCACGCTCGATCAGATGATCGGTTCGCATTGGGACTGGGTCCGCGCTCATCCCCACGGGTATGCGAACTAGCGGTCACGCGGCCCACGCCTGGGCTTTCAGCCAGAAGTCGCGTTCCCGCTCCCGCGGATCGTGAATTTGCGCTCGGTTCCCCGCAGTAGTCGCCGGATGTTTCCCCGGTGCTGGAGCACGATGATCGCGGAGACGACCGCGACCCCGGCGGCCCACCACTCCGGGAACGATCCCCAAATCGCATAGGCGGCAACAAGCGCCGCTCCGAGGAAGGCCGCCGCGATCGATGCCAGGGAGACGTAGCGTGTCAGGGCCACGATCGCGATCATGGGGAACAGCAAGAAGAAGAGCCAGGGCAGGAGACCGACCGCCGCCCCGCCACCGGTCGCCATCCCCTTGCCGCCCTTAAACCCAATGAAGGGGGACCAGCAATGCCCCGCCACAGACGCCACCGCCACACCGCCGACGACCCAGCCCGGCGCGTCGAGCCATCGCGCGAGCAGCACGGGAAGCAACCCCTTCAGGAAATCCAGCGCGAACACCGCGACCGAGAACTTCCATCCGAGGACTCGATGCGTGTTGGTGGCACCGATCGCTCCGCTGCCGTAACTCCGGACGTCGACTCCCTTGAAGAGCCGTCCCAGCACGACACCCCAGGGCACGCCTCCGAGAAAGTAGGCGCCCAGGATCAGCGGCACGGCCGCCGCGGCGTTCACCGCTACACCGATTCCCGGCGGCTCCGGAACGATATCCGGAGCGGTGTGCCGCTAAAGCCAAAGGCGTCCCGCAGCTCGTTCTCGATGTAACGGCGGTACGAGAAGTGAATCTGCTTGGGGTCGTTGCAGAAAAAGATGAATGTCGGGGGCGATGTGTCCGCCTGGGTCGCATAGAAGAACTTGAGCCACTTGCCCGGCCGTGATGGCGGTTGATGCTTGGCGACGGCATCCTTCAACACCTTGTTGAGCGCAGCCGTGCTGACGCGCTTTTCACGTTCCTTGAGCACCGACAGGGCGGTCTCGATCACCTGCCCGACGCGTAGGCCCTGCTTCGCCGAGATGAACACCAGGGGCGCGTACGGCATGAAATCGAGCTGAACCGCGGCGCGCTTCCGGTACGCGTCCATGGTGAACGAGTCCTTCTCCACCAGGTCCCACTTGTTGACCGCCACCACGAGACCCTTTTTCTGCTCTTCCACATATCCGGCGATGTGGAGATCCTGCGCCGTAAAATCTTCGGTGGCATCGATCACGAGGGCAACGACATCGGCGCGGTCGATCGCCCGCATCGAGCGCATCACGCTGATTCGCTCGATACCTTGTTCCACCCGGCCCCGCCGCCGAATGCCCGCGGTGTCGATCAGCGTGATCGGGCTGTCTTCCCAGAGCAGCTCCATGTCGAGACTGTCTCGCGTCGTCCCAGGCTGGTCGCTGACGATCGCCCGCTCCTGACCGATCAGGGCATTCAGCAGGCGGCTCTTTCCAACGTTGGGACGCCCCACGATCGCGATCCGCGGCCCTTCGGTGGCGGCCTCTTCCTCAGCTTCGGGCAGGCTTTCCACCACCCGGTCCAGCAGATCACCGGTACCGTTCCCGTGGTAGGCCGAGACACCGACCGGATCGCCCAATCCAAGCTCGAAGAATTCGAACAGCATCTCGCGCCGCGCGACGCTATCGGCCTTGTTGACGGCCAAAACCGTCGGTTTGTCGGCCCGGCGGAGGATCGACGCGATCTCGATATCCCCGGCGGTCGGTCCGGACATGACATCGACCATGAACACGATGACATCCGCTTCGGCGATCGCACTGTTGGCTTGGTTTCGCGTCTCTTGGGCGATATGCGTCGCCGCGTCCTCGCCGTCAATCGCGATCTCGTGATCGTTTTGAAGGCCACCGGTGTCGATCACGGTGAACTCGGCACCCACCCATTCCGCCGTGCCGTAGACGCGGTCGCGGGTGGTCCCAGGCTCGTTCTGGACGATCGCCCGACGCTCACCGATCAGCCGGTTGAAGAGCGTGGATTTCCCAACGTTCGGGCGTCCGACGATGGCGACGATGGGCTTGACCACGTGTGCTCCATTGAAACGTGCGATCGATGCGCGGGCTTCCAGCGATCGTGAACAGCGTTGTCACCAGATTGGTGGACGGGTACGTCGGGCTCAGTATAGCAACAGGATTCGCGGCCCTGCCTTCGCCCCATGCTTTCATGAACGAAAACGCGCCGGACGGTATCGTCCGGCGCGTTCGTGCGTGCCCGTTCGGCGATCAGGATTGCGACGACGCGACGCTGACCATTCGGTCGATCCCCGCCTTCGTGTTGAGCTCGGTGGAGGCGAGCAACAGGTAGTCGCCAAGCTCCGGCGAAACCTCGCCCAGGTCATAGCCGCCGATGATGCCTTCACGCAGCAGGGCGTCGTTTGTCGCCGCGGCCGGCCCTGGGCAACGGACGACGAACTCGTGGAAGAACTCCGCGTCGAACCCGAGCTCGAAACGCCCGCTGGCGACGAGCTGGTCGGCGAGGTAGTGAGCGTTCTGGTAGGCGGCGGTTGCCACCTCCCGGAATCCCTCGGGCCCCAGCGTGCTCATGTAGACCGTCGCGGCGGTGGCCATCAACCCCTGATTCGTGCAGATGTTGCTCGTCGCCTTCTCACGCCGGATATGCTGCTCACGCGTCTGCAGCGTGAGCACGAAGCCGCGCTTGCCGCCGGCATCGGTGGTCACTCCCGCGATCCGGCCCGGCATCTGCCGGATGTACTTCTGGCGCGTCCCGAGAAGTCCAACGTATGGGCCGCCGTAGCTCTGCGCGACACCCAGGGACTGACCCTCCGCCGTCACCACGTCGGCACCGAGCTCTCCTGGCGACTTCAGCAGGCCAAGCGGCACCGGCGAGGTGCTCACGACGAGAAGACCCCCTGCGGCTTGGACCTGTGTGGCGAGCGCCTCGACATCCTCGATCGCACCGTAGAAATTCGGATACTGAATCACCACGCACGCCAGATCGTTGCTTATGAGTGGCGCAATGTCGTCGGGAGTCATCGTGAACGAGGAACCTGAGCTCCCTGCCTCGACGACTTCGACGCCGGTCCCTTCGACGTAGGTTCGCAACACGCGGCGGTACGCCGGATGCACCGTGTCGGCCACGATGATCCGGTTCTTCTTGCGGGATGAAGAAATCGCGATCAACGCACCCTCGGCAAGCGCGGTCGCTCCGTCGTACATCGACGCATTGGCGACATCTGTGCCGAGCAGCTCCGCGACCATCGATTGAAACTCGTAGATGATCTGAAGCGTGCCCTGGGCGACTTCGGGCTGATACGGGGTGTAGGCTGTGTATAGCTCCCCCCGCGACAGGATGTGCCCGACGGTCGAGGGCACATAGTGCTGGTACGATCCCGCTCCGAGGTAGATGTCTTCCGCGGGCGGAGTCACATTGCGTTCCGCGAGCTGGCTCATTCGGTGAGCGGCTTCCATCTCGGTCAGCGCGCGCGGAAGTTCCAGCCGCGGGAACCGGTATTGGGAGGGGACGGGATCGAACAATCGTTCGACCGTGTCGATTCCGATCGCCGCCAACATCTCCTGGCGGTCTTCGTGGGTATGCGGATTGAATGTCATGCTTGTCAGTTCCTCTGGAGAACCAAGATCGTGTCCCGCACCGGCGCTTGCGCGACGTGTCAGTGGCTCGCACCCTCGGCATAGGCCGAGTATTCCGCCGGATCCATCAGCGCATCAAGCTGGGCGGGATCGGCGATCCTGACCTTGATCAGCCACGCACCGTCATACGGAGACGAGTTGACGACCTCCGGCGTGTCGACGACGCCGTCGTTGCGCTCGACGACTTCCCCATCGAAGGGAGCGTAGATGTCGGTCGCCGCCTTGACCGACTCGACCACGCCGAACGGCTCACCGGCCGAGACACTCTCCCCGGTGTCGGGAAGCTCGAGATAGGTGACATCGCCGAGTTCTTGCTGCGCGTGATCGGTGATCCCAACGGTGCCCACATCGCCGTCGACCAGAATCCACTCATGTGTCTTGGTGTACTTCAGATTGCCAGGTGCGCTCAAGGGGTGCTCCTCATGAACCGGGTTCTTCTCCCGACGATTTCGGTGGCTCACTCAGTGGGAGCACCGGGCGCCATGTCGTCACGCTTGTCGTCACGCTTGTAGAACGGTGTCTTGATCTGGACCGCGTTGACGGCCTTGTCCCTGACAATAATCTGGAAGGGCTTGTCGATGCCAGCATATTCCCGGTCGATGAGGGCCAATCCGACGTTCTTGCCGAGCGAGGGCGAGAACGTTCCGCTCGTGACGTGCCCAATCTCGCGTCCATCATGGTAGACCGCACAGTGGGTGCGGGGGGATGCCGAACGCTCGGTGGTCTTGAACCCGACGGTTCGCCGCGGAGCGCCAGCGGCCTTCACCGACTCCATCGACTGCTTGCCTACGAAATCGCCCTTCTTGAGGCTGACGGCCCAGCCAAGCCCGGCCTCATACGGACTGATGTCCTCGTCCAGTTCCTGTCCGTAGAGCGGCATGCGCGCTTCCAGCCGAAGTGTGTCTCGAGCGCCGAGCCCGATCGGCCCGATGCCATCGTCCTTGCCGGCGGCGAGCAACGCATCCCAAAGCGCCGCTGTGTCGTCTTGGCTGGCGTAGAACTCGAATCCATCCTCACCGGTGTACCCGGTCCGGGCCATCTTCACTCTGAGTCCGGCGACGACTGCGTTGCGCCATGAGAAATACGGGATCTGCTCGATCGGCTCGTCCGTCAGCGAGCTGACGATCTTGGCGGCGTGCGGTCCCTGAATAGCGATCATTCCAATATCAAGGGATATGTCGCGTACGTCCACGTCGAGATCGGATCGGCGCTCTTGCAGCTCCTTCCACCACGTAACGTCCTTGTCCGTGTTGGACGCGTTGACCACGACCATGTACCCCTCCTCCCCCACCGGATTCCGGTACACGATGATGTCGTCAACCACGCCCCCGTCGTCGTTCGGCAACAGACCATACTTGGCGTCGCCGGGCGCCAGTGTCTCCACATCGTTGGTCGTCGTGTATTGCAGGAACTCGAGCGCGTCCGGACCCGTCACCGCTACCTGACCCATGTGTCCCAGGTCGAAAAGCCCGGCTTTGGATCGCACCCGCTTGTGCTCGCCCAGAATGCCCTCGTATTGAACGGGCATTTCCCACCCCGCGAACGGGACGAGTTTGGCTCCCAGCGCGCGGTGCCGCTCGTACAGCGCCGTTCGTTTGAGTCCTTCAGTTTCGGTCGCCGCCAATTGATCCTCCGGGTCGCGTCGAGGTTGTGCCATCGCGATGATTCGCGTCCGCTAGACCGGTTCGAGCGCCAACTTCCCGATTTCGGAGTAGGTCGGTACCGGATAATTGCCGGTCAGGCAGCCCGTGCAGAAACCATGGCGTCCGCTGCCGATCGCCTCGAACAAGCCATCAAGGGAAAGATAGCCGATGCTGTCAGCACCGATGTGCCGGCCAATCTCCGGAACCGTCATCCGGGCCGCGATCAGCTCGTCGCGCTTCGCCAGATCCACCCCCAGATAGCACGGCCACATCATCGGCGGAGCGTGCACCCGCATGTGGACTTCCGCGGCTCCCGCCGATCGGATGAGCTGTACGATGGGCCGGCTGGTCGTGCCCCGGACGATCGTGTCATCGATCAGGATCACACGGCGCCCGGCGACGACTTCCGGCAGCACGTTGAACTTGAGCGACACTCCGATCTCGCGAAGCCGCTGGTCCGGCTGGATGAACGTGCGGCCGATGTATCGATTCTTGATGAGCGCTTCCTGGTACGGGATACCCGACTCCTGCGCATACCCGATTGCGGCCGGTGTCGCGGAATCCGGCAAACCGATCACCACGTCGCCCTCGACTGGCGACTCCCTGGCGAGCTGGGCGCCCATGCGCTGTCGCAGGAGATGCAGCCGCTTGCCCTGGATTTCGCTGTCGGGCCGCGCGAAGTAGATGAGCTCGAACAGACACAGCGCATGCTGATTCGGCATGCCCGAGCCATGCGAGCGAGCGCCAAGACCATCGATCTCGACGATTTCTCCCGGCTCGACTTCCCGCTCAAACCCGGCGCCGACCGTCATCAGCGCGCACGACTCCGAAGCCACCACCCAGTTTCGGCCGATCCGGCCGAGGCAGAGGGGCCGGACCCCGAGCGGATCCCGCACGGCGTACAGGCGATCGTTGGCGAGAATCGCCAGGCTGAAGGCACCGATCATTCGCGGCATGGCGTTTCGAATCTTGTCGTTCATGGAGCATCCGGGCGCTCGCGCGATCACCCGTGCCACGATTTCACTGTCGGTTGTGGTCTCGAAGACCTCCCCACTGCGTTCAAGATCGAGCCGGAGCGCCACGGCGTTCGTCAGGTTCCCGTTGTGCGCGATGGCGAGCGGACCGATCTCCGTCTCAACGTACATCGGCCCGGCGTTGCATTCCTTATTGGATCCCGAGGTCGAATATCGCGTATGACCGATCGCGATATGGCCGGGCAAGTCTTCGAGGTCGGTTTCCGCGAACGCCTGGGCCACCAGCCCGAGACGTGTCCGAAGGAAGATTCGATTACCGTCGGCGGTCGCAATCCCGGCGCTCTCCTGGCCACGATGCTGGAGTGCGTAAAGCCCGAAGAACGTCAATCGGGCGACATCCTCACCTGGGGCATAGACGCCGAACACGCCACATTCTTCATGCGGCTTGTCCAGCCCGTCGGGTCGCTCGTAGGGAAGCGGCGCGTCCTGGTCCGGCAGCGGCCGACCGCCGGCGTGCTCGCCGAAAAGCCGTTGCGTCACGTCAGATCCGTGCATGGTCTCTCTTCCCGCCTCGCGCGTGCTCGCTCGCCGCTTCGAGGCCGCCAACCGACACCGGTGTGGCGTCGGCCAGAACGAGATGTTGGCCTTTCGCCCGTCCCAGCTCGACCGCTCTGACGCCCGCGTTGCCGGCCAACCGCTCAACCGTAGAGAGCTGAGATGGGTGGACCGCGACAACGATTCGGCCGCCGCATTCTCCGAACCAGCCCGCATCCACTCGGCCGCCGCCAGCGTACGAGTCGATCGTCGCGCCGACTCCAGACGCCAGGGCCAGCTCCGCGAGCGTGACCGCCAATCCACCGTTGCTGACATCATGGACACCAGAGCAGAGACCGGAGCCGATGAGCATCCGGACAAGCTCCTGAACCTTTGATTCCAGGGCGAGGTCTGGAGCGCTGGGTGATCCGGCGATGTCACCATGGATTATCTCGAGGTAGTCACTGCCACCGAGGGAGGGCGACGCACCGGTGAGCAGAACGATCAGATCGCCCTCGTTCCAGTGGATCGCGGCGGCTGCCGTGACGTCCTCCAGCACGCCCACGCAGCCGACCATCGGCGTCGGCTGGATCGCCACCTGATTGCTCTCGTTGTAGAGGCTCACGTTGCCACTGACCACAGGGACGCCGAGCGCCCGGGCGGCATCGGCCAGGCCCCGGACGGCTTCGCGCAATTGCCAGTTTCCTGGTGCTCGTTCCGGGTTGCCAAAGTTCAGGCAATTCGTGATCCCGAGTGGCTTGCCGCCGACGCAACTGACGTTGCGGGTCGCCTCGGCGACCGCGTGCTGCGCACCGAGATACGGGTCGAGATAGCAGTACCGGGAGTTGCAATCCATGGTGACCGCGATCGCCGACCTGGTTCCCTTGATCCGGATGACGGCGGCGTCGCCTCGCCCCGGACCTAGTACCGTGTTCGTCTGAATCGTATGGTCGTACTGCTCCCAGATCGCTCGTCGCGAACCGAGCGCGGACGATTGGAGCATGCGGAGCAGAACCCCGGTGACATCGGCCGCGCCTAGATCTTTCAGATCGGTGAGGGACCGCTCCCGCAGTGACCGGATGTCGGCCGGCTCGTCCCCCGCGACGTGATACACAGGACACTCGTCGATGAAAAAGGCGACCGGAACGTCGACGTAGACCTCTCCCCCATCCCTAATGCGAACGGCCCCGTCGTCGGTGATCCGCCCGATCGTGGCCGCCTGCAGCTCCCACTTCGCCAGCACGTCCGCGATCTCGGCGTACCGGTCGGGAGCGGCGACAAGCACCATCCGCTCCTGACTTTCGCTCAGCATGCACTCGTAGGCGGTCATCCCGGATTCGCGTCGGGGAACTTCGGCGACGTCGATCTCGATTCCAACGGCGCCCCGGCTGGCACACTCGATGATCGCGCTGGTCAACCCGGCCGCTCCCAGGTCCTGCATCGCCACCACAGCGTCGCCCTGAAGCAGCTCGAGACAGGCCTCCATCAGTTGCTTCTCGAGAAACGGATTGCCGACCTGGACAACGCCGCGATGCGAAGCTTCCGGATCGTCGACCGAGGCGAACGTCGCGCCGTGCAAACCGTCGCGGCCCGTCTTCGCCCCGATCAGCACGATGACGTTGCCGATGCCGCTCGCCTTCGCCCGCACGATACCGTCAGTGCGGACCAGCCCGACACACATCGCATTCACGATCGGGTTGCCGTTGAAGCTGGCATCGAATGCCACCTCGCCCCCGACGGTCGGTATCCCGAGGCAGTTGCCATACCCGCCGATTCCGGCCACAACGTTGTCATAGAGATACCGATTCCGGGGATCGCTCAACTCGCCGAAACGCAGCCCGTCAAGGAGAGCGACCGGACGCGCGCCCATCGTGAAGATATCCCGGACGATTCCACCGACGCCGGTCGCGGCGCCCTCATACGGTTCTACCGCGCTCGGATGATTGTGCGATTCGACCTTGAACACGGCGGCAAGGCCATTTCCCAGATCCACCGCGCCGGCATTCTCGCCGGGCCCCTGCAACACCCACGGTGCCTCGGTCGGGAGCGTTTTCAGGAGTGGCCGAGAGTGCTTGTAGCCGCAATGCTCGCTCCACATCGCCCCGAACATGCCAAGCTCCACGGGTGACGGCTCCCGGCCCAGCAGTTTCAGAATGTGCCGGTACTCGCTGTCGCTGAGGGCTACCTGACGCCACTGTTCCCGTGCATTTGGCAAGGCGCTTCCCCTCGTCCTCGGGCGGACAGGTGGAGATCGAAACGTGCGGGGCAGTGGAGGGGGGCGTTGGCGAGGTCGGGCATCGTCGGCCCAACCGCGAAACTACGACAATCATAGCATCCTCGCCCACCGCGACGCGGTGAGCGAGGGTGTCGTGATTTCATGTGGGCTGGGGTACCTGTCGCTCAGCCGCGACGGTCCATCGTTCGCTGGCGGAGAAAATCGGTGAGGACATAGCCACCGAGCCGGTTCGGCGGGGCGTTCATCACCCGGCCTCGATTGATCCGCATCAGATCTTCCATGAACTTCGCCATGTAGGGTGTCTGCTCGAGCAGGAAGACGTTGATCCGGATGTCCTCGCGGGTACAGCGCAGCACTTCTCGCAGCGTCGCCTCGAACGTCTCGGGGGTCGGCGGGTAGTTGAAGCGGACCTCGCCGTCGTCGATGTAGGCGGTCGGCTCCCCGTCCGTGATTACGATCACCTGACGGTTGCGGCCACGCTCTGGGCGAAGGCGCTCCCGCGCGAGTTCCAGCGCGTGCTGCAGGTTCGTGCCGTAGTTGTACTCGTTCCATTCGAGCGTCGGCAGATCCGTTACGTCCAGATCGTGCGCCGTCGCCGAGAACCCAATCAGCTCGAGCATGTCGCGCGGATACTTTCCGCGGATCAGCGTGTCGAGCGCCAGGGCGGTCCGCTTTGCCGAGTCCCAGCAGCCGTTGTGGAGCATCGACCGGCTCATGTCGATCAACAGCACGGTAGCAGTGGAGGTTCTCGCCTCGCGTTCGATCACCTCGAAGTCGTCGGCGCCCAACCGAACCGGAGTTCCCGGTCCGTTCCGCATGATGCCATTCATCACCGTTCTCGGCAGATCGAGCACGAACGAGTCGCCGAACTTCCAGGGAGAGCTCGAGTCGCCGACCTCTCCTGACGAACCCGCGTGCTTGACGTCGTGCTCTCCGATATCTCTTTCTTGCAAGGACGAGAAAATGTCGGTGAGGGCATGCTCGCCGAGCTTCCTGATCGCCCGAGGCGACAGCTCCAACCCGTCGATCCCCGTCGATGCCAGACCGCTGTCGATCATGTCTTGCTCGAGGCGGGTCCACTTGTTCAGCCAGTCGCGATCCTGATCGTTCAGCACACTCTCCAGCATCTCCGGATCGAGACCCTTCAGGTCGTCGAGCCGCGATACCTGCTTGAGCTGCTCCTCGACCGCTTCCATCTTCGCCGCGCGATCCAGGACATTCATCGCGACATCGAGAGGTAGCTTCTGGTCTCCATGGAGCTCCGACTGCGACAGGCCCGAAGGTTGCGGCTGGCCGAGGAACTCCCGCAGCTGGGCCAATTCGTCTTCGATTCCAGCATCCTGGATCGCCTTCGCCATCAGCGACTGAATCTCGGCACGCTGCTCCGGACTCAGCATGCCGGCCAGCGCCTGCATCGCTGCCATCCGGGATTGGAGGCGCTGCGCAATCTCTTCCATGTTCTCGGCGCGGCCGCCAAGCATGTTCGCCCACTTGTTGTTGAGGCGATCCATGTCGACATCCTGACCGGCTCGCGCCTGTCGGAACGCCTCGTTTAAATCCTGGAGAAATTCCTTTGTTTGCTGAGCGTTTTCGCCGCCGTCTCCGGCGGCTCCCATCAGATTGTTGAAGAGGGAATCCGCCACCTTCTTGCGAAGCTCTTCGAGGAGTTCGTCGAAGGCTTGCTCGGCTTGGCGATCGACGAATCCGTAGTCTTGAAGCGCCGAGATCCGGGATGCGGTGTCGTCGGGCAGGGCGTCCAGCGCCTCCCGCCGCTTGTCGAGGAGCTCACTCAGCCGTTCGACGTCCTCGGGATGGTCGCTGTCCGCCTCGGGTTTCGCCCGCGCCCTGTCGTCGAGCGTGGAGCGCTCCTGAGCAACGATCGCGTCGAGACGCTCTCGTACGTCGCCGAGGACCGAATCAAAATTGAACCGGTCCAGCATCTCCTGCCGTTGCTTCTTCAATCGGTCGAGCAGATCCCGGAGCCCGGGCGAATGGCTGCCGTCGGGATTGCGCATTCCCCAGCGAAACGCCCTCCGCATCGCGAGATCGAGATTGCCATCCCGGAGCAGATCTTCGGTCATGGCATCCATGACCTCGTCGGGATTGAGCGAGGAATCGTCGGTGCCATCCCAAACGGTGTAGCGATAGGTGACGGGAAAGTGTTGGGGCATCCATGCCTCCATCCAGCGGATCACGAAACGAAGATTGTTTAGCGGTGTGAGTATCGAGCCCCGGCACCCTCACGCGCGCTTCGGCGGCTCAATTTCCGCGTCTGATGCAACCCTTCGAGCACGAACTCCACCGCCGAGGCCAGCTCGGGGGGAGATGTGCCATCGACGAGCGCTCCAACCACGTCCTTCATGTCGTCCACCGCGCTGATCTGATGAATGTACGAGAACGAATCGGCCTGATCCGAAGTCTCAACCGTCAGGCCGTTGTCGAAGGCGAGGAGGAGCATGTCGAGCTTGGCCGGGTCGACCGAGCGCTGGAAGACGGTCCGGACCGCTTCGCCGATGATCCGTTCGACGACCTGCTCATCGCGGCCTTCCCCGAACGTTTCGAGCTCGATCTTTCCCATCGTCGCCGGATAGATCGCTGGGAGGTCGGAGATCCGCGGTACGGCCCTGGCTTCACCGGTCCTGATCGAGCGGCGCTGAGCGTTGGCGATCGCGGCCTCGGCGTTCGCGACCGTCATCCGGACCGACACGCCACTTCGTTGCGAAATGTCCGAAGAGCGCCGGGCGTGATGGGATATTTCCGCGATCACTTCCCGCATGAAGCCCGGAAACACGACGTCGATGCCCGGCGCCTCAAAGCGGTCGCGCTCCTGCTCCATGATCGCCACTTCGAGGTCGATCTCCCTCGGGTAATGGGTGCGAATCTGGGAGCCGAAGCGGTCCTTGAGGGGGGTGATGATGCGGCCGCGATTGGTGTAGTCCTCTGGATTGGCCGACGCGATTAGCACGATATCGATCGGCAGCCGGACCTGGAAGCCGCGAATCTGGATGTCGCGCTCCTCGAGGATGTTGAGCAGGCCAACCTGAATCCGCTCGGCAAGATCGGGGAGCTCGTTCAGGTTGAAGACGCCCCGGTTCGTGCGTGGAAGCAGCCCGAACGAGATGACTTCCTCGTTGCTGAGGTAGCGGCCTTCCGCGACCTTGATCGGATCGACTTCGCCGATCAGGTCCGCGACCGTGGTGTCCGGTGTTGCCAGCTTCTCGGCGAACCGCGAGGAGCGATGCACCCAGGCGATGGTGGTATCGTCCCCATGCTCGGCGACCGTCTGCCGTCCGAAATGGGAGATCGGCGCGAACGGGTCGTCGTTGACTTCCGACCGAGCGACGATCGGCGCCCACTCGTCGAGCAGTTGGATCAGGTCGCGGGCCAGCCGCGTCTTGGCCTGGCCGCGCTCACCCAGGAAAATGATGTCGTGTCCCGCGAGAATCGCGTTGTAAACCTGCGGGATGACCGTCTCGTCGTAGCCGCTGATCCCCTGAAAAACCGGGCGTTGCGCGCGGAGGGCCGCGATGAGGTTGGTGCGCAGCTCGGACCGGACGGGTCTGCTCGTATAGCCGGATTGCTTGAGCTCGCGAAGCGTCGTTGGCTGAGCGGGTGTGGCCATGTCGCGTTCCTTGCTGGTGCGGGAAGAAGGACGAACATCGGAACGAGCGGGTGTTTGGGCATTCTGGGTGAGAGGCGGGTTCACTGGATTGGCCTGACGGCGTGCGCGGCCACTCCCCCGATCATACCCCAGCTCGCAACCCTCATTCCCCTCTCACCCTCGCCGGACGGGTGGGCGTTCCCGTCACGAAGGGGTTGATCCAGGGCCGAGATGGGTCACGAGAAAAAGGGCGGCCTCCGCATAGCCCGAGATCCGGTTCTCCCGTTTCGAGAGGCCATGTCCTTCGTTGTCGAAGATCCGAAGCTCCACGGCCTGGTTCCGCTCCGAGAGCGCTGCGACGATCTGCTCCGCTTCGTGGAGCGGAACGCGGGGATCGTTTCGCCCGTGGATTACGAACAGGGGGGTCGTGATCGCATCCACGGAGTTGAGCGGCGAGATCCGCTCCAGCAGCTCCCGGTCCGCTTCCAGCGACCCGTATTCCTCCGAGCGATGGGCTCTGCGCCATGGCCCCGTACGTTCCAGGAACGTCACAAATTTGGCGATGCCGACGACATCGACCGCAGCGGCCCAGAGACCGGGATGAAAGCAGATCGAGGCGAGGGTCATGAACCCGCCATAGCTCTGCCCCATCACGCCGATCCGGTCCCCGCGGATGTTGTCCTGGGTCCGAAGCCAATCGACCGCCGCAACGACATCGCGGACGGCGTCAAGGCGTAGACCCTTGTCGTCCAGATGGGAATACGACTTCCCGTACCCGGTGCTGCCTCGCACGTTGAGCGACAGGACCGCGATCCCGAGCGACTGGATCAACTGGTCGGTCGGCACGGCGGACGAATACTGAAGGCGTCGCTGGCTTTCGGGCCCGCCGTGAATCTCGACCAGTGCCGGAAACGGACCATCTCCCTCCGGCGGGAACAGGAAGGCCGGTATCTCTCGTCCGTCGAACGTCGGAAAAGTGACCAGCTCCGGCTCAATCACGGGTGGTTCCGACCCCGCGGCCGGCAATCCGACGGATTGCACGTTTCCCTCATGATCGGCGATGAAGATGCGCGATGGTTGGGTCGCGGTCGACATCCCGAGCGCAAGACGCGCGGAATCGGGCGACCAGTCCATTCGATCGACCGTTCCACTGGGCAGACCGAGCTGGCTCTCCGCTCCATCTCCGTCGATCGAGCGGATGAAGACCTCCGACCATCCGTTCCGGTTGACGCTCCAGGCCAGCCACTCGCCGTCGGGAGACACAGCGAACGCTTCCACATCCCACTCGAACTCGACCACCGCCGTGCGTTGCATGGAGTCGAGGTCGATCCGATCGAGCCTGACGAACTGGCGTCCATGATTGTTCAGCACCCACACCGACCGCTCATCTGGGTGGAAAGCGGCTCCGAAAATCCAGCACTCGTCGTCGCGGAGCGTCAGGGTGGTTGTAGTCCCCGCGCCGCGATCGATCAGCAGCAGCTCGGCGTCGAGATTGGTCACGGCCCGGATAATGAGCGCTCGAGTGCGATCCCTGGTGAGATCGACCGGCATCGCCTGACCGGCGCCTTCCAGCCAGACATCGCCCTCCCCGCTCGACAGGGTTGCCCCGATGATGTCGAACGTCGCCTCATCCCGTGCATTCGAGCGGAACAGGACGTACTCACCGTCACGGCTCAGGAATCCGGGCTCGTGAATGCGATCGGCTCTCGGCGCGATCGGGTGAGGTTCGGCATCGGTGGACGTCAGATACCAGAGCTGCTGACGCTCGTTCCCTCCGGTGTCCATCCCGAACACGATTGCGCCCGATGCATTCCCCAGCAACGTTTGTACCCGCTCGTCGTACGCGGTGACGGAGCGGACCGTGTGATCGTCGATGTGCACCGTGCTGATCTGATCCCGCCCCGTTCGATCGTCCAGCACCGCAAGCATGCGAGGACCGATGAAGACGGGTCTCGACAGCCCCGGCCGGCCGAAGAATGTGGTCGCCTTGGCCTTCATCTCAGTGAGATCGAGCGGTTGGTTCGTTTCTGCAATCGCCACGGGAATGCCTCTCTGCTATGGTTCGATCGCTGGGCCCTCAACCGCACACCAGATCGCCCGGCATTCTACCCGCATGCAGCGCGCCCCGCGTTGCTTCAGGAGACCAACCGTATGCCCACTACGTCCCGAATCGTCTCGCTGATGGCCGCAATGCTTTTGCTCGGATCGTCCCCGGCCGCCGAGCTGTCCCAGACCGGCGCCGACCGAAACGAGCGGTACGACGAGATCAACCTCGAGATCGAAGGCATCCGCGAGCTGGACCTGCTCGCTCCCATCAACCTCTCGACCAAGACTCGCGAGGAGCTGCGGACCGAGACGCTCACCGATCTCGAAACCGATTACCCCGCGGTCGATCGCGAAAACGACTCGCGGGTGTTGATTGCGTTCGGCCTCATCGAGCCGGATCGCGACCTCGGCGAGCTGTATGGCGACCTCCTCGGCGAGCAGGTCGCCGGGTACTACGACCCAGGCACCGACGAGATGGTCGTCGTTTCGGACGACGATCCCGACGCCGAGATCTCCGCGACGAACCAGATCACCTACGCCCACGAAACCGTGCATGCCCTCCAGGATCAGCACTTTGACCTCGAGACCTTTCTCGACGATCGACAGGAGGCATCTGACGACCAGTCGCTGGCGATCACCTCGCTGATCGAAGGGGATGCGACCGCCGCCCAAATCGAGTTCCTGATCGATTCTCCGAGCCTGCTTATCGACTACATGCGAGAATCGGAAGCCCGCGGCGACTCGACCGAGGCGCTCGACAGCGCACCGGCAATCCTTACCGAAACGCTCCTCTTCCCCTACGAACAGGGCCAGGTGTTCGTCACCGCCCTGCGTGAGGAAGGCGGCTGGGACAAGGTTGACGCGGCCTTCGCGTCGCTTCCCGCCAGCACAGAGCAGATCCTGCACCCGCAGAAGTATCTGCAAGGCGAAGAGCCGGTGGACGTCAAGCTGCCCGACGTGGCGGCCGCCCTCGGTACCGGCTGGACCGCGTTCGACACCAACACGATGGGCGAGTTCCAGACGTCAGTGATCCTCAATGAGGGCGATGTGTCGTCCGGAGACGCCGAGGATGCCGCCGAGGGTTGGGGCGGCGATCGCTACACGGTGGTTGGCACCGAGGATCAGACCGTCATTCTCTGGGAATCGGTCTGGGACTCCGATGATGATGCTCAGGAGTTCGCCAACACCCTGATCGAGCGGGAGGAAGCCAGGCTGGAGCAATCTTCCGACGAATCCGGTTCGACGACAACGATCGAGTCCGACCAGGGCATCGTCGAGATCGAGGTGAGCGACGACGCGGTCTCGTACATCTTTGCGCCCTCCCAGCAACTCCTCGATGCGGTGTCGGCGCTCGACGCCCCGTAGCGATCCCGACCGCCGCGCTCGTTTCCCCGCCCAGGAGTACGAATGCTTATCGACGATCTCGCCGACGCGCCGAATCCTCAGTTCGCCCGGCCCCGGCGCACTGATCTCAACGGCACCTGGTGCTTCGCGTTCGACGACGACGATCGAGGGGTTCACGAACGCTGGTTCGCGTCCCCCGAACGGCTCGAGCGAAAGATCGAGGTTCCCTTTCCTCCGGAATCGCCGCTCAGCGGCATCGGCGACCGCTCATTCCATCCCGTCTCCTGGTATTCCCGCCAATTCCGGGACGCGCGCTCGAACGACACCGCACGCATTCTGCTGTACTTCGGAGCTGTCGACTACCACGCCGATATCTGGGTCGACGGTCAGCACGTAGGCGATCATGCCGGCGGGCATACACCGTTCGCATTCGACATCACCCCAGCGCTGGACCCGGAGTCCAAAGAACACTGGATCGTAGTGCGTGCCTTCGACGATCCCCTCGATGCCGAGCAGCCTCGGGGAAAGCAGGACTGGCAAGCGGAGCCGCACGTCATCTGGTACCACCGGACCTCCGGGATCTGGCAATCCGTTTGGCTCGAAGAGGTCCCCCGATTGAGCATCCTGAGCGTCCGTTGGCGCTTCGACCGGGCACGCTGGCTGGTCGATTACGAGGTGGAGCTGTCGCATCCGGCACCCGTGGGGTCCGAGCTCCGGATCGAGCTGGCGAAGGATGATGAACCGCTCAGCACTACCTCGGTCTCCATCAGCGACCGGACAATGGCGGGGCAGGTTCACATCGGCGCGGGGCGGCGAACTATGAGCACCGGCGATCTGCTCTGGTCTCCACGCTCTCCAAACCTGATTACCGCGATGCTTACCCTCTCCTCCCCCGGGCGGGTCGCCGATGTCGTTCATTCATATATGGGCCTGCGCACGATCGAGACATCGGGGCGGAACCTGCTCCTCAACGGATCACCGCTCTTTCTCCGTTTTGTCCTTCAGCAGGGGTACTGGCCGGAAAGCCAGCTGGCCGCTCCATCGCCGGATCATCTCAGGCGCGAGGTCGAGTTGATCCAGGAGCTCGGTTTCAACGGCGCCCGAATTCATCAGAAGGTCGAGGATCCACGCTTCCTCTACTGGGCCGACCGGCTCGGTCTGCTGCTCTGGGGAGAGATCGCCAACGCTTTCACCTTCAGCGAGCGTGCGATCGAGCGGCACGCCGGTGAGTGGCGGGAGGCCGTCCTGCGCGATCGAAACCATCCCTCGATCATAGGCTGGGTACCCTTCAATGAGAGCTGGGGCGTCAGCGAGCTTGGATCGTCCGACGCGCAGCGGAGGGCAGTGACTGCCGCCTATCACAAGACGCACCAGCTCGACGGGACACGCCCCGTCGTCGGAAACGACGGTTGGGAAAACGTCGCCGGTGACCTTCTGACGATCCACGACTACAGTTGGGATCCGGACGTGCTCGCCCGCCGTTACCGCGGCGAAGAGGCGTTCGGCACGACCCTTGGCTCCTATTTCCCCGGTTCTCGTCATCTCACCGTCGGCGACTTTGACCCTGTCAACAAGCCGGTCCTGGTGACCGAGTTCGGAGGGGTCAGTTTTGCGCCTGATGCTGGCGAGAGCTGGTTCGGGTACGGCACGGTCCGGTCGCCGGAGGAATATGTCGAACGCTATCGGATGCTTAACGGAGCGCTCCAGGAATCATCGCTCCTTAGCGGATTCTGCTATACCCAGCTGACGGACACCGAGCAGGAGACCAACGGCCTCCTGACCGCGGCCCGCGAGCACAAGGTTCCGGTCGAGTCGATCCGGGCGATAACGTCCGGGGCGTCCGCCACATCCGGCGAGCCCGAGTGAGCAAAAACGTATGAAGGTCGCGGTCATGTCCGACATTCATGGGTACTCGATCGCGCTCGATCGGGTGCTTCAGGCGATCGATGCCGAGCCCGGAGTCGACCGGATCATCGCCGCTGGCGACCTCTGCGAAGGGGGCCCCGATCCGGCCGGCGTGCTGGAGACGCTGGACGACCATCGAGTCGAACTCATCCAGGGCAACACCGATCGCGATCTCGGTCACTCCACACGCGACTCGGCGACCGCGCGCTGGGTCTCTGACCAGATCGGCCCGGAGGGGCTCTCCACGCTTGCGAACCTTCCGTTTGAGATCCGCGTCTCCCCACCCGGCGGAATGTCCCCGGGCGACGACCTTCTCGTCGTCCATGCCAATCCACACGATCAGGATCAGCATCTGAACCCGGACTTCTCCGACGACGAGCTTGGGGACATCATCGGCGAGACGCGGGCCTCGGTCATCGCGTTCGGCCATATCCACATCGCCTACATCCGGCCCCTGGACAGTCTCACCCTGATCGATGTGTCTGCCGTCGGCAATCCAAAAGACAACGACCCGCGGTCGAAGTGGGGCCTGATGACCTGGAACGAGAGCGTCCGGACATGGGAGATGGAGTTGCGCTACGTCGACTACCCGGTCGAGGAAACGGTTCGCCAGATCGAGCGGTCGGGAATGCCAAATCCGCGCAAAGTCATCCGCAAGCTCCTCAACGCATCGTACGCAGGCTGACACCCCAAATCGCGAATTGGACCCGTCGAGCAGGCGGATATCTGAGCTACAGCCGGTCACCTGTCTTCACAGAACCGTTTTCGGCAGGGACAACCTGGAGCCTGCTGAAGAGCGGCATGGGCAAGCGAAAACTGGTAGGGGCCGCCCTCGTGGCGGCACGGTGGGCCACAGCCGCACGTTGGATCTGGCGTTGCCAGGACACGACCCGCTCTCCACTCTCCCGGCGGAGGGTCCAGAACCTTGCGGGGGCGGGATCGAGACACCGCGCACTTCCCGCACGAATCCCTCATTGACGTGACTGACGGAACCAGGGTCGCCGGGCCAGCCGGCGTGGCGAAAGCGTCCCGCAGCCGCTGTCCTTCTCCACCGTTCCCCGGAATCTGCCGGCATCCGCTTGACGATGCGGCGATTCGGTCCGCGGATTCCGCCGGACGGGCATTCGTCCCCGATCCCCGGTTGGGGGCAACGGCCTCCCCGCCGGGGACGCCGCCATCCGGGTGGTGACGGGCGGGCACCGCCCAGGGATCGAGGGTCTACGTCTCGGAACCTCGCTTGGCATCCGGTTCGAGGCTGAAGGTCGATCCACGTCCGGACATCGCTCTCCCTGACAGCGTGTCGCTCCGTCGTCGGGGGCGGTACCGGGGTAATGGTCACAAGTTAAGGGTCGAAAGGCCTTGTCAAGGGCGGTTTTTGCCCCCCGATCGGGTCCGACGGCCCGTCCCACGTCCGCGCTTCTTGGCGCTCCGCCCATCGCCGGGGTGTCCGTTCGGAGCAATGGTCGACCGACGGTCGCCGGGGCCGCGAAAAGGCGAACGGAAATGGCCTTTGCATCCGGGCATTTTCGCTTAACTTGTGATCAATAGTGCTGGGGTCGCCCCCTCACCTTACCCTGGACGAAGGGGTAGACTCACCGGCGTCGCTACCACATTCTGCCCGGACAGGAAATTGGTACACCGTCGGAATCGCGAAGGGAGCGTTCCATGGGGCCGGGACCGAGCGATGACGGACCGTCGGGGTACGTCGGTCTGGCGGCGCATCTGGCTCAATCGGGGCGTCTACCTGTTCATCCTCCCGGGCTTGCTCTGGTTCATTCTCCTCCACTACCTGCCCATATTGGGCAACGTCATCGCCTTCAAGGATTACAGCATCTTCACCGGTATCCGCAACAGTCCCTGGGTCGGTGTCGAGAACTTTCGCGATATCTTCGCCGACCCGGGGTTCGAGCTCGCCCTCCGGAACACCCTCGTCATCGAGATTCTGCAGCTCGTCTTCGCGTTCCCCGCGCCGCTCGCGCTGGCGCTCCTCCTCAATAGCCTGATCAGCGAGCCGATCAAGCGGACGATCCAGTCGATCGTCTATCTGCCGTATTTCCTGAGCTGGGTGATCGTAGTCTCGATGTGGCAGCAGGTGTTTGGCGGCACCGGATTTCTGAACTCGGTGTTGGCCAACCAGGACCTTGGCACGGTCAACATCATGGGCAATCCCGACCTGTTCAAACCGCTGGTGGTGCTCCAGAGTATCTGGAAAGAGGTCGGTTGGGGAACCATCATCTTCCTCGCGGCGCTGACCAAGATCGACATCGCGCTCTACGAGGCGGCCGTCATCGACGGCGACAATGGAAGGCGCCGGCTCGTCAATATCACCCTGCCCGGAATTCGCTCGGTGATCGTCCTGCTCCTGTTCCTGCGACTGGGATCGATGTTCAGCGTGGGCCTCGAACAGTACTTCCTTCAGCGCCAAAATGTCGGCGCTGACGCCGCCGAAGTGTTGGACACATTCGTCTACTTTCGCGGCATCGCAAACGGAGACTGGAGCTTCGCGGCCGCGGTCGGCATCACCCGCAGCCTCGTCAGCGCCCTTCTGATCTTCGCTTCCAACTGGCTTGCCAAGCGGTTCTTCGACGAGGGAGTCTTCTGAATGATTGCCCCGAACGTCCAGGCCCCGGACAATCCGGCCGGTTCGATCGCCGCCATCCCCGCACCGGGCAGACGCCGGCGGGATGGACGCCCACCTGGATGGAGAAGAGTCCGCTCTGGTTGACACTCCTCAAGTCGCTGATTCTCGGCGCGATCGTGTTCGTGATGCTCTTCCCGTTCGTCAACGTGTTCGCGGTCTCGTTCTCTTCGCAGGAAGACATTCTCGGTGGCGGCCTCGTCCTCTTTCCCTCGAACCCGAATCTGGACGCCTACCGGGCGATCTTCAGCGGTGGGATCGTGACCAGGGCGCTCCAGGTGAGCGCGGGGATCACGCTGGTCGGGACCGCGGCGCAGATGATCTTCACAACGACCATGGCCTAGGGTCTGTCCCGCCCAAATGTGCCCGGCTCCAAGGCTCTCCTCTTCGTGGTGCTGGGCGCGCTGCTTGTCTCTCCAGGGCTTGTTCCAAGCTATCTGCTGGTCAAGGAGGCGAGATTGCTCGATACCTATGCCGCCCTCATAGTGCCTGGCCTGATCAGCTCGTTCAATCTGATCATCGTCCGCCAGTTCTTCATGAACCTGCCGCGGGAGCTCATCGACTCCGCGCGGATCGACGGTGCCAGCGAGTGGCGGATCTTCTGGAACATCGCGCTTCCGCTCTCCAAGGCGGTGCTCGCCGTTGTCGCCTTGTTCTACGCGGTAGGAATCTGAAACAGCTTTTTCAATGCCATCCTCAACATCAGCAGCACGGAAAAGTGGCCGATCCAGGTCGTGCTCCGCCAGTACGTCCTGCTGGGGAGCGATAACGCGACCGCGTCCGACTTCAACCCGAACCGGCCGGCTCCCCCTCCACGGACGCTGCAGATGGCGATCGTCGTGATCGCGACCGTCCCCATCCTGATCGTCTATCCGTTCCTGCAGCGATTTTTCACCAAAGGTGTGCTCTCCGGCGCGATCAAGGGCTGACCGGGCGCGGCGCAAAGGTTGAACGCCTGACGAGCCCCGCACCGGTAGGTGCGGGGCTCGTCAGACAGATCCGGGTCGGGTTAGCTGGTTGCCTTCTTGACGGTATCGCTGACCTTGTCCTTGAGGTCGGCGAGGCCTTCCTTCAATCCGCCTTCAGCCTGATCGGTCTTGCCTTCGGTCTCCTGGGCCTTGTCGCCGCGGAACTGACCGACCTTTTCCTTGATCTCGCCCTTGTTGGAATCGATGGTGCTTTCAATCCGGTCCTTGCTGCTGTCCATGCGCGTTATCCTCCTCGTCAACGCTCCGGCTCTCTGATCTTGTGGCACCATGCCGGGATAGGTCACCGCAATTAGGCTAACATATCGGTTCCAGTGTCCCCGTCCGGAGCGTCCGGACCCACTCCCAGCCTTCCGGAGCGGCATGCGCTCACGCATGACGTGGGACGGACCCACGATGTTCACTACAATGAACCCATCGGCACCTCGACACCGGCACCGGCACCGGTTCGAAGACGGTTCCACAAACCCCGGAGGGTGAAGGATGAGCACAGCGTCAGATCTGGGTCCGATCGAACCGCAGCGCGTCTTGATCACGGGCGGTACCGGTTTCGTCGGGTCCGGCATCGTCAAGGCGTTATCCGACGCCGGCCTCACCCTCCTCGTCCGATCCCCCAGGGATATGGCCACGCCCAACCACGCAACCGTCGTCCAGGGCGATGTTACCGATCCCGCGTCGCTGACGGGAAAACTCGACGGGATCGAGACCGTCATCCATCTCGTCGGCATCATCGAAGAGCAGGGCTCAGCGACGTTCGACTCCATCATTCGTCAGGGAACGGAGAATATCGTCGCGGAAGCGAAACGCGCCGGCGTCACGCACTTCATTCACATGAGCGCGCTCGGGGCGAAAAATGACCCAGAATACGGCTACCACACCGCCAAATGGAAAGCGGAACAGGCGGTCAAGGCATCCGGCGTTCCGTACACCATCTTTCGGCCGTCGGTGATCTTTGGGCCGGACGATGGCTTCATCAACACGCTCGCCGCCCTGGTCCGCGCCGCTCCCGTTGTTCCGGTGGTCGGGTCCGGGCAATCCCGGTTCCAGCCGGTCAGCCTCCGGGATGTCGCCGACTCCTTCGCACGCGCCGTCGCCGACCCAGCCACCACCGTCGGGAAAACCTACGAGCTTGGCGGCGCCAATGCATACACGTATGAAGAGATGCTCGACGTGATCGGCGCCGAAATGGGCAAGAAGCGGCCCAAGGTTCACATTCCGGTCGGGCTCATGAAACTTGTCGTCAGGGCGTCGCAGCCGCTTCCCAAAAAGCTCCGGCCCCCTGTCACGAACGAGCAGCTCAAGATGCTGGCTCTTGACAACAGCACCGCCGACTCCGCGACCGAACGCCTCATCGGGCGCAAGCCGATCGCGCTCGAGGACGGTATTTCCTACGTCCGCACGAGGTGAACCGCGTTGTCCCCGGCCGCGACATGGACCGGACGCGCTTCCTTTCCCCGGGACGCGGCGAGCCTGATGATGGATACTGCGGACATGCGATCTGCCGCGAGGAAACCGCGCGATGTCACATCTGTACGCGGACGCGAAACGAGGAAACCTGACAACATGGAGTCCGGCACGAAAACGCAACGGTTCGATCTGGTTCTGCTCGGTGGTGGAACCGGAGGGTATGTCGCCGCAATCAGGGCGAAGCAGCTCGGCCTTGAAGTAGCGGTCGTCGAAGAGATCAAGCTCGGTGGAACTTGCCTGCACCGCGGGTGCATCCCGACCAAGGCGATGCTCAAGTCGGCCAGCGTCCTCGACGAGGTCAGGCGTGCGAAGGAGTTCGGCGTGACCGTCGGCGGCGATATCGAGTTCGTCTACGAGACCGCGCTCGATCGCTCGAACAAGGTCGTCGACAGTCAGTACCGTGGGTTGCGGTATTTGTTCGACAAGAAGCACAAGATTCCGGTATTCATGGGGCGGGGCAAACTGGTCGCCGCGACCACGGTCGAAGTGACCCCCAACGATGGAGGTCCGACCTTCAATCTCGAAGCGACCGATGTTATCGTCAACACCGGCTCGCGACCTCGTCCGATCGAGGGCGTCCCCTACGATGGGAAGCGGGTGATCAACAGCGACCACGCGGTGGCGCTCGAGCACCTGCCGAAAAGCTTCATCATTCGTGGTGGTGGCGCCACCGGTGTCGAATGGGCGAGCATCTATCACCGCTATGGCGCCAAGGTCTCCCTGGTCGGCCGCATCGTGCCGATGGAGGATCCCGAGGTCTCCCAGCAGCTTCTGCGCTCGTTTCAGCGGCAGAAGATGGACGTCTACCCAGACTCGCGCCCGGTTGCCGACGAGATCCACGTCGGCGATGACAGCGTGACGATGCGGATCAAGGACGGCAAGGGCAAGGAAACGACCCTCGAAGCCGAGGTACTGCTGGTCGCGATCGGCCGTCAGGGCAACATTGAGGACATCGGTCTCGAAGTGGCCGGCGTCAAGACGGAAGGCGAGTTCATTCCGGTCGATTCGATGATGCGCACGAACGCGGACCGCATCTATGCCATCGGCGATGTCAACGGCCAACAGCTGCTTGCTCATACCGCGATGCATCACGGGATCATCGCCGTCGAGCACATCGCCGAACTGAATCCCTTTCCGCTCGATATCCTCAACTCCCCGAGCTGCACGTATTGCGAACCCGAGATCGGCTCGGTGGGGCTGTCCGAACGGCAGGCCAAGGAACTCGGATATGAGGTCAAGATAGGCAAGTTCCCGATGTCGCCCAACGCCAAGGCGGTGATTGAGGGCGATCCGGTCGGTTTTACCAAGCTGGTGGTCGATGCCGACACCGACGATGTCCTCGGAGTGCACATTATCGGCCCCCACGCGACCGAGCTGATAGCGGAAGCTGGGCTGGCCCGCTACCTCAACGCGAGCGTGCAGGAACTGGCGTCCACCGTGCATCCGCACCCCACCGTTTCCGAGGTCATTGGGGAAGCCGCGCACGATGCCATGGGGCACGCGATCCATATCTGACGTCCATGGAGCGAAGCAGACGAGTCGTTGCCCTCTTCAGCAATCCATTTGGAAAGGCGGTTCACATGAGCACGGCGGTGTCGGCAGTCGGTTCCCCTGCCGCGACGGGTCGAACGGTCGAGGCGATCACATCCTGGCTCACGGATCGGTTCGCGGAAAGTGGCGCGAGCATGTTCGTGCTCGGACTCAGTGGCGGCATCGACTCCGCCGTGGTCTGCGGGCTCTGCGCCCGCGCCGTCGGAGCTGAGCGGGTGGTTGGCGTCATCATGCCGTCGTCGTCGAATCCTGACGACGCGAAGTCGGCCGCCAAGGTCGCCGCCGCCTTCGGCGTGAAATCATTGACGGTCGATCTTACGCCCGTCTCCGATGCGCTGCTTTCGGTACTGCCGGACGAGACCGCAATCGCCGCGGTGACCGGGGCGGACGAAGCCGAAAGCGTGGCGGTGTCTCCCGTTTCAGGAGACGATGTGCTGGTCGTCGGGGATGATGCCGCGGTCAGCCCAGTGCCTGCCCAACAAGCCGATCTGGCGACACGCGAGAAGCTCGCCACCGCGAATGTTCGCCCGCGTCTCCGGATGACCTCGCTCTACTATGTCGCCAATCTCGTCAACGGCATCGTCGCGGGCACGGGCAACAAGAGCGAGGCGATGATCGGCTACTACACAAAGTACGGCGACGGCGGCGTCGACTTGCTCCCGATCATCGACCTCTACAAGCACGAGGTCCGCGCCGTCGCCAAGGCACTCGGCGTTCCCAAAAGCGTCATTGCCCGCCCGCCGTCCGCCGGGTTGTGGCAGGGCCAAACCGACGAGGACGAGATCGGTCTCACGTACGATCAGCTCGACGAGGCGCTCGCCGCGGTCGAGTCTGGCGATACGTCCGGCATCGAGCCGGCGACGCTGGAACGGATCACCGTCATGCACGAGGTCTCCGAGCACAAGCGGCAGCCGATCCCCTCATTCCGCAACTCGTGACAAGGAGGGACGGGTGGGCGGACCGGGCGCGTGCCGGCGCCATTGCCGGTCTGGCGGGGCGCGCGGCAATGGCCGTCTGCCAGGCGATCGACATGCGCGCCTTCCGCTTCGCCTCCGACGACTTCGTCCTGCTCGGCGGGGTATTTGGGAAGAGCCGGAAGACTTCGAGGCGGATCGGTATGGTCATGCACACGGCCAACAGCGCTGCCGTCGGCATGGTCTACGCGCTGACCGCCGCGAGCGTCTCGACGCTGCCCGGGCTGGTCAAGGGGATCATCTTCGCAATGATCGAAAACGCTGTACTCTATCCGTTGCTGCTCGCCGAGAACCGCCATCCGCTGATCAAATCCGGCGAGCTCGTGTCGTACCGCTCCACAACCGCGTTCACTCAGGAAGTGCTGCGCCACATCGTCTTCGGTGCAGTGACGGGGGCGGTCCACGCCAGGTTGACGCGACGGTAATCCGCCCACCGCCGAATCGGCCCGCACACGCTACGACGCCCCGCATGAGGCAGTGCGCCTTCATTTCTCGACCGTTCGTACGACGGTACCGGACACGCGCATAAAACCCACGTCAAGTGACCGGCGCAGTGCAAATGACGCGGCACGTCCGACGTCCGGCAAGGTTTGGCTCTCGGTCTCCACCCAGATCTCGGGCACGTCCGACGCGTTGACGAAGACACGCTCGACTGGCAGATCCGAGGGCTGAGGCGAACCATCGGCGAATCGTGCTGATGCAAGGTAGATCCGGTACGTCATTGTTTCCTCCCGGGAACGAGTCGCCAACGACGAGCGCGGGGACGAAATCTTCATCATATCGCCACGATCGTTCCCTGGTTCACCGGCCAACCGCGGATTCAACCGGGAGGTTTGATCGTGAGCGCCCTCGCCGGATTTCCGACGAGCAGCATGACCACGAGCTCAGCCTCTGCCCCGCCTTCCATCAGGTCGACCGTGAACCGCTCCAGAAGATGGATGAGCCCCGGAGATCCACCGTACGCCACCAGTGACGACTTCCGGGCAACATCCTGAGAGATCAGGAGCTGGTCCGCGTAACCGGCGTCGACGAGGTTCAGCAACATGGTGATTTTCGCTGCATCTTCACCATAGTGCGATTTGCCGATTTGATCGAACGAGCAAAATGCCCCTCGATCCAGGATGCTCGTCAGGTACTGACGATTCAGCGATCGATCGAGATGCCCGAGAATCACCCGCGACGGCGCGACCCCCTCCTCTTCTAGCACGTCGAGTTGCCGATGCGCGTGCGTTCCCGCTTCGAGATGCGTAGTTACTGGCGCGCCGGTCGCCACGTGGGCGCGCGCGGCGGCCCGTGTCGCCACCTCTTCGATCGCGGTCATCTCGTTCAAGCTCGTGCCGAGTTTGATCACACCTGGGCGAATCGCCTCCGCTTCAACTCCTTCGCGAAGTTCCGTCACGTACTCGGCGGTCAACGACCCGATATCTAGCGCATTCTCCATTCGACTGGCGTGCAAGCCTTTGTGGCGGCCGGTGACAGCGATGACATGGACCGGCACGCGCTGGGCGATCGTCCGGAGGCCGCCGAGGTCTCGACCGTAATCGCGCGGTGACGCATCGACGATTGCCCGCCCACCGGCCTTGATGAACGACTCGAGCTCCTCGCACGCGCGGTCGACGTTATCCAGCTGGTAGACCGGTTCGTCGGCGGTCACGGCGAGAGGGTCGCAAAGGATATGTTCGTGATGAAGACAGACCCCAAGCTCCTCCGGCGGCAGTGGCCCGAGCACCGTCATGACGTGAGGCTCGACACGAATATCGATCGTCTCATCGTCGTCGTCGACGGACGGCTCGAACGACTCTTCCGGTTCGAGTCCGTAATCAGTATCCACGTATGTTCGCCGGTCCCACATTGCCGCTGGTTCCCTCTTGGACCGCCGTCCCGGGGCGTCATTTCGCCGAGGAAGACCACGGAACTCGCGCCGTGAAACCTCTCTGAGACTTCACTGAAACCTCAATGGTCCGGGTCGAGGTGAGGTCGTCTCACCTCCTTGAACCTGAAACCCGGTGTGGTAAAATCCGGTTGCTCGAAAAGAGCGTGATCCCCGATAGCTCAATGGTAGAGCGACCGGCTGTTAACCGGTAGGTTCTAGGTTCGAGTCCTAGTCGGGGAGCCTTCGACGCCGCTGAAAAATCAGCGGCGTTCACTGTGCATGCTCACCGCGGAATCAGCAGGGTTGGTGCCGCTCGCACCCGTGAGATTCATTCATCTACTCGTACTCGCTTCGTATGTGACCTCACGACCGCTGGATGGTCACCAGCTGAAGCGGGATGTCCTGGTTCATGCTTCCAGAGCGGTAGCCTTCGAGATCCATCGCCACGAAACGGTAACCGGCCTCCTTGACGGCGCGCGTTACGCGGTCGCGTTCGGCGAAGGCCCGTTCCAGGTCAGCTTCCAGGAACTCGATCCGGGCGACTTGGCCATGGTGGCGCAGGCGAAAGCCGCGAAACCCGAGCGAGCGAATTCCGGTTTCGGCCGCCGCGACTTGTTGCAGCTTTTTCGCCGTGATCTTGTCTCCGTACGAAAACCTCGACGACAGGCAAGCGACCGCGGGCTTGTCAGCGGTCCGCAATCCGTAATACGCCGAAATCTCCCTGATCTCGTCCTTCGTCAGCCCGACCTCCTGAAGCGGTGAGCGAACTCCGAGGTCGCGCGCGGCGCGCAATCCGGGGCGGAAGTCGTCGAGGTCGTCGGCGTTCGAGCCATCGACGACGACCTTCATCTGGCGCGCCTTGGCGAACTCGGTCAGCCGGCCGTACAGCTCCTGCTTGCAGAAAAAACATCGCTGATGCGTGTTGTCGGCATATCGCTCGTCGGTCAGTTCCATTGTTTGCAAGAGGACGTATTCGACACCGATCTCGGCCGCAAGCGCCTTCGCCTCCCGCATTTCCTCCGGAGCATACGTCTCCGACAGCCCGCTCGCGGCGACGCACTCCGAGCCGAGCGCGTCATGCGCGACCTTGAGCAGCAAGGTGCTATCGACCCCTCCCGAGAAGGCGACGACGACGGAATCCAGGAGGCGGACAGTATCGTGGAGTTCCAGCAGTTTCCTGGTTGTGGAAGGTCGGAGGTCTGAGCTCATGATCGTTGGTGTCACCTCAATGCGCGCCGGATATCCGATCGCTGATCCTACCATCTGATGGACTTGTCGTCTCGACCAATGTACTCCGCCGTCGGTCCCCCGCATCCCGCGTAGTAGAATGGATGTGCGCATCGAAACGGTCGGGTTCTGACACCCGTGCCGCGGATTCCGTGTGTCCATCGCCTGGAGAGTCAGCGTTCCGACAAGGGGTTCCTTACGTGAGTCTGGCCCACATTACCGAAGATATCGCACGGTCGAGTCTTGTTGGAGACGCGATTCGACATCTCGGCGAAAACCGCATCGTGACCCTGGCCGACCTGCCGGACTCCGCCCGCCCCGCCTTTATCGCCGCGCTCGTTCACGACCGGACGAGCCCCGTGTGTGTGGTGACGTCGCGGTCTGACCGCGCCGATCGGCTGGTCTCCGCCCTGTCGGAATATCTTCCTCCGGATCGGTCCGTTCGCGGATGGCCGGCCTCCGACGCGGTTCCTTACGAGCAACTTCCGGTGGATCGCGAAGCGAGCGTCCGACGGGTTCGCGAGCTGGACGCGATGCGCACCGAGCGCGCCACCGGCCAGATTTGGGTCACCCCCGTCAGCGGCCTGATGCAGCTCGTGACCCCGCCCGACTCATTGCTGCGGATGACCAGGCGCCTTGTTCTCGGCAGGCGGCAGGATATCGAGGAGCTCACCGGGTGGGCCCGCTCCGTGGGCTACGAACCCGTCTCGATCGTACAGGAACCCGGCACCATCGCCCGTCGCGGCGGCATTGTCGACATCTTCCCGCCCAGCGCCGAACATCCCGTTCGGATCGACTTCTTCGGGGACGACATCGAGAGCATCCGCCGCTTCGATCTCCATTCTCAGCGCTCCATCGACCGTCTAAAAGCGATCACGTTGCTTCCACCATTCGAACTTCCTGTCTGGAACACGTTAGCCGTCGCCCCAAGTCTGGAGGAGTTGGATCTGTCGGAACTCCGCCCAGAAGTCGCCGCCGAATGGTCACGACGAATGGTGCAGGTTCGTCATGGGCAAATTCCGGATTCGCTCGATCTGCTGGCTGGCTATCTGGTGCCAGAAGCGACGACGATGCTGGATCATCTGCCGGGTGACGTGCTGATCGTGCTGGATCAGCCGGATGCCCTTCAACTCGCCGCGTCGCAACTCGAGCTTCAGGCACATGAGCTGGCCCGAACCTTCCGTACCAGTGGCGAACTACCGGACGGTCTCCCTCCGCCGTTCGTCGGAGCGGCGCAAGCTCTCGGTCGTATGGCGTCGTTTCCATCGCTCCGGATCGGGTCATCGCGTCAGGACGATGTCGCCACGTTGTCCGCGGAAGCGATCGGCGATCCCCCTCTCTTCGCCGGCAACCTCGGCGAGATGAGCGGGCATTTGAAGGGTCTCCTCGCGGCTGGCTGGCGCGTCACCGTCGCCACCGACCAGGTCGAGCGCCTTTCCGAAATCTTGCGGGAGAAAGGCGTCGAACCGGGGCGGAGAGACGGTGAGCGATCGCACGGCACTGCCGAGCGGGAAGCCGGGGCCGTCGAAGTCCAGGCATCGGGTCTGACCGGAGGTTGGTCATGGCCCGACCAGCGCACGGCGGTCTGGACCGACCTGGAGACGTTTGGGTTCCGCAAGCAGGTGCGGCGCAAGGGGCAGCGTTCGGAGACCGAGCGTCGCGGCTTCATCCAGAGTCTCCAGCCAGGTGAACACGTCGTGCACATCGATCATGGCGTCGCTACCTTCAACGGTCTCGTCCGTCTGGAGACGCACGGCATCGAGCGCGAGTATCTGTTGCTTCAGTATCAGCGGGGCGACAAGCTCTATGTTCCCGTCGACCAGAGCGCCCGAGTCACCCGGTACAGCGGTGGCGGTGTCGCGCCGTCCCTCAATCGCCTCGGCTCCGGAGAGTGGGCGCGAACCAAGCGCTCGGTCAAGCGCGCGGTGCGCGAGATGGCCTTCGAGCTGATCCAGCTCTACGCCTATCGTGAATCCGGCAAGGGGTACGCCTTCCCGGAAGACAGCCGGTGGGATCACGAGCTGGCCGAATCGTTTCCGTTCGTGGAGACGATCGACCAGGCGAAGGCGATCGATGCCGTCCGGGCCGACATGGAGTCGTCCCTGCCGATGGATCGGCTCGTCTGCGGTGATGTCGGCTTCGGGAAGACCGAGATCGCGATCCGGGCCGCCTTCAAGGCCGTCAACGCCGGTCGTCAGGTGGCGGTCCTGGTCCCCACCACGGTTCTCGCCCTTCAACATTTCACGACCTTTCGAGATCGCCTCGCGGCATTTCCGATCCGCGTCGAGATGCTTTCCCGGCTCCGGCCCAGGCATGAGCAGGCGAACACTCTCGAAGGCCTGCGGGACGGTTCGGTAGATGTCGTGATCGGCACCCACCGCCTCGTTCAGAAGGATGTCGCGTTTCGGAACCTCGGGCTGGCGGTGGTCGACGAGGAGCAACGTTTCGGGGTCCGCCAGAAGGAGTTCCTCAAGCACGTACGCACCGAGGTCGACGTGCTAACGATGTCGGCCACTCCCATCCCTCGCACGCTCCATCTCTCGTTGTCGGGGATCAGGGACATCAGCATGATCGAGACGGCGCCGCAGGCGCGACTCCCGATCCGCACCTTCGTCACCGCCTCGTCCGACCAGCTGATCCGTGAGGTCGTGCTCCGCGAGATCGACCGCGGCGGGCAGGTATTCTTCGTCCACAACCGTGTCCACGATATCGATGTGCTCGCCGCTCGCCTCCGGAAGGCGGTGCCGGAGGCGCGTTTCAGTGTCGGGCACGGCCAGATGGACGAGCAGGTGCTCGAGGAGGTCATGCTTGGATTCGTGCGCAAGGATTTCGATGTCCTGATCTCGACCACGATCATCGAGTCCGGGGTCGATATTCCAAACGTCAACACCATCATCATCGACAACGCCGACACACTGGGCCTGACCCAGCTCTACCAGCTACGCGGGCGGGTCGGACGCAGCAGCAACCGGGCATACGCCTACCTGCTTCATCGTCCCCACAAGGCGATGAGTGAGGAGGCTCAGGAGCGCCTGGAAACGATTCAGGAGGCGACGGAGCTTGGAGCGGGCCTTCGGGTCGCCATGCGCGATCTCGAAATTCGGGGCGCCGGCAACATCCTGGGGGCCGAGCAGAGCGGCCACATTGCGACGGTCGGCTACGAGCTCTACATGCGGCTGCTGAGCCAGGCGGTCGAGGAAGTCCGCTCCGGCGCGCCGGCCCTGGAGGAAGGTCCGGTCACCCTCGACTTGCCGATGACGGCGCTGATCCCGGCCGATTACGTCGCCGACACCGAGCTGCGGCTCAATCTCTACCGCCAGATCGCGGCGGTCGCCACGATCGAGCAGGTCGGCCAATTGGAGGACGAGCTCCGAGACCGCTTCGGTGACTTCCCGGAGGAGGTCGAACACCTCTTCGCGCTGATCCGGCTCCGGATCAGGTCTGCGTCGCTCGGGATCGACTCCGTAATCGAGCGCGAGCGGGAGATCGTCGTGCGCCCGGTCGCCACCGGGCAGCTCGACCGGCGGCCCCTCGAGCGGGCTCTCGGCGGCGCGATCCGGGTCACACCGAACTCCCTGCGGATTCGCCTGCTCGATCTCACGATGCCATGGCAACGCGCGCTCGACCTCCTGCTCGATGCGGTGGAGGACACCGCCCCCCGGTCTCAATCCCGGGCCGCGGACTGAATCGCTACCGCTGGCTGAGCCGCGCGACGGTTGCCCCGTCACCGCCCTCCTTGTCGCCCGCCTGCTCGGCTTTGGCGACGACCGGATTGTCCCGCAGGAGTTCCCGGACCGCCTGACGGAGCGCCCCGGTCCCCTTGCCGTGGATGATCCGCACCCACGGCAGCCCAATGAGATAGGCATCCTGGAGGTAAAGCTCGATGATCGATCCAATCTCCTCGACACGATGCCCCCGGACATCGATTTCGATTGGCACAGCTTCGGAGGTCGATGTCTGCGTGATCCTTGGCGCGGACTCAACCGTCAGCCGCGCGCGTCCGAGTCGTTCGAGCTGATCCAGCGGTTGTCGCAGCTTGAGCGACCCGAGCTGAACTTCCGCCTCGTTTCCATCGACCGCGAGAACTTCACCCTGCTGATCGAGCGCGAGCAACAGGACGGAGTCTCCCGCGCGGATCGTCCGCCGCGGCGTCTCATCGGCTACCGGACGTGACCGAACGCGTTGGCGTTTGGTCGCCTTGACCTGTCGCTCCGCCGTCTTGATGCTCTCGACGTGCCGTTCGAGCTGCGGTTTGGCGATCGTCACCATCGAGCGGCTCCGCTCCAGCTCCCGGACCGCTTCGCGGGCGCTCGCCAGTTCCCGCCCGACCTCGGCGATCGCGTCGGCACGAGCATCGGCGCGGATCGCTTCGGCCTCTCGGATGCTCTGGGCGGCGCGGCGACGCAGCAGACGCGCCTCGTCGCGGGCCTGCCTCGTCGCTTCAAGCTGGACGGAAATCTCATCTCTACGGGTCCGGATGTCTTCGATAAGCTGTTCCGTCTGGCCGTCTCCCGGATCGAGAAGGGTCGTCGCCTCGCCCACGATCTCTTCCGGCATGCCCAGCCGCCGCGCGATCGCCAGCGCGTTGGATCGGCCCGGAACACCGACGATCAGGCGATAGGTCGGAGCCAGCGACGCGATGTCGAATTCCACGCTCGCGTTCTCGACACCCGGTGTCGCGTAAGCGTACGCCTTTACTTCGGAGTAATGCGTCGTCCCGAGCACCATCGCCTTCTTGCGCAGCAAGGAACTCATCAATGCCCGCGCCAGTGCCGATCCCTCCTGCGGGTCGGTCCCCGCGCCCACCTCGTCGAGCAGAACGAGCGAGTCCGACCCCACATCTCGCAGCATCTGGATGATATTCCGGATGTGCGACGAGAATGTCGACAAGCTCTGCTCGATGCTTTGCTCATCGCCGATGTCGACATACACGGAAGGAAATACACTCAGGACCGAGGTATCGGCGGCGGGGATGAACATTCCGGCCTGGGCCATCAGCGTCAGGAGCCCCACTGTCTTGAGAGCGACCGTCTTGCCACCCGTGTTCGGACCGGTAATCAGCAGGATGCGAAACTCAGTGCCCATCTCGACGCTGATCGGGACGACCGAGCTGGGGTCGAGGAGGGGGTGGCGGGCTTCGTGCAGCCGGATCCGGTGCGTCGGATGGCCACTTTCTCCCGCGTCCCGCCCCGCGCCGGCCGGTGGCTCGAACAATCGCGGCCGGGTTGCCCGCATCGCTTCAGCGAGACGCGCCTTGGCTACCGCCAGATCGACCGAAGCGATCGCATCGACCATCCGCCGGACCGGTTCGGCATCGGCCCCGATCTTCTGGCTCAACACATCGAGTATCCGCTCGATCTCGCGCTGCTCCGCGATCTGCTGCTCGCGCCATCGATTGTTGAGCTCGACGACATCGAACGGCTCCACGAACAGCGTCTGCCCACTCGATGACGTGTCGTGGACGATGCCCTTGATCAGTCCGCGCGACTCGGACCGCACGGGCACGACGTACCTGCCGTCGCGAATCGTGATGATGTTCTCCCGCAGCGCCGACCCAAACCGGTTGCCGGTGACGAAGCTGTTCAGGCGGTCCATCAGACGGCTATGCGCGACACGCACCGTTGCACGCAACCGGCCGAGATCCGCGCTCGCGGTGTCGAGGACATCGCCTCGCGGCCCTATCGAACGTTCGAGCTCCGCCTCCAGCGGCGCGAAGTTCTCGATCGCCTCGGCAAATTCCAGCAGATTCGGGAACTGGGCGCGAGCTTCCGGGATCCGCTGGAACAGCCGGCGCAGCTCACGGCCAGCCCGCAAGGTGTCCATCACCAGCATCAGGTCGTGCGGCTGCAGCCGCCCGCCCTTTTCGGCCTTCCCGAGCTGGTCGTTGATGTCCCGCGCACCGCCGACCGAAAACTCGGGTTGCTGGATCAGGAGCTCGACGGCTTCGGCGGTCAGGTCGAGGAGATTGCGCACGATCCGTCGATCGCTACTGGGGCGGATCTCGAGTGCTCCCCTGGCCGCGACACTGAACCGGCAATGGGTAGACAGGCGCCTCAGGATCTCGCCGTATTCAAGTTTGTCGAGGACTGGCGACGGGATCACGTATGTGCTCTCTTCCCCGAATGTCGAAGGCCGTTGGTTGCTGGCGTACCAGGACGTCGCTGCCAGCGAATGAGCGACGCAGAATGCGTTGACACGAACATGTGTTCGCCCGTATACTCATATTGTCAATGGTACCCGGTCCCCCGCCGCCGCTGGGTAACGTCTGAAGAAGAGGAACCGACATGAAAGCTCTTTCGCGCCGTCAGCAATCCATTCTCGAATACATCGGTGTATTTCTGGACGCGAACGACTACCCGCCAACGATCCGGGACATCCAGCGCGAGCTGGGCATCTCCTCGACCAGTGTGGTGGACTACAACCTCAAGGTGCTGGAAGAGCGCGATCTGATCCGCAGGAACAAGAATATCTCCCGTGGCATCGAAGTGCTCGGCCGTATCCCCAACCGGTCTAATGTTGTCAGCATCCCGGTCATCGGCCAGATCGCCGCTGGTCTTCCGATTCCCGTGCCAGGTGAGTTGGAAGGTAGCGATTCCGCCGACGTCATCGAGCTTAGCCCGCACCTCGCACCGAACGGCGGACGAAACCTGTTCGCCTTGCGGGTGCGCGGCCACTCGATGGTCGATGCCCTGATCAACGACGGGGATATCGTCGTGCTCAAGCAGCAGGAAACCTGCGAGAACGGGGAGACGGTCGCCGTCTGGCTTGAGGACGAAAAGGAAACCACGCTCAAGAAGTTCTATCTCGAAGGGTCCCAGGTGCGTCTTCAGCCAGCGAACGTGACAATGGAACCGATTTATTCGGCATCGGAGAACGTCCGGATTCAGGGCAAGTTGGTCAGTGTGGTCCGCTCCATCGATTGACGCCACATCGCCATCCGTCCACGCCTATACCCATGAGACACGGATGTTCCCACCGGAGCATCCGTGTCGATGTGTCTGGCCCGGTACGCCTTGGAGTCGACCCCGTGGTTGCCGCCTTCCTCACCGGAACGGGATTGGCCTCATCATCGGGTCTCAATGCATATCTCCCGCTCCTCATTCTGGCCCTTGTCGATCGATCATCGAACATCATCGACCTGAACGGCGGGTGGGCCGCAATCTCCTCGACGTGGGCGATCATCGGCCTCATGATCATCCTTCCTCTCGAACTTGTCGGCGACAAGATTCCTCGATTCGATCACCTTAACGATCTGGCGCATTCGGCGATCCGGCCGCTTGCCGGCGCTGTTTGCATGGCGGCGGTGGCCGGCCAGGCCGGTGGCTACAAACCTGCACTGGGGTTCGCCCTCGGTCTGGTTTTTGCCGCCGCTGTTCATCTTTTCAAAATGCGTGCCCGCCCCTCCATCACCAGAGCCACCGCCGGAATCGGCAACCCTATCCAAAGCACGATTGAAGACACGGCCGTCGTCGCGGTGTCGCTTGCCGCTGTGTTCTTGCCGTGGTCGATCATCCCGGTTGTGCCTCTCGCCGGTGCGCTGATCTGGCGGTCGTCCCGGAGCCTTCAGTCGTCGTCCGGCCGCGTGCGTTTTCTCTATCGCGGTCGATCATGACCGGTTACTTGCGTCGTATTGACTCAAGGAATACACTATAAATGCGATCAATGTACGAGGTGATCAATGGCGACTGTGGATTTCAAGGACTACTACACGATTCTCGGCGTTGAGCGCGGCGCGGACTCCGCCGCCATCCGCGATGCGTACCGCAAGCGCGCGCGGGAGCTTCATCCCGACGTCAACCGTGACGATCCCCAGGCTGAGGAGAAGTTCAAGGATCTCAACGAGGCCAACGAAATGCTCTCGGACACCGAGAAGCGCAAGTTGTACGATCGGTTCGGGGAAGACTGGCAGCGCTACAAGGAAGCCGGCGTTTCTCCTGATGGGCAGGGCCGGCGATACGCCACATCCACGAACGACGACTTCGGGAGATGGTTCACCGGTACCGACGGGCGGACGACATTCGAGACGGGTGCCGACGGGAGCCGCTTCTCCGACTTCTTTGATCTGCTCTTCGGAGGTCAGGCCCCCTCCTCAGGGCGAGTCCGCTCGACCGGCCCGCGGCCACGGCGCGGCGAGGACCAGGAGCTGGCGACGTCGATAACGTTGCGTGAGGCCGCGTTCGGCACTCGCCGCGAGGTTATGGTGCGGGCGGCGCAGAGCTGCCCCACATGCCGCGGCACCGGGCTCGCCAGAGGCGCGACCTGCCCGACCTGCGACGGTTCGGGCCAAGCGTCGCGTCACAAGACGCTCGAAGTCACGATTCCAAAAGGAGTCCGGACCGGCTCCCGGGTCCGGGTCGCGGGTCAGGGCGGTCAAGGCCTGAACGGCGGCCCTCGTGGCGATGTCTATCTCGTGATCAGCGTGCTTCCGGACGCGCGGTTCGAGCGGTCCGGCAACGATCTGATCACGTCCGTGGACCTTCCGCTCTACACGTCTATTCTCGGCGGCGAAGCGGTTGTCGAGACCCTTGCCGGCAAGGTCGCCTTGACGATTCCCCCTGGCACCCAGGCTGGCAACGTGTTCCGGCTCCGGGGCAAAGGCATGCCGGTTCTTGGCGATTCCGATGGAAAGACCGGAGACCTCAAGGTCGTCCTGACGATCCGGATCCCTGAAGATCTGAGCCCAGACGAAATCGATCTTTTCCGGCGGCTTCAGGCACTGAGACCGCCGCTTGGCTCCAAATTCTGACGCCTCTCGTGCTCCAGCGCTCCAGGTTTCTGCGATACTTTCGATGAAGAATTGGGCGAGGGCCGGGGAAACCCGGCTCTTCCCGTGTCATCTCCAGACTTCCATCCTTGTGGGCCTCGCGCCGGGGAGAACGACAGAAGATGCCTGCGACGATCATCATGGGTGGGCAGTGGGGCGACGAGGGCAAGGGCAAGCTGACGGACGCGCTCGCCGGGACCGCCGACCTCGTCGTTCGCGCCAACGGCGGCAGCAACGCCGGGCATACGGTCCAGACGGACCAAGGCACGTTCAAGCTGCGCCTGATCCCATCAGGGATTCTCAACCCCCAATGCCGCTGTGTAATCGGCGCTGGTGTCGTGATCGACCTCGCGACATTGGTCGGCGAGCTTCGGGAGCTCACAGCGCGCGGAGTCGACACCTCGCGGATGGCGATCTCCGATCGGGCTCACCTTGTCCTGCCCTACCATAAGCGGCTCGATCAGCTGGAAGAAGTCCGCCGCGAACGGGATGAGATCGGCACCACGCTGAACGGGAACGGGCCGGCCTATGCCGACAAGGCCTCCCGTCACGGGCTTCGCGTTTGCGATCTGACCCGACCCGACATCCTCCGTCGCAAGCTCGCGACTGAGCTCGATGCCCGGAATCAGCAGCTCGTCCGGCTCTTCGGCGATCCCCCCATCGAGTTCGATGCGGTGTATCGCGATCTCCTCGGATGGGGCGAGCAGATCCGGAAGATGATCGTCTCCACCGAAGTCCTGGTTCAGGATGCCCTCGCGTCCGGCGCCAACGTCATCGTCGAGTGTGCCCAGGGCGCGATGCTGGACATCGACTACGGCACGTATCCCTATGTCACGTCGTCCTCTCCCACCGCTGCCGGCGCCTGCCAGGGCGCGGGCGTCGCTCCCTCCCAGGTGGCGCGGGTGGTCGGTGTCTACAAGGCCTACAGCACCCGCGTCGGCGGCGGGCCGATGCCCGCCGAACTGACGGATGCGACCGGCGAGACGATCCGTCAGCGCGGCAAGGAGTGGGGGGTCAACACCGGCCGCCCGCGTCGCACGGGATGGTTCGATGCCGTCGCCGGTCGTCAGACCAGCCGCCTCAATGGCGTCTCCGAAATCGCCCTCACCCTCGTCGATGTCCTCGATGTCTTTCCTCGGCTCAGCCTGTGCACTGGATATCGCACGGGCGCAACGACTATCTCCCATGTGCCGGCCCTCCTCGACGACCTGGAGGAATCCGCTCCGATTTGGCAGTACGTAGAGGGCTGGGAGACCGACACCTCGACGGCGCGAACCTTCGACGACCTCCCCCCGCAGCTGCACCGGTACGTCGAGACGATCGAGTCCAGACTGGTCGCTCCCGTCCGGTATATCGGCGTCGGTCCCTCCCGCGAGCAGCTGATCGACCGGTCGCATCCCTGACCACCGCGGCGGATTGCGAAAAGACTGCCCAAAGGAATAGGAGGGCGCTTCGCGCCGATTCAGAACCGGCTCCAGCGCGTTGCGCCCCCGCCGGCGACGCAGCTGCTGGGGTCCCTCGTCGCGGAGTTTATCCAAGCAGCTGCATCGGAGCGAAGCGTGGGACCGTCCCTCCGATGCAGCTGCTTGGATGACAGGAAACGGGCACTCATTCTAAAAATCGCTCTAACGATCAGGGCAAGGTCGGCCCGTGTACCTCCCGGCCCGGCTCCCGCTCCATGAGGCGTCCCACCGCCGACATCGGTGACCGTCCGTCGAAGAGCACGCTCTGCATCTGCTCGATGATCGGCAGCTCGACACCGAGACGGGAGCCAAGCGCGAATGCGGCTTTCGTCGTCGGCACGCCTTCGGCAACTTCGGACATCGACGCCAGGATCTCCTCCAGATTCCGGCCCTTCGCCAGTTCCCGCCCGACCGTATGATTGCGTGACAGCGGGCTCGAGCACGTCGCGATCAGGTCGCCGATTCCGGAAAGGCCGGCGAAGGTAAGCGCCTCCGCGCCCGATGCGACGCCCAGGCGCGCGATTTCCGCGATGCCTCTGGTCAGGAATGCCGCCTTTGCGTTGTCGCCCGCGCCAAGTCCATCCCCGATCCCGGCGCCGATCGCGATGATGTTCTTGAGCGCACCTCCCATCTCCACACCGATCACGTCGGCACTCACGTAGACGCGGAACCGTGTCGTCGTGAGCGCCCGCTGCACCACCTCCGCGATGTTCGGATCGCCCGCCACGACCACCGCCGCCGGCTTCCCGTCCGCGACCTCGCTGGCGAGATTCGGGCCGGAAAGCGCGCAGACACCACGGTCGAAGCCGGCACCGAGAACCTCGGCAATCACCTGCGTTGGGCGCAGCAGCGTCTCGGCTTCGAGCCCCTTCGCGGCGCTTACTATGATCTTTCCGCGAAGCTCCTTCATTAACGGCCTGATCGCATCCCGCAAGCGTTGCGACGGGACCGCCAGGATCACCATTTCGGCATCGGAGATCGCCTCGGTCGCATCCGCCGTGATCGAAATCCCCGACGAAACCGTCACCCCCGGAAGCGATGACGGATGCCGCCGGTAGGTGTGCACGTGATCAGCCAATGCCTGGCGATGACAGATCAGCGTCGTGTCGTTCCCGGACGCATCAGAGAGCAAGGAAAGCCTCATGCCCCACGCTCCGGCGCCAATGATCCCGATCCGCATCAGTTTTTGCCCGCCGGCCAACACTCGGGCCAAGGCTTCGCTATTCCATTCCCGTGCATTGACAGCCTTCTCCCCCACTACGTAGACTCATCCACCGCATGGCACGACGAAACGCGCTCAAGCCTCACACGCACGCCTGCCGAGGATAGACGACATGACGATCGAGGCCCCGCTCGACTCGGTGACGATCCGAAAGATCATTCCCCATCGCTTTCCATTCCTCCTGGTCGACCGGATCATCGAGCTCGAGCCAGGCCGGCGCGCGGTCGGGTTCAAGAATGTGACCGCCAACGAAGCCTTCTTCGAGGGCCACTTCCCCGAGTATCCCGTCATGCCCGGCGTCCTGATTGTCGAGGCAATCGCCCAGGTCGGCGCCGTCGCTATGCTCAGCAGCCCCGAACATGCCGGCCAGCTTGCGCTCTTCGCCGGCATCGACAAGGTTCGCTTCAAGCGACAGGTCACGCCGGGCGACACGATTCGCCTCGAAGTGGAGATGGGCCGGGTCCGCCGCAACATTGGCTCTGGCAGCGGGACCGCGACCGTCGATGGAGAGCTCGCCTGCCGCGGCGAGTTCATGTTCGCGCTCGTGCCAAACCTGACGTCGAGCTGATGCCGTTGCGACATTCGATGGGTGTTCGGTGGTGAAGCCAATCATCGGGATCGACGGCAGCCGCCTCTCCCGCGCCGAGAAAACCGGCACCGAGACCTACTCCGATGCCATCGTTCACGGGCTGGTGCGGAGCGAGACCGCCCGTTGGCGGCTCTATGTCGACCGCGAGCCGGACCGCAGCCGCTGGCCCGCGGGCGTCGACATCCGGAAGATCACCGCGCCTCGACTTTGGACGCATGTCCGCCTGTCGCTCGAAATGGCGGCCCACGCGCCTCATCTCTTGTTCATCCCCGCTCATGTTATCCCCCTCGTCCATCCTCGCGCGATCGTGACGATCCATGATCTTGGCTACCTCCAGCTTCCCGATCATCACTCCGCCCGCCAGCACCGCCTGCTCGACATCACGACGCGATGGAGCGCGAGAGCCGCGGCGGCGATCATCGTGCCCTCGAATGTCACCCGCCTTGATCTGATCAACCGGTACGGGACGTCACCGGACAAGATCCGGGTTGTTCACCACGGGGTCGACGATCGCTTCAGGCATGTCCTGAGTGAAGAACGGGCTCGGGTGAAGGAAGCGTACGGCCTCGATCGCCCGTACCTGCTCGCGGTCGGGACGATCCATCCGCGGAAGAATCTGCCGACGCTCGCGCGGGCGGCGGCCAGACTCATCGCCTCCGGGCGCGATCTCGACCTGGTCCTCGTGGGACGGAACGGCTGGATGGCCGACGAGGTTCACCAGCAGATACGTGGTATCGGTCTCGGGAATCGCCTGAAGCCCCTCGCCTACGTCCCATCTCATGACCTTCCCGGCCTCTACGCGGGCGCCGCCTGCTTCGTCCAGCCGTCCCTGTTCGAAGGGTTCGGGATGCCGGTCGTCGAGGCGATGGCCGCCGGGGCGCCGGTGGTCTGCGCCCGAAGCTCGGCCCTGCCCGAGATCGCGGGCGACGGCGCCGTGTTCTTCGACCCGCTGGACGATCAGGAGCTGGCGACGATCATCCAGCGCATCCTCTCCGACGACGAGCATCGTGGCCTGCTCGTCGCCAGGGGTTGGGCTCGCTCGAAAGCGTTCAGCTGGAGCCGCTGCATCGGCGACACCGTCACGATCCTGCATGAAACCCTTGACGGATAGAGGCATCATCCTGATCGGATCAGCGGACCCTTCCACGGTACACTGATTGCAATCAGGATCCGCTGGCGGCAAGAAGGGTCGTATCGTCAGGGTGGAAGGTGTCGGCGAGCGAGCAACGAAGGAGTTCGGACATCAGATCCTCAGGCAAGACCATTGGCCTCATCCTCATCGGCGTCGGCCTCGCGATCGGCATCGCGCTGGGGGCGTGGCTCACAGCCGCCATGGCCGAAGACACCGTTCAGCTCTCGGGGGCCCTGCTCGGGCTGGCGCTCGTTCTGCTCTTCATCGTTCTCCCGCTGGTTGGCGGCGGAATCTACATCCTGAGCAAGGGCCGGGCCGAAGAGCGCGATCTCGCCAACGTGCGCGAGCAGCGCGCGCTTCTCGACATCGTCAAGACTCGGGGTCAGGTCCAGATCAGCGATGTCGTGCTGGAACTGAAATCGACGCGCGATGACGTCCAGAGTGACCTCCACGAGCTGGTCGGCAAGGGGTTGTTCTCGGGATACGTCGACTGGAGCAAGGGTGTCCTCTACTCCGTCGAGGCGTCTCAGCTCAACGGTCGAAAGAGCTGCCCCAATTGCGGGGGTCAACTCGAGCTCGCGGGCAAGGGGCTCATCAAGTGTCCCTACTGTGGAGCGGAAATCTTTCTCTAGCACCATCCGAAACGGGAAAGGATCGAAGTCGTGGATCAACGAGTGAAAAGCGCACTAGAACGTGTCCCCGGATACGTCGACTATCGCCGCAAGGAAGACCGGCGCGATGACGACAAGCGCATCCGGATCGAGATTGCCGACGCGCTCTCGACACAGGTCGATGCCCTCACCCGGCGCAACGCAGCGTTGGTCGAAGCGCGCGAGTTGACGCAAGTCTCGAAGGTCGAGCGAGTGATCGGGCAGGTCCGGCTCTTGGCGGACCGGATCCGGACCGCGACCTATGGCTACGGCGGGCTCTTCTCCGCGAACACGGTGGATGAGCTGGCGCTCGATCAGATCCGGCAATTCGATCTCGCCCTCCAGCGCGAGATCGACACGCTGGCCAAGTTCGTCGCCGGGCTGTCGAATGCGAGTTCGGCGCCCGTCGATACCGATCTCGACGCGATTCAAGCCGAAGCCTCCCGCCTCGGAACGCTCGTCGATGCCCGCACGCAGGTCGTGGACACCGCCAAGCCACACCAGGACGCCAAGGTGCTCAGCCTGCTTGAAACAACTCCCGAGCCACAGCTGTCGCCTCTCCTTTCGCTCGGACTCGGCGATACGTTTTCCGTATTGGGAGACAACTACCGGACCGACGCGGTGATCACCCTGACGGACGGCGATACGCGGCTTCAACTCGCTCGCGTCGGCGAGAACGATCAGGGCGCGGGACAGTGGTTCCTGGCGTCATCGACGCCTGAAATCCCGACGTCATTCCTGGCCGAGGGGGAGACGGTCATTCCAGCCGGCCAGCCGATGCGGCCGGCGGCAGCGAATGTGCAATCGGGGAAGGGAAGACGAGAAGGGGTGTCCGCTCAGTACGCCTATAATGTGGAGGACGCGCCCGACGGAGCGGTCACGTTCGGTTACGTGATTGGTGACGAAGCGCGACTGTTGACCGGCAAGCGGGTCAACGACATCGATGTCGAATTTTACGGTGCGGCACAATCCTGAGGAGGAAACAAGATGGGTGTTCTCGATCGTGTGTCGCGGCTCGTACGGGCGAACGTCAACGATCTCGTCGACCGGGCCGAAGACCCCGAAAAGATGATCGACCAAATCCTGCGGGACATGCAGTCCAACATCTCGACGGCAAGAACGCAGGTCGCCTCGATGATCGCGCAGGAGAAGGAGCTCGAAGCGGACCTCGAAGAAACACACAATTTGTCGAACGAGTGGACCGAAAAGGCGAAGCGCGCGGTGACCGCAAGCAAGGACGATCTCGCTCGGGAGGCCCTGCGTCGGAAGCGCGACAACGATGAGAACGCCGCCGTCTACCAGCGGACGTACGACAGCCAGAAGCAGACAGTGGAGAAGCTCAAGCAACAGCTTGGGTTGCTGGAATCCAAGTATCAAACCACGTTGAGCCAGCGTGACAGCCTCGTCGCCCGGCAGCGACGGGCCAAGGCCAGCATGCAGGTGACCGAGTTCACGTCGACGCTCTCACCGCTCGACGCGAGCGGTGAGCTAGATCGCATGGAGCGGAAGATTCGCGGCAACGAATCGCAGACCGAGGCGATCGCCGAGCTCGGCACGGATTCGTTCGATGCTCAGTTCCGGGAACTCGACTACGATCTCGATCTCGAGCAGGAGCTCGAAGCCCTGAAGGCTGGTTCGTCCCCGGTATCCGGCGAGCTTGGCGCCGGAACCCCGACGGATGCCGAATCGGAACCTCGAAGCACCGCGCAGGCGTCGTCAGGTTCCACGCCTCAAGGCTGATCCCGCCTTCATCGACCATGTGCCGGGCGTTCAGGTTCGCCCGGCACCCCGGTTCGTCCTTGTGAATGGAGACCCGTTCATGGCGATCATCGATGTCATTGAGTATCCGAACGAGGCGAGCAACGAGCTGGTGCACCGGGTTCCGGAAAACGGCTCTGGAGAGTTTCGTCTCGGCTCCCAGCTCATCGTGCGGGAAAGCCAGCAGGCCGTCTTCTTTCGAGACGGCAAGGCGCTCGACGTCTTCGGGCCTGGTCGCCACACGCTTTCCACGAACAACATTCCTCTCCTGGGTGAGTTTATAAGTTTCCCCTTCGGTGGCGGTTCGCCGTTCAAGGCGGAGGTCGTCTTCGTCTCTATGCGGGAGTTCACGGATATGAAGTGGGGCTCGATCCAGCCCCTGGTGTACCGTGATACCGAACTCGGGATGATTCGCCTGCGTGCGTTTGGCACGTATAGCATTCGCGTTGCCGATCCTCAGATTCTTGTCAACCAGGTGGTCGGTCAGCGTGGCAGCTTTTCGACCGCGGCGATCGACGACTTCCTCAAAAGCGTGATCATCACCGAGTTCAACGACCTCCTGGCTGATGTCCAGACATCCATTCTCGACCTCGCCAAAATGTCGCGAGAAGTCGCGGACGCATCCCGCGCCGCCCTCGCCGACGATTTCAGCCGGCTTGGGCTGGAGCTCACCTCGTTTCAGGTGGGCGCGATCACGCCTCCTGAAGAGGTCCAACAGCGCATCGACGAGCGCTCCGGGATGGCCGCGCTCGGCGACATGGGCTCGTACACGCAGTTTCGCACCGCTCAGGCGATCGGGGACGCCGCCCAGAATCAGGGAACCGCTGGTGATATCGCCGGAGCGGGCGTCGGGCTTGGGGCGGGACTTGGGATCGGGCAGGCCATGGCGGGCGCAATGCGCGACTCCCAGGCGCAACCACAGCAGGCGTCAGTGCCAGCCGCGGCGGCACAGACCATGTCGTGCCCGAACTGCAAACAGACGATTCTGGCAAACTCGAAGTTCTGCCCATCTTGCGGCATGAATCTCGCTACCGTCACGTGCGGTAAGTGCCAGACCGTCAACCAGGCTGGCGCCAAGTTCTGCGTCAACTGCGGAAACGCATTGACGACGTAGCTGCACAGAGCGGCCCGGCGACGCAGGTTTACTGTCAGTCCGCCGAAGAGGATCCGGTACCACTACCCTGGCCGAGTTTCAACTGACGCTATCACCCGCTCTTGGTTCCAGCCACATCACTCGGTTGCCGCGCCGGATCACGGCGACGCTTTCGCCGCGTCGCCATTACTGATGGGCTCCTTGATTCGCCAATGGACGAAGACGGTGAAACCGCCGGCCGAAACTCCTCCCTCATGCTGGGCCGTTTCCCCAATGCTCGCACAACTTGGCATGAGTACCCTGATGGCTATGCCACGAGCGGCTTGCCCTCGTAGCTCGACTTGAATGGCTTCGCCATCGTCCGCGAGATGAGGGCCAGGATCTGTGCCTGCAGATCATCACCGAGGCGAACGAGCCGCGCTTGAGCAGTTTGCGCATCAAGATGCTCAGCTAGAGCTCCACCTAGTTCAGTCACGAACAATGGGCCGGCGTGTATTGAACGACCATCCGATGTGTCGGATCGCGCAGTAACGCCACGCGACTGGTCCGCGACTACATGATCCTGTGCTTGCCTCACTCGCCCGGTGGCATGACCAGGTCCGCCTCCGCCGCAACCCAGCCCACCAGGGCTCCAGAACGATGGATTTTCAGACTATTCAGCACGAAATACCACTGCCGCACTCCCGGGTCCATCGCCACCATCCCTTGCACATTCCCCAGGAAGTCCACCTCGATGCGGCGTAGCCCGAGCGTCGGCGCCGGGATCCGTCCCGTGACGACATTCCAGCTGAGAATACCGGTACAGGTGCCATGCCGGACGTACTCAGACGCGCGCCGGAGCACCTTGCCCGCGTCCAGCGGCCGCCCAGGATGTTATTGGTTCCAACGCCTGAATCCCGGTCATTTCCTCCGTCGTCACGACGCGACCCCCTGCGCCACCAAACACGGTGCCTCCCGGCAGACCGTACACATGTCCTGCACCTTGGCGTCAAAGCTCTTTTGGTTGAACGACGTTAGCCAGTAGCGAACCAAGTGTTGCCTGAGATCACCCTTTGGACCAGGCCCGCGGCATGCCGCGGCGAGATCCGGTCCACGATGCCACGCTGCCGGATCTCGGTCGCGATCTCGCGCCCGGTCCAAAGGGTGATCAGTCCCTGGGATCCGGGGGCGGCTCGCAGGCGAGGGCAATGATCTTAGTCACCTGGTCGTCCGTAAGGCGGACGGGTTTGCCGGGGCGTGGGACGGCTGTGAGCGGGAGATCGTCGAAGCTGGCAGGGCAGGCTGAAGGATGCGCCAGCGGGCACGCCAGCGGCGGACCAGAACTGCACTGATGGCCAAGGTGGGGCAATATGCGCGTTGTTGGCACCGTCGGCGGCAGCCAGGACGATTGAGGTTTGCTAGGTGGCCATTCTGCGTCTGACTGCCATTGGCTATCCTGGGCTGCCGAGACCTGCCCGCCCTTCACGTGTACATGCCTTCGATGGCGGCGAGCAGCTCTATCTCGTCCACCTCAAGGTCCAGCGGCTGGCCAATGACCTGCTCAGCCTCGCGCCAGACGAACATCGTCCACTCCCACAGCGCCCGCGCTGCGCGGCGGTTCTCATCCTGCGTCGCGCCACGGGGCCATGTTGCCAGAAGTAGCGCCTGCTCGTCGGGTGTAAGCAGTTCCTCGACATAGCGAAAACCATACGTACGCTTTCCGCGCAGCCGGCCGAGCAGTTCGTATGTTTTCATAGCCAGATAGCTGATGCTGCCAGTGGCGGACCAAACCGAGCCCCGCGCGTTATGCCGTGCCATGAAGGGCTGATCGCCGATCGCCTCGCTGATGATTGGTCTGACGCTCTCGACTGTCTCTGCAGGTACGTCGGCAGTAGAGGCAGCAACGAGTCGCGCCAGTTCGCCGTCCGTGTCCTTGATCACGGTACCGCGTGCGAACCTGTCGCAGGGCTCGTCAATCTGGTCGCCGTGTCCGAACTCGAAGTCGACTTGGATCCAGTCCAGCCCAACGTAACCCCTGCCCTCGTCGACGTGCAGCCAGTGAAACGTCCCGAAGGTGGCGAGCAGCTGGCGCAGCTTGCCGTCCACAGGCGCCGGAACATCGGCTGAAAACCAGATATAAATGTCGAGGTCAGAGCCGTTAGTGGCGGTGCCGCAGCCAAGTGAGCCGAAATAAAAGACGCCGAGTACCTCAGGATCGGCCTGGATCGCGTGCTCGAAGTCGTCGAGCGGAAGCGGCGATGGGATGGGCATAGCCTCCTCTGTCCTTCATCGTTCCATGGCAAAGCTGTCCCAAGCGAGGCAGCCTTCTTGTCCGTCTGGGCTAAACTACCTTGACGTTTATGAAACGAATGGATTGCCTTGTCCGGTCGACTTGAACGATGATTACACTGACTCCTTTTGTTTCCACTATACCGTAAGTCTCCTTCAGCGGGGGCGTACCAGTCCATGCATGAGCGGTCGCTCCTGGCGACCGGTCGAGAGCCCACTCGATGGCGAAGCGACCGGGCGTTGGTGGCTCTCGCCATACCTCTCCACGTGGTCCTCGCGCCACCCCACCCATGTGTACGTACGCAGGAAAAATTAGCCAATGACTCCTTGATCTGGTAAACTGGAGCGTTAGGCTCACGCCGTAGCCCCTTCTCAGGAGCCCGATCCATGGAAATAGGCAACGTCCGGATTGCGAGCATCGAATCCGAGATGCAGCAGTCCTACCTTCAGTACGCCATGAGCGTCATCGTTCAGCGCGCCCTGCCCGACGCTCGGGATGGGCTCAAGCCCGTGCATCGCCGTGTGCTCTACGCCATGCATCAGATGGGCATGCGCTCGAATACCCGGTACAAGAAGAGTGCCGGTATCGTCGGCGAGGTGATCAAGAACTTCCACCCACACAGCGACACCGCCGCCTACGACACCCTCGTCCGCATGGCTCAGGATTTCAGCCTGCGCTACCCCTTGGTCGACGGTCAGGGCAATTTCGGCTCGGTCGATGGGGACAGTGCCGCGGCGATGCGGTACACCGAGGCCAGGATGACCGTGATCGCCGAGGAATTGCTTTCCGACCTCGAAAAGCAGACCGTCGACGAATACCCGAACTACGATGCGTCCATGATGCAACCGACGGTTATGCCAGCTCGCTTGCCGAACCTGCTCATCAACGGAAGTTCCGGAATCGCGGTCGGGATGGCCACGAACATACCGCCACACAACATCGGCGAGATCTGCGACGCCATCAAACTGCTCATCGATAATCCCGCCGTCACCCTTGAGGAGCTGATCGAGGTCGTTCCCGGTCCCGACTTCCCTACCGGAGGCACCATCCTCGGCCGTGAGGGAATTCAGGCGGCCTATGCCACCGGCCGGGGCCGCGTCGTGATCCGCGCCAAGGCCTTCGTCGAAGAGCAGGAGCGCAACAACCGCTACCAGATCATCGTCACCGAGCTGCCGTATCAGGTCAACAAGGCCATGCTCCTGGAGCGCATGGCGGAAATGGTTCGAGACGGCAAGCTCGACGGGATCAGCAACCTACGGGATGAGTCCGACCGCAACGGGATGCGCATGGTGATCGAGCTGAAGCGCGATGCGCAGCCGATGAAGGTCTTGAACAACCTGTTCAAGCACACCGCCATGCAGCAGTCGTTCGGGGTCAACATGCTGGCACTCGTCGAGCGCGGCACGCAGCCCCGTGTGCTCACCCTCAAGCGGGCGTTGCAGGAGTACGTCGATCATCGCCAGGAAGTAATCACCCGGCGCACCGAATTCGACCTCGAGCGCGCGCGGAGGCGGGCCCACGTGCTCGAAGGTCTCTCGATCGCGCTCGATAACATCGAGGCGGTGATCGCGACCATCCGGGCGTCCCAAACGACGGAAGAAGCTCGCCAGAATCTGATGAACGGCTTCGCGCTTTCGGAAATCCAGGCGAACGCGATCCTCGACATGCGGCTGGCCCGCCTCGCGGCGCTGGAACGGGAGCGGATCGAGCGGGAGTACCAGGAAGTTCTCAAGGACATCGCTTACTTCGATGGCCTGCTCGCCGATCCCCAGTTGATCCGGGGGTTGATCCGAGACGACCTGATCGACCTCAAGGAAACGTTTGGGGACGACCGCAAGACCCGAATCCAGGATCTCTCCGGGGCACTGAGCGAGGAAGACCTCATTCCTGAAGTCGATGTCCTGGTGACGGTGACGACCAAGGGCTATGTCAAACGGATCGCCGATGATGTCTACCGCGTGCAGCACCGCGGCGGCAAGGGCGTCACCGGCGTCACGATGCGCGAGGAAGATGGCATTCAGCACATCCTGGCCGCGAACACCATGGATTCGCTGCTTATCTTCACGAACCGCGGCCGTGTGTACCACTCGAAGGTCCATGAGCTGCCGGATGCCAGCCGCACGGCGAAGGGCATCCCGATCGTCAATGTACTCAACATGCAGCCCGACGAGACGGTCGCCACCCTGCTCAAGGTGAGCGACTTCGCCTCCCACGGGTACCTCTTCTTCACCACTCGTCTCGGGCGTGTCAAGCGGGTCGAGATCGACCAGTTCAAGGCGGTCCGGTCCTCCGGGTTGATCGCGATCGGTCTCGACGACAAGGACGAGCTGGCGTGGGTCCGCATGTCGGACGGTGACAACAACGTGGTCCTCGTCACGTCCGGTGGGCAAGCCATCCGGTTCGACGAAAACAATGTTCGGCCGATGGGTCGCACCGCCGCTGGCGTGATCGGTATCCGGCTCGGCGCCGACGACCAGGTGATCGCGTTCGAGGTCGAATGCCCAGGCCATGACCTCCTCGTCGTTTCCGCCAACGGGCTCGGCAAGCGGACCGACATCAGCAAGTACCGCAGCCAGGGTCGAGGAGGCAAGGGCATCCAGGCGATGCGCCTCACCGATCGAACCGGAAAGATCGTCGCCGCGGGAATGGTCGCCCCGGAAGACGCCGTGATGTTGATGAACACCCGGGGGATCGCGATTCGAATCGCGGCGGCGCAGATTTCACTGATCGGCAGGACCACGCAGGGCGTCACGCTGATGAAGCTGGGCCGAGGCGAGCAGGTCGCGTCGATGACGATCATCGAGCCGAGGGATCCCGCGAGCACCGCCCATCTCAACGGTCTCGACTTCGACGAGCCTTTGCCCGAGCCGGTGAAAGAGGCGCACCAACAACCGTAACGATCAGCGGTGACGAGAAGTCATGCCCTCGGAGGTCTGCGGAGCTGCCGGTGAATTGGTTTGGCGGGCGAGGCGGCGGTGGGTGCCTACCAGCCACGTCCCGCTGGCGTGAGCCCTTATTGGTACGTGAGTTGATCCCTCGAGCCGCGCGCAATCCAGGCCACTTGTCGCACCCAGGCGCTCAGCAACGGGACCAGGATCGACAGCATCACCGTCACGGCGACGACGACGAAGAACAGAATCTTCGCCACAGATCCCGCGCCGATCGGAAAGATGGAGTCGTTCCGCAGCAACGCGAGGGCGACGAATTCAGCCGCGATCGCCAGCGGGGTAACGAGCGACGGAACCGCACCGGGCAGGATCGATGCGACCACCGTCAGCCCGGCACTCACCAGATAGATCATCCCGACCGTCCAAAGCGAGGTCATTAGCCCCGACGGTCCCGCTTGTCCAGCGAGCACAGGGACGAGCATCGCCGCGGGCAGGAACGCCACTCCTGAAAATTCCGGATCCTCCTGGCTCAGGATCGCGCACGCCAGTGCGACGATGACCAGGGAGAGAACGACAATCAGCGTCGCCACGGTGGGCGCCAGCAACGTTCCATTACTGCGATCCATGAACGGGATCCGGATCGTCCCCTGACGGACGACGAGCGCCGGGAACACGATCGCCATCGTTCCCAGGTTGATCATGGATACTCGTCGCCAAAGCGGGCGTACGAGCGCGTTGGACATGACCGCCAAGAGCACCGTAGGCACATACAACGCCGCGGCCCAGAATGGTAGACCGAAGGGCGCAATGGCGCCGGTTATCGCCACGATCAGCAACGAAGCCGCCATCAGCAGATTCGGAAAGGCGAGCCCGAGCATGTTTCGCGGATGGGGCATCACCGGAGGCGCCCACGACCATGCGACCGGTTCCGCCCGCCTCACGGACGCCGGAACGGCACTTCTCGCCGCATACTGCACGACCACTCCTCGAGCTGAATGATCCATTCGCTCAGCAGAGTTCTGCCGGTGCAGTGGTCGGGCGTTCGCGGTCGACACCGTGGGCCGGCCCACGGCCAATCGCCGCTCGGCTACTCGCCGGCCTTGCCGTGTCGGGGCGGCCAGCGTCCTACCGTCCCCCTGGCTTGCCAACGGACGGTAGGAAACCTGTGATCGTTGCGACTGCCGCGTCGAGTCACGTGTCGTCATGGAAGTCGAGGGCTTTCTCTTGCCTGAAAGTCATAAAAGCGTCGCGATCGGGGTTTGAAATCGTTCGCGATGTCGAAATGTCGACACTGAGTCAATGCCACACAACTCTACCATGCGCAGCGATTGCCTTATCCCCGCCCCGATCGTCTCCACAACATGGGAATCGCTCCCGATGGTGATGAGCGATCCCCCGAGCCGCGTGTACAAGGAGACGACTTGTGGTCCCGGCATACTGGTCTTCGGTGCTTGTCGTATCCCCGACGTGTTGATCTCGAACGACATCTCATGGCGGATCAACAGCTTGAATATCGATGTCAGTTCGGACTCGTACCGGAGTGGGTCATATGCTCCGGCGGCTCTTGGCGCGTACCGCTTGGGCAAGTCGATGTGACCGATCGTATCGAAGAATCCCGTCTCGATCGCCGCGCGGATATCCTCGTAGTAGGCGAAAAACACCTCATCGAGCGAACGGGTATCGAAGTACTCCGGAAAGATGATCTCCCGATCGACACCATAGTGAACCGACCCAATCACGAAATCGAACTGGTGTGCCGCCAGGAACGCCTCCACTTCCGGCGCGATCCGGCGATTGAAGTCGACCTCGGCGCCCGCGAGGATGACGAGCTGATCTCCAAAACGCTCTCGCGCATGTCGGAGATCCGCCATGTATGTGTCGTAGTCGAAAAAGCCGAAGCTCATGTCGGCCGGCTCGTGCTCGATGTGATCCGTGAACGCGATCTCGGTCACTCCGTGCTCGATCGCCGCCGCGCAGGATGCCAGAATCGGCGTCGCGCAGTCGGCGGACTGGGTGGTATGGACATGATAATCAAACACCAGAGACCCTCTTTTCCTGGCGCGTCACGGTTTATCCTTCCGACAGGTTTCAAACGCTCAACTTTTGAACGGTGTCGACATTCACGGCTCGAATCGACCGGTCGTCAAGGCGACATTGCGACCTTCTTGTTCAAGAGCACGATGAACCAGGTATTCAGCGATGAACCTTGACGACATACAGTCGGCCTTGCGGCGAGCCGGAATCGATCTCGTTCCGTTCGGTTGGACCATTTTCAGGGCGGTACTGATTCTTGGAGCCGGCATCTTTCTCGCGCACGGCCTGCGCTCCAGAGTCCAGGATCTTCTGTCGAGCCGAGCGTTCGGAAGAAACGGAGCGATCCTGGTTGGCCGTTGCGTCTCGCTGGCGGTGATCATCGCAAGTGTGCTCGCGGTCCTCGGGTCGTTCGGCGCAAGTTGGACCGCGCTGCTCACCTTTCTCAGCGCGAGCACGATCGCCGTCGCGCTCGCGATCCAGGATGTGCTCAGGAACTTCGTGGCCGGCCTGCTGCTGCTCATCGAGCGCCCGTTCCGCGTTGGCGACGCTATCAGGATTCGAGACGTCGATGGCGAAGTTCAGGGAATCGACATCCGAACCACGCTCGTGCGAAGCGCCGACGGCGCGCTGGTGATGATACCGAACGCCGTCGTCTTTACCGAGGTGCTGACGAACCGTTCGCTGGCCGGATCAAAACGGCTGGCGCTCAGCATCGAAGTCCGCGCGCTGTCGATCCCCGAAGCCGAGCGCAGGATCTCCAGCGAGCTGGAAGCGATGCCGGGCGTGCGCCGCCCGATCCCGGCACCGGCGATCCGATCCATCACCTCGGAGCTCACGCTCTTCGAGCTCGCGATACTGATAGAGGCCGACCCGAGTATTGAAGCCGACATTCTGCATCGGCTTGCCGCTGTACTGGAGGGATCCACCATTGACGTCAAGTAACGCTCGCGCGGTCAGGGGACGAAGAATCGGTGTTCTCGGTGGAACCTTCGATCCTGTCCACATCGGCCATCTCGTCGTCGCCGACAATGCCCTCCAGCAACTTGACCTCGATATGGTGCTCTTCGCTCCCGCTGGCCATCCCCCGCACAAACCCGACCGGGTGATCTCCAGCGCGACCGACCGCAAGGCCATGATCGAGATCGCGATCGCCGACCGGGAGGAATTCACGCTCTCCGATACGGACCTCTATCGGAAGGGTCCATCGTTTACCGTCGAGCTCCTCCACCGCATCGATGAGACGTACGCGCCCGCCGCACTCTACTTCGTGATGGGCGCAGATTCGCTGCGCGATTTCGCCACATGGTCTCGCCCGGCAGCTATCCTCGACATCGCCCGGATTGCCGTCGCGCGCCGGCCAGGCGTCGAGATCGATGATGACGTACTCACGAGCGTCGCGGGGATGCCAGATCGGCTTCACTTGCTGGACTCTCCACTCAATCACATCTCGTCGACGGACCTGCGCGATCGTGTGAGCCGCGGTCAAACCATTCGCTATCTCCTGCCCCAGGAAGTTCATGACTACATCGACGCCCGACATCTGTATCGCACTGAACGGATCATCCTGGCGTGACCTCCGACCGTTTGGGATGTTGACTGGCGGGGTGGCCCGGCCTGCTCTGGTGCTGATCATTCTCCATCGCGAGATGGACGCGGCCCGCTATACTCAAGTGTTTGCGATGGGGCATGATTCGGAATGAAAAGACGGGAGTGGCCCCATGGCTCAGGTGTTCGGCAACAACGAATTGGGAGAATAGCGTGCGTTCTCGTCATCTCAGGTCACTGCTCTTTATTCTGGCGATCACGTTAGTGAGCCTGTGGATCAGTCTTCCCGGCACGGCGCTCGACATCAATGGGTTCAAGCAAAATCATCCTGTCCGCCAGGGGCTCGATCTTCAGGGCGGCCTGCAGGTCACGCTCGAAGCCCGGCCACCGGGCGGCGGCGACGTCGACGACGGTACCCTGCTCGGCACCAGAGACACGCTGGAGAGGCGCGTCAACGGCCTCGGAGTCTCCGAGCCGCTGATCCAGACGCGGGGAGATAACCAGATCCTGGTCGAGCTCCCTGGCATCGCGAATCCGGAGCAGGCGGTCGAAGTGCTCAAGGAAACCGCCCTGCTCGAAATCGTCTCCACGAACGGGGCATCCATTGCTCCCGGCACCGCGGTTCGGACATCGCTCGGTGATGCCGTTGCCGCGGGCCCTTCAGCCACTCCGGTCGCTCCGGCTGCGGCACCAGTGGCAACGCCCGGAGGCTTGGCAAATCCCGTCGTTCCGGCCCCAGACCCGAACAGCCCCGTTTACCAGACGATCGTCAGCGGGAGCGACCTCGCGGACGCCTATTATGGAACCGATCCCTCCACCTTCCAACCGCTGGTCGTGTTCAAGCTCGCCGGCGAAGCGTCCGAGACGTTCTATCAGTTCACCCGCGACAACATCGGTAAACCGATGGCGATCATCGTCGACAAGCAGGTGATCTCGGCGCCAATTATTCGCGACTCCATCGCCGGCACCGGCACGATCGACGGCATGACCGCGCCCGAAGCGCAGAACCTGGCCACCCAGCTCAAGGCCGGTGCGCTCGGCGTCCCCCTCGAAGTCGTCTCCAGCCGCACCCTCGGCCCCTCCCTGGGGTCGGAATCGATCGACCGGAGCCTCGTCGCCGGCATCGTCGGCCTCGCGGTCGTCGCGATCTTCATGATTCTTTACTATCGGCTGCCGGGTCTGCTCTCCGTCATCGCGCTCCTGATCTACACCGCGATCAGTTTCGCGCTGTTCAAGGTCATCCCGGTGACGCTTACCCTCCCCGGGATTGCCGGGTTCATCCTCTCGATCGGCATGGCGGTCGATGCCAATGTTCTGATCTTCGCGCGGCTGAAGGAGGAGCTCAGGAGCGGACGCCCCCTGGCTCAGGCGATCGAGGCGGGGTTCGACCACGCCTGGCCGTCGATTCGCGACTCCAACATCTCGACCATGATCACCTGCGCCATCCTCTACTGGTTCGGCCAGTTCACCGGCGCCATGATCATCACCGGGTTTGCGCTTACCCTGTTCGTCGGCGTCGCGGTCAGTCTCTTCTCGGCGATCACCGTCACCCGAACCTTGCTGCGACTGCTCGTCGATACGGGAGTGATCCGGAACCGCTGGATGCTGGGGCTCGGCCGTCATGAAAGCACCGCGCTTGCCGGAGACTGATCGTCCGACACCCTGACCACAGGCGTTATCTCCATCGTTGTTCGGAAGAAGGCAGGCCCGTCCCATGGAACATCTCGCCGGAAAGCGGCATCTCTGGTTCACGATCTCGGCACTGTTGCTCGTGCCATGCGTCATCGCGCTTCTCTTGTGGGGGCTCCGCTTCGGCATCGACTTCACTGGCGGCTCCGCTTGGGAAATCCAATACGCGCGGGATGTCGATACCGAGTCGATCAGCCAGACGCTCGCCGACAACGGACGAGCCGAAGCGACGGTCCAGCAGGTCGGCGACGACGGCGACCACCGCTATCTCATCCGGCTCAAGGAGCTTCCCGAGGGCTCCCCGGAAAAGGCCCAACTGACCCAGGCGCTGGAAACCCTCGCCCCACTCAACCCTGACGGCGAGAGCCTCGAAACCATCGGCGCCTCGGTCGGCAACTCGATTCGCAACCGCTCGGTGCTCGCCGTCGCCGCCGCCTCGATCGGCATTCTGGCCTACATCGCGTTTGCGTTCCGGAACACCCAGAATCCCCTCCTTTATGGGATCTGCGCGATCGTCGCGATGCTCCACGACGCCATTTTCGTGGTCGGGGTCTTCTCCATCCTCGGTCGATTCGCCAACGTCGAGGTAGACGCCCTCTTCATCACGGCGCTCCTGACCGTGATCGGATTCTCCGTCCATGACACGATTGTCGTCTTCGACCGAATCCGCGAGAATCTCAAGAATCGCGTCGAAGAGGATTTCACCGAGCTCGTCAACTATTCGATCGCGCAAACCATCGTCCGCTCGCTCAACACCTCGATGACGGTCGTTATCACCCTCCTCGCGCTCTTCCTGTTCGGGGGCTCCACCACCCGCGAATTCGTGCTCGCGCTCCTGATCGGCGTGATTGCCGGCACCTACTCTTCGATCTTCAACGCCAGCCAGCTGCTCGTGGCGTGGGAGGAAGGGGAAATCCAGCGGGCCTGGCGCAAGATCACCTTCCAGCGGTCGGCGACCAATCCACAGGCCACAGCCGGAGAGGCATGATCGCGATATCCACGGTCATGGCCAACCGGCTTTTCAACGTGGACACCATGTGAACGCTGGGTCAATCGGGTTAAGGTTCGTGGTAGACTCAGGCGCCGCGCGCGCTTGAGCTGATTGCTCCTTGCAGCGCGCGATCTCATGTTCGGATGGCGATCGAACAGAGTATTTTGGCGGATCATGGCGGCCTACGCGGGAACAGAACGGGATTGGGGGAGGACTTGGACCAAAAGGTACTTTACGCGGTGCCGGTCGTCCTGTTCGGACTGATCGCAATCGGTTTCGCGATCTGGATGGCAAGGGACGTGCTCTCCAGAGACCGCGGAACACCGGGCATGCAAGACATCTCCGACCGCATCTTCCAGGGCGCGATCGCCTATCTCAACCGGCAGTACCGAACGATCTTCATGCTCGCGATTGTGGTCTCGGCCGTGATCGGCATCCTGGTCGCAATCTTCGAGAAAGATCACCAGGCGCAGCGCGGCATCATCACCTCGCTCTCGTTCCTGGTCGGCGCGATCCTTTCCGCGCTCTCCGGCTTCATCGGAATGTACGTCGCCGTCAAGAGCAACGTGCGGACGGCGGCTGCCGCCCAGCACGGCATCGGCCCGGCCTTGACGGTTGCCCTTCGGGGCGGCGCCGTCTCGGGGTTTCTCGTTATCTCGCTCGGCCTCCTCGGCGTGCTCGGCGTCTACGGCGTGGTCTACCAGTTCGCCGAAGGCGATCTCGCCGCTGTCGCCGAAACTCCCTTCTGGATCGTCGGCTTCGCCTTCGGCGCCAGCTTCGTCGCGCTCTTCGCACAGCTCGGCGGCGGCATCTACACCAAGGCCGCCGACGTTGGCGCCGATCTCGTCGGCAAGATCGAAGCCGGCATCCCGGAGGATGACCCCCGCAACCCGGCCGTGATCGCAGACCTCGTCGGTGACAATGTCGGCGACTGCGCCGGTCGCGGCGCGGACATCTTCGAGTCTTCCGCCGCCGAGATCATCGGCGCGATGATCCTTGGCGTTGCCCTGTTCCGCGCATCCGGTGGGGACGCCGACAGCTCCGACATCGCCTGGATCTTCTTTCCGCTCGTAATCGGTGCGTTCGGGCTGCTCGCCTCGATCGTCGGTGTCTTCTTCGTTCGTCCCGAGCAGCACACGACCGATCCGATGGGAGACCTCAACAAGGGCTTCTATGTCACCGCCGGAATCTCGGCGGTCTCGCTGTTCCTGATCTGCGGGCTCATGCTCCCTCACGGCAAGTTCGTCTTCGCCCTCTGTGGCATCATCGGCATCCTCACCTCGTTTGCCTTCGTCTACATCACCCAGTACTACACCGCCGGTTCGTGGCGACCGGTTCGCGACATCGCCGAGGCCTCCAAGACGGGTCCGGCGACCAACATCATCTCTGGCATTTCTGTCGGCTTCGAGACTACGGGGCTGCCCGCGATCACGATCGGGATCGCCCTGCTCAGCTCCTACTCGCTGGGCAAGAGCGTCGATGGGTTCTCGGATGACGCCACCGTCTCCAGTGGCATCTTCGGCACCGCCGTGGCCACGATGGGCATGCTGATGACGGCCGCCTACATCCTCGCGATGGACACCTTCGGGCCGATCACCGACAACGCTGGCGGGATCGTCGAGATGAGTGACGCCCCCGAGTCGGTCCGCACGGTCACGGATGAGCTGGACTCGGTCGGCAACACCACGAAGGCTCTGACCAAGGGGTATGCGGTCGGGACCGCGTCGCTCGCCGCCTTCCTGCTCTTCTCCGCCTTCCTCGACGAGATTCAGCGTTTTAGTGACGAGCCGATCAGCCGGGTCGTCAACCTTGCCGAGCCCCGCGTCTTCGTTGGCGCCTTTATCGGCGCCACGCTCGTCTATGTCTTCGCCGCCTTCGCGATCCGCGCCGTCGGCCGGGCCGCCGGGGACATGATCGAGGAGGTCCGCCGCCAGTTCCTGGCCGACCCCGGCATCATGGCCGGCACCTCTATCCCTGATTACCGTCGCTGCGTCGACATCTCGGTCCGCAGCGCGCTGCGGGAGATGATCTTGCCGGGCGCGCTGGCGGTCATCGTGCCAATTCTGGTCGGTGTGATCCTGCGCTGGGAAGCCGCCGCCGGGATGTTGATGGTTGGAACGATCGTCGGCGTCCTCATGGCGATCGTGATGAACAATGGCGGTGGTGCCTGGGACAATGCCAAGAAGTTCATCGAAGCCGGCCACCTAACGGACGACGACGGCAACGTCCTCGGCAAGGGCAGCGATGCCCACGCCGCGGCAGTGGTCGGGGACACGGTAGGCGATCCCTGGAAGGACACCGCCGGCCCATCCCTCCACGTCCTCGTCAAGCTGTTGGCGACCATCACGCTCGTCCTCTCCCCGCTGTTCGTCTAGCGCGAGCCCCGAATCCTCACACCCATTCAAGAGCCCCCGGAGGAAACGATGGCGTCGCTAGCGGCTCGTGGTAAAACGGTCGGAGTGATCGGTGGTGGATTCGCCGGTCTCACCGCGGCGCTCCGCCTCGCCCAGGCCGGGCATCGGGTCACGCTCTGGGAAAAAGGGCGCTTCGGGGGTCAGGCCGCGACCTTTGAGGTCGCTGGAACCCGGCTCGAGATCTTCTATCACCACCTCTTCCAGAGCGACACGTCGATCATCGCCCTCGCCGACGAGCTCGGTGTCGGCGACAAACTGCTGTGGCTGCCGTCCAATGTTGGCTACTTCGTCGATGGCAAGATTTACCCGCTGAACGGCGCGCTCGATCTCCTCAAGCTGGGCTGTGTGCCGTTCGTCGACCGGGTCCGGATCGGCCTCGTCACCGCCTATCTGCAGCGGGTCAAGGACTGGCACAAATACGAACGGATCACGGCCCATACGTGGCTGTCGCGGGCACTCGGCAAGCGCGCCTACGACAAGACGCTGGGAGCCCAGCTCCGCGCCAAGTTCGGTTCGTATTACGACAAGATTCCGATGGTCTGGTTCTGGGGCAAGATCTGGCTGCGGACGACATCTCGCCGTTCCCCGCTGGACCAGGAAAAGCTCGGTTACTTCGACGGCAGCTTCCAGGTGATCGTCGATGCCATGGTCGAAGCATGCGAACGAGCCGGTGTGGAGATGCGCCGCGAAGGCTTGCGATCGATCGAACCCGGAGAGGGCGGCGCCTGGCGCGTCACCGCGGAGTCGGGACCGGTCGAGGGGCAATTCGACGCCCTCGTTGCCACCATCCCTTCGAACATCTTCCAGCGCATCTCGCCCTCCCTTCCAGATGCCTACGTCGCCAGTCTGGACGCCCTCGAATACGAGGCCGCGGTGGTCGCCCTGTTGGAGCTGGATCGCCCGCTCTCCTCGATGTACTGGCTCAACGTTGCCGACGCCGACTTGCCGTTCACCGGAATCATCGAACACACCAACTTCATCGATCCCGCCAAGTACGAAGACCGACGGTTTGTGTACCTGAGCAAGTACATGGAGCCGGATCATCCCTACTTCGGGATGGACGCTGAAGCAATCATCGAGGAGTACATCCCCCATCTCGTCAAGGTGAATCCCGACTTTGACCGCGGCTGGATCAGGAACACCTGGGTGCACCGAGAGCGAGCCGCGCAACCGATCATTCCGATGCGCTACTCGGAACGCATTCCGGACCATCGGACTCCGCTCAAGAACCTCTACCTCGCCAACACGACGCAGATCTATCCGGAGGACCGCGGTACCAATTACAGCGTTCGACTAGGTAACGACATCGCCAGGCTCGTGACGGGTGATCTTCGCGAAGGCGACCGTGACACTCCGGCAGCCGGTACACCGACATCAGCGCGCGTGTCCGAGAGCCTGTCATCCCAACAGCTGTATCGGAGGAACGGTCCGACGCCTCGCTCTGGATAAACTCCGCGACGAGGGATCCCCCGGCGAAAGCGCCATGTCCTGAAGCCGGTCCTCGATTGGCGCGAAGCGCCCTCCATTTTCCGAAAACCCTCTTTTCGCAATCGGTGACGCGACAAGAGCACGAGAAAAGGGCTGTACCCACCCTCCTGCCGCGTCTTCTCGCTCACCGTCTCCGCCACACCGCCGCCTTCCGGTCGATCACATGCTCGATCACGCTCATCCGCTCCAGATGGCTGAGATACGCCAGCACCGTTGGTCTCAGCAAATAATATCCCTGCGCATCGCTCACTGGAACCTCCATCGTCCGACACAGTTCCGCGAACACCTCGTCGGACGATCTCGGCTGACGCACGATGTTGTCGATTACGCCTAAAGCTCGTTCGATGACCGCAACGTTTTGGGCCACCAGTGGTTCGATCGACTCGATCACGGCGCCATGACCGGGCACGATGACCGTGCAGTCGACCTCGCGAGCGCGATCCAGCGATTCCAGATGGGCGGTCAGTCCAAACAGATAGGGCAGCCGATACTTTTCGATCGCGATGGTCGGAAACACGACATCGGCACTGAAGAAGACCCCATCGACGAGGAACCCCATCTGATTGGGCGAATGACCAGGAAGTGGAACGACCTCGATCGATACACCCAGCAACTCCACCATTCCCTCGTGGATCACCTCATCGACGGTGCATGATTCCGCCAGCAGGAAGCGGCTCCGGAGCGCATCCAGTGGGTCGGCACCACCGTAGAGCAGGATCGGCTGCACGATCGGGTGCCGGATTACCGCATCTTCGAGATCGGGCGCGAGGACAAGCGCGCCCGTCCGCTTGACCACGAAGGCGTGGGCGCCGAAATGATCGGCATGGGCATGGGTGGTGACGATTCCGGCCACCTTGGAGCCCAGCTCATCCCTGACCGCGCGAAGCACTTTCCTGGCGGTCGTGTCGTTCAGCCCGGTGTCGATCAGCAGCACATGCCCGGTATCGATCCGGACGATTCCCACGTTCGTGCCACCCCGAACCACACCAACCCGCTCGGTGAGTGCTTCGTACATGATGTCCGCCACGTCCTTTCCTCATTCGTAGCCGGTGACCCGCACTATACTCGCGGCGACCGATCAGCGTCGTCACTGGAAGGACAGCGTGCGTGAACCATATCGTCGCGGTGGAACAGTTCGAGCGCCCTTGGGTCGAACGGTTGTTCGAAGAGGCCGATCGGATGCGTTCCGTCTCGCTCGCGGAACCGATACTTCCCGGTCGCATCCTCGCCACACTCTTCTACGAGCCGTCCACGCGAACCCGACTCAGCTTCGAATCGGCGATGCTCCGCCTCGGAGGGCAGGTGATCTCCACCGAGAACGCTCGCGAATTCTCGTCAGCGATCAAGGGTGAATCGGTCGAGGACACGGTCAGGATCGTCGCCGGCTACGCCGATGCGATCGTGATTCGCCACCATGAGCAGGGCGCGGCGATGCGCGCCGCCGCCGTCTCACCGGTGCCGGTCATCAACGGCGGAGACGGTCCCGGCGAACACCCAACCCAGGCCCTGCTCGATTTCTACACGATCTGGTCGGAGCTTGGACGGCTCGACGATCTCAAGGTGGCCCTCGTTGGAGACCTCAGATTCGGGCGCGCCGCCCGCTCCCTGGCGCTCCTGTTCCGCCTCACCCGCGGCACCGAGCTGATCTTCGTCTCCCCGGATGCCGTGCCGATGGGCGGCGACGTCAGGCGATCGCTCGACGCCGCTGGGGTAGGCTTCCGGGACGAACCCGATTTGGCCAAGGCGCTGAAGGCTTCCGATGTCGTCTACCAGACCAGAGTCCAGAAGGAGCGCTTCGCCACCCAGGCCGAATATCAGGAAGCGAGAGGGGTCTACACGATCGACCGCCAATCGCTCGATCTGCTCCCACGACGCTCGATCATCATGCATCCGCTTCCCCGTGTCGATGAGATACATCCCGACGTGGATGACGATTCGAGAGCCGCCTACTTCCGGCAGGCCAGAAATGGAGTCTTCGTGCGGATGGCCCTGCTCGCCCAACTGCTCCAGCCCGCCGGCGGCAAGAGCAACCCGGAGCCTGCCCTGGCAGCTGCACCGGGAGAGGCTGGTTGCCTGAGATAAATCAGGTTGCCCGAGTTGGATCAGCGACGCCTCGACACTGGCAGCGATTCCGGTCCCTGGCGATGCAGCGATCGCACCCGTTCCCACCGTGCCTTCTCCGCGTTCCTCCGCTGGATCAGACTAGTCAGACCCAGCCCAGCCACCATGGCGCCTACCACGACTAACACGTTCACCACACCGAACAGGTCCGCCGATGCCGCCGCGAAAAAGATCGGCACGAACGCCACGGTGTTCGAGATCGTGAAGAACGTCCCGTACACCCGAGCTCGAACCGATTCGTTCGACCGCTCCTGCAGCATGGTCTGGGATGGCACCAGGATGAATGCGTTGCAGATACCAAGGAACCCGGCGACCGATGCCGCGGTCACCGCCACTATCGTCACTGGCGCGGAACCCGGCCAGACCCCGTCCAACATTTCGCGAGACAGCGCCATCAGCAGGACCATCGATCCCGCGAGCGCCAGCGCGGTATCGATCAGCCAGTCGCGTCCGATCCGGCGGATCACGCGCGGCACGATCAACACGCCGATCAAAACTCCTATCCCCGCTGGACCAACGACGTAGCCGATATCTTCCTTGGGCAGTCCAATCACCGTCGAAATGAATTCAGGCCCCAGCGCGGCGACCATCAGGAACGTCGTCGAAGCCAGTGTCAGGTAGCCGATCGCGCGCATCAGCATCGGATCCTGAAGGATGAAGACGAGCCCCTCCTTGATATCCGCCCACAGTCGCTCCATCGCCGGCTGCGAGCTCACGGAACCCGATGCCGGCGCCACGGGAGTCGCTGGCAGTGTCAGCACCAATCCGGCGCAGCCGATGTAGACCCCGATCGTGACCATGAACAGCGTGTCGATCCCGATCGCCTTGATCAGGACCGGTCCGACCGCCGCGAATCCGATCAGTTGGGCGGCGGTGAACGTCAGGTTGAACAGCGCGTTGGCGGACAGGAGCTGGTTCCGGGGCGTGACGATCGGGATCGTCGCGCCGAGCACCGGGGCGAAGAACTGCCCCGCAATACCGAAGAGAAAGGTCACGATGTAGTAAGCGGCCAGAATAGTCTCGACGTGCCAGCCAGGGCGAATGATCAGGAACAGGAACACTGCCCCGGCGCGAGCGAGATTGAGCACGGCCATCAGCGTCCGCTTGTTCCAGCGATCGGCCAACACGCCGGCGATGGGTCCGAACAGCACCGCGGGCAAGGAGAACGCCAGGATCACGAGGCTGATCGCGGTGTTCGCCTGGGGCAGCTCGTTGATCTCGACCACCCCGCGCACCCGGAGCAGGAGCGAGAAGTTGATCATGTTCTGGGCGGTCTGGGTGATCGCCTGGATGAGCCACAAGCGAAGAAACGGGCCGTTCTGGAGAACGGCCCGGATCGAATCCGGCGCATCGACCCGGCCGGTGCTGGAACTCGAGGTGCGCGCCATCAGTCCGGGATCGCCGTCGGTGGCACTGATGTCCGGGGGAGCACGCCCGCCTCACCGTCCGCTCCTGGCCCACGACTCACGAACTGTTTGAGCCGTTTCTCCAGGGTGCGCCGGGGCAGGAGGACTCGTCTATCGCACACAAGACAGCGCAGACCGATGTCCGCGCCGATCCGGACCACACGCCACTCGAAGGAACCACAGGGATGAGGCTTGCGCAACCTCACGATATCGTCCATGAAAAATGGTACGGGTTCCTTGAGTGGCATGCCGGTATCGCCCATGTGGTGTTGTACGCTCGAGCCTGTTGCACAGAGAGTGGCCGTAGGAGATGGAGGGCGTGCATTCGACGCCGCTGCGCTTCGCTCCGATGCCGCTTACCTGACAGGCATTCTTGCGATTCACGGACCGGCTTCAGCGCGGTGCGCTTTCGCCAGCAACGCAGCTGCCGGACACAGCTGTTGGGGTCCCTCAGACACAGTCTTTGGGATAACAGTGTTCCTGAACCCCGCTCTAAAAACCGGGGATCTTGATACCGCCGGTCAACGCGCTCATCTTCTCTTCCGAAAGCGCTTGTGCTTTCTCCATCGCGTCCTGAACCGCCGTGACGATCAGATCCTCGAGCATCTCGACATCCTCCGGGTCGACCGCCGAGGGATCGATCTTGATGGACCGAAACTCCCGCTGACCGGTCACTTCCGCTTTCACGACGCCTCCGCCGGATGAGCCTTCGATGATCGTCTCGTCCAGTTCCTGCTGAATCTTGGCCATTCGATTCTGCATCTGCTGGATCATCTTCATATTCGGCTGCATTGCATGCTTCTCCCTGGTCGATCGTCACGATGTCATTGATCGCCGCGACATCCTTCACCGTGATCACGGTGGTTGGGCAATCCGCCCGGACACCGGCTTCGAATCTCGGACGAAAGTATAGCCGCCATTCGCGCGTCAGCCGTTCGAATCACCATCCCGTTTGCCCTTCGCCTAGCGCGACCGCGAAAGGCTCACCGGGTGTCCACCTCGTGAGCGCCGGATCATCGCTTCGGCGTTGGCGATTGCCCCGTCGCTGATTGGAACGCCATCCAGCATCGCCGCCAGCTCCGCGACCCGCTCGTCCTCGTTCAGCCCGTCGATGCTCGACACGGTTCGTGCTCGCCGCTCCAGCTTGGAGATTCGGAAGTGCGTGTCGGCGAAGGCCGCGATCTGCGGCAGGTGAGTGACGACGACCACCTGATGGTTACGCGATAGATTGAAGAGTTTCTCGCCAACGACCTGGCCCGATCGCCCGCCGACGCCTACATCAATCTCGTCGAACACCAATGTCGGCGTAGAGTCGATCTCGGAAAGAATCGACTTGAGCGCGAGCATAATCCTGGCCGTCTCTCCGCCTGACGCGATCCGGGAGAGCGGCTTCAACGCTTCTCCGGCGTTCGGAGCGATCAGGAACTCGATCTCGTCGACGCCACTTTCGTCGAAATGCACGAACGGCGGCTCGCCTTCTCCAGACCAGGCGATGCCCGAAGGGTCGGCCCGGCGCCGAACCACGATCTCGACCGAGGCTCGACCCATCTTGAGGTCCGCGATGCTCTTTTCGATCTCGCCCGCCAGAGCGGTCGCCGCGTCCGTCCGCTTGCGCGAGAGGGTGCTCGCGGCGGCTCCAATCCCCCTCTCGGTCATCTCCGCATCGGCTTCCAACGCTTCGACGCTCAGCGCTCCGCTCGTCGCTTCCCCAAGCTCCGATCGCGCCGCTTCGCCGAACGCGACGACCTCCCTGATACTCGCCCCGTACTTCCGCTTCAACGACTGGATCATGCTCAGACGGTCCTCGATCTCGGCCAAACGAGCAGGGTCGGCTTCGATCCGCTCCAGGTAATTCCGGAGCTCCCGGCCGAGATCCTCGGCCAGCACGACGAGCTCGGTTGCCCGCTCCCGCAATGACGAGGTCGTGCCGTCGATCTCCCCGAGGTCGCCGATCGCTTTCTCCGCCGTCCGCAACTGGGAGGCGGCGTTGATCTCCAGTTCGAGCGCATCGTCGCCGGCGAGGGACATCAGCGCCCGCGACGCATCGTCCCGGAGCCGATCCGCGTTTAGAAGGACATCGCGTTCCTGAGCCAGCACCACATCCTCATCCTCGATGAGCGCCGCAACGTCAATCTCGTCGACTTGAAACCTGAGGAGATCCAACCGGCGCTCCCGCTCCCGTGAATCGGACGCGAGTGTTTCCAGTTGGTCTCGAACCTCTCGCAGGCGCTGGGCAAGGCGAGCGACCTCGTGCCGCTCCTCACCGACCCGCGCGTACCGGTCGACCAGGGAACGTTGCTCATTGGGACGCAGAATCGCGAGATGATCGGATTGACCGTGGATATCGACAAGCATCCCGCCCATCGTGGCGAGCAGCCCGGCGGTCATGGTCCGGCCATTCACACGGGCGACCGATCGGCCTGTGCTCTGGATCTCCCGCGACAGGATCAGGACGCGCTCGTCACCGAGTTCGACACCAGCGTCCTTCAAGGCCCCAAGCAGTTCATCGGCCGGAGTGTCTCCGACGAAGAACACCGCTTCCACCCGCGTCGACATCGCTCCGGTGCGCACGAGCTCGGCGCTTACCCTGCTCCCAAGCACAGCCGCCAACGCATCCAGCAGGATCGACTTGCCGGCTCCGGTTTCCCCAGTGATCGCGTTCATGCCTGGGCCGAATTGCATGACGGCCCGGTCGATGATCGCGAAGTCCACAATGGAAAGCTCTTGGAGCATGGGAGACGATACCTGCATGGGAAGACGCAAGAACGAGGTCAAGTGGAGCATACCACCTGACCTCGTTCGCCTCGCCGGGCTTACGCTCGCGGAGTGAAATTTACCCCAGCTGCGCCAGGACGAGCGGTGCCCGGATCGGGAGCGAGGTCACGCGTGCTCCCGAAGCGTCCCTGATCGCGTTGGCAATCGTTGCCGCTCCCGGGATCGCCGGTGGCTCACCGACTCCCTTTGCACCATACGGGCCAGCATCGGCGGCCACCTCGACGAGAATGACATCGATCGGCGGGACCATGTGCGCTCGCGGAAGCGCGTAATCCATCAGGTTGGACGCTTCGGGCTGACCGTCATCGCCATACCCGATCCCCTCGTAAAGCGCCCAGCCGATTCCCTGAGCCACCCCACCGTGGATCTGGCCCTCTACCGACGCGGGGTTGATCGCGAAGCCGACATCCTGGGCGGCGACGTAATGGAGCACCGCAACCTCACCCGTCAGCTCATCGACCGAGACCTCGGCGAGGTGCGCTGCGAACCCCGGTGCACTCTGGGTGATCCCCGAGCCGCCCCGGCCAAGCACCGGCTGAAACCCGCCCGACATCGACATGCTCAGGCCCGCGATCTCCTTGAGCGTCACCGCCGAGCCAGGCACACCCTTCACGCGCACCGAGCCGTCTACCAGCTCCAGATCATCGGCTGATGCTTCCAGATGCTGCGCCGCGATGGTCTTGATTTGGTCGACGGCGTCCTTCGCGGCATTCGCCACCGCCGGGCCTACCGTGTACGTGATCTTGGAACCGCCGGACCCGCCCGCGAACGGCGCGGAGTCGGTGTCCGCCGTCTTTACGCGAACAGAATCGACATCCGTGCCGAGGGCTTCGGCCGCGATCTGGGCGAACGTCGTGTTCGTGCCATTGAGATCGACCGAGCCGAGGATCACGCTCAGCTTGCCGTCGGAATCGAGGCGGCAGGTTGCGGTGGCTGGCTCGATCCCGCCCGGCCACCCGCCGACCGCCACGCCAATCCCCTTGCCGCCCGCCCGCGCTTCGGCCCGGTTCTGCCACGCCGGATGCGCCTGCAGCGCTTCGAGCGTCTGACGTAACCCGATCTTTGGCCACGGCGAGCCGTTCGGCCGCTCATCACCCTCTTCGCAGCAGTTCCGGAGCCGGAACTCCAGCTCATCCAGACCGAGCTTCCGCGCCATCTCGTCCATCGCGCTCTCGATCGCGAATGTTCCCTGCTGAGCTCCGGGAGCGCGATATGCACCCGAACTCGGCTTGTGGGTCTGGGTCTCGAACCCCTTGATCCGCATGTTCGGGAAGCGATAGTAGCTGCCCATCGAGATTGCGGCGATGCTCAAAGGAGATCCCGAGCGCGCGCCGGAGTCGAAGATCATGTCCGACTTGATCGCCGTGATCTCTCCGCTCGACTTCGCGCCAAGCTTGATCCGGATCTCGCACTCCGGCGCCGGGTTGCCAGCCAGGAAGTCGTCGGTTCGTGTGTACTGCAGGAGCACCGGTCGATTCACCGTGCGCGCCGCCGCCGCGACCAACGGCTCGATCAGCACGAACTTGCCGCCGAATCCACCCCCGACCGGCATCGGGACGATGTTCACGTCCTCGATCGAGATTCCGAGTGTTGTGGCAACCTTCTGGCGGCCATGAAAGGCGCCCTGGGTGCTGGTGTAAATCGTGTACCGGTCTGACCGATCGGGAACGGCGAGCGCCACCTGGGTTTCGATGTATCCCTGATGCACCGTCTGCGAGTCGATGAAGAGTTCGACGACCGCGTCAGCCTCGGCGAAGCCCTTCTCCACATCGCCGCGTTCATAGTTGATCGCGCTCGACACATTCGGCGGCAGTGCCTCTTCGTCGCCGGCATCGGTGTTCGCTTCGGCGTTGTGCATCGCCGCCTCTTCGTCGAAGCCGCCCTTCTTGCCCTCACTGACGTGAGGCGCATCCTCCCTGATCGCTTCCTTGAGGACGCGGACCACCGGGAGCGGCTCATACTGGACTTGAACCAGTTCCACGGCGTCCTGCGCGGCGGCATCGGTGTCCGCGAGCACGAGCGCGACCGGGTGGCCGACGTGCAACGACTCCTTGCCGGCGAGCAGGTCGGACGACGTTTCGCCGGATGTTTCGCGGGGCACAAAGAGGTCGTCCGCGGTCAGCACCGCAACCACGCCCGGAACCTGGAGCGCGGCAGAGGAATCGACGGAGACGATCCGGGCATGGGCGTGCTCGCTGCCGACGATCCGGGCTTTCAGGAGGCCCTCGATTCGCAGATCACCAGTGAACTGCTCGGCACCGGTCAACTTCGGCGGAGAGTCCAGTCGTTTCGTTCGCTTGCCGACCGCTGTATACGTGGCTGCCATCAGGATTGAACCCTTTCTCTGGAATGCCGTGGCGGCGAGAGCCAGGTTTGTTGAGTTACGGTTCGCACGTCGAATCCTCCACCGCTTCGGGCATCGACCCGCCTTCTCCGTGGAGGGGGTTGGCTGGCTGCGACATCGACCTTCCGGCACACAATGCTTCCCTCACGACCGAGTCCCGTCAGCATCGCACGAACCGGCCTTTGGCGGTAGTATCCGGGGCATTCCGGAACGAACGTTCTCCCCTACGCACCCTCCGCTTCCAGAATGTCCGCCGGGCCCCATTCCTGGACCCGCAACGGTTTCACCTCCATGTGATCGAGATATCCGAACGAGGTCAAGGCCTGAAGAATCGATTCCGCATCCTGTGCTTCCCACAGCGAGAAGATCCGTTCATCGTGCAGATCTGGCGACCAGGTGCGTACCCAGCGCGGTCGCGAATCGGCTGCGCCATGCTCACGGGCGAGGTCGACCAGCCGGGACGGCCCGCGTGCCACACCGTCGTCTTCTCCGGTCGGGGTGTGGACGACGAGATAGAGAGCCAAGACAACCTCCATGATCACCGACAACGTAGCCAGCAACAGGATTCACGCCGGCTGACCGGTGAGAGGCGGGATCAAGTCATCCGCCCGTACGACGATCTCGGATCCGGTATCCGTCAGCGCGAATGTGACAACGCGGCGCGCGACATCGATCGCGAGCACGATGCCATCGCCCTGGTCGGTCCGGACCGCTTGTCCCAAGGCTGGCAGTTCGCCCTTGGCGCGCCGGAAACGCTCGTCCTCTCCGCCGAGCGACAGGTCCGACATCCCGCTACGATCCAGCGGCGCCAGTCGTGCCGGACCGGTCGAGCCGATCTCCGGCCAAGTTCGCAGTGTCGGAGCAGGCTCGATCAGCGGCACCATCGTCGCCATCTCTTCCGGCGTGACCGCCCGAAGCACGCGCCAGGTTGAGACGACGGGCGATCCTCGCCACCGACCGGCGGCGACGACGACTCGTCCCAGACGTCGCTCCTTGTCTCCTCTCTCCACCAGCACCCAGTCGCCGGTCGCCCGATCGACCCCGCCGCATTCGCACATCACAACTTGTGACGCGCCCAGCAAGCGCACGCCGATCCGGTTGACCCGGGCTGTGCCGTCTGCGACGACTGACCGCCTATCGCTCACTTCGAGACGTCCGGCCACGCGTTCACCATCGTCTGCATCGCCAGACGCGGACGCACGTTCGTTTCGAGACTGGCGATGCAGGAATCGATCGATCGCAGGCTCACCGTCACTTCTGGCCCCGTGAGGGTGCCAGGTTGCGGACGCCAGGCGTCCAGCCGGCGATCGGATTCAACGCCTTCGACGATGTGAAGCAAGTCTCGCCACGCTCGTTGCGCCGCCAGCAGCTCCACGAACACCGCCTCGCGATCCTTCGAGAAGCCGTCCGCCAGAAGTGTCGCGCTCACGAGCCGGTGATAGGAATCCGACGCGATCCAGTCCCGCGCGCGCGTCCGCACCCTGGCACGGTCCTCGACCAGCTCTGGATCACTTACCGCGTCGAACGCCCACCCCAGTGATCCATCGCTCAGTGATGCGATCTCACGGGCCCGGATCGCCTCGACGCCACGTTCCACCAGCGCCGCCTCCACCAGCGCGGCTGATGGCATCTGCATCTGGAGCGTCACACAGCGGCTCAGGATCGTCGGAAGGAGCAGATCGGCATCGTTCGTGAGCAACACGATCACCACGTATGCCGGAGGCTCTTCGAGAGTCTTCAGAAACGCTTCCTGGGCCGTCTCCTGCATCGTCTCGACATCGTCGACGATCACCACCCTCCAGGCCGCTTCGGACGGCCTCAGCGACGCGTCCGCGCTGATCCGCCGGACTGTCGAGATGGTCAGCGCCAGATTCTTTCCCTGGCTCTTCTCGGTTAGTGCTTGCGAGTCGAGGTCGATCACCGAAAGATCGGGGAAGACGCCCCGCCCGATCCGGCGGCAAACCGGGCAGGCTCGGCAGGCCACAGCGGTATTCCCAGCGTTTGGGCAGAGCAGCGCCGCCGCGAACTCCAGTGCGCAGCTGAGCTTTCCGGAGTGCTCGGGACCGCTCAGGATGTACGCATGCCGCGGCCCCGTTGTCGCCGCCCGGAGCAGCTCACCGACCACCCGATCCTGACCCCGGATTGGCCAGTCCGAGCCCGTCGCTGACCCGGCTCCGGCTGGGAGAGTCGTGTCTGTCGGCGTGCCGCTCATTCGCTCCGATGCCTCAGGCCGCGCGCCGCTTGACAGGTCGCCGCCGTGCACGCACCGCTGGAGATTCGACCTGCTCGCCCGTTCCAAGCAGTTCCAGCAATCGCGCGCGCTCCTTGGCCGTGAACGTTGGATCCGGCTCCATGCTCTGCACGAACTGCGGCAGCTCATCGCCATGAAGCACCGGGAAATCCGGTGCTTCAACGTCGAGTTCGATACTTGGATGCACGAACACGACCGCACCCTCGACATCGATCTCCAGCTGATGCTCGGTCAACCAGGCTTCCACCTCGCCGACCGCCTGCTCCGTCTCGATGCCGGGATTGCCCAGTTGCGGACCGCTGAACGTCAGAAACTTTCGCAGCCCCGGATTCGACCGCCGCCACTTGGAGCCGATGGCGCTGATCTTCCCATCGATCTCCTTGGCGGTCACGATCAATACCCCGCCAGGGTGAATCAATAGGTGTTCCGCCCGGCGTTTGCCAATCGGCGGATAGTGCACGAGGGCGTACCGATCCGCGAGCGTCTTGAGCTGATTGTCGAAGATTTGGTCGTTGCGGGGATTACGCGTCCACTTTCCCACCTGCTGCATCCCGAGGTTGAAGAGGACGAACCCGATCAGCATCACGATGTACGCTGGAGCCAGGAAGTTGGGCAGGAGCGCGACGAACAGGGTGCCGATCAGCATCACGAACCCAGCAAGGGCCAGCAGTTTGGCCCGCGTCTTCCGTTTCGCGATATATGCATTGTGCCGGATGATACGCATGGAAGGGGATCGCTTTTCATGCTGGAGGGCATGGTGGCGCAGGCGCCACCGGATTCCGGTTCGGACGCGTTTGAGAGCTACGCGAACGTACGTCAACTCGGGATTCTACCATGACGGTGGCCTGTTTCAGGGTTGCTCAGAGGCTGCCCGGGCGCTACATCAGGGCGTTGCTGATGCCCAGCGCTCGCTCCAGCCAGAATCGTCCGCCAGCCAGCACCAACATCGCGCAGATTCCCAACAGCGCCGAGATCGCGACCGGCACATGCAGCGCCCGGATCGATCCAATCTGATCCTCGATCCGAAATGCCAGCAGCACGATCACGAGCGCCAACATCGTCATCGTCAGCCACGCCGAGACGACCAGAAAGGCGGTCACCGGCAGCAGCATCCAGTCCGGCCCCAACGCGGCGACCGGGGCATACAGCGCAAGGCCCCCCAACGGAGGCAGCAGATCCCGAATCGATCGCATGCCAGGCTCCGGCTTGCTCATCCGCCAGGCCGACGTCGACACCAACCAGCAGAGCGCCACCCCCAGCGCCATGCCCGTTCCGTATCCCGTCATGAGCCGTAAGATGTTGGTCGGCGCATAGAGCTGTCCAATCTGGAGATCCGTGAACAGCGAGTTGAACCCGTCGATCGCCATCGCGCCAACAAGCAGACCCAATGTTGTGATGACCGGCACGGGAAGATCCCCCGATCGGAACAGTCTGCCCCGGCTTGCCAGCGCCAGGATCGTGATCAGCAGACCGCCGTAGATGCCGGTCATGCGCGCATCGAATGGCAGGGGCTCACCGTTGATGATGAATGTGTGCGAAGGAGTCTGGGCGCACAGTCCATGAAGCAGCGAATGCGATGTCGAGGTGTACGTTCCAGGGGCCTGGACGAACACCGCCAGGCCAACAACGAGGACCGCGATCCAGAGCCAGTAGTGCCGAAGTGTGTCGGGGAATGTGCTCAACGAACCGTCATCCTTTTCGTCATCGCCAGTTTCCTGCGCTAGTGTAGCCGGTACAACACGACCGCCCGCGTTGCCCCTTTCCTCACCCACCGCCCCACACTGGAGAACGAGCCCGTCGACATGATGCGATATCGCCCTTCCTCCGACGACACCTACCGCGACAGTCATCCCCTCCAGTTCAATCCCAACCGCCTCTCGCTCGCTCGCGGTCGCACCGGGCTGGCGATCGTCGTCTTCTCCTTGTTCGGATTCGTCGCGCTCTTCGCCATCGTCCGAAAGAACGTCTCCGCCTCGACCGACGCCGCGATCACGCTCAAGCTCCAGCGACGAGACCATCCAGTCTTCGACCGCCTGATGCGCGTCGTCTCATGGCCCGGCTTCCCGCCTCAGAGCCGGATCATTCCGCCGTCCCTTTCCGCGGCACTCTGGATTCTCGGGTTCCGGCTTGAAGCGGTCTTCCAGCTCATGGCCTGGGGAACAGGCGGCGTGTCGTTCCTCGTCAAGCGCATCATGCGCCGGGCCAGGCCAGGGCCCGCGTACCCCGAAATTCGGGTTGTCGCCGCCAACATCGGGGGCAGCAGCTTCCCAAGCGGGCACGTGATCAACTACATGGGCGTCTATGGGTTTCTCACCTATTTGACATTCACCTGGATTCGACCGGCACTTCTCCGTCGCGCACTCGTCGGAATCACGACCAGCCTGATCGCGCTGGTCGGCCCCAGCCGGGTCTATCTCGGTCATCATTGGGTTACGGATGTGATGGCATCCTACTGCCTCGGCACCACCTATCTCGTCGGGCTCACCAGTCTCTACCGCAAGGTTCGGATGCGGATCGACCGCTAGGGACCAGTCTCTCTAGGATTGGCGGTGGCTGGTACAATTCCATCATAGGCAAGACGTGGCTATGAAGGAACCCACATTCGCGCGCGCGCCGCCCAGCAAGTTCGGGACGATGGAAGCCGAACCGCCAGGTGCCGCGTTGAGTGATCGCTCCCGAGCCATCGACCGAACGGCGCCACGCGCCCGGAGATTCGATCGGGAATCGCCCGTTACCGCGATCAGCCCTCGGGGCCGAATCCGACACCGAGGGATCGAGATGGCCGGCCCGCCAATGGCGCCGCCGGTCAACTGAGGTGGTACCGCGACACTGCTCGCCCTCTTCTGTTTGGGGCGAGTTTTTTGATGCCCACCGCGCGAGCGTTGTTCGGAACCTATTGGAGCCCAGAGCGATGGCGGATACCACGGCAGCGAACGCCAAACAGTTCAAGGAAGTTCCGGCCAGGGTCGACTTCCCGGCGATGGAAAACGATCTCCTGGCGTGGTGGGAAACGCACGGCACGGTCGAGCAATACCTCCGCCGAAACGACCACTCATCCGGGCGTTTCTCCTTCATCGACGGCCCGATCACCGCCAACAACCCGATGGGCGTGCATCACGCCTGGGGCCGCACGTACAAGGACATCTTCCAGCGCTATCAGGCACTTCTCGGCAAAAAGCAACGGTTCCAGAACGGATTCGATTGCCAGGGCCTCTGGGTCGAGGTCGAGGTCGAGAAGGAACTCGGGCTCAAGAACAAGCGGGAGATCGAAGCCTATGGGATCGCCGAGTTCGTCGAGCGCTGCAAGCAGCGCGTCTGGAAATACGCCGCCCGCCAAACCGACCAATCCGTCCGGCTTGGCTACTGGATGGACTGGGACAACTCGTACTACACGATGTCCGACGAGAACAACTACACGATCTGGCACTTCCTGAGGACCTGCCACGAGCGCGGCTGGATTTACAAGGGCCACGATGTCATGCCCTGGTGCCCCCGCTGCGGCACCGGCCTCTCCGAGCACGAGATCGTCACCGAGGGGTATCAGGATCGCACGCACCTCGCGATCTTCACCGAGCTTCCGCTGAAGGACGAGGATGCCTCACTTCTGGTCTGGACCACGACCCCCTGGACCCTCGCCGCCAATGTCGCCGCCGCCGTCCACCCCGAGCTGACCTACGCCCGGGTTCGCCAAGGCGACAAGGTGCTCTATCTCGCCTCGGACGCCATTCCCAATGCGCTTCGCGGCGACCACGAGGTTCTCGGCACCGTCACCGGCGCGGAGCTCGTGGGCCGCGCCTACCGTGGCCCGTTCGACGAGCTGCCCGCCGCCGAGGGCGTCGCGCACCGGGTCATCCCCTGGACCGACGCCTCATCCAGCGAAGGTACCGGGATCGTCCACATCGCGCCTGGCTGCGGCAAGGAGGACTTCGCGCTCTCGAAGGAGCACGACCTCCAGGTGATCGGGCCGATCAACGAGTCGGGTATCTACCTGCCTGGATTCGACTGGCTGACCGGTCGTGAAGCCCACGATGTCGCAGGGGACATCGAACAGAGTCTCAAGGACAAGGGGATCCTGTATCGCTCCGAGCGATACACCCACCGCTACCCCGTCTGCTGGCGCTGCGGCACCGATCTCCTCTTCCGCCTGGTCGATGAATGGTTCATCGCCATGAATGAACTGCGCCCGGCGCTGATGAATGCCACGCGCACCATCCGCTGGATCCCGTCGTTCGGGAAGGAACGCGAGCTGGACTGGCTCGCCAACATGGACGACTGGATGATCTCGAAGAAGCGCTACTGGGGTCTCGCCCTGCCCATCTTCGACTGCACGGCCTGCGGCGCATTCGAGGTCATCGGCTCCGAAACCGAGCTGAAGGAGCGCGCCGTCAGCGGCTGGGATCAGTTTGAAGGCCACACACCACACCGCCCGTACATCGACGCCGTGCGGATCGCCTGCAAGAGTTGCGGTCAGCCGGTCTCCCGGATCGCCGATGTCGGCAACCCCTGGCTCGATGCCGGCATCGTCGCGCTCTCGACCCTCGATTATCGCCACGATCGCGAGTATTGGAACGAGTGGTATCCGGCTGACCTCATCTCCGAGAGCTTTCCCGGCCAGTTCCGGAACTGGTTCTACGCCCTGATCGCCGAGAGCACCGCGCTGACTGGCAAGGCTCCCTTCAGGAACGTCTTCACGTACGCGCTGATGCGTGACGAAAAAGGCGACGAGATGCACAAGAGCAAAGGCAACGCGATCTGGTTCGATGAGGCCGCCGACGAGATCGGCGTCGACACCATGCGATGGCTCTTCGCAACGGTGAATCCGAGCACAAATGTCAACTTCGGCTATCACGTCACCGACGAGGTCCGGAGGCGCTTCATCATTCCGCTCTGGAACTCCTACTCGTTCTTCGTCACCTATGCCCGGATCGATAACTGGACGAAACCGGACGTTCCCAGCCCGGTTGCGTCACGGAGCCTCCTCGACCGCTGGATCGTCTCGCGCGGGCAGGAGCTGATTGCCACCGTCCGCGACAACCTGGATGATTACAACGTTCAGGATGCCGCGCGCGCCATCGAGCACTTCGTGATCGAAGAACTCTCGAACTGGTACATCCGGCGAAACCGCCGCCGGTTCTGGAAACCGGAGAGCGACCAGGACAAGGCCCATGCCTACGAGACGCTGTACGACTCGCTCGTGCTCGTCTCGCGCCTGATTGCGCCGATCCTTCCGTTCCTGAGCGAGACGATGTACCAGAACCTCGTTCGCTCGATCGACGACACGAAGCCCGAATCGGTCCACCTCTGCGACTACCTCATCGCCGACCCATCGCTCGTCGATGGAACGCTGTCGCGCGAGATGGCAGCCGTCCTCACCGTCGTTCGGCTGGGGCGCTCCGCACGCTCGGAAGCCAACATCAAGGTTCGCCAGCCACTCCCGGCGATCCTCGTTCACACGGCCGATCCTCGTGACGCCGCGGGCGTCGTCCGCCTCAAAGATCAGATCCTGGAGGAGCTCAACGTCAAGGATGTTCACGCGCTCGACGAGCTTGGCGATGTCGTCTCGCACGAGGTCCGGCCCAACCTACCATTGCTTGGGCCCAGGTACGGCAAGAAGATCGGGGCGATTCGATCCGCCCTGGCAAGAGCCGACCCATCGGCGATCGCCGCCGCGGTCGAAAGGGGCGATCCCGTCGATCTCGCGCTCGAGTCTGGCGAGACCCTCGCACTCCTGCCCACCGAAGTGCTGGTTTCTTTGCGCAAGCGAGAAGGGTTTGCCGCGGCACAGGCAGGCGGAGCGACGGTCGTGCTCGATACGACGCTCACGCCGGAGCTCATCGAAGAGGGAATCGCCCGAGATTTCGTCCGCGCCGTCCAGGATCTCCGCAAGCAGCTGGAACTGAAGATCGAAAACACGATTCGGCTCCGGTTCGCCGCCGCCGATGATGTCGGCCGGGCTATCGCCGCGAATGTCGATTACGTCAGGCGAGAGGTGCTCGCGGCCTCGATCGAGCGGGTCGGCAACGATGCGATCGGCGAGGATGTCGCCTCCGTGAAAGTCGGCAAGTCCGATGTCCGCATCTTCATCACCCGACACTATTCGTCCGATTAGTCCTCCTGATGTGCGAGGGCAATCACAAGGGATTTTGAGGCGACTGCTGTGGCAACCAAACTCGTCATCATAGGCTTGCCCGGTTCCGGCAAGACGACTGTCTTCAACGCACTCACGCGGGCAACCGCCGCAACCGGGAAATTCGGCGCCAACAGCGATGAGCCGAACCTGGCGACGGTCAAGGTGCCCGATCCACGACTCGACAGCTTGACCGATCTCTTCAATCCTCAGCGAAAGGTGCCGGCCGATGTTCAGTATCTGGACGTCGCGGGCATCGCCAAGGGCATCTCTGAGAAGGGTATGAGCGGGCAGTTGCTTGGCCATCTCGCCCAGGCCGACGCGCTCGTTCACGTCGTCCGGGCGTTCGAGGATCCGAACGTTCCTCACACCCAGGAGACCGTCGACAGCGCCCGCGACATCGAAACGATCAACCTCGAGCTGCTGTTCAGCGATCTCGCGCTGATCGAGAAGCGCATCCTCCGGATCGAAAGTCAGGTCGGCAAGTCGCGAGGACCGGAGCGCGAGGCGCTCGATCGTGAGCTGATCCTGATGAAGAAGCTGTTGCTCGCGGTGGAAGCCGACACCCCACTGCGGCGGATCGTGCATGACCTGGACGAGGACGAGATGCGGATGTTCCGGGGATTCGGCTTTCTCACCGCGAAGCCGATGCTGATTCTCCTCAACGTTGGCGAAGAGCAGCTCGGCGACACGGCAGCCGCCCTGCTAGTCACGCTTCGGGACGACTTCTCCTCAACGGGGATGTCGGTCGATGTGATCGCCGGTCAGATCGAAATGGAAATCGGCCAGCTCTCAGATAGCGACGCCGAGATTTTCCTCTCCGATCTGGGCATCGCCGAGTCGGGGCTCGGACGCATCATCCGCGAATCGTTCGATCTCCTTGGCCTGATGCCGTTCTTTACCGTCGGACCGGACGAATGTCGCGCGTGGACGATCCGTCGTGGCGCGACCGCCCTCGAAGCCGCCAGCGAGATCCATTCCGATATCCAGCGGGGATTTATCCGCGCCGAGGTCGTTGCCTACGACGCCATGATTACCGCGAAGACGATGGCCGAGGCTCGCAAGGCGGGAGCACTGCGGCGAGAAGGCAAGACTTACGTCGTCGCCAACGGCGACATCATCAATTTCCTCTTCAACGTCTAGCCCGAACTTTTCCGTTTGAGAATCGTCCGGAGTGACCATCGTAGGGGACGGCCCTGTGCCGTCCCGGTGAAGCTCGCCTTGACAGCGCACGGTCTCGAACGACGATGCGGAACGCCCGAACTCCGATAACCAACCAGCTTCCACAAGATCGACCATGCCCCTCCAACGAAAGCGATCCACCGCCACGCCATGGACGATGACGACTCGATCGACATCCAACCCCGACCGCCCCGCGAGCTCCTGGGCCGAGCGGCGCTCCTGGCCGCGCTCGGTCGCCGGGGACTGATCGAAGGAGAGGCCGACGCCGATCCGATGTCCGCCGAGACCGACCAGTTCGATCTCCAGGCGTGGGCCCGCATCGAGCTGGGTTTCTGGACGTCCCCGGAGGACCTCCATATCCTGCAGGCCCCCGTTGGCTCCCTGATAGACCAGGAAGAGGATTATTGCGCCGACGCTCTGGTCTCGGCATCGACGATCGGCTGGTGCATCGGCGCTTCCAGCCGAAGCTTGCCGCTCCTCTCTGACGGGGCGCCGGAGCGAGAGGTGCTCGCCTGGACGCCGGCTCCCTGGACGAAGATCCGGAGCCGGGTTCGGCTCGTTCGCGTTCGGACGGATGATGAGCTTGCCCGCGAACGTGAGCGCTGGGAACTGATCGTCTGGCGGATGTCCTTGTTCACCAATACCGCCAACATGGAGGATGACGAAGCAGCCCTGCGGGATGTCGTCGTCGAAGTGGAGAGCGCTGAGCTGATACGGTGCGAGGGCGGGGATTTTGCCACTGATGACGGGGTGCCGTTTCGCCATCTCGAGCCGGATCGCCAGGAGCAACTGGACACGGAAGCCACGCTTCGGCTTCAGGCAATGAACTGGGTCTGCGGCTTCGGCAACCGGTGGGATGACGTCCCGCTATTCCCCGATTGATCCGGGTTCAGCATTCCGCAGCTCGTGCGGCATCGAACCCTCGGCTCGCAGCGTCGATGAACTCCCGGATCCGCTCCGCGCTCTTTGTGCCGTCCGTCTCCACACCGCTGCTTACATCCACACCTTTCGGACCCACCGTCGTGATCCCCGTCCCGACGTTCTCCGGCGTCAGCCCCCCCGAAAGGATCAACGGATAGATCTCCCCCAGCCGGGCCGCAAGCTCCCAGTTCGCGACCTTGCCGGTGCCGCCGAAATGACCCGGCGACGATGCCTCGATCAGCACTGCCTCCACCGGACATGCGTGGTCGAGCCATGGGTCGATCATGGTCCGAACCTGGTCGATCGTCGCCCCATCCGGCACCCGGACCGTCCGGAACGCCGCCGCCCCGAAATCGTGAAGGATCGCCGCATCTTCATCACCCGAGAGCTGCACGACATCGGGCCGCGCCCGTTCAACGATATCGCGCAGTGCGGCTTCCGGTTCGTTGACGACAACCGCCACGAGTCGTGGTGCTCGCTTCACCGTCTTCAGGTAAAGCCGGACGTCACGGAGAAGTTCCGGCGCGACCTGGCGACGAGAGGGCGCCAGAATGAAGCCGAGCGCGGTGGCTCCGGCCTCCGCCGCGACGAGCGCGTTTTCGGCGTCCCGCATTCCGCAAATCTTCACGAAGTCCCGCACGCTCACCTCCCTAGTCAGGTGGAACGAGGCAATCTCCGTACACCGGTCAGCGCCCGTGCCGCCGCCTCCCGGTCCAGCTGCACGATGATCGACTCACCCACCAGGATCGCGTCGACCCCGGCGCTTGCCATCCGCTCGATGTCCGCTCGTGTCGCGATCCCGCTCTCCCCGACCACCACGCGGTCGGGGGGAATGCGCGGGGCCAGACGTTCCGTGACGCCCAGGTCTACTCGCAACGTCCGAAGATCACGGTTGTTGATCCCGATCATCGTCGCCCCGATGGCCAGCGCGCGTTCAAGCTCCCGCTCGTCATGGACCTCGACCAGCGAACTCATCCCAGCATCGCGCGCCGTTTCCGATAGGGCGGTCACTGTCGCATCGTCGAGCGCGGCCGCGATCAGCAGGATACAGCTTGCGCCGGACGCTCGTGCCTCCACCACCTGATAGGCATCGACGATGAAGTCTTTTCGCAGGACGCCCACCGGTCGATCGGCCACTTCCGCGACGTTCGCGATCGCCTCCAGATCGTGAAGTGAGCCCTCGAAGAACGGGCCATCGGTCAGGCACGAGATCGCTGCCGCACCGCCAGCGATGTACGACGCGGCAACCGCGCCCGGCTCGATCTCGATCTCGAAGTGCCCCTTCGACGGCGAGGCTCGCTTGAACTCCGCGATCAGCGCGACCGTCTCGGCCTTGAGCGCCGCTTCGACATCGACGGGTGGTGACTGACGGGCGATCCGCCGGTGGAGCACGGAGACGGGCACGCGGGTCATGCGTCCCACAAGATCGTGGACGGTGCGGGCGAGAATCCGGTCGAGCACCGTTCCCGTCACCGGAGCGCTCACGCGGTCACCCGCGTTCTCGCGCTGACCATGCGCCGGGTCGTCTCGACCAGCCGCTCCAGCCGTTCCAGCGCCGCGCCACTGTCGATCGCTTCAGCCGCCAGTGCGATCCCCTCACCGATCGAATCTGTGCGCTCCGCCGCGTAGATTCCGGCACCGGCATTCAGGAGCGTGATCGTCCGCCGGGGGCCTGCCTCCCCGGCCAGGATCGAGCGCGTGATCTCGACATTCGTCGCCACGTCTCCCCCCTGCACGTCCGCGGCTGTGCCCCGGTCGAGCCCAAAGTCATCCGGCGAGACCGCGTACTCCCGGATCGCTCCTCGACGGGCGTCCCATTCCGAGATCGCACTCTCGCCCAGAATCCCGATCTCGTCCAACCCCTCATCAGAGTGGACGAGCACGGCGCGCGTGCTACCCAGCAATCTGAGGACTTGGGCCAGCTTTCCGGCGATATCGGGATGTCCGACCCCGATAAGTTGGTGATTCGCACCCGCCGGATTGGTGAGGGGCCCAAGCACGTTGAAGATCGTCCGGATCCCCATCTCCCGCCGAGAGGGGCCGACAAACCGCATCGCGGGATGAAACGCGGGAGCGAACATGAACCCGATCCCGACCTCCTCGACTGATTGAACCACCTCCTCCGGGCTCAGCTCCACCTCCACTCCAAGCCCTTCGAGAAGGTCAGCTGAGCCGCACAGGCTGCTCGCGGCCCGGTTACCGTGCTTGGCGATGCGGACCCCCGCCGCCGCGATTGCGAACGTCGCGGTCGTCGAGATATTGAAGGAGTTGGAGTTGTCGCCACCAGTTCCGCAGGTGTCCAGCAGCGGTCGTTCGTCCGAATCGATATCCACTGTCAGCGCATGCGATCGCATCGCCTGGGCAAACCCCGCGATCTCGGCGACTGTTTCACCCTTCATCCGCAAGCCGGTCACGAGCGCTCCGATCTGCGCACCCGACACCGATCCGGTCATGATCGCGCCCATCGCCGAGGTGGCCTCTTCCCGTGACAGCTCCCGCCCCTCGACGACCGCCCTTATCGCTCCTCTTATGTCGAATTCAATGCTCGATTTCACAAGCCTCATGCTCTCCATGTCGTCGTCCGTGTCACTCCACCATCACATCGCCGTGTAGTGGCGGCCAGATGCGGGATCGGTGCCGACCCCCGCCGTCAACCGGCTCGCATCTCTGCGCCATACGTTGTGCGAATCACCCTAATAGCCTACGACCTTTGCGGCCTCGCGTTCCGCCGGCATCGCCCCACAGCTCCTGAGAAAATTCGCGAGCAGATCGTCGCCCGAAGTCGTGAGAATCGACTCCGGGTGAAACTGAACGCCCTCGATCGCCATCGTCCGGTGGCGCAGCCCCATCACGACGCCATCATCCGACTCAGCCGTTACCTCAAACGAATCGGGGATCGACGAGCGCTCGACGATCAGGGAGTGGTATCGGGTCGCCACGAACGGGTTGGGCAACCCGTCGTACACCCCTCTTCCATCATGGGTGATCATCGACGTCTTCCCGTGCCGGAGCTCGGGCGCATGGATAACGTTCGCGCCGAACGCGGCGCCGATCGACTGATGGCCCAGGCAGACGCCGAGGATCGGGCGCTTGCCGGCCAACCGCTCGATCAGGCTCACGGAGATTCCCGCTTCGTTCGGTGTGCAAGGTCCGGGCGACACGACCAGCCCATCGATCTCGCTCAATCGCTCCTCGACCTCGGCGGGAGAAACCTGATCGTTGCGGACCACCTCCACCTCGACACCGAGCCCCGCCATCGCCTGGTAAAGATTGAACGTGAAGGAGTCGTAGTTGTCGAGCAACAGGATCATATCGAGTGCACCCTTTCCCCGGCACGTGTCTCATCCGTCTCGATCTGCTCCGCCCGCTCGATCGCCCGTACCAGTGCCCGCATCTTGTGCATGCTCTCGGCATACTCCATTTCCGGCACGCTGTCGGCCACGACCCCGCCCCCGGCCTGAAGCGACGCAATCCCGTCCCGGACGACCATCGTCCGCAACGCAATGCAGGTATCCATCCCGCCAGCGAAATCGAAATAGCCGACCGCGCCCGCGTAGACGCCCCGCCGGTCGGCTTCCAGCTCGGCGATGATCTCCATTGCCCGGATCTTCGGTGCCCCGGATACGGTACCGGCGGGAAAGCACGACCGAAGTGCGTCGAGTCCGCTCAGACCGGGCCTCAGCTCGCCTTCGACGTGGCTGACGATATGCATCACGTGCGAGAACTTCTCGATCTCCATCAGGCGGGGCACCCGCACCGTCCCCGGCGACGCCACACGCCCAACGTCGTTTCTGCCCAGATCGACGAGCATGATGTGCTCGGCCCGCTCCTTCTCGTCCCCGATCAGCTCGACCGCATGCCGCCCGTCCTCGGCGGTCGTCTGCCCGCGTGGCCGCGTCCCCGCAATCGGATGGTTCGTCACCACGCCATCATCCAGCCGCACGAGCAGCTCGGGTGACGCCCCGACGACCTGGTGGTCTCCAAAATCGAGGTAGAACATGTACGGGGAAGGATTCACCATGCGCAAAGCCCTATACATCGTGAACGGCACCGCGTCGGAGTAGATATCGACGCGCTGCGAGGGCACCACCTGGAAGATATCCCCTTCACGGATGTATGCCTTCGAGCGCTCCACCATCGCGAAATAGCGCTCCGCCGTGGTGTTCGGGTGGAACCGGTCGACGACCGCGGGCAGCGCGTCGTGACGACCTACTGCATACCTGGGAACTGGTCTCAGGAGCCGACGTGAGAGGTGCTCGATCCGGTTTGCGGCGTTGGCGTAGGCGGTGTCCAGGTCGGTATCGGGATGTACCTGAACATGCGCGATGACCTTCATCGTTCGTTCGAGATGGTCGAACACCACCAGCGAATCGGCAATGTGGAACCGAGCCTCCGGCAGATCGAGACCGGCCCCCTCAGCCAGCGGCACGCGCGGCTCGAATCGGTGAATCGCGTCGTACGACAGGTAGCCGACGGCTCCGCCGGTGAATCGCGGCAGGGACGCATCCGGGGCGGACCTGAAGCCCTCGAGAATCGACTCAAGCGCCGTCAGCGGGTCGTCATAGCCGTCCGCCACGCCATCGATCGCGGCTCCGGTGGAAATCGTCCCGCCGTTCATCGTCACATGGTTGAGGAAATCGGCACCGATGAACGAATAACGGGCAATCCGGATTCCGCCCTCGACCGATTCGAGGATGAAGCCTGGTTTCGTGAGCCCTTCGCTGATCTTCAGGTACGCCGATACGGGTGTTTCCAGATCGGCCAGGATCTCGCGATGAATCGGCACGGTGCGGATGCTCGCGCCCCACGTTGCCCGCCGCTTCCTGAGCTCGTCCAGCGAGGGATGGATGTCTTTGGCCACATCTGTGGAGCCGTGAGCGTATTCAACCGCCACTGAAAACCATCCTTTGCTCCATGGGCACTTCACGTGCGGGGCAGCAAAAAACCCCCATCCCGGAAAGGGACGGAGGCCAGAGCCGTTCCGCGGTGCCACCCTTGTTGGCGATCCAATCGCCCACTCGACCGTACGGGCATGGACCGATGTCCAGTGCCGATACGAGGTTCCCGATAACGGGGGAAACACCGGTGCCGTCTACTCCGCGTGCGCGTTTCGGGGCTCAGCTCCCGGATCCATTCGGCGTCCGCGTCACATCGGGCTCCCACCATTCCCGACTCGCTTGGCTCCGCGTGATGACGCCTACTCGTTCCGATCATTGCTGTTGACGATCTTCGACTGATGCGCACAATACGTCACGCCGCCAGGCAATGTCAAGCGCAATCACGCGTTAGCTGCGGTCCGGATCGATCATCAATACCACAGAGAGAACCGGAGCGTGCGGCCAATGCGACAAACAGGATGCACAAGACAACCGGACAAACGACAGCATACGCACCCCGCCACATTATGCGCGAAAGGGAGACGGCATGGACCACAACAGAAAAGCGTTCCTCAAGACTCTCCTGACCACCCCCGCCCCTTCCGGGTACGAGCAGCCCGCCGCGACGGTGTGGCGCGACGAAGCCGCTACCTTCGCCGACGAGGTCGACCGGGACGTTCTCGGTAACTCCTACGCCTGGTTGCGACACGGCGGCGGTCCCGTGGTCGTGATCGAGGGGCACATCGACGAGATCGGATTCCTCGTCACCTACGTGGACGACGACGGCTTCATCTGGTTCGACCGGATCGGCGGCTGGGATGACCAAATCGTCGTCGGGCAGCGGGTCGTGATCGCGACCGCGAACGGAGCAGTACGAGGTGTGATCGGCAAGAAAGCGGCGCACCTGCTCGCTCCGGAGGATCGCTCCAAGGTTACCAAACTGGCCGATCTCTGGATCGACATCGGAAGTGGTGAAAAGGATCAGACCCTTGCTCGAGTGGCGATCGGCGATCCCATCGTTCTGGACGTTCCTCCGCTGGAGCTCAGCGACGATCTCTGGGCTTCGCGCAGCATCGACAATCGGGTGGGAGCCTTCGTCGCTCTCGAAGCGCTCCGCTTGCTCAAGGACGCGGCGCGTCAGTGTTCAATCGTCGCGGTCGCCGCCACCCACGAAGAGATCACGATGTCGGGGGCGCTGAACATGGCGTTCCATGTCCGGCCCGCCGTCGGGATCGCGATTGATGTCACCCACGCCACTGATTATCCCGGCGCGGCGAAGAAGGCAGACAACGACATCAAGATCGGTGGCGGACCCGTCCTCACCCGTGGCTCATCGATCAACCCTCATGTCTTCTCCGGGCTGCAGACCGCCGGTGCACGCCTGGGGATCACGACCCCTGTCCAGGCGGCCGGCCGGTCGAGCGGAACCGATGCCGACGCGATGATGCGGTCTGGCGCGGGCATCGCGACCGGTCTGGTCTCGATCCCCAACCGCTACATGCACAGCCCGAACGAGATCATCAGCCTGCGAGATCTGGAAGAGGCGGCGCGTGTGATCGCCGGATTCGTGACGACGATTACCGCTGAGTCGGACTTCCGCCCTTGACCGCGTCTGGAAAGGGGCCGACCGCCCGCCGACTTCTCGTCTTGGGAATACGTTGGCAGTTTGGGCAGAAGTAGGTGCCACGCCCCGCTACGCGCGTTTTTTCGATCGTGGCGCCGCAGGTGATGCACGGTTCTCCCTCCCGACCGTGCACCGCCGGGAAGGCGTCGACCGGGAAGGCCCGCTGATGAATGATCGTTGCGCCTCCTTGAGCGATGCCCGCCTCCAACGCCACGGGCACCGCATCGAGAAGTGCGATGCGCTCGCGCGCGGTCAGCGAGCTGCCCGCCCTTCCGGGGTAGATCCGTGCGGCGAACAACGCTTCGTCGACGTAGATGTTGCCCAACCCCGCGATGAATGATTGGTCGAGCAGGAGCTGCTTCACCGATATGCGCCGCTTCCGCATCGTAGCGCCGAGAGCCTTGGAGTCGAGCGGCGCTCCGACACCCTCCGGTCCGAAGCGAAACGTCGCTATTGTCTCCTCCACCTGAGTTGAATGCATGAGTCGCATCCATCCAAACTGCCGGACATCGCTGTAGAAGGCGACCGTGCCGTCCTGAAACGTTAGGATGACGTGGGTCGCCTTGTGCGGATAATCGCTGGCCGGCGAAGGAACCGGATGGCCAGCGAAGAGCCGGGTCCCGTCTGGTGTGATGATCGCCAGTTGGCCACTGAGCTTGAAGTGGACGAGCAGGCTCAGATCTTCCGCGGTGTCGAGGATGAGGATTTTGGCGCGCCGGCGGGCGGCGCGGAATGACATGCCGATGAGGAGTCCGAGGTCCGGTAGAGGCGACTGCGACAACAGCTTTGGTAGATGAACCTGAATATCAACAATTGTCTTGTGCAGGACGGTCTTTTCGATGTTCCGTCGAATGGTCTCGACTTCAGGAAGCTCAGGCATCGGAAGAAGACGTTCCGGATGCCTCCTGTCGTCGCATCCACTGAGCGGCGCTCATCGCCGCGTCGATTCCCGCCTCTTCATCGTGGGATGCGCTGATCACTCTCGCCATGACATCCCACGCCGCAAACTTGGCCTGTCTGTGAAGCCCTTGGTAAACACACGTTCGCGGTCCCAGAAGCCGTCCCTGGGTCAGATAGGCCACCTGCCAGGAACTTCCGGCCCTGGTCACCGTTACGAGGTCTTTCCCCAAACGCCACACGAAAGGCGCCCCCTCTTTCCCGGTATCTCCCGATGCCATCGCCACTCCGAGCCATCTGAAGTTCCACCTGACGACTTCGCGCCAGGTCTGCGCGAGCATCCAATCTACAGACAAGGAACCTCTCCCGGTGTTGATCGAGGCCTCATCGCCTCGCACCCGTGGCACAGTACCACGTCATGGTAATCACTATTGGATGCGTCGGGGGGCCGTTTCCGGCTCGTTCCGCTGTCCGACGGAACCCGCCGGAATGGCCAACGTCTCCGCAAGGCCTAACCGCGTCTATGGCGTGTATCGGGCATCGTCCGATTGCCGCCGCGAAGGAATGACCTCTCTGGCTTCGCGCTCACTCAGATCGGCATGGGGAAGGTTGCGCCCTAGCCATTCCGGAATCCACCAGTTCGCGTTTCCCAGTAGTTTCATGGTGGCCGGAACCAGTAGCGCACGAACGACAGTTGCGTCGATCGCCACCGCCAATGCAATTCCGAAGCCAAGGGCCTTCACGAGCACCACGTCCGCCGATACGAACGAAATCGTGACCACGACGACGATCAGCGCGGCGCTCGAGATGATCCGGCCGCTCCGTTGCAGACCCACCGCGACGCTCCGCTCGTTATCCCCGGTTCGGTCCCATTCCTCCTGGATCCGGCTCAGGAGAAACACCTCGTAGTCCATGCTCAGGCCGAAAAGCACGCAGAACATGATGACTGGCAGCGAAGCTTCCACAAAACCTTGGGGGGTAAACCGGAGGATGCGAGCCAGATTCCCGTCCTGGAACACCCACACCAATGCACCGTATGAGGCCAGGATCGACATCACGTTCATGATGATCGCCTTGAGCGGGAGGAGCACCGACCGGAAAACGATCAGCAGGACCAGATAGGTCGTTCCGAAGATCAGCGCCGCGGCGATCGGAAAGCCGCTATAGATCACATCGACGACATCGACGATTTCGGCGGTCCCGCCACCAATCAGGATCGCGACATCTCCGCCCGGATCCATCCGCCTCAGATCTTCCAGCAACTCGCGATTGGCTGGCGCATTCGCTGGCGCGACGGGGTAGGCGAGCATGACCGCCGCCTCGGTACTGATGAACGAGCTCAACCGCGTTTCCTGACCGGCCAACTCCAGTAGCCGTCGCCCGTTGACGATCACGAACGGATTCTCCAGCGCATCGACTCCAGGCAGCGTTACCGCGCTCTGGACACGGCTGATCCGCTCGTCCTGTTCCAGCAGCCGCACCAGCGAATTCACGACGTTCAGGTTTTCGGGGCGGAACATCGAGGTCTGAGTTTCGAGGGCGATCACGAACGGCGAGATCTCGCCTCCACTGTATTCTTTGGCAAGCAGGTCGAACCCCTGTCTGCTCGGCAGGTCCTGGGGGAGGATCGTCGCGTCCGGCGAGGAGATGTTCGCCCGCAAGAACGGGGATCCCAGCAACCCGAGAAGGCCCAGCGTGATCAGCATGACGACGACCGGTCGCTTCATCACCATCGTCGCGATCCTGTGCCACATGCCATGACCCTCATCATGGCCGTGTGACTTCATCGCCAGCGGACCGACCGGCCAGCGCTCGATCCGGTACCCGATCACGGTCAACACCGCCGGCAGCAGCGTCAACGCGGCCGACGTGGAGATTGCAACCACGATCACGCCCGCCACTCCGATCGACCGCAGGAACATCAGGGGAAACGAGATGAGCCCCGCCAACCCGATCAGCACCGTCAGACCCGAAAAGAACACCGCTCGGCCAGCCCGGCCAACCGCAACGGCGACGGCGCTCTCGACCGACGAGCCTCCCGATGCCAGCTCCTCCCGGAACCGGCTTGTGATGAACAGGCAGTAGTCCACGGCGAGACCGAGCCCCAGCATCGTCGCGAGATTGAGGGCGAAGATGCTGATGTCGACCAGGTGGGCGACGCCGTAGATGGTAAACAGGATGACTCCGACGCTGGCGCAGCCGATGATCAACGGAATCAACGCCGATACCAGCGTGCCGAAGACGAGGACGAGCGCCACCAGAGCGAACGGAAGCGCGATCAGTTCCGCCCGCCTCAGATCGCGCTGGCTGGCCGTTTCGATGTCGGCGTAGAAGGCTGGAGCGCCAGCAACCACCACGCGCACATCGACTTGAGCCTGAATAGCCGCCTCGAACTCCGGAACCAGCCGCTGGGCTTCCTCCGGCGGAAGACTGAGGCCCACGATCGCGTAGGCGATCTCACCGCTCGGCGAGATGAGTGTTTCATCTTCGGTCGGCAGCACCACATCGCGCACGAATGGAAGGTCGGTGATATTTGCGAGCGACCCGGCGACCTGCTCCTGGAACTTTGGCTCCTCCGCACGGAGGGAATCGCTCTCGTAAATGAGCACCATCGACGATGGACTGAACCCCAACTCTCGTTGCAGGAGCGTGGCGGCCCGGGAGCCGTCGGACTTCTCCGAGCTGAACCCCCCCACCTTCAGGGGGTCGTCGATCCGCGACAGGAACGGGAGTGCCGAAACGACAAGCGCCACCCAGATGCCGATGACCAGATACCGGTGCTTGCCGCATAGCCTGCCGATGGACTCAAACATTGCGTATGCTGATTTCAGATGCCGCCGGCATCGATAAACCCGTCTACCATGAACGTCGAAATCCTCAGGGTGCCACTTGCGATGACGTCAACCCGCAATTGCAATAAACGATCCATTCACCGAACGCTCGACCGTGGTCTGGCCGATGACCGCGCTGGTGTTCAGTGGCCCGTAGATATGGGGAAACAGGTGCTCGGCGTCGTCGTATCGAACCTCGCAGGCCACGCTGGCCACATCGAGCGCCAGCACCACGAACTCGCGAGGATCATCAGCGTAGAAGAGGTTCGCCACCATCAGCAACTGGTCGACTCCGTTGGTGCAATGGATGAACCCGTCGCGTTCGAACGCTTCAGGGAGATAGAGGGTGGTCTCGCGCTGCGCGTTCCACACCGTCGAGGGGACCAGATGATAGGTCACGCCCCGGCGTTTCGATTCGTCCGAGTTGCGGTGAAACGCCATCGAATGGTTCCTCTGACGACCACTGGGAACGATCCCAGGCAACGTCGCTTGCCCGCTTTCAGTGTACGCTGGCGCTTCGCTCGCGACCGAAACACTCCGGTAGGAGCGCCTGAGGCATTGAGGATGAATAGGTGCCGGGCGACCCTGCGCACCACCCTCCGTTCCGGGATACACTTTGGAATCCGGCCAGATGAATGGCAAGCCCCTGTCGGGGAATTCACAATGGCGGTGCTGCGTTGCTGATCTCACCTTCCCCAAATGCATCCGCCGCACTCGCGGAGCGATCGCGACGCGAGTGGGTGGCGATCCTTAGGAGTCGAGGGATTCGGCCCTCCCGCGCGATGGGCCAGAACTTCCTCGTCGATCCCGGCATCGTCCGGCGGATCGTGACGGTCGCCGATGTGACCTCCGGTGATCTGGTGGTAGAAATCGGTGCCGGAATGGGCATTCTTACCCGCGATCTCCTGAGGACCGGCGCTGATGTCATCGCGATCGAACTGGACCACGCACTGAAAACGTTTCTGGAAGACGATCTCGGAGGTGCCTCCAACCTTCACCTCGTGGAACGAGACGCTCGCCATGTCGACATCGCGGAGCTGGTGGGCGACCGGCCCTACCAGGTTGTCGCCAACCTCCCCTACAGCGTTGCCACGGTCGTCATCCGTCACTTCTTCGAGGTGAGAAGCGCGCCCGCCCGGATGACCGTGATGGTGCAACGGGAGGTCGCCGAACGGATGGTTGCAATGCCTCCAAAGATGTCACTCCTTGCCCTGGCTACCCAGCTCAACGCCGAGGCGGAGATCGCGTTTGTCGTGCCCCGCGACGTGTTCGTGCCACCGCCCAAGGTCGAATCGGCCGTTGTCCGATTGTGCACGAGAGAAGGGTCGCAACGCACTCCTTCACAGCGGGACCGCATGTTCGCGCTCGCGACCATGGCGTTTCAGCGCAAGCGAAAGACGATCTCGAACGGTCTGTCCCAAGGCCTGGATGTCCCCAAGGACGTTGTCGATGACCGTCTTGACTCCGTCGATATCGATCCCCAGCGCCGACCGCAGACCCTCGAACTCGAAGAATGGCTCCGCATTGCGGAGGCTCTGCCACAATGACCACCCAGCGTGTAACCCGTTCGATCAATGCGCGAGCACCGGCCAAGATCAATCTGGGGCTTGAGATACTCGGCAAGCGCCGGGACGGCTACCACGAGATCCGATCGATACTCACCATGGTCGACCTGTACGACGATCTCCACTTCCAGTTCGGCCAGCGGAGCGGTGCAACGTCCATTGACGGCGTGCCAGCCGAGCACAACTTGATCGACAGGGCCGTGCGCCTGATGCAGTCGAGGTGCTCCAGCGAGTTGCCCTTTGGCTACCAGGTGGAAAAGCGAATTCCGATCGCGACTGGACTTGGCGGCGCCAGCTCGGACGCTGCCGCCACCCTGGTGGCTGTCAACCACCTTCTTGGGCATCCTTTCCGACACGATTACCTCATCGAGCTGGCGGCCAGTTTGGGGAGCGACGTTCCATTCTTTCTGGACGGCTCTACCGCGTACGTGAAGGGAACCGGGACTGACATCACGACGATTCCGGGTTTCACGAGCGCGGTCCTTCTGGTCGTCCCAAACATCGTCATTCCGCGGAAGACGCCCACCCTTTACGGGCGAATCACCGCCGGCGATCATTCCGCGGGGGACAGGATCGACCGCACCGTGGGACGATTGAGGGCGGGGTTGCCTCCAGAGCCCGACGACCTGCACAATGCCTTCATGGCCCCGCTCTACGACCTCGTGCCGCCGCTCGCGATCGTGCCTACGATCCTCCGAGAGAGCGGCTGTGTCCGCTTCGGATTGAGCGGCGCGGGACCGGCCCATTACGCGCTTGTCGATGCCGAGGAGATCGCCAGCGTCGCGTCCCGGATTCGCACCGCGCTGGATCCCCACCTGTTTCGCCTGTATCATGCATCACTCCTCCCAAATCGCGGCCGCCTTCAATCGGTCTCTTGAGGCTTCTTCGTCCCGGCGGAACTCACCATTCCTTCGATATGCATGGGATCGCGGGAGGCGCGCGATGGTCAACAACGATCCCTCTTCCACTACGGTCGCGCGGCGATCAGTACTTCGGTTGCTGGTCGGCAGCGGGTTCGTAGGCGCCACCTGGGGCACCGGATTCGCCGCGCTGAATGGCAACCGTCCGCCGTCCGCCACAATTGCGGGAGACAACGACTGGCAGCTCACCGTGATCGAGTCCGGCAGAAGCCGGGCAGCCATCCTGATGGGCGAACCGGATCGACCCGTTGGCGACACGTTGTCGCGGATGATGGGGTCGTTCCGGCAACGGATCGACCTCGTGATTGGAACCGCCGAGGCGCTGGAAGCCCTGCCGGCCGACTACCGCGGCCGATGGAACGTTCAGCGCACCGTGATCCTTGGTGGCTCCACCGCTCGATCGCTCGCCGCCCGCACTGGTTCCATCGCATGTCCATTGCTGATTGCTCTTGGTTCTCGCCTTTCGCTGCTCGCGTATCCGGTCGTCGAAGGCCAATGGACGAGGGCCAGCGCGTCCGACAGCGTTCCGGATCGGTGGCTCATCACCGTGCGGGCGAACGGCGCGACGGTTCGGCTTGGGGCGCGGCTGGAGGATATCGCGGCGATGAGCCTCGACCCAACCGCGGTCACGATTGCGCCACGGGGTGAGCTGCAGACGGTCTGGGCGATGGATTCAACGACCGCAATCGCCGTCAACAACACCCACGTGCCCAAGGACGTGATCTCGTCGCTCGATTCGGGAGACGGACGCCCGCGTTGGCTTGTCGCCGTGTTCCCCGATGATTTCACCCGTCTCGCATTTGTCGAAGGGGGTATTGGACTGCCCGACTGGGCACGGCCAGTTTCGATTTCGACACCCATGACAACGGATCACTCGTCTGTATCGGACGGACTTCGTTTCGACCCATGAGCCGGCCCGTTCGGATCATCCGCCAGCCAGTCGCGGATGACTCGGGCATCGTACGCCCCGGTCGTTTGCTCGTCCGAAGGCGATTTCTTCGGCACCGCTGCGCGTGGCGTCCTCGATTCCGTCCGCGCCCTGAGCGAGCTGCCCTTTGTTCCTCCCGGCCATGTCCGGTGCCAGCTGGTCGCAAGCTCGCTTGGCTTGGGAGGCGCTGGTTCTTCCCAGTGCCGAACCTCCTTCACTGTCACGGCGGCGGTCCTTTCCTTCACAGGTATAGTTGGCGGGGCGACAGGCTCGATCTTGTCGGGCGTCAGCTCGCGAACCACGCTCTGGCGAGGGACGGGACCGGTCGGCGCGGTCGGCGGCTCCTGATACGCGACAGGAATCTCATACTCGTTCGCATCACGTTCCCGCACGATCATTCCAAACACCGTCGCCAGAGCAACCACCAGGCCGACGCCGAGCAAGACCCAGTCGAGCCCGATCGATAATGCACGCGCCAGGTAGGCATTCTCGATCAACGCCGGATATGAGCCGTCCGTGAGGAAGCGCGAAACGAAGTTGATGACGGAGCCCAGGAACACCGCACCAATCAGGAGCGAAACCAAGCCCCCGTACATCCGTCCGCCCGGGCCGGGCCGGTAGGAAAACCCCGCTCCAGCACCATACCCAACGACGGAGGTGACCCCCGTGAGAACCGCGACCGCAACGACGAACTGGCAGATGTCGGTCCGGACATCTGCCTGCGTCGCGATCCAGCTTCCCCACCGTTCCGCCCATTCATCGGCGATAAGCAATCCGAGGAGGAGCCCGGCCGCCGAACACACTTCCCTCAACCCGCCCCGGTAAAAGCCGAGAGGTATGAGAAGAATCAGGATCAGGAGGAGAAGAGCGTCGAGGACGACAGATTGCACCATGATTTGGTCACTCTACCACAGGTGGACAGGCAGTCTGACCAGCAGCCACAACACGTGGTGCTCGGCCAATAAGGATCAGTCGCTCACCGGTCGCACCGTCAACGACTCGATCGCCTTCAGAGGGATCTCGAGCCAGTGGGGACGATTGTCCAGCTCGTACCGAATCTCGTAGAGCGCCTTTTCGATGAGAAAGAGATCGAGCGCGGCGAAGAACGCCCGGTCGTCCCTGGGGAAAATCGACGATTCGCGCATCTGGAGCGGGGTGCGGTATCCCGCGAGGAAGGCCACACGTGCCTGTTCGCCCCATTCCCTGATCCTCGGGGACCCGGCTTTGGGCTCGGTTCGCTCGCGAGAGGCGACCGCGTAGTCGAGCGAGCGGAGCATGCCAGCGACATCCTTGAGTGGTGAGACTTTCTCGCGTCGAACCGCCAAAGGACGTGATGGCTCGCCCTCGAAGTCGATGATCACGAAATCATCGTCGGTCCGCAACACCTGCCCAAGATGGTAGTCACCATGAACTCGCGTTTTGAGTGACCCGGCAAGCGACTGGGCCAGAATCAGCTTGCTTTTGACGTTCGTGCCGAGTTCGTCGATAACCGCTTGGGACCGCGCCCCGGCCTCCAGCACGCCAGCCATCGTTCGGTCCAGCTCAACGCGCAAGCGGACCTGAAGCGCATCGATCTCTCCCTCCAGGATGCGTTCAGGGGCGAACACACGGTCCTTGGTTGGCGACGCCAACGCGAGATGCAGTTCCGCGGTCCGCTTTCCCAGAAGCTCGATCCCCTCCAACGCATCGTAATCATGTGCCGGCGAATGGCGTTCCAGCTCACGAAGCAGCCAGGTCCACCCGTCGCCCTCGTTCCGCACGTATTCCTGCACCGCCACGAGCGTGACGACTTGCCCCGGTGTACCGGTGGTCACGGTGACCGTTCCCAGGTGGCGGGGAATCTGCCGAAAGGCAGTCTGCTCGGTAAGGTACTGGATGACCTCCACGTCAGGGTTGACGCCCGGCTGAAGCCGCCGGAACACCTTGGCGATGGCATGATCGCCATACTGGATCGATGTGTTGCTTTGGTCGGAGTGGAGCAGCCGCCCATCCCCCGCCGCGATGGCAACAGGGCCGGGAACCCATGACATCGTCCGCCCGTGGTGAGTGAGCGATCGCCTCGCGCCGAAGCCATCCGCAAGCCAGTCAAGAAATCCAACCGTGTCGAACGCATCGACCACGACGTCGGGGTCGTGAGTTCCCGCCGGCCATTCACCGACGAGCGGTATGAAATACGAGGACCGCTGACCATCCCGGAAGCCGCAGTCGATGGTGAGGAGTTCGATCGGTGCGTCATTACCATCGACGGAACCGAAGGTGCCGAATACGAACGAATCCAGGATGCGCGATTTGTCGCCGAACCAGCGCTGTTGACGCATCCAGGCGATAATCGACGCTGTCTGGTCAGTGGGCATCTCCACGAGGCGTCCGCCCTTCCCGATGCGCGGGCGAGGGACCCGGCCGCGCTCACCTTCTCGTCCGACGTGCCGGAATCATCCGCTCGGGAGTTGTCGCCCGATCAGCGTATCTGGTGCCCTAATCACGCTCGAGCCGGAACCAGTAGAACGAGTGAGGGCCGAGGGTCAGAAAATAGGGGAGATCCCCGATTCGCGGGAAGCGATTCTCGCCGATCAACTCGACGGGATACCCTTCCCGGAATTCGCTCAAGTCGATTTCCGCATGTTGCACGAATCGACTGAGATTGACGACACAGAGCAACACCTCGCTTTCCCATTCCCGCAGGTAGACGAGAACCTTCAAATTCTCCGGATGGAGAAACCTGATCGTTCCCCTGCCGAAGGCGCGGTACCGCCTGCGAACGGCGATCATGCGCTTCATCCAGTTCAGGAGCGATGTCGGCGTTCGCTGCTGCGCGTCCACATTGACCGCGTTGTAGCCATAGACGGGGTCCATGATGACTGGGGAGTACAGCCTCGCCCAGTCCGCACGGCTGAATCCGGCATTGCGATCACCGGACCACTGCATCGGCGTCCGTACCCCATTGCGATCACCCAGATAGATGTTGTCGCCCATGCCGATCTCGTCGCCGTAGTAGAGCACGGGGGTGCCTGGCATCGAGAACAGAAGGGAGTTCATCATCTCGATCTGGCGTCGTCCATTGTCGAGAAGAGGCGCGAGCCGACGGCGGATGCCGAGATTGATGCGCATCCGCGGATCCTTGGCGTATTCGTAATACATGTAGTCCCGGTCGGCGTCGGCGACCATTTCCAGGGTCAGCTCATCGTGATTGCGCAGGAAGATCGCCCACTGGTTCGATTCGTGGATGTGCGGTGTCGACTCCATGATCTCCACGATCGGTGTCCGCAACTCCCGGCGCATGGCCATGAACATCCGCGGCATCAGTGGGAAGTGAAACGCCATGTGGAACTCGGGGTGCTCCTCGGTGCCGAAATACTGGACGACATCCGAGGGCCACTGGTTGGCTTCCGCCAGCAACACCGCGCCGGGGAACTCCTCGTCGACCAATCGTCGGAGCTTCCGCAGGAACTCATGCGTTTCCGGCAGGTTCTCGCAATCTGTACCTTCCCGCTCGTACAGGTACGGAACAGCGTCGCAACGCACACCATCCAGACCGAGGCCCAGCCAGAACCGGCAGATATCGAGCATCTCCCGATGCACCGCGGGGTTGTCGTAGTTGAGGTCCGGTTGATGAGCGAAGAACCGATGCCAGTAGTACTTGCCCGCTGAGTAATCAAATGTCCAGTTGGACACCTCGGTATCCGTGAAGATGATGCGCGCGTCGCTGAACTTGCCGGGATCGTCGGTCCAGACGTAGTACTCGTGATAGAGAGACGCGGGGTTGGATCGCGCCTCCTGGAACCAGGGGTGCTGATCCGAGGTGTGATTCATCACCAGGTCGGCAACCACCCGCAGTCCCTTGGAGTGGGCCGAATCCAGGAACACCTTGACGTCGTCGAGCGTTCCGTAATCGGGATGCACGGAGTAAAAGTCCGAGATGTCATACCCGTCGTCCTGCCCAGGTGATGGGTACATCGGGAGGAGCCAGATGCAGTCGACGCCAAGATCACGGATGTGCTCCAGCTTTTCCGTCATTCCGGCGAAATCGCCGATGCCGTCATGGGTCGAATCGTAGAAGGACTTGACCGGTGCCTCGTAGAAGATCGCGTCCTTGAACCACAACTCATCGCGTGTCAACATGGACCGCTCGCACTTCCATCAGGTGTCAGCTCCGTGGGCGCATCGCCCAGTACCTTCGATAAGCGAGCAACCCTCGCTGAGCGGCATCGAACTCGATCAGACGCTCTGATCCACGAACGCGGTCTGGACCCTTGGTTGAATCGCGAAAATCATAGCCGGACTTGATGCGGGATCAAGAGTCAGCTCGTGCTCCCCACCCGTCCAAAGGAAGACCTCTCCAGACAGCAACTCGGTGGCACGATACTGCCCTTCCGGATCGATCCCAAACTTCTCGACCGGAAGCGAGATTCTGGTTGTGTGGGCGTGAAAAGGATCGAGATTCACGATCACCACAACCGTATCGCGACGATCCTCCGTGCTCTTGCCGTAGCACATTACATCAGGATCCGACGCCTCGAAGAAACGCAGATTGCTGTACTCCTGAAGGGCGGGGTGCGCCCGCCGGATCGCATTGATCTGTGCGATGTACTCGCTGATCTGACCTGGGCGGTCCCAGTCCCACACTTTGAACTCATACTTCTCCGAATCGAGATACTCCTCCCTGCCGGGCACCGGCGTCGCTTCGCACAGCTCGTACCCGCTGTAGATGCCCCACAACGACGACATCGTCGCCGCCAGCACCGCCCGAAACTGGAACGCGGCACGCCCCCCTTCCTGCAGGATTGTGGGCAGGATGTCGTGAGTGTTGACGAAAAAGTTTCCGCGGAAGTACTGATTCATGTCGGTCTGGGTGAGTTCGGTCCCATACTCGATCAGCTCCCGCTTGGTGTTCCGCCACGTAAAATAGGTATAGCTTTGAGTAAACCCGGCCTTTGCCAGCGCCTTCATCACCTTCGGGCGGGTGAACGCTTCGGAGAGAAACACGACGTGCGGGTGGTCCCGATGTACCTCCGCGATCACCCACTCCCAGAAGATCGTCGGCTTGGTATGCGGATTATCGACACGAAACGCCGTGACCCCGTGTTCGACCCAGAAGAGGAGGATCCGCCTGAGCTCGCGCCAGAGTGGCTTCCACGCCTCGGTCGCGAAGTTGACGGGATAGATGTCTTCATACTTCTTTGGCGGGTTCTCCGAGTATTTGATCGTGCCGTCCGGCCGGATGAAAAACCACTTTGGATGTTCGGTGGCCCAGGGGTGATCGGGGGATGCGTTGATCGCGATATCGAGCGCAATTTCAAGACCGAACGTGGCCGCTCGATCCACGAGGTGGCGAAAATCGTCGATCGTTCCCAATGCCGGGTCGATCGCATCATGCCCCCCGGCGTCGCCGCCGATCGCGTAAGGAACGCCGGGTTCTTCTGGTCCGGCATTGAGCTGGTTGTTCTTCGCCTTTCGGTTGGTCGTTCCGATCGGGTGGATCGGCGTGAAATAGAGAACATTGAAGCCCATCGCTCGAATCCGTGGCAGCTGCGCCTCCACGTCCTTGAACGTCCCGCTTTGATTCGGGATCGTCCCGGCCGATCGCGGGAACATCGAGTACCAGGAGGCGAATCGCGCCGCCGGGCGATCCACCGTCAGAGCGAGCGCCGGCTCGTATCGCACCGCGCCCGTTCGCGAGCGGTAGCGAACGGCGACCCGCATGAGCTCGGGCGCAAGCAGGATGCGTAGCGCCTCCTCCTGGGTTTCGGCCTCCTTCGCCTCAGCCAGGCCCCTGGTCAGCACCAATTTGTCAGTCGCGCTCGATAGGCCAAACGTTTGCTCGATGATCACCCGTCCCTCGAGAATTTCGGTCGCCACATCCAGCCCCGCCGCGAACTTCTTTTCCACCTCATCTTTCCAGGTTCCGAAATTGTCGGGAAACGCTTCGATTGTGTAGAGGTAGGTGGCATTCTGATGGAGCGTGAACGACCCCGTCCATCGGTCGTTATCGACGAACGCCATCTCGACCTCGCGCCACGTCCTGTCATCCCGGATCTTGTAGAGCAACACCGCCGCGAGCTTGTCATGTCCCTCCCGAAAGATGTCGGCACTGACCTCGAACGTGTCGCCGACGACGCGCTTGACCGGGTAGCGCCCCCCATCGATTTGCGGCCAGACGGCTTCGATCATCACCGAGCTCGGTGCCTGCTCGCTCTCCTCGAACGAGAAGTTGCTACGCGTCACGATCGGGCCCTTTCCTTTGGCGTTTTCGACGTGCAACCGAATCGCGTCGCGGCCAACCAGCGTTCACCGACGCTCCTCGATGAAAGAGAGTACATGACGCTCACGGCGCGAAGAAGCCATCGGCAGGTAACTCGGATGGTACACCGGTGAACGGAAGAGATCACGGATATCGACAGGAAAGAAGGAGAGTGTGGCCGCTCACGGAGTGCAACAGGAGATCCGGAGATCAACACGCAACTGGTAACGGCGCGGCGGAAAGCCGGCCCAGACTGCCAGCTCTTCGCCCTTTTCATGGTGGCGGACGCAGTGGCCGGCGGAGCCGTTCGCTGTTTCATCGTAAACTTGTTCGCGTGCGCCTTCCGCACTCGAGCATGCTCGGCGAGGGCTGCGCTCTCCCTCGATATGGATTTGCCTTCCGCGGTCCCTGAAACTGATGGACTCGATAAAGGAACACCATGAAATACGAAGTGCGGTACCAGCGCGGTGGTGATGAACGTACGATCCTGGTCGATGCCGAGGATGCCGCCTCGGCGGCGGAACAGGCTCAGGCGCATGAGGCCGAATCTCAGGAGGTTTTCGAGCTGATTCAGGTCCACTTCCTTGAAGAAGATGAAGTCGCCGCCGGATCACTCGAGTCTTCGTCGCGCGAGTCCTTCTGAGCCAGATCGCCTGGAATGTGTACCTGGCCTCGCGATCGGGCCGCGCAGGTTCAACCTCGCCGGGCGCGGGTCTCGCGCACGGCGTACTCGACCTGAGGCCGGAGGGATGGCGAAGATCGACGGTCCCGGTGGCGAGCGTTCACCGGGACTTCCCGGATTACCCCGGTACTGGCCCCCGCGGCCAACGCTCAGGAGTAAAGGTCATCAATGGAGTCCGATGCTGATCAGTCGGTCATTCGCCCCGGAAGACCCCATCCGCTCGGCGCCACATGGCTTGGAGACGGGACGAATTTCGCGGTCTTCTCCGCCAATGCCACCGCTATCGACGTGTGCCTCTACGGTGACGACGAGGCGACTCCCTACCGAACCTGCACTCTTCCTGAGCGTTCGAACGATATCTGGCACGGGTTTCTCTCCGACGTTCGTCCCGGCTCCCGCTATCTGCTCCGCGCGCATGGCGGGTACGACCCGCGCACAGGGCACCGCTTCAACGCCGCCCAGGCCCTGATCGATCCCTACGCCAGAGCGATCGACGGCAAGGTCACCTGGGAACCGCCGATGTACTCCTACGAGCTCGCGGCCCTAGACGACAACCTGGTGATGAACGCCGCTCCCAACGATGCGTTGATGCCGAAGTGCGTAGTGGTCACCGACGATTTCGATTGGGGCGACGATCGGTCACCGGGTATCCCGTGGCTGGAAACGGTGATCTACGAGACGCACGTCAAGGGCATGACCAGGAATCATCCGGATCTTCCCGAAGAGATACGTGGAACCTACCCCGGGCTCGGCCATCCGGCGATCACCGGCTACCTGAAATCGCTTGGCGTCACGACCGTGGAACTGCTCCCGATCCATGCCTTCGTCGACGATAACTTCCTGGTTCAAAAATCCCTTCGCAACTATTGGGGCTACAGCACGCTCGGATATTTCGCGCCGGAATCCCGGTACGCTTCCTCTCCCGGCGTCGGCGATCAGGTAAACGAGTTCAAGGAGATGGTCAAGGCGCTGCACGCGGCGGGAATCGAAGTTATTCTCGACGTGGTTTACAACCATACCTGCGAAGGAAATCACCTCGGCCCGACCCTTTCGTTCCGAGGCCTCGACAACGCCAGCTACTACCGGTTGCTTCCGGGGAACCCCGAGTACTACCTCGACTTCACCGGCACCGGAAACTCGGTCAACGTGTCTCATCCCCAGGTCCTGACGCTGATAATGGACAGCCTTCGATACTGGGCGACGGTCATGCGCGTGGACGGTTTCCGGTTCGATCTGGCGACGACGATCGGCCGCGAGACGTACAGTTTCGATCCGTTCGGTGCATTCTTCGACGCGGTTCATCAGGATCCGGTGCTCTCTCGGGTCAAGCTGATCGCGGAGCCGTGGGACATCGGCGAGGGCGGGTACCAGGTCGGCAACTTTCCGTTGCCGTGGTCGGAATGGAACGACCGGTTCAGGGACGGCGTGCGGTCATTCTGGCAGTTGAACTCCGGAGCGGTGTCCGACATGGGGTACCGGTTGACGGGTTCCTCCGACCTCTACGAACGGTCGCGGCGAGGGCCTCGGGCCAGTATCAACATGATTACCGCTCACGACGGATTCACCCTCAACGACGTGGTGTCGTACAACGCCAAACACAATGCCGCGAACGGCGAGTTCAACCAGGACGGGCACACCAACAACATCGCCTCGAACTACGGCGTCGAAGGACCGACCGAGGATGCATCCATTCTCGCCGTCCGTGCCCGCCAGCAACGGAACATGCTGACGACCCTGATGCTGGCACAAGGTGTGCCGATGCTTCTCGGGGGTGACGAGATGAACCGCACCCAGCTCGGCAACAACAACGCGTATTGCCAGGACAATGAGATAAGCTGGTTCAACTGGAATCTGACAGAGCGCGACAAGGATTTCAAGCGGTTCGTCACACTGCTCATCAGGGTTCGAAAGGACCGTCCGCTGCTCCGGCGGCGTCGATTCTTCAAGGGACTTCCAGGAGACCCGACGACATTCAAGGACGCAACCTGGATCAAGCCGGACGGCAAGGAGATGTCGGACGACGACTGGCACGGTTCCAGTTCCGCGATCGCGCTTCGGATGGCTGGTGATGCGTTTGATGAATCCGACGCGGCCGGGATTCCCATCACCGAACCGACGTTGTTGCTCATGGTGCACGCGGGGCCAGACCCTCTCCTCTTCACGTTGCCACCCGTGGAACGGGAGGAAGCCGTGACGACGTGGAGGGTGATCCTCGATACCGACAAGAGCACTGGGGAAAGTTCCGCATCACATCCCGGCCTGGGGGTCATTACGGTCCCCGGCCGAACCGTCATGCTGCTGGAAGGAAGCAATGGCCAAGGGTAACGGCAACCGGCATGAGCCAGTTGCCGTTACCGTGGAGGATCGAGGCGCTAGCTGGTGGGTGCCGCACGCCCTTCGGTTGGCACCAGCGTCAGAAGCTGCCTGAGCCGCTCCGCCTGGAGCGGGGACATCTCTCCCAACAAGCCGGCCAGCCTTCGCTTGTAGGCTTCTCCAAGATCGGCGAGGAGTTGCTTGCCTTTGTCTGTCAGATGGGCGAGCACCATTCGTCGATCATCGGGATGTGGCTCACGCTCCGCCCACCCCTGGCGAGCCAGGATGTCGACATACAACGTCGCGGTTCGACGAGCGACCGCCAGCCGCCGCGCGAGCTCGGAAGGAGCGATCCCGCTGTCCCCAACCTCCCCCAGCTCGACCAGCGCTCCGAACGCCCCCGCGGTCAAATCAAGGTCCGAGAGTGCGTCCGTCGCGGCGCGATCCAGCGCCCCGGCCGTACGCAGGAGCTGGATAAAGGCTCCAAATCTCGCGTAATCTTCGGTCTCCTCGGAAGGAACCGATGGTGCGGGCTCCGGAAGGAGCCAACCAGGGTGAACTGCCGGTTTCGCGATACTTACTGCCATGTGGCGCCTACCCTCATTCAGTTCATGTCGTGAATGCTCGCCTGAACACCACTCCTCGCGACTCGATTACGGAGGCGTCGCCGGTCATACTTCACGGACAAGATCACTCGCGGTGCGAGGTAGGGGCGCCCAGTCCGCTGGTATTTCTTATTACTGATAATACGGTACCCGGCGCGCGCGGGTAGACGGGCTGCATCCGTGAAAACGACTCGCGTTCGTGCGTGATTTTCCTCACCGCTGTCAGGAAATGTCCTACAGTGCTTCCTCGGTCAGGAGCCCGGCTCGCAACGCATACCGCACAAGCTCGGCACGGTTCGCGAGACCAAGTTTCTGCATCGCGCGATGGCGATACGTTTCCACCGTCTTGGGAGACAAGGAGAGGACATCGGCAGCCTGTTGGGCAGTGTTCCCCTCAGCGGTCAGCTTCACGACTTCGCGTTCGCGCTCCGAAAGAACCTCTCCAAGATCCAGCTCATCCCCTGATTTCACCCGGCCAAGGTACCCACGCAGCAGCGTCTTGGTGGCTTCCGGATCGAGAAAGACTTCTCCCCGCGCGACGGTTCTGATCGCGCTGAGCAAATCCGTGTGGGCGCTGGACTTCCGCACATAGCCGGATCCGCCCGCTTCGAGCACCGGCAGCAGATACCGCTCCTCGGCATGAACCGTGAGGACGAGCACGCGGCAGGGGAGATGAAGGCCGGTGATCTCACGAATCGCTTCCAGCCCCCCTCCCGGCATCGACAGGTCGGACACCACGACGGTCGGCTCATGCTCCCGTGTCAGCCGGATCGCGCCCGGGCCGTCTTCCGCCTCGGCCACAACGCACATGTCGTCCTGCGCTTCGAGCAGTGCCCGCAACCCGGCTCGGACGATCCCATGGTCGTCCGCAAGGAGTATGCGAATCACATCAGGTGTGTCACTCGGGTCGTTCATGGAAGTACGACGGTCCTTTCTTCAAGTGCCTCGTCCTTGATGATTGTGCGTTCCGAAGGATGGGGGATCGAGGCCGCGATGCGCATGCCTCGTGGGTTGAGGTGCCGGATGGCAAGGACACCGCCGACAAGGGACACGCGTTCTTCCATCCCGAACAGGCCGAGCCCAAGCCCCCGATCGTCGCGTCGCCCCGGTATCGCCGGGTCGAAACCACGTCCATCGTCGTCCACTGTCAGATTGACGCAATCGCGGGTCCGTTCGAGAGAGATCGTGATCCGCGTCGCACGCGCGTGCTTGGCGATGTTCGTCACGGCCTCCTGCGCCACCCGATACAACACTAGCTCCACTTCGCTCGAAAGCCGATCCTTCATTCCGGTCATCTGAAGATCCACAGGAATGGCGAGCTTGTCCGAGAACCGCTGCGCGAGATCTCCCAGCGCCTCTCGCAACCCAAGGTCGTCAAGCGCGGGCGGCCGCAACTCCAGGCCGAGCCGGCGCACGCCTTCGATCGCCTCCACGGTCATGTTCTCAAGCGCCTCGGCATTGGCGCGAACGTCGTCACTCGGCGACGACTTCATCGCGGTCAGGCTCAGAAGCTGCGCGAACAGAACCTGCGCGGTGTCGTCGTGCAACTCCCGCGCGATCCGCTTCCGTTCGTCCTCCTGAGCCCGGATCACCTGGCTTGCGAGCTCGCGGAGCTGCAGACGATCCCGCTCGAGCTCCTCCAGCGTTCTGTTGAACGTTTCCGCCAGCCGCGTCAGCTGCGGGTCGCTGAGAGGCAACGGTTCCGCCCGGGCTGAGAGATCACCGAGGCGCACGGCATTCGCCGCCCGTTCGAGGCTGTCCAGCGGTTGAAACGCGGCCCGGAGCACGCGATAGTTCACCGCCACGCTGAGCAGCACCCCGATCGACGCGAAGAACAGGATCAGTTCGGTACGGGTGGCGACTTCGGCGTTTCGGGAGGCGGTTGCGGTCACGTACGTTCCCGCGATCGCTCCCAGGAGGACGATCGCCACATTGGCGAACAATACCTTGTAAAACAATGGAACGGTCGCGAATCGACGGGCCATGGGGTGGGACCTGACAGTAACCGACAATGATCGTCACGTGCGCCAGCGGGGGATCCTGATTGATGCTCGGCCAGCATGCGGATCAACGCTGGGAAATCCCTAATTCGAGTCTGCTACACTCCAGCGCTTGATTCGACGCGCTGTGGAGGAGACTTTGAGTATGGCATCTTCATCATCATTCGACGTGGTTTCAACGTTCGATCGTCAAGAGTTGAAGAACGCGCTGGACCAGGCGGAGCGCGACGTCCGCACCAGATACGACCTCAAGGATACCAAGACGGAGCTCGACCTCGGCACATCCGAGATTACGATCACCACCGAATCGGAATACAGCCTGACCGCCGTCCGGGACATCCTCGAATCGAAGTTGATCGGAAGGAAGCTGTCGCTGAAAATTCTCGATTACCAGGAACCCGAAGAGGCGTCGGGCGCGCGAATGCGGCAGCTTGTGAAACTGCGGGACGGTATCCCCGATGACTTGGCCAAGAAGATCGCGAAATCGATCCGCGACGATTTCAAGAAGGTGACTCCCCAGATCCAGGGAGATGCACTGCGCGTTCAGGCGAAGAGCCGCGATGATCTGCAAGCGGTCATCGAGGCGCTGAAAGCCGCTGATTACCCGGTCGCGCTTCAATTCACCAATTACCGCTGATAACCATCACTGATAATTATCACTGTCAACAATCACTGATACCCATCACCGGGCTGTTTCATCGGGTTCTCCTCGGCGGCGCCCCGATTTTAGGGCACTCCCTATCGGTGCCCCCTTTCCATCGGCGTCCCTCTCCGGAAGAGCGGCCGCGACGCGCTCGAGAAGTTCGCTCTCCAACGGCGATCCCACGGGAAACACGCGAACCGCTTCAGCTGGAGTATCCGGCCAGACTCGCTGAAACATTGCCCATTGATCGAGGGAGGGCCGAATTCCTTTCTCCAGCACCTCGACGACCTTGACCAACCCACGGTCGATATCTGCTTTTGCATCTCGGGTCCGTTCCACGAAGAAAGCGGGAAGAATCACCAACTGATGTCCGTGATCTTCCCTCGTCGTGAAGATCGGGATGACCGCTGCTCCCGTGTCGCGGGCGATACGGACGATCCCCGGTGGCAACGTCGTCGTCTTTCCAAAGAACGTAACGTCCCGTCCGCTCTGAAAGAAGTCGCGGTCCGAAAGAATCACCGCGCACTCGCCACGATGGAGCGCTCTGAGCACCCTCCGCACACCAGAGGGGGTCGGCTCGACCAGCGTCGCGCCCTTGGCACCTCGCAGGTGGGTAACGCCATCGAAGATGAAGCGCGATGTCGTCCGGCCGGTAACGACCGTGAGTTTGTAGCCTCTCGCCCAAAATGCCTGCCCGATGAAGTCGAAGCAGCCGACATGGCCGGTCAGGAAGATGACGCCGGTGCCACTGGCGACGGCGTCATCGATCGTGCTCCAGGCTCCGTCCGCGACATGAATCGAGGAAAGAAACCAGTCACGCGATTCTCGGGGCATGGTGATCAGGTCCATGAAATTCCGCGCGCTCGTTCGGAAGATCGAACGGGTCAGCCGATTCATATCGCGTGGCGAGAGCGGCATCCCGGCCACCTGCCGAACGTTGGCTTCCACATTGTCCCGATAGGTATGGGTAGTTCGGCGGAAGAGATCGGCGAGCACGTCCGCCAGCCCATACCGAATTCGTTTCGGGATGGTCCAGAAGGCCCATGACATGAATTCGGCGATAGCCACGCTCAGCACATACCGAAGCTCGTGGCGTGGCTCCCGTCGAAACAGAGGCGGCTTGGTCTTGGGTTGCCCCTGATGCGTCAATCGGTGCTACTTTCTTCCGAAGTCAATCACTATCACTTGCCGTCCCGGAGCTGCTGTCGTCGACACTATCAGCGTTCACGCCGGCCAGAGTCGCCCCCGTGCGCGCCCGGCGGTTCTTCCGCGGCGCTCTGATCGGTCAGGAGCCCAATCGAATCGTAGAGGACCGGGATCGCCCGCACGATGGTCAGCACAACCGCTGACCACACCATGAGCCAGCCAAACCAGCGGCACCACGCGCGCGAGTACAACGCTCCGAGCACGGTTCCATCGGTATCAAGGGTCTCCCACGCCACCAACCCCGCCAGAAAGACGAATCCGGCCGCTTTGGCCCAGCCGAAGAAACCGCGCATGAAGCGACCGGCGGTCAACCATTGCGTGAGCGGCGAGCGCATCATGTTGCTTTGGCCGAACGCCGTCATTCCCTGCGCATACGACAACGATCGCAACCCATCCACGACGAACCCTCGTGTCAGCACCATCAGCGGAATCCAGACCGGAATCAGTTCGAGATCGGCGAACGCCACCCAAAGCGCATTCTCGGCGATTCGGTCTCCGGCGATGTCGAACACGGCACCGAACAGGGATGTGGATTGACGCTTGCGTGCGACCCATCCGTCGAGCCCGTCGCTGGCGAACACGATCCCAACCAACACCATGCAGGCGGTGATCACCTGGACATTTCCGACGTAAATCAACCAGATCACAATGAACAGCAGGATCAACCGCCCGACGGTGATCAGGTTAGCCATAGTCTCCCATCCCGGTCGAGGCGGGCATGTTCATCGTCGGCGGGCGAGATGCCGCCGGTGCCTTGTTCCCCTTCCACGGTACATCCCCCATAGTATCCCGTACCTGGGGTGAGCCCTCAACCTGAGGCCCCGGAACCACCTTCCCGTTCAAGACCGATAGCGTCCATGATCACGCCGGGGTCGTCGGTGCAGACACTTTCGACTGACCAGCTCGCGAGTGTTCTGGCCCGGTGCGGCTCGTTCACCGTCCACACCCAGACCCCGATGTCCAGCGCCCTGAGTTCGCTGACGACATCCCGCGTCAGTCCACGATCGGCGATTGCCAGAACTGGCGATATCAGCTCTCGAACCGCGGCGAGGGCGTCCGCGCTGACCTCCGTCACGAGCGGCCACAGCTCGATTTCCCTGGATCTCGAACGCACGAATCTGAGAACGTCGTGGTCGAACGACGACATCGCCCAGCGCAGGCTGTGCCGTCGCTCGGCCTCGCGAAGGACGGTCTCGGCCGCCGCTACTGCCTTGACCTCGATATCGACATGGCATTGCGACGCGACGACATCGAGCACTTCCGCGAGCGTCGGTATGCGAGCGCCCGCCCCGGCATCCAGCACTTGCAGCTCTTCCAGCGTCATCTCGGCTACCACTCCTGAACCATTCGTGGTCCGCTCCACGGTGGGATCGTGGATCACCACGGGGACCCGATCCTTCGAGAGGTGTACATCGAGCTCAATCCCGAACGCTCCCCGCCGCAGTGCCTGGCGGAACGCCCCGACGGTGTTCTCGGCACACTCCTTCGACGCACCGCGATGGGCGTATACCTTCATTCCCTTGCCCCCACTCCACGATCGAGACCGACACCACCTTGACACGTGATGTATCAATGTTTATCATTCGAAAGACGAAAAGTAGCGGGAGGTTCGAGCATGACATCGCGATTTTCGGAGCCACTTTTCGTGATCAGCGTCGCGGCGCGGCTCGTCGAGATGCACCCGCAGACGCTCCGCAAGTACGAGCGCGAAGGGCTGATCGCCCCATCTCGTACGCAAGGCAATCTGCGTCTCTACTCTGATAGCGACATTGAGCGGCTCCGTCAAGTGAAATACCTGGTAGAGCAGCGTGGTTTGAACCTTGCCGGCGTGCAACTGGCCCTCGAGCTCACCAGAGAACTCCAGCGACTTCGGCACCACACCCAGAACGCGTCGCCAGGACCGGAGAGTCTGATCGCGGAACTCGATGCCGTCCTCCGCTCGCTGGGATTTGTCGAAGAGGCCCAAGTGAGAACACGGCGGCAACGCCAGGTCTGATGAACGGGTCTTCACCGGTCGGGGCCTGCCGCTGTCGGTCAGTCCTGTGTGGAGCGGGACCATCATCCGCCGCCCCATCTTCATTCTGAATCATGTCATTCTTGGGAGAGCGCGCAAATGGCGACCAACAACGCTCAACAGTTTACGGATAAGGCACGCGAAGCGATTGTCGCCGGCCAACAGCTCACATCGGACAAGCAACTCGCCCAGTACGAGCCGGAAGCCTTGCTACGGGCTTTGACCGCCCAAGTTGATGGAGTCGTCCCTCAGCTTCTCCAGCGCCTTGGGGTGGAGCCGTCTGTTCTGCTAACGTCCGTCGACGCGATTATCGAACGGGCGCCGCGACTGCAATACAGCGCGGACGCCGTCGTCAGCGCCGGTCTCCAGCGCGCCTTGCGTGACGCGGAGAACGAAGCGCGACAGTTCGGCGACGAGTATGTCAGTGCCGAGCATCTCTTCCTGGGGTTGCTCGGCGTCGAGCGGTCTCCAGGCGAGGCACTGCTGCGGACCAATGGAATCACCCGGGATCGCGTCTACGGAGCCCTCAACGAGATTCGTGGCTCGCAGCGAGTAACCGATCCCAACCCCGAAGACAAGTATCAGGCCCTGGAAAAATACGGGCGCGACCTTACCGAGCTTGCCCGGCAGGGGAAACTCGACCCCGTGATAGGCCGAGACGACGAGATCCGGCGCGTCATCCAGGTGCTTTCCCGCCGCACCAAGAACAACCCCGTGCTGATCGGCGAACCCGGCGTCGGCAAGACCGCGATCGCCGAAGGGCTTGCCCAGCGAATCGTTCGCGGCGATGTCCCGGACGGTCTCAAGGACAGGCTGATCGTCGCGCTGGATCTCGGCTCCCTGATCGCCGGCGCGAAGTTTCGCGGCGAGTTCGAGGAACGGCTCAAGGCGGTGCTCAAGGAAGTTCAAGGATCAGACGGACGCATCGTCCTGTTCATCGACGAGCTGCATACCGTGGTTGGCGCGGGCTCGGCCGAGGGGTCGATGGACGCGTCCAACATGCTCAAGCCATTGCTCGCTCAGGGCGAGCTGCACGCGATCGGCGCCACGACGCTCAACGAATACCGGAAGTACATCGAAAAGGACGCCGCCCTCGAACGCCGCTTCCAGCCAGTGCTCGTCGGCGAACCCTCCGTCGAAGACACGATCTCGATTCTCCGGGGTCTTCGCGAACGCTACGAGGTTCACCACAAGGTCAAGATCCTCGACAGCGCACTCGTCGCCGCGGCGACGTTGTCGGACCGCTACATCACCGACCGCTTCCTGCCAGACAAGGCGATCGACCTTGTCGATGAAGCGGCGTCGAAGCTCCGCATGGAGATCACCTCGATGCCGGTGGAACTCGACGAAGCGGAGCGGCGCATCATGCAGCTGGAGATCGAGCGTGAGGCACTCCGCAACGAGCGTGATGACGCATCGCGACGCAGGCTGTCCGCGCTGGAACAGGACCTCGCCAACTTCAAGGAATCCCGCGACGCCCTTCGCTCGCAGTGGGATCAGGAGCGGCAAGCGATCCTGGCGATCTCCGAACTCCGCGACGAGATGGATCGCACGCGCGTCGAGATGGAACAGGCCCAGCGAGCATACGACTACAACAAGGCCGCCGAGTTGCAGTATGGCCGTCTGAAGGAGCTCGACCGCCAGATCGTCGAGCAGGAACGGAACCTCGCGAAGCTGCAAGACGCTGGAAAACTCCTCAAGGAAGAAGTAGATCCTGACGACATCGGCGATGTCGTGAGTCGCTGGACGGGAATACCGGCAAGCCGTCTGCTCGAAGGGGAAATCCAGAAACTCGTGCACATGGAGGACCGGCTGGGCCGTCGCGTCGTCGGACAGGATGAGGCGGTGAGTGCGGTGTCGAACGCGATCCGGCGGTCTCGCGCCGGTCTGTCCGACCCGAGCCGGCCTCAGGGGAGCTTCATCTTCCTCGGTCCGACCGGCGTCGGCAAAACCGAGCTGGCGAGGGCCCTCGCCGACTTCCTCTTCGATAGCGACCAGGCGATGGTCCGGATCGACATGTCGGAGTACATGGAGCGGCACGCGGTGAGTCGCCTGATCGGCGCGCCTCCGGGTTACGTAGGATACGATCAGGGCGGTCAACTCTCCGAGGCTGTCCGGCGCCGACCGTATAGCGTGGTGCTCTTCGACGAGATCGAGAAGGCGCATCCCGATGTCTTCAACGTGCTCCTCCAGATACTGGACGATGGCCGCCTCACCGATGGCCAGGGCCGCACGGTCGATTTCAAGAACACCGTCATCGTCATGACGAGCAATCTCGGCTCGACCTACGTCACCTCGATGGGCGAGCAGGAGGATGCCGAGATGCGCCACCAGGTGATGGAGGCGCTGCGAGCGAACTTCCGGCCAGAATTCCTGAACCGGATCGACGAGACGATCATCTTCAAGCAGTTGTCAAAGGCGCGGATCGCCGAGATCGTGCAGCTTCAGCTCGACGCGGTCTCGGTCCGTCTCGCGGAACGGCGGATCACCCTGGAGCTGACGCAGGAAGCGCGGGAGCTGGTGTCGACGCTCGGATACGATCCGGTATACGGTGCACGACCGCTCAAGCGGGTGATTCAGAAGCACATCCTCGATCCGCTAGCGATGAAGCTGCTCAATGGCGAGATCCATGACGGCGAAGTCGTTCGGGTCGGCGTGCTTGAAGGGAATCTCCGGTTTACCGGCACGTTGACCGAAGCTCAAGTCGTCGCCTGAGCGACCACCGGAACGGCGGAGAAGCTTCATCCCCCGCCGTTTTCGGTCCGCCCGCCCCCACGAGTAATTCGTCTTGACTATGACACAGGATCGCCACATTCCGTGGCTATACTACGTGACAGGCGAACACCATGAAAGAAAGGGTGGAGCATACCGAATGGAGATCGTAGTCAGCATCGTCAGAGCTGTGCTGATGATGGGCTTCGTGGTGTTGGTCGTCGGTGCTCTGGCATGCCTCTTCATGATCATCTTTGGCATCGCCACCGGCTTCGACCGCAGAATTCAGGAGTAAAAGCGATGCGTTGAACCGGACCCCAACTGAGCTATTGAAGCGTTTCCATCGTCTACTGACGAATGGGGTCGAACTAAACTCTGCTGTACAGGTGGCGCGTACGCTCGACCGTCGGATAACCCAGCCATACCGGTTCGCATTGTGGACGAACGCCAGACCGGCCGATTGCACCGTCTGCCGTGACACCTTCCTCGACTCGAAAGGAGTTACCACTTGGTATCTGCAGCCTCTCCGACAACACCTCGTCTCTCGAGCGGAGGCCCCGCGCGGGCAATACTCTCCGCCCTGATCGCCCTCGGTATGCTGACAGTGTCGCTGACCGCGATTGCCTGGCCGGCGGGCATTGCCGCCCAGGGGGCCGAAGCGGGCCTAGCCGCGTTTGCGCCCGACACGTCGCTCCTGTACGCCGAGCTCGAGCTCGACCAAAGCTCGGCACAGTGGCAACTCGCGGCCGAGCTGGTGGAGCGATCCGGCGCATCCGATCTGTTGCCCATGGACGACATGCGGGACACCGAGGCTGGGCTGGCGGAGCTCGGTGAGACATTCGACGGCCAGGCGGCGCTGGTCCTGACGACGTTCCCGGACACCGGTGCCACGATCGACACCGTGACGGATTCGGCCGCCGGGGTCGCCACAGACCCAGCGGCGCTCGCCGAAGGCGACATCCCCGAAGGATTCGCGGTAATCTTCAAGCCGAGTGATCCGCAAGCCCTCTTCGACTCGATTGTCGAATTGTCCGCCGAGGATGCCGGAGAGACCGAAGAGGTCGAGTACAACGGATATACCATTCGCGTCACCAGCCCAGCGGATGAAGCCGCCGCCGGTTCCGCATTCGCCCTCGTCGACGAGATCGTCGTCGCTTCGACCGTCGCCGAGGACGTCGAAGCGATCATCGACGTGGTTGCTGGCGATACCGCGCCCCTCGCCGACAGCGAATCCTTCTCCAGCCTTCGCGGCCAATTCGAGTCCGATGACCTCGCGTTCGGCTACATCAATGGCCCGGCCCTCCTTGCTGGCGCCGAGGAACAGGGCCCCGAGGGACTCGCGGAAGTTCCTGAAGAACTGTTGGCATCCGTCAATGCATACTCCGCTTTCGCGTTCCGCGCCGACGAGGCGGGTTTCCGGCTCGATATCCTGGCGAATCCCGCCGATGGCTCGGCGCTCCCGGAAGCCGACACCCTTGACCCGACGTTCGCCGAGCGCGTCTCCGCCGATTCCCTCGTCTATGCGGGCGGCATGAATCTCGGTGCCAACGCCAGCCTTCAGTACCTTGCGCTTCTCTTCGCCGAGGGCCTCGTCGGCATCGACGCGGAGGCGACTCCAATCGCCACCCCAAATCCCGAGGAGTACGCGGATGGCGTTTTCGCCCAGGCGGAGAGCGTCCTTGGCTTCAACATCAAGACCGACTTCCTGGATCAGATGGCGGGTGAGTGGGGTATGGGACTCACCGTCGCGAACATTACCGACAGCTCCGCCGATGTCGACGTGGTGTTTGTCTCCGAGACCGCCGACGCCACGAGTGTCGCCGACGTGACTGACAAGATCACCGCCATCATCTCGTCCCAGGGCGAGGATTCCTTCGAAATCTCCTCGCGGGAGGTGGCCGGTTCCAGCGTTACCGTTGTCGATCTCGGCGACGCGGGCTTCCCGCTCGCCATCGAGTACGGCGTCGTCGACGATCAGTTCATGGTCGGCATCAACGATGGCATCGACGACTTCGTGAACGGACCGGAAGCGCCATTGTCGGAAAGCGAGAACTTCACGGCGACAATGGACCAGCTCCCGGAAACGTTCACATCGGTCTCTTACGTCAATCTCGAGGAGGCACTGCCGCTTATAGATCTCGCGGTTTCAGGAGCTATGGGCAGCGATGTCGTCGATGCCGACCCAGCCTGCGAAGTTTACGACACGCAGGAGGAGGCGCAGGCGGCGTTCGATGAAGACCAGTTCGAAAACTTCGCACTGGATCAGGACTTCGATGGAGCGGCATGCGAAGATCACTTTGCACCAGCGACACCTGAAGCGTCCCCCGCACCGACAGCTTCGTCGCTCAACCTGCTTTCGATCGGCTCGGTGACGTTCCAGAACGAAGGTGCCTCTGGAACCAGTGTCATCATCCTGATCGGCGAGTAGCCATCGGATGCCGCCATGCGGCCCTCGATGACACGGGTGCGGGATCGACGAATGTCGATCCCGCACCCGTGTTTCATGCTCACCATGGTCCGCGAGCGATACACCTCCGTGCTTACCGAACGACGGAAACTCACCTCTTGCCGATGCCGACAAGGACGGAGCACGATGCCGATTAACACCCATCTTCTCCGCACGCTTACGCAGACGCCAGGGATCGCGTCTCGCGAGGACGCTGTTCGCAATCTGGTACGCGCCGGAATTGGACCGCTCGTCGACGACATCACCGTCGATGTGATGGGCAACCTGATTGGAACGCGCCGGGGAGCAGATGGACCTCGCGTAGCGATCGCCGCTCACATGGACGAGATCGGCTTCGTGGTGCGACACATCGACGATGCCGGCTTCATCCGGCTCCAACGTGTCGGAGGGTTCGATCCGCGCGTTCTCGTCGCTCAGCGTGTGGTGATCGAGACTCGTACCGGCGACACCCTCTCCGGCGTGCTCCAGCTCGCCGCCAAATCAATCCACCTCCAGCAACCCGGTGACAGCAAGGAGACCAGGCTGGAAGATCTCTTCGTCGATCTCGGACTTTCCGCCGAAGACGTGAAGCGCCAGGTCGCGATTGGCGGCATGGTGACTCTCGATCGCGAACTCGCGGAGCTCGGGGACACGATCGTCGGCAAGGCGCTTGACGACCGTCTCGGGATCTTTGTCATGCTCGAAGCCCTGAGGATGTCGAGAGGCGGCGCGGCGACAATTGTCGCGGTGGCATCGACCCAGGAGGAGGTAGGGCTTCGAGGGGCAACGACTGCCGCGCATCAGGTTGAAGCCGACATCGCGATCGCCTTGGATGTGACGATTGCTGGCGACATTCCCGGCAACCCGACCTCGGACGTGGTGACCAAACTCGGCGCGGGGACGGCGATCAAGCTGATGGACAGCTCGCATATCGCCCATCCGCACCTCGTCGCACATCTTCGCGACCTAGCCGAGCGGAACCACATACCCTTTCAACTGGAGATCCTTCCAGCGGGTGGCACGGATGCGGCATCGTTCCAAAAAAGCCAGGCTGGAACCGTGGCCGGAACCATTTCGATCCCGACTCGCTATGTCCACACCGTCAACGAGATGGCACACCTCACCGACATCCAGGCCAGCATCGATCTCCTCGCCGCGTTCCTTGACGACGCCGGGAGCCGCTCCTACGGTGATGCATCGAGCTGACGTCGTGGGCAGTCCATCCGCGCTGACCTGAACGCATCGCTTCGGGTAGGGTAACCAGAATGGACGATGGCGCGTTCTTGTGAACAGGACCGAATCGGGCAAGTGGGATCGTCCATGAGCGGGTACGTCCCGCGGCTGTCGATCCCCGCCACCAAACGAGATGCCGTCAGTCACACCAGCGGCGAGCATCGTGCAATGGATTGGAGATGCCGGTATGGGCACGAGTTGGACACCCGATAAACAACCCGGGCCCGCGGCGCTCCGCAAGTTGAGCGATCTCGTCGGAGCGGGCGTGGTGCGACGGTCCAGGCGGGACGTGCCGCGCGCCTCGGCTATCCTGGCGAGTACGTCGGTCACGGCTGGAGTGGGGGTCGACACGCGCGCGGCGCCGGCGCCCTCCTCGGGAACGAGTGCGAGCCGGACGCAGGGCTCGTCCGTTTCGAGCGGCGACTCCATCGCGCTACCGTTCAACCCCTTCGGCCAGCCAGTGACGCTCGATCCGCATCGCACCGTCAACTGGGGGCCATTCTGGGCCCTGTTCCCGCACGTTTGGTCGGGCCTGCTCCGGTTCGACGAGAATGGCTCGGTCATCCCGGACCTGGCGGAGATGATCGATCCAGGCGAGGACGCCACTACCTGGGTCGCCACGCTCAGGCCGGGCCTGAGATTTGCCTCCGGCCGGCCGATCGTCGCGCAGCATTTTGTGGACTCCTGGAAGCGCGCGCTCGACCCGGTGTCTCCCTCGCCGATGTCTCAGTTCATGGCGGTGGTCGACGGCTACGACGCGTTCGTTTCGGGTTCCAGCACCGAGATCGGATTCTCCGCTCCTGACGAGCGAACCGTCGAGATCCGCCTGGCCAGAGGCGTGGCGGCGTTCCCTTCCTACCTCGCGACGTTTGTCTGGGCGGTGCTCGATCCTGAGGTTCTCGCCGAGCCCGAGGTGTCCGACCCCTTCCTGGCGAACGCTGGCGCCGGCCAATGGCGGTTCACAGAGTTCCTCGAGGGGGACCGGCTCGTGATGGAACCCAATCCGGAGTACTGGGACGACGCGGCCCCGACGCTCTCGCGCGTGACGTGGCGCATCGTCAACGGGCCGGACGCCGCCGCCATCGCGCTGAACCTCTACCGGAACGACGAAGTTGTGCTGGCCGATGTTCCCTACTCGCTTTTCGAGCCTGTCTCCAACGACGCCACGCTTTCGGCAGAGATGATAACCATCCAGCCGCAGGCCTCAACGCTCGCGATCGGGATGGACTTCAATCAGGAGCCGTTCAACGACGTGCGCGTGCGGCAGGCGGTGGCCGCCTCGATCGACCGCGAACGATGGGCGGCGGAACTCACCGGCGGCGAATACGTATCCGCCCAATCCTTCGTCCCTCCTTCGGTATCGCTGTCCTCGGAATACACGCCCGCCACACCGATCGAGACCGATCCGGAACGGGCGCGCAAGCTCCTGGCCGAGGTGGGGATCGATCCCGCATCGAACACCCCGGACATCGTGTACTACCAGCCCGCGGATGCATCCCAAACCGATCTCGAACGTCACGCCGCCCTGCTGGCGATGATCGAGGAAAACTCTGGCTTCGTGATACGGCACGATACGTCACTCACGGCGGAGCAAATCGCCGCCACCCAGGCCGACAACGGTGGACGTCAGTTCGACATCGTGTGGTGGTGGTCGGTGACCGAGACCGCGTCCCTGCTCGAGACGGCGGGCTCATCCACATCACCGTACATGGAAGGGTGGTTCAATTGGTCCAGTCAGATCGAGAATGCTGGCGAGGCCGAACCCGGCGCCGCCTCGACCGAGTTCGATTCGCTCGTCTCCGCGGGTGGTCAGGAGCTCGATCCGCAGGTGCGAAACGACGTGTATCGCAAGGCGGAACAGCTTCTCCTCGACAACGCGGTGCTGATCCCGCTCGGCCACTGGACGCAGCGCTTCGTCCAAAAACCATGGCTGAGGGGTACTCGCCAAGGGCCCTGGTCCGGCTCTGTTCCCGTCCAGTTCGATCGCGATGTCGTGATCGAGGGCCGACCCTGACGCGCGCTCCGCGCAATGGCAACATCGGTTTGCGTACAAGGTTCCCATACCTTGTCATCCCAACAGCCGTGTCGAGCAGCCGCGTCGAGCAGCCGCCTCGAATAGCCGTGTCGAGGTGCTCCGTCGCCAGCGCAAGCGCCACGCGCTGCCGCCGGGAGTTCCCTCGTCGCTTGGCTCCCTCGGGATGACAACTTCCCTGCAATGCGCTCTAGCGGCTGCATCGGTAAGCGGGAGCGGAGCACAGCCGAATGGGCGCCCTTCTTCTCCATCTCCATCGGGCACAACTTTGGGAAACCGCTGCTTTCCCCCATCGTGTTTCGAGAGGCTCAGGACGCAGACGAGTCAGCCAGCGAGCGCGGCTGAGCCCTGACGCTCGGCGAACACCCGGTAATCGATGTCGGGGAATGGGTTGTCCCGCTCGGCCAAGGCGTCGAGCATGTCGGATTCCTGTAAAGTCAGACCGTCGTCCCGCTCGGCGATGCCTGCCAGCGCGTTGAAGCGATCGACGTGGTCGGAGAAACGCTGCGACGCGTATTCCTTCGCCTGACCGGTCGTCACGAGAAACGGCCAATCGCTGCTCTGCAGCAGCAGCAACTCGCGGGCGGCTTGGCTCAGGAGTGCCTTGCGCTCCCCACTCGCATCGGGGAAGCGCTCGACGAGCCCTTCCATCCGTCGTTCCGACGCATGTATCGACGGCCACATCCAATCGGTATCCACATTGAGCCAGGTGAAGTGGTTGCCTCCCGATCCCCAGCTCGATTCAGGCAGCGCGATCACCGTTTCCGGCGGATGCTCCTTGACGAAACCCGAGGCCGTGCTGAGCGCGACCTGATCGGAACCAGCCAGCAACCGGAGCACCTCACGGAGCCAGTCCACACCCTCGAACCACCAATGCCCGAACAGCTCGGTGTCGTAGTTGGAGGCGATCACTCCATACGTGCCGGAGGCGGCATGGTGGGCGACAAGCAGCTCTTCGACGAGCGCGGCGAAATGACGGGCATGATCCTTGACCCGCTGTTGAGCCCGCGCCGGATCGTACGGAGGCTTGCTTCCGAGATCGACGCCGGCTCCGCCAACGCTCCAGTACTGCATGCCCGATACGCCGTCTTTCCGGTGGAACTCGCGGTACCACGAATCTCCGGGATATCCGAAGCTTCCCGACCATACCTGTTGTCCAGTCCGGTTGTTCCGGCCCAGCACGGCTACGGTTCCGGGCGCGTCACCCACCCAGTATGTCTTGTAGGTCGTGCCGGGTTCCATCTGCTCCGCCGATGTCGGGAGCGGCTCGATCGCGTACCGGCGTGACACCATGCCATACATTCCCATCGCCTCTCCCGCCGCCTTGCCCACCGGCTGGCCGCCTTCCACGGTGTGCGTTTCCGTGAAGAAGACTTTGAGGTTCTCCGCCTCGAGAAACGATTCGATGCCTGGCCGCCGCACGTTCACGCCGTCTGTATGGTCGAAGTAGGCGGGACGATACGCGCACTCTGGCAACCAGATCGCCTTCGGCCGCCTGCCAAAATGACGCTCGTACGAGGAGACTCCGGTCTGGATCTGACCGAAGATCGAAGAATCGCGCGACAACAAGGGCAGATAGCCGTGCGTCGCCGCACTCGTCGATACTTCGATCGAGCCACTGTCCTGCAATGTCCGCAACGCCCCGATCAGGTCTCCCTTGAAGCGGTCACGGAACGTCGTCAGCACTCGCGAATACCAGTGATGGTAGTGAATGGCGAGGTTCTTCATCTCCGGCTCGCGCGCTTCGTCGAACCGGCTGATGTCCGCCGCGGCCCAAGCCGACCTTTCTTCCGCATACGTGAGGAAGTGCTCGATGATCAAAGGGTCGGCGAGCTGCTCGGCAAGAATCGGCGTCACGCTTATGGTAAGCCGGAAGTCTACGCCCTCGTCTCGAAGATCGTACAGGGAGTTAAGGAGGGGCACGTACGTCTCGGCAATCGCCTCATGGACCCATTCTTCACCGTGTGGCCACATGCCCGCCTGCCGCGCGTACGGCAGATGGCTGTGGAGCACGAACGCAAAGGCGCCTACAGGCTGTGTCACGGGCTACGTCCCCTCGATTCGCTGAGCATGATCATGCACCTGGCACCCCGTCGCCCAGTCGTCACCGCGAATGGTGCCACCTATGCGAATGGATTGGTAGCCTGATGCGCGCCGGAAGGCTGCGTATAGTCCCACGGGTTGGGATTCGTCCGCTTCGAGCTTCCGCCCAATCGCCCATAGACCGTGGTCATCTCGCGAAGGCCCGCCGCCAGCTCCTCCGCCAACTGATCGCTCCGGTATCGCCACGACCAGTTGCCGGACGCTTGCCCAGGTACGTTCATCCTGGCTTCGTCACCGAGCCGAAGCACATCCTGCAACGACAGGATCACCGTATTGGCGACCGAGGCGAGCGCCTCCCTGATCAGATCCCAGGCGATGTCCGAGCCGTCCCGTCCAAGATAGCGCTGGATCGCTTCGCGCTCGCCCTGCGTCCGAGAAGTGAACCAGCCGACCGTCGTCTGGTTGTCATGGGTTCCGGTGTAAACGACCGACTCGCGCCGATAGTTATGGGGCAAATACACATTGGCCGAGTCGTTCTCGAAGGCGAACTGGAGCACGTTCATCCCTGGAAACCCGAGCACCTCCCGGAGCGCGATCACATCAGGGGTGATCACGCCGAGATCTTCGATGATTACGGGAACATCGCCATGCGCCCGTCCGATCGCGGCGAACACCTCGCCACCGGGCGCTCGTTCCCAGTGCCCATCGACCGCGGTGGCGGCGCCGGCCGGCACCAACCAGGCCGCGGCGAATCCGCGAAAGTGATCGATCCGGATGACATCCACTGTCCGGAGCGTCCGGCCGATTCGGGCCACCCACCATGCGTATCCATCTGTTCGCATCTGGCTCCAGTGGTACACCGGGTTGCCCCAGATCTGACCTGTCGCCGAAAAGGGATCGGGCGGAACGCCCGCGACCTCGAGCGCCTGGCCATCTGGGTCAAGCTTGAACATGTCCTGATGGGCCCAGACATCCGAGCTGTCGTCGCCCACGAAGATTGGGATATCGCCTACCAGCCGGACGCCCCGTTCGTTGGCATAACGCCGAAGCTCCGACCACTGGCCGCTGAACTGGAACTGGACGAACTTGTGGTAGCGGATCTCGGTTGCATGGCTCATTGACCATTCCGCGACTGCCGACGGCTTCCGCAATCGGATGGCATCGTCCCAGCTGTGCCAGCCCGCCAGTGAATGCGCTTCCTTGACGGCCATGAACAAGGAGTAATCGTCGAGCCAATCGGCTTCGTCCCGGCAGAACCGCGCGAATGCCTCATTTGGCTCGCGTCGATTCCTGTTCTCGAACCGATCGAACGCCCGGCGCAAAATCGACGTCTTGAAGTCGATCACGGGCCCGAAGTCGCACCGTTCCGCAGGAAACGACGGGATACCGGCAAGGTCGGAATCGTCCAGAAGCCCGTCGCCCTTGAGCCAGTCCAGCGAAACCAGAAGCGGGTTCCCCGCGAACGCCGACGGTGACGCGTAGGGAGAGTCGCCGAAACCGGTCGGCCCCAGCGGCATGACTTGCCACAACCGCTGACCGGCATCGGCCAGCCAGTCCACGAACCGGAACGCTCCCGACCCGAAATCTCCGATTCCATGTGGCCCGGGAAGGGACGTCGGGTGGAGCAGAATTCCGCTTTCTCTGGGAAATTGCATTGCTCACCTTCCCGTTCGTATGGCATGGCGTCGGCTTCCGCTTCGGCCCGCTGTCAGCACGTCGAGGCCGCGGCCATCGAGCCACCCAGTTTGACGGACGTAGAGGCCGGCATCCGGCTGCGCCACAATTGGGTTCAACGACATCTCCGCGCGTATCCGGGGCCGCTTTTTCGCGATGCTACTGGTCTTCCAGGCTGTCGCGGAGGATATCCATGTGCTCGAGTGCCAGACCGGTCCCCAGCGCCACGCAAGACAGGGGGTCATCAGCCACGTAACAGGGAACGCCGGTGACCTCGGTCAAAAGGTCGGGCAGGTGCCGCAGCAAGGCACCACCACCCGAGAGAATCATTCCCTTGTCGATGATGTCGGAGGACAATTCCGGCGGCGTCTCTTCGAGTACGGCTCTGACCGCGCCAATGATGGCTTCCAGCGGATCGGTGATCGCGTCGGTCACTTCATTCGAGTGAATCTGCACGGTTCGCGGAAGGCCGGCGACCTCATCCCGCCCACGCACTTCCATGACCCGGTCTTCTTCCGTCGGCATGGCGCTGCCGATCGCGATCTTGACCTCTTCCGCCGTTCGCTCGCCTACCCGCAAATTGTACTTTCGCTTGATGTAGCTGCTGATCGCTTCGTCGAACCGGTTTCCACCGACGCGTAGCGACCTCGCAACCACGATCCCGTTCAGCGAGATCACCGCTACCTCGGTCGTTCCCCCGCCAATGTCGATGATCATGTTGCCGGACGGATCGGCGACCGGCACCCGCGCACCGATCGCGGCGGCCAACGGTTCGCTGATGAGGTACGCGCGGCGAGCTCCGGCATTCAGTGCGGCATCGCGGACAGCGCGCCGTTCAACGCCGGTGACCCCCGCCGGGACGCAGATCATCACGTCCGGCCGGATCAACGAAAATCGACCGCACGCCTTGTTGATGAAGTATTCCAGCATCTTCTGGGTGACGACATAGTCAGCGATTACGCCGTCTCGCATCGGACGCACGACCTCGATCGAGACTCGCGGCTCGCGGCCGAGCATGTTTCGTGCTTCCAGCCCAACGGCTTTCACCTTCCCATCCTTCGCCGAAATAGCGACGACGGACGGTTCGTTGATGACAATGCCGCGACCACGGAGATGTACGAGCACGTTCGCCGTACCGAGATCGATTCCTACCTGTTTTGGCAAACGAAAACCCTCCGATGGGGGATCGGTGGTACTTGACGGCACGTCGTCATCGTGAGGGATCTGGAGCAGAAAAAGTCAGATCTCAGTGACCCGGGAGTGTACCATAGCGTTCCTTCCTGCTTCCCTCAAAAGATTGCGTTCGCCTCGACCGGTGACGCCCGGGTCAGTCGACGGTCGCGTCGATCAGGCGGAGGTACTCGTCGGCGGTATCGGCGGGCGTCACCGCGCGCACCACGAGCTCGTCGAGCATCCCGGTGTACCGATCGAGGCCCTCCCGAATCTCGGCGGCCGTCTCGCCGGCGACGGTCGTATCGCCCGCGGAAACGCCCATCCGGTCGAAATTGGCCTTGTAGCTGGGAATCCGCCCGTAACGTTCCGCTTCCTCCCGCATGCGCTCCCCGGCGGCCGCACCAAGCGCGGTCCGAACATAGAGGCACGCTTCGATACCGGTCGTGCCGGCGTGTGCTGCGTCCCGGTCCCGGTCGGCGACAGCTTCGCGAGCCGCTTCAGGAGTCAGCCAATTCAACAGGAGACCGTCACCCCGCTCCGCTCCCAACCGCCGCATCTTTGGCCCGAGCGCCCCGACCATGATCCGGCAGTCGAGTGCGGACTTCATCACTGCGAGCGCCTGTTCGACCCGCGAGAGTGGGCGCGGCTTGGCCGCTCCTCCAATTCCCAGAATCAGCCGATGCTCTGGCAACTCGTGCTGGCGGACAGCCTCCAGGATCGCCTCGGGTGTGCGACGGTCAATCGAGATCACGCCCGTCGCAAGGCGGATGCGCGATGTCTCCGCCGCTGCCACGGCCAGCCCCACCAACGCATCGCCATCCGGCGTATCGTTGACCCAGAGCGTCCGGAATCCTTCGGCCTCCAGGCGACGTGCGACGACCCGCAGCACCGCGTGATCCAACGCGCCGGCGACACCGAAGCCCAGATCGCTGACATTCACAGTTGTCCGCTCCTTGTCATTTTCGATGTTGATTCGATTACGCCGCTCCGCCTCTCGCCCGGCTGAAGCCGAGCCCGAGGCGCTTGAGGGATACGTGGCGCCCACTCCCGATCACGACATGGTCGATCACTTCAATATCCAGCAGCGCCCCGGCGGTGACGACATCCGCCGTGAGGCTGACGTCGGCGCTGGACGGGGTAGGGTCGCCGGAGGGGTGATTATGCGCCAGCACCAAGGCGACGGCGTTATGTCGCACCGCATCACGGAACAGCTCGCCTACCCGCACCGTCGCCTGATTGGCGCTTCCCTGATAGACAGTCCTGATCGCGATCACGTGATGCTTCGTATCGAGCAGCACCACGCGGAGCTGCTCCTGTTCGAGCGCCGCCATCTCGATCCCGATGAGCTGGACGACATCCTCCGGTGTCTGGATCGCCGGTCGATCGTCGCTCGTCAGGATCGCCAGCCGACGCCCGAGTTCCAGCGCGGCCTTGAGCTTCGCGGCCTTCGCGTCACCGACTCCCCGCTCCCGCGCCAGTTCGGCGTAGTCGAGCCGCATCAGGCCGTTGAGCCCACCGTGGGAGGTCAGGAGACGCTGCGCGATCGCCGTCACCGACTCGCCCTTGATCCCGGTGTTGAGCGCAATCGCGATCAGCTCACCCGTGCTCAGCGCCGACGAGCCGTACTGCTTGAGCCGTTCCCGTGGTCGTTCGTCCGGATGAAGTTCCTTGATCGTCAGGTGGTAACGCACGTCCGTCATCACGAGCTCCATCCCCACGTTTCGATCACTGCAAGGACACGCCCCTGCCGAAAGCCGCCGCCAGCGCACGCCTCGCGTGCCTTCAGCCAGCTGACGATGGTGGCACCTCAGCCGTTACCAGGTTTGGTCGTTTCGGCTCGCTGATTCGAGTTTCCTTGACCAGGAAGAGCAACGTCGCGGACGCCAGCAGCCCCGCGAACATCAGCGCGACGGCGCTTCCTGTCAGTCCCACCTGACTGGCGATAATGCCGACCGCCAGCGGACCCGCCACCATCCCGATGTCACCAATCAGCCGCCAGATGCCGAGGAATTCGCCGGTTGCGCCTTCGGGCGCGAGATCGGCGCCGAGAGTCATCATCGACCCGGAACCGAGGCCGTTGCCGAGACCAATCACCAGTCCGGCAATCAGCAGCCCCCCGAAACCACCGGCGAACGGCACCATCCCGATCCCGATCGCCATCACCGCGAAGCTGGGAACCGACGCGAATTTTCGGCCGAAACGATCCATCAGGACCCCGGCCGGGAAGAACATCGACATGTCGACCACCGCCGACGCCGTCATGATCGTCCCCACCTCCGCCGGGTTGAGACCCATTTGCCGGGCACCGACGAGTGGTATCAGTAACTGACGGCCCTGCCGAATCATCTGCGCGAAGAGTTGAGCGATCGCCGCCGCGACGAGGTCGCTGGAATGGGTCCGGAGCGTCGTTCCAACCAAATCCCAGCGTTTCCGTCCCGTGCCCCGCCGCTCCATCGCCTGCCCGTGATCGTCCGGGATGAACGCCGCCGCCGCGCCGAACGCCAGCAGCCCCATCAACCCCGCCACGAGAAACGATGCGGTCGTGCTCGAGACCGTTGCGATCGCACCACCGATAGCCGGTCCGCCGAACACGCCGATCCGGTTGATACCACCGAAGACCGCGATCGAGCGGCCGCGATTGCTGATCTCCACCGTCTGGGCGATGAACGCATGGCGCGAAAGCCCCCAGAGCGCGGTCCCTATACCGGCCAGCACGCGCACGCTCACGACTTGCACCGGCGTCAGCGGCAACGCCAGGCTCAGCGTGCCAACGACGACCAGCGCGGCCCCCAGCAACATGGACCGGCGCAGACCAATCCGGAACAGCAGCGCACCCGCGGGTACATCGGTCAGCAGCGTGCCGATCGCCGCCGCCGAGACAATCACGCTGACGAAGGTGAGCGAGACCCCGAGCGCGTCGGCGTGGAACGGAAGCGTGGCGAGCAACAGACCTTGGGCCAGCGCCAGCAACGCGGTAGGGACATAGACGGGAAGGACCAGCTCGGATCTGCGCAATGATCAGGCTTTCGATTATGAAAAGACGGCTCGGATCGCGATACGACGCCGTGATCCTACCAGAGAAGCGGCATCTGGGAAACGCGGCTTCGGTCCTCCGATCAGCCGATGATATACTTGCGATTGGCATCTTCCCGGTGCCTTCGATGCCGAGAAATGAAGTTGTTGATCTGTCCTTTCCCCGTACGGCCCTGGCGCCCCGATCCCGCCTCCATGCCCACGGCAGCGGCTCCGCTCCTCACCCCGATTCATGCGAAAGAGGCTTTTCCCGTGGTATTGCGACGATTCTTCCGCCGCCAAGTCGAGCCTGATGTCCTTCTCGACAAGGGTCTCGAGAAAACCCGCCGCGGTGTCTTCAGCGAGATCACTCGTCTTTTCGATCGGAGCGAGATCGACGACGACCTGTACGAAGATCTCGAGATGCTGCTGATTCAGGCTGATGTTGGATGGGATGTCAGCCAGCAGTTGGTGTCTGAGCTGCGCGAGCGCGTGCATGCCGACGGAATCATCAGTCCGTCCGATGCCCGGGAGATCCTCCGCCTCGAAATGATTACCCTGCTGGAGCTGGCGACCCGGAACCGCACGGTCAAGATTCTCCAGCGCGGCGTTCCATTCGTCATTCTCGTCACGGGCGTCAATGGAACGGGAAAGACCACCTCGATCGCCAAGCTGGCGAGATATCATCAGAACTTCGGGCGGACCGTGATGCTCGCCGCCGGGGATACCTTCCGCGCCGCGGCGATCGATCAGCTCAAGGTCTGGGGTGATCGCCTCGGCTGTCCGGTGATCGCCCATCAGCAGGGAGCCGATCCCGGCGCCGTCGTGTTCGACGCGATGCAGGCGGCGCACAACCGAAATGTCGATGTCCTGATCGTGGACACCGCCGGCCGCCTGCATACGAAGCACAATCTGATGGCGGAATTGCAAAAATTGCGCCGTATCATGCAGAAGCACGTCCCCGCCGCTCCCCAGGAAGTGTTGCTGGTGATCGACGCCACGACTGGCCAGAACGGCTTGGTGCAGGCCAACGAGTTCACCAAGTCCGTCGAAATCTCCGACATCATGATTTCCAAGCTCGATGGAACCTCCAAAGGGGGGATCGCGTTTTCGGTCGCCAAGGAGCTTGGCACTCCCATTTCCTACATCGGTACCGGCGAGAAGGCGACCGACCTGGCGGAGTTTCGCCCGGCGGCCTACGTCGATTCGCTGTTCTTCGGCGAAGGTGAAGGGCTCTAGCGAATGTTCGAGACACTCTCCGATCGGCTCACCGAAACCTTCGGCCGTCTCGGCAACAAGGGCCGCCTGACCGAGAAGGATGTCGACGACGCGATGCGCGAAGTACGCCGTGCACTGCTCGAGGCCGATGTCAACTTCAAGGTCGTCAAGGATTTCGTCGCGACGGTCCGGGAACGGTCGCTCGGGCAGGATGTGATGCGCTCGCTGACGCCGGCGCAGACCGCGATCGGGATCGTCAACGAGGAGTTGATCGCGGTGCTCGGGGCTGAGCAGGTTCCTCTCCTCCTCCCACCCCGCCCTCCACAGATTCTGATGATGGTCGGGCTCAACGGTGCCGGCAAGACGACCCATTCCGCCAAACTTGCCTTGCACCTGCGGAAACAGGGCCGGAACCCCCTGATGGTAGCGGCCGATGTCTATCGCCCGGCCGCGATCAACCAGCTCCAGGCGCTCGGAAAGCAGGCGAACCTCGCCGTGTACGAGGAGGGCGCGCAACCAAACCCGGTCGATATCGCGGCCAACTCGATCCGGTTCGCGATCGAGCGCGGATTCAACCCGGTCATCATCGATACCGCCGGTCGACTCCAGATCGACGAGCCCATGATGTCGGAGCTCGTCGAGATGGCGAACCGGGTCGACCCGACGGAAATCCTTCTCGTCGCGGACGCGATGACCGGTCAGGAAGCGGTCGGCGTCGCCGAGACGTTCCATGCACGCCTGCGCGTGACCGGGCTGGTGCTGACCAAGATGGACGGCGACGCGCGCGGTGGCGCGGCGCTCTCGATCCGTGCCGTCACCGGGGTGCCGATCAAGTTCATCGGCACCGGCGAAAAACTCGATGCGCTCGAACCGTTCTATCCTGACCGCCTCGCCGGGCGCATCCTCGGGATGGGTGACGTGCTCTCGCTCATCGAACGCGCGCAGGAGCAGACGGACGAGGGCGAGGCCGAGCGCCTGCAGACCAAGATGTTCAAGGGGCAGTTCAACCTCGAGGATTTCCTCGATCAGCTCCAGAAGATCAAGAAGATGGGTCCGCTCAACCAGCTCCTGGAAATGATTCCGGGCATGGGCCAGCAGCTTCGCCAGGCCAAGGCGCAGATATCGGACGACGACTACAAGCAGGTCGAGGCGATGATCCGCGGCATGACACCGTGGGAGCGTCGCAACCCGGACCGGATCGATCACAGCCGCCGCCGCCGGATCGCCAAGGGCAGCGGCGTTCAGCGGCAGGACGTCAACAAGCTGCTCTCCCAGTTCAAGGAAATGCAGCGCATGATGGGGCAGTTCGGACAGATGGCGAAGAAAGGGAAGATGCCCAAGAACCTCCCCTTCGACATATAGAAGCGGCTTCGACCGGCTCATGGCAACCGCATCGATGGCGCGCGGCACCACCGCAGACTCCGTCACCCGCCGCCCCTCCAGTCGTCTCATGCAGTGGCCGCCTTGGTGGCGGCCAGATGCGCCGGAGCTGCATGCCAGAACACATTATCGAATATGGGGAGGATAGGGATGGACGGATAGCCGCTGCTTTCATCTCTTTATGCTCTACGCTGTCGGCGAGGTTCCGGCTCACCAATCCGTGCGGTCTGACCACCCTTAACACTCACGCCAATTATCGACTATGCTACATTAGTGATGACTAAGTTCGTTCGTTGCAATAGCTAAAGAGACGGTCAATTGCCTTCCCCTTCCTCCTCCCGAAACTCCGGCTCCAAGGTATCGACACGATGGAGACCGCTGCTGGCGCTGAGTGCGCTTCCGCTGATTACGTCGTGTGGTCGCATCACCGCGGGGCGGGAAACCATCGATCTCGGCGACCGGGTCATTTCCGTCACTGCCACTACGGGGCAGGTCGCCGATCTTGTCACCGAGGTCGGAGGCGAACGCGTCGATGTCGCCCGCCTGATGGGACCGGGAGTTGATCCTCATCTTTTCAAGGCAAGTGAGCGAAACGTCGAAGACCTCATTGATTCGGACGCCATTTTCTACAGCGGTCTCCATCTTGAAGGCAAGCTTGGAGAGGTGCTCGAACGGCTCGAAGAGCGGCGTCCAGTCGCCGCCGTTACGAATTCGATTCCTCCGGACTTGCTCATGTCACCCCCCGATTTCGCGGGGAATCCCGATCCTCACTTCTGGTTCGATCCGACGCTCTTTGCGTACGCCACCGATCAGGCAGGTGCCTCACTCTCCCAGATCGATCCGTCACACGCCGACATGTACGCGGCGAACGCTGCCTCGTACAAGTCCAAGCTAAGCGAGGCCGACGACTTTGCCTTCGAGCAGTTCGCGACGATCCCCGACCAGCAGCGAGTGGTGGTGACCGCTCATGATGCCTTCGGCTATCTCGGTCGCCGCTACGGTCTCGATGTGGTCGGCCTCCAGGGGATCAGCACATCCACCGAAGCCGGGATCCGCGACGTGCAGCGTATCGCCGACCTCCTCGTCGAGCGCCAGATCCCGGCGATCTTCGTGGAGACCAGCGTGCCCCGGCGCACGATCGAGGCGGTTCAGGTTTCGACGGCAAATCGCGGCTGGTCGGTGGTGATTGGCGGGCAGTTGTATTCAGATGCACTGGGAGACGAGGGAACCCCTGAGGGAACGTATCTGGGCATGTTCCGGTACAACGTCGAGACCATCGCCAGGAGTTTGAAAGGGGAAATGGCCGCACCATGACGAGGATAATGATCACCCGCCCGGTGGCATCGCCGCCGCAAGATGTCGCCCGGACCGCGACCGCACCGGTCGTCCAGATTCGCGACCTGACCGTCGCCTATAACGAGAATCCCGTCGTCTGGGACGTCGATTTCGATGTCGAACCGGGCAAGGTCACCGCCATTGTTGGCCCCAATGGCGCGGGCAAGAGCACCATGCTCAAGGCCGTCCTCGGGCTCGTCCCGATCGCCGCCGGCCATGTGCGAATCTTCGGCAGCGAGTTGCGCAACGTACGAACCCGCGTCGCCTACATTCCCCAGCGGGGAACGGTCGATTGGGACTTCCCGACCGACGCGCTCGATGTCGTCACCATGGGCCGGTATGGACAGATCGGCTGGTTCCGGCGTCCCGGGAAGCGAGACCGTCGGATCGCGCTCGAATGTCTCGACAAGGTTGGGCTGGCCGATTTCGCCAAGCGTCAGATCAGTCAGTTGTCGGGCGGTCAGCAGCAACGTGTTTTTCTCGCCCGGGCGCTTGCCCAGGAGGCCGATCTTTATCTCATGGACGAACCTTTCGTCGGAGTCGATGCCGTAACCGAGCGGACGATCGTGTCGCTTCTCCACGAGGTCCGGAACCAGGGCAAGACCGTGGTCGCCGTACATCATGACCTGCAATCCGTACCCGAATACTTCGATAATGTCGGCCTCCTCAATGTGCGGCTCGTCACGTCCGGTCGCGTCAGCGAAGTCTTCACCGACGAGAACCTCCGGCTGACGTACTTCAACGCGGGCAATCCGCTTTCGAGCGCGCCAAGGGAATTGCAGCCAAGTGCGAACGGATCGACTCCTTCCGGTGCGTTCTTGAGATGATGATTCCCGCCCTTCTCGGATTCGAGATAAGTTGGGACGCCACGCTTCGCAACGTCATCATTGGCTCTCTGCTCCTAGGCCTGACCAGCGGTGTGCTGGGGAGCTTTTCCGTGCTCCGGCGCCAGAGTCTGATTGGCGACGGATTGGCGCACGCCGCCCTCCCCGGGATTTGCCTCGCCTACATGCTCTCTGGCACGCGCACCAACGAGTGGCTGCTTGCCGGCGGTCTGATAACCGGTCTCATCGGCATCTTCGTAATGATGGCGATCAGCCGCTGGTCCCTGGTCAAACCTGAGACCGCCCTCGGGATCGTCCTCAGCGTCTTCTTCGGCTTTGGCGTTCTCCTGCTGACCAGGATCCAGCATACGGACGACGCCGGCCAGAGCGGTCTCGATCGGTTCATCTTCGGCCAGGCGGCAACGATCCTGCCGCGCGATCTCTCTCTGATGGGAGCCATCACCGTTATCGCGATCGGTACCGTAGCCCTGCTCTTCAAGGAGCTCAAGATGCTCTCGTTCGACCCGGATTTCGCCGCCGCCCAGGGTCTGCGGCCGGGCATCACGAGTTCCGTGCTCTCGGCGCTGATCGTCGGCGTCGTCATGATGGGATTGCAGACAGTCGGCGTCGTGCTGATGGTCTCGCTGCTGATCGCGCCCGCCGTGGCGGCCCGTCAATGGACCCGTTCGCTCTCGTCGATGATCGTGCTCTCCGGGGTGTTCGGCATGCTCTCGGGCGTGCTGGGAGCGGTATCGAGCAGCCTCGGCGACCGGCTGCCCACCGGCCCGATGATCGTCTCCGTAGCGTCCATGTTCGTGATCATCTCGATCCTGATCGCTCCAGACCGGGGCATTCTCTCCCAGCTCCGGACCCGCCACGACCGGGCCCGCCGGATGCGGGATGACCTCGTGCGGCTCGATCATCAGGGGAGGGCGATCTGGTGAGTGCCGCAATCACGATCATGATCGTCGGCGCCCTGGTCGGCGCCTCATGCGGGCTGGTCGGCTCTCTGCTGGTCCTTCGCCGGCTCGCGCTGCTGGGAGATGCGATTAGCCATAGCGTGCTGCTCGGGATCGTGCTCGTCTTCTGGGCGACCGGTTCCCGCTCACCGGTCCTGATGGCGATCGGCGCGGGAGCCGTCGGTATCCTGACCGTCGCCCTCGTCAGCTGGCTCCAGCACACCGGCCTGGTCAAGGAAGATGCGGCGATTGGGCTTGTCTTCCCCTTCCTGTTCGCGATCGGTGTCGTGATCGTTTCCCGGTTCCCGGCCCAGGTGCACATCGACGTCGATGCCGTGCTCTATGGCGAGATCGCCTACGTCCCGCTCTATCGCTTCGAGGCCTTCGGATGGGACCTGGGAACCCAGGCATTCTGGTCGGTCGGAACGATGCTGGCGATCGATCTGCTGTTCGTCGTCGTGCTCTTCAAGGAGCTGAAGCTCTCGACCTTCGATGCCGGTTTCACCGCGGCGATCGGCATGTCGCCGGTCCTGTTGCACTATCTGCTGATGGCGTTCGTGTCGGCGACCACGGTGGTCGCCTTCGACGCCGTAGGCGCGATCCTGGTGGTGGCGTTGTTGATCGTGCCAGCGGCGACCGCCCAGCTTCTTACCCGCCGCCTGTCTAAGGTCATCATGTTGTCGGTGCTGATTGGCGCGGGATCATCCGTTGTCGGGTACTGGATCGCCCGTCTGATCAACGGGTCGATTGCCGGGGCAATCGCGACCGCCCTCGGTCTCGCATTTCTCTTGGCCTTCCTGTTCTCGCCCGCCCAAGGCGTGGTCGCCCGGATCGTCCGGCGCACGCGGCAGCGTCGCACATTCATCCGCGATCTCGTGGTTGCCCACGTTGCGGCGAAGCGGGAGCCGGTGGCCCTGGGTTCGCTCAACCGGGATTTTCACTGGTCGTCTCACTTGACCAACCGGGCAATCATCGACGCACGAAATCAGAACATGCTCGTGCTCGACGGGCAGGGATATGTGCGCATCGCCGATTCGCCTTCCCATTCGAGTTCGAGACCATGATCCGGTAGAGTCAGACCTTGACACCGGCATATCATTGGAGCGACCCGTCATTCACCCACGATACCGGTCGCCCTCGTCTTGATAAGTCAGGGGAGTAGCGATGCACCAGCGACGGTCAGCTCACGCCAATGACGAGCCAGCTCCGCGGTTCGGAGGAGAGACGCGGGTCACGCAGGCGATGGAGGATTATCTCAAGGCGGCGTATCGCCTGGAGCAGGATGGCGGTGCGGTCACGACGCTACGGCTCGCCGAAGAGCTCCGCTTGAGCGGTCCCTCGATCACGAACATGGTCAAGCGCCTCGACGATCTGAAGCTGGTGGTCCACAACCCCTACCACGGTATCGAGCTGACATCCGCGGGTCGAAAGATTGCCCTCGAGGTCATCCGACACCACCGCCTTCTGGAGCTCTATCTCGCGACGGCCCTTGGCTATGATCTGGAAGAGGTGCATCAGGAGGCAGAGCGGCTCGAGCACCATGTCTCCGAAGCGCTCGAAGCGCGGATTGAGCGCGTGCTCGACTTTCCGCGATTCGACCCGCATGGCGATCCGATCCCGTCTCGAAGCGGTGCCTTGCCCGCGATCGAGGATCAGCCTCTCGCCGAGCTACCGGTTGGTTCAACCGGCCGGATCAGCCGCGTCAGTGATCGCGATCCCGAAAAGCTCCGCTTCCTTTCCAACCTCGGCCTGACACCGGGTGTTGAGCTCACCGTGCACGAGCAGATGCCGTTCGAAGGTCCGCTGCGGGTCACCGTAAGCGGTACGGATCATCTACTCCCTGTTGCTGTCGCTCGACTGATTCGGCTCCGAGACACCACGTTTTCTGACGAATCAGCGCCGCAGCCAGGCTGATTCGAGCGATTCCAGGGTAGTCGCGTCAAGTTGCGGCGAGTCGTACATCCCCACCTCTCGTCGCTGTCGCATCACCTCGTACAACGCAACCGCACACGCGACCGAGATATTGAGGCTCTCGACCATTCCCTGCATCGGAATATGGATGCAACCATCCGCCAGCGCGATCGCCTCCTCCGACGCACCGCGCATCTCATTACCGAAAATGAGCGCTATCGGCGCGGTCAGGTCCATTCGATAGAGATCGACGCTCGCTTCCTGGAGCGCCGTGGTGAAGATCCAGTATCCCGATTCGCGGAGCGACGCATAGCACGCTTCGATCGACTCGTGAAAGTGGGGCGAGATCCACTTCGCCGCGGACGCCGACGTCCCATGGTGGAACGAACCGCGCGGAGGCGTATCGCGCAGGTAGACGAGATGGACGTCGAGAATTCCGATAGCGTCGCACGAGCGCAGCACAGCGCTGACGTTGTGGCCATCGTGAACATCTTCGAGCACGACCGTGACCGTCGGCTGGCGACGGGCGACCACCGCGTGAATCCGTTGCCGCCGGCGCGTCGTTCGTGGCCATCGGGAGGTCTTGAGTTCGCCTTCGCGAACAAGCGTCGCTCGATCGACCGCGCGCGGTTCGAGAGAGACACCGCTCTTCCTCAGGCGGCCATCCGGCGGTTCCTCACCCCTGTCTCGGTCGCCTGATTTCGTTCCTGAGTCGTCCAATGAATCCCTTGTCCGGATTGATTCCGCGTTCCCGCTCGTACGCCCGCTCGTTCGTGGGTGAGAGCGGGTCGATGATCTCCACGCCCAGGATCGTAAGGACGAACCGATTCACGATACAGGCGATCAGGGCCGGCCCGATCAGCAGCATCGGCAGCACCGTGATCGTCATGAAGAACGACAGGATGAGGAGGAAGATGACAAGTGAGATCGACATGAACGGACGGCTCACCAGGACGAACATCGCGCCACGAAAGGCGTTCTTCACCCCGGATTCCATCGTGCCAGCCACCGAGAAGCCCTCGACCGTGACGATCACGAGCAGCAGGAGCATGATGATCCACAGTGGCACCATCGCGGCCAGCAATCGAGAGGTGCCCGCGTAGGAGGTGAGGTTCCAGAGCAGGACAAGGATCAGGGGAACCGTACAACAGGCGAATCCCCAGGCGCGCTTGAACGAGCTCTTGAAGACGGCGATCGCATCGGACAGCTCGGGCGTTGATGTCTGACGTCGCGGATCAGCCATCGAGAACAACGCGACCGTCGCCGGAGGCCCTGGTACGATCAGGATGATGCTCACCCACCAGGCAAGGCTGAACATGCTCAGCGTCAGAAACTGCTCGAAGAGATCCTTGATCCCCAGCCACACCAGTTTGAAGAACAACACCCGTGGGGACTCTCACTTTGACTACGCACGATCGGGACGCCGCGAAACTCCCGGCGACTTGCACGATTGTACTTGTTCTGTTCCCCGCCGCGGCTTGCTGGCATGCTCTTCAGATGGGCCGCGTCCGGCGAGCAGCGGTTTTCGGAAAGGCTGCCTGGCGGAACTGGAGGGCGCCCAGTCGACTCCGCTGCGCTTCGCTCCAATGCCGCTTACCGATGCCGCTTGCTGATGCCGCTTGCTGATGCCGCTTACAGGACAGGCTCTCGTCGCGGAGCTTATCCAAGCAGCGGTTGGGATGACACAGGGGACGGGTACTTGTTTCGCCAACCGCTCTACCCTTCGACCAGCCGCAGGACCAGTCGATGGTCGAACTGCGACGCGCACCGGCCACACGACCACGTTCCGCGTCTTCGACGTCCGATCCGGATCGCACATCTTGGACACTGATAGACGTAGCGCAACGGGCGTCGGTGGGGGGGGAGAAGCGCCGCTCGGAGCTCCTCCAGCGACACGCCTGTCAGCGCCGCCACCCGCGCCGCGATGCGGTCGTAGCCATGGCGGGCATGCCGTCGCGTGTCCCCATCCAGGTGGTCCCGCATGTGCAGGAGCTCTTCGGCCACGACAACTTCGACCGCGAATGGCTTGTCCAGGTCGATGCGCGCCAGGTTGATCAGAACAGCGTGCACGCCACGTCCCGAGATGTAGCAGTATGCTCCGCCATAGGCCGATGGCACCCGTCGCCCGATCCATCCGGCGTAGACAGAACGGGAGGTAGTCACCCAGAGGTGGTTCGAAGGCAGTTCCAGTCGCGAGACATACTGGTGAACGAGGGAGATGACCGAGGCATCAGTCGTTTCGAGGAGCATCCGTCGCTTCCGTTCACCGTCCGCGCCCGATCCGCCGAGAGAATCTCATCCGGAGTTCCGGAAAGATGACATACTCCTGCTCGGCATCCGGAAGCCGTCGACATTCTCGCCTGAAGCGTCGTCCGACCGGAACAGGCCCCACGGGGAACAGAGATGGTCCGTCCCAAACTCGATGCCCGGGCACAGCACGAACGCCCGCACGTGCTCATCGTGACCGACGACGATTCCCTGGGCACGTTTCTGTCCGAGGGCTTGCCCCTGGGCGGGTTCTGGACGTCGATCATCGCGAGCGGTCTTCAGGCCCTCGAAGTGTTCAACCTCCGGCAGTTCGATCTCATCGTTCTCGATGGCGACCTGCGGACATTCGGCGCGCTGGAGTTTCTGCGTCGCTTGCGCGGCAAGTCATCGCGGGACCAGAGTGGACAATCCCGCAGCGGTGCCCCGGTCGTCGTGATCGGCTCTGGAGAACGCAAGCCCGCGGACCGCGAGCGTGCGGACTTGGGCATCACCGCATTCCTGACTCCACCGGTCGAGCTCGACGAGATCGTGCGCACGCTCCATTTCGCGTTCGGCGAGTGGCGAGCCGCTCATCCCACCACATTGTTAGCCGACGCGGCCGCGTTGCGCGACTTCTGACGCTCCTTGCGCCCGCCGTCCATCTCTTCGAACTCGCCGGTGATCGTGAACACGACGCGCTCGCAGATGTTCGTCACCCGATCCCCGATCCGCTCGACATTGTGGGCCGCCCACAACAGCCGTGTGGCCCGGTTGATCGTGGTCGGATCCGCCATCATGTAGGTCAGCAGTTCCCGGTAGACCTGATCGTTCAGTGCATCGATCTCATCGTCGCGGACCGCGACCCGCCGCGCGAGTGCTTCATCGCGCTCGACGAACGCGGTAATGGAATCCTTCAGCATTTCGCGCGCGATCAGGCTCATCCTGGGAATATCGACGAGCGGTTTGAGGAGCGCCTCGTCGGCCGTTTCGATCACGATCTTGGCGATGCCGGCGGCGTGATCCGCCATGCGCTCCAGATCCGTGAAGATCTGATGCGCCGACGCGATCATCCTGAGGTCTCCCGCCATCGGCCCCTGGGTCGCGATCAGGAGGATTGCGGCTTCCTCACCACGCCAGCGGGCGGCGTTGATCACCTTGTCGTCCTGACGAACCTCCCTCGCCAGATCCACGTTCTGGGTCCTCAGGGCATCGACCGAGCGCGCGATCGCCTTGTCGACCATGCTCGCGATGGATACCACATCGTCCCGCAAGCTCTGAATCTGATGCTCGTACGCGGCTCGAGTCATCTGTTCCTCCCGCCTGCTGTACCTTCTCGTCTGCCCGGCGCGTTTCTCATGGTCGTCCCCAGTGAGAGTGACGAGATCACCACTCTACCCGAACCGCCCGGTGATATAGTCCTCCGTCCGGCGGTCGTCGGGGTTGGTGAAAATCTTCTGTGTCGGGCCGGTTTCGACCAGAATGCCTTGGCGCCGTTCGTTCAACGAGAAGAATACCGTCTGATCGGAGACGCGAGCGGCTTGCTGCATGTTGTGGGTAACGATCACGATCGTATACTGCTTTTCCAGCTCTCGCAGAAGTTCTTCGATGTGCAGGGTGGAGATTGGATCGAGCGCGCTGGCCGGCTCGTCCAGCAAGATCACGTCCGGGTTGATCGCCAGTGCACGGGCGATGCACAGCCGCTGCTGCTGCCCTCCGGAGAGCGCCATTCCGCTCGCCTTGAGCTTGTCCTTGACCTCGTCCCAAAGCGACGCCTGCCGCAGGCAACGTTCGACGTGCTCCTCTATGTTGCCCTTGAACCCATTGATTCTGGCCCCCCAGGCGACGTTGTCGTAAATGCTCTTGGGGAACGGATTGGGTTTCTGGAACACCATCCCGATCCGCCGCCGGACTTCCACCGGATCGACCTTGGGCGACAAAATCTCCTGCCCGAAATAGAGAATGCTGCCCTCCACCCGCGCCGTCGGCACCAGATCGTTCATCCGGTTGATGCAGCGCAAGACAGTGCTCTTGCCGCAACCTGACGGCCCGATCAGGGCCGTGATCCGATTTTTGGGGACGTTGATGTTCACATCCGCCACGGCGTGAAAGTCCCCATAGAAGACGTCCAGATTGCGAATCTGGACGACAGTATCGACGCCTTCAAATGGATTGGTCGACTTGAAGTTGCTGTTCGATACAGTGACCTGAGGAGTTGCGGAGCGCGTCTCGGCTGCCATTTCCTACCACCTGTCTCGCTTGCTCATTCGCTGCCGAATGAAGATCGCAATCGCATTCATCCCGAGGAGAACGACCATCAGAACGATGATGGCCGCCGCCGCCAAATCCTGGAACTCGTGTTTGGAACTCCTCGTCCAGGTGTAGATCTGCATGGGCATGGCAGAGTAGCTGGAGAACGGGCCATCGGGTCGGAACAGGAGGAACGGGGCCGCTCCGACCACGACCAACGGTGCCGTCTCTCCGACCGCTCTGGAGATCGACAGGATCGTCCCGGTCAGAATTCCCGGCATCGCGGCCGGCAGGACATGATGGCGCACGGTCTGCCACCGGGTCGCGCCGAGTCCATATGCTGCCTGACGGAGTTCAAGTGGAACGGCTCGAATTGCCTCCTGGGAGGCGATGATCACGATAGGGAGAATCAGCAGTCCCATTGTAAGCGCCCCGGCGAGAAGCACACGGCCCATTTGCAACAGATTCACAAAGAGGGCCAAACCCAACAGTCCGTAGACGACGGAGGGAACCCCGGCAAGATTCGAGATGTTGGTCTGAAGGACGCGCTTCCACCTCCCCGGCCCGATGTACTCCTCCAGCAGTATTGCTGTTCCCAACCCAACGACCATCGAGAAGATGCTTGCGCCGATCACCAGGTAGAACGACCCCACCACAGCGGAATTCATACCCGCCCGATCCGCGGCAATGCTCGACGGCATATCGGTGAGTAAACCCCAACTCAGCCAGTCCCGACCGCGCCATACCAATACAGTGAGGAGCAGGACGAGAAGCGCCACAGTTCCCAGTGTTCCCAGCAAGAAACCAATCTGCGCCACTGTTCCATTCAGCTTTCGGCGGGCAACTCTCGGTTCCCACCACGTCACCGCGGGGCCTCGCGTCGCCACGGCTCGTGCGTCTGCTTCTGCCCTCACTGATACACCTCCCTGAAGCGATCGGAAATCCAGTGGCTTACGATGTTCATGACCAGGGTGATGAGGAAGAGCAGAAGTCCTACCGCGAAGAGCGATTGATACTGCACGGTACCGTTGACGACATCGCCATCAAAAACCTGCGCGATGAATCCTGTCATGGTTTGCATGCCCTCGGTGGGATCCCAGCTCCTTGATGGCCGGCTCCCCGCGGCAAGTGCCACGATCATCGTTTCGCCGATCGCACGAGACAAGGCGAGGATGAAGGACGCGAGAATCCCCGAAAGGGCAGCGGGAACAATGACTCTCGTTGCCACCTCCAGCCTGGTTCCACCAAGGCCATATGCGGCCTCACGCATCGATCGGGGCACGGCTCGCATGGCATCTTCGGAAAGGCTCGCGACCAAGGGGAGCGTCATGACTCCAACCGCGATCCCCGCTGACAAGGCGTTGAGGGTGTCCATGCCGGGGAAAAGAGGGCGAAGGAGTTCAGGAGTGATGAACGTCAGTGCAAAGTAGCCGTAGACAATTGTCGGAACGCCCGAGAGCAGTTCGAGAGCAGGTTTGATCACAGACCGGATGCGATGCGATGCATACTCGCTCAGATAGATGGCGCAAAGCAGCCCCAGGGGCAAGGAAATGCACGCCGATATTGCGGTAATGGTGAGCGTTCCTCTCACCTCAGGCAGAATCCCGAATGACTGCTGTGCTTCGTTGAACAGCGGCGTCCATGTCGTCCCGAACAGAAAATCCGTAACCGGTATGTGACTGAAGAATTTGGCGGCTTCGTACAGCAGTATGGCGATGATGCCCGTCGTAGTCGCGAGCGTGATCACTCCACACGTATACAGGATTCCCTTGATTAGCATTTCGGATGTATTTCTGCTGCGACTCCCCGACAATTCGAGGACTTCACCAAATCGATCGGCGTCGGATGATTGCAAGTGGGAACTCGCCATACGATTCCTCTTTCAGGAACGGATCGAACGCTCGAGCGGTACTGGTGGATAGTAAGCCTCAGCATCCGTGGCGGCCATTCACGCTCGGTGAACGCGTCATGACCCGGACGTGAAGGTCCAGGCCATGACGGAAGGAGTGACAGAAGTTACGCGGCGGGAGTCGCCGCGCCTTCGCTGTCGGGAGTTGCTGATCCGTCGATCGCACCTTCCAGCTTCAACTGTTGATCCACCTCGATATCAGCGGGAATCTGAATGAACCCGACGAGTCCGGCTACCTCACCCGACGAGGCGAGATAGAATCGGAGGAACTCCTGAACCTCAGGGCGTTGCACGCTCTCCGCGTTCACGTAGATGTACAAAGGTCGGGACAGTGGAGCGTAGCTTCCGTCGAGCACCGTCTCAGGTGTCGGCTCAACACAGCCGTCTCCACCGTCGATAGCGACCGCTCGGACGGCGTCCGGATTCTCCTGCACATAGGAGTACCCAAGATATCCCAGCGCGAACTGATTTCCGGCTACACCCTGGACCGTGACGTTGTCGTCCTCGGTCGACTGATAATCGGTGCGGCTCGCCTTCGCCTCGCCATTGATTTCCTCGGTGAAGAAATCAAACGTGCCCGAATCCGTTCCGGCTCCGTACAGCTCGATCGGCTCCTCCGGCCATTCCGAATCCAGCTCGCTCCACATCGATACCGTGGAATCCGGTGCCCAAAGCTGGTTCAGCTGCTCAACCGTCAGGCAGTCAGCGAAGTCGTTCTCGGGATTGACAATGACTGAGAGACCATCCAGCGCCACGAGGAACTCGTAATACTCGACGTCATTCTCATCGGCGAGGGTGACTTCTTCCTCGTCAATCGGGCGTGAGGCATTCGAGATGTCCGTCTCGCCGGCGGTGAATCGCTTGAACCCGCCACCCGTACCGGAAATGCCGTTCGTTACTTCGATATTCGGCGCAACCGCGTTGAACTCTTCCAGCACGGCGTTGGTGAGTGGACCTACAGTAGAAGACCCGTCGGCCTGGATCTTGCCACTGATTTCCCCGGCGTTGTCCGGTGCCTCATAAGGAATCGGCGTTGCATCCTGAGCAATCGCGATGGGTGAGAATGCCATCGTTCCGAGAAAGGCAACCAGCGCGCCCTTGCGGGTGGCGCTTCCGATACTGAAAACCATCTGATCCTGTCCTCCGTCGAGAAAAGCGAACTTCGCTGGAACGAGCGGACATCGCTCGCCAATCCTTGCCCGCCAGCAGACTCAGACGTCCGGCCGGCAGAGGCGACTCCAAACCAAAGGGAAACCTGCGTTCAAGCGGTGCTTCCGCTCAGCGAGGTGCTGCACGTGGTGGTGGGCGACGATGCGGGAGTGACGACAAACCTGTATCCCGCACCGTACACGGTACGGATGGAGTCTTCCGCCAGCCCGGCCACCTGGAGTTTTCCGCGTAACCACGAAATGTGAACGTCTACCGTGCGCTCATCGACGAAGACGTCGCTTCCCCAAATCTCGTCCAGCAGCTCCTGCCGCTCGAAGACGCGACCAGGCTCGAGCGCCATGGTGACGAGCAACCCGAACTCTTTTGGCCTAAGATGGAGTTCGACATCGCCGACGGAGGCTCGCCGCCTGTCCGGCTCGATCCGCAAATTTCCGCGGTACAACACGCCGGGAGGCTTCGCCGCCGCGACGGCCCGTCGCCGTACCGCAGCCCGGACGCGCGCCAGGAGTTCCCGCAGGGCGAATGGCTTGACCACGTAATCGTCGGCTCCGAGCTCGAGCCCGTCGACCTTGTCCTGCTCTTCACCGCGTGCTGAAAGCATCAGCACCGGTACGTTGTAATCGCGCCGGATCGCCCGAAGCACCTGGAAGCCGTTGAGGCGGGGCAGCATCACGTCGAGAATGATCAGGTCGAGTTCATCGCCGCGTTCCGCGACGATCTCGACCGCCGTCACTCCGTTGTCCGCCGTCAGGACGCGATGCCCCTCACGAGTAAGATTGAAGGCAAGCGTACTCCTGAGCGTCGGATCATCCTCGACAAGGAGAATCGTCGATCCTTCAACTTGCTCAAGTGCGCTATGTACCACGCCCCGCTCCCGCCCGGTTTCCGATCAGGTCCGCCCAGCGACCCACCCGATTACGTTCTGAGCATAAGGCGGGCATATTAATGCGTGGTAATGCGAATGTTAAATTTGGGAAAGGCCGTCGTAAACGAACGACACAGAAGGTATTCCGCTCACTCCGGCGTCGCCTGAATCGACGCGGGATTGCCAGCGTCGGCCAGGTGGGTCGGCCGGCTGATCCCCGACTCCAGCATGGTCGCCGCGGCATTCACGAATGGATCGCCACTTGCCCTGCCGTACTCGGCGGAATCGACAACGACGTCGGGGCGAATGCCCGCGTCCTCGATTCGGGCCTTCCTCGGAGTGATCCATTCCGCGACCGTGACCCGGAGTGACGCCCCGTCGTCGAAATCGAAGATGCGCTGAACCGAGCCCTTGCCGAACGTCTGCTCGCCGACAATGAGGGCCCGGTCGTAGTCTCGCAGCGACCCGGCGACGATTTCGGCGGCGCTCGCCGTGTTCCTGTCGACCAGGACCACTATTGGCAAGTCGGTCGGCGTCCCCGTCGGATTGAGGATCGGGAGCTCATACTCTCCCCCCTGTCCCGGATCGGCATCTTCGAACAGGGCCGGACCCGCGTCCGCTACGAGAAAGCGGCCGATCGTTTCCTGAGCGGATCGTACCCAGCCCCCGCCGTTACCTCGCAGGTCGAGGATGATGCCGGTCGCGCCTTCGGCTCCGGCCATGACGATGGCCTCGTCGAGCTCGGTCGTCGTCCGATCGCCGAAGATGTCGATCCGGATCCGGGCGTACCGCGTGCCGCTGACCCTCTCGAACGACACCGGATGAACGATGATCGCCTCGCGAGCAAGGGAAACACTGATCGGCTCGGCCGCCCCTGGCCGCTGAATCAGGAGCGCCACGTTCGACCCGACCGGCCCCCGGAGATCCCCGGTCAGCGTCGGCTCGCCCCCGTGGTCGACGAGCTGACCGTCGACGCGCTGGATCACATCGCCCGCGGCGATGCCGGCCCGCGTCGCGGGCGAATCGGGATTGATCCGGGCCACAACCAGCAGACCGTGAGCGGGTTGCAGCGTCACGCCAATCCCCCCGTACTCACCTTCCAGCTGGTCCGACGCGATCTGCGCATCCGCTGGAATCAGGTATCGCGTATAAACATCATCGAGGCTCGTCAACATCCCTTCGATCGCTTTCCGCTCCAGCCCTTCCCGGAACTCGTCTTCGTCGCCAGCATCGGCGGGGCGGTAGAAGTAGTTCTCCTCGATCACCGCCGCAATCGTTTCCAGATCGCTCAGCTCGGCTTTCACAGAGCCCGCTCCGTCGATCACCAACCGTTCCACCACGATTCCCGCCGAAAATCCGCACAGCAGCACGGCCATAAGGATGGCGGTCATCCGAACGCGGAAATGGAGCGGCGAGAGGTCGGCGCTTCGCCGGGATCGGGCAGTCTCATTGTCCGCGTCCGCGCGCGACCGGTGCTGACGTGTCCTGAACACCATGGGGGAACTCCGGGATGGCCCTCGGCGGACGCAGCCGCTCTAGCGCGAAGAGACCGGCCTCGACACGCGACACGCGATACTGGGGGCAACGTCCTGCGGAACCGATTTCGAAACGGATGGGAACGGTCCATATGCTCCTGGTCGTCGATGTTGGAAACACCAATACCGTGCTGGGCGTGTACGAACCCGGCTCTTCCCGACTGACGGCCACGGCCCGCATGTCGACGCGGCGCGATCGGATGCCCGACGAATGGTACGCAATCCTCGCTCCCGTTCTAAGCTCGGTCGACATCGACCCGATGAGCGTATCGGCGATGGTGATTTCCAGTGTCGTACCTAATGTCACGCGCTGGCTTTCCGCCATGGGGCATGAGCGACTTGGGGTCGATCCCATCATCGTCGGAATCGATCTCGACTTGGGGATCGAAATCGACTACCCCAACCCGGCGGAGATCGGTGCCGACCGGCTGGTGAACTCAATCGCCGCCGTCCACAAGTATGGTGCTCCGATCATCGCGATCGACTTCGGTACCGCAATCAACTTCGATATCGTCGATCGTCGCGGAGCCTACATTGGCGGCGCACTGGCGCCAGGGCTGGTGGTCGCCCTCGACGCGATGGTGAGCCGGGCCGCGAGGCTCTTCACCGTCGAACTCGCGATGCCGGCCAGGGCGATCGCCACCTCGACCGCGGAGGCGATCCAATCCGGGGTCGTCCTTGGCTATCTCTCCTTGATCGAAGGCATGATCGGGCGCATCCGCGGCGAGATGGATGAAGACGCGAAGGTCATCATCACTGGCGGGTACGGGGAAATCTTCGCGCGCGCCTCGCCCCTGATCCACGCCTTCGAACCAGACCTCACGATCGAGGGCCTTCGACTCGTGTACGAGCGCCTCCACCCGTGAACGATGCGATCGGCCCCCCTCATCGCTCACCCGCCCCGCACCCTCTGGGAAAGCCTACGCTGACGGATTGTTGCCGGAAAGTGAAAGCGCAATATACTGGCCCCATCGGATTCATGACAGCGCGGCTCCGTCGACAGTGCCCTGTCGAGGTACTGTCCATTCCAGGGAGCGGAATGATGAAAGAGTACCCTGCGGATCGCATTCTCAACGTCGGCCTTTTCTCCCACGGCGGAGCGGGAAAGACTTCCCTCGCCGAAGCGTGTCTCTTCGTCAGCGGCGGCGCGTCCCGGCTCGGCACGATCGAGGACGGCAACACCGCCTCTGACTACGATCCCGACGAGATCAAGCGCGGCATCTCGATCAGCACCTCGGTCATCCCGATCGAATGGGAGGATCACAAGATCAACTTGCTCGATGTTCCCGGATATGCCGATTTTGCCGGCGAGGTTCATGCCGCGATGCGCGTCGTCGATGGCGCGGTGATCGTGATCGATGCGTCGGCCGGGGTGCAGGTCGGCACCGAGCTCGCCTGGAAACTGGCCGACCAGCATCATCTGCCGCGGTTGATCTTCCTCAACAAGATGAACCGGGAGAACGCCGACTTCCAGCGCGCCCTCGAATCCGTGCGGCAAGCCTTCGGCAAGAGCATCGCGCCGATCCAGTTCCCGATCGGGAGCGACAAGGAGTTCAAGGGCGTCGTCGACCTGCTGAGCAACACGGCGATGATCTTCAGCGACACCAGCGACGGCGGGTACGAGATCGTGCCCATTCCCGATTCGCTCGCCGAGGAATGCGAATCTGCACGGCGAACCCTTGTCGAGAGCATCGCCGAACACAATGAAGACCTCATGGTCCGGTACCTCGACGACGATCCGCTGACCGACGAAGAGCTCTTCGCGGAACTCGCCAGATGCATCGAGGATGGTTCGGTCACACCGATGCTCTGCGGCGCGACTCAGTACACCCGCTGCATCCAGCCGCTGCTTTCGGCAATCGTCCGGGAGCTTCCCCCGGCCTCGACCCGAACGGAGCCCGCGACCGTCAAGGGAGCGGCGGCGACCCTGCGGGCTGACCCCGCCGCTCCGCTCGCCGCGCTCGCGTTCAAGACGGTCGCCGATCCTCACGTGGGGCGGGTGACGCTGTTTCGTGTTTTCTCCGGAACGTTTTCTTCCCACTCTCACGTTCGCAACGGATCGAGGGGGGAGAACGAGCGGATTGGACAGCTCTTCCACCCCTTCGGAAAGGACCACCCCGCCACCGAGCATGTCGCCGCTGGTGACTTCGGTGGCGTGTCCAAGCTCGCGTCGGTCACCACCGGCGATACGGTCTGCGCCGATGGCGCGGAGATCGTGATCGCACCTATCGAGTTCCCTCACGCGTCCTACGCAACCGCTGTGCATCCCAAAACGAAATCCGACCTCGACAAGCTGAGCCAGGCCCTGGTCCGCCTTCACGAGGAGGACCCAACGCTCCAGGTTGCCCGGGATCCCGCCACGGGCGAAACGATCCTCCGGGGTCTTGGCGCTCCGCACATCCGGATCGCGCTGGAGCGGATGACGCGGCGCAGCGGCGTAAGCGTCGAGTCGGCCCTCCCGCGAGTGGCGTACCGTGAAACGATCGGGAGCAAGAGCAAGAGCGAGTACAAGCACAAGAAGCAGACAGGCGGCGCTGGTCAGTACGGACACGTTCATCTGGAACTCGAGCCACTCCCGGATGCCGACTTCGAGTTCGCCGAACACGTTGTCGGTGGATCGGTTCCCAGGAGCTTCTTCCCCGCGGTCGAAAAAGGGATCCGCGAGGCACTGGAGTGCGGCCCGATGTCGGGGTTCCCGGTCGTCAACGTCAAGGCGATCCTGACCGACGGTTCCTATCACGATGTCGATTCCAACGAGATGGCATTCAGAATCGCCGCCAGGGAGGCGTTCAAAAAGGCTGTGCTTGGCGGCACACCGACGTTGCTTGAACCGGTCCTGCTGCTCAAGGTCACCGTTCCGGAGTCCTGCCTGGGGGACGTTATGAGCGATCTGAACGTCAAACGCGCCCACGTCAACGGCATCGATCCCGGAGAGAACGAGCTACCGACCATCGAAGCACACATTCCGGCCGCCGAGGCGCAACGATACGCCACCGATCTTCGCTCGATGACTCAGGGACGCGGGTCATTCTCGACCGAGTTCGCGTACTATCAGCCTGTGCCGCCGCACATGACGGAACTGATCAGGCAGAATGGCAACGAACGCGTCTCCGCCTGAATGGGCGTCGAGATACCTGCTCGACATCGCATCGTCGCTCCGTCCGGAAACCCAAACACGCGAGAACGACTGAGGACTTGAGTCATGACCACCGCGCCGCCGCCAGCGTCGAAACCCGCGTACCCCTCGTTTCAGATCGTCTTCGACGGTGGCGCTCTCGGGAATCCCGGCAAGGGATATGGCAGCTACGAGATCACCAGTGATGGCAAGGTGCTCTGCCACAACCGTGAGGAGTTCGGGGACCGGATCACCAACAACCAGGCCGAGTACATGACCCTGATCCACGCATTGCGCTGGCTTGCCGATCACCTCGGTGAGGCGAAGGGCACGGCCAAGGTGCTGGTCAATGGCGACAGCAAGCTGGTGCTGTTTCAACTGCTCAAGAAGTGGAAGCTCAAGAACGAGGGCCTGCGTCCCCTCTACACGGAGGCGAGTGGCCTGATCCGCGAGTTCTTCAAGGTGGATCTCGTCTGGCATCCCCGAGCCAAATCGGTCGCGCGCCTCGGCCACTGACCAGTCTCGTCGCGGCGTTCGCGATGTTCGCCATTCGGGCATTGACCGGTATTCCGCTGACGACCTGCTCGATCCACCTATCGCCGCGACGAACGGGACACGGAACGTCCGGTACCTGGAAAGGAGCTTCGCGTGCCAGCCGCCAGCGGAACCGCCCGCTCGCTCTACCTCGCCTCTCCGCTTGGTTTCGCCCAGTCGACCCATGCATACATGGCCGACCTCACCGAGCGTCTTCGCGCGGAGATCACCGTCATCAATCCCTGGGATGATGTGCGCTTCGTCGATGAGTTCGCCGAGATCGCGACTACGGACAGCGTCTCCGAGCGCGAGCGCCGGCTGGCGGCGATCAATACCGAGCTGGGACGCGCGAACACCGAAAGCATCGACGGCGCCGAGGCGGTGTTTGCCGTCCTCGACGGTGTCGATGTCGACTCCGGAACCGCCGCGGAGATCGGCTACGCGTTCGCCAGGGGCAAGCGCGTCTGTGGGTTGCGGACCGACTTTCGGCTCGCGGGCGACAATCATGGTTCCGTCGTCAACCTGCAGGTCCAGTATTTCATCGAAGCGAGCGGTGGCCGGATCGTGACGACCGTCGACGATTTCATCGCCCTCGCCCGTCTGTTCGCCCTCCGATTGCCGGCTTCGGGCAAAAGTTGACCATCGTCGGTCACCCGCCTATACTCTGGTTGATCTCGGGTGATTAGCTCAGTTGGCTAGAGCGCCACGTTGACATCGTGGAGGTCACTGGTTCGAGTCCAGTATCGCCCACACAGGAAGCGTCGGTTTCCGATCGAGGAGACCGGCGTTTCTTTTTGCCGAAGCAGGCTTTGTCTTGTCGGCACAGCGTGGGGTCGCCCCAATGGCACCGAATCGCATCCGAATCGTCATCCTCCTCCTGATTCTGACTGGGCTCGTCGACCCCGGCCGCGTGATCGCGCAGGAGGTGCCCGAGCTTCAGATCAACTCGAAGCGATACATCGTCGTCGATATGGACACCGGCGAGGTCTTCGCCCAACGCGGTGCCCGGGACAAGGTCGCGATCGCCAGCCTGACGAAGGTCTTCACCGCCGCTCAGGCGATGGAGATGGCTCCACTCGACACCCCGATCACGACAGCGGACTCCGATCTGCGATCGCCCGAAGGCGACTATTTCGGATCGTCCGGCACCCTGATGGGATTCGGCGTCGGCGAGACCTACACTCTGGAAGACATGATCTACGGCATGCTCCTCCCGTCCGGGAACGATGCCGCCAACGCGATCGCCCGCACACTCGGCGCGCGGCCCGGTGATACCGCTGAACAAGCCACGCAACGCTTCGTCGACCAGATGAACCAGCGGTTCCAGGATCTTGGGATCCGCGAAACCCATCTTGTCAACGCGCATGGCTGGGGCGTGCCGGAGCACTATTCGAGCGCCTGGGATGTCGCCGCCTTCGCACGCTACCTCTCTCGCAACGAGACCCTCATCGAAATCATGGGAGTGAAGTCCTACGTCACCTCGAACGAGCTGCTCTCGCTCTCGAACACCAACCGCCTGCTCTCCGACTACGAGCCGATCGTCGGCGGCAAGACTGGCTACGATCTGGACGCGGGATACTGTCTGCTCAACATCGCCAGCCAGCGTGATCGGCGGATGATCGCGGTCACGCTCGACGGTGTTGCCCCCGGTGACTGGTACGACGATAACCGTGTGCTCCTCGATTACGGGTTCGAGCGGAAGGCGTCACTGCTGGCGGCGAACGAATCGTTCGCCGGTGACGTCGTTTCCTACGCTGATCCGGCGGTGGCCGAGCTCGCCCGCTCCGCGAAGCCCTCCGGTTCGCTTGCGCCGGTCGCTGTCGATGGATCGGCCTTCGCGACCGGACCGCTCGATAACGTGGCGGCGGCCCCGCTTGGCAGCGACAGCGCCGGGGGTTCTGATCCAGCGAAATTAGTGACCCGCCATGGTGCGGCGACCTGGATCATGGCGGTGATCACGATCGCCCTCGTCGGGTATCGCGGTCTGCTCACCTTCAGAACGACTCCAGCGCCTCGCCGCAACGTTGACATCCCGTCCGCGGCTTTGTAGGCTGGACTCAAGTAAATCGATCAATGCCATGAACAGGGCATGTCGGTTGCCCGGGCAGGTCAGCGAATCCGGAATGGGTGCGAGCCGGACCCACGCCAGGCATCTCGAAACCTCCTGTGAGCAGGAACGTGAACCATCGGCCTCGCGGTCGACCCAGTAGTGATTCCCGGCCCGTCCCCGTTATCGGACGCAATGAGCGGCTCGCGGCAAATTCCTCCCCCGCGAACCGGAATTGGGGTGGAACCACGCCGGCCCGGCGTCCCTTGTGGACAGCCGGGCCGTTTTCCGTTTCTCACCCACCCGCCTCCGACCAAGTCGGAGGCCAATTCCGAGGGAGAAGTCCATGTCGGCGGACGTTCAGGACATATCGACAATGGATATCGATGTCGCCATTGATGATGGAAATGACCGCGACTACGAGCTGGCGCGGATGCGCCATTCGGCGGCCCATCTCATGGCCGAAGCCGTTCAAGAGATGTTTCCCAAAGCGAGGTTCGGCATAGGCCCGGCGATCGCCAACGGATTCTATTACGACTTCGAGCTCCCCAGGCCGCTCACGCCCGACGATCTCAACCAGATCGAACAACGGATGCGCGCGCATCGCAAGAAGAACGAGCCTTTCGTGCGCACCGAGTTGTCCAGGCACGAGGCGCTGGAGCTGTTCAGGGATAATCCGTACAAGGTCGAGCTGATCGAAGGCTTCCCTGAAGGGGAGACGATTACGACGTACCAGCAGGGTGACTTCCTCGATTTGTGCCGGGGCCCGCACGTCGAGGCTACCCGCGAGATCGGCCCCTTCAAGCTCCAGTCGATCGCCGGCGCCTACTGGCGTGGGGACGAGAAACGCCCCATGCTCCAGCGCATCTATGGAACCGCCTGGTCCACCCAGCAAGAGCTGGATGACTACCTGCAGATGCTGGAGGAGGCGAGAAAGCGCGATCATCGACGACTCGGACGCGAGCTCAACCTCTTTTCCGTTTCCGAAGAGGTTGGTCCGGGGCTGATCCTGTGGCATCCAAAGGGCGCGATGATCCGCTACCTTGTCGAGCAATTCGAGAACCGAGCGCAGCTCGACCAGGGCTACGACCTCGTTTACACACCACACATTGCGTCCGAAAAAATCTACAGGACGTCGGGCCACCTCGAGACCTACGGCGAGAACATGTATTCCCCGATGTCGATCGAAGAGGTCGACTACTACCTCAAACCCATGAACTGCCCCGGCCACATCATGATCTACAAGAATCAGGTCCATTCCTACCGCGAGCTGCCAATCCGGTATGCCGAACTTGGCACTGTCTACCGCTACGAGCGGTCCGGCACGCTGCACGGCATGTTGCGTGTTCGTGGATTCACGCAGGATGACGCCCACATCTTCTGCACGCATGAGCAGGTGGTCGACGAGCTCGTCAGCGTCATTGATCTCGTGCAGGAAGTGGCAGACGTTTTCGGCTACCGGTTCGAAGCATATCTGGGTACCAGGCCCGAGAAGGCGATCGGTGACGACGCGACTTGGGAACGTGCCGAAAATGCGCTCAAACGCGCGCTCGAATCGCGCAACCTCGCCTACACCTTGGACGAGGGCGAGGGCGCATTCTATGGCCCCAAGATCGACGTCAAGTGGCTGGACGCCCTCGGCCGGGCCTGGACCGGACCAACGATCCAGCTCGACTTCAACCTGCCGGAACGGTTCGACGTCAACTACATTGCTGAAGACGGCGAGCGCCACCGTGTCGCCATGATTCATCGCACACTTCTCGGCTCGATGGAGCGCTTCATCGGCGGACTCGTCGAGCACTACGCTGGCGCCTTCCCCGCCTGGCTGGCGCCAGTTCAGGTCGAGGTGATTCCGATTACCGATGATCAGGTCGAGTTCGCGGAAGCGGTCGGGGAACGCCTCAAGGCCGCCGGCCTGCGCGCCAACGTCGACACGTCGGGCGGCCGGATGCAGGCCAAGATCCGCAATGCCCAGCTCCAGAAGATTCCGTACATGGCCGTCGTCGGCAAGCGAGAGGCGGAGGCCCACAGCATCGCGGTTCGCTTGCGGAGCGGCGAAGATCTCGGGGCGATGGCGATCGACCAGTTCCTCGAGATCGTGTTGCCAGTCGTGGCGTCGAAGTCACTCGAATTGCGGCTCCCGGAGGAGGCGACAAGTGCGGTGGGGACCACCGCGTAATACCGCATCGGGTCTGGCTGGAACGACTTCGGACCGCCAGTTGTAGAGGACGATCGCGTATCGTCCTTGTGCATCTTCGATGCACATTGGTCACCGCGGCGCTGGCCAACGCCTGTGAACGACCTCAACGTTCGCAAGCCTCCCGCCCACAAGTAATCGGGGTCACGTGAGCAGGCGGAACGCCGTCAATGCGTACGCCCGCGTCGCCTGCACCAGCTCGTCGATGCCCACCCACTCGTCTGGCACGTGAGCGAGCCCCGGATCTCCCGGACCGTAAATGATCGTCGGCACTCCGCTTTGGGCGAAGAACCGTCCATCGGTCGCCATGCTGAATCCCGTTGGCGCGGTCGAGAGCCCAAGCACCCGGTTCGATTCGATCATCGTGCGAACCAGGGGATCGCTCTCGTCAGCAAGCGTCGCCGGTCCGCCATGGCGGCCATCGGTGATGCCCACCGTGATGCCCGGCATATCGGCCACCGCAACCCGAGCGATCTCTAGGATTTCGGCACGGACCACATCCGGATCCTCACCGGGGACCAGCCGTCGGTCGATATAGATCGACGCGATGTCGGGCACCACATTCACCTTGACCCCGCCCTCGATCATGTTCACCGATCCCGAGGAGTGATGAAAGTGGGGATGTGTCCGGCTCTCCAGAATCGGCCAGTAGCTCCGACGAAGCGCCACGATGACTTCCGCCACGGCCTCGATCGCGTTCGCGCCTTCCCATGGAAGCGCGCCGTGAGCGGTCCGGCCGCGGACGGTTAGCGTCGTCGGGGCCGCGCCCTTCTCGCCGAGGGCAACCCGATTGAGCGTCTGCTCGCCGACGATCACAAAGTCGGGCGCCACCAGTGACTCCTCGACGATGTAGCCGGTGCCCTTGATTCCGGCCGCCTCCTCGTCCGCGACTTCGTTGATCAGGAGCGTTCCCTTGAGCGGAATGCCGGCCGACGCCAGGGCCAGCCCGGCCATCACCTGCGCGGTCACACTCGCCTTGTCATCTCCGGCTCCACGCCCGTAAATCTTCCCGTCCTCGATCTCGGCTCCGAACGGATCGTGACGCCAGGCCGATCGCTCCCCAGTCGGCACGACATCGACATGGGCGTTGAAGAGAAGGACCGGCCCTCCTCCATCGCCAAGGGTCGCGATCAGGTTGGGCATCGTCTCGTCGATTGCGACGGTTTCCACCGCGAACCCGGCACCCGCCAATGGTGATTCACAATACGCAATCGCCTCCCGGACGTCGCCCGGCGGATTCACCGAAGGAATGCGCACCAGGCCACGATGGAACGCAACGACCGCTTCCTCGTCGATCGCGGCGAGAACGGAGTGCTCTTCATCCGAGAGCCCAGCAAGCGTGGAAATGGCGGGTACGGACTCAATCATGACCTGTTCTTCCCCGGTACATCTCTTGCAAGATGCCCTATACGGTCCGCGACATCCGGGAGCGCTTGAGGTATCCCGTTCATCGGACGACACAGGGAGTTTCACAGAAATGAGCGAGACGGGAAAGCGCGTGGCGGTCATCCTTGCACCGAACTTCGAGGATGTCGAAGCTACCTCACCAATCGAGGCGCTGGAAGCCGCCGGTGGCAGGGTCACGGTCATTGGCATCGACAAGGGGTCCGTCGCGGGGAAGAAGGGCGCCACGCTGGAAGCCACCGCCACCTTCGGCGACGTCAAGCCTGACGATTTCGACATGTTGGTGATCCCCGGTGGCGGGGCTCCTGAAAATCTTCGGATCAATGACGCCGCCGTGAGCTGGACCAAGGCATTCTTCGAGACTGGCAAGCCCGTCGGCGCGATCTGCCATGGCGCGCAATTGCTGATTTCCGCCAGGGTGCTCCCTGGTCGCACCCTCACCGCCGTGAACAAGATTCGCGATGACATCACCAATGCCGGCGGCCTCTATATCGATGAGGCACTCGTCGTGGACGGGACCCTGATCTCCTCCCGCGTTCCCGGTGACCTCCCTGTCTTCAACAAGGAGCTGGTATCCCGCCTTTCCTGACAGGAGATCAGGAGCGTTGGGCACGGTGAGTCCCCGGACCATCCGTCGTCGCACGTGCGACGGCGAATGGTCGTCGTGGGCTTGCGGGGAGCGCGCGGCGTGGTAGCATCCGCAGGCTTGAATAGTTATGTGGAGGGCACGAATGTCTCTCGAGATCGAGTCTGAATCATCGGCCTCGGCTACCGCCGCCGCCGACCTGAAAAACGCCCGCGCCTTCATCTTCGATATGGATGGCGTTCTCTACCGCGGCAAAACGCCCCTTCCCGGCGTCCAGACGCTCTTCGATGCACTCACGATCAGGGGTATCCGGTTCCTGCTTGCCACGAACAACTCGATGGCGACGCCAGCCGCTTACGTGATCCGAATGGCGGAGATGGGCGTGACCGTCGCCGAGGGCGACATCCAGACCTCGGCGACCGCCACCCGAGATTATCTCCTCGATCTGCTCCCGCCCGATGCCACCATCCTCACCGTCGGCATGCCCGCCCTGGCGGAGCAGATCTTTACCGGCACGGCCTTCCAGCCCGCTACCGACGATCCCGATCGAACCATCGACGCGGTTGCCGTTGGGCTCGATCTCGAGTTCACGTACGAAAAGCTCTATCAGGCTACCCGCGCGATCGATGAGGGCGCGAAGTTCATCGCCACCAACGCCGATGCCACGCTCCCCACGGAAACCGGCGTTCAGCCAGGAGCTGGCAGCATCGTGGCCGCGATCGCGACCGCCAGTGGCGCCGTCCCTACGGTCGTCGGCAAGCCGGAGACCCTGATGATGATGAAGGGGATCCAGCGGCTCGGCGTCCAGCCGTCCGAGGCGGTGATGGTCGGAGATCGCCTGGACACGGACATCCTTTCCGGGCACAACGCCGGCTTGAAGACGGTACTCGTCCTCACCGGGGTGTCGCAACGGGCCGATCTGAACGGGGCCGCCGTTCTGCCCGATTACGTGTTCACGGATCTTCCCGCGCTCACCCAGGCGATCGTGGGCGACGGATAGCGAGCGCTGGGGCCCATGACGATACCGGCGACCGAACCACCCGATCGGAACCCTGGCTCCGGCCAGCTCTTGATCGCGACCGCGCCCGTGAACTGGAACAACTTCGATCTGCCGGATTGGCGTCCAGCGGTTCCGTTCCCCGAGATCCTCGATCGGATGGTCCAGGCTGGCTATCGAGATACCGAGTATGACCGTAGCTTTGGAACCGATCCGGGTCAGCTCCTTGAAGCGGCCCACATCCGCAACATGTCGTACGTCGGCGCCTACAAGTGGTTCGACTTCCTCGACGAAAGAGCCTTCACGGCGAGTCTTGAAGAGTTCGACACTGATATTCCGCTCCTGACGGCGATTGGCTGCCGCCACCTGATTGTCTCGGACCGCCTCCGCGACCACCGCGTGACACTCGCCGGCTCCATACCCGAGGACAGGTCCGCGTCGCTCGCGGCAGACGAGTACGCATCCATGGCCTCCCGGCTTCGCCGCGTCGCCGAACGCGCGGCAGCGACCGGCATCAGCGTGCACTACCACAATCACGTCGGCACGTACATCGAGACGCCTTGGGAGCTTGCCGAACTCCTCCCCCGCCTCGATCGCGACCTCGTCGACCTGTGTTTCGACACCGGACACTATGCTTACGGCGGCGGCGTTGCGATCGACTTCCTTCGTAAGCACGTGCCGGACATTGGCATGATTCACCTTAAGGATGTCGATCCAGATGTGCTGGACAGCGCCCGGATCCATACGTGGAGCTTCCTCGTCGCGCTCCGGAACATCGTCTTTTGCCCGCTCGGGGCAGGTGCGGCCGACATTCGCGGGATCGTGGAGACGCTGCGGACCTGTCGCTTTCCTCACCCGTTGGTGATCGAGCAGGACACTTGCTCGGGCGATCCGACCACGACCGCCAGGCGGAATCGAGAGTTCCTGCTGTCTTTGAGCGATACTCGTCTGGATTGACGCACCATGGAGTGCAACCGAGGAAAGGATTGCCGCCCGTGCGTGACGCCGACGCATTGCTCATGAACTCCAGCACTGACATGGGTACGACCGTTTCGATCGAGGCTGGCCCCGATGATGCCGGGTGGGAGTTCATAGGTCTGAGAGTTCAGCGAATCAAGGCAGGCGGGTTCGTGAACTACTCCGCCGGGTCCGACGAAGTCTGTCTCGTCCCCCTCAGGGGAACGGCGACGGTCGAGAGCGATGGCCAGTCCTGGACGATCTCCCGGCCTGGCACGGTGTTCGATGGCAAACCGACCGCGCTCTACCTGCCACTCGGAAGCACGATGACGATTACGGCGGGCGAGCAAGATGCCGAGATCGCAATCGCGGGTTCCCACGCGTCCCAGCGATTCCCGGCGCGGCTGATCACGCCGGACGAGATCAAGGTCGAGATCCGTGGAGCGGGCAACGCAGCCCGGCAGATCAACCACATCATCCCGCCGGAGTTCCCGGCCCATCGCCTGCTCGTCGTCGAGGTCTTCACGCCGAGCGGGAACTGGTCCAGCTTCCCTCCGCACAAGCACGATGTGAGCAACCTTCCGGAAGAAGCCGACCTCGAAGAGATCTACTACTATCGGATGCATCCGTCCGAGGGCTTCGGACTCCAGCGGCTCTACACGGCGGACGGCTCGTTCGACCACGCCTGGGTCATCAGGGATGGCGATCTTCTGCTCGTGCCGGAGGGCTATCATGCCTTCGCCGTCGCGCACGGATACACGGCGTACTACCTGAACGTCCTTGCTGGCGACGAGGCGATCCGCACGATGCAGCCGTCGGACGATCCCGCTTACGCCTGGGTCCGCGAGACATGGACCGGCAGCCGCGCCGAAGGGCTGACCTCGTGGCGTGAGATCGACGCCCGCGTGAATGCTGGCGCCGGACGGCGGCGCTGATCGTCCCACCACCCGGATTCGCAGGAGCAGCAGGTCATGGCTACCGTCCGCTACACCGTCGCCCAGGCACTCGTGAAGTATCTCTCCGTCCAGTTCACCGAGCGCGACGGCCACGAACAGCGCCTCTTCGCCGGTATGTTCGGCATCTTCGGGCACGGGAATGTAACCGGAATCGGCCAGGCGCTCGAAGAAGTCGGTGCCGATCTGACCTTCTATCGACCGCAGAACGAACAGGCGATGGTCCATACCGCCGCCGCGTTCGCGAAGACAAAGAATCGTCTGCAAACGTTCGCTTGCACGACATCGGTCGGGCCGGGCGCCACGAACATGGTGACCGGAGCGGCGCTGGCGACCGTCAATCGCCTGCCGGTCCTTCTGCTTCCCGGCGACATATTCGCCAACCGTGCTCCCCACCCGGTTCTGCAGCAGCTCGAACATCCGATGAGTCAGGATATGAGCGTCAACGACGCGTTCCGGCCCGTCTCCCGCTACTGGGATCGCATCCAGCGGCCCGAGCACCTGATCGCCTCACTCCCGGAAGCGATGAGGGTGCTGACCGATCCCGCCGAGACCGGCGCCGTGACGCTTGCCCTTCCCGAAGATGTTCAGGCGGAGGCGTACGATTTTCCGTCGACGATGTTCGACGAACGAATCTGGCGCGTGCGCCGCCCGGTGCCGGATCATTCGGACCTGCAGGCCGCCGTCGCCCTGTTCGGCGCCGCGAGCAATCCTCTCATCATTTGCGGTGGCGGTGTCGTCTACTCCGACGCCAGTGCCGAACTCGGGGATTTCGCCGCACGGTTCGGGATCCCGGTCGCCGAGACGCAGGCCGGCAAGGGGGCGTTGCCGTGGAATCACCCATGGAACGTTGGTCCCATCGGGGCCGCTGGCGGGACGGCGGCCAACCGGCTGGCGCACGACGCCGATCTCGTGATTGCGGTCGGCACCCGCCTCGCCGACTTCACGACCTCCTCCAAAACCGCCTTCCAACATCCGGACGTGAAGGTAATCGGCCTCAACATCTCGTCGTTTGACGCCTTCAAATGGAATGCGCTGCCGCTGGTCGGCGATGCCAGGGCCACCCTGGGCGCGCTCTCCACGCTGCTGGACTCCGGCACGACGTTCCACATCCCGTCCAGGCGCCACGTTCGGGTCTCGGACCTGAAGCATGATTGGGACGCTACGGTCGACATTCTGGTCACACCGGGGGCGGGCGTCGAGCTCACGCAGGCTCAGGTGATTGGAATCGCAAACGAGGCCGCCGGAACGGACGGCATCGTGGTCTGCGCCGCGGGCGGGCTGCCAGGCGACCTGTTCAAGCTCTGGCGATCACTCGATCCGAAGGGATACCACGTCGAATACGGCTACTCCTGCATGGGGTACGAGATCGCTGGCGGGCTCGGGGTGAAGATGGCCGCTCCCGACCGGGAAGTGTTTGTCATGGTCGGAGATGGCAGTTACCTGATGATGCATACCGAGATCGTGACGTCGATCCAGGAAGGGTACAAGCTCACGATCGTGCTGATTGACAACGGCGGCTTCCGGTGCATTCGCGATCTCCAGACGTCGTCTGGATCCCCATCGTTCGGGAATGAGCTGCGATTCCGGAACGATCAATCCAACCGGCACGATGGCCCGTTCGTGCCGGTCGATTTCGCGAAGAACGCCGAAAGCCTTGGAGCGATCGCGCTTCGGGCGGAGACCGCCGAACAGCTCGGCGATGTTCTCGCCACGGCCAGGACGACCGATCGCACGACGCTGATCTATGTTCCGCTTTCGTCGCAGGCGCGCGTCCCATCCTTCGAAGGGTGGTGGGACGTCCCGATCGCCGAGGTCAGCGCGGAACCGGATGTTCTCACGGCACGGCAAGCGTATGAGCGGGGATTGAAGAAGCAGCGCGTGCTCCTGTAATCGGGAAAAGGAAAAGAAGGCACCATGCGGGATCACTACTCCTTTCCCGTCCATGTCCCCGAGCAAATCGCTTTGTATCAGACCGATCATCTCCTCACCCATGACGTCTGCCAGTTCGACCCGGCACGGGCTGCCGACGCCCTCCAGGCACCCAGTGAAGTCCTCGCCATCGATATCGGCGGCGACAAGATTCGGGGGGCAATCTACGCCATCGGTGCAGGCCATTTCACGAAGCGCGATGAGCGTTTCCTGCAGTCAAGAGGTGGCGCGGGATATCTTGCGTTCCTCGAATCACTCGCGGAAGAAGCGAAATCCAGAAACCTGCGGGTCGGCATCTCGTCCGCCACCAAGATGGACGGGAGCACGATTAGCCGTACGGTGAACCTTCCCCACTTTTTGGAAGAGTTTCGGTGCAGGTATGGCGCCGATTATCGCAACCTGTTCACCGGACAGCTGTCCGTTACGAACGACACCATCGCCGGCCTCTGTGGATCGGCCATGCTTCTGATGAATCGAGGCGGAGTTATCCAGGACGTTGCGTTCGTCATCTGCGCGAGCGGCTTGGGCGCGTCAGTCCTCAAGGACAGAAACGCCATACACGTCGAGATCGCGCATGTCCCGCTCGTGGAAAGCCTCAATCCCCTTGGCCAGACGCGGCCATGCGGCGTCGAGGGCAGGGACTTCGTCTGCGTCGAACGGGTGACCGCCGCACGCGCCGGTATCGAGGATCTCTATTTCACGCAGACCGGCGACGCACGGGGCGGCACACTACTTGGGAGAATGTACGAGGAGGGCGACGCCTTGGCGACGGTTCTCTACAAGTCATCGGCACTGGCCCTGGCACACGCCACGGCCGGCCTTGCCGAACGCTTCGCTTTCTCCGAATCGAGCCCTGGTGTCATTGTGTTCCACGGTGGAAACTTCGAGATCGGGAAGTATAGGATCGATCTCGGTGCAAACCTCGCACGATTGCCCCACGTTCACGCACAGGTCGTCTTTTCCCGCGATCTGTCCCCGAACGTGTGCCTCGATGGTGCGGCCATTTTGGCGGCGTACCACCACCCGTGACGTGATAGCCGTTTGGTGCCGTGGCCGAACCCCATCGCTCCGGGCCGGTTAACGACGAACGAATCACGGCGGTAACGCCATAACCCGGGTTCTCTGCCGAATGCCGATCGGGTGCGGGATCCGGCGGAAGCAACGGACATCGGTCGCGCAGCTACGTTATCTTCCCCCCGGCGGGCTAATCATTTTGGCAGCTCGGCCTGCATGTGGTCGCTGGCGTCGTAGAGCGACAGCAAGTGCTTCCGCTGCACGGCAACGAGGTCGGGTTGTTTCCCCCTGAGCCACCCTCGCGACCGCCATACCCTCGCGTGTTCGCATCCGGATCAGATCCGCCTCGAACTCAGCCATCATCCCGAGAACGTTGAACAGGAGCCGCCCGACGGGGTCGGCCGGCTCATAAGTTCTCCCGCTGAAGCTCAACGGGACGCCCTTAGCGGTGAGTTCGTCGGCTATGTCCCGGGCGTCGGGCAGTGACTGGGCAAGCCGATCGAGCTTTCTGACGACCAGCGTGTCTCCCGCCCGCATGGCCGCGATCGCTTCGCGCAGGCCGGGACGAGCGCGGTTCGTCCCGGCCAGGCCGTGGTTGACGAAGATGTGTGCTTCGTCCTCGTCCAACGCGAGCAGCGCGTTCCGCCGCACGGTTAGGTCCTGTTCGCCGGTAGAGACTCGCGCGTGGCCGACATTCATCCCGCTCACCGTCATCGTGCTGGACTTACGTGCATGGCCGTGAGCAGCTGCCACGTGGTCAATGATCGCTGGCGGCGCATGCACGATGCGGGGGACCGGCTTGCGGGCTCCCACTGGACGGCTGCCGGTTGGATGGACAACCGCCAATGAGGCCGCGGCCAGAGCGACGAGCCGACGAGGGCGAGCATGCGGTCATGACCATCCCAGCTCAGGCACTGGCTACGCGGTAGTAGGCACAGTACCCATCCGGAGAGCATTCCGGTGATAGCCGGCACCTTGGAAGCTCGGCACGGGCGGATCCGTGGGCCTCACGAACTGCTCGAAGCCGCGCTTGCGAGCCGCATGATTGTCTCCGCTCGCATGGAACTCGCTGAACAGGGCCTCGACGACACGGGAATGGGCGTGGCAGTCGAGGTTGAGCGAGAGGAAGCCATGAGCCGATTCCGCTACACACTGATCCTGCCGCCTCAGCTCGAGGGCCACCGAAGCGCCCTACTCGCCCGTCTTGAACGATCACCTGTTCGCACCACTCTGAGCAAGACACTCGAAATCGCGCCGGGCAGGACCGAGTGACGAGTTCACGGAGAGGGATCCTTCACCGTGCACCGAAACAACCGGGTGTCGAAACTCGCGCTCCTGGGGACGAGAACCAGGAAGGAACGCGACGATGCGACCATTGATCCTGACCGGCGGCCCAGCAGTCGGGAAGACGACCTGCGAACTCGCACTCGCAGTCGAACGCGCCGCGTACATCGACGTGGACGACATACGACTGCTCATAGTTGCGGAACGAGGTCGAAACAGATAAGACAACTCGTCTCACGGAGTCCGGAGGGCCTCGGTCAGGTGCCGGTGTAGGCCGCGAGGTGCTCGCCGGTGAGAGTAGGGCGGGCGGCGACGAGGTCGGCGGGGGTGCCCTCGAAGACGATCCGGCCACCATCGTGGCCGGCGCCGGGGCCGAGCTCGATGATCCAGTCGGCGTGCGCCATGACCGCCTGGTGGTGCTCGATCACGACGACCGACGTGCCGGAGTCGACGAGCTGGTCGAGCTGGCCGAGCAGCTGCTCGATGTCGGCGAGGTGGAGGCCGGTGGTCGGCTCGTCGAGGACGTAGACGTCGCCCTTCTCGGCCATCTGCGTGGCCAGCTTGAGACGCTGCCGCTCGCCACCCGACAGCGTGGTGAGCGGCTGGCCGAGGCTGAGGTAACCCAGCCCGACGGCGGCGAGCCGGTCGAGGATCTTGTGCGCGGCCGGCGTCCGCGCCTCGCCGGCGCCGAAGAACTCCATCGCCTCGGTCACGGACATCGCGAGCACGTCGGCGATGTTCCGGCCACCCAGCGTGTATTCCAGCACCGATGCCTGGAACCGCTTCCCCTCGCACTCCTCGCAGGTGGATTCGACGGTGGCCATGACGCCCAGGTCGGTGTAGATGACGCCGGTGCCGTTGCAGGTGGGGCAGGCGCCCTCGGAGTTGGAGCTGAAGAGGGCGGGCTTCACGCCGTTGGCCTTCGCGAACGCCTTGCGGATCGGGTCGAGCAGTCCGGTGTACGTCGCCGGGTTGCTCCGTCGCGAGCCACGGATCGCACCCTGGTCGATCACCACCACGCCGTCGCGGCTGGACACTGAGCCGTGGATCAGCGAGCTCTTGCCGGAGCCGGCGACGCCCGCGATCACGCAGAGCACCCCGAGCGGGATGTCGACATCCACGTCCTGGAGGTTGTGCGTCGAGGCGCCGCGCACCTCCAGCACGCCCGATGGCGTCCGCACCAGCTCTTTGAGAACGGCCCGGTCGTCGAGGTGGCGCCCGGTGATCGTGTCACTCCCGCGCAGCCCTTCGACGGTGCCCTCGAAGCAGATGGTGCCGCCCGCCGTGCCGGCGCCGGGGCCGAGATCGACGACGTGGTCGGCGATCGCGATCGTCTCGGGCTTGTGCTCCACGACGAGCACCGTGTTGCCCTTGTCCCGCAACTGCCGCAGCAGGTCGTTCATCCGCTCGATGTCATGGGGGTGCAGGCCGATCGTGGGCTCGTCGAAGACGTAGGTAACGTCGGTGAGCGACGAGCCGAGGTGGCGGATCATCTTGGTGCGCTGTGCTTCTCCCCCCGAGAGCGTGCCCGTCGGCCGGTCGAGCGAAAGGTATCCCAACCCGATCTCCGCGAACGAGTCGAGGAGGTGTTGCAGCCCGGTGAGCAGCGGCGCGACCGATGGCTCGTCGAGACCCCGGACCCATTCGGCGAGGTCGCTGATCTGTATCGCGCAGGCGTCGGCGATGTTCTTCCCCCCGATCTTCGACGACCGGGCCTCCTTGCTGAGCCGGGTGCCGTCGCACTCGGGACAGGTCGTGAACGTCACCGCCCGCTCCACGAAGGCGCGGATGTGCGGCTGCAGCGCGTCGACATCCTTGGACAGGAACGACTTCTGGATCTTCGGGATCACGCCCTCGTACGTCAGGTTGATGCCATCGACCTGAATCTTGGTCGGCTCCTTGCGGAGCAGGTCGTGCAGCTCCTTCTCGGTGTACTCGCGAATCGGCTTGTCTGGGTCGAAGAAGCCGCAGCCGCGGAAGATGCGGCCGTACCAGCCGTCCATCGTGTAACCGGGGATCGTGAGCGCGCCCTCGTTGAGCGACAGGCCGTCATCGTACAGCGCGGACATGTCGAAGTCGTTGACCGAGCCCATGCCCTCGCAGCGCGGACACATGCCGCCGAGACGGTTGAAGGTCGCCTTCTCTGTCTTCGTCTTGCCGCCGCCGCGTTCGACGGTGATCGCACCGCTGGCCCTTACCGAGGGGACGTTGAACGAGTACGCATTGGGCGAGCCGATGTGCGGCTGCCCGAGCCGGCTGAAGACGATTCGCAGCATTGCGTTGGCGTCGGTGGCGGTGCCGACGGTAGAGCGGGAGTTGGCGCCCATCCGCTCCTGATCGACGATGATCGCCGTTGTCATCCCCTCCAGCAGGTCGACCTCCGGCCGCGCCAGTGTCGGCATGAAGCCCTGCACGAATGCGCTGTAGGTCTCGTTGATCAGCCGTTGCGACTCCGCGGCGATCGTGCCGAACACCAGTGAGCTCTTGCCCGAGCCGGAGACGCCGGTGAACACCGTCAGCCGGCGCTTCGGGATCTCGACGCTGATGTCCTTGAGGTTGTTCACGCGGGCGCCCCGCACACGGATCAAATCGTGGCGGTCGGCAAGGTGCGGCGCGGGCGAATGCACGCGCGGCGGCGTGTCCGTCCTCGTGGCCATGCTCATCGGAGTCTCCATCTGTGAGGCGAAGCCGCCTTCGCGGTCTTCGTCGGCGTTGCAGGGCTCGATCTGACCAACTTCGAGCAGTACGTCTGCTTCTCCTTCGTCGGCGCGGTCGCGGCAACGGTCCGCTGTCTAGCGTCTGGCGGTATGGGCCGGGTTGGCGCGATGCCCGCCCGGCTGGCGCTGGCCGAGTGGCGTGCCCAGTACGGAATCCTGGAGGTTAAGCCCCGTCAGCATCGCCCGATGTCAGGCGGTCCCATCGCGCGGTTGGAGGACGATCACGGGCGTCTCTGTCGACCGCTGGTCCGCATACGCGACGAGGTTCGGATCGACGGCAACCCAGCGCTCCCACAGCCGATCACTCTCCTCCGCCGGGGAGAGGCGTGCGCGCACCAGGCGCGGATGCTGGCGTGCCAACCGAACGACAGCGTCCGGGTGCGCCTCGAGATTGAGCCACCACGAGGGATGACCCTCATCCCAGCCGTTCATCGCGAGCGTGACGAAGTTAAGGCCGTCCTCGATGGAGCCGATGATGACACTGCGTTCCTTCCCAGACTTGCGGCCGATCGTCGTGAGGCGCAACGCGCCCCAGCCGCGCTTGTTCGACGTCGTCCACAGAAAGCGGCCGCCACTGAGTCGGTAGAGCGCTCGATGGAGGCGCCAGGCCGTATGCACGTACCACGGCGGCGGGGTTCTTGGCGGTCGGGGTGTTGCTGTGTTCATGGCTGATTCATTCCGAGAGAGGCGCTTTCGGCAACATGCAGCGCGGGCGAATGCGTGTCCGTCGTCGTGGCCATGCTCATCGGAGTCTCCATCTGTTGGGCGGAGCCGCCCTCGCGGTCTCCGTCGGCGTCGCCTGGATCGATCTTGCAAGTCTTGCGCAGTCCGTGTGGTTCTCCCGCGCTTTGGCCCGTGGAGCCTCTGGGACCCGGCCACGCGGAGCGCCCGGCCGAGGCGTCAGGTCAACCAGCGGCCGTCGCGCATAAGCTCACGGTCGGGCAGTTAGTTCACCTCGCGCCAGGCCAGGATGCGGCACGGGGAGATGCGGAACCAGCGGTACGGCGTGGCCAGCGAACGCGGGTCGAAGCCGGTGCGCGCGGCGAACCGGTCACCCCGCTCCCGCGACAGCGCATCGATCTCGAGGATCTCGACGTCGCCCTCGATCATGGACACGTCGCGGGGATGGCCCAGCCCCAGCCGGATGGTTAGGGTGGCGGTCAGGTTCCTGCCGGTTGGGCTGTCCGCCGGCGTGTCCACCAGCAGCGCCTCGCCGTCCCACTCGAAGGACAGCGGCACCAGATACGGCACCCCCTCCGCCAAGGCACTGGCTACCCCGGCATCGATGTCGTGGGTGAGCCGGTGCTCGGTGTCGCGACGACGCTGCGCGCGGGAGCGGTGGTCGGCGGTCATCGGTCCTGAAGCAGCCCGAGGACATTGCCATCGGGGTCGGTGACGGTGGCCACCAGGCGGCCGCCACCAACATCGTGCGCGGGCTCCTTGACGGTGGCACCCGCGGCGGTCACCTCGGCCAGCTTTGCCTCGATGTCCGGCACCTGCCAGTAGGCCACGGGCGCGGTCGTGCCCCGAGTTCCACCGCCCGGCACCAGTCCGATATGCTGGCCGGCGACCTCGAAGCCGACGTAGTAGGTCTCGTCGGTCTGCGGCTCTGCGCCGAGCAGGGCGGCGTACACCGCCTTGGCCGTCGACAGATCGGAAACGGGATGCAGCACGGTCTTGATTCCCTGAGTGGAAGAGCCGGTCATGGTCACTCCTAGAGTCGTGAGTCACATCGACCCGGTGTGTACGATCGTGTCAAGACCTGCGGCGCGACATCGACAGCCCGATCACCCCGGATGGCCATTTCACCGTTGGCAGTTCATTTTATCCGGCCTCCACAAGCGTCTGCAGACTGTCGATCCACCCGTTCCAGCCCGCCTTGGCCTGCGCCTTCGCCGGACCGGTCAGGCCCTCGTGCGTCAGCGTCAGCTCGGTGCCCGTGCCGTGCGGCTCGAACTCCACGGTCACCACGCCCGTGTTGGCGTCATCGTTCTCCATCGCCCAGGTGAACTCCAGGAGCGACGGCTTCTCGACCCTCCTGAACGTCCCATAGAGCCGGATGGACATCCCGTTGTCCCAGCTCATCTGTACCAGGACCGCGCCTCCTTCCCGCACATCCAGCGTCTGCACCTCGGTCTTGCTGCCGGGCTGGCCCATCCAGCGCGCCAACTCCGCCGGGTCCTCGAACGCCGCGAACACCCGTTCCGGCCGCGCCTTGAGCGTCCGGGTGACGGTAACCGCCCCTGAAGTAGTCAATCGCCTGTCTCCTCTTCGTCGTCAACGATCTCCGCAAGAGCCGCCAGACTGTCCGTCCAGAAGCCGCGGTAGAACGCGACCCAGTCTTCGACGTGCTGCAGCGCCTCGGGCCGCAGCTTCACCCTGGTTGACCTGCCCTCGGCCACTTTCACGACCAGCCCGGCCTCTTCGAGCACCTGCAAGTGCTTCGACACCCCCTGCTTGGACATGGCGAACGGTTCCGCCAGGTCCTTGACCAGCGCGCCGCCACCGGCGAGCCGCTGCAGGATGGCGCGCCGGGTGGAGTCGGACAGGGCATGAAAGACCGTGTCGAGTTGGGAGTCTCCGTCAACCATGTGGTTGATGATAACCTGGAAGCGGAGCGTTTGTCAACCATCTAGTTGTCAATTAAGCGGGCAGCGTCCGTGGCATTCAGGGGTGGCGAAGATCAAACGCGGATGCGAGCGGTGCTCGTCGCGGTGAGAGAGGACACAGAGGGGTCGAGTCGGAAGGGCTCGGCGTGCAGGCGCTCGCGGAGCCATTCTCCGGACACGCTCGCGCCGTCCGCCTGGCGAGAATCGATGGGCGGTACGGCGTGGTCTGGGCGCCGGGTGCCAAGCCACGTGTGGTGTTCCGGTTCGCGGTTAAAGGTGACACGATCGTCGCAATCAACCTGATCGCCGATCCGGAAGTAATCGCCGCGCTGAACCTCGCGACCGTCGCCGTAGAGACCAACAGAGCGTCGAGGCGGTACTGCCACGATCGGTGCTGGGCACCTTCTTCGCTGTCAATCCCGATCTAAAATTACGCACTTGCGGAAGCGACGGGGATCGGTCACGCATGATAGAACTTTTCACAGCTCAACGAGTCCAAGTTCCAGATAATCGCGAGGAACACTTTCACACACTTGCTGGTTCTGCACCGCGCTACGCACGGCGACAGCGGAAGCTCTCATGTGCGGATGAAACCACGATTCGCACCCTCGCGCTGAGCAAGAGCCTCCGCTCCCTCGCCGCTGACTTCGGCGTAAGCCACGAGACCGTTCGATCCACTATACGGCGTGAGGGGGACAGTCGATAGAATCGAGAGGTTCCGTCTGACGACGCTTTGAAGTACCGTGGTGTTCCCGAGGCCCATCCATATCGGATTGTGTTAATCGATGATCAATGCGCGCATTCGCCCGCCCTGACCGGTGCAGCATCGCTCCTGCCCGCATGCTCACCCGCGTTCGAACCTTGCTCAAGGTGGATCACGACGAGGCTGGTCCGAAGTTGTCAGACGCGATGAATTCCGGACCCTCGAGATCAAGCGGCGACGGTCCAGCGCGTTCGCTCCAAGCGCCAGGTGCGATGCAGTCTGGACGTCAAGCGTTGAGATTGTCACCGGCATCGCGCCGATCACCACCACGTGCTGATTGACGTTGCGCAGGCTGATCACCGTGCCACGGGTCGTGTAGGTTTCGGGCATATTGTGCTTCATTCCTAAAGCGCAAAACAGCCCATTTCTCTCCTTGAAGGGAAAGGCGCGCTATTCCGGAGTCCCGGGTCGACTGATATCGTTCTTGTACTCAAAGTACGCATATTGCGTCAAGCGCTCAACTAGACGAGCCGCTCCGAGTCGGGCGGTGGTATCTCTTTCCGCACGTCCTCACGCTCGTCAACGAACTCGACGCGGCTCCGTCCTCCGGTCTTGCTCGTGATCCCGAACTCTTTCTCGATCACGGCTACGATCATGAGCAGTGCCTGCCGGATCACCATCGCGATCCGGCGCGCCTTCTGGTGTTCGGCGCCGCTCATCGTGGACGCTGCCAGCGCGAGAATCGCACGCGCTCCCCCGGCTCGGGCGACTTGTCCATGATCGCCCACGTCTCACCGGCAACGACGCACGTTTCACCTTCTTGAGGTATGTCGTCATACACGCACAGCAACGCATTCTGATCAGTGATGACCGGGATGCGGCACTTCTTGGTTTGATATGTATCTTTGACCCGTGGGTCGTTCTGAAGCACTTGCGTTCTCCCCAAGTGCGGTGGAACCGTCAACGGGCAGTATAGCGCGCCCGTTTTGAGGGAAGGGCAGCGCCGACCCGCGGGTCAGGATGATAACGTCGGCGGCGACATAGTGGAGTGTCGCCCAGAGACATCCATGACCCCATGGACAAACCGTAACCCCTATGGAAGAGGAGCGAACATTGCGCCTGACGACGATATGGGAGCAATTTGAAGCGCTGTCCGATGTCCATATCCCGGTCCTCAAATCCTCCTCGACGGACGCTCCCTCACCCACGTCACTGAAATGAGCCGCCAAACCTCCAGCGAGTGGAAGAACAGGAATACGTCTTTCATCGCGATGCTCATCAATGCCGGTCACCTAAATGTCTGGAGTCATGTCGAGGACAGGTTCCGGACGTTCACTGGACGACGCTTGGTCCGCTCGAAAAGGAGCAGGCGCTCCCGTTTGAGCCACTCGCATGCGTCCTAGACGAGCGGGAGCGGCGAGCAGATTCCGGATCGCTCTCGATCACTCCGGCCTGAGGAGTCGGGCGGGACAGGAGCGACGTGCAAGCAATCGTGAGGCGCCGTCACCAGGAGGTGCGGGGCACCTACGTCCTGGGTAGACTCGCTACAGAAGGACAATATCACCCCTGCCCTCGTGGTGAGCGCCGATGCACGATCCTGGCCCATTCCCAGCTTCCTAACATGAAAAAAAGTTCTTCTGCGGCGATCTCACGGCCTCACAGCCACAAACGCGGAGGACGACGAGATCGGCACAAGAAGAGCTTACCGGGCGTGCGCCATGCCCGTCTTACGTTGGGTGCACGCCTCCGTGGCCGTGTTGATGGAGGCCATGGTGGTCAAGAGCCAGTGCATATCGCGGCGCGAGATATGCGCTCTCTGGGTCAGCCTCGGCGTGTTCTGACGCGGGACCGTATTGGCATGACTTCACTGTAATCACGAGAGTGCCGGGCGTGTCATCGCAAATTATTGAAACGCGAAGGACGCATGACGCCAATGACAGAGATACGTTCAGAATGCCCAATTCTCCGGAATGCTGCCGACTGTCCATGTCGGCGTTTACTTGACACGTGGAACACCGAAAACCCTCCAGAAACAGTTTGCCTCGCCACATTGCGACGGTCGGTACGCCAGTGGGTCGACGAGCGGGCAAACGATGTACTTTCATCGTTGACAACCAACCGTATTGGGATGCAGCCGATGAGCCTGCGGGCGCTTGCTTCCACCAAGCCGCAATTTGCTCAACTACTGTCCGATCTGACGGAACACGTGCGAGGCGACGATCTCCTTGGTCAATGGCCATTCCCACTCGGCAACCGGCACCTCGTTTTCGTCGTCAGACAGTGGATCCAGGAAGAACCAAGTGAAACCTTGGCGAATCTGATGATGACCGATCGTTGTTGGACCAAAACGACCAGCATGTACCATGAACTTTGGCTGAAGACCCCTCCCGACCCGCTCCCGAAGGGCTATCAGCTCCTCAACTCTTCCGCTGAGTTGCTGGCACTCCGCCAGATGCCGGTGACTCCCGCCACTATTGGCTATACCTTGGCGCAGATCGTCGGCAACGACCGCATCGGCCAATTGCCAGCCTCCGCTCAACGCTTGATGCTGTACTCAGAAACAGACCGCTCGCCCTTGCCCGCTCGCGGCACTCTCCTGACGACACTCGTTTTTGCAGCTCTGATGCTGCGTGAGGGCGATGAACAGGTACGCGACGATGACGATGCCGCGTGGCTCGTGCAGCCGAACGCCGAGCTTCAATTCTCTGGTGACATGAGCCAACTCACCGGTCCCTTTGTCCGTGAGGAACTGGCTCGGGGCATGCTGACGCACCGGGATTTTGTACGAAGCCTTGCGCAGCACCCGTTCACCGAGATCAGTGCAGTGCGGAGCGCACAGCCAAGAAGCTTCAAGAGCACTGCGCCCGAGGATGCCTTCGACTACATCAAGGAGGTCCGCCGCGAAGCGCAGTCTCAAGTGGATACGCTGAGACAATACGACGGTAGTTGGCAGCTCGATGGCGCGATAAAACGGATCTTCGACCGCGTTCACAAGCGCGTCAGTCAGCGGCGTAAGCGCGCCGGGCATCCTACCGCACCGCCGAAGGGTTGGCGCACGGAGGCCGAGCGCCTCATCCGTGAGGATATCAGAGACTAGATGTAGGAGGGCTGGACGTTGGTGACGCCGAGATTGAGCCGTGAAGCGGGCGGCTGGCCACCTGTCGCGCTGTGTGGCCGGTGGTAGTTGTAGTGGATGTTCCAGACCGCGATCGCGGCTGACCGGGCGTCCTCGCTGGTGAACTCACGCGCTTAGAGCGTGTTATGGACTCGGTACGCTTGGGGGATGGAAGATTCACTCCGCAAGCCGTATCCCAGCGATGTGACCGATGATGAATGGGCGTTCGCCGCCCCGTATCTGACCCTGATGCGTCCCGATGCCCCGCAGCGTATCTACGAGCCGCGCGAGGTGTATAACGCCCTGCGCTGGATCGTCCGCGCTGGTGCGCCGTGGCGGCTATTGCCGACCAACTTCCCGCCCTGGGAAGCGGTCTACCAGCAGGCACGGCGGTGGATCGACGCGGGTTGCTTCGACGACATGGTCCACGACCTGCGGGCGCTGCTGCGGTGGGTGGATGGTCGGCCAGATGAGCCGACTGCCACGATCCTCGACAGCCGAACGATGCAAAGCACGCCCGAGAGTGGTGCTCGCGCCGGATACGACGGGCACAAGCGCAAGAAGGGCAGCAAGGTCCATCTGGCGGTGGACACGCTGGGTCACCTGCTGGCGCTGCACGTCACTCCGGCCAGCGCGCAGGATCGGGCGCAGGTGGGCGAGTTGGCTGAGGCGGTCCAGGAAGTCACCGGGCAGAACGTTGAGGTCGCCTTCGCCGACCAAGGATATACGGGCGAGCAGCCAGCCGCAGACGCCATCGCGCACGGCATTCGTTTGGAGATCATCAAACTGCCCGACGCCAAACGGGGCTTTGTCTTGTTGCCCCGCCGCTGGGTGGTCGAGCGATCCTTCGCGTGGGCGGCACGCTTTCGGCGCCTGGCGCGAGACTATGAACGGCTGCCGGACATGGTCGCGGGCTTGCATTTTGTGGCCTTTGCCTGGCTGATGCTCCATCGTTTGGTCACCGTCGTCGCCCAAAGTCCATAACAGGCTCTAGCGATTCGCGGTAGAGGTTGAGCTGGTCATAGGCGTCCTTCAGGTTCGCCCGCCGGCCCTTGTACTCCCAGGCGAAATGGCCGCGATACCAGACGTCTGCCCAGCCGTTCTCGCCCATCGCTTTCGATGCGCCGCGTTCAAACGTGAAGAACTCCCCGGATGGGTCCAGGTCGGCAGGCGTCGGGTGGTCGAGCACCCGGCAGATGTCGAGGAAGTGCTCCTGGGACGCAGAGCGTTCCTTGAGCTCGACACCAATCCACTTCCGCTGGAACTCAATGGGGTTCACGATCGCGACACATCCTGCATTGGTGGGCAAATCGCCAGATGTTCATACTACCCGGCGCGACGCAGTAGTCTGAGCAGGGACGGTTCCGATGCGCCCATTTTCCGTCAGGGCAGGGCGTTCACCGAGCAGGCGCAGGCGTTTCCCGGAGTCCGGGGATCCCACTCGTCCTCGGCATACCGTCTCGCCCCCGAGAAGTCGCTGTATCAACGTGTCATCCATGAGGTTATCAACGGTGCATGGGGTGTCCTGCATACGGGTCCATGATGCCTCTCGTCATCAGCGATCACGAATCTGTTGGCTCCTGAATCCTCCATCAATCACTCGGCTGTATCGTCCGGTTCCCTTGGAGCCTCGTGCTCATCGGCGAGCTCCAGGAGCACCGGTCCGATCTGCGTCCAATCGATCTGCTCCCTGTCGCGCTGAGCCTGCTTACGGGCGTCACGCTCGGCCTGCTCAGCCCGTATCTTCTCCATACGCGCGGCGACCCGGCGGTCCCGCCGGTCCCGCTCTTCCGCCTGACGGCGAACGCTGACCCACGGCTCATATCGCGAGTACCAGCCATGCTTGAACGCGGGCGAGGCGATGCTCCCTGGCGACATGCCTCCGTGCATCCGGCAGCGCCCGCTCCACCATCGCCCCCAGTTCTTGCACGGTGTCCCCGCCCGTGTCTTCGCGCCACAGAGCCGATTGCGCGGGACATCACTGATCCCTGTATTCCCCGTCGGCGGCGGGCGAAACGGAAGCGCCTTGGAGTAGCGTCCGTGCTTGAGATGAGGCGAGGCGACGCCACGGGGTGTTCGTCCACCGTGCGCGAGGCAGACGGTCCGGGCCTTCATCGCCGTCTTCCTGCACCGGACGCCGGATCGCTTGGAGGTCGCGGTGCATTGCCGGGGTATCACGGTTTCTGGTGGATCGTGGGTTTCGTAGGCGCTCATGAACTCCCCTCCGTTACGTCCAAACGATTGCCATGGTGTCGTCGGGACACGTCGGCTTGAACCGGGACACGCTCATGCGTGACCCACGGCGGATTTCGTCAGCAGTCGGACGGACGGGTCAACCGCAGGCGATGGTGATCTCGATGCTGATGATAGTCATAGAGCGACCGGCAATAGGTGACGGGCAGGCACGGCCCGAAGGATCATGGAGGTGTCTAGTGGTCTGTCACGCGTCAACCGCCGGCCTTGGCGGCACCGTTTGGGGCGGACATGGAGTCCGCCCGTACGACGGGAGTTGCGGCCCGCTCGACCGTGCATGGCAGATCAGCCCTGACAGATCACTAGAGCCTGTTATGCACTTGGTACGCTTGGGGGATGGAAGAGAAACCACCCCGCAAACCGTACCCGACGGATGTGACCGATGAGGAGTGGGGCTTCATGGCGCCCTATCTGACGTTGATGACGCC